>Ga0172379_10000013_pt1 | contig 445106 bp, 449 predicted proteins | sample GrowelOW334metaG_FD_119756 | JGI IMG/M metagenome (GOLD analysis project Ga0172379, IMG submission 119756) | Groundwater microbial communities from an aquifer near a municipal landfill in Southern Ontario, Canada - Groundwater well OW334 metaG | ecosystem: Environmental > Aquatic > Deep...
AACTCGGCTTGGCGCTCTTTGGCCTGACCTGTTTGCAACTTGGCGATGTCATCGCCGAAGCTTGGCGCGGCAAGACACGCGCTGAAGTGTTCAAAAAGAAATCCTTTCCTATACCTGTCGTGGTCAAAAAATGAATCCCTACAACCTACTCCGCCCAGCCCTGTTCACGCTCGACCCCGAGACGGCACACGATGCCACACTGACCTCGCTCAACACGGCCCACTGTCTCGGACTTTCGCGCTTGATACCCAAGCCGCAAGATGACGTTCGCAAGGTGATGGGCTTGAACTTCCCTAATCCGGTCGGACTCGCTGCAGGTTTGGATAAGAACGGTGACTGCATCAACGGCCTTGCCGCACTCGGTTTCGGCTTCATCGAGATCGGCACCATCACACCGCGTCCACAGCCGGGCAATCCGCGCCCGCGCCTGTTCCGCCTACCCGAGGCGAAGGCGATCATCAACCGCATGGGTTTCAACAACCATGGCGTGGATGCACTGGTAGCGAATGTGGAGCGCGCGAACTTCAAGGGTGTGCTGGGAATCAACATCGGCAAGAACGCCGACACGCCCATAGAAAAAGCCGCCGATGATTACCTCATCTGTTTGCGCAAGGTGTACGCCCACGCCAGCTATGTGACGGTGAACATCTCATCCCCCAACACCAAGAATCTGCGCCAATTGCAGGGCGGTGACGAGTTGGATGCTTTGCTCACGCAACTCAAATCAGAACAAGAGAAGTTGGCGCAACAACACGGCAAGTATGTCCCGCTGGCATTGAAGATCGCTCCCGACTTGGATGCCGAGCAGATCAAACAGATCGCGTCATTGTTGATAAAACATCGTATCGACGGCGTGATCGCCACCAACACCACGCTGTCGCGCGAAGGGGTGGAGGGTCTAGTTCACGGCAATGAGACTGGCGGCTTGAGCGGCGCACCTGTGAAAGAAAGATCGACTGCGGTGATTCGCGCACTCTCCACCGAACTCGGCGGCGCGCTCCCCATCATCGGGGTCGGCGGCATATCGAGCGGGGAGGAAGCAGTGGAGAAGATGCAAGCAGGCGCATCCTTGGTGCAAATCTATAGTGGTCTGATCTATCGCGGGCAAACTCTAGTGACCGAGGCCGCCGAGGCGATCAGAAATACTAAGAACTAAGATCTAGGATGGTTCGATTGCGGCCGGCCTCTTTGGCCGCATACAGATTGTTGTCGGCACGGATCAACAGTGCTTCCAGTGTATCGATGGTTTCGTTCTTCTCAGCCACGCCGATACTCACCGTCATCTTATGTTCGCTGCCATTCTGCAGATCCAGTGCTTGCGCGGCGATACTGACGCGTAAACGCTCCGCACATTGGACCGCAGCCTGCGCACCGGTATCTGGGCAGATCACCAAGAACTCCTCGCCGCCGTAACGACAGACGACATCCTGCGTGCGTGCCGCGCGACGCAGGATATCTGCGATCAGTTTCAATGCATCGTCCCCCACCTGATGACCGTAGCGGTCGTTGATGGATTTGAAATGGTCGACATCGACCATCAGGCAGGAGAGCGTCCTATCCCCGCGTTTGGCCAACGCCCACTCCTGCTCCAAGCGCTCCATGGCGAAACGGCGATTGGGCAATCCCGTCAGCGCATCCGTCAATGCCTGCCCTTGCAAGCGTTCGTTGGCTGCGGATAGTTCAGCGGAGAATCGTATCAACTGCTCACGGTCGAAGGCGAGTTCTTCCTGCAGCTGCACCACGCGCTGCGCGGCACGCAAACGCGCGAAGAAGATCTTGGGGGTGATGGGTTTGTTGAGATAGTCGTCCGCCCCCGCCTCGAACGCCTCCACCAACTTATCTGCCGATTCCTGCATCGTGACGATGATCACATAGATGCTTCGATTCTCAGGACGGCTACGTAACTCCCGACAGAGGGATATGCCATCCATCTGCGGCATCATCCAGTCCGTCACGATGAGCTGCGGCCGCTCCTTCTCGACCATACCCAAGGCTTCGACCCCGTTCGATGCGATCACCACATGATGGCCTGCCGCGACCAACATCTTTTCGAGCAAGACGCGCATAGCACGATCATCCTCCACCACCATCACACGCATCTTGTACTCGTGGTTAGCGTGCGGCCATTGCGGGACGGATATCTCCTCCGGTTCGTCATCCAGATGCGCCATCAGCTCCGCAAAGGAAGGCAGGTGGCGCGTACCCATGTTCAACAATGTCGCCCATTCCCCCCATTCGCGCGCGCACTCCTCAGCCACTCCCACCAACCCATCTTCTTCGATGGCGACCAGTGCGGCATCCACCCTTAACTTGCGAGCCAGCTTGTTGCGTTCCGCCGGAGTGCTCAAACTCACATCCGCCATCAACGATGCCAGATGCAACATATTCATCAATTTCCACTCGCGCGAGCCTTCCACGACACGGCTAGTCTCTGGCTGTGGATAGTCATGGATCAGCGTCTGGAAGATGGCGGGGAAATTCATGTCCGCCAAGATCGCCGCACTCAGCTCAGCTTGCTCGAAACCGAATTTTTCAAGTTCTTTACGATATAGCTCATCCAGCGATTGACGTTCGGAAGCTGAAAGCATATTGCCGAACTCGTCCGGATAGACGGTCGCCATCGCCAACCGCCCTATCCCCCCCAACAAACCGATGACGAATATCTCTTCTACCGCCGCCAACCGAGAGAGGGCAGCAAGGTGTCGCACATAGATGCCAGTCAACAGGGAGTGTGCCCAAAAATGCGCATAGTTGAATTGCTTGCACGGACCATGTTGGTAATCGACGATGAGCGCTATCCCCAACACCAACTGCCGCAAGGCACGCAATCCCAAGACAGTGACCGCATCCGAGATGGTGACGATGGGCCGTGAAGAGTTGGAGATCAAGACGTTGGCTGCTTTGATGACGCGCACGCTCAAGGCTGGATCAGCACTGATGAGCCGCACGATGTCTTGATTGGAGGCGTTCTCACGCTGCGTGAGGTTGATGACCTCCAGCGCCACCCCTTTGGGGGTGGGCAAGCGACCACTAAGCTTGAGCTTGGCTAATATGTTGTTCTGGTTCGGTGTCACCGATTTCCCCCTTGAGCGGGCCGATTCTAAACCTATTCCAGCGGCCTAGAATGGGCATCTCAGGTTATATCCTTATAATGCCTTCTTGGTTGAAGCAAGCCCCAATCGAGCGCATAATCCGCGCCTATTTCAGTCCTTATCGGCAAGTTTTTGAATGTCTGAATACCTATTGATTCTGGTTGGCACGGTTTTCGTGAACAACATCGTCATGGTCAAGATCCTTGGCCTGTGCCCTTTCATGGGTGTTTCCAGAAAACTAGAGGCCGCTATCGGCATGGGTGCGGCTACCACGTTCGTGCTGACATTGGGCTCTGGCGCCAGTTATCTCATCCAACATTACCTGCTCGGCCCCGAGCTGGCTTACCTCACCACGCTGTCGTTCATCGTGGTCATCGCTGGCATCGTTCAATTCACCGAGATGGCGATCAAGAAGACCAGCCCTGACATGTATCAGACCCTAGGCATCTATCTGCCGCTCATCACCACCAACTGCGCAGTATTGGGCATCCCGTTGCTCAATGTGCAGGCCAAGCATGACTTCATGGAGTCCTTGCTGTTCGGCTTCGGCGGCGCCGTCGGCTTCACCTTGGTGATGGTGCTGTTCGCGGGCATCCGCGAACGTCTGGAAGGCGCTGACGTGCCGGGCATCTTCAAGGGCACGGCCATCGCGATGGTCACCGCTGGTTTGATGAGCCTGTCGTTCATGGGATTCTCGGGTCTGGTGAAATGATCTCTGCGTTGTGGGTGATGATCGGCATCTCATTGCTGCTCGGTGCAGTGTTGGGCTACTCCGCCATCAAGTTCAAAGTCGAAGGCAATCCGCTGGTCGAGAAGATCGATGCTGTGTTGCCCCAGACGCAATGCGGTCAGTGTGGCTATCCCGGCTGCATGCCTTACGCTGAAGCGATAGCAAAAGGCGAGGTCGGCATCAACAAATGTCCGCCGGGTGGTGAAGAGGGCATCCAAAAGTTAGCCGACCTGCTCGGCGTCGAGTTCCAACCTTTCGGCGAAGGCGCGGCACCGAAAGGCAAGGCGGTCGCATTCATCGACGAACAGACCTGCATCGGTTGCACGCTGTGCATCCAAGCCTGCCCCGTCGATGCCATCGCAGGTGCCGCCAAGCAGATGCACACCATCATCGCTTCCGAATGCACAGGCTGCGAACTATGCCTGCCGCCCTGCCCCGTCGATTGCATCACGATGGAAGCGATAGGCGAGAACATCACCAATTGGAAATGGCGCCACCCTGTGATCATCCCTATCAAGGTAGCCGCATGAGACAGCTCTTTGCATTCCACGGCGGTGTGCATCCACCCACTCACAAAGATGAGTCGACACGCACGCCCATCGCGCGAACACCACTGCCTTCAAAGCTGGTCATCCCCTTGAGCCAACACGTGGGTAACCGCGCTGTACCCATCGTGCAAGTAGGTGAGCGCGTGCTCAAAGGGCAAAAGATCGGTCGTCCCGAGGGCAAGCTTTCTAGCGCGGTACATGCTTCCACCTCTGGAACAGTGACCGCCATCGACATGCAACTGGTCGCACATCATTCCGGCTTGCCGGATCTGTGCGTCACCCTCGTTCCCGATGGCAAAGATGAATGGATAGAACACGGCGGCGTCGACCTACAGCACACTTCGCACTCCGAATTACGCCACCTGTTACGCAAGGCGGGCGTGGTCGGCTTGGGCGGTGCGGTGTTTCCAAGCGACCTGAAGACGGATGCGCACCACCACAAGATCAAGACCTTGGTCATCAACGGTGCCGAATGCGAACCCTATATCACCTGCGACGATGTACTGATGCGCGAACGTGCCGCCGACATCCTGCGTGGCGCTGATATCTTGCGAGTATTGCTACATGCCGAGGAAGTCCTCATCGGCATCGAAGACAACAAATCTGAAGCCATCGCGGCGATGCAACTCGCCGTCGAACAACACAAGCACGACAAGATGGAAGTGTTGTCCGTGCCCACCATGTACCCAAGCGGTGGCGCGAAACAACTGATCCGCATCCTTACTGGTATCGAAGTCGCGGCAGGTGTGCGCTCCACCGAGATGGGTGTGCAATGCTTCAATGTCGCCACAGCCTACAGCGTGTGGCGCGCATTGGCGCATGGCGAGCCTTTGCTGTCCCGCATCGTCACCGTCACCGGCAATGTGACGGATGCGCAGAACTTCGACGTGTTGATTGGCACGCCGTTGGCTGAACTGGTCGTACTGGCTGGTAGCAAACCCGACACAAATCGCCACATCATGGGCGGCCCGATGATGGGCGTCGATTTGCCTACGGGTACGATAGGCATCACCAAGGCGACCAACTGCATCATCGAGTCATCGCCCAAACTATTCCCGCCACAACCGCCTGCGTTGCCGTGCATCCGCTGCACACGTTGTGCCGAGGTGTGCCCTGCCGAATTGCAACCGCAAGACTTGTATTGGTTCGCAAAATCCAACAACTTCGGCAAGACCGAAGAGTTCCACCTGTTCGATTGCATCGAGTGCGGTGCCTGCGCCTATGTGTGCCCAAGCAACATCCCGCTGGTGCAGTATTACCGCTACGCCAAGAGCGAGATACACGAGCGTGAACGCGACAAGAAAGCAGCCGACCTAGCGCGTGAACGCCACGAGTATCGCCAACTGCGCATCGAGCGCGACAAGCAAGAGAAGGCCGAGAAACTGGCACAGAAGGAACGTGAGGCCGCAGCCAAAGCCGCACAAGCTGCCGCCGCTCCTGTCGCCACGCCTGATGACGCACAGCAAAAACTCATCGAAGAAGCCTTGGCGCGCGCCAACGCACAAGCGGCAGTCGCTCATCCGCAAAACACCGAGACGCTCACATCCGAGCAGTCAGCCGAGATCGCTGCCATCGAAGCGCGTCGCGCCAAGATACGTGAGATGGCTGCCGATGCCGGCGCCGATGACGAGCCGCCAAAATCCCACTGAGGAATAAAGAAACATGTTGAGCTCCCCTTTCATCGCACAACCCAGCAGCGTCAGCCAGATCATGCTGCGCGTGTTGCTCGCGCTCATTCCAGGCATCGCGCTGTACGTGTGGTATTTCGGCCCCGCCATCTTGGTGTCCATCACGCTCGCCTCTATCACGGCGCTGGCCACGGAAGCAGCGATGCTCAAGCTGCGCAACCGCCCAATCAAGCCATTCATCTCTGACAACACAGCTTTGCTCACCGCTTGGCTGTTGGCGCTATCCATCCCGCCTCTGGCACCTTGGTGGATGGTGGTGGTTGGAACAGCCTTTGCCATCGCCGTTTCCAAACATCTGTACGGCGGCCTCGGTAGCAACCCATTCAATCCGGCGATGATCGGCTATGCGGTGCTCATCATCTCCTTCCCCGTGCACATGACGCACTGGCTGACGCCACATGCACTTGGCGGAGCCGAGCTATCCTTCATCGAACAACTGAACTACATCTTCAACGGCGTACTTCCCAATAATCTGACGCTGGATGCGATCACCATGGCAACGGCGCTGGACACAATGAAGACGCAGTTGCATCTCGGCTTGTCTGTCAGCGACATCCGCGACATGCCCATCTATGGTCGCCTTGCAGGCAAGGGGAGCGAGATGGTCGCCATCGGTTTCGCCATCGGCGGTCTCTACCTGATCTTCACACGCATCATCTCTTGGCATCTGCCCGTGGCATACCTAGCTGCGCTGTTCGCCACCGCAGGGATATTCCATCTAGTCGATCCGCAACATTACGTCACGCCGCTGTTCCACTGGTTCTCTGGTGCAGCCATGATCGGCGCGTTCTTCATCCTCACCGACCCCGTCACTTCGCCGACCACAGCAAAAGGCAAGATCATCTTCGCAGTCGGCGCGGGCATACTCACCTACCTCATCCGTGCCTTCGGCGGTTTCCCTGACGGCATGGCCTTCGCAACCCTGCTGATGAACATCTGCGTGCCGCTCATCGATGCCTATACACAGCCCAAAGTATTCGGCAAGAAAGGGGCTAGCAAATGAAACGTATCGCCCGCTCCACTCTGCAAACGGCAGCCAATCTGATCTTCTTCGCGGTCATCGCCACCGCCATCCTCGCCTCGGTGTTCTTCATGACGCATGACGCCATCGTGAAGAGTGAAGAAGCGGAGAAGATGAAGCTCATCACCCAGATCGTGCCGACCACCTTGTTCGACAACGACATCATCCAAGACAAACTGAACGTCGCACCGAATCCTTTGTTGGGCACAGAAGAGGTCACCATCGCTTACCGCGCGCGACTCAAAGGCGAACCTTCCGCCGTGGTCTTGGAATCCATCGCACCGGACGGCTACAGCGGCAAGATATTCCTCATCCTCGCCGTACGAGCCAACGGTGAATTGGCCGGCGTGCGTGTAGTGACACACAAAGAAACACCTGGACTAGGTGATTACATCGAACTCCCGAAAGACCCTTGGATCAAAGGGTTCGACGGCAAATCGCGCGAGGTGTACAAAGACGATGATTGGAAAGTAAAGAAAGATGGCGGTCAGTTCGCCTACATGGCAGGTGCGACCATCACGCCGCGCGCCATCGTCAAAGCGGTGAACAAGGCGCTCATCTACTACGCCGAGAATCGTGAACAACTATTCGCCGTGAGCGAACCTGTGAAGAAGGAGAAACGCAAATGACTCTCCAAGAATTCCGCGACATCTTCCACAACGGTATGTGGAAGCAGAATCCTGGCATCGTGCAATTGCTCGGCCTATGTCCTTTACTGGCCGTGAGCAGCACGGTAGTGAATGGCGTCAGCCTAGGACTCGCCACTGCCGTCGTGATGGCTTTGAGCGGTGCCTCCATCGCCCCCATCCGCAACTACGTTCCTAACGAGATCCGCATCCCCGTGTTCATCCTCATCATCGCGGTGCTGGTCACCGTGGTGCAGTATCTGATGAATGCATACATGTACGGCCTGTATGTGGTGCTGGGCATCTTCATCCCGCTCATCGTCACCAACTGCATCGTATTGGCACGCGTAGAAGCCTTCGCCTCCAAGAACGGGGCGCTAGCCTCGGCATGGGATGGCTTTGCGATGGGGCTTGGGCTCACCGCCGTGCTGGGTGTGTTGGGCGCGATCCGCGAGGTCATTGGCAAGGGTACTTTGTTTTCAGGCATCGACTTGGCACTTGGCGATATGGCTCAAGGTTGGGTGCTACATGTCATCCCTGACTACAAAGGTTTCCTGCTCGCCATCCTGCCACCCGGCGCATTCATCGGCCTCGGCTTGCTCATCGCCGGCAAGAACTGGCTAAACCTGCGCGCAGAAGCCAAGGCACGCAACAAACCAGTATCGACACCGATGACTGGCGAGGCTGTACAAGGATGAATGCAGCAAAACGGCGTGAGATATTCTTGCGCCTGCAAGCTGCGAATCCTCACCCCACCACCGAGTTGGAACACGCTTCTCCGTTCGAGTTGCTGGTCGCAGTTATCCTTTCCGCACAGGCCACCGACAAGAGCGTCAACCTCGCCACGCGCGAACTGTTTCCCGTTGCACGCACCCCGCAAGCCATCTTTGATCTAGGCGAAGCCGAACTACGTAGCTACGTACAACGCATCGGGCTGTATCAAACCAAGAGTAAGCACATCATCCAGATGTGTCGCATCCTGCTCGAACAACACAAAGGCGAAGTACCACAGACACGCGAAGCACTGGAAGCCCTGCCCGGTGTAGGCCGCAAGACCGCCAATGTCATCCTCAACACAGCATTCGGACAACCAACGATCGCCGTCGACACGCACATCTTCCGCATCAGCAACCGCATCGGCTTAGCGCCCGGCAAAGATGTGGTGGAAGTCGAAAAGAAACTCATGAGATTCGTCCCCGACGAATTCAAACAAGACGCGCACCATTGGCTCATCCTGCATGGACGCTACACTTGCATCGCACGCAAACCGAAGTGCGGCGACTGCGTCATTCAAGATCTGTGTGAATACAAAAATAAGGAATTGTGATGTTCAATCCGACCCGCGATGAAGCGCGACTGTTCCTGTTCGAATCTTGGCGTAAGCGCTGCGCCAAAGAGTTGTTATCGCCGCTGGAAGATCTGACGGCACAGCTCATCGACAAGCATCCCGAGTATCACGCCATCTTCAACGATGCCGAAAAGAACCGAGACAAGGATTTCGCTGCCGATGGTTCCGTGGTGAATCCTTTCCTACACTTGATGATGCACCTCACCATCGAGGAACAGATCTCTATCGGCCAGCCGCACGGCATCCGAGAACAGTTCTCCCGTTTGACCCAGAAATACGAATCCGAGCATGAGGCGCAACACGCGATGATGGACTGTCTGGGCGAGATGATCTGGCAGGCGCAACGCAACAAGACTGCACCCGATGCCGCTATCTATATCGGTTGCTTGGAGAAACAGTGATGGCGAACCGCTTGAGTAGCATCGTGACACGCACGGGAGACGATGGCACCACTGGCCTAGCCGATGGCACACGTCTAAGCAAAGACAGCGCACGCATCACTGCACTGGGCAGTGTAGATGAACTCAACAGCCACCTCGGCGTATTGCTCTCCGAACCGATGCCGCAAGATATTCGCGATGAATTGCTGCGTATACAGAATGATTTGTTCGATCTAGGCTCGACTTTGGCTCTGCCTGGCACAGCATTCGCACAAGAGAAACTCCTACGACTGGATGAAGCCATCGCGCACTACAACGCCGACCTGCCCCCGCTCAAAGAATTCATCCTGCCCGGTGGTGGACGTACGGCGGCGTTATGCCATGTCGCCCGTAGCGTAGCGCGGCGTGCGGAACGTGATCACTGCCATCTCGCACACAGCGAAATCGTGAGTGATGACGGAGGGCGTTATCTGAATCGACTATCGGACCTGCTATTCGTCTTGTCCCGCGTACTGAACCGCACTGCGGGAGAAAACGAAACGCTTTGGGCTCGTACTTAAGGTTGCGACGGCGGGATCGGTTTCGGCTTGCGCAGATCCAATAGCGCCATCACATAGCCGGACAGGCAGTAGCCTAAGAACAGCAAGAACAGGTGCAAGGGTGGATCCACTGACACCAAGATGAAGAACAGCGCGAACAAGAAGATGACGATAAACGGCACACTCTTGCGCATGTTGATGGACTTGAAGCTGTAGTACTTGAGGCTACTCACCATGCTCAAGCCCGCAAACACCGTCACCGCAGCGGCATACCAGCGCAGCTCATACCCCGTGAATTTGTTATCCAACATCACCCATACGAAACCAGCGACCAAAGCAGCCGCAGCCGGGCTGGGCAGCCCTTGGAAGTAACGCTTATCGACCACATCGATGTTGGTGTTGAAGCGCGCCAAACGTAAGGCTGCACTCGCGCAGTAGATGAAAGCTGCGAACCAGCCCCACTTACCCAGATCGCGGAACGCCCACTCGTACATCAGGATAGACGGCGCGACACCAAACGAGACCATGTCGGACAAACTGTCATACTCCGCACCGAATTCGCTTTGCGTGTGCGTCATGCGCGCCACGCGACCATCCAAGCCATCCAACACCATTGCGATGAAGATCGCGACAGCAGCGATCTCGTAGCGACCATTCATCGATTGCACGATGGCATAGAAGCCGGCGAACAAGGCGGCCGTGGTGAACAAGTTGGGCAACAAATAGATGCTGCGCCTGCGCAGGTTCATTCGTTCACGCTGTTTGGTTTCGATCATAGGGTCAGATGCTTGCCAAGAAGGTAGTCGTTACGGACACTTTATCACCGATGGTGACTTTGACGTAGTACGAAAAATCGGGGGCGTATTGGAGCGCGAAAAATCGCCCTCCAATACGCCCCCCATACATTGCTTAGTTCTTAGATTGATCGACCAGTTTGTTCTTAGCGATCCAAGGCATCATGGAACGCAACTGTCCGCCCACGACTTCGATCGGATGCTCAGCATTCAAACGACGACGTGCAGTCATCTCTGGATAGTTGGTACGACCTTCCAAGATGAACTGTTTAGCGTAGGAACCGTTCTGGATGTTCTTCAGGCATTCCTTCATTGCGGCACGCGCTTCATCAGCGATGACGCGATGACCGGTGACGTACTCGCCGTATTCCGCATTGTTGGAGATGGAATAGTTCATGTTAGCGATGCCGCCTTCGTACATCAGATCGACGATTAGCTTCAGTTCGTGCAGACACTCGAAGTAAGCCATCTCAGGCGCGTAACCCGCTTCGGTCAATGTCTCGAAACCAGCCTTCACCAACTCAACCGCACCACCGCACAACACAGCCTGCTCACCGAACAAGTCCGTTTCTGTCTCTTCACGGAAGTTAGTCTCGATCACGCCGCCCTTGGTACCACCGTTAGCTGCTGCGTAAGACAATGCGATGTCTTTCGCTTTGCCGGTCTTGTCTTGGTACACCGCGATCAATGTCGGTACGCCGCCGCCTTTGAGGTATTCGGAACGTACGGTGTGGCCAGGGCCTTTTGGCGCGATCATGATCACGTCAACGTCAGCACGTGGCACGACTTGGTTGTAGTGCACGTTGAAACCGTGTGCGAAAGCCAGCGCAGCGCCCGCCTTCATGTTCGGTGCGACATCTTTGTTGTAGACATCAGGGATGTTCTCATCAGGCAACAGCATCATCACGACGTCAGCGTTCTTCACTGCATCCGCCACTTCCGCGACCTTGATGCCAGCGGCTTCTACCTTCTTCCAAGAAGCGCCATTCTTGCGCAGACCGACAGTCACGTTGACACCGGACTCTTTCAGGTTCTGTGCGTGAGCATGGCCTTGGGAGCCGTAGCCGATGATGGTCACTTGTTTGCCCTTGACCAGGGATAGGTCTGCGTCTTTGTCGTAATAAACTTTCATGTTGGCCTCGTCGTAAAAATCAGTGAATAAAAAATGGTTGTTAAAGTTTCAAAACTCGTTCGCCACGTCCGATGCCGGAAGATCCGGTACGTACTGTCTCGATGATGAGAGCGTGATCGATGGCTTGCAGGAAGCTGTCCAGCTTGGAACCCGTGCCGGTCAACTCGATGGTGTAGCTGGTGCTGGAAACATCGATGATGCGACCACGGAAGATGTCAGTGATGCGCTTCAACTCTTCACGCGCCTCACCCACTGCACTCACCTTCAACAACATCAACTCACGCTCCAGATGGTCGCCATCGGTCAGGTCCATCACCGCCACGACATCCACCAGCTTGTTGAGCTGCTTTTTGATCTGCTCGATGATCTCGTCCGAACCGCGCGTGACGATGGTCATACGCGACATGGTCGTATCTTCAGTCGGTGCGACAGTCAAAGATTCGATGTTGTAACCACGTGCCGAGAACAATCCCGCGACACGAGACAAAGCGCCCGCTTCGTTTTCCATCAACAATGAGATGATGTGACGCATCACAAGTCCTCCGCCAAAATCACTTCAGACAGGCCCTTGCCACCAGGTACCATCGGGTAGACGTTCTCGGTCGAGTCGGTACGGAAGTCTAGGAAAACCAGATCATCTTTACGTGCGAAGGCTTCCTTCAAGGCGCCTTCGACATCGGACGGACGATCCACGCGAATACCTACATGTCCATAAGCCTCTGCCAACTTCACGAAGTCTGGCAAGGCATCCATATAGGAATGCGAATAACGGTTGCCATGGAAGAATTCCTGCCACTGACGCACCATACCCAAATAGCGATTGTTCAAGGCAATGATCTTGACTGGGATGTTGTACTGCTTGCAGGTGGATAGCTCCTGAATGTTCATCTGAATGCTACCCTCACCCGTCACACAGGCAACTGCTGCGCCTGGATGTGCGAGCTGCACTCCCATCGCAGCTGGTAAGCCAAAGCCCATCGTGCCCAAACCGCCAGAGTTGATCCATTGGCGTGGCTTATCGAACTTGTAGTACTGCGCAGCCCACATCTGATGCTGCCCCACGTCAGACGTAACAAAGGCTTCACCGCGAGTGATCTCATACAGCTTTTCAATCACGAACTGCGGCTTGATGAACTCGTCAGAATTCTTGTAAGTGAGCGACTTGCGGCTACGCCACGTGTCGATCTGTTGCCACCAAGTCTTGAGATTCTCAGCATCCGGTTTTTGCTTGCTTGCAGCCAACACGCCCAGCATGTCAGTCAACACTTGCTTCACATCGCCCACGATAGGCACATCAACCTTCACTCGCTTAGAGATGCTGGCAGGATCGATATCGATATGGATGATCTTGCGCGGTACGGAGGTGAAGTGCTTCACATTGCCGACGACGCGATCATCGAAACGCGCGCCGACGGCCAACAGGACATCGCAATCTTGCATCGCCAGATTGGCTTCGTATGTACCGTGCATACCCAACATGCCGAGATTCTGCTTGTCGGTCGCAGGATAGCCACCCAGGCCCATCAGCGTGTTGGTGACTGGGAAGCCCAGCTTTCGCACTAGCTCGGTCAATTGCGTAGAAGCATCGGACAGCACCACGCCACCACCGGCGTACACCATCGGACGTTTGGCGTCGAGCAACAGCTTGACCGCCTCTTTGACCAATCCCATATCGCCATGCGTTTGGGGGTTATAAGAGCGGATGCTGACGGACTCCGGATAGATGAACTCGGTCTTGGTGTTAGAAACATCTTTAGGGATATCGACCAGCACAGGCCCCGGACGGCCTGACTTCGCCAGATAGAAAGCCTTCTTCAACGTAGTCGCTAGGTCTTTGACATCTTTGACCAAGAAATTGTGTTTCACACAAGGACGTGTGATGCCGACCGCATCCACTTCCTGAAAAGCATCTTCGCCGATGTAGCTAGTGGGTACTTGACCACTGATGACCACCATCGGGATGGAGTCCATATACGCCGTTGCGATGCCGGTCACTGCATTCGTCAAACCAGGACCAGAAGTGACCAACGCCACGCCAACCTTGTCTGTAGAACGTGAATAGCCGTCCGCAGCATGGACAGCCGCCTGCTCGTGACGTACCAATACGTGCTTCACCTTGTCCTGCTGGAACAGTGCGTCATAAATGAACAGCACTGCGCCACCAGGATAGCCAAAGACGTACTCGACGCCCTCTTCCTGCAAACATTTTATGGTTATTTCTGCGCCGGTCAGTTCCATGAGCGAAAACCTATGAATTGCTTCGATTTAAAGACCGAGCAAGATAAAGGCTGGCGGCGTTTTGGTCAACCCCAATCAAGCCTAAAAGCACCGAAAACCCTTGTCCCTACGGGAATTTGCTATCATGCGCCGCCCCCAGGAGACCCGTCTTGTCCAGCCGCGAACAACTATCCGACTTTCTCGCCAGCGTAGAGCGCCGTGCCTATAAGCATGCGATGTTCGCCGTGCGCGATGAAGCAGCCGCGCTGGACATCGTGCAGGATGCCATGATGAAACTTGCGGAAAGGTACGGCGACAAGCCAGCGGAAGAATTCCCGATGCTATTCCATCGCATCCTGCAGAACACCATCATGGACCACTTCCGCAGGCAAAAGGTGCGCAACTCTTGGTTTTCCTTGTTTTCCTCCTTCACCCCGCAACATGCCGACGAAGAGTTTGACCCGCTCGATGTGTTAGAGGATAACGAGAGCCCTAGCCACGTCTTACAGCCCGATGCCGACTTGCAACAAAACCAAATCTTGGCGAGCATCGAAGCAGCATTGCTGCGCTTACCCGCCCGTCAACGAGAAGCCTTCCTACTGCGTTACTGGGACGGATTAGATACAGCGGAGACAGCGTCCGCAATGGGGTGTTCCGAGGGAAGCGTAAAAACACATTGCTCAAGAGCGACACACGCACTAGCCGAGACACTGAAACAGAAAGGAATAGACCTATCATGGGAATCAAACTGAACATCAACGACGTCCGCCGCTTGCTGGATCGTTCAGCGAGTGACCTGAACGCAACGACTGTAGACAAATTACAAGCCTCGCGCCGCGCCGCCTTGCAACATCAACAGACCAAGCAACCAACTTTGGTACATGCATGGTTGGCCGAACACGGCGTTATCGGACACCACGCCTCACACCAACACAAAGCACTCAATTGGGGGCTGGCGACATTTTTGGCCGTGGCACTGGTCGGCGGCATCAGCTACTGGCAGATCACACCCGAACGCGATCACAGCACGATTGATATCGCCATCTTGACGGACGAACTGCCTGTACACATGTACGTCGACTAAACGCAACGCTAGGAAGAACCAAAGATGTCACGCAAATTAAGCCTCACTTTCGCCGCCCTACTGCTGGCTCCCATGGGCGTCTTTGCCGCGCCTTGGAGCAGCTTGAGTGCCGATCAACAACAGGTACTTGCACCGCTCTCGACGACGTGGAATACGCTACCAGAGAGCGAACAACAAAGCTTCGTTGGCATTGCGAAGGGGTACGCAAAGCTCACTCCTGAAAAGCAGCAACGCTTACAAGAACAGTTGGAGACTTGGGGAAAGCTGACGACTGAGCAACGTCATCGCGCCAGAGAAAAATTCACCGCTTTTAGCAAAGTACCCGAAGAAAAACGTGAAGCTGTGAAACAGATGGTACGCGAACAACAGGCCGCCCCAGCCAAGTAATCCCTAATGTCAGCGGCGCTCGGTGCGCCACAGCATCGCCAGCGCCAACCCAAGGAAGATCCACGTCATCGCAGTAGCACTGAACACTGGCCACCAATCTTTAAGTGTTCCCAGATTGGCGAACAAACGACTGGCAAAGTGGAATCCCAACCCAAGCACGACCCCCAGGAATATCTTGCCACTCACGCCCCCCTCGCGCTTGTTGTAGGAAGAGAACGGCAAGGCCAACAACATCATCACCAACACCGCAAATGGGTAAGCCAATTTATTCCACATGGCGATCTCATAGCGCGATGTCTTCTGCTTGTTGTCATCCAGATGTTGAATGTATTGATAAAGACTCCACGCCGACATCTGCTCTGGCTCGATCAGCAACACCGTGAAGATGTTGGGACTCAAAGATGAGCGCCATTCCATCGTACTCACCTGATTGACCGTCGCTCCCGCCTCGATGAATTTCGTCTGTTTGACACCCGTCAACTCCCAACTCTGCCCATTTTTGTATGAGGCGCGTTCCGCAGCCGTGATGCTACGCAAGTGATAACCCTCATCGAACTGATAGATACTGACCCCCAGCAACGTCGTATCGTGCAACACAGCCTTCGCATTGACGAAGCTACCTTCATCCTTCACCCACACACCAGAGCGGAACTCCATCAGACTCACATTCGCGTTCTTCGCCTTCAGTTTGATCTGCTTGGCCAGATGCTGGCTCGGCGGTGCGATGAACTCGCCCACCACGAAGCACGCGATCATGAACGGCAATCCGATACGTAAAAGCGCATGGATCATCTGCTGCAACGAGACCCCCGAAGCGCGATACACAGTCAATTCGGAATTGGCCGCCATCTGCACCAACGCAAAGATAGTGCCGATCAACACGGCTACTGGGAATAGCTCATAGATATGATTAGGAGCAGTCAATAACACGAACAGCAACACATATCCCATGTGATAACCGCTACCATCCCCCATCTCGTTCATCTGATTGATCAGATCGAGCAGTTCGAACAACATGAGCAATGCGGCGAACACCATGAGTACACTCAGGTATATCTCTTTAGCAAGGTAACGCGTCAGCAGATTCATCGGCGCCACCTCTGCCACGAGAACGGCGAACTACGGTGATAGAAATAGATAATCGTACCCACCAACAAGACCAGATGGATACCCCACAGACCGACCAGCATGCTGACCTTCTCACGCGCCACCCATGACACCGCAATGGTCGACATATTGTTGTAGAACATATACAGCACGATGGCGGCGATCAAGTTATATGAACGGCCTGCACGCGGGTTCACATAACTCAACGGGATCGCCAACAACGCCAACATAAAGGCCCCCAAGGGCATGCTGATGCGCTCCACTAGTTGCGATCGATTCAACGGGTCTGGGTTTTGAATCAGATACAGCGTGGAATAGGCTCTTCGATTACTCGTATTTTGTGGCAACTCCACTGGCTCGATGCGAATCGAATAACGCTCGAACTCGGCGATCTTAAAATCCGCTTGCCCCGGCACACCTTCGTAGCGAGAACCGTTCAGCAACACAAGGAAACGATCACCGTTGGCGACGATCTCCTGATAGCCCTCTTTTGCCACCATGGTGCCGTCCTTGCCGTTCTGCACCGACTGTACGAAGATGTTCTGGACGCGCTTTTTCTCCGTATCCACTTCTTCCAAGAAGAATACGCGGTCGGCCTGCTTGGATTCACGGAACACCCCAGGCGCCGCCGAGGAGACATCGTCGCGACTGTTCAATCTACGCTTGAACTCGTCCGCCATCGACCACGCCCATGGCGACAACACCAAGCTCAGCAAGGCGATGATGCCCACCACTGGGATCGTATAAGCCATCACAGGTCGGATGAATCGCGTCAGACCGACCCCCGATGAGAACCACACCACCATCTCGCTATCGCGATAGATACGGCTCAAAGTAAGCAAGATAGAAAGGAACAGACTGATAGAGAGCAAAACCGGAATGAAACTCAGCGCGCTGAAACCCAACATCACCAATACGCCATCCACTGCCAGCGAACCGCTCACCGACTCACCGAGCAACTTGATCAGCTGCGTGAACACCACGATACCCATCAGAATGGAGAATATGAGCAGGCCGGAACTCGCGAACTCGCGCACCAACGACCAATAGAAGATACCCCGCACGATCCGAGGACATCGCTTCTTTGACTTTGTGCCTTGAGATTGCGGATAATCGGCCATTGCAGGTTAATCGGTAGATATGAGGAGCGACACGTGGAATTTAGCATAAAACAAGGTACCCCGGACTCGATGAAGAGCGGCTGTATCGTCGTTGGTGTGTTCGATGGCGGGAAATTATCCAAGGCGGCGCAAGCCCTAGACAAAGCTGCGAAGCACGCATTGAGCGACCTCATCGCGCGTGGCGACATGACAGGCAAAGCCGCATCCACACTGCTCCTGCACAAACTTATCGGCATCGCCGCCGAGCGCGTACTGCTCGTTGGTCTAGGCAAAGCAAGCGAGCTGAACAACAAGGCCAGCCTCGACATCCTCAGTGCGACTTTCAAGGCACTGAATGCGACCCCCGCGAAAGATGCTGCGCTCTATATCACCGACGAAAGCGTCGGCAAGAATGCGAACTGGGTCATCAAACAAGCCGTATTCACCGCCGCCGAACAAGCTTTCCGCGCTGACGGCCTGAAGAGCGAGCCCGCAAAACCCGCGACACTCAAACACATCGTCTTCGCCACACTCGACAAACCTGCCGCCGAACTCAAGGCCACGCTGGAGCAAACTGCGGCAATCGCAAACGGCATGGAATTGACCAAGACCCTAGGCAACCTGCCCGGCAACATCTGCACACCGACCTATCTTTCTGCACACGCATTGGCATTGGATAAGGCGCACAAGAAGATCAAAACCACCGTGCTGGAAGAGAAGGACATGCAAAAATTGGGCATGGGCTCTTTCCTCTCCGTCACACGTGGCAGCGAACAACCCGCCAAACTCATCACCCTCGAATACAAGGGCGGTGACAAGAAACAAAAGCCCATCGTGCTGGTCGGCAAAGGTATCACCTTCGACACCGGCGGCATCTCGCTCAAACCGGGCGCCGAAATGGACGAGATGAAGTACGACATGTGCGGCGCAGCCAGCGTGCTCGGCACCATCCAAGCCATCGCCGAAATGGGCTTGGAACTGAACGTGGTCGGCGTCATCCCCACGTGCGAGAACATGCCTTCTGGCATCGCCACTAAACCGGGCGACATCGTCACCTCCATGTCCGGCCAAACCATCGAGATCTTGAACACCGACGCTGAAGGTCGCCTCATCCTGTGTGACGCCCTCACCTACTCTGCCAAGTTTGAACCTGACACCGTCATAGACATCGCCACACTCACTGGCGCCTGCGTCATCGCATTGGGCCATGTCGCACACGGCTTGTTCGCCAACGAAGACAAACTGGCGAAGGAGCTACTGGCCGCTGGCGAACAATCACACGACCGCGCATGGCAACTACCGCTGTGGGATGACTATCAGCCGCTGCTGGATTCCAACTTCGCCGACATGCAGAACATCGGCGGTCGCGCCGGCGGCACCATCACCGCTGCCTGCTTCTTGGCGCGCTTCACTAAGGAATATCGTTGGGCGCACTTGGACATCGCCGGTACGGCATGGTTGTCGGGCAAACAAAAAGGCGCGACAGGCCGCCCCGTGCCGATGCTCACGCAATACCTCATCAACCGCGCAGCCGCTAAGTGACTAAAGTAGATTTTTATACTGGCTCGGAAGACAAACTAAGAACTGCTTGTCAGCTGAGCCACAAAGCGATGCAGAACGGTCTGCGCGTGTTGTTGCATGTACCGAACGACGACACCGCAGACAAGTTGGACAAATTGCTGTGGCACTATCCCGCCACGGCTTTTCTGCCGCACTGCCACAGCCACGAAGCCGATGCAGCGACCATGCCTGTCGTCATCGGACGTGATGAGAACTTCCCACACTCGGAACTGCTCATCAGCTTGCATGATGAATGCACCACCTTCTTCAGCCGTTTCGAACGTGTCATCGAGATCGTCGGCAGCGACGACGATGATGCCAAGTTGGGCCGCGCTCGCTTCAAGTTCTATAAAGACCGTGGCTACGATGTCGGCCACACAGACCTAGCGAAACTGCGCGCATGATGACCGACCGCCATCTGCCCCCAGACCTTCCTGTGCTGACCGAGGTAGTCGGTGAAGAGACATGGAGCTTTCCAACACTGACCGAAGTCGTGGAAGCACCCACCACACCCGACCTCGACACAACGATAGAGATCGAACGCCTCGCGCCGATCTCTACTGAATCCGCCGATGTGTTGCTGCCCGAAGAGATGCCGCTCGACATCTCACCGCAACTGTTGAGCCACCTCGAAACACACCTTGAAGATGTATTGGCACAGCGACTGCAACAACGCTTGGCCGAAGCCCAGCAACAAGTCATCTCTCAGACCTTGGCAGAGCTAAAAGCCGAACTGCCCGAGCTCATCCGCAAAGCCCTAGCCACTCCGCAAGATCCCAGCTGAAGCGCCCGCAGTCTGCGGGTTGTCTTGATATAATCGCGCCCCTTCGCAGCCGCTGGGCTGCCTCACTTTGCCGCACGAAAATGACTCAAAAAGAACTCGCAAAAAGTTTCGACCCCAAAGACATCGAAGCACGTTGGTATCCCGAATGGGAATCCGCTGGCTACTTCAAGGCGGGCGTCGATGCCGCAAAACCAGACAACTTCTGTATCCAACTGCCACCCCCCAACGTCACCGGCACGCTGCACATGGGCCACGGTTTCAACCAGACCTTGATGGATGCGCTCACGCGCTACCACCGCATGAAGGGCGACAACACGCTGTGGCAACCGGGCACCGACCACGCGGGTATCGCCACGCAGATCGTCGTCGAGCGACAACTGAACGCACAGAACATCACGCGCCATGACCTAGGTCGCGAGAAGTTCCTGGAAAAAGTGTGGGAATGGAAAGAGCATTCCGGCAACACCATCACCCAACAGATGCGCCGCCTCGGCACCTCGCCCGACTGGTCGCGCGAGCGCTTCACCATGGACCCCGCGCTGAACAAGACCGTCACCGAGACATTCGTGCGCCTGTTCAACGAAGGTCTCATCTATCGCGGCAAGCGCTTGGTGAACTGGGACCCGAAACTGCACACCGCTGTGTCCGACCTCGAAGTCGTGCAAGAGGAAGAAGACGGCTTCATGTACCACATCCGTTATCCGCTGGCTGATGGCAGTGGTCATCTCACGGTCGCCACCACTCGCCCCGAGACCATGTTGGGCGATGTCGCTGTGATGGTGCATCCCGAAGACGAACGCTACAAACACCTCATCGGCAAGCAAGTGCAACTGCCTTTGTGCGACCGTACCATTCCCATCATCGCGGATGAATATGTCGATAAGGAATTCGGCACCGGCGTGGTCAAGGTCACCCCTGCGCATGACTTCAACGACTATGCAGTCGGCCAACGCCACAAGCTGGAGATGATCTCCATCCTCACACTGGATGCCAAGATCAACGAGAACGCACCGAAGCAATATCAGGGCATGGATAGATTCGCCGCACGCAAACAGATCGTCGCCGATCTGGAGACAGCGGGCGTCTTCGACAAGGCCGAGAAACACAAACTCAAAGTGCCGCGCGGCGACCGCACCAATGTGGTCATCGAGCCGATGCTGACAGATCAATGGTTCGTCGCCATGAGCAAGCCGAGTGCGAGCGGCAAGAGCATCACCGAGCAGGCGCTGGAATGCGTGAGTTCCGGCGAGATCAAGTTCCATCCCGAGAACTGGGTGAACACCTACAACCAGTGGCTCAACAACATCCAAGACTGGTGCATCTCGCGCCAACTGTGGTGGGGGCATCAGATACCTGCGTGGTACGGCGTGAACGGCGAAGTATTCGTCGCACATGACGCAGACGAAGCGCGCAAGCTCGCCGACAAGGCAGGTTATGCCGGACAACTCGACCGCGACAACGACGTGCTCGACACTTGGTTCTCTTCCGCGCTGTGGCCGTTCTCCACACTGGATTGGGACATGAGCAAACCGTTCGATGCGCAGAACGAGTTCGTGCAGAAATATCTGCCCTCTACCGTTCTCGTCACCGGCTTCGACATCATCTTCTTCTGGGTGGCGCGCATGGTGATGATGACCAAGCACATCACCGGCAAAATCCCGTTCAAAGACGTATACGTGCACGGCCTCATCCGCGATGCGGAAGGTCAGAAGATGTCCAAGTCCAAGGGCAACGTGCTCGACCCCATCGACCTCATCGACGGCATCGGCATCGAAGAGCTGGTGAAAAAACGCACCACTGGATTGATGAACCCGAAGGACGCCGAGAAGATCGAGAAGCGCACGCGCAAAGAATTCCCGGAAGGCATCACCGCATTCGGCACGGATGCGCTGCGATTCACTTTTGCCTCGCTCGCGTCACCTGGCCGCGACATCAAGTTCGACATGCAACGCTGCGAAGGCTATCGCAACTTCTGCAACAAGCTGTGGAACGCCACACGCTTCGTGCTGATGAATTGCGAAGGCAAGGACGTAGGACAAGACGAATCTCTGACACTGGAATTCTCTGCTGCTGACAAGTGGATGATCAGCCTGCTGCAACAGACCGAAGCGGAGATGGCGAGCAACTTTGCAGACTACCGTTTCGACATGGCTGCACGCGCGGTGTACGAACTAGTGTGGAACACCTACTGCGACTGGTACGTGGAACTGGCGAAGGTACAGATCGCCAACGGCAACGATGCACAGCAACGCGCCACCCGCCGCACCTTGGTGCGTGTGCTAGAGACTATCCTGCGTTTGGCTCACCCCATCATCCCGTTCATCACGGAAGAGTTGTGGCAGTCCGTTGCGCCGATGGCGAATGCCAAAGGTAGCAGCATCATGTTGCAAGCCTATCCAAAGGCAGACGATAGCAAGATCGACAACGCCGCCATCGCGCAGATCGGCCTGCTACAAGAACTCATCACCGCCTGCCGCAGCTTGCGCAGCGAGATGAACTTGTCACCTGCCGCACGTGTACCACTCATCGCCGCAGGTGATGCGACAGTGCTGAACGCACTCGCGCCTTACATCAGCAGCTTGGGCAAGTTGAGCGAAGTGAATGTAGTCGCCGAATTACCGGAAGGTGACGCACCTGTCTCTATCGTCGGCAATTTCAAACTGATGTTGAAGGTAGAAATTGATGTCGCAGCTGAGCGTGAACGCTTGGACAAAGAGATCACGCGCCTGAGCAACGAAGTCGCCAAGACACAAGCCAAGCTCGGCAACGAGAGCTTCGTGGCACGCGCACCCGCAGCGGTAGTGGAGCAAGAGAAGAAACGCATGGAAGACTTCGGCGCGACACTGGTGCAGTTGCAGGCTCAGCGCAATAAGTTGGGGTAACCTGTTAGAAATACCGTTCGCGCTGAGCTTGTCGAAGCATGAACGGCCACTCCGCCTTCGACAAGCTCAGGCCGAACGGCATCTGTTCCAAATGATTTAGCGGCGACGAATGAAGAATATGAATTCGTCGTCCTTTTCTTCTGACGACAGCAACTCATTCCCCGTCTTGCTGCAGAAATCAATAAAGTCTTTGGGTGAACCCTTATCTGTCGCCACCAACTTCAACACCTGACCACTCGTCATCGGCGACAGTGCTTTCTTAGCACGCAAGATAGGTAACGGACACGCCAGCTTGCGCACATCCAGTTCGACATCAAATGTCATCTCGCTCATGCGACGACCTCGCCACCAGCGTGATACCAAGCGGTGATGCCGCCTTGCAGGTTGGCCGCGTCATTCAAACCTTGCGCTGCAGCGAATGCCGCCGCCTGCGCGGAGCGCCCGCCCATCTGGCAATAGAACACGGTGATCTTCTCTGCATCCAATTCGCTCAAGCGGAAAGGCAAGAGATGCAATGGCAAACTGATCGCGCCCTTGATTCGACCACGTGCGATCTCGGCATCGGTGCGCACATCGACAAGTTGCGCATCGCCACTTGCGAGCAATGCGGGTAATTCGGCTACGGTGATGTTCTTAAAATCTGACACGTCTACGTCTCCACTTTCAAAAAATCATTGTTCGTCGCCGTGGTCACTCAGCAAACGTGAGATGCGTGTATTCGCCACGCTCAATCGTTTCACCAACATGCGCAAGAAAGCCTCGGCGAACTGGAAGCGGCAATTCGCCGTCGCCAGCATCAACACTTCAGGATCGATCTCGATGAGCTTCACATCGGTCTTGGCGAACACATCGGTCGAACGTTTCGCATCCTTGCCCATCAGGTGCGCCATCTCGCCGAAGCAATCGCCTTTGTGCAGCAAACTCAACAAACGGCCTTGTTTCACCACGCGCACCGAGCCATTCGCCACGATGTAGAACTTCTGGCCCGGCTCGCCTTCGCTCACGATCTTCTCGTCCTTGGGCACTTTTCGCCATTCGCTGATGCGCAACACTTCCCACAACTCCACATCGCTGAAGTCGGTGAAGAACGGCAAGGCACGCACCGTATCGAACTTCTCGGTGTCGAAGATCTGCTCCTGCTGCGGCACCTCGTAACTGATGAACGACACCAGATCGCGCGCAAACTCGTCCCACGACTGATAACGATGCGCCACATCCTTGCACATGGCACGTTGCACGATGGCATCCAACGCGGGTGGTATCTCAGGACGGAAGGTACTGGCAGCGGGTGGTTCGATGTTCATGATCTGGTAGATCATGCTGTAGTTGTTGGCGGCCTCGAACGGCAACTTGCCGGTGAGCATGCGATACATCGTCACCCCAAGCGAATAGATGTCCGTCTGGTGCGACAGTGTCAGTTCTTTGATCTGCTCCGGCGACATGTATGCTGGGGAACCCACACCGCTCACTTGGGTGGTCTGCTGGTTCTCCAGCATCGCCGCGCCGAAGTCAGAGATCTTGATGTCGCTCTCACCTTTGATGAGGATGTTGGCCGGCTTGATGTCGCGATGGATGACGCCCTGATACTGCGCATATTCCAGCGCCTTACAACACTTGTAGATGATCTCGGCGATACGCCCGAGTGAAAGCAGATGATCCACCTCGGCGTAGCGTTCCAGCGTCTCGCCTTCGACGTACTCCATCACCATGTAATTCTGTTCGCCCTCCATCACCGCATCGTGGATCTTGACGATGTGCGGGTGCGATAGCTTGCCCGCGAGCGATGCCTCGGTGAGCAACAGCTTGCGGAAGGCTTTGCCGCTACCTGTGTTTTGCATCACCATGGGATTGAACAACTTGAGCGCCACCTGCTGGCCATTGAACGAGTCGAGCGCCAAGTACACGGTGCTAGTCGCACCATGTCCGAGTTCTTTCACGATCTGATATTTGCCGATGGGATCCATGCAAGTCTTTGCTTTACAAGGCCGACATTCTGCGGGTTTGAGGCATCACTGTCCAGTTTGCCGGCGCTCAAAGGAACCTAAACGAGCGAGTGTTATCATAGCAGTCATGCGAAAAATATCCTTGGCTCTACTCCTGCTGCTCCCCCTTCAACTCAACGCGGACGGCCTACCCGATTTGGGTGATGTGTCGCAGACCATGGTGTCACCGCAGATGGAACGCCAGATCGGCGAGCAGAGCATGTTCCGCATCCGCGCCAGTGAAAGTTATCTGGACGATCCCGAGATCGTGGATTACTTGAACAATTTGGGCGCACGACTGGTAGCGAACAGTAGCGAACCTAGCCAACCATTCGAATTCTTCGTCATCAACGACAACGCCGTGAACGCCTTTGCCCTACCCGGTGGATTCATTGGCGTGAACACCGGCCTCATCCTACTTTCACAGAGCGAATCCGAACTCGCCTCGGTATTGAGCCACGAGATATCGCACGTCACCCAGCATCACTTGGCGCGCATGGTATCTGGACAGAAATACGATTCACTCGCTGCCATGGCTACCATGGCCATCGCCATCCTCGCCGCGCGCGACAACCCACAAGCTGCCAGTGCTGCCATCGTCGGTGCGCAAGGTAGCATGATGCAACGCCAACTCGATTTCACCCGCGAACACGAAAAAGAAGCAGACCGCATCGGCCTGGGCATCTTGGAAAAGAGCGGCTTCGACACACGCGGCATGCCGCTCTTCTTCGAGCGTCTGCAAAAAGCCACGCAACTCCTTGAGGGTGACACGCCCACCTACCTGCGCACCCACCCGCTCACCATCGAACGTGTGGCCGACGTGGATGGACGTGTGCAACAGATCCCCTTCAAGCTCGTACCCGACAGCCTCGAATTCCAACTGATGCGCGCGCGTGTGCATGCCCTGCAAAAGACACCGCGTGATGCGGTCGCCTTCTTTAACGGCGCGCTGGGTGAACAACGATTCGGCAACCCCATCGCACAACGTTACGGCCTGGTCGTCTCATTGATGCGCGACAAACAAGACGCACTCGCCATGCAAGAATTCCAAACGCTGTACAAGAACGCACCGCACAACGCCACCATCGAGACACTGGCAGGGCAGGTCAAACGTCTGGATAAAAAAGACAAGGACATCCCCACCTTCTATCGCAAAGCGTTGAAACAATTCCCACGCCATCGCGCACTCGTTTACGACTACGCCGAGCTGATGCTGGAAGAGAAACAATATGTGAACGCACTGAAACTGCTGGACTACGAAGTGCTACTCAACGGCAACGACCCCAAGCTATACGAGCTGCAAGCGCGCGCCTATGGCCCACTAGGCCGCCACCAAGAAGAGCACCACGTGCTGTCGTACTACCAGATACTGCACGGCAACCTACGCGGCGCCATCGAACAACTAGAACTCGCCAAACGCGCGGGCAACGACTACTACCAACTCTCCACCATCGAGACAGAGTTGAAACAGTATCGCGAGATCATCGAAGCACAACGCAGCAAGAAGAAATAAAACACACCATGAGCGAAGAACGCCTAGAGAACATCGAGACTAAACTCAGCTTCCAAGAAGACCTCGTGGAAGAACTGAACAAGACCGTGTATCAGCAACAACAAAAGATCGAACGACTGGAAGCCATGTGCCAGTCACTCGCGCAACACGTGCAATCACTCTCGGCAGCAAGGAACGATGGCGGCATGTTGGCGAATGAAAGACCTCCACATTATTGATCTGCGAGCAATCACTCCAAAGTAGTGGATCTTTTTGATTCGATCGATTACAATCTGGCAATAATCAAACTCATTAAGTGACCCGCTATGAAATATACAGTTTGCGAACTCTTTGCAGGTGTTGGTGGTTTTCGCCTTGGCTTAGAGCGAGGTGGCTGGAAGACTGTCTTTGCCAATCAATGGGAACCAGCCACAAAGACTCAACATGCCGCAGATTGCTACCTGTCTCATTTTCCAGATGAAGCATCCAATCCTCATTTCAATACCGACATCAATCTCGTCACAGCACAGTTGGATGTCAATAGCAAAACGATTCCCGATCACACATTGCTAGTTGGTGGTTTCCCTTGCCAAGACTATTCCGTCGCAACAACCAAGGCAAAAGGGATGCTCGGAAAAAAGGGGGTGCTATGGTGGGAGATCGAGAAGATCATTCGGCATAAGTCACCCCAGTTCGTTTTGCTAGAGAACGTCGATAGATTGCTGGTCTCGCCCGCAAAACAGCGAGGGCGAGATATGGGAATCCTGCTAGCTTGCTTTCGAGACTTAGGCTATTCCGTAGAGTGGCGCGTCATAAATGCCGCCGATTATGGATTTCCACAAAAACGCCGTCGTGTTTTCATCTTCGCATCGAGAAAAGACACTAAAGTCGTAAAGAAAATAAAGAAGGTCGGCCTTACTCACGAGTGGTTACAAACATACGGCTTCTTCGCGAGCGAGTTTCCTGTGGAGCAAGAGCCAACCGATCACGACACAGCCGATGTCTTTGACGATACTTTGCAAGAGATCTCTGATAATTTCTCCTTCAAGCTCCACAATGCTGGAGTGATGTCAGATGGCAAACTCTATACGCTAAAGGTCGTTCCGAAACATAGCACCATCACACCACTAAAATCCGTGTTGCTGCCAACAGTAGATAAGAAATACTACGTCGCCGACTCTGATATCGATAAGACCAGAGGGTGGAGATATGTAAAAGGTGCAAAGCGAGAAGAACGAACATCAAAGACCACGGGTTATAAATATTTCTTTACCGAAGGCGCCATCCCATTCCCAGAAAATCTCAACTCGCCATCGAGAACGATACTTACTGGCGAAGGCAATCAAAGCCCAAACCGTTCAACTCACCTAATACAAGATCCACGCACAAAGAAATTTCGGACACTTACACCCATTGAAGTTGAAAGACTGAACGGCTTTCCAGACGACTGGACAAATAGTGGCATGCCACATGGAAAGCGTTACTTCTGCATGGGAAATGCTTTAGTTGTAGGCTTGGTGGAACGTATGGGGAAACATCTCAAGGAATTCATAAAGTAGCCAACCGTGGTTAGGCAACTACCAATCTCGCCGCCCGCCAAATCGTCCGCAACGACGAAGGTTATGAAAGCCAATAAGGCTAGAGACACGAAACCCGAACTAGCTGTCAGAAAAATCCTTTGGAGTGCCGGGATTCGCGGCTATCGCATCAACTGGAAGAAAGCCCCAGGCACACCGGACATCTGCTTCCCCGGAAAACGCATCGCTATCTTCGTAAATGGATGCTTCTGGCATAGATGTCCAAAATGCGCGGCTAGCCTCCCCAAAACAAACGCGGCATTTTGGAAGAAGAAGTTTGAACTGAACGTAGCAAGAGACAAGGCAAAAATAAAAGCACTAAAGAAACTCGACTGGCTGACTTTGACCGTATGGGAATGCGAGATCAAGAAAAGTCATGCCGAAGTATTAAAGAGAGTCACCAACTTGCTTGTTCAGCGAGTCAAATCATAAGTAGCTTCGATTTGCTCGATGACGCCGAGCTTACCTTTTACTGAAGATTCATGCTTCATCCTAAAGGTCGCAGGACTTTCCAAACCGATAATGAGCATCGGAACTGTCAACATCTGGCGCATCGGTTTCAGGTAAGTTAAGAACTTCTCATATGTACCGACAGCTCCATCGAAGCCACCAGAACGCCGTAAGTTCTCCGTTGCAGTGATGACAATACCAATATCGGTTTGGATCGCTTTATTTACATGATTCAATTCGCCAGACAGGTTGGGCTTGATCAGATTCCAAGCAACAGCCTCACCATGATTGAATGCGACCTCCACAGCTATCTTGCCCTTGGCAAAATCGAGTCTCCACGTATCGCCTTCATAGTTCGGGTCTTGGAATATCGGACTCTCTTCTCTCCAACCAAGAGCCATGAGTTCGTCCTTCAATACACGATTGATCGCCACTGAAAGGCTCTTGTTCTTGCCTTGCGAGTGGCGATTGAAATACTCAATCAGCTTTTCATCAGACAGACCATCGAGAACAGACTTCAGGGTGAACCAGTCGGCTTGAAATTCGCTGTTGTATTCCAAGAGTTCAAAAGCATGACGGTGCGAAAAATACGTGTATTGCATTCATCCCTCCTGAATATGTTCAGGCAAAAGTTATACGGCCTAGAGGCTTAAAGTGTAGCAGAGCATCTTTTCAGAAGCGCAATCTAACTTATGGCGTGCTCGCGCCTTCAATGATGCAGCGCTTTATCCAGCGAGTGGTGAAACTTTTCGGCGTCGTGTTGGTTGACGTGATATTTGATGGTGGGGCCGGTCATCAATTTGGCGCAAGAGTTCACCAGTTCCATGGCGATGGGATATTTGCCGGTGGCGATGGCTTGTGTGAGGAAGGTGAGGCGATTGCCTGCGTCTTCTAGGGTGAGGCAGAAGTGGTGTTCGTCATCGGTGATGCTGATGCTTTTGACGCCTGCGTGGGTGACTGCTTGGCAATGGAACCGTTTCTTTGACATGGTGCTCTCCTGTGCGTGTTTTGTGAATGCGCGGCAGTCTGCGCGCCGCCACGGTGTGTGTCAAAGACTTCCCTCGGTTGTGACTGGTTGCCGATGCAAATACCAGTGCAGAAGTTTGCGCTTAGGCGTAATTTACGAACCTGCATCAACCAATCTCTGATCAACCTAGACGAAGGAGTGAACCATGGCAAAAGACAGCGTTTATCGCATCACCGAAATCGTGGGAACCAGTAAGAAATCTTGGGAGGATGCGGCCGCGAATGCGGTAGCGACGGCTTCGAAGACGTTGCGTGATCTGCGAGTGGCAGAGGTGGTGAAGTTGGATATGGTGGTGAAAGACGGCAAGGTGTCTGCGTATCGTGCGCGAGTGGCTTTGTCGTTCAAATACGATCCGAAGAGCTAAACTTTCGCTTCTGCACTGCAAACAAAAAGCCTCGCATCGCTGCGAGGCTTTTGTTTTTGGTGGCCCTCCCGGACTTGAACCGGGGACCAAAGGATTATGAGTCAGTTTCGTTTTATCAATAAACCAACAAGATATTCCGCCACTCATCTACAAAACATGTTGCGCTACCAGCCCATTTACACTGCATAGCATTTATGCTTTAGTAAATTGTAGAAAAAAATTGTTGCGCAAATTACGGACGTTTAGACAATTTGTTTTTTCTGATTAGCTGCGGCGTTGTACAGGCACTTGTATGTCAAATACCATCCATATGTTCCAAAATGTTTTTCAACCATATTATTGTCTATAGTCGAAATAATTCTAGAAGATAGCGCCTTACGGTAAGCCTTATGTGGCACTTCTAGTCGAACGTCCAAGAGCCTAAGCATTGCCTTCCTATGAATCTTGGTTAAATCAACCCAACCCATAGAATTCAGAAAAATCGTAATCGCCTCACCAAGAAAATATATGTTCTTAAATTCGTCATATATACCTTCCTGAGGTGAAACCTTGTAAAAATTTATATATTGCTGAATATTATTCGATGCCTCATCAAATATTCTTTCAGAATTATTATTTATAACTGTCGTGTACTGCTTTAAGTATTCTTTTATTTGTGCAATGTCACTATTAGGTTGTGCGGCAACTATTAGAACAACCGTTTCCTTCAGGCTGTTAAGAATTATTTCCCAAGATTCTTTGTTTAATTGAATATATGGATTTGCCATTTTATTGTTCACCTTGTATTAATAAAAAAGCCTGCTCATTCAAGCAGGCTTTTTTTCGTTCTTTGTTACTCTTAGGCGTGTAGCGGCACAACGCTCACGTCTAAATGAATGCCTTTCTTAAGTGCATCCATAAAGTCGGTATCTAAATGATTGCCACACTCATCCAAATGATTATTCAGTTCATAAGGAGCAATGCACTTATTAAGCGCTTCTTCACACCCATTCAAACTAATTGGGTACTGCCCCGCTAAGGCTATGATTTGTTCTTTAGTAATTTCCACGATTTCCCCGCTTCCAAATTAATTAAATTAAATTCTACAAAATAGACAAATTTAATTTGTGCAGTAACATTTTCTGTTTCCCCGCACACCCTTAATTTTTGGTGCGACGCGCAAAAAAATTTTTGCGCAAAATAAGGGCGGCGATTGTATCCACCCTCAAACGCTGCGTCAACCAAACAATTCCTTAGTGGCTATACTGCAAGCGCACCCATACCTTGTCAACGCTTTTTTGTACCTGATTGATACACACCGGATGTCCCGCTCTATCTCTTTTTCACACCTAAGGGTTGCTGAAATCTCCTTCCGGGGTTAATGTGTGCATGACTATAGGGTTCCACATGACCATAAAAAACACCGATTCTATAAACGATTCAAAGGGAATCCCTGAGCACAATAAATCTCTTGGGGAAATTGTTGCCGATAAATTCGACAGCCTACTTTTTTCAGCCCCCGCAAAACCGCGTGAAGAAAAACTCGCCAAGCTGACCGATGAGCAAAAGGTCGAACTTCAAAAAATTGAAGAGGATGCTATCGCTGGCTTCTCAGGACAGTTAGACGAGCTGGAGTCCGCTCTAGGCATGCTTCGCATGGGTCATCACTTCGGCTGGAAGGTTCTCTATCTCATCCATAGCAAGCGCACCATACGCAAGTATGAAGGGATGCTGGGAATCAAGGTTAGAGACGTTTTCCCTGAGACTGGCCCAAGTAGTTATCGCTCATATGGTCTGGCACTTGCCGAAAAGTTCAGCAACTTCTGGAAGGTGGTTGGTGGAGACATCAAGATTCCTGACCGGAAGAAGGTAGATTCATAAAGGGTACTTGACGTTTCCTTTTTTCACGCCTAAGATGCAAAGGAGATTTCATGTTTCCTTTGTATGACTACTTGCCCATCACAACCAGAGCACCTTGATTCTGAAGTTCAGGCCGCCAATTCTGGCGCGCGCCTGACCGCCCGCAAGGGCGGCAGCCGCACGACAGATGGCGGAATCCCCCCCTTGGTAATACGGGGGGAAAGTTTAGAAGGAACAGCCTTCCCTGAAAGCGGTGAAAGATATGAGCTGGTTTCCGAGAATGGCCGCCCATCTCTTCGCGCCCACCCCCTCCCCAAGCCTGATGGCGCTTCCTATGCCGCGATTACCGATTACCTGAATTGCACATTCCCCTTCAATTCAGGTGACCTGACCAAATTATTCGCCCAGCTCTTCGTATGTCTTGGGAATTGCTTTGCACCTGCCATTGAACGTGGTCGGCCTTTGCACTTTTACCCCTACTCATACAGCCTAGGAAGCTCATCAGCCATCTTCGCGCATGGCCCTCAAGGTGGAATCCTCTCCTTACCCGGGGAGGCCTGCTACCTCGTTCCAGATTGGAACGCTTTAATCCTCCTACTACAGGAGAACCTTGGCGGTCGTATCAGCCGTTGGGATGGGGCTGTTGATGATTACGCCGGGACTCATAGCGTCGATTTTGCAATGCAGATGTACTTGGATGGCATGTTCAATGCGGGGGGCAATGAACCCACCTGTGACCAGCGCGGCAATTGGGTTAAGCCTGATGGAAAAGGACGAACGTTCTACGTCGGCAAGCGAGAGAACGGCAAGATGATTCGCATCTATGAAAAGGGCATGCAATTAGGAGCCCTTTGGAATCCTTGGACACGCTGGGAAGTAGAGATGCACAACACAGACCGCGAAATCCCTTTTGAAGTACTCCTAGAGCCGGGAAAGTATGTTGCGGGTGCTTATCCAAAAGCGCTTAACTGGGTTCAAGAAGAAATGCAGCGCATTCGAACTATTCAGAAGACTGAGAAAATCTCCTACGATTTTTTAGTTCATCACGCTGGCAATGCATACGGCAAGCTCGTTGGTGTCATGCTTCAAACCGAGGGTTCGCCTGAAAAAGTAGTCGAGAAATTAATCCGGGACGGCATACCTTCTCGGCTTGCTACCCCCTCGTTAACTCATCATGGAAAGTGATGCGATGTCACTCTTCCTAAATCAATCCGAGTTAATCGAACTCACCGAGCGCAAACGCAAAGCAATGCAAATTGCTTGGCTGATTGCAAATCAATTTCCATTCAGCATAGGTGCAAATGGGCATGCTCGTGTATCTCGCGAATATGTTCTTGCACGACTAGGTGGTGCTAACACTCATGCGCAACGTCCACGTCCTGAACCAAATTGGGGAGCCATCTAAACATGGGCCGCAGACGTACGAAGCGTTTCGACTTACCTCCGAGGATGCACCTCAAAGGAAAGACGTACTATCACGTTTCAACAACGATGCCGCGCAAGTGGACGAAGCTCGACCAAGACATCGCGCTTGCAAAACGACTTTGGGCAGATATCGAAGGTGAGCAACACAATCCACAAGACCACACTTTTAGCGGCCTAGTCATTCGATATCGAAAGGACGTGTTGCCTACCAAAGCTCTGCAAACCCAACGCGACAATGAAAAAGAACTCGCTCGATTAATCGCAGTTTTCGGAATCATGCCGATTGATTCAATCAAACCACATCACATCAAACGCTATCTAGACGAACGGGGCAAAACCGCAAAGGTTCGCGCAAACCGCGAAAAGGCTCTATTCAGCCATGTATTCAACTTTGCTCGTTCTTGCGGATATACCGATGCACCAAATCCTTGTGCAGGAGTGAAAGGACACAGAGAAGAAGGACGAGATAGATATATTGAAGACAGTGAATATCTTTCCGTATGGAAAAATTCTGACTGCAGCGTGCAAGATGCAATGGACTTAGCCTACCTAACAGGGCAACGTCCTGCCGACCTGCTTAAATTTAACAGCAGCGATATTCGAGATGGACAACTTTGCACAGTACAAAATAAAACCTCGAAATCACTACGCATTGCCATCACTGGTGAACTTGAAACACTTATAGAACGAATCATGAACCGTGAGAATCGCGCAAAGGGATGCAGCGCACTGCTACAGGATGGAAATGGGCAGAGACTATCCACATGCGCCCTACGCTCACGATTTGACAAGGCACGCAAAGCAGCTGGGATTAGTTTTCAGTTTCGAGACATACGCGCAAAGACAGCAACCGACATTGGAGATTTAGCAGGTGCGCAAAAACTGCTAGGGCATAAATCTAGAACGATGACGGAGCACTACACGCGCAACAGGAAGGGCGAGCAAGTCAGCCCATTGAAATAAGTAGAACTATACTGCTCAATAATAGAATACAGCGGAGTTATGATTAGGCAATTGAAATTACTTATATTCACTACCAGTGAGAAATTATGGATAACTCAAAAGTCTCAATTTCAGACGCCATTATCGAATACTGGAAACGCTCTCCAACGTGGGCCAAAATATACTGGGCCTTTTCTACGATATTAACCTCGGGGGCTCTTACATCTCTTGGTGAAACTGTCTTTGCGTGGAAGGGGTTTATCCTAACTGGGATAACTTTCTACCGTTCGATGCTGGCGCCAGTAAAGACGCAACTTCATTTCATCTTTGAAGTAGAGATTTCACCCTCTCAAATCGATTTAATAGTTATTTTTGGTCTGTTCTTTGCAAGCTATTTGCGATTCACAATGGCGAAGCAGCTAAGCAGAATCATAGAGTCTAGAAAAACTAAAGCTTTGTACGTTCGAGCTATAGTTGCATTAGTGCTTGTGTGGAGTTTGGTTGTTGGATTTATATCAGGCGTAATACTGGTTGAGATAAACATCCTTCTAAGAATTAGTGTAATACCGTTGTATATATTTCCATTTTTCTATCCTTTCCTGATAATCAATTACGACAAATTGAACATACCAAATCAGAGTTCCATTGGTTTGGTTATGTATATGGAGAAGCTCCGGGAATATTCAATTAAAAGAGCGAACTTGTATCTTGAATACTATGGCCCCGCAGCCATTTCTTTCGCTTTAATATTTGTATTAGCTGCCATCAACTCAGGACTACTCCGAGAATAGCCCAGCGGAATTGTAGAAAAGCTGAATGATTTGTAGAAAAACAAACGGCCTACATCTCTGTAGACCGTTGTTTATTTGGTGGGCCCTCCCGGACTTGAACCGGGGACCAAAGGATTATGAGTCCTCTGCTCTAACCAACTGAGCTAAAGGCCCGTAAGGCTTAGCTCTCGCCGTCGAGGAAGCTCTTGAGCTTTTCGGAACGTGAAGGGTGACGTAGTTTGCGCAGTGCCTTGGCTTCGATCTGGCGGATACGTTCGCGGGTGACGTCGAATTGTTTGCCGACTTCTTCAAGTGTGTGGTCGGTGTTCATTTCGATACCGAAACGCATGCGTAGCACTTTGGCTTCGCGCGCAGTGAGCGAATCCAAGATGTCTTTGGTGACGTTGCGCAGGCTGTCGTACACGGCCGCTTCGATCGGTGCGAGTGAGTTGCCGTCTTCGATGAAGTCGCCCAAATGAGAGTCGTCGTCATCGCCCACGGGTGTTTCCATGGAGATAGGTTCTTTCGCGATCTTGAGGATCTTGCGGATCTTGTCTTCCGGCATTTCCATCTTGATGGCCAAGGTGGCGGCATCGGCATCCAATCCGGTCTCTTGCAAAATCTGGCGCGAGATACGATTCATCTTGTTGATGGTCTCGATCATGTGCACTGGGATGCGGATGGTGCGCGCTTGGTCGGCGATGGAGCGGGTGATGGCCTGACGGATCCACCATGTCGCGTACGTCGAGAATTTGTAACCGCGACGGTATTCGAATTTGTCCACGGCCTTCATCAAGCCGATGTTGCCTTCTTGGATGAGGTCGAGGAACTGCAAGCCACGGTTGGTGTATTTCTTGGCGATAGAGATGACGAGACGCAAGTTGGCCTCGATCATGTCGCGCTTCGCACGGCGTGCTTTCGCTTCGCCGTTGGTCATTTGTTTGTTGATGTCTTTCAGATCAAGGATGGGGATGCCCACGCGTTGTTGCAGAGCGAACATCTTCTTCTGTTGATCGACGATGGCGTGTTGATGGCGCACCAAGGAATCGCTGTAAGGCTTCTTGGCAGCGATCTCGTGCTTGACCCAATCCAAGTTCTGTTCGTTCTGCGGGAACACTTTGATGAAGTGTGGGCGCGGCATGTGCGCTTTGGTGACGCACAGGTCTTGGATGGTGCGTTCGCAACTGCGCACTTCTTCTACGAGACCGCGCATGGTGTCGCACAGGGCATCCACTTGCTTGGCAGCGAAGCGGAATTGCATCAACTCGGTAGAGATCTGTTCTTGCAGTTTGTCGTATTGCTTACTGCGGTAGCCGTGCTTCTCATAGGCTTTGCCCAGCTTGGCGAACAGGTCGCCGATGAGGTCGAAGCGTACGAGTGCGTCTTCTTTCAGTTGCGCCAAGTTTGCAGCTGCCGCAGCTGCGGTCGCTTCTTCGTCTTCTTCCTCGTCAGCCACTTCGACTTCTGGCTCTTCGGCATCTTCATCTTCGTCGTCGTCGCCGATCTGCGCTTCGTCTTCGCTATCCACGAAACCGTCGATCACTTCGTCGATCTTGATCTGGTCGGTGCGCACCTTGTCGGCCAACATCAGGATCTCGGCGATGGTGGCTGGGCAGGCGGAGATCGCCATGATCATGTGCTTCAGGCCGTCTTCGATTCGCTTGGCGATCTCGATCTCGTCCTGACGAGTCAGCAGATTGACCACGCCCATCTCGCGCATGTACATACGCACAGGGTCGGTGGTACGGCCGAATTCGGATTCAACGGTAGAGATGGCGGCTTCGGCTTCTTCTGCAGCATCGTCATCCGCTGCGGCGGGCGCTGTCTCGTTCAAGCCCAAACCATCGCTCTCAGGTGCGACGTCACAGACGGTGATGCCCATACCGTTGATCATGCTGACCACGCCTTCGACCTGCTCGACTTCGAGCATCTCTGGCAAATGGTCGTTGATCTCGGCGTAAGTCAGGTAGCCGCGCTCTTTACCCAGCAGCAGCAGTTCTTTCAGGCGCGTACGGCGCGCTTCGATGTCTTGTGCGGGATCGGCTGTACCAACGGCTGCGGCCGCATCGGCCTTCTCTTTGGCTTTTTCTTTTGCAGTCTGTTTGACGACTGGCTTCGCGGCGGCTTTGACGGGTGCGGGTGCAGCCTTCACTGGCGCTTCGACAGCAGCAACGACTTTGGTCGTTTTTGCAGCGGGCGCTTTAGTTTTAGTTGTCGCTGCGGCTGGTTTTGCTGGAGCGGTTTTTTTGGTTTGTTTCGGAGTCGCCATTTTATGGATTTCCAAAGTTGATTCGTATTTGCATCAAGCGACCAAAAAAGAAAGGCCGCCGAAAAGGGTCGCGGATTATACCCGATTCCTAAAATCTTTCCGAGGCTTAGCTACTTTTTGCCGAGTTGGAGCAACTGCAAATAACGTGCCTGCTCGTCTTTGCTGAGGCTAGAAAGGCCGCCTGCGCCACTGCGCATCTTGGCGTTCAAAGTCTCCAGCTCGGCATCCATCACGTCACGTCGTACCTTTTGCAGGGTATCGGCAAATTCCGCATCCACATCGAATTCCTCGCCCCACTGCATCACGTCGCCCTGAGCGGCCGCGAACACAGCCTCGTGCATGCTGCCTTGAAAGTGCTGGATCATGGCGGCAGTGCTGAGTTCGTCCGCCGATTCGTTCAGCCAATCCACCAGCGCATGGATGGCCGCCCCTTCCGCGCCCTCGCCCTGCCAATCTGTCGGCAACTCACGCGCCAACTCTGGCTTCATCACCAGGCAACGCAACAAGGTGCGCATGCCAGAGGGCGCGGTGCGCTTGGCCTTGGGCGGCGCCGATGGTCCACGATGCGGCGCGGCCACCGGCTTGATGGACCATAACGCTTCTAATTCGGCTTGCGTCACACCCGCCAGCGCGGCGATCTCTTTGCGCAACAGCAGTGCGGTGGTTGGCGCGGTGATGGCGGTAAGCAAAGGTTGCGCGTTCTTGAGCAAAGCACTGCGACCTTCTTGCGTCTTCAGATCGACTTGCGCGGTGAGTTCGCGCAACAGGTAACCCGAAAGTGGGAGCGAATTCTCCACTTCGTGCTCGAAAGCATCGCGACCGTATTCGCGGATGTAGGTATCGGGGTCGTGCTCTTCGGGCAGGAACAAGAATCCGATGCGCTTGCCGTCTTGCAGTTGCGGCAACGCGTTCTCCAATGCGCGCCACGCGGCTTTTTGGCCTGGCTTGTCGCCGTCGAAACAGAACACGATCTGCTCGCACAGGCGCAAAAGTTTTTGTACATGGAATGGTGTGGTCGCTGTGCCCAAAGTGGCGACGGCGTATTCGACGCCGTTCTGCGCCAAGGCCACCACGTCCATGTAACCTTCGACGACGATGACACGTTGCTGCGCGCGGATGGATTTCTGCGCTTGGTACAAGCCGTAAAGTTCGTGGCCCTTTTCAAACAAGGTGGTCTCGGGTGAGTTGAGATATTTCGGTTCGCCTTTGTCCAGCACGCGCCCACCGAAACCGATGATCTGTCCTTTCACGTTGACGATAGGGAACATGATGCGATCACGGAAACGGTCGTAACGTTTGCCTCCCTCGCCTTCGATCACCAGACCTGTCTCGACGAGGCTGGCATCTTGGTAATTCGACACGGCTGCGCGCAGGTTCTGCCAATCGTCAGGGGAATAACCGATGCCAAAACGTGCGGCGACCTCACCGCTCAACCCACGTTTCTTCAGATATTCGATGGCGCGCGGCGTGACTTTGAGTTGATCGCGGTAGTAACGCGTAGCGGATTGCATGAGATCGTAAAGATCCGGCGCGACTTTGACTTGCGTGATGTTAGAGGCTTCTTGCGGTACGGCGAGGCCGATACCTTTAGCGAGATCTTCGATGGCTTCGACGAAGCCCATGCCGGTGTGCTCCATGACGAAGCCGATGGCCGTGCCATGCGCGCCACACCCGAAGCAGTGATAGAACTGTTTGGATTGGCTGACGGTGAACGACGGGGATTTTTCAGTGTGGAACGGACAGCATGCGACGAAGTTGGTGCCGGCTTTTTTGAGCGGGACGTAGCGCTCGATGACATCCACGATGTCGAGGCGATTGAGCAGATCCTGAATGAAACTTTTTGGAATCACCCCGCCCTCCCGCTTTCGATTGAAACTTCGGAAATATTACTTACCGTTCGTCCCGAGTAGGCCGAAGGCCATATCGAGGGGGCTTCGATACGGGGCTGCGCCCCTACTCAGCCCGAACGGGTATTCAAACTATTTTGTTAGTTGCGCCTTGATGAGGCCTGAAACCTTGCCCATATCGGCACGACCCGCCAACTTGGCTTTCACCACGCCCATCACTTTGCCCATATCTTGCGGGCCTGCTGCGCCTGTGGAAGCAATTGCCTCTGCGATGGCAGAGACGATCTCAGCTTCGCTCAGTTGCTGCGGCATATAGGTCTGCAAGATGGAGACTTCGAATTCTTCGACATCGACCAAGTCTTGACGATTGGCTGTCTTGTATTGGCTGATGGAGTCGCGGCGTTGCTTCAACATCTTTTCGATGATGCTCACCACATCGGCATCGGTCAGCTCGATGCGCTCATCGACTTCGCGCTGCTTCATGGCCGATAGCAAAAGACGAATCGCCCCGAGACGTGCCGTTTCTTTGGCGCGCATCGCGTTCTTCATGTCCTCAGTGATTTGTGCTTTCAGACTCATGTCGCCTCCGACCACAAAAGCAAACGCCGCAATCACTAAGGATTGCGGCGTTGCTCATGAAACAGAATTAGTAGAGCTTTGGTGGCAGTGTTTGGCTGCGCAGACGCTTGTAGTGACGCTTAACAGCAGCAGCCAGCTTGCGCTTGCGCTCTGCGGTTGGCTTCTCGTAGAACTCACGAGCGCGCAACTCGGTCAACAGACCAGTCTTTTCTACGGAACGCTTGAAGCGACGCATTGCTACTTCGAACGGCTCATTCTCTTTTACACGTACGGTTGTCATGAACAAACTACCTTCTACCAAAAATTTGAGGGCGCGATTCTACAAAACAACGCCCCAATATACAACCGCTATTTACTGAACCGTGATTCGGCCGAATTTGCGCTTGCCCACTTGTGCCACAACGACCGCTCCCGCCTTGATCTGTAAGGATTTATCGCTGATCTTCTCTCCATCTAGCTTGACCGCGCCCGAATCGATCATACGCATGGCTTCGGAGGTACTTGCCACCAATCCGGCTTGTTTGAGCAGATTACCGATGCCGATCTGACCATCCGCACTCGCCAAAGTCACTTCGGGCATATCGTCCGGTAACACACCTTTTTGGAAGCGCGCCTCGAATTCGGCCAACACATCAATGGAGGCTTGTTTGTCATGGAAGCGAGCGACGATCTCTTGGCCCAGCATGACTTTGATGTCGCGCGGGTTGCGTCCGCCGGCCACATCCTCTTTCCACTTGGCGATGGTCGCCAGGCTTTCAAAGGAAAGCAATTCAAGATAACGCCACATGAGGTCGTCGGAGACGGACATCAATTTGCCGAACATCTCGGTCGGGGTGTCGGTGACGCCGATGTAGTTGCCCAAAGACTTGGACATCTTGTTCACGCCATCCAACCCTTCCAGCAGAGGCATGGTGAGTACGCACTGAGGGGCTTGACCGTGATGCTTTTGTAGCTCACGCCCCATCAGCAGGTTGAATTTCTGGTCGGTACCGCCCAACTCGATATCGGCCTTGAGCGCGACGGAGTCGTAACCCTGCACCAGTGGATAGACGAATTCGTGGATGGCGATGGGCTGGCTGTTCTTGTAGCGCTTGGAGAAGTCATCGCGCTCCAGCATCTGCGCCACCGTGTGAGTGGCCGCCAACTTGATCAGGTCAACGGCGCTGAACTTGTCCATCCAAGTCGAGTTGAACACGACCTCGGTCTTGTTCGGGTCGAGCACTTTGAACACTTGTTCTTTATAGCTCTGCGCATTGGCGAGCACCTGCTCACGCGTCAATGGTGGACGGGTGGCATTTTTGCCAGTGGGGTCGCCGATCATGCCGGTGAAGTCGCCGATGAGGAACAAGGCGTGGTGACCCAGGTCCTGTAACTGGCGCATCTTATTCAGAAGAACGGTATGACCGAGGTGCAGGTCGGGCGCGGTGGGGTCAAAGCCCGCCTTGATACGCAGTGGACGACCCAGCTCCAATTTCTTGATGAGTTCGGCCTCGATGAGCAACTCTTCTGAGCCGCGCTTGATGACCTCTAAGGTTTCTTGTTGATTCATAATGATTTTTATCAATCAAAACCGCTTGTCGGTCAGCACCAATCGACCGAACGGGTTTTGAGGGGGTGTCGCTTTCTGTTAAAGTCCGCTCCCGATTCAGTGATGCGACTAGTCTGCCGATATCCAGCTGACAGAAGCTCACGAGTTAACCGCCTAGGGAGGCGCGAATGTTACAACAAAACTCTTTATTGAACGCACACAAGTTGAAGCTGCGCTGGTTCGTCACCTTGTCCACCCTGCCTTTGCTGGGCGTGGTCACTGCGTTCGGCATCATGCCTCAGTCTGACGTGCTGACTGGGTCACAAAAGACCCTTATTCAAGAGATCGCCCTTCCAACTGCAGCACAAGCAGCTCCTTCCACTACCACTTTCTGGCGCAATGAACGTGTCCAACGCGGTGACACCGTAGTCGAACTGTTGCGCCGCTTGAACGTGGAAGACGAAGCCGCTAGCGAATATCTGCGTCAATACAATCCTGCCGCTTCGTTCCGTCAATTGGGCGTAGGCAAGGAAGTGCAAGCCGAGACGAACGCTGAAGGCGCGTTGCTGGCATTGCGTTATCTGGATAACGAAAACAACCAAGTCATCATCGCCAAGAGTGGCGACAGCTTCACAGTTGATGTCAAACCAGCTTTGGTCGAGCAACGCACTTTTGTACGTACCGGCGAGATCGAAAGCAGCTTGTTCGCCGCAACCGACGAAGCAGGTTTGCCTGATCCAGCGGCCAACCAATTGGCCGAGATCTTCGGTGGCGATATCGACTTCCACCGTGATCTACGCAAAGGCGACAAGTTCAGCGTGATCTACGAGATGACTTACATCAATGGTGAGGCCGCACGTACTGGCCGTATCTTGGCTGCCGAGTTCATCAACCAAGGCCGCACTTATCGTGCCGTGTATTTCCAAACCACCAGCTTCTCTGGTGACTACTACTCGCCCGATGGCAAGAGCATGCGCAAAGCCTTCTTGCGTTCACCTATCGAGTTCTCTCGCGTGAGTTCCGGTTTCACCAACTCACGCTTCCACCCCGTATTGAACAAGTGGCGCGCGCACAAAGGCGTGGACTACGCTTCGCCTATCGGCACCAAAGTGAAAGTGACTGCCGATGGCGTGGTTGAGTTCGTTGGCAAAAAAGGCGGTTACGGTAATGTCGTGATGATCAATCACCAAGGCCGTTACGAAACCGTTTACGGTCACCTGTCCCGCTTCGGCAACATTCACAAAGGCCAACGCGTGAGCCAAGGCGAAGTCATCGGTTATGTTGGCATGACAGGCATGACAAGCGGCCCCCACCTGCACTATGAATTCAAGCAAGCTGGCGTACATCGCGATCCATTGAAAGTTGCCTTACCTGACGGCAAGCCAGTGAACGAAGCGCAGAAGATGGTGTTCGTGGAATCGACCCGCGACCTGCATTCACGCTTGTCTCTGTTGCGCAATACACGCATCGCCAAACTCGACTAAGTTGCATTGAGCTCCGCCCCCGACCTCTACATCGGCATCATGTCCGGCACCAGTCTGGACGGTGTCGATGCCGCGCTGGTCGATCTATCACAGACTGAACCTCGCCTCTTCGCCAGCCAGTATCAACCGTATCCGCAGCCCTTAAAGGATGCGCTACTCGCGCTGCATCAACCGGCGCACAATGAATTGCATCAAGCACAACTCATCGCCAATCAGCTCGCGCGTGAATATGCGAAAGCGACTCAACTTCTTTTGAAGAAAGCTGGTGTATCTGCAACGCAGGTGCAAGTCATCGGCTGTCATGGTCAGACCATTCGCCATCGCCCCGAACATGGCTACACCATTCAATTGAATAACGCAGCACTGCTGGCCGAATTGGCGGGCATCCACGTGGTGAGTGATTTCCGCTCACGCGACATCGCAGCGGGCGGCCAGGGTGCCCCCCTGGTGCCTGCTTTCCATGACAAGGTGCTGCGCCACCCCAACGTCCATCGCGTCATCCTCAACATCGGAGGCATCGCCAACGTGACCGACTTGCCCATCGGCAAGCCAACCCTGGGGTTCGACACCGGTCCCGGCAATCTATTGATGGATGCATGGATCGCCAAACATCAAGGTAAACCCTACGACAAAGATGGCGCTTGGGCAGCCACGGGGAAAGTCATCCCTGAGTTGTTACAAAGACTACTGGATGAACCTTTCTTCAGCACCGATCCACCAAAAAGCACTGGGCGAGATCTATTCAATATGGATTGGCTAGCACAACGCTTGAGTGGGAATGAGAAACCGGCAGATGTTCAGGCGACGCTGCTTGCGCTGACGGGTGACAGCATCGCCGACGCAGTCAAACGCTTCTGTGCAAGTGCTGAAGAGGTCTATCTGTGCGGCGGTGGTGCTCATAACGACACACTGATGTCGCATCTGCAACGCGCGCTACCGCAATGTAAGATCAAGAAATCAGATTCCGTCGGTATCGATGCGGACTGGATGGAAGCGATCGCCTTCGCGTGGCTGGCGCAGCAGACCATGCATCTGCGCCCCGGCAATCTGCCTGCCGTCACTGGCGCGAAACATCCTGTCGTATTGGGTGCTATCTATCCCGCCTAAATGAAAACGGGGCGCTTTCGCGCCCCGCTCTTGGTACAACTTTCTATTCGATCACGCTGAGAACGAGGAGCCGCAACCGCAGGTGGTCGTTGCGTTCGGGTTCTTGATAACGAACTGCGAACCTTCCAAACCTTCGGTGTAGTCGATCTCTGCACCGACCAGATATTGGAAGCTCATCGGATCGATCAACAACTGCACGCCGTTCTTGCTCATCACGGTGTCGTCTTCGTTAGCCACTTCGTCGAAGGTAAAACCGTATTGGAAGCCAGAACAACCGCCACCACTGACGAACACACGCAACTTCAGGTCGGCGTTGCCTTCCTCTTCGATCAGTTGCTTCACTTTGTTAGCCGCGTTGTCGGTGAACAACAGCGGATCTTGCATTTCGGTCACTGCATTCATGATCTCTCTCCTTACTGATTATTTCGATTCAGTACCGCTCAATTTGAGCGACACCACTTTTTCCGACGATTCATTGATGTGAACCAACTTACCTTCTACGATCGCACCCAACTGTATTTCAAGCTTCTTGTATTTCACATCACCTGTGACCTTGGCCTTGCTTTGCAATTCCAAATACTCAGCAGCGAAGATCGGCCCTGTGACGATACCGTTGACCACCAGATGCGTCACACGTATCTCGCCATCCACGCGCGCATGTTCACTCAAGACTAGCGTACTCGCTTTGGAAGGATCGGCGATCACATTGCCGCTGATCTCACCATCCACACGTAACCCGCCGACGAAGTTGACGTCGCCCTTGACCTTGGTGCCTAAACCGATCAAAGAGTCGATACGATTTTGAGGTTTGCTGTGCTTTTCAAACATGGGGACTCTCCGTTATGAAAGCAAGACCGTCTGTTTGACTTTAGGCTCTTGCATGCCCTTCTCGAACACCCGAATCTCTACGCTATCGATATGCAACTCGGCGGGTAATTTGAACACCCGATCAACGCGCTGATAGTATTTAAAGTTCAGGTGATGCGCGGCCACTTCAGGCGTTGCCTTCTGCGGGAATTGTAACACCACTTTTTGGCCGTCCTGCTCACCGTTAACCACAATCTGCAGGTCACCATCGAACACACCTCCACGACGTTGCACGCCCTGCACCAATAGCATCCTGCAATGGTATTCGCCCGGTAGACTACCCGCTTCCAATTTCAGACTATGTATGGATAAGTCGGCATCACGCCCGCTAGTGAGCGGCAGGTTCTGGAAGAAAGTAAGGTCTTCCTTCAGTCGCAAGTTCTCTTCGTTAAGCGATTTAAGCTGTTCCTGCACTTCGTCGGCCGATGCCTGCTGCATCTGCACCTGGCGATCTCCCACAGCAAGCAGACTGGCTTGGTTCGCATTCTCTGCCTCAAGTGTAGCCACCCGATCACGCAGTGAAGCGATTTCCTGTTCAGCTTTGCCGCGATGGAAACCCGCCAGCTCCATACCTGCGTCATATGACCACCAGATCAGAAAGCCAGCCAAGAAGAAGAAAGGCAGCGTGATCGCCCATCGCACATACCAAGGTACGTGCGGGCGCACCGACAGACGCGGTGCTGTGATGCTGAATCTGCGCTTTAGTTTGCGGATCATTTAGGGGAGCAATGGGACTATGTTGATGCCCATCGCCTCGGGCAGACCGAACATGATGTTCATATTCTGCACTGCCTGCCCTGCCGCCCCTTTGACGAGGTTATCGATCACCGACAGCACCACGATGGTATCGCCACCTTGCGGTCTATGCACCGCGATACGACAGATGTTGGAGCCGCGCACGGAACGCGTCTCCGGCATCCCTCCCGCTGGCAACACATCGACGAAAGCTTCATTGGCATAGCGCTGTTCGTACAGCGCTTGCAGATCGACGTCCTTCTTCACCCGCCCGTACAAGGTGGCATGGATACCACGGATCAGCGGTGTGAGGTGAGGCACAAAGGTCAAACCAACAGGATGGCCCGACACATTCGCCAAACCCTGCTTGATCTCAGGCAGATGCCTGTGACCCGCAACGCCGTATGCCTTGAAATTATCGGAGGCTTCCGAGAACAAAGAATGCACCTCTGCCTTGCGCCCAGCGCCCGACACACCCGACTTGGAATCGGCGATCAAAGAACCTTCTTCGATGACACCCGCTTCCAGCAACGGAATGAAGCCGAGCTGAACCGCCGTTGGATAACAACCTGGGTTCGCCACCAGACGTGCGTTTTTGATCTGGGCGCGATTCACCTCGGGCAATCCATATACCGCTTCTGCCACGAGGTCTGGGCAGGCATGCGTCATGCCATACCACTTTTCCCACTCTGCGATATCTTTGATACGAAAGTCTGCGGCAAGGTCGATGACCTTCACACCCGCGTCCAGCAGGGCGCGCGTCTGCTGCATCGCGATGCCGTTGGGCGTGGCGAAGAAAACCACATCACATTTATCCAAGCCCGCTTCGTCTGGATGCGAGAAGTTCAGATCGACGTGGCCACGCAGGCTGGGGAACATCTGGCTGACGGGCATACCTGCATCGGCGCGCGAAGTAATTGCGCGCAATTCCACCTGCGGATGTGCCGCCAACAAGCGAAGCAACTCGACTCCGGTATAACCTGTGCCGCCTACGATGCCGACTTTGACCACATTAAACTCCTTGTAAGTGCCAGAATTATAAATGAAAAAGCCGCCATAAGGCGGCTTTCCCAATTCCCCACAAGCTTAACGCTTGGAGAATTGTTTCCTGCGACGCGCCTTGCGCAAACCGACTTTTTTACGTTCGACTTCGCGTGCATCACGAGTAACCAGACCAGCTTGGCTCAATGTTGGCTTCAAGCTCGCATCGTATTCGATGAGAGCACGAGTAATACCGTGACGAACTGCACCCGCTTGGCCAGACTCACCACCGCCAGACACGTTGACCATGATATCGAACTTGCCAGACATCTCAGTCAACTCGAGAGGCTGACGAACGACCATACGGCCAGTTTCGCGAGAGAAGAACACGTCCAATGGCTTATCGTTGACAGTGATGTCGCCTTTGCCTGGCTTGATGAACACACGAGCTACCGCACTCTTGCGGCGACCGGTTCCGTAGTTGTAAGTCGTAGTCATTATTATGCTTTCAACAGATCAGTTGGTTTTGGTTGCTGCGCGCTGTGCGGATGAGTAGCACCGCCATACACTTTCAGCTTAGCCAGCATCGCATAACCCAACGGGCCTTTTGGCAACATGCCGCGTACGGCCTTTTGCAAAACGCGTTGTGGATGACGTTGCTGCAACTTAGTGAAGTTGGTCTCGAAGATACCGCCTGGATAACCAGTGTGGCGGTAGTACATCTTGTCTTGTGCCTTGTTACCAGTCACGCGAACCTTGTCGGCGTTGACGACAACGACGAAATCACCCGTATCTACGTGTGGCGTGAAGATGGCTTTATGCTTGCCGCGCAAGCGGTAAGCGATCTGGCTGGCCAAACGGCCCAGCACTTTGTCGGCTGCGTCAACGAGGATCCAATCGTGCTGGACTTCGTGGGACTTGGCGGAAAATGTTTTCATGGCATTTCCTAAAACTAAAAATAATTAACGGACTGCGAAGGGCGCGCATTCTATGTCAGCCCCCAACCCCTGTCAAACATAAACTCCACAACCTATCGAGCCGAACTTACCCCAACCCGCCAGATGCATGTAACCAACTGTCTAATTTCATGTTTTTCTCATTCCAACCAGACTCGACAACTAAGACAGACATGATTCTAGCCAGCGCCTCTTCGCTCAATTTGGCCAAGATAAGCAAGGGCAAACGATTTCTTAGTAGGTCGTACAGGCTGACGACCATCTCGTTGTTCGCACAGAACACCAAGTCAGCGTAAATGAACGGCAGATCCGGAACGATCCTTTCGGCCAACATCGACTTGCCCACGACCAAGTTGAATATTTCTTCCACGCGCGCGCCATGCCTGCGCAGCAAGGTCTTAGCACTCGTCGCATCGATCCCCAAGCGTTGCGCACGCGCAAGCATCTCCTTTGACCATATCGGATAGGGCTGTTCCGGCTTCCACGGAAAACGAATATCTTGAGTCGTACAACGCCGATTCGTCCCTAGATGTGCGCACACCACATCCACGACTTCACTTGCATCCTCGCGCGCCGAAGTGAGCTTGCCGCCGATGATGTGGTGGACGTGATTAGGCGCCGTCCTCAACTCCCAATCACGACTTGCAGAAGAGGGATGCTGCGCATCGCTCTGCTTCATCACTCGCAAGCCTGCGTAGCTCGCGATGACATCCTTCTGCGCCCATCCTGTCTTGAGATAATGATTAGCGGCTTTTAACAGATAGGCGACATCCGCCTCCTCGACCGCCACCTTATCTACATCGCCGCGATAGTCCGTATCCGTTGTGCCCAGAAGCGTGCGTCCATACCAAGGGATGATGAAGAACACGCGGCCGTCTTCTTTCGCGGTGAGCAGGATGGCTTGATCGGATGACAATGCTGGCATCACCAGATGCACACCTTTACTCAGACGCACCGTTTCCGTCTTGCTGGCCCAACGCCCAGTCGCATCGACATATTGCCTAGCATGCACGCGCTTCGTCTCGCTACCGACTTCGTCATTTACAAGGACTGCGCAAACGCGTCCTTTGTCTTCCTGCCATTCAACCAGCTTGGCGTAGTTCACACACACCGCCCCTTGCGCCATCGCACCCGAGACCAGTTCTAGCACCAAGCGCGCATCGTCGGTCTGCGCATCACCGTAAGTGAAACCACCTTTAAGGCTTGCGTCATCGAGGAAAGGGAATTGCGCAGAGAAACCTCGCTTGTCGAAGCAGCGATGAGCCATCGACGCCTCTGGAAAACCCGCCATCGCGTCGTACAAGGTCAGGCCCGCCTTCATCTTCAGCATGCCATTTCGACTATCTTTATAGACTGGAACACCAAAACGCAGCGGCCACACCCGATGCGGCGCAATGCGCAACAGCATGCGTCGCTCTTTCAGCGCTTTGCGCACCAACTTAAAATCGTAGGTCTCAAGATAACGCAGTCCACCGTGGATGAGCTTACTCGACGCGGAAGAAGTGCCACTCGCCCAATCGCCTTGCTCGACTAGCGCCACCTTTAATCCGCGCAGGGCTGCATCGTAAGCTGTCCACGCGCCATAGATACCGCCGCCGCAGACCAGCAGATCGAATTCCCCATCCAGCGATACGAAATCGCGCTTCATCTACCCCTCATCTCTAACGCCTTCTGCGGATAGTCGCTGATGAGGATATCCACACCCAGCGTCAGCGCACGACCGATCTGCTCATCCGTATTGCAGGTATAGACCGCGATAGATTTTCCCCGCTCACGCACCACACTCATCATCACCTCATCCAAGGTGGAGATATGCACACACAGGCCATGCAAGAAAGCATGCTCGTCTAACGCACGCGCCGCGAAAGCTGCGTCGTGCTCCGGCTCTAAGTTGAACACCAAAGGGAACTGCGGCGCGATGTGGCGCGCGTAAAGCAGGCTATCAAGATCGAATGACGATGCGAGCACCCGATCACCTTCCGGTGTACCCGCAATCGACAAAGCCTCTCTCACCTTGATGTGCTGACGCGCATCAGGCTCGCCCGGATAGCGTTTTATCTCCAACAACAGTCTGCAACGTGCGCGGTAGCTGGCGACGAAATCATCCAGCAACATCACCCCCTCTTTGTCCGCGCCTGCGAAGTGAGATGCAAAATCCATCACCTGCAACTGCGCGCGATCCAGATCATCGATGCGCTTGTCGGGCAAACCGAGCTTCGCCAGATCATCGTCATGCCACAACACCGTTTCCGCATCCCGCGAGAGCTGGATATCAGTCTCGATGCCGTCGATGGCATAACGCAAGGCTTTATCAAAAGCGGTGCGCGTGTTCTCCGCCGCCTCTTTGTTCGCACCGCGATGGGCGAATATCTGTGTACGCATCAGCCAAGCTCCTTAATGAACCGCAGCATGGACGCCTCCATCTCTACGTAGTGGGGATTGAAGGTCAGACGACGCAGCAATCCTTGCTTCAAGTTACGTTCATTCACCTCACCCAAGCCGACATCATGCTTAGCCTTCAAACACATGACGTAAAGTTCTTCGGCACTGCCGTGATAGTGCAGGCAATTCTTATACTCGCCCTCCACGCCATAGTGCTCATCCTCTGGCGACATGATGACCGCCGTATGTGCGCTGCTCAATATCCTGCGTTCCGGTATCGCGCTGTTCACCCACTCCACCTTGCTCCGCTCGATCTTGGCTATGGAATACCACACCAACCTGCTCGCAGGATGTTTCGTGCGCCCCATGAAGCGTAACGTGGCGCAGGAATCCACGGTGGCATCATCCTCACTGGCAGCAACGAATACGGGGATATCCACCGCACCCTTGGGCAAAGCTTGGGTCAACGCATACATCTGCGCCGCAGCATTCTTGCAGAAGGATTCATATTTGTAGATGTCACGATCAGGCATCACACTCACCCACGCAGCAGAAGGGATCATCCAGCTATAGAGCTGATGTAGGTTCGCCCATTTTGCGCGCGATGTGATCTTCAGCGCGGGGGAGAACAGTAACAACCCGCGCACCCGCTTATCGACCGAAGCGTGATAAACACTCAACGCTGCGCCCGCAGAGAATCCAGCCAAATAGATCTCCTCAACTTCCGCAAAAAGTCTATCCACGCCGTACGCCACTGTCTTCGCCCATTCTTTCCAACTCACGTTAAGCAGATCACCTGGCTGTGTGCCGTGCCCCGGCAATAGAGCTGCCATCACACGAAAACCGTTACGCTGAAAGAACGCCGCCAGATGATGCATATGGTAAGGAGAGTCGGATAGCCCATGCGTAAGCAAAACGCCTCGCTTGAAGGGCTTGCCTTGTCCACGCTCAAAGTCACCCAAGGGATAGGATTCAAAGGGAGCATTACCTTCGACACATCGCTCCGCATCATTCATTCCAGCGTGTGCCTGCTCCAACATCACCCTCGTCTGCGCCACATACTCCGCGAAAGGCAAATTAGCATCAGGCGATCGCACTTGATTTCCTGAAGGTTGATGCCTTAGCCCCAATTGGGTTTTAGTGAAGAAGTTCATGCCCCATTGTACCCGCCGGAATGTGGCTGGAAAGGCCTCTTCCAGCTTATGATGCGCAACCTTATTCTCAAAGACAGCCATGTCCTGGTTCATCACCAATCTCATCAGCGCCTTCTTGTTGCCACCACTCAATTTGCTCGTCTTAGCGGGCATCGGCTTATGGCTGTGGCACAAACGTCCGCGCATCGCACGCTTCATCGTCACCCTCGCATTTGCCGGATTGTGGCTACTCTCGACCCCTTACATCTCGGACGCGCTGATGCACAGTTTGGAAGGCGAACCCTACGTCACCGACACTCAAAAGCCGCTGGCTGACGCCATCGTGGTACTGGGTGGAGGAACTTATTTCCACGCACCCGAATATGGTGGCGACACCATCAACAAAGAAACTTTGGAACGCCTGCGCTTTGCCACTAAATTACACAGAGAAACCGGCAAACCCATCCTAGCCACGGGCGGCAAGCCACTAGGAAACAGCCAATCCGAAGCGACACAGATGCGCCAAGTATTGGAAAAAGAATTCAACGTACCTGTGAAGTGGATCGAAGGCGAATCAGATAACACGTTTGAGAATGCACGCATGAGCCGAGTGACGCTTAAAGAAGCGGGCATCTCGCGCATCTATCTCGTCACCCATGCATGGCACATGCCGCGCTCCGTCCAAGCATTCCAAAGTGCAGGCTTCCAAGTCGTGCCTGCACCGACTGGCTACACCACACGCCATGAGACGACGCTTCTGACCTTCATCCCAAATACAGAGGCACTCGCCGATAGCCGCTGGTACTTCCACGAGATGATTGGCATGTTGTGGTATCAGTTAAAATCCAAATATTGAGAACAAGCGAGGTAAGAAAATGAAAGCACGCATCAAATGGGTAGACGGTATGACCTTCATAGGCGAGAGCGAGAGCGGCCACGCCGTCGTGATGGATGCATCACCTGAAGTCGGCGGACGCAACCTAGGACCGCGCCCTATGGAGATGTTGTTACTCGGTGCGGGAGGCTGTAGCAGCATCGACGTGGTGATGATCCTGAAGAAATCACGCCAAGCCGTATCGGATTGCTATGTAGAGATGAGCGCAAAACGCGCCGAGACCGACCCCAAGGTATTCACCAAGATACACATGCACTTCGTGGTGAAGGGCAAAGACATCAAACCGGAAGCGGTAGAAAAAGCGGTGAAACTATCTGCGGAGAAATACTGCTCTGCGTCCATCATGTTGGGGGCGACAGCAGAGATGACGCATGATTTTGAGGTGGTGCAGGAATAAAACCAATATTTCGTCACCATACGTCGTTGCACTCAGTAAATCTTGCTTGCATACGACACAGTATGCGGCGCGGCGATTTCCTTCGTGCGCCTAGTCTGGTTTAGAACTATTGATTTTCTTAAGGCGGGTTAGACCCAGTAAACCGTCTTAGTCATCACCTGCGACATCCCCCGCATCGCCACCTTCACCGGCAACGGCAACTCGGCAGCACCCAGCTCCACCGCCATATCTGCATGTCCAACCTCATCGGTGAACATCTGCCGTGCCACGGCGCGGCTCTTGGCGTCTTGCGGCGGCAAGGTATCCAAATGATGTTTCAGATGCGCGCCCACTTGGCGTTCGGTCTCTGCCAAGAAACCTAGATTCCATTTATCACCCAGCGCACCCGCCAGCGCACCGATCGCCAAAGAGCTGGTGTACCAGATCGGATTGAGCAGACTCAAGCGCCCACCCAACTCATACACACGGTGCGACGTCCACGCCAGATGCTCCGTCTCTTCCCACGCCGCATGGTTCAACCTCGCCTCCACTGCTGGGTCTTTGGCCGTCAGCGCCTGACCTTGATACAGCGCCTGCGCGCAGATCTCGCCCGTGTGGTTGATGCGCATCAACGCGGCGGCGTGTTTCTTCTCTGCATCCGTCATGGTGGCATCCTCGATATTGGCATCGGGATAGGGACGAGCGGTCGGCGCTTTGGCGAACAAAGTGCGCAGACCTTTATCGAATTCGATGATGAGACTGTCTAGGTTAGGCATGGCGTACTCCCTTATTTATCACTTACCGAAGATTACTGGATTCCCGCCTTTACCCGCAAGGGGTGCGCCGTGGCTGTACGGAGCATTCGCTCCTACACCACACGCAGCGCGGAAATGGCCTGCAAAAATAAAAACGGGCATCCGAAGATGCCCGTTTCAATCTAAAACTAACAGTTAAGTCAGATTAGAACTTCTTGCGCAGACCAACACCGAGCAGTGTGGAGCTACCACCCGCAGTGACTACACCAGCTAAGGCGTTGTTAGATACGGAGTAAGCAGTCGATGCAGAACCGTTCGTCACTTGGGAGAGCACAACGTAACCAGTTGTGGACTTAGTAAAGGTATGCAAGTAACCCGCTGTGAAAGCAGCACCGCTGGCAGCAGATACACCACCGATGGAGTTCTTAGCGTACATCGCTGCAATTGCGCCAGTGGCTACTGGCACTACAACAGCACCAGAAAACACTGTGCTTGCCTTTGCACCCGCTGTGCTAGCCGTGTCGGACTGGTATGTACCCATCACCTTGGCAACGCCCAGATCGTAAGATGCACCGAAGGCAAATTCCGTGTTGGTTGCAACAGCAGGTGTACTTGCATTGCTAGTTGCCGCATAAACTGCGCCTACGGACAAAGCATCCACTGCGTAGTTAGCAGACAGGATGTATGCAGTCGTTTTCAGGCCAGTCGAAACTCCACTACCCACAGCCAAATTATTCGTAGTTAATGCAGTCGAATAGTTGGCAGCCAAGACCAAACCGTTGATGTTTGGAGAAATGTAAGCAACAGCGCGTTGTGCGCGTTGTGCTGCGCTACCTACCAAGAAGCCCTTAGCAGCAATTGTGTGGGCAGAAGAGCCAGAACCGTAGATCGGGTCGTACTTAGCCAAGAAGTCGTAAGCCGCAGTTTGCAGGTAGCCAGTAGCGACCGTACCGAAGTCACCCGCTACAGCCAACATCTTTTGACGAGGAGTGAATGCGGATGAGCCAGTGGAAGTCACAGTTGAGCCAGCTACGCCAGTCGTTGTACCAGTGGAAGTTACAGTGCCGTCATTGGTTTCTGTATCGAGACCGTATTCAACAACAGCAACTGCTGTCAGTCCGTTGCCGATATCTTCTGTCGCCTTCACGCCCAGACGGGATTGAGAAGCACCACCAGAAACAGCGAGGAAATCGCCTTTTGTACCGCTAGCAGAAATATTTGCAATGGTCGCGTCAACGATGCCGTAGAAACCGACGTCAGCGAAAGCCGGGGTGGAGAAAGCAGCAGCAACAGCCAGTGCGATGATTTTCTTTTGCATGTAGAACTCCTCAGTAATTAAAGTTTATTTTCTAACCATGAAGACGATTGCCTCAACCCCTCATCCGTCTCACGGCAAAACGTACTACCCACAACTTACGACATGCTTACAGTGTCACAAAGCCACAACCCATGGCTCTCAGCGGCATCCGCCACAAACCCAAGATGCGAGTTCGGTGCGGATTCTGCACCAACAATCCTTCTGCAAATTGACCTGCATCAAATATTTAACGATTGTGTCGCAAATTTACAACAACCGAATCTGCGTAGTCGCCACACACCGAATCAAGCGGGTGCTTGGCACTTAGATTAGAGGGTAAACAACACTTGAGCGTCCATCCCTCTAAAGCGTGAAGCCCATAACCCCATAGAGGGGTGATTTAGTTGGGCAGGAATATGGCGGCAAGCGCCACACCCGGCTCTGCTGCGCGCATGAAGGCTTCTCCCACGAGGAAGGTGTGGACTTGATGGTCGCGCATCAGCTTCACATCCTCTGCGGTGAAGATGCCGCTTTCGGTGACGACGATGCGATCAGCGGGGATGCGCGATAGAAGGTCGAGCGTGGTCTGCAGGGTGACCTCGAAGGTGCGAAGGTTGCGGTTGTTGATGCCGATGAGAGGTGTTTTGAGGTTCAAGGCCACTTCCAACTCGGCACCGTCATGCACTTCCACCAACACCGCCATACCCAGCTTGTGCGCCAACTGCTCGAACGCCGTCATCTGGCTTAAGGTCAATGCGGAAGCGATGAGCAGGATGGCGTCCGCCCCCATCGCACGCGCTTGGTAGATCTGGTATTCGCTGACCATGAAGTCTTTGCGCAACACGGGCAAGGCACAAGCCGAGCGAGCTTGCTTCAGGTAGTCCGCACTGCCTTGGAAGAACTGCTCGTCTGTCAACACAGACAAGCACGCTGCGCCATGCTGCTCGTAGCTCTGCGCGATGTCTGCTGGGCGAAAATCCTCGCGGATGACCCCTTTGCTAGGGCTGGCTTTCTTGACCTCGGCGATGACCGCCGATTTTCCTGCGGCTATCTTGCTGCGGATCGCACCCACGAAATCACGAGTAGGCGCGGCCTGCTCTGCCTCGGCACGGATGGCAGGAAGGGATTTTGCGGACAGCGCGGCGGCGACTTCTTGCGCCTTCACTGCCAATATCTTTTTCAGGATGTCGGACATGATTTTCAATCTGCGGTTCGATACATTTCCCGTTCTCTCCACCCGTTCGTCCCGAGTGCCGCGCAAAGCGCGGTGTATCGAGGGAAGCGCGTTGTAACTAAGATGAGAACGGGAAACACTCACCGCGAACGGTATGTGAATTAAGGCGCGCATTCTAGCGCAAGCGGGGTGCTAAAATGCGCGCCACTCGCAATACTGAGAACATCATGGAAGACATCAAGCAATACATGAAAGGGATGGGACAGCAGGCACGTGCCGCTTCGCGCATCGTGGCGCAAGCCGACACCAACGCTAAGAACCACGCGCTGGAGAACATCGCGACCGCCATCCTGCTCAATACGAACAAACTCCTCGCCGAGAACGCGAAGGATGTCGCCGCAGCGAAAGCCAACGGCCTCGACGACGCATCTATCGACCGCCTCACCCTCACAGAAAAGACCATCAATGGCATGGCAGAAGGTCTGCGCCAGATCGCCGCATTGGCCGACCCGATCGGCGAGATCAGCGACATGAAATATCGCCCTTCTGGTATCCAAGTCGGCAAGATGCGTGTGCCACTCGGAGTCATCGGCATCATCTATGAATCTCGTCCGAACGTGACGGCGGATGCGGCTGGGCTGTGCCTAAAGTCGGGCAACGCCGCCATCCTGCGCGGCGGCTCCGAAGCCCTCCATTCCAACCAAGCCATCGCAGCTTGCGTGCATCAAGGGCTACGCGAAGCGGGATTGCCAGAGACGGCCGTGCAAGTGGTGAGCACCACTGACCGCGCAGCAGTGGGCGAGCTCATCACCATGAAAGAGTATGTGGATGTAATCGTGCCACGCGGCGGCAAGGGCCTCATCGCGCGCATCTCGGAAGAAGCCAAGGTGCCTGTCATCAAACATCTGGACGGCATCTGCCATGTGTACATCGACGACGACGCCGACTTGAAGAAAGCCATCCGCATCGCCGACAACGCCAAGACACACCGTTACGGCGTGTGCAACACGATGGAGACCTTGTTGGTGAATGCCAATGTGGCATCCCAAGTGTTGCCTGAGCTGTGCGCCATCTACACCAAGAAAGGTGTGGAACTGCGCGGCGATGACGCCTCGCGCGAACTCGTGGCACAGATGAAGGTGGCGACGGAAGAAGATTGGCACACCGAATATCTCGCTCCTATCTTGAGTGTGCGTATCGTGGCGAACGTGGACGAAGCCATAGTCCACATCAACACCTACAGCTCACAACACACGGACAGCATCGTCACCGAGAACTACACCAAGGCGATGCGCTTCCTGCGTGAAGTAGATTCCGCCAGCGTGATGGTGAATGCTTCGACGCGGTTCGCCGACGGTTTCGAATATGGGCTGGGCGCAGAGATCGGCATCTCCACCGACAAGATCCACGCGCGTGGACCGGTCGGACTAGAAGGATTGACGTCACAGAAGTTCATCGTGCTCGGCAACGGGCAAATCAGAGTCTAAAAAGAAAGAGAAGAACATGAGCCAAACTATCGAAATCAAAGTACCAGACATCGGCGGATTCAAAGGCGTCGCCGTCATTGAGATCAGCGTCAAAGTGGGCGACACCATTGAGAAGGAGCAGGCGCTCATCTCACTGGAGACAGACAAAGCCACGATGGAAGTGCCCTCCCCTGCCGCTGGTGTGGTGAAAGAGTTGAAAGTGAAGCTCGGCGACAAAGTAGGCGAAGGCTCGGTGATCTTGTTGTTGGAAGCCAGTGTCGAAGTAGCCGCTCCCGCTACAAGCAAACCTGCGCCACAAGCTGCTCCCGCACCTGTTGCTGCGCCGCAAGCGGCCCCCACTCCCGCCGCCGCTGTTGCCAAAGGTGACCTGCACGCTGAAGTAGTGGTGCTAGGTGCTGGCCCCGGCGGATACACCGCTGCGTTCCGCGCGGCCGATCTAGGCAAGCAAGTCATCCTCATCGAGAAACACGCCTCGCTAGGCGGTGTGTGTCTGAACGTGGGTTGCATCCCCTCCAAAGCGTTGCTGCATGTCTCCAAGGTCATCAGCGAGGCTGAAGAGGTGTCGCATCACGGCGTGACTTTCGCGAAACCAAAGATCGACATCGATGCCATCCGCACTTGGAAAGAAAGCGTCATCGGCAAGCTCACTGGCGGTCTCGCCGGTTTGGCAAAACAACGCAAGGTGCAAGTGGTGCGCGGCACTGCCAAGTTCACCTCGCCCAACAGTCTTGAAGTTGATACGGCTGAAGGCAAGAAGATCGTCACCTTCGACAACTGTATCGTCGCCGCAGGTTCTAGCGTGGCACGCATCCCCGGCTTCCCTTACGACGATGAACGCATCATCGACTCTACTGGCGCACTGGCGTTGAAGGATGTGCCGAAGCGCATGTTGGTCATCGGCGGCGGCATCATCGGCTTGGAAATGGCGACGGTGTACGACGCGCTCGGATCCAAGATCTCTGTGGTCGAATTGATGGACCAACTGATGCCAGGTGCGGACAAGGATATGGTCAAGCCATTGCATACCCGCATCGGCAAGCGTTACGAAGCCATCATGCTGAAGACCAAGGTCACCAAGATCGAAGCAACGAAGGCCGGCTTGAAGGTCACCTTCGAAGGCGAACAAGCACCCGCCGAACCACAAGTGTATGACCGCGTATTGATGGCAGTAGGTCGCAGCCCTAACGGTCGCCTCATCAATGCCGAAGCGGCTGGGCTCATCGTGAATGAACGCGGCTTCATCCCTGTCGATAAACAGATGCGCACCAACGTGCCGCACATCTTCGCCATCGGCGACATCGTGGGCAACCCGATGCTGGCTCATAAAGCGGTACATGAAGGCAAAGTGGCGGCAGAGAACATCGCTGGACACAAAGCTTTCTTCGAACCCCTCACCATTCCATCCGTGGCGTACACCGACCCCGAAGTGGCGTGGATGGGCCTGACCGAGACCGAAGCGAAAGCCAAAGGTATCGAATACGAGAAGGGCGCCTTCCCTTGGGCAGCATCGGGTCGCGCACTCTCCATCGCGCGCGAAGAAGGCATGACCAAAGTGTTGCTCGATCCGAAATCGCGCCGCATCTTGGGCGCAGGTATCGTGGGTGTGAACGCGGGCGAACTCATAGCTGAAGCGGTGCTGGCATTGGAGATGGGCGCTGACATGCACGACATCGGTCTTACCATCCACCCGCATCCGACACTGTCAGAGACATTCAACTTCGCTGCCGAGATGGCTGAAGGCACCATCACTGACTTGTTGCCGCCGAAGAGAAAGTAACAGCATGAGAAAACTCAAGAACACAGCGGGCATCGTGATGATGGCCTGCTCGCTGCAAGCTGGCGCATTCGATTTGGGCGGCCTCATCAATCAGAAGCTGGGGCAGCAGACCACGGCAGCACCAGTCGCCACACCCGCCGCCTCGGCACCTCCTATGGCTACAGCTCCAGCCACACCCGCCGTCGACCTTTCGATGTTCACCAACAAAGACCAAGTAGGCAGCTTGAAGCAAGCTTTGACGCAAGGCGCACAGACCGCCGTGAAGAGTCTTGCAAAGACTGATGGTTTTCTTGGCAATGAAAAGGTGCGTATCCCATTACCCGACAACTTGAAAAAGGTCGATGCCACGATGCGCCAGTTCGGCATGGGTAAATACGCCGATGAGCTGAACACGACGATGAACCGCGCCGCTGAAGCCGCCGTCCCAGAAGCACAAGCATTGCTGGTCGGGGCGATATCGAAGATGTCTGTGAAAGATGCGACCGATATCCTTACTGGCAAGGAAGATGCGGCTACGCAATATTTCCGCACTAGTACCGAAGCGGCGCTAGCCAGCAAGTTCCAACCTATCGTGGCGAAATCCATGCAGAAGGTGAAGCTCAGCGACAAATACAACCAATTCGCCAGCAAGGGCGCGCAGTTCGGTTTGGTCGACCCTAAGAACGCCAATCTGAACGACTACATCACACGCAAAACGATGGATGGTTTGTTCTTGATGATGGCTGAGCAGGAAAAGAACATCCGCTCCAACCCTGCACAAGCGACTGGCGATCTCGCCAAGAAGGTGTTCTCGGCACTCAAGCTCTGAGTTGCCCGCCAGCTTTGCGTATGCAGGAATGACGCATTTCGATGGAATCCCTCTCCCAATTCTTCGCTAGCGACCTCAGCCTGTGGGGCATATTCCTTTCCAGCTTGCTTGGTGCAACCTTGCTGCCGGGCGGTTCTGAACTGGTGCTCATCGGCACACTGAAGGCTCAACCGGAATTGTTCTGGCCTGCGCTCTTGATCGGCACACTCGGCAACACGCTCGGCGGGATGATGTCTTTCGGCATGGGTTGGATGTTGCCGATGACACAGCAACTCAAACACGTGGAGCGCGTGCGCAACTATGGCACGCCCGCATTGTTGTTCGCATGGCTACCTTTCATCGGTGATGCACTGTGTATCGCGGCGGGCTGGTTGCGTCTGAACCCGTGGAAAGCGGCGCTGTTCATGGCCGCAGGCAAGTTCGCACGATATTGGATAGTCGCGGCGGCGGTCTGATCAGAAGTAGTGAAAGTAAGCCAGTTGCACGTCGGAATAACTATCCAGCGCATCACCGCCCTTACTTGTCGATTGACGTGATGCATTGAGACGGATGTTGTTCTGGCTGTCGAACACATCCCATGCGACACCTGCCGTCACGCGATAGACACCTGTGTCGCGCCGACCACCTGCCGCATTCCAGAACGCACCAGCCGTCGCTTCCATCCTCCACCTACCTTCGGGCTGCCACATCCATCCCGCGACAGGGCCTGCCGCCAAACTTGATGCACCACCTCTAAGCCGCGTGATGGTGTCGGCGATGATGTACATCTGGCTGTGCTCACTGATGCGATAGCCCTCGCCCGCTCCCAGCTCGATACGGAACACAGTGGGTGCCAATACATCGTTGCGCTGCACTTCGCGCCGCACAGAGATGTTCGCTTTGATGGTCAACGGGCGATACCAGACAGTGCGTACTGAAGGTAAGAACACCTCGAACAGATCGAGTCGCTCAAAGCGTATCTTTTTGTCATTGAAGCGCAGATAAAGATCGCCAATCTTGGAACTCACCCCCGGCGAGAAGCCTGCATCTGGATCGAGGCTGTCGTGATACACCAAGCGTGTGTTGATCTGACCGTACTGGATTCCATCCACTTGCCCCAATGCCATCCCGATGCGGAAAGAGTCATGCCCCTCATCTGGGCTTTGGCGAGGCGTGGGCGCGGGTTGATAGGTGGCCGATGCATCCACTTTGCTACGCAGCGTAGCGAGCTTGAGCTGGAACTGACTGATCGGGATGGACTCTTGCTCTGAGTTCTTTTGGTTGCGCTCATATTCCAAGATGCCAAGCGCAAGGTCTAGCAACTGCGCCTGCTCTTGTGCGTTCGCCCCAGGTAGTGACTCAGGCAACGTCATGCTGTGGGCGAGCGTGACGGCTTGCTCACGCACCGCTGCCGGCGCATGTTCGACATTGGAGATAAGTGTGCTGTATTGCGAAGGGCGATAACGTTTCTTCGTCACTACGCCTGCCTTACGCAACACTTTGACGGTATCCAACGGTGCCAGCCAAGGTTTGGCAGAAGCGATCAGATTTAGATCTGGACGCCCCGCCTCAAGTGTGGCCAGCAAGATCAGCGCACAGTTATCGTCAGCAAAATAATAATCGACATAAGTAAAGCTCTGCTCCCAGATGAAGGCGTGCATCTTGTCGATCTCTTCTGAGGTGAAATCGGTCTGGTATTCCCATAGGTCTCGATTCTCTAGATCGGCGTACTCGCGCACCTTCATGAAGTAGGGGACGGAAACGAAGTTGCCGGGGAAACCGCCCGCCAAACTCTGCGCCAAAAACAGGGGGCCGAAGTCGCCGTTGCTGTTCACCGTGTAGCCTACCGTCGTATCGCCGAGTCGATTGAATTCACCCGCTTTCGCACTATCGAAACGCATGAAGATGTGGCCGTACATCGAGGCAGGGCTATTGAGATAGATGGATGCGAAGATCATCGAGACATGGTCGCGCGCCATGCCAGACTTCCAGCGCTCGAAACCCTCGCAACGAGGCGCAGGATAGTCAAAGCCGAGCGCCTGCATGCTGCGATTGAGATATTGATAACGTGCCACCCAGCGACACAATTTTGGCTGCCTGCTCTGTTCCGCCATGCCTTCATCGAAGGCAGCACGGATGGTAGCTTCTAATTCAGCTTGTGGATCACGCTTGCCGTATTCCGCCAAAAAATAGCTGGTGTCATCCACGCGACTTTTCACACCACCGAGCGTGGGATGGAATTGATTGATCTTGTGCCACTCGGCACTTTGAGCCAGTTGCGCCTGTTGAGCCAGTCGCAACATAGTGTCTATGTCCGCTTGCTGTTGTGCCGTCACCTCGTGAGCGTGACTCACTCCAACGAACAAGCTCAACGTTGTCGCCAACAAAACATTCGAGATGAGAAAGTGGATGCGCATTTAAGATTGGAATTCCCAACAAAAAGCCGAGGTGATTAGCCTCGGCCTTTTTGATACCACAAGCGATCTTAGGAAACGAATGCTTGCAGAGTCTGAGTCACAGCGGCTTGGATCTCAGCAGTGGTAGAACCGCTGAAGATGGAAGCTTGGTTGGCCTTCAGCGCGCTGGTCGCAGCTGCACGATCAGATTCCTTCACGCCGTACATATCAACCAATGCTGCCAGATGCTCACCTTGACCTTGTGCGGTCTCAACAGCCAACTGTTGCTTGTTGAAGTCGATGAAAGTAGCGATCTTGCCCTTGATGGAAGATGCTTCTGGGCAATTCAAGATACCCATCGTCATTGAGATAGAACCTGACAGATAGCCGTTGGTCGTACCAGCCAATACGCTGTACACCAGACCTACTTTGTCCTTGAAGATCATCGTGCCGACACCGCAACCCGCTGCATCTTGGGTAACGCTTGCGTTCGCGCCAGCTGCTGCAACAGACAAAGACAAAGCCAAAAGCGTTTTCTTCATTGCATGCTTCATATGATTCCCCCTTAGAGAGTTGATGGACTACAAAAGTGCCTTTTCAAACGGCGATTCGATAGTAGCAAAACGCCTACAGCAAAAGCAATTAGCATGAAGGCATATATATTTAGTTGGCCTTAATTAGCCGTGCGTGCGCCCATGCATCAGCAGGCAATTGCTCGGCCAAAACTACTGTCAAAGATCTTTCCGTGCTAGATGTTTTTACATTCATTGCATCTAGAGTCGCATTGACGGTTTCTGGAGCAAGGTCATACATAGCACCTGTGATCGGATCAACAATCAGCATTCCAATTAATCCGCCAAACAGGATATTGGCCACATACCAACCATTCACTGTCCCTGTAACCGTAATATCTCGAGGAGCAAAGCCGTCTTTGGAAACCTTCACCGTATAGACTTCCGACTTAAAGTAACCCGCACCACGCTTCAAAGTAACGGTCATCGGTGTTGTTCCCACATGAACCTTTTCGCCTGCGCGATTCAAGATGGCTACTGAAGCTGCGTCTGGAATGCTTTTAAACGTAACCGGCTGTGTCCCCCCTTCAAATATCGTGGAACAACCACTCATGAACAACGCACCTAAGGCGATGCATATAACTTTCTTTTTCATTTTATTTTCCTTGCCCGTATGTAAACTCATGAACTAACAAACCCGAGCGCACATTACCCATTGCTCTGCGACAAGGTCAAGCGTTTCGATGGCCTATATATTATTTCTGCTTGACAGGCTCACCCTTGAAGCATACGCAAGCCCCAAGCTACGCCGAACCCGTTCACTTCGGTCGCTACCGCTCCCAACCCGCCTTCGCAGCGGCTAGCCGACAGATCCACGTGTAGCCAAGGCGTATCCTTTTCGACAAAACGCTTCAGGAAACGGGTCGCCAAGATGTGGTCGGCTTCGCCATCCAGCGTGCATTGCTTGATGTCGGCCACTTTAGAATCCAGCGCGGGTTCGTAATCCTCATCCTGCGGGAAGGCACACAGGCGCTCTCCCACCTGCTTACCCGTTGTCACTGCACGTTGCGCCAATTCGTCTGTTGTCGCGAACACGCCGCTGTAACGCGCCCCCAATGCCATCGCCATGCTGCCCGTGAGTGTGGCGAAGTCGATCATCAGGTTGGGTTTGTCACGTGAAGCCAGCGTCAAGGTATCCGCCAACACCATGCGTCCTTCGGCATCGGTATGCATCACTTCGATATGCGTACCGTTCAGCGCCTTCACGATGTCGTTCTGCTTGTAGGCTTTGGGGCTGATGTGGTTCTGCGCCAGCGCTAGCCAACAATCGATGTTCACCGGCAGTTTCTGTTGGGAAGCCGCCAACAAGATGCCCAGACTCACCGCCGAGCCGTTCATGTCCTCATGCATATTGAGCATGTAACGAGACGGCTTCAGATTATGCCCGCCCGTATCGAAACAGATACCTTTACCCACCAAAGCCACGGTCTGTTTCGCTTTCGGGTGTCTGTAGCTGAGATGCACGATGGCGGCGTCCTCATCATGGCTGCCCTGTGCCACAGCAACGAATGCACCCGCGCCCATCTTGCGCAGTGCTTTCATATCGAACTCTTCATGTTTCCACTTGTTCTCTTGCGCCAATTTCTTCACGCGCTGACGGTATGCGCCTGGCGTCAATTCGTTGGGCGGCAAGACCGTCAATTCACGGCATAGTAGATTGCCTGCTGCCTGCGCCTTCAACGCATCGAAGACTTTTTTGTCGCCGCATCCGTACAGCGCGATCTTCTGCAACGCCTTACGTTCATCTTTCTTTTTGCTCACGGGCAGCAGGGCACCATTCACCCATGCGCTATACACAGCCAACTCCGCCTCACGCTGTGCATTCATCCCCGTGACGACGATGCTCAGTTCTTTAGGCTGTTCATCCAACAAAGGTTGCATCGCCTTGCGCACCTGAGTCTGCAAGCCAAAGGTGTCCTTGGCCGCATCCAGCATCACCCACGAGACCAAACCTCCGCCCGCCGTATTCGCGCTGACAAATGATTTGGCGAATTCATCCACCTTCATATCGCGTCGCTTGAGTGTCGCTGCCAGCAGGTCGCCGTAGGGAACATCTTTTTGTAGCGTTTTTGCCTTGGGCATCAGCACCAGCAGATGAGTGGCGCTGAAGGTCTTTGGCAGGGCAGGGAATAGAGTCAGTTGTGCTAGCATTGCATCCTCGAATTAAGTCACAGAACGCCGCGATTATAAGGGCTACACCATGCACCAATACCTAGATTTGATGCGTCACGTCCAAACAAATGGGACATTTAAATCCGACCGCACCGGCACCGGCACGACCAGCGTGTTCGGCTACCAGATGCGCTTCGATCTTTCTCAAGGTTTCCCTCTGGTCACCACCAAGAAGTGCCACCTCAAATCCATCGTGCATGAACTGCTGTGGTTCTTGCAGGGCAGCACCAACACGAAGTATCTGAAAGAGAACGGCGTCAGCATCTGGGACGAATGGGCGGATGAGAACGGCAACCTTGGCCCGGTGTATGGCAAGCAGTGGCGCTCGTGGGAGACCATCGACGGCCGCGTCATCGATCAGATCAAAGTCGCCGTCGAGCAGATCAAGAACAATCCCGATTCACGCCGCATCATCGTCTCCGCTTGGAACGTGGGCGAACTGGACAAGATGGCGCTGGCACCCTGCCATGCCTTCTTCCAGTTCTACGTGGCGGACGGAAAGCTCTCCTGCCAGCTATACCAGCGCAGTGCCGACATCTTCCTCGGCGTACCTTTCAACATCGCCAGCTATGCCCTGCTCACCATGATGATGGCGCAAGTGTGCGGCTTGAAAGCGGGCGACTTCGTTCACACCTTCGGGGATGCGCATCTTTATTCCAATCACATGGAACAGACTGCGCTGCAACTCTCACGTGAGCCACGTTCACTGCCGACCATGAAGATCAATCCTGAAGTGAAAGACATCTTCGCATTCAAGTTCGAGGATTTCACACTGGAAGGGTACGACCCACACCCGGCGATCAAGGCACCGGTCGCGATATGAGCGTTTCCATCATCGTCGCCATGGCGCGCGACCGCACCATCGGCATCAACAACACACTCCCGTGGCGTTGCCCAGAAGACCTGAAGCATTTCAAAGCGCTGACCATGGGGCATCACATGATCATGGGGCGCAAGACTTTCGACTCCATCGGCAAGGCTTTGCCAGGGCGCACCACGGTGGTCGTTACGCGCGACAAGCAATTAGTGATTGAAGGCTGTCTCATGGCGCACTCACTATCAGAGGCAATCGCCTTGTGTGCAGAAGATGAAGAAACCTTCATTGTCGGTGGTGCTGATATCTACGCACAATCACTTGCCCTTGCTGACACCCTTTACATCACCGAGATTCAGCAGGATGTAGAAGGTGATGCTCACTTCCCTACTTTCGATAAGATCGCATGGCAAGAAATCGCACGTGAAGTGCGCTCTCAAGAATCACCTCAACCTTTGCAATATCATTTCGTCACGTACAAGAAACCCCCTCACCCCAACCCTCTCCCATAGGGAGAGGGAGCAAACGCGAAATACCCAAGAACATATTTACTAGCATCAAGGAGTCAACATGAAATACCTGAAGTCAGAACTACCCATCGCCATCGCCCTCATTATCTTAGGGCTTGGCTTCGCACTTGAACATGGCGCGGTCGAGCACGGCGGCATGGTTCTGTGGGGATTGCTACTGGTCATCTTGGCCGCCATCATCGGCGTCGCTTTCCGCATCGCACATCACGCTGAAGTGTTGGCCGTACGCTTTGGCGAACCTTATGGCACGTTGATCTTGACGCTCGCCGCCGTGTCGGTGGAAGTGGTGATCTTGGTGGTGTTGCTGATGGGCGAACCCAACCCTACGCTCGCACGCGACACCGTGTTCGCTGCCGTGATGTTCGACATCAACGGCATCTTGGGTCTGGCCGCCATCGTCGGTGGATTGAAGCATGGCAGTTCCAAATATAACGTTGACTCAGGCAACTCTTTCGTCGCCATGTTGCTGGTCGCCATCGGTGTCGGCATGTTCGTTCCCGACTTCGTACCCGATGACAAATGGCATATCTATTCCATCTTCTCTATCTGCATCATGGCGGTGATGTACGCTGCCTTCCTGCGTTTGCAGACAGTGGAACATCGCACCTTCTTCGAATACTCCAGCAGCACCGACGAAGAGGCTCACGACGAAGCACATAGTCCCAACAGTCTTCATGTCGGCATCATGCTGGGTGCGATCGTATTGGTCGGCCTGCTCTCAGAAGTGTTGTCGGTGTTACTGGATGCAGGTTTGGCTGGTAGCAGTCTGCCTAAATCCATCCCTGCCGTGTTGGTTGCGCTCATCTCTGCCAGCCCCGAAATACTCACCGCGTTGCGTGCTGCACAGAGCAACCGTATGCAGACCACGGTCAACATCGCGCTGGGCGCCTCTCTCGCTACCGTGCTGTTGACACTGCCTGTGATCGAAGCCATCGCGCTATTCAACGGCGAACGCATCATCATGGCGCTCACGCCGATACAGGGTGGCATGTTGTTGCTGACTTTCCTCACGGTGATGAACAACCTACATGACGGCGAAACCAACGCCATCGAAGGTATCAGTCACTTCGTATTGTTCGCTGCATTCATCGCACTGGTGACGATGGGATTGATCTAACCTCGAGCGCTTGAACGTGACAGAGGCCGACAACAATACGTCGGCCTCTGTTTTTTAACATCACCTCACTCAGAACTCATATTCCATCTGCATACGCAGCGTCGCATCGGGGGCTGCATCAGTCACTCCCACCAACCACGCTGCGTTGTATTTGATGGCCTGATGCTCTCCTAGAACCAACTTGCCGAACAGCGCCGGTCCCATGCGGTGATTCTGCGCTGCCGTCTTGCTCCACTGGTCCCACTTGCCCATCTCGCCAAAACCTTGGATACCGAGATCGAACGCCCCCCCCGCTCTGTATCGCGTTTGCCATTGATATCCGATGTTCGTCACCTGCCCCACGCTATCCTCATCCGCCCCACCAAAAGCGCGCTCAAAGAGCACGTTAGCGTTCAGTTGTATTTTCCCGAATGTGGATTGGAAGAGCGGGCCCGCTCGCAGTTCCCATGGTGCACCGCTGGTCAGTGGCGCTTCCAATTCAGTCACCCATCCGACATCGGCAGGTGCGCCTTCGCCGCCAACCAATAGGAAACGATTCTCCCATTCTAGGTAGGTGCTATCGCCGCCCGCATTGTGCTTCTGCTTCAGATATCCTTCGGTGAACCAATGATCGGTCACGCCGTAGCCTAGGCCGATGCTGACTGCCTGTGGGCGCACCCCCACATTCGAGGAAGCGACCCCGTATTTGACATCCAACTCCAACTCGCCGCGCTCGATGTGCGGGGTGTATAGATAATCTGCGGGGCCAGCGACACACAGGGGGGACAACACAAGGCCCGCTAGGAACACATTTGTTAGCACTACTTTTTTCACAATACTCTCCTCAGTTAGTTTCAGGTGACTCGTTTGTGGAAGGATTCTTCTATACCGATCATTTTTCCATTGCCGCGAACGATAATCATTCTCATTTGCATTTGCAAGCACTTTTTGGCATGATGCAAAAAAACCATCCGCGAGCACTCACATGAACGAACTGGAACCGGAACACCTAAAAAGCGCAGGCTTGAAATCCACCCTACCCCGTCTCAAGGTGTTGGATCTGTTCAAGAACGGGCAGGAGCGCCACATGAGCGCGGAAGATGTCTATCAGCTGTTGCGGGATAGTGGAGACAACGTCGGGCTCGCGACCGTATATCGCGTGTTGACCCAGTTCGAACAAGCAGGCCTGCTGGTGCGCCATAACTTCGAAGGCGGCAAGTCGGTGTTCGAGTTGAACGAAGGCACCCATCACGATCACATCGTGTGCATGCAATGTGGCCACGTCGAGGAGTTCTACGACAGCGCCATCGAGTCACGTCAGAAGAAGATCGCCGCCGAGCTCGGCTTCACCATTCACGACCACTCGCTACAAATCTACGGCGATTGCACCAAGGCGAAGTGCCCGCACCGACGCTGAGCGACAACACGTTTCGAAGCGGAACACCTGTTACGCCTCTGTATAATCCCGCCGCATGTCACCTCTGAACCAAAACCTAGAACTACTCGCCCCCGCCAAGACCGCTGCTATTGGTCGCGAGGCCATCTTGCATGGTGCAGATGCGGTGTATATCGGCGGACCTTCTTTTGGCGCACGCGAAAAAGCGGGCAACTCCATCGAAGACATCGCCTCACTAGTTGGATTCGCACATCGCTTCCACGCCAAGATATTCGTCACCCTCAACACCATCTTGCACGATGCGGAATTGGAATCGGCGCGCAAGCTGGTGTGGGATTGCTACGACGCAGGGGTGGATGCACTCATCGTGCAGGACATGGGATTGCTGCAACTCGACCTGCCGCCTATCGATCTACATGCCTCGACGCAATGCGACATCCGTACGCCAGAGAAGGCGCGTTTCTTGGCCGATGTCGGCTTCTCGCAACTCGTGCTGGCGCGCGAACTGACCATCCAAGAGATCGCCAAGGTGCGCGCTGCCGTACCTGCCGATACCGTCATCGAACACTTCATCCACGGTGCGTTGTGCGTTGCGTATTCCGGCCAATGCAATATCAGTCATGCACACACGGGACGTAGCGCGAATCGCGGTGATTGCTCACAAGCCTGCCGCCTGCCCTACACGCTGGAAGACAACAAAGGCCAGATCGTCGCATTCGAGAAACATCTGCTGTCGGTAAAGGACAACAACCAAAGCAACAACCTGCGCGCGCTCATCGCTGCCGGTGTGCGTAGTTTCAAGATCGAGGGCCGTTACAAAGAGGCCGCCTATGTGAAGAACATCACGGGGCACTACCGCCAACTACTCGACGCGATATTGAACGAGCGCCCCGAGTTACATACCTCTTCCAGCGGCAAGACAAAACTGCTGTTCACCCCCAACCCTGACAAGACCTTCCATCGCGGCGCGACGGACTACTTCTCGCAAGGACGCAAAGCCGACATCGGCGCATTCGACACACCCACCTTCGTTGGGTTGGAGTTGGGTTGCGTGACCAAGGTCGGTGACAAATGGTTCGAGATGGAATCGAACGAAGACTTGGCAAACAGCGACGGCTTGAACTACCTATACAAACGCGAAGTCATCGGGCTACAGGCGAACGTGGTGGAGCGCAAAGGTGACGTATGGCGCGTATTCCCCAACGAGCCCATGCACACATTGCAAGGGCTACGTCCCAACATCGTCATCAGTCGCAACCGCGACCATGCGTGGGAACAAGCACTCAACAAAAAGTCTGCCGAACGTCGTATCAGCCTGTACGCGACATTCTCCGAAACTGCAGAAGGGTTCGCGCTGACTTTGCAAGACGAGGATGGCATCAGCGCAACTGCCACCGCCGCCTTCGACAAACAACCCGCGAAGAATCCAAGCGAAGCGGGAAGTGGCGTGCGCGAGCAATTGGCACGCTTCGGCAATACCGATTTCGATTTGCGCGAACTGACTATTCACTGGACGCAACCGTGGTTCATCCCAAGTTCGTTAGCCAACAAGTTGCGCCGCGATGCGGTAGAACAACTTGAAGCAGCCCGCCTTGCAGCCTACCTTCGCTTGCCGCGCAAAGCCGCCATCGAGCCACCCGCCAAATATCCGGAAGAGTCGCTTTCCTTCCTCGCTAACGTCTACAACAAAGCGGCGAACGATTTCTATAAGAAGCACGGCGTACGACTCATCGCCGCCGCTTACGAATCGCACAAAGAGGAAGGCGAGGTATCACTGATGATCACCCGCCACTGCATCCGCTACTCCTTGAGCCTATGCCCTAAGCAAGCGAAAGGGGTGATCGGTGTGCAGGGTCAAGTGCGTGCCGAGCCGATGACGCTCATCAATGGCACTGAAAGGTTGCGACTGGAGTTCGACTGCAAAGCGTGTGAGATGCACGTCATGGGTAAGATGAAGAAACACATCTTAAGCGCGGCACCGCCCAAAATAGAGAAAATAACCTTTCATGGTCGAGGTATATAATCCGCGCCATTGCTTCGCAAACACCCCCTCCACCCACAACTAGGCTGACATGCTGCAACTGATCGAACACATCGTTCACACGTCAAAACAGAGAGACCACACCAATCTCTGTATCGCCTGCACAGACGCAATCGATTCACTGTTCCACCCTCGCGCCTTCTCGATCTACCGTGTCTTCGAGAATGGCGCCAAGACGGTGCTCTATTCTTGTGCCGGCATGGATGCACGGGGCCGCTTCACTCGCAACGCCTACTTGCCTGATATCGATCACTCCTTCCTGATCGACACCGACCCTTTGCTCTATCAAGGGCAGAAACAACATCTATCGACCATCGAGGCTTCCGACAGCGATGGTTTCCGTATCGCCTTCCTGATACGCCCCGTCGACCAAGTGCTCTACATCATCGACATCCGCTTCGAGGAACGCCCGACACCGGAACAGTACAAAGTACTCGCCGGCTTGATCGAATACTTTTCGAACCACGTCGGTCTGCTCGATTATGGTGAGTCGGATGCATTGACGAGGTTGCCGAATCGCAAGACTTTCGACAAGCACCTGTACGAGGTGCTGACACAGGCGGCGATAGATGAGGGCAACGCTGCATCCGTAACAACGGAGGGAAATCATAGACGCCAGCCCAAGACGGATGCACACCACTGGTTGGCCGTATTGGATATCGACCACTTCAAATCAGTGAACGATACCTACGGACATCTGATCGGCGATGAAGTCTTGATCATGTTCGCGCGGCTGATTCGCGAGAACTTCCGCTTTCAAGACCAGATATTCCGCTTCGGTGGAGAAGAGTTCGTCGTCGTGACGCAACCCACGGATGCCGAATCGATCAAGAAGGTGTTCGACCGTTTCCGGCAGAACGTCGAGACCCACAGTTTCAGTCAGGCCGGACGCATCACAGTCAGTATCGGTTACAGCCAGCTCACCACCCGCGATACCCCGCCGGATGTGATCGATCGCGCAGATGAGGCGCTCTACTATGTCAAACAGAATGGCCGGAACGGCTTGGCCAGTTATGAAGAGCTGATCGAAAGCAAGCGACTCGCAGCGAAACACTTTCAATCCAGTGACGTCGAGCTGTTCTGAGCGTCAACCGCTCAAACACCCGCCCACCACAATCTCAGCCGCAACCCTAATTCGGTGGTGTACCCCACTTCGACGAACTGTATCTCTCCGTCTGGCGCGATGATGAAGCTGGCAGGCACGGCATGCACACCCCAAGCTTCGGAGATGCTGCCATCCGGATCGTTCACCGTCGGAAAGGTGATGCCGTGCTCCTTCATGTACTGCACGACCTCATTGGTCAATCCACTATTCATGGCAACGGTGATGGTGTTGGGATAGTCGTGCGCGACGGCGGCGATGTTGCCCTGCTCGGTGCGGCAGACAGGACACCACGTCGCCCAAAAGTGAACCAATGTCGGCTTGGCGGGATGCGTAGGTAAGTCGTAAAGTGTCTGCGTCAGCGTGACGCCTTTCAACGCGGGAGCCACACCACTCACCATGTCGCGCTGTTGCCACATACGGATGCCCGTCACCACCACGATGATGAGCAAGGCGTTCAGCACATAGCTGCGCCATTTTCTTGTGCGTACAGAGCTGTCGGACTGTTCAGTCATCTACTCGAAATCACCCCAAGGACTTTTGGATGCGCGCTTGGTACTCGTCTCAAACTTCTCGATGTCGCGTCTATCCCGCTTGGTGGGGCGTCCTTTGAATGTGGGGAGAGGCAGCGCTTTGTTCTGCTCGGCGATCTGAGCGCGACGAGCCTTGCTCTCGTCCGTCTCACGGTAAAGCTTCTGCGCTTCGGGTGCGCCGCCGCGTTTGTTGGACAATCCCAATACTTCCACGTCGTAGTAGATCTGCCCTTGGCGAACAAGAAGCCTATCCCCTACACCGATGGTCTTGGCGGGCTTGATGCGCGCCTCGTTCATGGTGACCTTGCCGCTCTCGACCGCATCGGATGCGATGCTACGCGTCTTATAGAAACGCGCGGCCCACAGCCATTTGTCGACGCGCAGCTTGTCGTTACCTTCGCTCATGTCTTCACACACCAGATCGAGCCAGGGGCAACTGCTCGAATTCGGTGATCGGCATCGGCCTCCCGAGCAGATATCCCTGGAACAGGCAGCAGCCGCTACGCTCCAGGAACGACAGTTGCCCCTCCGTCTCTACGCCTTCGGCGATGACGTCCAGATCAAGTTTGGCCGCCATCGCAATGATCGTCTGCACGATGGCTGCGTCATTCGAATCACTTGCGATATCACGCACGAACGACTGGTCGATCTTGAGTTGAGTGATCGGCAGACGCTTCAGATAAGTGAGAGATGAGAAGCCGGTGCCGAAATCATCCAGCGAGAACCCCACCCCCATCATCCGCAGTTCAGCCATCTTCTGGATACAGACTTCGATATCATCCAACAGCGCACTCTCGGTCAGTTCAAGTTTGAGCAAGGCGGCATCGATACCACTTTGCCTGATGAGTCGCTCCACTTGTGCGACGAAATCCGGCTGCCGGAATTGCAAGGCACTGACGTTCACAGCGAGCTTGAGATGACGTGTCCGTGTGTTCGATTCCCACCGCTTGAGTTGCGCACAGGCTTGGGACAGCACCCATTCCCCCACTTGAAGGATGAGCCCGCTTTCTTCGGCGAGTGGAATGAACTCAGCCGGACCGACCATTCCGCGCCTAGGATGACGCCAGCGCAACAGAGCTTCTGCACCGTAGATGCTGCGCGAAGCGTCCATCTGTGGCTGGAGGTAAAGTTGTAGCTGGCCATTGTCGATGGCATCGCGCAGGTCGTTCTCCAGCAGCAGCCGTGCCTCGAGGGTCGACTGCATCTCCGGATCGAAGAAACAGAACGCGTTCTTGCCTGTCGCCTTAGCCCTGTACATCGCCGTGTCCGCGCGGCGGAACAACTCATCTATACCCATCTCATGGTCGAAGAACAGGCTGGCGCCGATGCTCGCAGAGCAGTGATATTCATACCCATCCAGATCATAGGTCTGCCGCAATGATTTCAGTATCTTGTCGGTCACACGTTCGACCTGAGCCGCAGCGGCTTCAGCATGTTCATCCAGATCGACCAAGATGAGGACGAACTCGTCGCCGCCCACCCGTGCCACGGTATCGCTCTCTCGCACACTGTTGGTAAGCCTATCCGCCACCTGTTGCAGCAGCAGATCACCCAGTTCATGTCCTTTGGTGTCGTTGATGTTCTTGAAGTTGTCCAGATCGATGAACATGAGCGCGCCATGCTTCTTGCTGCGTGCGCTGGCTTTGAAAGCCAATGCAAGGCGGTCGCGCAACAAGCGACGGTTGGGCAACTTCGTCAAAGGATCGTACAAAGCCAGCTGACGCACCTCTTCTTCTGCCAGCTTTTGTTTGGAAATGTCACTGAAGGCACCCACGAAGAACTGCCCCCCCTTGACGGCGGTGATCGCAAGATGCTCAGGATATATCTCACCGCTCTTGCGACGGTTCCAAACCTCGCCAGCCCATGTACCATTCTCAAGCACACCCTGCCACATCGCTTTATAGAACTCAGCATCCTGCATGCCTGCGCTCAACATGCGCGGGTTACGCCCCATCACCTCTTCAGCGGTGTAACCGGTGATACGCAAAAATCCCTCATTCACGCGCACGATCTTGCCCTGGGCATCCGTGATCAGCAGTCCATCCTGCATCTCGAATGCAGTGGCCAAGATAGACAGCTCACGCTCGTACACCTCGTTCTCTTCGATCTGGTGTTGCAGCTTGGCATTGACTTGCACGATCTTGGCCACCTGAGCCATCTCACGCGACCTCGCCTCATCATTCATGTGGCGCACGAATTGAACGATGCCCAGCGCAACAACCGATGCACACACAGCGCGCAAAGTCTGAACCGGCATACCGAAGACATCCCTGAACTGGGCCTGAGTCATGAACGAGAGAGGCAGATTTGCATCGTTGGTATTCATCACGATGGTCGATATTGCATAGATAAAGAAACCCACTGCGGCGATGCGCGAATAACTCTGGAAGGAGAATAAAAGCCCAGTTCTCCCCCAAAGCGCGAACCCCGCCAGAAGTGCAGCGGGGAACCCTAGGAAGAAGCGTGTCGCGGTGACAAAACCGAGCAGCGGATTGTTCGCCATCTGCGCAACGGCCAATATCGCCAGAATCAGGATCGCATAAAGCCACGGGGTGGCCTGCCCCTCAGGCAGGCCGAACGGCGCGTTCATGTCCGCCGCTATCGATCTGCGGCCGAATTCGAACAGGGGTAAAAAAGAGGCGAACAAAATCAGTGCCGTGACCCACTCCAACATGTTGCCACCGGATTGATGCATCGTCTCCCACAGGATGGTGAACTCCAACACTCCGTGTATCAAACCGAAGGCCGCCAGCAAGGGCAGATGACGCACGAAAGGGGCAGCAGAATCTTGGCGCGGCAATACGAACACGACGGCGCCGAGAACGATGAAGGCAAGCCCGTACAGGACCAGTATCTCGGCCAGATGGTTTTCAGCGTAGAAATGCATACGAACGAATTGTTACTTCACGCAATCCACGTAATAGAAACGTTCTCCATTGCGATTCTCTGCAACGAGTCCGTGGATGTCAGTCTCAAAGCCGGGGAACTTCTTGTTGAAGTCGCGTGCGAACTTGAGGTAATCCATGATGGTCTTGTTGAAGCGTTCACCTGGAATGAGGAGCGGGATGCCGGGCGGATAAGGCGTGAGCAACACAGCCGTGACGCGGCCCTCCAGATCATCGATCGCCACGCGCTCGATCTCGCCGTGCGCCATCTTGGCGAAGGCATCGGACGGCTTCATCGCGGGGATCATGTCCGACAGGTACATCTCAGTGGTCAGGCGCGCCACGTCGTTGGCCTTGTAGATGCCGTGGATCTGGTCGCACAGATCACGCAGGCCGATCTTCTCGTAGCGTGGGTTCTTGGCGATGAACTCGGGCAACACGCGCCACAGCGGCTGGTTCTTGTCGTAGTCGTCCTTGAACTGTTGTAGCTCGGTCACCATGCTGTTCCAACGCCCCTTGGTGATACCGATGGTGAACATGATGAAGAAGGAATACAGGCCGCACTTCTCCACCACCACACCATGCTCGGACAGATATTTGGTGACGATGCTGGCCGGAATACCGCTGTCGGCGAAGTCACCATCCACATCCAGACCCGGCGTGACCACCGTGGCCTTGATCGGATCGAGCATGTTGAAACCTTCGGCCAGATTGCCGAAGCCATGCCAGCGATCATCCGCGCGTAGCACCCAATCCTCACGGTCGGCCATGCCTTCTTCCGACAGGTAGTCTGGGCCCCACACCTTGAACCACCAGTCCGCACCCCACTCTTCATCCACCTTGCGCATGGCACGGCGGAAATCGAGAGCTTCTGCGATGGATTCTTCTACCAGCGCAGTGCCACCAGGAGGCTCCATCATCGCCGCTGCCACGTCGCACGAGGCGATGATGGCATATTGCGGCGAAGTCGAGGTGTGCATCAGATAGGCTTCGTTGAAGCAGTCGCGGTCGAGCTTGTTCTTCTCGCTGTCACGCACCAAGATCTGCGACGCCTGTGACAGACCCGCCAGCAATTTGTGGGTGGACTGCGTCGAAAAGATCATGGAATCTTTGGCACGCGGACGGTCTTTACCGATGGCGTGCATGTCTTTATAGAAATCGTGGAAAGCCGCATGCGGCAACCAAGCTTCGTCGAAGTGCAGAGCGTCGATCTTGCCGTCCAACATCTCTTTCAACATCTCCACGTTGTACAACACACCGTCATAGGTGCTTTGCGTGAGGGTGAGGATGCGCGGTTTCTTGGTCTTGTCTTTGATGAAGGGATTCGCATCGATCTTGCGCTGGATGCTCTCCATCGTAAATTCAGATTTCGGGATGGGACCGATGATGCCGAAGTTGTTGCGCGTCGGCGTGAGGAACACCGGCACCGCACCGGTCATGATGATCGCGTGCAGATTGGACTTATGGCAGTTTCTATCCACCACCACGATGTCATCCGGCGCCACCATGGAGTGCCACACGATCTTGTTGGAGGTAGACGTACCGTTGGTGACGAAGAACAGATGGTCGGCATTGAAGATGCGCGCTGCATTGCGTTCGGATGCGGCGACAGGTCCGGTATGGTCAAGCAATTGTCCCAACTCATCCACTGCGTTACACACGTCAGCACGCAACATGTTCTCACCGAAGAACTGATGGAACATGCGTCCCACCGGCGACTTCAGGAACGCTACGCCACCGGAGTGCCCCGGGCAGTGCCAAGAGTAAGAACCATCTTGCGCATATCCCACTAACGCACGGAAGAACGGTGGCGCCAATGAATCCATGTACGATCGAGCCTCGCGGATGATGTGGCGCGCCACGAATTCCGGTGTGTCCTCATGCATATGGATGAAGCCGTGCAACTCGCGCAGGATGTCGTTCGGGATGTGGCGCGAGGTACGTGTCTCACCGTACAGATAGATGGGGATATCGGCGTTCTTGTAACGGATCTCTTCCACGAAAGCGCGCAGGGTACGCAGTGCCACTTCTGTCTCTTCCACACTGCCCGCACCGAACTCTTCATCGTCGATGGACAAAACGAAAGCCGATGCCCGACTTTGTTGTTGCGCGAACGAGGTCAGGTCGCCATAGCTGGTCATACCGACCACTTCGCTACCTTCCTTCTCCAGCGCGTCGGCCAGATCACGGATACCGTGACCACTGGCGTTCTCCGAACGGTAGTCTTCGTCGATGATGATGATGGGAAAATTAAACTTCATGGCGGCATCCTAAAAAAGAGGAAACATTGAGTTAAACAATTGCACTCTGCAACGGAACACAGATGAAGTTTGATTTCAGTGCAGGCTCATATTGGCCGTAGGTCAATGTGATGCCGTAACTAAAATTGAATTTCATGGATAGCTCCCTAATGGGGGATTGCTGATTGAAAGAAGTGCCAGTCTTCCGCCTGCGCAGAAATATCTGATGCCTATTGCCTGATCAAATCTTGGGTAGAGTCACACCGACCTGGCCTTGATATTTGCCGCCACGGTCTTTGTAGGATGTCTCGCACACTTCGTCGCTCTCGAAGAACAACACTTGCGCCACACCTTCGTTAGCGTAGATCTTGGCGGGTAGCGGTGTGGTGTTGGAGAACTCCAATGTCACATAACCTTCCCACTCGGGCTCGAAAGGCGTGACGTTGACGATGATGCCGCAACGCGCATAAGTGGATTTGCCCAAGCACACGGTCAACACACTGCGCGGGATGCGGAAGTATTCGACGGTACGCGCCAACGCAAAGGAATTGGGTGGGATGATGCAATAGTCAGCCTCGACGTTCACGAAGGAACTGGGGTCGAAGTTCTTGGGATCGACGATGGTGCTGTTGATGTTGGTGAACAGCTTGAATTCGCGCGAGCAGCGGATGTCGTAGCCGTAGCTCGACGTGCCGTAAGAAACGATCTTCTGACCGTTCACCTGCTTCACTTGGTTCGGCTCGAAAGGCTCGATCATGCCGTGCTGTTCGCACATGCGACGTATCCACTTGTCTGACTTGATGCTCATCCTGATTCCTTGAGGGGTTTGTGCGGGCGCGATTTTACCCAAATTCCTCGGCGGTGCGTGGGTTTTGCTACAATCGCGCCTCGTTAAAGGAACCTTGCAATATGTCACGTAAAATTCTAGTCACCTCCGCCCTGCCCTACGCCAACGGCAGCATCCATCTAGGCCACCTCGTCGAATACATCCAGACCGATATCTGGGTGCGCTTCCAGAAGATGCGCGGCAACACCTGCCACTACGTTTGCGCCGACGACACGCACGGTACGCCCATCATGTTGCGCGCTGACAACGAAGGCATCACACCTGAGCAACTCATCGCCCGCGTATGGCAAGAACACTACGATGATTTCGCGGCCTTCCATGTGGCGTTCGACAACTACGGCTCGACCAACTCGAACGAGACTAAGGAATTCGCGCAAGGCATCTACCGCAAACTGAAGGCCGAAAACCTCATCGAGGTGCGCTCCATCGAGCAGTATTACGACCCCGTCAAGAACATGTTCCTGCCGGATCGCTTCATCAAGGGCGAATGCCCGAAGTGTCATGCCAAAGACCAATACGGCGACAACTGCGAAGTGTGTGGCGCGGCGTATGCACCGACCGACCTCATCGATCCCTTCTCTGCGGTGTCAGGCGCGAAACCTGAACTGCGCAATTCAGACCATTACTTCTTTAAGTTATCTGCAGATTCCTGCCAGAAATTCTTGCGCAAATGGACGCGTAGCGGTTCGCTGCAAAACGAAGCGGCGAACAAGATGCAAGAATGGCTGGGCTCAGAGGGTGAGAACAAACTAACCGACTGGGACATCTCGCGCGACGCGCCGTATTTCGGTTTCGAGATTCCTGATGCGCCGGGCAAATATTTCTATGTGTGGCTAGATGCACCTGTCGGTTACATGGGCAGCTTCAAACAACTTTGCAACAAGAGTGGCATCGATTTCAACGACTATTGGAAGCAAGGTTCGGATGCCGAGCTGTATCACTTCATCGGCAAAGACATCCTCTACTTCCACGCGCTGTTCTGGCCGGCCATGTTGCAACACGCGGGCTTTCGCACGCCGACCAAGTTGTTCTCGCATGGCTTCCTCACCGTGAACGGCGAGAAGATGAGCAAATCGCGCGGCACCTTCATCACCGCGCGCAGTTACATCGACCACATCAAGAACACCGAATACCTGCGTTACTACTACGCGGCGAAACTGAACGGCTCGATGGAAGACCTCGACCTCAACCTCGACGACTTCGTAGCCAAGGTGAATAGCGACCTCATCGGCAAGTACGTCAACATCGCCAGCCGTTGTGCAGGCTTCATCAGCAAGAAGTTCGACGGCAAGCTCGGCACCGTCGACGCCAGTGCGACAGCAGAATTCAAATCGACTTTCGACAATGGCGAAGTCGCCCGTTGCTACGAAGATCGCGACTACGCCCGTGCACTGCGCGAGATCATGCGCCTAGCCGATGTGGCTAACCAATACATCGCCGAGAAACAACCTTGGGCGATGGCTAAACTCGAAGGCAAGGAAGCGGAATTACACGAAGTGTGTTCCACCGCCATGACCCTGTTCCGCGACCTGACGCTATATCTGAAACCCGTGTTGCCAGAACTGGCCGCACAGGTGGAAAATTTCCTGAACATCGGACCGCTGACATGGAATGGTGCATGGCAAGCTCTGCCTTCCAGCCACACCATCAACACCTATCAACATCTCGCGACCCGTCTCGACCCTAAACTCATCGAGAGTATGATCGCCGCCAATCAAGAAAGCCTGAAATCCATGACCGAAACCCCTGCCGTTGCAAAACCCGCCATCGCCCCTATCGCTGAGACCATCAGCATCGACGACTTCAGCAAGATCGATCTGCGTGTGGCGCGCATCGCCAATGCCGAGCATGTGGAAGGTGCCGAAAAGTTGTTGAAGCTGACGCTGGACATCGGCGAAGAAAATCCGCGCACTGTGTTCGCAGGCATCAAGTCCGCTTACGATCCCGAGAAACTGAAAGGTCGCATGACGGTGATGGTGGCGAACCTGGCGCCACGCAAGATGAAGTTCGGCATGAGTGAAGGCATGGTGCTGGCGGCTTCTGGCGAAACACCGGGCTTATTCATCTTGTCGCCGGATGATGGCGCTCAGCCTGGCATGCGCATCAAATAATCGCACCTCACAATTCGGGCTACGCACATGGATTATGACATCCTCATTATCGGCTCCGGCCCCGCCGGACAACATGCTGCGTGGCAAGCCGCACGGATGGGAAAGCGTGCGGCCATCATCGAACGTAAACCCAAGATAGGCGGTGCTGGACTGCAGACCGGCACCATCCCCAGCAAAGCGATGCGCGAAGTGGCGTATCTGCTCTCACGCTCTGGCGGCATGCGGCAGGCACTGACACCCGACAGCCGAGGTCGCCACGGTCTGTTAGCTGACGCGGTACGCCGCAAGGAAGGCGTCATCGCGCAGCAGGAGTCTGTCATCCTCCAACGTTTGTTGCGCCACGGTGTGGCACTCATCCCGGGTGAAGCCTCCTTCATCGATGCGCACACCTTGCAAGTGGTGGATGCCAGCGGCAACACGCGCAACCTCTCCGCCGAGGTCATCCTGCTCGCCAGTGGCTCGCGCCCGCGTCGCCCTAGCAACATCCCCTTCGACAAGAAGACCGTCCTCGATTCCACGTCCATCCTGAATCTGCGTCACCTGCCAGATAGCCTGCTCGTCGTGGGCGGCGGTGTCATCGCTTGCGAATTCGTCTCCATCTTCGCCGCACTCGGCGTGCAGGTGTGTGTGGTGGATAGCCACGCACAGTTGCTTGAGTATCTGAGTGAGGACGTGGTGGGTGTACTAGCTGAGAGTTTCCTCGGCATGGGGGTAGAGTTCCACATGCAAGAACGCGTGGCGGAGATCCGCAAAGAGGGCAACGGCACGCTCACTATTCTGGAAAGCGGAAAGCAGATTCGCACCGACGCTGTTCTTTACGCCCAAGGCAGAGAGCCCAATAGCGGCGGCTTGAATGTGGAGCGCGCAGACATCGCGGCAGAGGATGGCTGGATCGCTGTCAACACGCATTTCCAAACCAATGTGCCGCACATCTTTGCCGTCGGCGATCTGATCGGTCGACCAGCCCTTGCCTCGACCGGCATGGAACAAGGGCGTGCCGCTGTGCTGCACGCTTTTGGCGGCACGCAACATGTAAGCGCAGAGAATCTACCCATGGCGGTGTACACCATTCCCGAGATCTCTTACGTCGGCAAGACAGAGAAAGAAGTGCAGAAGGAGAACATCCCTTACATCATCGGTCGCGCTTATTTCAAAGACAGCGCGCGCGGACAGATCATCGGTGACGCACAGGGCATGCTGAAACTCATCGTGGATGCGCGCAATGAGAAGTTATTGGGCGTGCACATCGTGGGTGAACAAGCGAGCGAACTGGTACACATCGGACAACTGGTGATGAATCTGAACGGCACAGTGCGCGACCTCATCAGCAATGTGTTCAATTACCCGACGCTGGCAGAGTGCTACAAACTTGCGGCACTCGATTGCACGCATCAGCTGGAACAACGCAAAGCTTGACCGCCTCAAACCAGCACTTGGCGCGTGCTCTGAAGATAGCCGTGTATCCGCTTTTCCAATTCTTCCGAGACCATCTCATCTGGGCGATTGCCGTGCGGACAAGCCAGGCGCGGGGTGGTGCCGAACAGACGACAGATCAGCGGGCGCTCCGCATACACTTCGCAGCCTTGTTGTCCCAGATGCGGACAACTCAACTCAGCTAGCGCCTTCGCATGCACCGCCTCGCTTTTGACAGGCAAGCGCGACATCTCCTCGGACGAAGCGGTGACCGGCCCGCAGCAATCATGACAACCAGGGATACAGGCGAAGTTGGGAATGTGCCGCCTGAAGTAGCGGATGCGCGCACCGTGATCCGTCATCGTGATGCCGTACTGCTGTCGAGTGTGTCGTTTATCGCCTCGATCAGTTTTCTGGATTTGGTGTGAAAGTTGAGCGGGTGTGTTTGTGCAAGTATCTTCACATGCCGGCGAATGGTGACGGGCGACAAAGGCAACTCATCGTTCTTCAAGGCCAGCACGATCTTGTTGGGGCTATCGTCAGCGCTGACCACGACCACGCGACCCGCAAAACTGGTTTGGATGCGCGACACGAATATCTCGAAGCGACCATTGCTACTCCATAGATTGGCCACCATGATGCCGTCGTCAGAGAGCGCTGCGAAGCAATCATCGTAGAACGATTGGCTGCTCAATTCATCGGGCAGACCCGCTGCATCGAAACCATCCACCAGCAACACATCGAAGGTCTGCTGATGTTCTTGCACGAACACCGCACCATCGCCCAACTCGATCTTGAAGCGCGCATCGTCGGCGGGAATCGCGAACTCGTTGCGCAAAGCGATCACATCAGGATCGATCTCGACCACCGTGATCGTGGATTGCGGCAGATAGCGGTAACAGTATTTCGCCAGCGAACCACCGCCCAAGCCGATCATCGCGATGCATTTGGGTGAAGGCTCGAACAGCAAGAAACTCATCATGGCCCGCGTATAGCTGAACACCAGTTCATCGGGATCGTCGATGTTCATCTCGCTTTGCAGACACAGCGCATCGAATTGCAAAGCGAGCATGCCGTCGCGTTCTATCACATAAGGCTTGCCCGCTTGAGCGCCTCCATGCGGATTGGAATTCCACGCAAGCAGTTGCCCCAGTTTTTGGCGCAACGCGCCCACCACTTTATGGCCGGTTCTATTTTTGCGCGACATGACCTGCCGAAATCGCGGTGAGTATGCCTTGCAAGATGGCGGTCGGCGTAGGTGGACAGCCGCTCACCACGACATCCACAGGGATCACGTTGGAAATCTTTCCGCAACTCGCGTAACTCTCACCGAAGATACCCCCATCACAGGCGCATTCGCCGATGGCGACCACCAGCTTGGGTTCGGGTGTCGCATCGTAGGTACGTTTGAGGGCGACTTCCATGTGGCGCGAGACAGGCCCCGTCACCAGCAACAGATCGGCATGACGCGGGCTGGCGACGAATCTGATCCCGAGTCCTTCGATGTTGTAGTAAGCGTTGTTGACCGCGTGGATCTCCAACTCGCAGCCATTGCACGAACCGGCATCCACCATGCGTATCGCCAACGCACCGCCGAACACATCCAATATCTCTTGTTGCAGACGTTGCGTGGTAAGACGCATCGCCTCATCCGCTTGCGGATACGCTTCGGTCTTGATTCCGGTCTTCCATATCTGTTTAAGGATGGGGTACATGGATTAACCTCTACAGATCCTGACCTGAGTAACTCAGGTTGAACGATTTATTGATGAGCGGGAAATCGGGCACGATGTTGTCGATGATGGCGTGTTCCAGCACGGGCCAGTTCTGCCAAGAGGGATCGTGCGCATGCACCCGCGTCAGCTTGCCCTCTGCATCAGTGTGGATCGCCACCAGCACCTCGCCGCGCCATCCTTCCACCATGCCAACGCCGAACCCGTTCGCCGGCAATCCTTCCAGCACGCGCGTCGGCGCTTCTTCATGGATGAGATTGACCAATATCTGGCGGATCAGGCGCAGCGACTCGAACAACTCATCGAAACGCACGATGACTCGCGCTGCCACATCACCGTTGTTATACGTCGCCATCTTCACATCGAGTTTGTCGTAAGGGGCGCAAGCGAACTGTACGCGCGCATCCCATGCTTGCGCACTGGCACGTCCAGCCATGCCACACAACCCAAGTTGGGCCGCCAGTTTTGGTTCGACCCGTCCAGTACCGATGAACCTGTCCTGCACGCCCGCATGTTCTTCATAGATACCGCGCAACACCGTGACCTCGCGCTCCAGCATGGCGCACTCCTGCTCGATGAGTTGCTTACCACTTGCATCCAACTTCACCGTCACGCCACCCGGCACGATGCTATCCATCAGGTAGCGATGACCGAACAGAGTGGCATTGTTGCGCATCACCTGCTCTTTCAATATCCAGAATTGGGTCAGGCCGAAAGCCAGTGCCACATCGTTGCCCAGATAACCGAGATCGCCGAGATGGTTCAGCACGCGCTCACGCTCCAGTAGCAATGCGCGCAGCCACAGCGCACGTTCAGTCGGCGTGATGCGCGCGATGCTCTCTGCAGCCATCGCATAGGCCCACGCGTAGGCCACCGTGGTGTCGCCACTGACGCGCCCAGCCAACTTTGCGCCGCGTTGCAGATCCAAACTCTCGAAACGTTTTTCGATACCTTTATGCACATAGCCCAGCCGCTCTTCCAAGCGCAACACCCGCTCACCGATGACAGAGAAACGGAAGTGTCCCGGCTCGATGATGCCCGCATGTACCGGACCCACTGCGATCTCATGTACGCCGTCGCCGGCCACTTGCACCAACGCATAATCATCGGCTTCATCACTGCGGCTGGCCTGCGCGTCGAAATCCTTGCGCAATGGGAAGCTAGCACTATGCCAAGCACCATGACGTACCCACTTGCGATGGTCTGCCCCTTCGAGCGGATGGATGCCGAGCATGTCATAGCTGGCACGCTGCATACGGATAGCGGCAGGGAACAAAGGGCTGATGTCGGGGTAATGCGGATGTGCTTCAGTCAACGGCACGTTGATACACACCAGTCCCGACTCATTGACCAGCACCACATGCAACAGGAAGACACCGCGCGATTGGCGCGCGTCACTGCCCCACAGTGCCACCAACCTGCCACCGCCATCGCGTACCTGCTGGCACACTTCCAACAGATCCGCCGCCGCGATCTCGCCAGTCCACGCGGGGATCGCATCGCTGAACCGAGAGAGTTTTAGATTGGGATGTTTGATCGGCATCGTCTTTTATCCGAGTAACGCCGCTGCCTGGCGATACCAGTCAGCCAGATAGGGCGGCATATACAAACCCAGCATCAACACCAACAAGAGATGCAGGAACACAGGGATCAGCGCGGGTGGGTGCGGCAACGGTTTGGCGGTGGTCTCACCGAATACGATGGGTTGTATCTTGCCAAAGATGGCGGCGAAGGCGATGCCTAAGGAGATGAGCAGGATAGGTGTCGTCCATGGATATTCATGCATGGCTGTCGTGATGATGAGGAACTCGCTGGCGAACACACCGAACGGCGGCATGCCCAAGATGGCGAAGGTACCCAGAGCCAAGCCCCATCCCACGGTCGGGCTGACCTGCAACAGACCGCGTATGTTCTCCATCTGTTGCGTACCGACCTTTTGCACGGCATGGCCGACTGCAAAGAAGATAGCTGACTTGGTCAGCGAGTGCACTGTCATATGTAACATCCCGGCAAAGGTCGCCACGGGTCCGCCCATCCCGAAAGCGAAAGTGATAAGACCCATGTGTTCGATGGAGGAGTAAGCGAACATGCGCTTGATGTCTTTTTGTCGGAACAGCGAAAGCGCGGCCACAAACAACGACAGCAGGCCAAAACCCATCATCAAGTCACCCGCGAAATGGCTGGCGAGCGAACCATCTACCAGCACCTTGCTGCGCACCACCGCGTACAGCGCCACATTCAACAACAATCCGGACAGCACTGCCGATACAGGCGTCGGCCCTTCCGCGTGCGCATCCGGCAGCCAACTATGCAAAGGCACTAGGCCGATCTTGGTGCCATAGCCCACCAACAAGAAGATGAATGCCAGCTTGAGCACGGTCGGTTCCAACTCGCCCTTCACTTGATTCAAGTGTGTCCACATCAACGCGGTGCCGCCTTGTCCCAGCACGCGTTCGGCGGCGAAATACAGCAGGATGGTGCCGAATAGCGCCAGCGCGATGCCCACGCCGCACAAGATGAAATACTTCCACGCCGCCTCCAGACTGGCCGGTGTGCGATACAGCGACACCAGCAGCACCGTGGTGAGCGTCGCCGCTTCCATGGCCACCCACACGATGCCCATGTTATTGGTGGTGAGTGCGACCAGCATGGCGAAGGTGAACAACTGATACATGCTGTAGTACAGGTGCAACATGCCCACCGACAGTTTGCCGTGATGCTGCTCGATGCGCATGTAGGGGCGCGAGAACAGCGAGGTGGTGAAGGCGACGAAGGCGGTGAGCGCGACCAGATACACGTTGAACGGGTCGATGAAGAACTGCTCGTTGAATGCGACCTGCGGCCCTGCGTCGACGACGCGCACGGTCAACACGACCGATGCGACAAAGGTACAGAAGCTCATCAGCGAATTCAGCTCTGCCGCCCACGAGCGCGAACCGAACACCGCCAGCATGCCACCGCCGAACAGGGGGATGAGCAACAACGTCAAGAGTTGCAGGTCAATCATCCTTCAGCTTCTCCATGTTGGTGATATCCAGACTGTCGAAGGTCTCGCGTATCTGGAAGAAGAAGATACCGAAGATGAAGGTGGCGACCAACACGTCCAATGCGATCCCGAATTCGACCACCAAGGGCATGCCTTGAGTGGCACTGGTGGCGGCGAAGAACAGGCTGTTCTCCAGCGCCAAGAACGCCACCACTTGCGACACCGCCTTGCGCCGCGTCAGCATCATCAGCAGCGAGATCAACACGCTGGCCAGCGCGATACCGATGAGTCCGCGCGTGATGCCTTCGGCCAACTCCGAGATAGGAGCCGCCAGATTGAATGCAAAGATCACCAGCGCGATACCGACCAGCATGGTGGTCGGGATGTTGATCAAGGTCTCCACATCCCAGCGCACATTCAAGCGGCGGATCAAGCGATGCAGCAACCATGGCAACAGCAACACTTTCAGGATGAGCGTCAACGCAGCCGAGTAGTACAGATGATGTTGCGAAGTGGAATACGCGACGATGAAAGTGCTCACGGAGAGCAATGCGCCCTGCCATGCGAACAGATTGATCATAGACAGGATGCGCCGCTGCGCCAGCATGGCGAACACCACCAGCAGCAACATGGCACCGAGCAGATTGACGAATTGGAGCGTGTAGGGGATCTGCATCACGCCCCCAACAAGAAGTGGATCAACAAGCCGAGCACCGCCAACAGGAACGCCGTACCGAGGAATTCCGGCGCGCGGAAGATACGCATCTTGGCGCTGATAGTTTCCAACAAGGCCAACCCTGCGCCTGCCAGCATCAACTTCAGCGTCAACAGTAGGATGGCCAAAGGTAAACCCGCCCAATTACCCACTTCAGCGATACCGTGCGGCAGGAACAGTGCGATGCCGAGTGACATGTAAGCGAACAATTTCAAACTGCTGGCCCACTCGATCAAAGCCAGATGGCGCGCGGAATACTCGAGGATCATCGCCTCGTGGATCATGGTGAGTTCAAGGTGTGTACTCGGATTGTCCACCGGGATACGCGCGTTCTCCGCCAACAACACGATGAGGAATGCCAGACCCGCGAAGGCCAGACTCGGATAGATGACGAACTGATGATGCGCCAATGTGTCCACGATGGTCGGCAACTGTGTGGAGTGGCTAATGAGCGAGGCAGTGAACAGCACCATCAACAAGGCGGGCTCAGCCAAGAACGAGACCAGCATCTCGCGCCGCGCACCCATCGAACCGAATGCAGTGCCGATATCCATCGCCGCCAGCGAGATGAACACGCGTGCCACGGCGAACACGCCCACCAGCGCGATCACGTCCGCTGCGCGCGAGAACGGTAGATCGATGGCGATGATGGGAATGATGGCGGCAGCCAACCACATGCAACTGAACACGATGTAGGGCGTGGCGCGAAACAAGGATGACGCGTCGTAGGCCATGACCGCGTCTTTGTTGAATAGCTTGTGCAACACACGGTAGGGTTGCAACACCCCGGCACCGGATCGATTCTGCAACCATGCCTGACACTGATTGACCCAACCGGTGAGTAGCGGCGCGGCCAACACCACCAGCAACAACTGGGTGAGTTGGAACAGGATGGCAAAAAGAAGTTCGTTAGGTTCTGTCATACGAACAAGAGCAGCACGATGAGCGTGACGAAGGTATAGGTCAGATACAGATGGATACGACCATGCTGCAACAGACCCGCCAAGGCAGACAGCTTTCCGGTGAGCTGTTTGATCGGCTGATACAGGATGTACCACAAGCGGTCTTCCGTCTTACCGAGGTAAATCGGATGGGTGTCGAACGGGGTCGGCACTTCACGCTCGATCTTAAAGAAGGGCTCGAAGATACGCCGGATCGGCTGACCAAAACCTTGCGACGTATCCTGCATGCGCGCCGTTTGGGCGGGGAAACCGCAATCCCACGGCGCACTACGACGTACGCGACCATGATACAGACGGCGCACCATCAGCGTGGTGAGCAACATCACCCCCAAAATCGCCAACAGGAAATAGAGTGGGCTGTAGCTGGCACGCTCGGTATCCACCGGCGTGAGGAACACCCAATCGTTGGCGGCGTTACCCAACTGTGCGCCCACCAACATCTGCGTCACTTGATCCAACTGTTGCACCACGAACACGGGAGCGAAACCCAAGACCACACACACCAGCGCTAACCAGCCCATGCCCGAACGTTCCCATGCACCCGCATCATGTGCATGTTCCAACGCCGTTTCGCGATGCTGGCCGAGGAAGATCACGCCGTAGAACTTCACCATCACAAAAGCCGCCAGTGCCGCCGCCAGCGCGACCACTGCCGCCGCTACGGGCACCAGCATATTGATGTAATCGTTGGGCAAGCCGGGTGACAACAGGAATGCTTGCAACAGCAACCATTCCGACACGAAACCATTGAGTGGCGGCAACCCTGATATCGCCAACACACCGACCAGCATCAACCACGCCGCCCAGGGCATCTTGCGGATCAGCCCACCCATCTTGCCCATGTTGCGCTGACCGGTCGAATGCAGGATGGCTCCCGTACCAACGAACAACAGGCTCTTGAACATGGCATGGTTGAGAGAATGATACAAAGTGGCGATGAGCGACAACGCAGCCAGCGCGTCTTTGCCGAACACGTGAAAGATGAGTGTGAGTCCGATTCCCGCCAGCATCAGCCCGATGTTCTCGATGGACGAATAGGCCAGCAGACGTTTCATGTCGACCTGCACCGCCGCGAACATCACGCCGAACACAGCGGTCGCCAAGCCCAAAGCCAGTGCCAACACACCCCACCACCACAACTGCGTACCGAGCAGATCAAAAGTGACTCGTAGGATGCCGTAGATCGCCGTCTTCAGCATCACGCCGCTCATCAGGGCGGACACAGGCGAGGGCGCGGCGGGATGCGCCTCGGGCAACCACACGTGCATCGGCAACACACCCGCTTTCGCACCAAAGCCGAACAGCGCGAGCAGGAAGGCGGCCGAAGCCCAGAAGTCCGTCAAATGAGCGGTGCGCATCGCATCGAAGGTATAGGCAGCGATACCGTTACCCCCCTGCATCACGCCGAAGCTCAACAGGATGGCGATAGCCCCCACATGCGCGATCAACAGATAGAGGAAACCCGCCTTGCGGATATCGGGAATGGCATGATCGGTGGTGACCAAGAAATATGAGGACAGCGCCATCAGCTCCCACGCCACCATGAACATGTAGGCATCGTCCGCCAGCAACACCAGCGTCATACCCGCCAAGAACAGGTGATACTCCAATGTCAGCAGACGCAGCGTCTGTGCATCCAAGTGGCGGAAGTAGCCGCTACCGAACAGCGAGATACCGGCCGAAGCCGTCCCCAGCAGGATGAGGAAGAAAGCGGACAAAGCATCGAGTCGTTGGTGGAAGGGCAGATCAGGCAGTCCGAGCGGCAACACCAGCGTCTGCACCGTCGCGCCCAGCGCGATGAAACCCGCCAGCGCCAACACCAGCGAGGCGACCGCACTCAAGGGGAACAAGATTCGGGTGAGTAGATGGGTGTTGCGCCAGAACAGTCCAGCCACACCGAGCATGATCCAGAACAGGATCACACCATTCGTGATTTCAAGTGTAGAGAGACTTGCGACGTCCATTCGGTGTTACTTGTACACCTCGCGAAGATGAGTGATGAAACAAGGCTTGGATTCTACTCCTCGCGCGCACCTGTATTCAATCAGGCTAGAGAGCATAGATGACCTGCACGTTCTCACCACCGCACAAGATACGCACCCCCAGCTTCGGAATCGCTCACCCCTGTTCGAGCTCCTACTACTTTTGAATCTCCGAACTCAGCTCATCCTGCCCTTTCTTTGCTCGGTATTGCTCCCAATCGTTTTGCTCTTTTTTTGTAGCACACCCTGAGGTGAGGCCAATCAAGCCAAGCGAAACGATCAATAAAATGAATCTACGCATAATGCCTCCACTCATTGCTTACGGTTGCACTGTCAATGCACTCAGCATCCACGAAAGTCGTCTAGACCCGACGACTTTCGTCACACACCAAACTCACTGCCCGACTTTTTGTTTGGCGATGTCAGCAGCCAATTCATCTTGGCTCTTTTGTGCACGGAACTGCTGCCATGCGGCACGATCGTTGTTCATGCTACTTCTGATCGCCACCTCGGTGATTTGCTGTGCACTCATCTCATCCAAGCCGACTAGGGCATACATGGCGCCATCTGGACCTGTGATAGTACGCAACAACTTAGTCCCAACCAAAGTCTCGTCCGTGATCTGTTTGGTCACCGAAGTGTTCACCTGATCAACGGTTTGCTGGTTCGCAGCACCCGTCGTTTCCGCATATTGCTTGATCATATTAGACACACGGATACGGACAGTCTGAGCCAACTGCACGCGCGCATCTGCCATAGCCATCTGTTTCATGAAGGCAACGCCCGCATTTGATTTGGCAGAGATGCCGACTGCCGTCACTGAAGCGCCCTCGACTGGCATATCGCATACCCAGCCTGGCGCAGCCGAAGTCGAATTGGGGAAGACGCACTCTGGCGCTGCAACCTTTGGTGGCGGTGGACTGCTACAACCACCCAAACCCAATAGACTCAGTACAGCTAACGAAACAACGATTCGATTATTCATAATGCAGATCTCCTTGATTTAGACATACACGAAAAAACAGCCGTTGAGCACATCACATTACAACCCATCAATCACGAACCTCCTTGAGCCATTCCGCTGCATACGATTCCATACTCTCGATCTCCTGCTTTGACCTCTGGCTAAGGACGCTTTCTGTCACGCGACGTCCATCGAATGACACCATTCTGTCAGCGCCCAACGTAAACTCCCGCTTGAATTCCACGAATTCCCTGTCTGAGTTCGCTTTATAGGCTTCGAACTCAAGCTTCTCGCGCGCGATCGAATCACGAGCCTCTTTCTTGAATTCCGAAAACTCATTTTCAACCAACTTCCTGTGTATCTCGAACTCCGTATCAGGATTGGTCACTGCGACAGCGCCCTTCCGCATGCTGATCTCTTTCCTATCTGCCTCTTCAACGACAACGAACCGAGTGCCTCTGATACCGAGTACCGCGGTCTTCGTCTTCACACTGATCGGGTGCGCGGAACCTCGGATCTTGTTCATCGCATAAAAGATCATTCCCGTGACTTGTCGGAATACATGCGCCGCATCGCTAGAACGATCGACCTCGACAGTGCTGTTCTTTTCAACCACGATGATGCCGTATTCGCCGACTCGCACCACCGCCCTGCCTGTCGCACCGGTTCTGAACGTATATCGCATATTCGGCAGGCGTTTGCTCGTAGCGGAACCTAACGGCTTGTCCTGCTCTATGACTTCTACAGCGCCATCATGCTTCACGACCTCGATCTCTTCGGTAGCTAAGCAAGAACTCGCCATCAGCATACCCAGTATGCCAACGAACAGGCTCACACCACATCTCTTCACTTTGCACATCATCAACCTCCGATATGTGTCCAATTCAGCCGCCTGAAAAACATCCCTATAGACTCGGAAAGTCTCAACGCTAATTCAACTCGTGCCGAAGGAACTTAGAGAACTTCCCCTGCCAACGTTTGATCACGTTGATTCCGAGCACGTCCATCACCATATCAGCGGAGATCGGGTTCCAACCAGTCATGCCTTTGAAACGATCAGAGAATATGAGCTCGCCATCCTCTAATAGGATGCTCGCCATCTCACCATCGAACTGAAACTCACCCGCACGGCTCGCCATCCTGCCCGAAGCGACGACAGCCAAGATCAGCCCATTCGACTCTATCGCATCAGCGGCGACATCACCTTGTATGAATGCTGACAGCTGTTTATCAGACAGCGGTCTTGTCCTTAAGGTGACTTCTGCCCCCAAGGGGCGGATGGCACTATTCAGACCATCGCAAGCTTTATTCCAAACTCCCAATCTCGAACCCGCTTTATAGAAACAAACCAAGGTCACCGCGCGCCCCTCGAAGTACTGTCGCCACAAAGTCTTCTCCATATCTTGCTGAGAGCAACCTAGGGCATCTGCTTTTTTCCGAGCGATCTCTTTTCTATCATTCAACTGCTTCGAATCTTGGGCCTGTTGAAAATAATTCTTTGCACCACATGAACTTCCACGCAACTCTTCCACTTCTCCCAGCTTGAAGAGGACGTCGCCCGAATCGAAGACATCAGCCATCCCAGAGGGATGTTTGGCCAACAAAGATTTGTAGAGAATGACCGCTTTCGTCAGTCGTTTCGACTTTTCATTTTCGTTGTGCTGCGAACTCGCTTCACTCACCAAGAGGTTTGCGGCCTCCCAATCGGCCTTGGAGCGCGCTAACTTATCCAGCGCTTGCCGCAATCCCACTTCCAGCCGAACCAATAATTGATCGTAGTACTCGGCCGAGTTGATCCCGGGAATCGACTCGAAGGCGATGCGAGACAACAGATCCCGCGAAGCTTCGACTGCTGATAGCCGCTTGAGCAACGTCTCAGTCTCGTTTTGCGCAAGCTCAAGGTTGCTCGTCAAAGACGCAAAGAGCGCCTTCGACATCCCCTCGCGCTTTCCTTTCTCGACATCTCTCTTCGCCACTCGCGCACGCAACCAAAGGTCGCAAGACTTCGGATCCTCCCAAGTCTCAATGATCTCGACGTTACGCAAGGAGGCATTGGTGGATGTCTGAGTGATAGAGGCAAGATTCGAATCGGTCAATTCAAACCCCCACGATTTACGACTCGACTGCTCCAACACCAAGGAGTTCTTGACCGACACCTCGATCACTTCTGAAAGGCTCCGCAATGCATTCTGCTTTGCAGTAGTGATCCGCTCCGAAAGCGATGCTCGTGGATCGACAGATACCCCAGCTGCAAAGAAAAAATCAGCCGTCACCACCTCCGGACTATCGACCCAATCAGGCCTCTGCCCCCCCCCTCCGCACTGTGCTGAGGATAGGGTGGAAAAAAGTATAAGTACTGCCGACAAAGCAGTCAGGCGGATCCGCATCTTCACCTCGATCATTCGCGCACCACTTGGAACATCTGACGACGAGCGCCCTCACCAACCGCCAAATAATCCACTTCTTTATCACGCAGATGGATCAACACAGGCGCATTAAAAGGTTCGTCAAAATAGACCCTACCCAATTCAACACCGCGCTCGGTATCCGCAAAGATGAGATGGCTCTGCGAGACTGCGGCCACATAGCGCCATGTCTGCAAGAACATACAATCAGTGATCTTGGAGCCACCTCGCTGATAGCGCGGGTCCTTGATGGATACCTCAAAACGCTCGACCTCACTCTTTGCATCCGCATCGACCACATGCAGATAGGAGGCATACGAACGCGTCGGCCTACCCATATTGAATGCCGTCCTCATCAAATAGGTGCCGACTGCTGCCATGCGTCCATCGGGTGAAGCTCGGACGCAGGTCGCCTCCTCTGATGTCCAGTCATCAGATTGGAGCTTTGCAAAGGACACCATCTCACCAGTGTTGCTCAAGCGTGGCGAAGCGGTCACCTGAACCGCGCTATCGGGTAGCACAGACACCGACTTCAAAGAGAACCTGACCAAACGCGGACTGGTGATATCCATCACTTGCAAACCAAACTTCTCTGCTGTGGAATCAATGGCACGTTGGATCGCATTATTGACAGCGGCAGACTCGGTCAGACCATCGGAAGGAGGGGCACCTTTGGTACCCATGGGAGCCGATGCGAAAGATCTGATCTGCGCATCTTCACCGATGTAGCGAATGTCCGCTGTCGACGTGGCCGTGAAAGTGGATGACAGACCTTCTGTCTTACCGACACCAATATAGATTCGATAGATTCCAGCGATGTCGTATCGGCCCGCATTTTCTACAAAATCTTCTGCCGTGATCAATGCACTTGGATCGCTCAGGCGCACCCAAGATTTTTTGAGTTGCTCGGCTTTCTTTTGATCCAGAACGACCACGCCATTGTCTGCGAGTAACTGCTCAAAACGAGTCTGAGCTACTCGTAGGTATTGTTTTGCACTCGCATTCTGCCCATAGACCACGACAGCAACTTGTGATTGCACCGCGTAGGCGCTAGAAATAAAAAGGGAGATAGACAGGCAGAAACCAAAAAGAACGCGTCTCATTTGATGACCTTTTCGGAGCTGGCAACAAAATCGACACAGGCCGCGAATGCCGCCCGTGTCGAATTGCGTTTCAATAACGCGCAGTGATACCAGCGTTCAGACGCACACCTGAAGTAGTGAAACCCGCAATACTGTTAGAGTAATACTGCAAGGTACCATCGATGGATACTGCTTCTGTCATAAAGTGCGCAATCCCGCCGCCGCCTTGGAAGGAGAAACCGGTATCGGTTGAGGAAGTATAAATCGTTGGTGAGTCATATGAAGATAACATCATTATAAAACCAGCACTTCCAAGCACGTAAGGCACAGTGGCTGACTTGGCCGGCTCACCTAGGTATTGCTTCGCCCCCACCCCCAGCATCATCAGCATGCTAGTTGAAGTTGCTGTACCAATTGTCGTGCTAGAGATGGTTTCCATAAGATTCATGGACAGTACGGTTTTAGGATTGATGTATATACCTTCACTTAGAAAGATAGTACCCGTCGTCGTCGTGTCACCAAAATCGACCATACCCATGATCATTTCTTCTCTTGTGTATCCCGACGCCGATTTCTCGCCACCCATTGCCTTGGCAAAGAGTGAATCTTCTGCTATCGCAGAGCTAGTAGAAAATACAGACAACAACATCACGATTGCAACGCTGATTTTTTTCATTTGAACTCTCCCAAAAGTGTCGGTTTTGATGCCCTAAGACCTTAGGCCTATTTCAAGACCGTACCGAATGGTGCACCTTCTAAGTCGAACAAACAAGTCCGCAAATGAAATCAGTGTCCGCGCAAATCGAATGCCCCACTAAGTCCATCAAGAATAGACGACCTGCACGTTCTCACTGCCGCACAAGTTACGCAAACCTTCCAGTAGCTCGTCTGGCAAAGTGACCTGCCAGTCGTCACCTAGGCGCAGCGGCGCACTGCCGATGAGGTTGGTGTAGTTGATCTGGATAGGACACTTGCCGCCACGATAGGGACTGAGCAATTCGGCCAACTTAGGCACGCGTACCGTGCCATCGATCGAGCATTGGATGTCCAAACGCTTGGCAAAAGCGGCACGCGCGGAGGCGAAGTCATACAACTCGTCAGCGGTGACGCGCATGCTGCCCGAGTAGGCATCCAACTCCGCCTTGCCATTCACCACCAACAATTCGTCGTCACGCATCCAGTTACGGTTCGCATCGTAGAGCTCGCTGAACACGACCACTTCCAATGCCGCACTGCCGTCGTCCAAGGTGAGTACCGCCATCTTGCCGCGACGCGTCTGCAAGATGCGCACACCGCTCACCATGCCAGCCAGTACGATGGTTTTCGCGTTGTTGCGACGACCACCACCGTTACCATTTCCGTAGCCACCACCGTTGCCGCTCGCGGGCGTGATGATGTCGGGAGTGACATCCACCAATTTGTGCTTCACGAAGTGGGATAACTCGCTCGCAAATTCTTGGTAGGGATGTCCGCTCAGATAGAAACCCAGTGCCGTCTTCTCTTGCGCCAGCTCTTCGCGCATCTTCCAGCGTGGCACATCCGCCATCTGGACAGGCATATCGCCCCCGTCGTCGTCACCGAACAAGCTGTTCTGGTTCGCCGCACGCGCGTACTGCTCGGCACTGCCCAGCGCCGCGTCGAGCGATGCGAGCATTTGGTAACGATGATCATTGATGCCATCGAATGCACCCGCGCGGATCAAGGCTTCGATGGAACGACGATTGACGATGCGCTTGTCCACACGACGACAGAAATCGAACAGGTCTTTGAACGGGCCATCCTTGCGCGCCGCCACGATGTTCTCCACCGCCGCTTCGCCCGTACCTTTCACCGCGCCCAATCCATAAGCGATGGTCTTGGCATCCACTGGCTGGAAGCGGAAGCAGGATGAGTTGATGTCCGGCGCCAAGATGGTAAGACCTTGCTGCACGGTGTCTTGGTAGAAGAAGCTGACCTTGTCGGTGTTCACCATTTCCGAGGTCATGGTGGAGGCCATGAAGGCGGCTGGGTAGTGACACTTGAGATAGGCGGTCTGATACGCCACGAGCGAGTACGCAGCAGCGTGCGATTTGTTGAAGCCGTAGCCCGCGAACTTCTCCATCGTGTCGAAGATCTCGTTCGCCTTCTTCTCGTCGATGTTGTTATTGGCCGCGCCCGCCACGAAGATGCTGCGCTGTTCGGCCATCTCCTCTGCCTTCTTCTTACCCATCGCACGCCGCAGCATATCCGCACCACCCAGCGTGTAGCCCGCCACCACCTGCGCCGCCTGCATCACCTGCTCTTGGTACACCATGATGCCGTAGGTGGTGCCCACGACCTTCTCCAGACAAGGATGCGGGATGATGACTTGTTCCTTGCCGTGCTTGCGATTGATGTAATCGGGGATGAAGTCCATCGGGCCGGGACGATACAATGCGTTCAGTGCGATGAGGTCTTCCAGACAGTCGGGTTTGGCTTTCACCAAAGTGTCCTTCATGCCGCGCGATTCGAACTGGAACACCGCCGTCGTGTTGGCGTTCTTGAATACTTTGTCGTAGGTAGGTTTATCGTCGAGCGGGATGGTGTCGATATTGAATTCTTGCGCGCCCTCGATACCGGAACCTTTGATGTAACGCACCGCCCAGTCGATGATGGTCAGCGTGCGCAAGCCCAAGAAGTCGAACTTCACCAGACCGACCGCTTCCACGTCGTCTTTGTCGTACTGACTGACGGTGCTCTCGCTCCCCTCGGCACAATACAGCGGACAGAAATCGGTGAGCTTACCCGGCGCGATGAGCACACCGCCTGCGTGCATACCGACGTTACGCGTCAAGTCTTCCAGACTCATACCCAGTTCCATCAACTCTTCCACGCCCTCTTCATTGGCGATGACGGCATTGAACTCGGGCTCCATCTCGCGCGCCTTGGCTAGCGAGACGGGCTTCACGCCTTCAACGGGCACCAGCTTGGAAAGTTTGTCGCACAGCATGTAAGGGAAATCCAATACACGACCCACGTCGCGAATGACGCCCTTCGAGGCCATCGTACCGAAGGTGGCGATTTGCGAAACGTTCTGCTGGCCGTAGTGATGACGCACGTATTCGATGACACGCTCGCGTCCGTCTTGGCAGAAGTCCACGTCGAAGTCGGGCATAGACACGCGCTCAGGATTCAAGAAGCGCTCGAACAGCAGGTCATAACGCAGAGGGTCGAGATCGGTGATCCCAAGCGAGTACGCGACTAACGATCCCGCTCCCGAACCGCGCCCCGGCCCCACCGGCACGCCATTGGGAAATTTCTCGTCACGGAAGGATTTCGCCCAGCGGATGAAGTCGGCCACGATGAGGAAGTAGCCAGGGAACTTCATATTGATGATGGTGTTCACCTCGAAATCGAGGCGCGCCTGATACTCCGGCATCTTGGCTACACGCTGCACCTCGTCGGGATATAGATGCAGCATGCGTTGCTCCAACCCGCTCTGCGATTCGCTACGCAAGAAATCATCCAACGATTCGCCATTCGGCGTGGGGAAGTCTGGCAGGTGTGGCTTGCCCAACTTGAGTGTGAGATTGCAACGCTTGGCGATCTCGATACTGTTCTGCAAGGCCTCAGGTAGGTCGGCGAACAGTTCCGCCATCTCAGCCTGCGTCTTGAAATACTGCTGCGCAGTGAATTGCTTCACACGACGTTTGTCGTTCAGCACGTAACCTTCGGCGATGCACACGCGCGCCTCATGCGCCTTGAAGTCATCCTGCGCAAGGAACTGCACCGGATGGGTGGCAACCACCGGCAACTCCAATTCGGCAGCCAACTTCACCGTCTCTCGCAAGATGCTCTCTTCACGCGGGGCGCCATAGCGCTGGACTTCAAGATAAAAACGGTCGGGGAACCTCTCGGCATATTCTTGCGCCGTCATCAGCGCTGCCCCCGCACTACCATTGGCTAAGGCCATCCCCACCTCGCCCATGTGCCCGCCGGACAAGGCGATCAATCCCTCCGTTCCCTCATCTAGCCATAGCTTGCGAATCTCAGGTCGGCCCCGATATTGGTTCTCCAGATAGGCGCGCGTGAGTAGCTCACACAGACGCAGATAGCCGGCATGGGATTGGCATAACAGAAGAAGGCGAAAAGGTTGGTCACGTGAGGCATCGTTAGTGACGAACACGTCGCAACCGATGATGGGCTTGAGGCCCGCCGAGCGAGCCTCTTTGTAGAACTTCACCAGACCGAACACATTGGACAGATCGGTGAGCGCCAACGCAGGCATGGAATCAGCTTTCGCCGCACCGACCGCTTCGCCTATGCGCACGATGCCATCGGCGATGGAATATTCGCTGTGAAGCCGCAGGTGGACGAAGGAGGGGTGCATGATGCTCGCGAAGAAAATCTCGCGAGAATTTTACCACCGGGATGGTATCGATCTAGAAGGAATTATTTTGCTCGGGGACGCACAGCTAAAACCGCCAGAACGCTTGTCGCTATTGGCTTACGCCTTTATTACGCTCATGGAATACGCGTTCCACGGCGACTGCCAAGACAGCGATATCTTGAAGATGGAAATCAGGGAACGCCTCGTGCAGAGCGACGCGTAAAAAATGATTCGATGTCGAGGCTTGTTTAGGGTCGAGCAATTGGAAGGCGATGCTATACGCTTGATCAAAGACACCGCGCAAACGAGAATTGGTACGTCGCTCCATTGGGTGAGGGGAATTCAAATCATCTGCCACGATGCTCCCCACCTACCTATTGAATGATGAACGTCTCGAACAACACATCCGCCACACCCTCCGCAGCCTCAAGTCCGATGGCTTTGTTGACCGCATCTCTGGACTCGACGAGCAAACGTTTTTTGCCTTCCATGTTGCTGATCTCTTCGGCAGATTTCCCACTCAACAGATAGATCATGTTGTTACGGATCACAGGCATGTGCAGCTTGACTTTTTCACCCGCCTCCGGCTTTGCCAGCTTAAGTGTGATCGTCACCTGCAAATACTGTTGCGCACCCATGAGATTGACGGTCAAAGGTTCTACTCGCTCGTAAGCGACGCCCCCCTCACCGCCACCACCACCTCCTGATGCGTTGGCATTCATTGAGAACAAAGCCACAGCCAGCAACGTGAGGAGCGACATGATAGTAAAGCGAGTTGTCTTGCTCATAGCGATTCCCACTTCAACTTTATCGAATTGAATGCAACGATATCTTGCAATGTGGACGTGCAGTCCGTCTGGCGGAGAGGGAGGGATTCGAACCCTCGATAGATTATTCATCTATGCCTGATTTCGAGTCAGGTACATTCAACCACTCTGCCACCTCTCCAGATGACTATATTACTGAACAACTATGCCTGATTTGGCTTCCGCCGCCGCTTCGCGGCTTAACCTGCAAGCAGGTTAGCGTTCGCCGCAACAAGCCACTTCGTGGCGTGTTGTCGAGTCCAGAAATTAAACACGCCTACCACCGCTCAGCAACTCGATTCGCTTTAGGCACAACAGCTTACGTCACACCCAGCGCGAAGGGCGCGCATTTTACCAGCAACGTTGTGATTTCGGGCAGAATGATCGCATGTGGAATCTACTTCCTCTGCGACTCGCTGTCGTGATCGGCCTCTGCGCTTGGGTGACGATCAGGTTCATGACAGCGCACCCATTGCCTGATTGGCGTCAGGGCGAGTTGGTCGTGGTCGTCCCCAATGTGGAGATGGAGACGGATACGGCGTTCGAGACTGACCTAGCGGAGCTCTTCGCACAGCGACTCAAGGTCAAAGTGCGGCTACTCCATCAGACCACCGATGATGCTGTCGCCAGCCTGAACGAGGGGCGCGCTCATCTGGCGACAGGTATCCGCGCCAATTCGCACCGCTCCTTGCGCTACAGCAAGAGCTATCAGACGCTGGATGAGCGCCTCGTGTGCAACAACGATTCCCCCAGACGCATGGACGATGTCTACGACCATAAGATCGCGGTTGCGAACGCATCGGCGCAAGAAGCGGCATTGCGCATCGTACGCGACGAATACGAGGACTTGGAGTGGGAGACCCGCAAAGGCAGTTCCCCCGTCGAGTTGCTGCAAGAAGTGGCTGAAGACGACCTAGAGTGTACGGTCGCCAATGAGGAACAGATCGCCAGTATGCGCAACTACTATCCCGACTTGAGCTCACGTTTGAGCTTGAAGTCGCCCTCACAGATGAGTTGGGCGATCAGCTCCGATGGTGATGATGCCTTGTTGGAAGAGGCCGATAGATTCATGGATGAGATCAAGCAAGACGACACTCTGCGCCACATGATCGACCGCCATTACGGACACAACGAGCGCTTAGGAACGGTCGATACCGAGACCTTCATCGCCCAAACGCAATCGAAATTGCCGCACTATCGTCAATGGTTCGAAGAGGCCGCCGACCTGACCGGTTTGGATTGGAAACTGATCGCTGCACTTGCCTACCGTGAATCGCGCTGGGATCCCAGCGCGACCTCCTTCACCAATGTGCGCGGCATGATGATGCTCACCGAAGATACGGCAGACCGCATGGGCGTCGAGAACCGTTTGGATGCGCAGACGAGCATCATGGCGGGTGCACGTTACCTGCAATTGCTGAAAGAACAGTTGCCGTTGCGCATCTCGGAAGACGAGCGCTTGTGGTTGGCACTGGCCGCCTATAACCAAGGCATGGGGCATCTGGAGGATGCACGCGTCATCGCCGTACGCTCTGGCTTGAACCCTGATGTGTGGACTGATGTGAAGCGCGTGATGCCGCTGCTATCGCGCAAGGAATATTTTGATAATGCCAAATATGGGCAAGCACGCGGCGGCGAGGCGGTCATCCATGTGGAGACGGTGCGCCTCTATCACGACATGCTGAAACGTTTAGATAGTCAGCATGCCTTAGGCTACACCCCACAAGCACTGCAACGCGGCTTCCTAGGTTTGTTCAAAAGCAAACTCGGGCTGCAACCACCGAAGAAGTGAATCACTTCGCACCGTAAGTCTGGCGCGCCCACTCCACCGTCGCGCGTGCCGCCTCATCTTCTCGAATAGGTTTCATAGGAAAGCGCGCACGGAAACGACTGTCATCCACGATGAAAGGTTCGTCCCACTGGTAGGCCATCTCTTTGATCTCGCGCACCATGGGGACGAACAGGCCAAGGATATTCATCATGAAACGCGGCATCACATTGAGCGGGATGGTGTGACCGACGGCTGGCTCGAAACGACGCACCATCTCGCGTGTGGTCACCGCAGGTTGGCAGGGCAACATCCACAACACCTGCCCGCCGAGTTGTTCATCCGTTGCACAACCTAACGTAGCCAGTCCTTGAGCGACATCGGGGATGTAGTGATAGGTATGTATCGTATCGGCGTTCCCTAACGACATACCCGCCTTGCGCGCCAGCACAGGCTTCCAAAAATATTCGCCGAACATCGTGAGTGATCCGCGCGGTCCGTAGAAGTCCGCCGCACGACCACACACCGTGTGCACTTCACCAGTCCGTTGTGCCTCGAACAAACGCTCGGCGACCCTAGCTCGTATCGCACCTTTCTTGCTGCATGGATTCACAGGCGTGTCCTCATTCATCGGTTTGCCACCCGTGCGCCCCAGCATGTAGAGGTTATCCAATACGACGAGGCGCGCACCGACCTTGCTCGCCGCCGCGATGAGGTTATCCATATAACGCGGCAAAGTAGCCGCCCACAGCTTGCTGTCATACGCCGGGTTCATGCAGTGATAGACCACACTCGCGCCGACGCAAGCCTCATGGCAGAACGATTCCAGTGTCGCATCACCCACCATCGTCTCAGCACCTTCTGGCACATCGCCTTGGCGACGTTTCACCACGCGCACTCGCTTACCTGCTTCGAGTAATTTTTGCGCCAGCGGGTAACCGACTTGGCCGGAGCCGAACACCACATGTAATTCTTGATCCATTCTTCTCTCCAATGATTCAACCACGTCGCGCCAACAATACTTTGTTGACGGCTAATGCGATGGAAGCTGGCCCGAGTTTGGGGCTCACCGCCAACAATTTATTCATGAATCTAGGCACCACTTCGCCGCACCCACGTTGCATACCGCGATACCCCGCCAACGCCACTGCCTTGGCATCCATCGGCCTACTCCAGTTGAACAGCAAAGTCTTCTCCGCACCTGCCGTCTGCTCGAACTCGGTCGCCGTCGCACCGGGGCACAACACCGTCACGTTCACGCCAGTCGTTTGCAGCTCGCAACGTATCGCACGCGAGAACGACAACACATAAGCCTTGGTCGCGTAATACACCGCCATACCCGGCCCGCCAGGTTGATAACCCGCCAGCGAAGCGACGTTCAATATCTTGCCACTACCGCGCAACACCATCTGCGGTAACGCGTATCGCGTGAGAGAAGTGAGCGTGGAGATGTTGAGGTGGATCATGCGCTCGATGACCTCGGGCGATTCGGTGGCGAAGTCACTTGAATCTCCGATGCCGGCATTGTTCACCAGCACTTCGATGTTAGGCGTGATGTCGCTGATGGCTTTCCACAAGGCTTTGCCTGCGTAGGGTTGCGCGATGTCCATCTGGATGATGCGCACCGAAGTGCTGTGTGCTTTCACTAATTCGTCGGACAGCTTCTGCAACAACTCTGCGCGACGCGCCGTCACGATCAGATCGTAACCGTCGGCCGCGAACAGTCGCGCCAACTCCATGCCGATACCACTGGAAGCGCCGGTGATGACGGCGATGTGTTTAGTCATATCGAGTCCCATGAATTGTTCCTTGCCACGCCCATGTCTTGGCACGACATTCTAGTCGGTTCGTTTGTAGGAATTCTTCTTACATACACGAACTTACACACAGTGTAACCTTCGTCCGGCCTTCTGGAAAACACCATGAATAATCGACAGTTCTCACTGCTAACCAGCCTCTGTTTCGCTACTACTTGTGCGAACGCCTCCAACGAGGTGAGCGAGCTCGACTATTACCAAGAGTTACCCGTTGTATTGAGTGCCTCTCGGCTGGCGCAACCGCTCTCTGAAGCACCCAACGCCATGACGGTGATCGACCGCAAGATGATCATCGCCTCCGGATCCAGAACGATTCCCGACTTGTTCAAACTCGTACCCGGCATGTATGTCAGTTACTACAAGGGAAGCCAAGCCTTCGTCTCCTACCACGGCACCACAGATCAATACGCGCGCAGGATGCAGGTGATGATCGACGGACGCAGCGTGTACATGCCTCCTGTCAGCACTGTAGATTGGGCCGACCTGCCCATCACGGTGGATGACATCGAACGCATCGAAGTCATCCGTGGACCGGCGGCAGCGTCTCACGGCGCAAACTCGACGCAAGGCGTGATCAGCATCATCACGCGCGATGCGGGTGTCTTGGATGGAGGCAGCGTTGCATTCACACGGGGCGGCAAAGGCATCAACGATGTGACCGCACGCTTTGGCAGACGCGGGGAAAGATTCAATCATCGGATGACGCTCGCTTATAGCGCAGACGACGGCTATGACAACCTGCTGTCCGCGCCCCCTGGGAAATCAATCACTCAGCCGCAGGTGCCAAGCTTGTTGAACAACAGCTTCGACAACAATCGTTCCAAGTTGCTGAACTACCACGCCGATTTCCTCCCCAACAATGTAGACAATTTCGAGTTCCAGTTCGGGCTCAATCATGATGTACAGACGGTAGGGTGGACTGACAAGAACACCGGAACCAACTTCAACACCACACACGAGCTATTCTCCGATGCTAGTTTCATCCAGCTTGGATGGGTACACCAATTAGCGGGCGATTCCGAACTACAACTGCGCTACTACCATATCCATCACAACAAATGGGAGCGCTTGCCCTACTACATAGGCGGTAGCTTCAACGCAGGCCCCATCACTCAATCGTTAACGACTGGGCGTGATGAGATCGAAGCACAGCACACACTACACACGGCACCGAACAATCGCCTCGTGTATGGCGCGGCTTGGCGCAAAGACGACATCGACGGCAACGCGACCTACGACAACCTCCTCCCCGCCTACTCATTCGCAACTGCTCGCAACGAATATCGGATATTTGCGCATGACGAATGGCGTATCACACAGTCGTTGTTGCTCAACACCGGCGGCATGTATGAAAAGGATGGCATGGGCAACACCAACACATCCCCCCGCATCGCCCTCAACCTCCACCTCTCGCCACGCCGCACCCTGCGTGTCGGCACATCTATCGCTTACCGTACGCCCGCTTTGGTTGAAGCGCAATTCCCAAGCGTGCAACCAGGCGAATTGTTCATCCCGGGTCCAACGGTCAATTCACCCGGATTGAGACCGGAAAGAATGCAATCGCAAGAGATCGGTTATCTGGAGCACATGGATGCGACGTCTTCGCTCGATCTGCGCGTGTTCAGCGAGCAGCTTAGCGACGGGATATATTGGAATGCAGCCAACATGTTTGTAAACGGCATGCACACCCAAAGGGATGGCGTAGAGATCACTTTCAAACATGCCCTGAACAACGATAGCCACCTCACCTTGAATCTCGCCCATCAAGCGGGCAACAGCAACGCGCCAGCGTTGCTGGCGGCAGGCAACACCTCACTCCAACCGGCTAGCTCCTCCATCATCGACAGCTACAGTGGCAGCATCCCACGCAGCAGCGCCAGCGCGTTGTATTCACAAGACATGGGTGATGGCTTCTCTTACAGCGCCGCATATTATTTCCAGGATGCTTTGCAACCATTCGACCGAGGCTCAGCTGATTATCAGCCCGTGCAACGCAGAATGGACGTGCGCCTAGCCCAGGCTTTTCACCCTTGGGGCGGTATCAAAGGAGAGGTAGCACTAGTAATACAAAATCTCTTCGACCAGCGCTACACCGAGTATGTGGCTAACAACGTGTTCGATCGGCACGGCCACCTGACGCTAAGGTTCAACTGGTGAGTATCGAGTGAGAATGTTCACGCGCCTCCGCATCGCCTTTCTGCACCTGTTCTTCCTCTGCTCGGTGGCCAGTGCGGCTGAGCCGCTACACATCACGCTGGTGCTGAGTGACGACACCCCACTCTATCAAAGCTTCGCAGACTCACTGTCGCAGAATCTGAACGCTCAGGCGAAGATCGTAGTCATGCAGGCAGAGGCGTTCACTGCTGCCGAGCCCAAGGCCGACCTGATCGTGACCGTTGGCATAAAAGCCGCCAATCAGGTGGCGCCGCAATCAAACACCCCGTTGTTGGCGACGCTCGTCACGCTCGACCAGCACGCAAAGTTGTCCCGCCAACGACCGAAAGGCGCGTCCCTCTCCGCCATCTTTCTGAACCAACCTTTCGATAGACAACTGGCTTTACTGCGCGCCGCCCTCCCTGATAGCGCTAGGATCGGCTTGCTCTATTCGGCAGAGACTAGATCGAATGCCGATGAACTCAAGAACAAGGCCGCTCAACAAGGTGTCGACCTGATCGCGCGACTGAGCCTCTCGGGCGAATCTTTGCACGACGATTTGGAAGCGCTCTTGGATCGCAGCGATGTGTTGTTGGCCATCCCAGATAGCAACATCTATAACAGCAACACCCTGCGCAACATCCTGCTGCAAAGTTACCGTCACGATGTCCCTCTGGTGGGGTATTCGCAATCACTAGTGAGGGCGGGGGCGCTATGCGCGGTCTACTCCACCCCTGAACAGATCGCCGCACAGGCAAGTGCGATGGCCTTGCAATTTGCAAAAAATAAATCGCTCCCCGCCCCGCAACACCCAAAACTATTTAGCATCGAAGTGAATGCCGATGTCGCGCGATCCATGGGGATCACATTGCCTTCTGCCGAACTGTTGCGGATCAAGATAGATAAGATGCAAGGAGGTATGCCATGAATCCTCAGTCGTTCGACATCCGCAGGTATGTGAGCTGGCTGACCCTGCTACCGCTGCTTTTGCTGGCCTTCTGTTTGGGTGGCTATTTCCTCATCGATCGCTACGTTGAGCTGAATCGTGACTTGCTATCTCGTGGTCAATTGCTCGCGCGCCAACTTGCAGCCAGTAGCGAATACGGCGTGTTCTCCAACAACCAAAACAACTTGAACGAACTGGTAGCAAGCACACTGAGAGAATCCGAAGTCAAAGCCGTGTTCATCTACAAGGACGGCAGGATCATTGCGTCTTCTGGAGCGGCCGGATCGACACCCCCCATTGGCTTGAACTCGATGAGTCCAGACCATCCTGTCATTGATGATGGTCATTCGATGCTGATCTACGAACCCATCCGCTCAGCCCAGATCATCCTTGACGATGCTTCCAGTGACGTACCTCCCGCACAGATCGGCGCGATCATCATCGAGATGAGTTGGGAACAGACGAAGAAGGTAAAGCTGAGGATCCTGACCACCACCCTTCTGGGCACGATCTTCTTCTTGTTGATCACCGGCTATCTGGTACGCGCCGCCAGTCGACGTCTCATCGAACCCATACAAAGATTGTGCGATGCAGTCGATGCGATCGGCGCCGGCGATTTGACCGTCGAAGTGCAGACGCCGAGTTGCATCCGCGAATTGTGCACACTGACCGATGGCGTCAATCAAATGACGACAGAATTGCTGAAAGACCGGATCGAACTGCAACGCAAGATCGATGACGCCACCGAGCAGTTGCGCACCTTGGCTTTCTTCGACACGTTGACCGGACTGCCGAACCGGCGCCTCTTGAATGACCGTCTAACGAGCGCATTAGCCACCTCCAAACGCAACAATCACTTTGGTGCGGTACTGTTCTTAGACTTGGACAACTTTAAACCGCTGAACGATACCTGCGGCCACGCGGTGGGTGATCTGCTGCTGATCCAAACAGCGAAACGTATCGCGCAGTGTGTGCGCGCGACCGATACCATCGCCCGTTTCGGCGGTGATGAATTCGTCGTCATGCTGAGTGAGTTGGATGAGGATGAGAATAGATCGGTCGAGCTGGCAAGACTGATCGCCGAGAAGATATTGCGAGCGTTAGCCACTCCCTATCACCTCATCTACCAACAAGAGGGAAAGCCGGCCTCCGTCATCGAACACAGTTGCACCGCCAGTATCGGCGTGCACCTCTTCCATGGCAAAGTGGAGACGCTAGATACCGCTCTGTCCAAGGCTGACAGCGCCATGTATCAAGCCAAACAGCAAGGAAGGAATTCGATCATCTTCTATGCGCGCTCGAACGGCCAAACTTAGGTCGCAGAGCGAATCGCATGTTAGTTCGTCGTTCCCGCCTGCACGGGAATGACAGCCAATCAGATCGCGTTGATAGAACTCACACCGCCCATGTAAGGACGCAGCGCTTCAGGTACTTTGACGCTGCCATCGGCTTGCTGATAGTTCTCTAGGACAGCCACCAAGGTACGGCCAACAGCCAATCCAGAACCGTTCAGTGTGTGCAGTAGCTCTGGCTTACCTGCCGCGTTGCGGAAGCGGGCTTGCATACGGCGCGCTTGGAACGCTTCGAAGTTGGAGCAAGAAGATATCTCGCGGTAGGTGTTCTGCGCAGGAAGCCACACTTCGATGTCATAGGTGGTCGCCGAGGAGAAGCCCATGTCGCCCGTGCACAGTTTCACCACACGGTAAGGCAAGCCCAATGCCTTCAGGATGGTCTCGGCATGGCCGAGCAGACCTTCCAGTGCTTCGTAAGATTTTTCAGGATGCACCATCTGCACCAGCTCCACTTTCTCAAACTGATGCTGGCGGATCATGCCGCGCGTGTCGCGACCATAAGAACCTGCTTCGCTACGGAAGCAGGGCGTGTGAGCGACGTACTTCATCGGCAGTTTTTCTAAAGCCACGATCTCATCACGCACCATGTTGGTCACGGGCACTTCGGCGGTCGGGATGAGGTAGAAGTTCTTCTCCACACCGTCATCACCCACCACGCGTGGAACGCGGAACAAGTCTTCTTCGAACTTCGGCAACTGACCTGTGCCACGCATCGATTCCGCATTCACCATGAAGGGCACGTAGGTCTCGGTGTAGCCGTGTTTCTCGGTGTGCGTATCCAACATGAACTGCGCCAAAGCACGATGCATACGCGCCAATGGGCCTTTCAATAAGGTGAAGCGCGCACCTGCGATCTTGGTCGCGGTCTCGAAATCCAAACCACCCAGACCTTCGCCAATACTGACGTGATCCTTCACTTCGAACTCGAACTTGGGCACTTCACCGACCTTACGCACTTCGACGTTGTCTGCGTCCGATTTGCCGACGGGCACGCTGGCGTGAGGAACGTTGGGGATGACCGCAAGGAAAGCATCCATGTCAGTCAATACTTGTGGCAGCTTCGCTTCGAGTTGCTTCAGCTCGTCGCCCAGCGCGCCCACTTCCGCCATGATGGCCGTTGTGTCTTCGCCTTTGGCCTTGGCTTGGCCGATGAGCTTGGATGATGCGTTGCGCTTTGCTTGCAACTCTTGCGTGCGCGACTGGATGGTCTTGCGCTCGGCTTCCATCTGCTCGAACTTCGCGGTATCGAGCGTGTAACCGCGTGTCGCCAAACGTGCTGCTACACCAGCCAAGTCATTACGTAGTGATTGAATATCCAACATGCTGCTTATCCTTTTTTGTTTTTTGTCGCACCATGCGACACGTTACTGGCGGAGCCAGCCGATTGCGGGAGCCTGGTGCCAGCGGCTTCTCCCGCCCCCGACGCTTCGCGATGCCGTGTCGAAGCCGCTTCATCGAGTTGCCTCAGATGATTCAACTTCTCTGAAATCTTCGCCTCCAAGCCACGCTCGGTAGGTTCATAAAAACTCACTGCGGGCATGCCATCGGGAAAGTAGTTCTCACCCGCCGCATAGCCGCCTTCTTCGTTGTGCGCGTAACGGTAGTCCTTGCCGTAATCGAGTTGCTTCATCAATTTGGTCGGTGCGTTACGCAAGTGCAGCGGCACTTCACGCGAACCATCCTGAGCGACGAAAGCGCGGGCGGCATTATACGCGACGTATCCCGCGTTCGACTTGGCCGCGACCGCCATGTACAACACGGCTTGCGCCAGCGCCAACTCACCTTCTGGGGAACCTAGACGCTCGTAAGTCTGCGCCGCGTCGTTACACAACTGGATGGCGCGCGGATCAGCGAGGCCGATGTCTTCCCATGCCATGCGCACGATGCGCCGCGCCAGATAGCGTGGGTCGGCACCCCCATCCAACATGCGCACCAGCCAATACAGCGCCGCGTCAGGATTGGAACCGCGCACCGATTTGTGTAGCGCGGAGATCTGGTCGTAAAAGGCTTCGCCGCCCTTGTCGAAACGGCGCATCTTCTGTGCCAGCGTGGCGTCGAGGAACTTGGTGTCGATCTTGTCGAGCTTGGCTGCAGTGGCCGCCGTCTGTATTTGCTCCATCACATTGAGCAAACGGCGCGCATCACCATCGGCATAACCGATGATGCGCTCCTGCGCTGCCACATCGAAGCTGATGCCTTCCAATACAGCCTGCTGTGCGCGCTCGAACAATTGCCCCATCTCGGCCTCAGACAACGATTGCAGCACATACACCTGTGCACGCGACAGCAAGGCGTTGTTCAACTCGAAAGAGGGATTCTCTGTGGTCGCGCCGATGAAGGTGACCAAGCCCTGCTCGACGTAGGGCAAGAATGCATCCTGCTGCGACTTGTTGAAACGATGAACCTCGTCCACGAACAGGATGGTGTGACGACCATTCTGTTGCAGGGTGAGTTCAGCTTGGGCGATAGCTTCGCGGATATCCTTAACGCCAGACAACACTGCCGATAAAGGCACGAACTCGGCATCAAAGGCGGATGCCATCAAACGCGCCAAGGTGGTCTTACCCACACCCGGCGGCCCCCACAGGATCATGGAGTGCAATTTGCCCGACTGGAACGCGAGTCGTAACGGCTTACCTTCTCCCAACAGATGCGACTGCCCGATGACCTCGTCGATGTGTTGCGGACGCAGACGTTCCGCGAGTGGAGCAGCAGGTTGGTGTGGAGCGAACAGGTCAGACATCACTCACCCAAAACATCCGCGCCTTTGGGTGGCACGAACTTGAAGCGTTGCGGCGACATCGGCGGGTTCTTAACTAGCTCAGAGAAACGCAGCACGGTGTGATTGCCGAATGCGTCATGTAGCTCCATCACGACCAACTGAGATTTGGCGTTGAACGCCATGAGTATCTTTTCGAATGTCGTCTCGTTAGATTTTGGTTTCGCTTGTAGCCATTCCAATCCATCACGCCCTTGGATGTTGGAAAGAACAAATCCGCGCTCGATCTCGTTGCTACCTGAAAGCAATGCGGCAGGGCTACTACCCAGCGCGGCATCCAAACGCTTCACCGTGACTTGGTTCAGATCGGCGTCATACATCCAGAACTTCTGTCCATCACCCACGATGAGTTGCGCGTAAGGCTTGCGATATTCCCAACGGAACTTGCTGGGGCGCACGAACTGCATGGTGCCGGAGGCAGACTGCAGGCGTTTCCCGTTCTTGTCTTTCACTTCTTGGGTGAAATTAGCTTGTGCAGAGCGCGTGGCAGAGATGAAGGATTTGAGCTTGTCGGTAGCCGCAGCATGCGCCTCCAACGCTGCCAGACACAACGCAGCTATCAGTATTCTTTTGATCATTTATTCCTGCCTTGCAGGTGCGAGGACTTCGCGGTTGCCGTTCGATTGCATGGTCGACACCAACCCTGCCTTCTCCATCGCTTCGATGAGTCGAGCAGCGCGGTTGTAGCCGATGCGCAGATGGCGTTGTACCAAGGAGATGGAAGGTCGGCGCGTCTTCAACACGATCTCGACGGCTTGGTCATACAGCGGGTCGGCTTCGGCATTCGCTCCACCATCCAGTTCGCCACCCTCACCATTCGCTTCATCCAACGAGGTCAGCACACCCTCGATGTAATTGGCTTCGCCTTGCGACTTGAGATATTCGATGACGCGATGCACTTCTTGGTCGGACACGAACGCGCCATGCACACGCTGCGGATAGCCAGTGCCTGGTGGCAGATAGAGCATGTCACCTTGTCCCAACAAGGCTTCCGCCCCCATCTGATCCAAGATCGTGCGCGAATCGATCTTGCTCGACACTTGGAACGCGACACGGGTCGGAACGTTGGCTTTGATGAGTCCGGTGATGACATCCACCGATGGACGCTGTGTCGCCAGAACCAAGTGGATGCCGGAGGCACGCGCCTTCTGCGCCAGACGTGCGATGAGCTCTTCCACCTTCTTGCCCACCACCATCATCAAGTCAGCCAACTCGTCGATGAACACCACGATGAATGGCAACTCTTCCAACGCCTCTGGATTCTCCGGTGTGAGCGTGAATGGATTGGTGAGTGGCACGCCCGCCTTGATGGCTTCGCGCACTTGTTGGTTGTAGCCCGCGATGTTGCGCACGCCGAGCGACGACATCAACTTGTAACGCTTATCCATCTCTTGCACGCACCAGTTCAGACCGGATGCGGCTTGACGCATGTCGGTGACCACAGGAGCCAGCAGATGCGGGATGCCTTCGTACACGGAGAGCTCCAGCATCTTGGGGTCGATGAGCAACAAGCGTACTTCTTGCGGTGTAGCTTTGTACAAGATGCTCAAGATCATGGCGTTGATGCCCACGGACTTACCCGAACCGGTCGTACCCGCGACCAACACGTGCGGCATCTTGCCTAGGTCGGCGACGATAGGTTTGCCGGAGATGTCTTTGCCCATCGCCATCGTCAATGGCGAATGCATGTCGGCGTACACCTTGGAACCCAATATCTCGGAGAGATGCACCATCTGACGTTTCGGATTGGGCAGTTCCAGCGCCATGTAGCTCTTGCCCGGGATGGTCTCGACCAAACGGATGCTGACCACGGACAGTGCACGTGCCAAGTCGCGCACGAGGTTGGTGATCTGGCTACCCTTCACGCCCACATCGGGATCGATCTCGTAACGCGTGATGACGGGACCGGGATAGGCACCGACCACTTTCACGTTCACGCCGAAGTCTTTGAGCTTGCGCTCGATGAGGCGCGAGGTGAACTCGAGCGTCTCAGGACTGGTCTGCTCAACTTGTTGCGTCGCCTCATCCAAGAGATGCAAAGGAGGCAATGGCGAGTCCGGCATATCGGCGAACAGGGAGACTTGTTTCTCCTTTTCCACGCGGGTGGACTTCTGTACTTCGACCACTGGCATCTCGATGTGGATGGGTTGATGGTCTTCTACGCGCTTCTTCTCTTCTTCCACGATGGCATCGCGTTCTTGCATGGCTTGTGCGCCGATGCGTTTGTCTTGGCGTGTCTGCCAAGCATTGCGTGCCCACACGTAGCCCGTCTCCAGCGCCGCACCCAACCAGTCGATGAAGCGCAACCATGATAAGCCCGTGAACAGACTGAAGCTGACAGCCATCAATACGAGCAACAACAAGGTCGCGCCGGTGAAGCCTATGGCGTGCGATAACGCACCGCCCAGTATCGCCCCCAACATACCGCCGGGCGCCAAGGGCAGCTCGACCGACCATGTGTAGAGACGCAATGCTTCGAGCGAACTGCTGGAGAAGAGCAACACCAAGAAACCCGCGAGTGACACCCACAGCGCACGTTGATCGAACAGACTATCGGAACGCATACGACGATAGCTCGCCCACACGCGCTGTAACATCAGCACCACCAACCACCAAGTAGAGAAACCGAACAGATAGAGCAGCACATCCGACAACCATGCGCCTGCCACACCACCGGGATTGTTGATGACGGCATGCGTCACCGTGTGCGACCACGCCGGATCGTTACGGTCGAAACCAAACAGGATGAGGATGAGATACAGGGCGACCGCGACCAGCAGCAACCAGCGCGACTCACGCAACAGGCCGAGCAATCTTTCCGGCAGGGGCGCGCGCGGAGCGTCGTGCAGTGCCATCAGGCTTCCTTGCCCTCAGCCTCGACATCATCATCGGCGATGAAACCGAAACGACGCGCCGCAGTGACCGCATCCAAGCGCGTCCCCACGTGCAATGCCTGATAGATGGCGGCCACGTGGATCTTCACCGTTCCTTCGGCCAGATCGAGTTGTTTGGAGATGTCTTTGTTGCTGAGCCCTGCGCCCATCAATTTCAGGACTTCGGATTGACGCGGGGTGAGTCCGTACTTGCTGGCACGCTGACTGCGTTTATCGGAGAGCACCTGCCCCACCTCCAACTTGGCGACCGCTTGTTGCAACAGTTGCGGCGGCACGTACACGCCCCCATCCAACACGATCTGCAAAGCGGACAACATCACCTTGCTGGCGGACATCTTGGAGATGAATCCCATCGCGCCCAAGTTCATCACGTTCTCGACATCGTCACGCTGATCCGAGCCGGACACGACGACCAGTGGGATACTGGGAAAGCTTTGATGGAAATGTTGCAGGGAAGGTACGCCCTTGCTGTCAGGCATGTTCAGGTCGAGTAGCGCAAGATCGATATCAGGATGCGCTTGAGCCAATTGGATCGCCTCATTGAAATTGCCTGTGTCGTAGATCTCGACCTCGTCGGCGAGCTGCTGCAAGACGTAGCGCATCCCATCGCGGAACAGCGCATGGTCATCCACCAGCAATACTTTGATCTTCATTCTCCCAACCCTTTTTCAATCTTTGCAGGAAACCCCAACCGCTCTCCCACAGACTGCCCCCTATCTAACTTTCCCCCGCAAGCGGGAGAAAGAACGAACGTGAAATGCGATTTTCAATTCCCGCCTGCAATCATACCATTCACTGCGACTTGCCCGCGTTCTGCATGGACAAGAACATCATCGAACGCAAGTGGCTGGGCGCAATGGGTTTATGCAGCAACATCGCGCCGCTTCTTTGGATGGCTTGCAGGGTCTCCGCAGCGGTATCTCCCGTGACCACCAGTACCGGCAGTTCGCCCCAAGCCTCGCGCATCTGCCTCATCACATCCAAGGCGGTCTGGCCGTCTGGCAGGCGGAAATCACAGACCAGCAGATCCGGCCTGAGCGCGACTTTGTCCAGCGCCCGCAACACGTCCTCACCACTTTCGCCCATGACCACGCGGCATCCCCAATCCTGCATGATCTCTGCGGTGAATTCGCGAATGTCGGCATCGTCCTCGACCAAGGCGATGACCTTATCGCTGACGTCTTGGCGAGATTGAGTGATGACGAAAGGACGCGCCAACATGGTGGCATCGCCTTTCTTCACGTCGAAACAGAATGTCGAACCGTGCCCTGGCGTGGATTCGATCTCCACGTGGTAGCCCATCAACTCCTCCACACGACGCACAATGGCCAAGCCCAGACCCAAGCCCTTGCGCCGATCTCGATGCGGATTGCCCACTTGGTAATATTCTTCGAAGATGTGCGGCAGCACTTCGGCGCGGATGCCGATCCCGGTGTCACGCACTGCGATCTCGACCTGATCCGCCAGACAACGACAACTCACCTCGACCCCGCCCGCGTCGGTATAGCGAATGGCATTGGAAATGAGGTTGCGCATCATGCGCTCCAGCAGGAAGGGATCGCTATAGACGATAGCGGTCCATTGCGCACCGCTCACGCCGTTTTCGTTGTAATACAGCAACTCGAAGGTGAGTCCTTTGGCCTGCGCCATCGGCTTGAAATCCACATAGAGACGGTCAAACAGCTCGAACAGCTCGAAGTGCTGCCAACGCGGTTGGATGATGCCCGCATCAAGACGTGACACATCGAGCAGGTCGTCGAACATATCGACCAAGGCATTGACTGATTTGCCGATCTGCCCAGCCAAGCGCTGGCTCTCTTGATCCTTAGCGACGTCTTGCAACGCCTCGGTGAACAAACGCAACGCCTGCAAGGGCTGGCGCAGATCGTGGCTGGCCGCAGCGAGGAACTTCGATTTACTTCGGTTAGCTTGTTCGGCAGTGTCCAAAGCGACCGCGATCTCCTCCTCGCGTATGCGCAGCTCATGCAGCAAGGATTCTTTCTCGAAACGCTGCCGCAACGAGGTCTCGAAGGTCAGCATCAACTTGATACCCGAGTTCAACAGGAACGCCACGTAGGTCAGCAACATGAATGCCAGTATCCAATGCGTGCCATCCCCCTCCAGCGCGACACGCACGATGAGCGGCATCAGCAACACGCCCAAATAGATGAAGAGGGAAGGACGATAGATAGGATTGATGGTAACGGCACCCGCTGACATCCCCATCGCGACGCAGATCAGCAGCGCTTGATAACCGAGGTCTGCGGGAATGAACATGACTATCCATCCCAATCCCCATGCAACGGCAGCAAGGGTGGTGTGGAATTTGAAACGAGCATCCCATCTGCGACAACTGTGCACATCTTCGACGACATCCTTGGCACGCCACCAGCCGACCAACTCGACCAGATGGGCACCATAGACCAAGGCGAGCCAGCCCAGCAGCGTGTCGTGCCCCAGCAAATCCCACATCAACCAAACCAGCAACACCGCCAACATGGCTTGGCTGCCCAACATGGTGGGATACATCGCGATACGCGCACGCACCTGTTCGCGACGGATGGGCAGATTCATCTCGTCGATATCGAAGCGCCAGATGTATTCCTGCAAGCTCATTTCAGTGCCAGCAGTAATCGAATGTCTTGCAACAAGGCATCAGGATGTTGCGCGAAGGGAGACAGCAGGATCGTTTTGCCCGAAGGAGAGATCAGGTAAGTACCCGCAGAGTGGTCAACAGTGTAGCTGCCACTATTGGTCGCTTGCTTCTGATAGATGATGCCGAAGGCTTTGCTGGCTTGTTCCGTCGCTACCGCATCTCCCGACAAGCCGATGAAGGTTGGATAGAAGGCGGGTGGATATTGCGCCATCAACTCACGTGTGTCGCGCTCCGGATCGACCGTCACGAACAACACCTGCACCTTGTCCGCATCCTTACCCAATTTGTCCATCACCGTCGCCATATCCGCCATGGTGGTCGGGCATACATCGGGGCAATGCGTGTAGCCGAAGAAGATCGCGACCACCTTGCCTCGGTAATCCGCCAAGCTACGCGGCTTTCCATTCGCATCGAACAGGTGGAAGTCAGCCTGCGCATATTTGGATGTCACGTCGCTCGCCTTGAAAGGTGAAGGCAACTTAGGCTCGCCACAGGCGACCAAAGCAAGAACCAGCGACAAGATGAACGACTTACGCAGCAACATGACATGCTCCTGACCAACCGTGAACCGCAAAGGTGTAGCCCACCTTGTACAGGCCGTACACCCCGAACGCCATCACCATCCCGCCCGCCACCAACCTCACTTGCGGTGACTGCGCCCAGCCTTTGATGTTTTCCCAAAACAAGCCGATGGCGAGCAGGTTCGGCAGTGTACCCAATCCGAAGGCTGCCATGATAAGTGCGCCCTGCGTAGCACTCCCACTCGCCAATGCGGTGATAAGCACGCTGTACACCAGACCGCAGGGCAACCAACCCCACAACGCCCCCAACCCCAAAGCTCGCGGCACGGTATTCACCGGCAACAGCTTGGTAGTGAAGGGTTGCAGATGTTTCCACAGTCCTGCACCCATCTGCTCCAAGCGACGCACAGCCCCCCACAATCCCGCGAGATACAACCCCAACAGAATAAGCATGGCGCTGGATAGCGCGAACAAGATGTGTTGGATCGGCACCGCATCCCGCATCACCATGCCTGCTTGTCCGATAGCGCCAACCAAGGCGCCTGCCACCGCATAACTGGCGATACGCCCACCGCTGTAAGCCAGATGAAAACGAGTCTTGTCGAAGACAAGGCGAAGTTTCGAGCTTGCGGCCAAAGGCCAGCGTGATCTTTCCTTAGGCACTTGTGTAGTGAAGATGCCGACGATGCTGCCGCACATGCCGAGGCAATGCACACCGCCGAGCAGGCCCACCAAGAACACGGCGAAGATGCTGAACTCAGACATCCAACTCTTCTTTCACGAGCGACGCTAGTTGTAGATGCTTCGCTGCTTCACGCGCGTCGGGTTGCGATTGGTATGGGATGACACCCAGCAGTGGCGCTTGGATGCGCTCACGCAACGCATCGATGTTCTCTTGCAGCGCAGGCATGTCCGCATCCAATACATTGGCGACCCAACCTGCACATTCGATCTGCGCATCCGCGATGGCGCGCAGGGTCAACAACGCATGATTCAAACATCCTAAACGCATGCCGACGACGAGGATGACGGGCAGATCCAACTGCTTGGCCAAATCCACACTGTCCTGCTTCTCATTCAATGGGACACAAAAACCGCCAACCCCTTCCACGATGACCTCATCCGATTGCCCCGCCAATTCATCGTAGGAGGTCAAGATGCGAGAGAAGTCGATACGCGAACCCGCATGGCGCGCCGACAGGTGGGGTGCGATGGGGTGGGGAAAACAATAGGGATTGATCTGACCATACGACGCGCGCACGGTGCTCGCATCGCGTAACTGTTTGGCATCTTCGTTGTGATCATTTTCATCACAACCAGCCGCCACCGGCTTGAAGCCAACGACGCGCTTACCTTGCGCCGCGAAGGCGTGTAGCAACGCGCAACTCACCAGCGTTTTCCCCACGCTGGTGTCGGTACCGGTGATGAAATAACTCATAACTTGAAATCCGTTTTGATGATGGCACGTCCGTCTTCGATCATCTTGGGGGCCGGCTTCCATGCATGACCGTAGATGATCTCGAAAGTGGCCGGCAATTTACCATCACGGCGCAGTTTCTCGTAGTTCTGCGTGATGCGTTGCCACGCGGCCTTACCCATCATGCCGGTCGCACGGCCTGCTGTCGCATTGTTCGCACCGATGCTCTTTAAGTCTTGCATCACGGCACGCACGTCATCGTAAGTGAGCGTGAGCTTCTCCATCTCCATCACCGGATCGGCAAAACCTGCGGCCACCAGCATATCGCCGATGTCGTGCATATCGGCGAAACGGTTCACGTGGTTGTAGCCATCCACACCATCGAAGGCGATGCGCAACTCGTGCAGTGTATCCACGCCGAAGGTGGAGAACATGAGCAAGCCTTCGGTCTTGAGAATGCGATTCAAATCGACAAAGGTCGCGGGCAGATCGTTACACCATTGCAAAGCAAGATTCGACCAAACCATCTCGACACTATTGGTGGCGATAGGCAAAGCCTCGACATCGGCGCAGAGGTGGCTCTCGCGCGGCGTAGAGAACAGCTTCTTCCACCAACTCGATGTACCGCGCGACACCTGCAACATGCCGAGTGCGATATCGAGCGAGGTGATGTCCGCCTTGGGATAGCGTTCCCCGAGTTGGCGCGTCCCCCATCCCGTACCGCTTCCCACGTCCAGCAAACGTGCTGGCTTTAGCAGGATGTAATCGAGCTTCTCCAACATGCGGATACACACCTCACGTTGCAACACGGCGGAAGCATCGTACTGGGTCGCGGCGCGCGAGAACGCACGGCGCACTTGTTTTTTGTCTATTTCGAATTCATCCATTGAGAAAACTCTTCACATGTTCGATAAAAATATCTGGGTGCGATAAGAAAGGCGTATGGGCTGCGCCCTCGATCTCAACGACCTTTGCATTCGGGATGACCTGCGCAAGATAGTAGGACGCTTCAGGTGGCGTCAGTTTGTCGCGTTGACCGGCGATGACCAAGGTCGGCTGTTGGATGGACGCGACCTCGCTACGTTGATCCGCATCACGCAATATCTCCAAGCCGCCACGCAATGCGCCCATATCCGGCTCACCGCGACTGAATAGTTGCTCGCGCAACTTGGTGAGCAGCTCGCGTTCGTTCTCGCTACCGCGTAGTTGTAGGGAGATGAAACGGCGCAAGGTCGCCGCATGGTTATGCTCCAACTCCGCCGCGAATTTCTCCAACACATCACTCGGCAAGCCGAACAGCCAATCATCACGCTCGGTGAAACACGGCGTGCTCGTCACCACGATGAGTTTGTTCACCTTGGTCGGTTCGCGCACCGCCCAATGCATGGCCACCTGCCCACCCAGCGACCAACCACATACGTTCACGCATTCAGTGAAATGCCCCGACAGCGATCGAACAAGTGAATCCAGATCGGTCTGGGGTAGTGCGGTGCTCGCCCCAAATCCCGGCAGATCGACACAATGGACTTGGTAGTGCTGTGCCAACCGCTGCGCGACATCGCCCCACACTCCGCCATGCATGCCCCATCCGTGAATGAGTACAAGTGGCGTCCCACTCCCTAGCGTCTCAACATGCAAGTTCATGCAACGCCTCTATCAATCTCTCCACATCACCCTCGGTGTGCGCAGCCGACAACGTGATGCGCAAACGCGCCGTTCCTTGTGGCACGGTGGGCGGACGGATCGCGGCGACCCAGATGCCGCGCTCGCGCAAGGCGGCGCTCAATTCCAATGCACGCTGATTGTCGCCGATGAGTACTGGCTGGATAGCCGTATCAGACGGCATCAACGACCATGGCAAATCAGTAAGGCCACGGCGCAGTTGTTCGATCAACCGCCTTAGATGCGCACGCAGTTCGTCGCCCTGTGTGATGAGTTGCAAACTGCGTGACAACGCAACGGACAATGCAGCAGGCGATGCGGTGGTATAGACGTAGCTGTTCGCATGATTGACCAATGTGTCGATAACCACTTGCTCTGCCGCGACGAAAGCACCGGACACGCCAGCAGCTTTGCCTAAGGTCGCCATGTAGATGATGCGCTCAGAGGCAATATCGAAATGAGAAAGCGAACCACGCCCCTGCTCACCTAGGACACCGAAGCCATGCGCGTCGTCTACATACAACCAAGCATCGTGGCGTTCGCACAGCGCCAGCATCTCGCGCAAAGGTGCGATGTCGCCATCCATGCTGAAGACCGCATCGGTAATGACGAGCTTTCGGCCCTTATCTGTTTCACTCAACAATTTTTCCAACTGCGCCATATCGCCATGCCGATAGCGCTTCACTACTGCACGCGACAACAACATCGCATCATTGAGCGAGGCGTGATTGAGTTTGTCGGCGAACACCGTATCGCCTTTTCCCACCAAGGCTTGCACCACGCCAAGATTGGCCATGTAGCCCGTTGAAAAAAGTAGCGCCGCAGGTTTGCCGACGAAGGCGGCGAGTTGATGTTCGAGCAAGTGATGCGGCTCGAAATGGCCGCTCACCAGATGTGCAGCCCCTGCACCCACACCCCACTGTTGCGCACCTTGCTGTAGCGCAGAGATAAGTTGCGGATGATTAGCGAGGCCGAGATAGTCGTTGCTGCAAAAAGCTAGATAAGACTTTCCATCCACAACGATGTGCGGCGATTGCGGCGTAGTCAGCGTACGGCGCGCGCGCAGCAAACCTTGCGCTACACGCTCAACTAAAGCCTTGTGCAATTCTGAAAATGGCATTCGAGACAACTATCGAGACCGCAATTGATTTGAGTGAGGCGTCTTTAGTGCTTTTCAGCGAATGGATACATTCCCAATTTATCCATCAACGCACGGTCACGCTCCACATCGGGATTGCCCGTGGTCAGCAGTTGATCACCGTAGAAGATGGAGTTTGCACCTGCCAAGAAGCACAAGGCTTGAATGGCATCGCTCATCTGCTGGCGACCTGCTGATAGACGTACGCGCGCTGTCGGCATGGTGATACGCGCAACGGCGATGGTGCGCACGAAATCGAGTGGATCCAAGTCGGCCGTATCAGCCAAGGGCGTGCCTTCCACTTTCACCAAGTTGTTGATGGGCACACTCTCAGGATACGGCTCCATGTTGGCGAGCTGCGCGACGAGACCCGCGCGTTGCGTCAGATTCTCACCCATGCCAACGATGCCGCCGCTACACACGTGCATGCCGGCATTGCGCACTCGGTCTAGCGTATCAAGGCGGTCTTGATAGTCGCGCGTACTGATGATGTCGCCATAGAACTCGGGCGAGGTATCGAGGTTGTGGTTGTAGTAATCAAGGCCTGCGACGCGCAACTGCTCGGTCTGCTCATCATTCAACATGCCCAAGGTGGCACAAGTCTCCATGCCCAAGCCGCGCACGGCTTTCACCATCTCCACCACGGCTTCCATGTCTTCTTTGGAAGGTTCGCGCCACGCCGCGCCCATGCAGAAGCGATCCGCACCTGCTTCTTGCGCTGCCTTGGCTGCTCTCACCACTTCGCTGACTTCCAGCATCTTGCGATTCTCGACCCCTGCATCATGGAAAGCCGATTGTGGGCAGTAGCCACAATCCTCAGAACAGCCGCCCGTCTTGATGGATAGCAACGTGGAAAGTTGTACCGCATTCGGATCGAAATGTTCGCGATGGATCTGTTGCGCGCGGAACATCAAGTCCGAGAACGGCAACTTGAATAATTCCTCTACCGCTTCCACGCTCCAACGTTGCGGCGTGGTCTTTGGCTTGATGGGACGGATGAATTCGACGGTTTGAGTTTGCATAAGAAGGATGACCTGCCATTAGAATGTTGGAACGAACCCCACCCCTTGATTCAGGACTGGAACGACTTGTCTATTTTATCGCAGCATCTACTTAACATCGGCTTGAAATTTGGACGATTGCTGCCCGCGCAACCTTGTCTGCTGTGCGGCGCGCTGAGTCGTGACGGCTTATGTTGCGCCGCTTGCAATGCGGAGCTACCGCGTTTATCAATTGCGCACTGTCCGACCTGCGCTTTACCGACGCTGGCTGGAGAAGTCTGCGGCGGATGTCTGCAACATCCCCCCGCTTTCGACCATGCCGTCGCGGCATTCAGCTATAGCTTCCCCATCGATCAACTCATCAAGGCACTGAAATTCCACGAACGCCTGATCTTGGTCGATTTCCTTGCAGATGAATTGGCCGCATGCGTTACCAGCAAACCAGAAGGCGTCATCGCCGTACCGCTACACCCGACTCGCTTACGAGAGCGCGGTTTCAATCAGTCACAACTGCTGGCAGTACACATCGCTAAGCGACTCAACATCCCGCTACTCAGCGATGCATGCCAGCGTGTACGTGACACGCCGCCACAATCCTCTTTGCCGTGGAAGGAACGCGATAAGAACATGCGCCACGCCTTCTCGATGCATCCTGATGCAGATGTTCAAGGCAAGCATGTGGCGATCATTGACGATGTGATGACGACCGGCGCTTCACTGGGCGAGATCGCACACACGCTGAAGCAAGCAGGGGCAAGAGAAGTGAGTGCGTGGGTGGTGGCGCGAACCCTTCCGCACCATGAGGAAGGCTAGAGGCTTTTCAGCTTCTGCTCTACAAAGGCGTTCAATTCTGGCGTCAAGGTGTGAGTAGCAAGCGCTTTTTTGAAAGAGGCCCTTGCATCGTCATTTCGTTGCACCTCCTGCAACGAGATGCCGTAGCCCATCCACCAGACTCCATTGCTTGGCACCAGTTCCGTAGCGATCTGATAGTGATTGATCGCTTCCTTGTGACGACCCCGACGTTGCAACAGGGCCGCGTAGAATGCTTGATAGTCCGCCTTGCCATCGGCCTTGGGCAGATTCTTCTGCATCGTGGAGAGAGCTTGGTCGATCGCCCCCTGCTCTACCTGCACGCGCGCCAACGCCATACTGAGGCCAACTTGATTGGCGCGCAGCTTCAAACCCTCTTGCAGCACGCGCTCTGCATCCGCTCCGCGCTTGCTTTCCAAAAGCAATGCCGCGAACGCCAGTCGTGCCGAGTCATGCTGGGGATTCAATCTCAGCGCCACCTCATAGCCTGCTAGCGCCTCATTCACGCGTCCTTGCTGTTGCATGGCGACTGCCTTGCGGAATTCCGCGTCAGCCTGTTGTGTTTGGCTAACCTGTTTGATCGCGGGAGCTACGCTTGGCACTTGTTGGACGACAGGCGATTTCTCATCCGCTTGTTTATTGCTTACCAATGCAGCTCGGGGTGACGCCGGCCTGATCGGTTTCGCCTCCGGTTTAACCTTAACTGAATTCTCTGCGCCTTGATCACGCAGAGAATCCGGCAATGGAAGTGCCGACAATTCATAGCTGAGTTTGGAGGCAGGGTCGCTCGATTCGCTCACTGCTAATTTGTTGATCGGCTCGGCAGGAATCTCGGGCAGCGTGTGCTCGATTTGCGATTCGTTCTGGAAAGAACGAATCGCATAGACCGCTACCACCAGCAATAAAATGGCGACGACGCCCCAGACATGCTTCCCCCAGTGTCTCTCCTCAGAGATGGAAACGGCGCGCACTTGGGTTTGATTCGGTGATGTTTGCGCACCGCGCTGTTCCAATTGGGTCAACACCTCATTAATCAGACTCATTGCAGCATCCACCAAACTGTGATGCCCGCAATCAGGAATGCCATACCTGCCACTATCGCCCAAGGCTGCCAATCGCGGCGTACTTCTGGCGTGTCTGCCGCCGCAAGCGCGACATGTTTGCGAGTGACCTGCTGTCGTCCCTCAGCGAACGCCAGCATCAAAGCCTTGTGCGCCACGATATTGATGAGCCGGGGCGTTCCTTGTGTGATGCGATGCAGTTTTGCAACCGCATGCTTATTGAACAAGGTGTCCCCCAGATAACCTGCCACCGCCATGCGATGGCGCAGGTAACGCTCCATCTCATCCTTACGCAAACCTTTTAGCTCGTATTGAAAGCTGATGCGTTGACGCAACTGGCGTACCGAGTGATGCTGTAGACGCTCATTCAGTTCAGGCTGCCCAAACAGTACCACTTGGAGCAACTTACGCTTCTCAGTCTCCAAATTCGTCAGCAGGCGCAAGACCTCCATGCTCTCCAGCGGCATCGCCTGCGCTTCGTCCAAACAGACCAAGACGCGCTTCCCTTCACGGGCAAAGTTCAACAGGGTGCGGGTGATCTCTTTGAGCAGTTGATGTTGATCGATGTTGCCATCCAGCTCGATGCGAAACTCATCCGCCAAGGCCATCAAAAGGCTACGCGGCTCAAGGTAAGGGTTAGGGAGATAGGCAGTGACAAAATGTTGGCCTGTGTTGGCTTGCGACTGCTCGTCTTGGGTACCGATGAGCGTCGTTGCCTGTTTGCCTTGATTGAGCGTGGCGAGGAATTTGCGGCACAGCAAGGTCTTGCCGTTACCTACTTCGCCCGTGATCTTGATGAAGCCTTCCCCGTTGCGCGCAGCGACCAATAAGGTGTTCAAACCTTCCTGATAATTCGAGCACGCGAAGAAGAAACTCGTATCCGGCGTCAATGAGAACGGGGCTTCACGCAGTCCAAAATGACGCAGATACATGCTTAACGTGACATGCTGTTGATTCGATCGCGACTACGAGTGATATCTTCCGACCAGTCCTTATCGCTGTTCACTACCGTCGGTTTGATCATGATCACCAGTTCGCGTTTTTCGGTACGCTGGTTCACTTGGCCGAACATCAGTTTTGGCAAACCGGGCAGACCGGAACGATCATCGAACGAAGCCTGACGCATCAAGCCACCGATCACGACGATCTGACCACCACGCGCACGAACGATGCTATCCGTCTCAGAGACCGAGCTGGAAGCCAAGGGGAGATTGTAGATGTTCGACACCCCGCCCGAGGTCCCCAGATTGACTGTCTTGTTCACTGTGGTCACAGTGCTGACGGAAGGATGCACATGCAAGATGATGTCGTCGTTCTCATCGATACGTGGAGTCACATCAAGTGCGATGCCTGAGAAGAAGGGCTGTACTTTGACGGTTGGCGATGTCCCGGCTATCGCAGTGGTCGACTGCGTACCACCTGTGACCTCGGTGACAAAGAACTCATCCGTACCTACTTTAAGCACTGCTTTTTGATTGTTCAAGGTGGCGATGCGTGGACTTGAAAGCACGTGCACATCACCTTGAGACTCAAGCATGTTCAAAAGCGCTGCAAAATTGCTCGTTTGGAATGCCAGACCGAACATGGTTCCGGCAACAGCTCCAGTGGGTAATGTAGTCGCCGCAGTCGCCAAAAGATTTGTTCCTGGCGTTGAAGAGATCATCGAGTTGGACAGCGTAGAACCTGCTGTAGCAGACAGTGTGGAACCCGAGGTCAGCACGCCACCGCTCGCTTGCTTCGCACCACCACTGGCAAACGCCGCCCAATTCACGCCCGACTGGAACGAATCGTTCAACTGCACTTCTACGATCTTAGCTTCAAGTATGACCTGACGCTCGATGGATATCTGCGATGCTTTCAAATAGGCCGAGATATTCTTCATCTCCTCCGGAGTGGCACGCACCACAATCACGCCCGACATGGGGCTTATAACGACACTGCGACCTTTTTCGGTGCCCACGATGGCCTTCAACGCCTCGCTCAGCTCTTCCCAGAAATCCGACTTCGAAGTCATGGTCACTTTGCTGCTGTCACGATTGGTCGCATTCGCTGCCATGTTTGCTGGCGTAGTGCCTGTCATCCCATTTGCCGAATCAGCCACGGAACCCGAGGCGACGCGCAGGTTCGATTTACCATCGCGCTGCCCGGTCAAGTAGTTCACTTGGAAGATGCGCGTCTGCAATCCCAATGGCTGGATGTAGATGCGATTCCCATCCATCTTGTATTCGTAACCATACATCTCGCGGATCGCTTCAAGCGCATCAAACACGGTCACATCCTTCAGGTTCAGCGAAACGTTGCCGCTGACATCGGGATGCAAAAGCATGCTGTAACGCGTACCGGAGACGATCGCCATGAATACTTGCTGAGCGGGCGTATTACTCACCGCTAGATCGAACTTGGCCTCGACAGGTGTTCCATCCGCCTTGTCAGCAGGGGCGACCAGTGGCGGCAACAAAGCATTGTTGACCTCTTCTTGTTTGCTTGGCTGCGCAGAATTCTTGGCTGCGGCATCCATTTGCGCACCCAGTTCATTCTTTACCGAATCTTTAGCTGCGCCGGCTGCGCACGCCGAAAGAAACAACACACACAGCAAGCTGACTATTCGCCTCATTTCTTACTCCCATCCTTGATTTCTTCTGGCGCGCACACTACCGCACGTTTCTTTACCGCACTCGGCTTACGCCTTGCTTTCGGCTTATTCTTTGCACCCGCTGTATTGGTCGATCCGGCAGCATGAGCCACTTTTGCAATCGGTTTCATTCCTTGCTGCTTTACACAAGACAATTCATTCTTCGTCATGCTTACCGTCGGGAACATATGCATCACCTGACGCCCTTGTGGCCCCATCAGCACGATACATGTCTCGTTCACCACAGTCAGTACAGCATCGCCATATCTGCTGCCGCGCTCGACTTCGACACCATTGATGATGGCCGCCTCGCGCTCCGGCGAGATGATGACAGACTGCAATCCGGTCGGCGGCGTCTCCACTTTGTCGCTAACAGTGTCCGCGCCAGCAGTAGTCGAAGACAGGCCCGGTACCAATTCGAACGCGGGCCGAGTCGGGTCACTGAACTGTTCCGCTGCTAGCGTGGAGCCGCACAAGCCAAGAAGACAAACACCTACAGTCGATAGATATCTCATACTTGCAGCCATGTCTTATCCAAACTCAAGGTGTATAACGTCAAAGTCAATTCCGCATTCGGATACTGCACGACATTCATCTTCGCCATCCCCCAGAACATCTGGGTCGGCATCTTTTCCAGTGCTGCAAGATATTGCATCAGATCCGCATAGTTACCACGCACGGTCATCTGCACACCGTGCTTGAAAATCTTCTTGTCTTGCGTATCGACCGAACTCGCCGCACCCACCGCTGGCTCAATGAACAAAGACACGGGTAGCGTGTTCAAGGCCACCAATTGTAGCCGCGTGTTTTTCGCAAGCACCTGCTCCAACAACGCCGCCATCTTATCCGGTGGAACCAGTTTGTCTTGCGTCGCCTTCAAATAGGCATCGCCCTCTGCGATCCGCTCTCTTAACAAATGGATGCGCTCACGTTGCGGGGCATGCTCATCAGCCTGCTTGGCCGCCAACAAGTTGGTCAATTGCGCCTGTATCTCCTTCATCTTCTCCTGCTGCTGAACGACTTGAGAAGACATCCGCTTCTGTTTCACCAACAAAGGATCGAGAAAGAAGGTATTGATAAGAGACACGAGTGCGAAGGCCGCCGCCGCGAATATCAGCGCACGCTCTCGCAAAGACATGCCATCCACTTTGCTGACGAATTGATCGATCTTCTCTTGCATCATTTCACGCCCCCCTCGACCGCAATCGATTGAAGGTTGAATTCGACATAGCTATGAGCAGCCGGCTTGTCTACCAGCGCTTTGGGCTGATTCATGCGCAGGGCGGCAAACGACTTGCCGCGCATCACTGGCTCTTGGCTCAAGCGCTGGATATAGGCTGGTAATAACTGCGGCCCAGATGCGGCCCCTTGGATACTCATCTGTGCGCCATCTCCATTGATATCGAACCCAGTCAACCACAAACCACTGACCGACTGACGGGCAAATGCGCGCATGTACTCGGAATACCCTTGCGTATTACCGATCGCACCGCTTTTCAATGTATTCAGAAGATCACTCTGCAATTTCGCTTGCGTCTCCAGCACCTGCAACTCTTCATTCAGAAGTTGCTGAGATTTTTGTGGCGAGAATTCGTTGGCATAGTTGATCAACCTCTTCTGCTCAGATTCGTAACGCTTGGTGATCTCCTGCGTCTGCTTATCCAGTTTCTGCACCTGATACCACGCATAGCCATAGAAGAACATGGAACCCAGAACGATCAAACCCATCGCTTGCAACATCGTCACCACAGAGAAATACTTCTTCTGCTTGAGGAATACCGGATTGAACAGATTGATCTGCTGACTCATAGCGCCTTCTTCTCCAAACGCAATGCAGCACCTAAAGCGTGCAAGGCATAGCTGGCGAACTCACTGTCGGCCAACTCCGGCACACCCACGATATCCATCCCTTGCGCCAGATCCAACGCTTCGACAGGCAGGCCCAGATTCTCGGCTAGTCTCTGCACCAATCCCAATTCAGTGGGAGCAGACACCAACATACGCTCGACTGGTATGTGATGGAACTGACGGTCAAAGTAATCCAGAGAACGCTGGACCTCCAGCTCGACACGATCTTGATATTGTTGACGCAGACTATCGTCTGCATCGGTCAATTGCCCCAAAGTGATCTCGATGCGTCTAGCCAAGAACAACTCGCCATCGCAAGACATAGTCAACAAACCGCCTTCATCATCAAAAGCCAAGAGCGCCAAGGCGCGCCCCTCACTCTCATACAGTGCGGCAATATTGCGCTGAGAAGTCTCCGCGATGTCGATCACAGTCAGATCGACTTTGGCTTTCTCGAAAAGTGAGATGCGCTTACGGATCGTCTCGTTGGAAGCAGCCACCGCATATAAAGATTGAGGACGATCACCGCCATATTTATTGGCCGGAATCTGCAACACATCAATGGTCGCATCATCGATATGGTAGTTGAGCGAATCCTTGATCTTCCACCGAATCGCCGTCTTCAATTCATCCACCGGCACGTTCGGCGCCTCGACCATCATCAACTGGTATTCGTTGGAGCCAAGCACCGTGGTATAGCGCCCACCTTCGAGTTGCGCCTCCTTACGGATCTTTTCCAATGTCGCAGAATTGACTTCGCCAGCAGGATAGAACGAACAACGCGTCACTTGCGGACGCATCCCTACATATTTCGCCTGTGCGACATAGACACCCTTGTTACCGAGAGACACCGACACCCAGCCGGCATCGCGGCTACCTCGATTGAACATTGAATAGATGTTTAGCAATCCCATAATTTTTGCGAACTTAGTTGAGTAACCAATTGCTGTCAATAATATTTTTATAACTCCATGACCACTATCGGACAGGTTTTGGCGATTATTCGCCACCATAGTCTATCAACTAGATAACAGCCGCCGTTCAGACTGTCGAATAATAGTCATCAGTACGATTCGCGCAGATAGATGAACGGCCGCTTACCCGTGTATATCCCAAAGGTAGCCTCTCCAGTCACAATTGCGTTGGTCAATAAATAGCCTAAGTCATTCCCGGCCGAGCCACTAAAGCTTATCGTCGCCTTCCCTTTAGCACCCGGCGCCGCCAACATGAAGTTTTGCAATATCCCGCCCGCAACGGTATTGGTAGCAGCAACCTTGGCTTGCACACTTAATCCGGCAGGGCTGAAGTTCCCCCCTGCAGATGTTAGCGCCGTGTTCAAGCTAGTCACATTATCCATCGTGCTTGTGACCCATGAAGTGCCGTCATAGAACTCCAACCTGACGGGTATCGTTAATGGCAGCAGTTCCGAACCGTAAGCATTGCTGACTTTGATACGACCAGCCACCACCTTCACACCGCCTTGTACAGATCCAATGCCACCAGAGGCGACCAGATCGGCGCCGGTACTCTCTTCTGCATTCAGATACACATCGACAGGCGCTGGTGTGGCACTCGCCGTCAACGTGAACAGCGGTGCCCCAGTCGTCATCGTTGTCGCCGTCACGGTAGCCGTGCCATTGGCGAAATCGGTGGCGGCTCGCGTGAGCGTCCCAGCCAATGCACCACCACCGACAGCAGTCGCTCCTACCACGCCTGCCACACCCGTCAGCGTCACCTGCTCAGCGAAGACACCTTTGTAGTTCGCCGTGATCCCACTTATCGGAGTGGCTCCATTCTTAGCTGTGACCGAAGCGCTAGCGAGCGTCTGGCCGGAGTACACCATAGGATCCGTGCTTGCAGGACACGTCAAACCTGCTGCACAAGCCATCCGTCCGGTCGCCACCGTATCGAAATGATGCGGCACGAAACGTCCCACATTGCCGCTCGTTCCCGTAGTGGCAAGTGTCGCCCCCATGAATTGGCTGGCACTCGCCGTCAGCGTGATCACACCCACCTCGTTCCATGTGAGGTCGCTCAATGTCGCACTACCTCCGGTGAATGCACTACGATTCAAAGTAGCCCCTACTACCGTAGCCGTGCCTCCTAGTGTTCCATTGGCGCCCGGAGTCGGTGCAGTCAAGGCATGTGTCAACACTACCGTCTCTGACCCAGCCGAAGCGCTTCCTGCCACTCCATAGCTTGGTGTGACAGCACCAGGCAGACAGGACAGATCGGCTTGTTCCGCGCAACGGACGGCAGTGATAGTCGCTTTGAATGGATTGCCGGCTTCGATGAATTTCGCGCCAGAACCATCAATTGGCGAAGCGTTCACGCTGTTACATTTACCCAGCACATCCAGCGTGGTACACGCCTTCACATCAAAGGCATAGGGGTCGGTGCGGAACTCGTTGCTGCCGCCATTCAACGTCGCACCACCACTTCCCAAATTCGCGGAGTTCACCCCAGTCTTTTGGAAATGCAATTTGATGTTCCCTACATCAGCGAAATTAAATGTGAAAGGTGCCGCATAATTATTCGCCGCAGTGAAGTCAAAAGACACCGCTGTCACACCTACCGTGTCGTCTCGCCCTACGACTGTGCTTGTTCCACCATTCACACTCAACAGGTCTGCGGCCGCGCAAGTCGCTGGATCTGTACATTCGTAACCGACACCGACCGTGGTGGCGCTATTCAACACCGTCTCACAAGCACGCGTCACGCTACCAGTCTTGACCGCACGCAGGTAATAGGTCGCACTCGTCTTGCCCGCGATCTGCGTCGGCAGATTGACTGCTGGCGCATTGAGCGCATTCGTAGCTGATACCACGAAACCTGCCGTGTTGAAGGTGGTGGTGCAACCACCCGCCCCGCCCGCACAAGTCGACGTATTCGGAGCGGTATCCGTCACTGAAACAAAACTGACCGTCGCTGTCGCCCCGTCCGTAGCCAAGGGATAGGTCAGATTGCTCGTACCCTCACCACTCACCAGATTGAACGTCACTGGTGAAAGTGCGCCATTGCTCGTTGCGATGGTCACCGATCCAGTGACCGATGTGGCGATCGCCGTACATGGGTTGCTGCCATCCTGACAGGCCTTGACCGTCACCGTGGTCGGCAGACAAGTGATGCTGTTGCTCGGTACTTGTATCTCATAGTGATCGATAGACGGACTCACTTCGAACGTCGTGGCACGCGAGTGGGTCACCGTACCTTCCGTACCTTCGTTCGCCGTGACCGATGCCGTCCAAGTCCCACTTGCCGCTCCAGATGGAACAGTGAAAGGATATTCGTACACTTTCGTCGCACCGCACACGGTCGCCGTAGAAGTCTTCACCGCCAATCCACTGGCTGTAGGGCCGGTATAGGGGCTCATCAACGTGACCGCCGTGTTCGAAGCACGCGTGGCGATGACATAACATTGATTAGCGATGGAGATCGCCTTACCGACCATCGCAGCCGTGAATGCCGTACCTGTGCCTGTGATCGCCGTACCATTCAACGTCGCCGCCACCGACCCTGCCATCGCAGTTCCGCCTCCCGCCAAAGAATCCACCGGAGTCATCGCGGCCGCGCTCACTAGGGCAGTTCCCGCTGGCGCGGTGATGGTGACGTTAGCCGAGGTGATATCAAAGTTCCCAAATGGGTCACTCACCGTCGCCCGTAGATACACTGTATTGCCTGATGGATAGGGTGTGGCACGGGTCGTGATGGCCGGATAGATTGCATCGTATGCCACCAAAGTATCCACGTTGATCACGTGTTGCGAGGGCAGTGAGACATTAGACGCTGCCAATGCAGCGGACACCGGCGTCACGATGACAGGTCGTCCGGTGCGAACACCACCGCTGTTGGTGACTCTCAGAACCCAAGAGTTACCAGTAGCGCAGGTCGTGGCTGCGGCCAAGGGCAGATTGAATGTGTACGGAGCAGAAGCCGCGCCGTTGGTCAGCGGGATCGCCAATGTCTGCGAGATTGGAGCTGGCGCTACAGGCACTGCCGCAGAACAGTACAACTCGACTAGCACATTGTAGGTGCGCGTGTTGGTCGTGGAGAGGTTCAATGTGACCGGCACGGTGGCCGCGATCGTAGGGCTGAGCGTCACTGGAGACTGCAATACAGGTGTCAGCGCCCAAGTGAACACGGAGCCACGATTGATCGTCACCGCCGTATTGGACGGAGCCACATTCGGCGTGACGATACGGGACAAGGAATAAGGCGCGGCGGCGGCGCCATAGACATAAAGTTTCTTCATCCCTGCAGAAGGTGGCGTGCCTACTGTGATCGGCGTCGCAGTCGCAGTCGCCCCCGAACCCGCTGGCGAAGAGATGGTCGCCGTGTTGGTGATCGTCGTACCCACCGCAGTTCCCGCAGCGATCACCACGCTGAACTTGACCGTCGCTGAACCATTGGCGGGCACATTGATACCGCTGATGTTCAGATTGCTCGCATCTGAAGAATCCGACGCGCCCGGCGGGATGCTCAATACCGTCAACGTTGTGGTGTTGGCTGGGATCGGATCGGTCACCGTCACCCCTGTCGCTGCCATACCCGCCGTCTCGTTGAGCGTGATGGTGTAAGTGATGACATCGCCTGGCTCATGGGTGCCACCGTTGGCGTCCACCCATGTTTTGGTCGAAGTAGAAAGATCCGGAATGACGATTGCGTCTTCGTCCGTCACGGTCAGAGGGGTGAGCGGCGTATTGTCAGCCACGCCTGCAGGCATCACAGCAGTCACCGTCGCAGGCAACGTCGTACCTGGGAGCCCATCCACTGTCGCAGTCACCGTGAACGTCGCTGACTGACCACTAGACAGTGGGGTGAGCGTCAGTCCCGAACCTTCCAAGCCAGAGATGGTTGGTAACATAGGACAGCTGAAGTTAGCCGATAGGCATGTCACATTGGTCTTCGACAATCCGGCCACAGCGGGGAACTGGAGTTTCACCCCACTCGCAGAATCAGCTCCATTGTTGGTGACCACGATGGTGTAGGTATTGGTGTCTCCAGTCGAGACGACCGATTTCCCATCCGTGATGGAGACCACGATGTCAGCCAAGTTCGCCGCTGCGGTAACCATATCCGAGGCATCACCTAGCGGACTACGGTAATTCGCCGATTTCGCATTGGGTGCGGTTCCATAGGTGATTTCCGCCTTGACGTTGTTGAAGTAGTCATCGGCAGGGATGGCGCTCCCGACCGTCGCATCGAAGGTGAAACTGATGCTGGCACCGGGCGCCAAAGCCAAAGCCCCGAAGTCCCAGGTGACTTGCTGTTGGTTGGTGTTCGCATTGAACGGTGCGTTGTTGGCACTTGGCGTTATCTGTGTGACGGCTGCGGGTAGTGCTGGGCATGGCGCGGCTGGGGTGCAACTGATCGCACCGTTGGCCAACCACTGGAATCGCATCGTCGGATCATCTGTGGTTCCCGCGAAAGGCAGGAAGTCGTAGACCTTGAGCGAGGTCGTCGCCACGTTACCGGTATTCTTCAATGTGATGGTGTAGGTAGCTGTATTACCTGCTTTCACTGCAGGCGTAGAGGTCGACTTGGTGATCGAGATCACGGCACCGTCCTGTACGTAAGCATTGACCGATGCAGTCTCACTCGCCGTCGGCACTACCCCAGGAGCGGTAGAACGTGTGATGTTGCTAGTGTTGGTCAGCGTCGCCCCCACCGCCACATTGGTGACCGCATCAAAATACATGTCACCGCTGGCGCCAGCAGCCAAACTAGGGATCACCGGATAGTTGAAGCTGACCCCAGTGGCAGCAAAACCGCAAGCAGCGACGGCAGGGTTGGTCACCGCGCCCGCAGGCGGGCCGCTAGGCGCGGCCGTATTGGTGGAAGCACCTGCCGGACTGCGCGCTGTGGTGACTGGCGTGGTGATGGTCGCCGTCAACACTGGCGCAGCTTGGGTGGAGGTGAGCTGGTTACACAGATAGACATTGGTCTGCGCAGTCGCAGCGGTGTTCTGGTAATGCATCTTGTAACGCACGGTGGCGTTCAAGGGGATGATGCCGCTACCTGAGTAAGCCTCGCACAGGGTACCCGCCGTGTTGTACACGCAGTCGATACTGGTGGAGACAGAAAGTCCGGTCGGGATGGTGACCGAGGCCGTATTCAGATCAGAGGCATAGAGGACCGTTGCGCCCGAGCTATACTTTGCGATGGCGTCACTTTGATACACCGTACTACCTGCCGCGATCCCCGTACCGGCGGCAGCGGTGTAGGTGATCTTGAAACTCGACCCCGGCGCCAAGGTTTGCGCACCGAAGTTGAATGCGACCTCTTGCTGGTTCGGGAAGGTGGTGTAACCCGCCATCGTTGGCGGAACCACCGCAGTCACTGTCGGCGCTGTCGCTGGGCATGGGGTGACCAGACAGGTCACCACTGCAGATGCGGCGGTGTAATTGAAGCGTGTCAACGCGTTCGCTGTCGCCCCTGCATAAGGAAGCTCGTCGTACACCACGATGTTGCTCGCATTCGTGTTGCCGGTGTTGGTCACCGTGACGGTATAGGTCGCATTGCCACCTGCCGCGATGGTAGGGGTTGTTGTTGCGTGGGAGATGGTCAGGTTGGCGGAATCCAAAACGGAGGTCGTCTTACTGACCGACACTCCCCCCAGAGACTCCACACTCGCCAACACGGCAGCATTGGTGATGTAGGAACCACTTGGGATCAGTGCTGCACTTCCAAGTTGCACCTCAAATGTCATCGAACCCGTCGTCGGTGACGCGGGTGTACCTGCTGCAATGTCGGGCAAGTCAAAATTAAGCGTCTGTCCTGCTTGCCCAGCCAGCGTACCCCCTACGACCGATGCCGCTACATAGGTCGTGTTAGCTGGCATGGTGTTATCCAAGGTCACCCCAGTCTGTGCGCCCCCCGTATTGGAATAATCTAAGCGGTAACGTACCTTGCTCGCTGTCGGGATGGTTCCCCCGGTATAGGCGACACATGTGGCGCCTGAATACACGCAATCGATACTCATCGTCATGCTCAGATCACTCGTGACCGTGACGGGTGCGACCCCGATCACGTTCGATGAACTCAATGCAGGCGCCGTAGCGAAACCGCCGCCATACTGAACGATGGCGTCATTGGTATAAGGCGTGGCGGATGCTGCGATATTGTTTCCCACTACCGCCTTGAAGGTGATGTCCAAATTGCTGCCTGAGGCAAAAGCAGGCGCCGCAGGCATAGTGAACGTCACCACCTCCCTATTCTCGCCAACGTAGGGCGTCACGTTGGCGACCGTTCCACTCGTCACGGTCAGTGCGACAGGTTGAGCCACGCCCGCAGCCGAAGTGAACACACCACACGCCTGACCCGCCGCCAAAGTGATGGTCGTTGCCCCCCCCACGCATGGCGTTCCCGCAGCCTGCACCACATACTGGAAACGATCGGCGATCTGCATCCCTCCCGTCGAACCCGTGCTAGGCAGAAAATCTTGCACGGTGATGCCAGTCGCTGTCCCACCACCATTATTGGCTATCGATATCGTGTAGGTGGCGGTGGAACCCGGTGCCCGAGTAGGCGTGGTCGTGGTCTTATTCACTGCCAAGTTAGCCACATTGGTCGCCGTCACACTGGCGACCGACTGCACCCCCGCAGGCACACTCACCGAGGTCAGTTTTGCGGTGTTCTTGATAGCGCTATTGTTGGCGGGGGCCGTCGCGAAATTCACATCGAGTTCTACCGTGCCTCCACCGCCAGAGCCTAAAGAAGAAATGGGAGAGAAGCTGAACGTAGATCCTGCCGCCGGTGCCGCCGGCGTGATAGGAAGGATATTGGGACCTGCCACCACATTCACCGAATTGGCCACGTAAGCACCGCCAGCAGGCAGGATATCTGACAAGGTCACACCTGTATGCGTACCGCCACTACTGTTCAGATACGTGATGCGATAGCGCAATTTGACGTTGGCGATCGAAGGGATCGCGCCACCCGAGAATGGCTGGATGACACAATTGACCCCAGTACACATACCTACTACCGTTTTGAGCACGGTCAGAGTGGTATCCGCATTCGCCACCGCAGGGCAGTGATAACGCCAAGGCACGTGACGACCGGAGACACTACCCGGATCCAGACTGGCATCACCACCGAACACTTCAGAGTTGTTAATGATGCCGCTAACACCGACAGCTTGCGTCACCTTCAATGTGATACGTACGGTGAACAATTCACCGACCGTGACACGCCCTGCAGCAAAACGTACTGCATTAGTATTGGCAGGCAAGGGGAAAGAAACGCCAGCACTCGTCGGTTGCCCCCCCACACAGGCGTTCGCATTCGATGCCAAGGGAGTGCCTACCAACGTTCCCATCATCGAGCCCGGATAGCTGATGCGCCTCCACGGCCCTTGCCCACCGGTATAGTCCGTCTTGATGAGTGAATCAGGGCCGGTGACTGCAGAGCCCACGACAGAAGCCGTGGGCGCTCCGATCAATAACGTCCCCATCGTCAGTGTGGCACAACCTACGTTGGGCGCCGTACCTGCACGACCCATCACAGATGATTCATAGGCGAGCATCATCCCGTTGTCCCATGAATTATGCGTGGTACTGGGCAATGAAGCGGCTACGCAACCGGTAGCCGCGCCCAGCGGATAACCGTTCGCAGTTGAAAGGTTGGCGCTGCTAGGATTAGTGTATTTAGCAGTACGCGGATCGGTCGAGTAGAAAATCCCCGTCTCGGTATAGATCGGAACATACATCCGCAACATCGCCGCTGGAGTAGGCGGCGCGATCTGAGTGAAAGAGCCGTCCGCATTCAGTTGCACGAACTGGGCATTCACCACTTGCGTGCCTGCGGGTAGGTAGTCGGTCACATAACCACCCGCACCCACCATGCCGCCATTGTTGGTCGGGGTGAATTGGATAAAGTACGAGACCTCGTCGCCGACTTGGATCCCGGGATTACCGGATTGCAATCGGCTCGATATCAATGCGACGGTTGCTGGATCGAGATATTTGGTAGTCTGGACCTCGCCCACGTAGGTGGCATTCGCTGCCTGTGGGAATACCACCAACATCGTCAACAACAATAGGATGGATTTGATCAGTTTATTCATTTGATTCTCCAACTTCGCATACTGGAATAGATATCGCCGCGACTCTCGCACGGTGTTCATTCATCATTTCAATTACACACTCAATGGTGTGCGAGCACATCTTCACTTACCCATCTTCGTCGAGATCACGCGTTCGATGTATCCTGCATCACCTGGGTTCCCACCAGCCTTAGCTGTGGAGGCCACTTCATACACGCTCGTGATGGTGTCCCCTGCGACTGCTGTCGCAGTACAGGAGACCGTCACCGTAAAGGGTTGCAAAGTACCACCCAATACGGGCAGCACAGTACTGGCGGGACACCCCGCCCCGGTCACGACTTGGAATGCAGCCCATTCCACCCCTGCTCGTGCTGCTTGGTAGGCGCGCGACCCCATCACATCCATCGCAGAACTTTGATGTTGGCTGGTCGAGAACGTCACCATCGCCACTCCCAAGAAAGCCAACACCACCAACAAGAAGATGGCCGTAATGATGCTGAAACCGCGTTGAAGTCTTCTCATGGCGCGTTACTCACATGGATCTCGTTATACAGGGTGACGCTCTCCCCACCACTGGTGAGGGTCAACCGCACGCCCACCAGACCGAAACGTTGATTGGGGACTGCATATTCGATGTTGCATGCGCTAACCTTATCCGCAAGGCGGGCACTCGACCCGCCGACGACATTCGCAGCTTGCGCTGGGTTGAAACCATAGCCCCAATGCCGAACCAATCGCGCCTGTCCATCGCCGTTCGCGTCCAAGGCTCCCAAAGTGCCTTCGCAAGCATAGGTCACCGCCTGTTGAGTGCCGTCCACCACGTCGAAGCGTTGCGACGATGGACTCGCGTCCCATAAGCGCGAGAATCCAGGAAATGCAACCGTCGAATCGATACTCACCACGCCGACCGGAACCCCGAAAGGCGCCACGACGGCACGCCGGATACCCGTTGCCGAGGTTGGGTCTTGGTAGGGCGGCGCCCCATCTGATTGCGTACTCCCGATGACGATCTGGTCGCCCGCCACAAAAGTGATCTGCGGCCCCAAATTATCGAAGCTGGTGTCTGACACATCAAAATCCAATATGTTCTCTGCACCTGAACCAGCAGCACGATAGCGACCGCCCGTCCTCGTCGGCAGGAATTCAACACACAAGGGCGTACACGCTGCGATACGAACACTGTTGGGTACTGCCGTACGCACGTCTCGCGCCATGCGCCTTACCGCCGTATCGGCGATGTCGGTAAGTTCCGCACGGCGCGCACTGTCCACATACCCCTGCACTGGCGCTTGGATGAAGATGGCTACGATACCGCCGATGATGCCCGTGATGACGATCACGATGATCATCTCGACCAAGGTGAAACCAGTCTGCATTTTGTTCGGTTCGCGCATCAGTAAGCCGTCCTGTATCCGTCAATGGCGATCTGCGTACCCTGCGGGTCGGTCACCGTCACCGTGATACGTACTGCGCTCGCCACCCCGTTGAGCACTTCGTTGACGATAGCCACATTCGCAGCATACCCAGCCAAGCCAGCTATAGGTGTCACCCCATCATTTAACGCATATATTCCAGGAGGGCTAGGCATATTGAATGCCTTGTAACAATCTATGATGTGATAGTCGGTAGCGCGGTTAGCGACCGATACCGCGCTCGCCACCGGACACACCGTGGTCACCCCATCATTGGCATCCGTGTAGTCTTGCAATTCGATCTCTTCCAACAAGGACTCTGCCACCGCGATTGCCTGCTTGTGGATCAAAGGGTCCGCACTGTGTGCGGTAGTTTGATTCATCACCAGCAAGATGCCAGTGAGCGCCACGCTGATGATGACGATGAAGATGATCAACTCGATGAGACTGATGCCGCGCTGCATCCGAAGATTTCGATCAATGCACATAACCTGTTTCCGCTTCCACCGTGATATTCACAGTTCCGATGGTGAGTGTTACCGGTGCCGCTGGTGCAGTCAGCTGCCCCAAGGCGTTGAACGTATAGGTGCCAGCGCCAGTCAGTTCAGATTTCACGGTACAAGTGAGATTCCCACCAGCCAGCGTGGTGGTGCAATCCGAACTGGCGCCTTGTGCCAGCGTGACACTCACCGGAGTGTGTTGCGCGATCGCCGTTTTTTGCGCGAAGCGCAATATGGATTTCACCTGATCCGCGCTACCGCGATTCTCAAAATCACTCACCGTGAAGAATCGGGGCAACACCGACACCGCCAAGATACCAACGATCACCATCACGGTGATCAACTCCACCAGCGTAAAACCAAATTGACTTCGCTGCCGAGTCGTAACACAGCGAACATCCCCGCAAATAGCCAACGCCCGCTTGACTCCGCAGGCGATTGTGACGATCTGTTGGTCGCGGTGAGTCATCTTTTCTCTAGGTATTTTCATTAAAAGTTTGTGCGGGATACTTTGCAACAAGGCAGCAAAAAGCTTTAAAACAAAGGAGGCCGAAGCCTCCTTTGTTCAATACTGCCATTTGTTCAACCTCGGTGAGTTGAGGGTATGGGGCTGGCTGTTTAAAATTCGAACCCAGCCCCTTTATTTTCTTCTTATTGACTCTTAAGGAAGGACGGCAACAGCAGTAACTGCCGTATCAGCTGTATCTGTAACCGTGCAATTTTGCCCCGACAAAGCGGCTGAATATCCGGACGGCAAGCCGCTCTCCAAATAAGTACCAGAACACGCATTGGCGGTCGAATATGGATAAGCAACAGAGCTGATTGCATTCGCCGATTTCTGAATCACTGCGGATGATGCAATACCGCCAGCAACTCCCTTAACTGCCGCCAATCTTGCATCGGCACTCAAATCTACAAACTTAGGCAACGCAGTCGCCGCCAAGATACCCAGAATCACGATAACGACGATCAGTTCGATCAGTGTAAAACCTTGTTGTTTCTTCATTTCACTCTCCTAGAGATTATGGAGCCGCAGCTCCGTTGGTATTGCGCATTGCGTCCCGAGCACTTGCCGCAGCGAATGCCCTACAGACGGGGCGCAATGTAACTGAAAGCAGTTAGAAGTTGCAAGCATAAATCCTCACAACCCCGTGAGTGGTAAGGAAAAAACGATGAACGGTATGCGACTTTGGCCCTAATGAGTCAGCCACAACAACCAGATGAGAAGGGTATAGAGCCCGCCCACCAAGAGAAAGATGCCGACCTGACGACTATGCCGCTCTACGTATCGCTCCACATCATCACGCGGGATCTCCAAGGGTTTGAGCGCCTTGCGCAAAGACAGCCATTGATTCATGTCATCCTCAAAACCGCGCAGCAAACTTGGGCGCAACGTCATGCTCAATGCGACGAACACCGCGCAAAGTGCGCCCAGCAATGAACTCAGCACCAAGGCATCCAACAAGCCTGCGATCAGTGGCAACGGATAGTTGAAATGTTTCGCCAGCCCTATGATGGCCGCAGACCGGTCTATCTTGAATGTGAAGAAATACAGCACGTAGATTGCACCGAGAAGAATGAGCCCGCCCGTAAGTTTCCGGTGCCTGTAAATCCAAGGATCCAAGCTAAAACTACTTTCAAGCGACTTGTCCATCTTGCGCGTAGAGACCCAGCGGTTAAGGATGGAACTCAATGCGGTGAAATAGCTTGGATAGAACAACAGCAACACGCCGATGAGGACACCAGCCATACTCCCAATGACCAAGAAGGTCACTGCGGATTGGAACAACCAACTCTGGACGGCGGGTTGCATATTCACTCCACCCAGCGATAAGGCTCTATCGGTTCGAACAAGGCGGACACCAATTCTTTACCCGACTCCGGACGACCCAGCATCTGCTCGTAGTCAGTATGGACGTGGAAACGTATCCAATTCTTGCCGTCTTTGCCCGGCTTGAGATACTCCGAGTGATCGACGACGTAGATCAGTTCGCGCGACTTGAGGTCGAACATCCAACTTCCCGGTGCGACAGACTGCGGACTGGGGTCATAGTATTCACCCTTGTAATTCGGGGGCAGCTTTTGCAGCCATTTGACGGGATTGTCGGTCGCTAAGATGCTCAACTCTTGTTCATTCGCAGCACCACGCGTCATCAGCGCACCATAACGCAACACCAACGCGCTCTGTAACGCCCCCTCGACTTGTTGCATCGCGGCTTTTTCAGCTTGCGCCTGATACAACGGGACCCGCGACAAGAATATGCCCGCCAATACCACGATAATAATGATAACGACGATGAGCTCGATGAGAGTGAAGCCTTTAGATGTTTTTTGATTGAGTATTAGGGATTGAGCAAGACCAAGCGCTCGACGTGCTTCACATCGCCGCTCTTCAATTATCAGTCTTTGCAACTCGAACCTATTCATCATCTGTGCAAAGCCGCCTTACCCAAGTCCCACATCGGCAAGAAGATGCCCAAGGCGAGTACCAATACCATCGCCCCTAGACCCACGATCATGATGGGTTCTATCTGAGCACTGAGTGTCTTCACTTCATATTCCACATCGCGTTCGTACATGCCCGCCACTTCGAACATCAGACCATCCATATCGCCCGTCTCTTCACCTACGGCGATCATCTGCATGACGGTCGGATTAAATACCCCCGTGGCATTTGCCGTGCGCAAGATGCTCTCGCCGCGCTCCACGCCATCGCGCATCTGCTCCACCTTGCTACGCATGAATTCGTTATCCACCACCATCCCTACCGTGTTGAGTGCCTGCACGATGGGGATGCCGCTCTTGAACGAAAGTGCCAAACTACGCGCAAAACGAGCCAGTGTGGCTTTTTTGATGATGGGCCCCGCGATGGGTAGTTCAAATTTGTAGCGATCCCATTTGTAACGCCCATCCGCCGTGTTGATCCAAGAGCGGAAGGCCACCACCCCGCCGATACTGGCCGCTAATAGAAGCGGCCAACTCACCACCATAAAATGGGAGAAGCCAAGCAAGACCTTGGTCATCATCGGCAGTTCGGTATGGAATCCCTCGAACACTTTGGCAAAGGCGGGGATCACGAAGATATTCACGATGACTAATGCGATTGCCATCGCGATGACCACGAACATGGGATAGCGCACAGCGGAAGTGATGCGCTCGCGCATGTCTTTTTCAAACATCAGGTGGTCATACAAACGTAAAAAGGTCTGATCCAACATCCCCGTCATTTCTCCGACCTGCACCATGCTCACATAAAAATGGGAGAAGACCTTGGGGTGGCGACGCATGGCGGTGGAAAGCTCCCGACCACTATCCAAACTCTCGCGCAGGTCTTGGATCATTGCGGCGAACAAGTGGTTCTGGGTGGATTCTTGCAACCCTGCCAAGGCTCGCATGATGGGAACGCCCGCCTTGAGCAAGGTGTACATCTGACGTGAGAACAGCATCACCTCTAAAGGATCGACGCTCTTTTCTTGGGACAGCCGTTGCCACAAGCTCACGCCCTCCGTCTTGCTGGGCGCGCTCGCGCTACGTGAGATTTTGATCTCGGTCGGCGTGATGCCCGTGTTGAGCAATTGGTCGGCGATTACGCTGCTGTCCGCTCCTTCCAAGGAGCCCTGTACCAACTCACCGCGACCACTCCGCCCTTTATAACTAAAGACCGGCACGCTTAATCCTCGACCTGGTTACTGATGCGCATCACTTCAGCGATGCTGGTGCGTCCCAACTTCATCTCATGTAGCGCGGCATCGAGCAAGGTCTTGCCCTTTAGATAGTTACGGGCGGCTTGCATGAAGTGCGTGTTGTCTGCATGGGCAGCGGCATCCACCAGCGCCTGATTCATCTCCAGCATCTCATAAACCCCCATCCGGCCGTGGTATCCGGTGCCGTTGCAGTGAGAGCAACCTCGACCATGCATGAGATCTCCCCATTCGCCCCGTGCCACCCCTTCCGCTTCCAACCACTCGACTTCCTGCGGCGTCGGTTGATGCGCTTCGCTACAACTCTCGCAGATACGACGCAACAAACGCTGCGCCAATACGGCTTGCACTGAAGAGGCGACCATATATTTCGGCACATCCATGTCCACCAAACGGAACAAGGTACCGGCAGAGTCTCGGGTATGCAAAGTGGAGAACACCAAGTGACCCGTCATCGCGGCACGCATACCGATCTGTGCGGTCTCTGCATCGCGCATCTCACCGATAAGGATGATATCGGGGTCTTGACGCAAGGCGGAACGTAACACCTTGGAGAAGGTGAGTTCGATCTTTTCGTTCACTTGAACTTGGTTGATGCCCGGCAAGCGATACTCCACTGGGTCTTCCACAGTGATGATCTTTTGGTCAATGGTGTTGATCTCAGCCAACCCCGCATACAGGGTGGTGGTCTTACCTGAACCGGTAGGCCCTGTGACCAGCACCATTCCGTTGCTAGCTCGGATGATCTCGCGGAAGCGTTTCAACATCTCGGGCGGCATGCCGAGCTTATCGAGCGTCAGGAAGCTACCGCTCTGATTGAGCAGACGCATGACGACCGATTCGCCGTACTGCGTCGGCATGGTGGAGATACGCACATCCACAGCCTGATCGCGCACACGGATGTTGAAACGACCGTCTTGCGGCAAACGCTTCTCGGAGATGTCGAGACCCGACATCAGCTTCAACCGCAAGGCGATGGAGGCAGCGATCTTGCTGTCCGCCTCGGTTTGCAGATGCAATGCACCGTCGATGCGGAAACGGATCTGCAATCGCATCTCCTGCGGTTCGATATGGACGTCGGAAGCGCCCACTTGGGTCGCGTCCTCGAACATCGTCTGCAACAGTTTGACCACCGGCGCTTCTTCGGTGCCGACGGTATCGCTCAAAGCGCCGAAGTCGATATAGCCTTCGCCCAGATCTTCCGATATCTCGCGCGCCAAGCCGCTGATCTCGTCAGTACGGCGATAGACGCGGTCTATGGTCTCCAACAACTGGCCTTCGGTGACCACGGCCACGTCGATGTCGCGCTTCAGGATGCGTGAGATCTCATCGAATGCGAACAGGTCCGTTGGGTCGGTCATGCCGATGAGGAGCGCCCCGTTGCGTTCCTCCAACGCGACCGCACGGAAGCGGCGCGCCTGATTCTCTGGCAAGCGACGTACGATCTCTAGGTTGGGGTTGTAGTACTTGAGGTTGATATAGGGGATGTTGAGTTGCTTGGCCAGCGCCTCGGATATCTGATCTTCCGTGATGAAACCATTGTCCACCAGCACACGACCTAGCTTGCGCCCTGAGCGTTTCTGCTGTTCCAACACGAATTGCAGTTGGTCTAGCGAAATGAGTTTTTGCTGCACCAGCAAGTCGCCCAAGCGAACTTTTTCCGGACGCGCCATAATTCCCCCTGAAGTTATTCCATCACATCCAACAATCGGAGCGGAAGTTAGCCGTTTTCCAATAGCCTGACAAGGTTTTTCCCATGTTTGAAGTCATTCTGTACCAACCCGAGATACCCCCCAATACGGGCAACGTCATTCGCTTGTGTGCGAACACGGGGGCGAACCTACATCTGATCCGCCCGCTCGGGTTCGATCTGGATGACAAACAACTGAAACGTGCGGGACTGGATTATCACGAATACGCTTCGATGCAGGTGCACGACAGCCTAGAGGAATGTCTGCTCACTGTGCCGCATTCACGCCTGTTCGCGTTCACCACCAAGGGGTCGCATCCCTTCCACGAGGTACGCTACCAAAAGGGAGATGCATTCTTGTTCGGGCCCGAGAGTCGCGGCTTGCCCGCAGAGGTTTTGGAATCATTGCCATCTGAACAGCGCTTGAGATTGCCGATGTTGCCCAACAATCGCAGCTTGAATCTTTCTAACACGGTGGCGGTGGCGGTGTACGAAGCTTGGAGGCAATGCGGCTTCGACATGCGCTGATCACTGCTGGGCGCGGTATTGCCCTGTGCTGGAGAACTCCTCGCCGGGTTGACGACTGAGAAGCGCCTCAACCGCTTTATCTGCAGCTAGATTCTCGTACAACACCCGATACACCGCTTGGCAGATGGGCATCTCGACGCCTTGCTGTTGGGCGATGCGCTGTACCTCACGCGCGGTGTAGACACCTTCCGCCACATGCCCCAGTTCACCCAAGATGGTGGAAAGTGAATGTCGCTGCGCGAGCAACATGCCGACCTGGCGATTACGCGAGAGGTCGCCTGTGCAGGTCAGGATGAGGTCGCCTACACCAGACAATCCGCCCAATGTCTCAGCACGCCCACCCATCTGCAAACCAAGGCGCGACATCTCAGCCAAACCACGTGTGAGCAACGCAGCGCGCGCATTCAATCCCATCTGCATACCGTCGCAGATACCTGCTGCGATCGCCAATACGTTCTTGATGGCGCCACCGATCTCGACACCAACCACATCGGTGCTGGAATAGATACGCAAACGTGAGTGGTGCAGCGCTTTGGCGGTACGTTGTGCGAACTCGCTATCGTTAGAGGCTAGCGTCAACGCAGTGGGCAAACCACGCGCGACTTCTTGCGCGAAGCTAGGCCCCGTCAGTGCGCCACGCGGGAAGACCGCAGGCAATGTCTCGTTGACGATCTGATGAGGCAACAAGGAGGTGATGGTCTCGATGCCTTTGCACAGCCAGATGACGCCAGGGCGGCGTTCGCCCGTCTCAAAATGACTGGCGATCTGTTGCATCACTGGACGCAGACCTGAGACAGGAACGGCGGCGATGATGAGTTCGACCTCGCGCAAAGCCTGAGTGAAGTCAGCGGTGATAGAGAGATTCTGAGGGAGCGGCAAGTCGGGCAGATAACGTTGGTTGCGATGAGTATCGCGCATCGCAGCCGCTTGCGCCTCATCACGTGCCCACAGAGTGACATCGTGCCGCGCAGCAAAGCTGATCGCCAATGCTGTGCCCCATGCTCCTGAACCTAGAACCGCGATACGCATCAGTGACCCCAGACGTCTTTGCTTTTCACATAGCCAGTCGTGCCATCGCGATGACGCACTTTGACCCAACCTGCCCCCGCATTACCCAACCATTCCAACCCGAGTTGACGCGGCGCGATGAACGCGACCGTAGCACCCTCGTCCCAGTTGGTACGGACGGTCGTTGTCTCTGCCGTCACCACCACATAACGCTTGCTACTGAGATTGCGCTTCTCGATCCAGAATATCTTGCCACCCGAATCGCGCACCTTGACCCAGTTCTCCAACACGACGACCTGCTCTAGTGGCAGGTAGCGAGTAGCAACGAACAGCTTGTTCGCCTTGAGTGAATTGGCGTCGTAAAGGATGGCGGGTTCTGCCACCGAAACGTACTCGATCGCTACAGCCGCGTGGCTGAAGAAAAGGAGCAGCAATGCGGTAGCAAATCTCATCAATGTTTGACCGTTGCGGCCGCTTCAGCTTGCGCCTGTTGCTGTTGCTTTTGCTGTTGGTAGATGACGTCGAAGTTGATCGGATTGAGTAGCACGGGCGCAAAACCGCCGCGCACCGCCACGTCAGACACCACTTCACGCAGATACGGATAGAGGATGTTCGGGCACATCACGGCCAGCACGTTCTCCATCTCTTCCGTCGGGATGTTGCGGATCTGGAAGATGCCTGCTTGCTTGGCTTCGATGAGGAACATGACCTTATCTTGCTCTGGCAATTTTGCAGTCACAGTGATGGTCACCACGACCTCGAAGATCCCCTCATCCACAGTTGCCGCTTGTGTCTGCAATTGCAGATCGATCTGCGGATTGACACGCTCCAAGAAGATGGCTGGCGCATTGGGGATCTCCAGCGACAGGTCTTTCACATAGAGTTTTTCGATATTGAAAACGGGGACGGCGGGTGCAGTTGCGGCTTCGGTCATTTCTATTCCTTGGTTAATTGTTAAGCAGAGGCATCAAGCCCCCTGCCCGGTCTAGTGCAAACAAATCATCGCATCCGCCCACATGTGTCTCGTCGATATAGATCTGTGGCACAGTGCGGCGGCCGGTCTTGGCTTCCATCAGCTCACGCTGTTCCGGCTGCAAGTCGATGCGAATCTTCTCGATCTCCTTCACACCTTTGCTCAACAACAGCCGCTCAGCGTTGATGCAGTAAGGACACACGGCAGTGCAATACATCACGACCTTGGCCATGACGCTTACCTTTCCAACGGCAGGTTGGCTTTCTGCCATGCCATCACACCCCCTGCCAGCAGGTGCGGTTTGAACCCTTGCTTGTTCAAAAAGACCGTCGCACCCGCCGCACGTGCGCCACTACGACATACGACGACGATGGGGCGCTCACGATACTTTTCCAACTCGCCGATACGATCCTTCAATTGCCCCGTCGGGATCAAACGACTGTTGATGATATGGCCGGCATCGTATTCGCCCTGTTCGCGCACATCCAATACGACCGCGTTCTGGCGGTTGATCAGATTCATCGCGTTCTGCGTGTCCACCTCGGCGATGCCGCGCAGACGATTGCCGTAGAACGACCAGAACAACATATAGCCGCTGATGAAGGTGATGGATACTGTTAATACGTTATTTTCTAGGAACTGCAGCACGCTGGTACTCCTCATATTTTTGGGTGGCAAATTCTAACAGAGGCACGAAGCGGGCTGAATCCAGCTTCACCAACTGATCGAACTCGGTCTTGACGGCAGACCATTCGAAAGGATAAGACCAGATCGCATCAGCGATCATCGCCTTGGCTTCCTCTGGGCGATCCGACCAAGCCAATAACAAGGCTTGATGGTACGCGACGGGCGAGTTGGGAATGTAGCGCAAGGCGCGTTCATTCAACTCAAGTTTCTCCTTCAGATGATCCGCGCTCGGATCCATCATGTTGGCGATGAACAGCTCGGCATAGGAACTCAATAAGGGATAACGGTAAGCGACTAGTAGTTCGTCACGTGCCGCTGGTACGAATCTAGGATCCTTGGTTGCCGCCATTCTGAGTTGCAGCGCCTCCTCAAGATGTTTATAACCTTGGAATGCCTGCACCAGTGATACTGCCCCCAACAAGAGGATGACACCGACCGATAGGCGCCCCACTTTTCGCAATTCCAAGCGATAGCTCATCTTGTCGACGAGACCCAATACGATCGCAGCGACGCCGATGAAATAGAGATACCAGAGCGGATATTCCAATTGGCTATGTATGGCAATGACGGCAACGATGCCAAACGCCCACCAATGCTCTAGGTCGAACTGCACCTGACGGATCACCGATTGCCAGACCCACACCCCAGCAGCGCCCAATAAAACCACCAAACCGACAACCCCTGCTTCGGCTGCGATTTGCAAGACGACGTTGTGCGCGTTGTTGTAAAGCCCTGTGATGGATGTATTTTGCAACTCCGATCCGAGCAGTAGATGTTCATAAGCGAACTGACCGAACCCCGCTCCCAACAGCGGGTACTGCGTGAAGATCAGCCAACCTTCGCGCCACATATGGAAACGGATACTACCGCCACCCACCTCGGCGAATAATCTCTCAGCTGAAGTGACTGTGCCTGTGTTCCCTGCCAAGAAGGGCAACTGAACCACAAAATGCATCAGCGCAAAGCCCAACCAAATGGCCAACGAAAACAACATCACTGGGCGCAACGCCACTTCTTTACGCTGCCACATCCATGCCAGTGCTAGCGCAAACGTCAGATAGAGCCAAGCGCTCCTCGACCCCGAAAGCACCAATACGAACAGGAGCGGGATGGCAAGCGCAATGGCTTGCCACCGACGCAAATAGGCCCGCACATGCAGGTAACCCAGAGAGAGTAAGCCTAGCGCGATGTAGCTGGCATAGTGGTTCGGTTGCGCGGTATTACCATAGACCGCATTGGATGATTTGACCGTAACGAATGAGTTGAAAAATGTATCCCACCGATAGTGTTGCAGCACGCCTGCTAGCGTATTCAATTCGGCACCGATCAGAACGAAAACAGCGAGCACGGTCACAACCAAAGATAAGCCCAACTCTTCACGCAACCTCTGCCCCAACATCATCAGTAGCGCTGCAAATAAGAAATAGAGGGAAAGCAATAGCAGATGGTCGAAGTGCGAGACACGCCCGATCAAGAATTGCACCAACATCACCATCATCAGCCCTATCGGCAACAGCACGATGCTCGGCACATGCGGAGCTTGCCAATAACGCGTGGTCAACAACAGCGGAAGCGCGCACACGCCCAGCAAGGCTGCACTCCACTCTTGATAGAAGGTAGTGATGGGGAATGCGTGGTTGTAATTCAGAAAAGGCAAAACCCACATCAGGCCGACGAAGGCCAAACTGATGTGGGCAAAATTAAACGAAGCAGGTATGAATTTTTTTAGCAACTGCCTTTGACCCCAAATTTAGCTAGGATGCCGTTCAACGGACAGATTTGTGTGAACCCACTTTGGAACAAGTTCAAACCAACGAATGCTGTAAAGAACAAGAAATAGCTACTGACGAATACGGGACTGGCTTCTACGCCCAATGCCAAAGACAACAGGATGAAAAAACCAGCGACGATGCGGACGATGCGTTCTGCGTTCATATTTGAAACTCCTTAAGGGTTGCGGATTCTACTCGAAAAAATAATAAGCCCTTACCCCCTCGATGGAAGGTAAGGGCTCCAGGCTTATTGGTACTTCTTGTACAGCGAGGCGTAATACAGCACTGGGATGACCACCAAAGTGAGCATAGTGGACACCAAGATACCGAAGATCAACGACAACGCCAGACCGTTGAAGATCGGGTCATCCAAGATGAACAATGCGCCCAACATCGCTGCCAATCCTGTCAAGACGATTGGCTTGGCACGCGCACTGGCAGCGGCGATCACCGCATGCTGCGGATCGACTCCGTCGCGCAACTGCAAGTTGATGAAGTCCACCAACAAGATGGAGTTACGCACGATGATGCCCGCCAAGGCGATCATGCCGATCATAGAGGTCGCGGTGAATTGCGAACCGAACAAAGCATGCCCCGGCATCACGCCGATGATGGTGAGTGGAATGGGCGCCATGATGATGAGCGGCACGGTATAGCTCTTGAACTGCGCCACCACCAACAGATAGATCAGGATCAATCCCACACCATAGGCGATGCCCATGTCGCGGAAGGTCTCGAAGGTGACTTGCCATTCGCCATCCCACTTCAAGGCATAGCTCTTGTAGGGGTCGGATGGTTGATGGAAGAACCACGATTGCAACTCGCCGCCCTGCGTCAGCGCCATGTCACCCGTCTTGCCGTTGATGTCGAACATGCCATACAGAGGGCTATCCAGATCACCCGCCATATCGCCGGTCACATACACCACAGGCAACAAATCCTTGTGATAGATGGGGTAGTCGCGATGCATCTGGATGACTTGCACCAGATCCGACAGCGGAATTAACGCGCCGTCTTTGGCACGCACCTTCAGCTTCAGCACATCGTCGATACGACTGCGTTTCTCTGCCGGCAAAGCCATGCGCAGGGGCGGCGCATATTTGGCATTCTCTTCATGCAATGAGGTCACATCCTGCCCCGCCAAAGCAACTTGGATGGTGTCCGCAATGTTCTGCGTGGAGACGCCCAAGATCGCGGCCTTGCTTTGCATCACACGCAACATCAGTTTAGGCGTGGTTTCAGTCACCGTATCGTCTATACCGACGATGTCTTCTGTCTGCACGAACTGCTCGCGCACCTTGCCTGCCACCTCGCGCGCACCCTGATAATCTGGGCCATAGATCTCAGCCACGATAGGCGACATCACAGGTGGGCCAGGGGGCACTTCGACCACTTTCACCTTGGCGTTCCACTTTTTGGCGATCGCCTCGATGGGCTCGCGCACTGCCGTGGCGATCTCATGGCTGCTACGGTCACGCTGATGCTTGTCCTGCAGATTGACTTGGAGGTCGCCCTGCTCCGGTGCGTTACGCAAATAATATTGGCGCACCAAGCCATTGAAGTTGATTGGCGATGCCGTGCCTGCATACGCTTGATAGTCAGTCACTTCTGGCACTGTAGAGAGATAACTGCCGATCTCACGCATCACGCCCGCAGTCTGCTCCAACGCCGTGCCACTAGGCATATCCACCACCACTTGGAACTCGGACTTGTTGTCGAAGGGCAACATCTTCAACACGACCAACTTCACCACGGCCAACGATACCGCGATCAACAGTGCGGCCAGGATACCCAGCCACAATTTGCGACGCATCGGGATGCCATGCACCCCGTTCAAGAACGGCGTGAGTAGGTTGCGGAAGAAGTGGGCGATCTTGGTATCACGCTCATCCTTCACCACCGCATGATGAGCATCGGACAATTTATGCGCCAACCAAGGTGTGACGATGAAAGCGATGGCGAGCGAGATCAACATACCCATGCTGGCATTGATCGGAATCGGGCTCATATAGGGGCCCATCAAGCCGGTCACGAAGGCCATCGGCAACAGCGCGGCGATAACAGCCAAGGTGGCGAGGATGGTCGGACTGCCCACCTCATCCACCGCTTCTGGAATGATCTCCGACAAGGGCTGGTGTTGTGAGAGCTCACGCCGACGGTGGATGTTCTCCACCACCACGATGGCATCGTCCACCAAGATACCGATAGAGAAGATGAGCGCGAACAGGGACACGCGATTCAATGTGAATCCATACGCCCACGAAGCGAACAACGTCAACGCCAAGGTCAGGATGATCGCGATGCCAACGATGGCCGCCTCACGCTTACCCAGCGCGAACCACACTAAAGCTACTACTGCGAAGGTCGCGAAGAACAGCTTCTTGATGAGCTTCATCGCCTTGTCGTTCGCGGTCTCGCCGTAGTTGCGCGTGATGGTGACCTTCACATCATCCGGGATGACACTCCCTTTCAACTCATCCACACGATGCAACAACTTCTCTGCGACATCGACGGCGTTCTCGCCCGGTTTCTTGGTGACACTCACCGTGACTGCCGTGAACTCGCCTTGCCCCTGAATACCTTTGTCACCTGCTGCAACGCCTGTTCCCATCCAGACGTAGTTCGAAGGCAATTCAGCCTCGTCACGCACCTGCGCGACATCATGCAAGAACACCGGCTTGCCATCGAACGTACCTATGACCAATTGACGCACTTCGCCCGCATCACTCAAGAAGTTGTTGGTCTGCACCAACACTTCGCGGTTGCTTTGCACCAAGGTGCCCGCACTTTGCGACACGTTAGCGGCCTGCAATGCGGCACGCACTTCTTGCAACGAGATCTGATAGGCGTTCAGTGCTTCGGGGTTCAACAAGATGCGTACCGCACGCTGACTTGCACCCAGTGTGGCCACCTCGCGCGTACCGTTCACACGCTTCAGTTCGGCCTCGATGGCGTGCGCCACCTGCGTCAATGCCAATCCGCCACCCGCAGATTCTTCGCGCCACAAGGTCAGCGCCAAGATGGGCACATCATCGATACCGTGCGCCTTGATGATCGGTTGCATCACCCCCAATGTCGGCGGCAACCAATCTGCATGCGAGTTGATCACGTCATATAACTTCACCAAAGAAGATACGTGCTCTTCTCCCACTTTGAATTGCACAGTGAGGACGGACATGCCGGGCTGCGACACGGAATAGACGTGATCCACGCCAGCGATCTGCGATAACACCTGCTCGGCAGGCGTCGATACCGTACGCGCCACGTCTTGTGCCGATGCACCCGGATAAGCGATGAGCACGTTCGCCATCGTCACGTTGATCTGCGGCTCTTCCTCACGCGGCGTCACCGCTACCGCGAAGATGCCCAACAACATGGCCACGATAGCCAGCAGTGGCGTCATCTGCGAGTGCAGGAAGGTGCGGGCGATGCGCCCAGAGATGCCCATCATTTCTTCACCGCCATGCCCGCTTTGATCGGATCAGTCGCCACACGCTCACCTTCCGTCAAACCGGCCAATACTTCGACCTCGCCTTTTTCAGTGACTTCACCCAAGCGCACTTGGCGCAGGCGTGGCTGTCCCTTGTCATCCATCACGTACACCGCCACCACTTCACTCCGGCGCAACACCGAAGAAGCCGGGATCAACAACTTCTTCTCTTTGCCCACCACGAAATGAGTACGTACGAACATGCCTGGATAGATGCCCTTCTCATTGGCAGGCAGATTCACCCGGACTTGCGTGCTATGGGTACGCGCATCCGCGGACGGCTGCACCATCACACTCGCAACCTTGAGCCAACGGCCCAATTCTGGCACTTCGACCTTCGCCGCAGGGCGCTGACCGATCTCAGCCAACTTGTACTGCGGCACGTTCGCGATGATGCGCAATTCGGATGGATCGAAACCCGTCATCAATGGCTTACCCACAGTGACCATCTCCCCCATCTCCACCATGCGTGCGGACACCACACCAGCATAGGGCGCGATGACAGAGGTATAGCTCTTCGCCAAGGCGGACTGTTGCGCACCTGCTGCACTGGCTTTGGCTTGCGCCGCTGCCATATCGAAATCCGCTTTAGCTTTATCCAGCGCTGCTTGGCTGATGAACTTCTGCGCGAACAATTGCTGTGAACGCTCGTAATTTAGTTTGGCATTGTTCAAGCCTGCTTGCGACTGCGCTAACTGAGCATCACTTCCCGCGACGGCCTGATTCGCCTCGCTCTCGTCGATACGCAAGATGACCTGCCCCTTGCTCACGCGATCACCCACATCGAACATCACCGCCTTCACACGGCCCGATATCTGTGCTGACACCGTCGCTTGACGCGTCGCCTCCACCACGCCGTCTACGCTATAGGTCTGCTCTACTTCGCGAAACTGCACCGCAACGGTCGCCGCAGGCTCAACCGCGTGAGCGGAAGCCGCCAATGAAAGCCCGATCAAAATGCCTAGATTTAGTCTCATATTTCACCAGCCGAAAAGTTAAGGACGCGCATATTAGCGATTTCTAATATTCAACGCAAGTGTAGGAAAAACACAAAGCGGGCGTCATCCGCCCAGAATGTTTAACTTGTTGAATCGTATTACAGTTTTAGCTCAGGCAGTGCAGAACACGTCGCGCATCATCCCCACCAATTTGACGGTGCGCGGGTCATTGATGCGGTAATAGACGCGGTTGGCGTCTTTAGTGGTGACCAGTACGCCTTTATCGCGCAGGATGGCGAGATGCTGGGAGATGTTGCTCTGAGTGGTGCCAACCTGATCCACGATGTCCTGCACACTCAGTTCGCCACCCGCCAACACACAGAGGATCTTGAGACGTAGCGGATGGGCGATGGCCTTCATTGATTCGGCCGCAACGACGATGTCTTCTTCTTTGTCGATCAGTTTCTTGCCCATACCATCCTCCCTTGGATAGTCAGCTCGCAAATGCCCGATGGCGAAATCGGCTAAAATCGCGGCCTAGTGAATTAGTGAATCCTTATTTTGATAGCTTAAGAAAGAAAAAGCCAGCATGACCAACCGTTCCACTCAGACAATCAAGCCCGTTCTTCTGCTCATCTTGGATGGCTTCGGCTATCGCGAAGATGCCGACTTCAATGCCGTCGCACATGCGCGCAAACCGAATTTCGACCGTCTGTGGAATACGTATCCACACACGCTCATCCATACTTCCGAGCTACACGTTGGCTTGCCTAAAGGTCAGATGGGTAACTCAGAGGTCGGTCACCTGAACATCGGTGCGGGTCGTGTCGTGTATCAAGACCTATCCAAGGTGGATTTCGGTATCGAGGACGGTACCTTCTACGATAACCCAGCGTTGGTGCAAGCCGTGGAGAGCGCAAAACAAGGTGGCAAGGCGCTGCATATCATGGGCCTACTCTCAGCGGGCGGCGTGCACAGCCATGAAGCGCATATCCATGCGATGGTCGAACTTGCCGTGCGCGCAGGATTGAAGAAGGTGTTCATCCACGCTTTCCTTGATGGTCGCGACACGCCACCACGCAGCGCTGCGCAGTCGTTGCAGTTGCTTGAAGACAAATGCGCTCAACTTGGTGCGGGCCGCATCGCCACTATCGTCGGGCGCTTCTTCGCAATGGACCGCGACAATCGTTGGGACCGCGTGCAGATCGCCTATGACATGCTGACCTCGGGCACAGCCCCATTCAGCGCCGCCTCGGCGCAAGCTGGACTGGAAGCCGCCTACGCGCGTGGCGAGAACGATGAGTTCGTGCAAGCCACCATCATCGGCGAGCCAGCTACGATGCAGGATGGCGATGCCGTGGTATTCATGAACTTCCGCGCTGACCGCGCACGCGAGATCAGCCGCGCATTGACCGATACCGATTTCAGCGGCTTCACTCGCACCCGCTTCCCCAAGCTGTCCAACTACACGACCTTGAGCAGCTACGGTGAAGACTTCCATTACCCTTGTGCTTACACCTCAGACACCATCCATAATGGTTTCGGTGAATACCTGTCGAATCTGGGCTTGAAACAACTGCGTATCGCCGAGACAGAGAAGTATGCGCACGTGACTTACTTCATGAACGGCGGCAAAGAACAACCCTACCCAGGCGAGGATCGCGTGCTCGTACCTTCTCCCAAGGTCGCGACCTACGATCTCAAGCCTGAGATGAGCGCGTTCGAGGTGACTGACAAACTGGAAGCCGCCATCCGTAGCAAGCAATACCAAGCGATTCTTTGCAACTACGCCAACGGCGACATGGTCGGTCACAGCGGCATCATGGAAGCGGCAGTCAAAGCGGTGGAAGCGTTGGACACCTGCATCGGACGCGTGGTGGATGCGATGTTGGAATGTGGCGGCGAAGTGCTCATCACAGCCGATCACGGCAACGCGGAACAGATGATCGACCGCAGCACCAACCAAGCACACACCGCTCATACGCTCAACCTCGTGCCCTTCCTCTACATCGGGCGCAAAGCCGAGATGGCAGAAGTCGGTACGGGCGCGTTGCAAGATGTCGCCCCCACCTTGCTGGCGATGATGGGCGTACCACGACCTGCCGAGATGACCGGCAAATCACTCATCAAACTACTGTGATCCGCATGATGCGTTTGCTGCTGTTGACGTTGTTGCTGACGTCGACGGTCGCCTTCGCATCCAAGCAAGACGATCTAGAAAAGCTGCGCCAGCGCATCTCTTCCTTGCAAAAGGATTTCGAGAAAGCCAACGAATCAAAAGCCGAAGTGGCCGACGATCTGCGCGAATCGGAACGCGCCATCAGCGACAGCAACCGCTCCTTGGAACAATTGTCACAGCAACAACACGCCGCCAAGAAAGACCTCGCTGGATTACAACAGCGTGCGACTGCACTGCGCGGCGACATGCGCGAGCAACAGGCGTTGCTGGGACGCTTGCTGTATCGCCAATACATCGAGGGCGGAGACCGCGACCACCTCAAGCTACTTCTAAACGATGTGGATGCGAACCAACTCTCCCGTGACTTGCAGTATTACCAATACATCGCACGCAGCCGCGCCGACACCATGAAGTCCATCCGCAGCAGTTTGGATAAGTTGCGCGAAGTGGCCGCCGAGGTGCGGACAAAAAGTGAAGAGATCGCCGCGCTGCAAGCTGAGGAATTGAATGGACTGCAAAAGCTGGAGCGCGATAAGCGTGCACGGCAACAGACATTGAACAAGATCGCCGCGCAGCTCAAACAACAACGCCGCGAGATCGGTCGCTTGCAGCGCAACGAAACTCAGCTTTCGCAGTTGGTTGAAAAACTGGCACATATGCTGCCCAACATCGAGGGTAAGCCGTTCAAATCACTCAAAGGAAAATTGGCGTTACCGGTGAACGGCAAGAAGGCGAACAAGTTCGGTGTGCGCCGCGCAGAGAACAATCTGCTGTGGACAGGTTGGTTCTTGCGTGCACCTGCCAACCAATCGGTGAGGGCTGTGGCTGGTGGACGAGTCGTCTATGCGGATTGGTTGCGCGGCTTCGGCAATCTGCTCATCATCGACCATGGACAAGGCTATATGAGTCTGTACGGAAACAACGAGACGCTCTACAAACAGGTGGGCGATAGCATCCGCGCGGGAGACATTGTGTCTACCGTGGGCAACAGCGGCGGCAATGAAGATTCGGGTTTATACTTCGAGCTGAGGTTTGAAGGTAAGCCTATTGATCCAAGCAAGTGGGTTAGACGTTAACTAAGGATAATTACATGAGTCGTCGCTTCAAAGAATATGGATTGGTCGGTATCGGTCTAGTCACAGGCGTGTTGATCAGCCTACATTTCTCGGCCGTAGCCGAGAAGGAAGTGCCACTACCACTGCCCGTTGAAGAGCTACGCGCTTTCGCTGATGTATTCGGTCGCATCAAGAGCGACTACGTCGAACCCGTGAGCGACAAAAAACTCATCACCGAGGCCATCAACGGCATGTTGAGCGGTCTCGATCCACACTCGGCTTATCTGGATGCGGAAGGCTTCAAAGAACTGCAGGTCGGCACACAAGGTGAGTTCGGCGGGCTGGGCATCGAAGTCGGCATGGAAGATGGCTTGGTCAAAGTCATCTCCCCTATCGAGGACACACCGGCATTCAACGCTGGCATCAAGAGCGGCGACCTCATCATCAAATTGGATGACACGCTGGTCAAAGGGCTCACGCTGAATGATGCAGTGAAGCGCATGCGTGGCAAACCCGGTAGCGACATCATGCTGACCATCGTGCGCAAGAGCGAGACTAAGCCATTGCAGATCAAAGTCACCCGCGCCGTCATCAAGGTGCAAAGCGTGAAATCCAAACTGGTGGATCCCGGCTACGGCTTCGTGCGCATCACCCAATTCCAAGAACACACCGGCGAGAATTTGGCGACCGCATTGCAGAATCTGCGCAAACAAAACAATGGCCCGTTGCAAGGACTGGTGCTCGACCTGCGTAACGACCCAGGTGGCTTACTGACAGGTGCGGTGGGCGTCTCCGCCGCCTTCTTGCCCAAGGATGCACTGGTGGTCTACACCGAAGGTCGCACCGAAGATGCCAAGATGCGCCTCATGGCCAATCCTGACTTCTACCTGCGCGGTAGCGGCAAAGATGATTATTTGAAAGACCTGCCAGGTGAGTACAAGAACCTACCGATGGTGGTGCTGGTGAACGGCGGATCCGCATCAGCATCAGAGATCGTTGCGGGCGCACTGCAAGACCACAAACGTGCTGTCATCATGGGAACGCAATCTTTCGGCAAGGGATCGGTGCAGACCATCCTGCCGCTAGGCAACAACACCGCGATCAAGCTGACCACGGCGCGTTACTACACGCCTAGCGGTCGCTCCATCCAAGCTAAAGGTATCGTTCCTGACATCGTGGTAGAAGATCCTGCCACCGCCGCGATGGACAACGCGTTCCGCTTGCGTGAAGCCGATCTGGAAAAACATCTGACTAACGGCCAGCCCGATGAGAAGAGTGAAGCGGCCAAACCTGCAAGCAAGGTCACGCCAAAAGACAAAGAATCCGATGGCAAAAAACCTGAGATCGCAGAATTCGGGGCGAAGAACGATTACCAGTTGAATCGCGCGCTCGACTTGCTAAAAGGCGCCAGCATCCTACGGGGGAAATAAGCGATGAATCCGTTCGAATTACAGAAACAACGTGTCTTGGTGTTCGCCGATGAGCCTGCGCATCAGATCGAACAAGCCTTCCTGCTGCTGAGCGGGTTGGATGATCTACAAGTCGAGAATGGCCCAATCTCAAATAGCTTGCTCATACGATACAGCGTCGAACATTATTCGCTCGAAGGTTTGGAAAAAGCGCTACTCAAGGAAGGCTTCACCTTCAATTACGGCTGGTTGAGTAAATTGAAGAATGGATTCATTCATTATTGCGAGGACGTGCAGTATCACAATCTGAAGTCGCCAGAGCCTCGCACCAAGAACAACACGCAAGAGGTATTCATCAAAGCCTACGACCATCATCCTCACGGCGATCACGACTACACCAAAGCGCCTGCATCGCACCAATCGAAATGACCCTCGGCGCGCTGCCGAGTTCGCTCTATGAATGACCAACAACTCCTTAGATACAGCCGGCACATCCTCTTGCCAGAGGTCGGCATCGAAGGACAGCAAAAGTTATCGGATGCACACGCACTCATCATCGGCGCAGGCGGTCTCGGCTCGCCGGTCGCCCTCTTCCTCGCAGCGAGTGGTGTCGGCACGATAACGCTGTGTGACAACGACACCGTCGACCTCACCAATCTGCAACGGCAGATCGCACATCGCACATCCAGTATCGGCAAAACCAAAGTCGCCTCGGCCAAAACGACCCTTACAGAGATCAACCCAGAAGTGAAGGTAGTTGCACTGACCGAGCGAGCAGATGAAGCGCGGTTAGCGGAATTGGCGGCTCGAGCTGATGTCGTGCTGGATTGCAGCGACAACTTTCCCACACGCTACGCCCTCAACCGTGTTTGCCATACCCTGAAGAAATCGCTCGTCTCTGGCGCAGCCACACGCTTCGATGGACAAGTAAGCGTGTTCGACTTTCGTCGTGATGACACGCCCTGCTACGAATGCTTGTATCCCGAACGGATGGAAAGTGAGGAGACGCGCTGCGCCGTCATGGGCGTCTTCGCACCGCTGGTCGGCATCGTGGGTAGCATGCAAGCCGCAGAAGCGCTCAAACTATTGATGGATATCGATACGACGCTATGCGGAAGATTGTTGACGGTGAACGCACTCACCATGGAAGTACGCACGATAAGGCTTTCAAAGGATGCTGACTGCATGGTCTGCCATCACAGCTGACCGCACAACCATTCACTAATCCGGCAGCGCGATCTTGTTGCCCGTGCTGAACTGGTAGTCTTTGAAGATGTGTTCCGCGCTCAACGACTGATACGTTCCATCCGCTGCCTTGCGAGTGGTGTCTTTCAAACGATAAGTCAGATGTCCGCATGTCCAGCATTTGAAGTTGCGCATGTGCGTGCATAGACAGGTCTTATCCATGACAACGACTTTCTTATCGTTCGGATGTGCCGCCACTTCGCGGTTGTAGGCTTCGATGTAGTCGCAACGCCCATTCGCATCCAACAGATAACCGTAAGACTCGCAGCCTGGACGGATGCCAGAGCCGATGGAGGGACTGTTCTTCAACATGCGCATCGGGTAACCCGTAGGCGAGGTGCCATTGACCTCGATGTCGTCTTCGCTTGCCTTGAAATATTCTTGCTGCACGTCCGCTGGCAAGCCGCACTCTTTGGCGACCGTGAAGCGAGTCGCCACTTGCACTGCACCTGCCCCCTCTTGCAGGAAGCCTGTCGCATCGCTCCCCGTGAAGATGCCGCCTGCGGGAATGACTGGGATGTCCAACTTCTCAGCGCGCAGAAAAGCGTGTACCTCATTGGTGATGGTGCGCAGATCATACTGCGCCCAATCCATACCGAAACCCAAGTGACCACCCGCCAGCGGCCCTTCGACTACGACGTAGTCTGGAAGACGATTGGTCTTCACGTTCTTACGCAGGAACAATTGCAAGGCGCGCACTGAAGACACGATGATGCCTAGCTTCACATCACGGAAACGCGGATGGTCTTCCATCAAGCCGAACGAACCCAGATGCAAACCTGCCGCCAAGGTGATGCCATCGATACCCGCACTCATCGCTTCATGCAGGCGCACACGCAAAGTGTCGCGCGGCGAGTTCATGGTGAGCTTCTCCATGACGTTGATGAACACCATACCGGAGCCGCGTTTGCGCTCCATGGTGTTGCTCACGTGCAGGCGAGTTGATTCGGCGATATGGCCAAGATCGAACTTGACCAAGGTCTTGTCGGAATTGTCGATGTTGGCTTTGTATTGCTGGAGTTTTTCTTTGACGAAGCCGGTGTCGTAACGACGGTCGGACACGGTGGGCAACATCGCATCGGAGATATGACCTACACCCCCTAGGCGAGCCGCTTCCAAAGCGAGGTCAGCTGTGGAGATGTCCACGCCCATACCGCCGATCATGATGGGAACCAACTCGTGTTTGCCCAACTTCAGGCGGTAATCATCTACTTTTTTTGTCATCGTCTCCCCAGCACTTTGGGGGTCTCCTCCGTCAACTTTATGTGCCGATCATGCGGTCAGCTTTGTGACGCTATATTACCTTGGAATAGCGCGCATGTTCGGTACGCGTACGCAGATATTTGTCGAACACCATGCAGATGTTGCGGATGAGCATGCGCCCCTTGGGGGTGACAGTGATCCACTGCGGCGATAACTTCAACAAGCCTTCTTTCTCGTACTCGGCCAGCTCTTTCATCTCGGTAGCGAAGTATTGATCGAAGTCGAGCAGATAGGCGATGCCCAGAGACTCTTTCGATATCTCGAAATGACACATCAAGGCTTGGATGATGGCGCGACGCACCAAGTCGTCCGCATTCAATTCCAAACCACGCATGATGGGCAGTTGATCGCGATCGAGCGCATCGTAATAGTCTTCCAGCTCACGGTAGTTCTGACTATAGGTAGGGCCGACTTTACCGATCGCACTCACGCCCAATGCGACCAGATCACAATCGGAATGCGTCGAGTAACCTTGGAAGTTGCGGTGCAAGCGCCCCTGACGTTGGGCGACCGCTAACTCGTCTTCAGGTTTGGCAAAGTGATCCATACCGATATAAACGTAGCCAGCACCCGTCAGCTTGTTCACTGCCATGTTCAAGATGTCCAGCTTGGTCTGCGCGGCAGGCAACTCATCTTCATTGATGCGGCGCTGTGGCTTGAAGATGGTCGGCATATGCGCGTAGTTGTAGATGGATAGCCGATCCGGGTCTGTCGCAATGACTCGATCCAAGGTACGTCCAAAACCTTCCAACGTCTGTCTGGGCAGACCGTAGATCAGATCGATGCTCACAGACTTGAAACCATTGGCGCGTGAGGCATTGATGACGCGCAAGGTCTCTTCTTCGCTTTGGATGCGGTTCACCGCTTTCTGTACGTCGTCGTCAAAATCTTGCACGCCGACGCTGATACGGTTGAAGCCTGCCTTGCCAAGTAGCGCGATGGTCTCGTCGCTGACTTTGCGCGGATCGATCTCGATGGAATATTCACCGTCTTCCACCAGCTTGAAGTTTTGGCGGATGGCCGCCATCACTTCGCGGATCTCGTCGTCACTCATGAAGGTCGGCGTACCGCCACCAAAGTGCAACTGCTCCACCACTTGATTGGGACCTAACAATTTCGCCTGCATCGCCATCTCTTTGATGAGGTAGCGCACGTATTCGGCCGACTTGCTGCGATCTTTGGTGATGACTTTGTTGCACGCGCAATAGAAGCACAGCGTATTGCAGAAGGGGATATGGATGTACAGAGACAATGGGCGGCTAACGCCACCGATCTCGCGCTTAGCGACCCATTGGCTATAGCTCTCGGCGTTGAAGGCTTCGATGAAACGGTCTGCGGTGGGGTATGAGGTGTATCGCGGCCCATTCTTATCCAGCCTGCGTATCAGCTCCAGATCCACCACCAATTGATTGACTGCGTCGTTCATCACTGCCTCCATAAATGAGGCGCGTACTATGCCATCACTCAGCCTAGAAGACTTGATATATGTCAAAATAGTCGGGTATATAAACCCTCCGCAATTTGCGGCTTTGAGTGACCCGATAGTGCCGCCGAACACCTCCACAGAACTGAAGATCGCCTGCTCCAATTGCAACCTGCGTGAGATCTGCCTGCCTGTCGAATTGACCGCAGGCGAGATGCACCGCTTGGAAGACCTGAGCAATAACAAACGTAGCTATACATCGGGAGGCTATCTCTATCGAACGGGGGATCGCTTCAAATCTCTGCATGCCATCCGTAGCGGTTCCTTCAAGACACGCGTCCTACATGAAGATGGACGCGAACAGGTGACTGGTTTTTTGATGGCCGGCGAAATCATCGGCTTGGATGCCATCAGCACGGACTTCCACACCTGCGAAGCAGTCGCCATGGAAGACAGCGAGGTGTGCGAACTGCCGTTCAATAAGTTGGAAGAGCTAAGCCGCGACATCCCCAGCTTGCAACGCCACCTGCACAAGATCATGAGCCGCGAGATCGTGCGCGACCAAGGCATCATGTTGTTGCTGGGCTCTATGCGCGCAGAAGAGCGATTGGCGGCATTCCTGCTCAACCTTTCTCAACGTAACGCCACGCATGGCATGTCGGCCACACAATTCAAGCTACGCATGTCGCGCTTGGAGATCGGTAGCTATCTAGGCTTGAAACTGGAGACGGTGAGTCGCACCTTCTCGCATTTTCAGGATGAGGGTTTGATCCAAGTCAAGGCGCGCGCCGTCGAACTGTTAGACCTGCCGCGTCTACGCATCCTAGTCGGAAAATCCTGAGTCAAATTGCCGCATTCCTTTATTGGCCTGAAATAGGTATCCTGCGCACCGCAACCAAAACACGATAGGGAGATGACATGACGCAACCGTACCAAGCCACACTAGAAGAGATGACGCGCGCCAAATGGCCGCATGAGATTTTCCTCATCAATCTAGTGTTCAACCACATCCTCGTATTCGCCTCCACTTTCGGTGTCTTCAGTACCTTCCCCTTGATGGTGCTGATCGTGCCGCTGACATCGTTCATCATCACTGCCTACATCGCGATCAAAGCAAAGCAGGTCGCTACTGGGAGTGATACCGCATTTGTGAAGGCGCATTGGGTCGTGGCAAACAAACGCAACACGCATTTCATGTGGCTTTTGACCATTACCTGCATCATCATCGGCGGTGGGTTCTGGCTGTCTAAGATAATGGGCTGGTCCAAGATCGCCACCATCGCACTGTTGGGCGGAGTTGGTTTGTTGCCATTCATGGTGTCGTTGTTAGTCTTGATCGTGCTGGGTAATGATTCTATGTATCAAGCTCGTCACCATAAATTCCCGCGCGGTACGACTCAACCAGTCGACGCCGCTTAACCATTCGCTCAAAAAATGAAAACTGAAAACAAGATCTACTGGGGCGTCGGCATCTTCTCCGTCGTCATCATCTTTGGCGCGTTCTTGATCCCCGGTGACCGCCCAGAAAAAGAAGACCTGCCATGGCATATCGAACACCCGACTGTAGATACAGTGCGCGTATTCGGGCTGACCTTGGGAACATCGACGCCTGCCGAGGCTGAGGCACGCTTCAAAGAGAAAGCTGAGCCCAGCTTGTTCAAGTCACCTGATGGCGTAATGAGCACAGAGGTGTTCTTTGAGCAGATCAATCTGGCTGGTTTGCGTTCACGCGTCGTTTTGACTGTGGATATCGCTGATGCCGAGATGAAAGAGATGTATGCGCGCGGTTTGCGCATGGCGGGAACGGGGAGTGGCAAGAAGATCACCTTGACGCCCGAGGATGTGGCTCGTTTGCGTAGCCTTCCTATCAGCAGCATGACCTACATGCCGGGTGTGCGCGTGGAAGAGCCGTTGTTCCTGAAGCGTTTTGGTAAGCCGGCACAAGTCGTCAAAGAAACCAAGACGGGTGCCATCCACTGGCTCTACCCTCAGAATGGACTTGATCTGACTTTGGGTGGTGGCGAGAAACCGGTATTGCAATACGTATCACCTAACAAATTCGACGCACTTGTGAAGCCGTTGTTAGCCAACGGCGAAGTGATCACTCAGTAGTCTTCTGATCCGCGTCTGGCCGCTTCTTGGTCGGATGCGGCATCATGTCTTCATCGTCATCCATCAAGATACGATTGCCACTACCTTCCATATCCTCATACTGACCTTTCTTCACCGAAAAGATCAGTACGACCACGAGGATGACGCCAAAGAACATCATGCCGGGTATCAAGCTGTAGATCACTTCCATGTTTCTATCTCACTTTTGAAGAAGGTTTGACTTCGTCTTTGAACAGGGTGCGGATACGCGCCGCATTGCCGATGACGATGAGCGAACTGATCGGCATGGTGATCGCTGCCGTCAATGGCGTCACTTTAGCCATCATCGCCAATGGCACCATGATGATGTTATACACGAACGACAGCCCGATGTTTTGTTTGATGGTGCGCAGAGTACGTCGCGACAACTGGGTCGCCTGCAATACCTTGTTCAACTCGTTATGCATCAGCACGATGTCGGCACTTTCCACCGACACATCCGTGCCCGACCCCAACGCTATACCCACATCGGCACGGATCAAGGCGGGCGCATCGTTCACGCCGTCACCCACCATCGCCACAATCGCTCCTTCCTGTTGTAGCTGGTGAATGACGCGATCTTTATCTTGTGGCAAAACTTCCGCGATGACTTCCATGCCGCCCAATTGCTTGGCGATGGCCTCGGCGACAGGGCGACGGTCCCCGCTCAAAAGCGTCATTTTGATACCGCTAGCACGCAACTCATCCACCAGTTGCTGCACATCGCCGCGCAAACGATCTGCCAGCGCGATGATAGCCACATGCCTATCGCCTTGTGCCATGTAGACACAACTCATCGCCTCTGCTTCTAGATCATGAGCCTGCGCCTGCAATCCAGAATCCAATGCGACCCCATTCTGACTAAGCCAGTTGGCGCTCCCTAATAAGATTCGCTGCCCGGCCACCGTTGCCACCACCCCCAACCCTGCCGTGGCATGAAAGTCCACCACCCCGATGTCGCGGTAGGCATAGCGTTGCTCTTCCGCATAGCGCGTGATGGCATGCGCCACACTATGCTCGCTGTAGCGCTCCGCCGCTGCCGCATTGCGAATCGCTTCTTCAGTATTCACGCCATCGGCAAACCTCACTTGCGCGACACTCATCACGCCTTCCGTGAGCGTGCCCGTCTTGTCGAACACGAAATGGGTCACTTTAGACAAGGTCTCCAACACTAGGCCGTTCTTCACCAAGATGCCGTATTTAGCGCCTAGCCCTGAAGCCACTGCTATCGACATCGGCGTCGCCATGCCCAGCGCACAAGGGCAGGTGATGATGAGGACCGAGGTGGCCGCCATCAGCGCGATCTCGAAATCTTGGCTGTTCCAAATAAAGAAGGTCGCCGTCGCGCACACCATCGTCACGAGTACGAACCACGGCACGATGGTGTCAGCCAAACGCTGGATGGGCGCCTTAGAAGACTGCGCCTCTTCCACCAGCTTGATGATCTTGGACAGTGTCGTATCTTGTAGCTGCGTCCTGACTTCGACCAACAAGGCACCGCTGGTGTTCACCGTACCTGCCGAGACAGATGACCCGGCACGCTTGGTCACTGGCAAGGATTCACCACTCAACATCGATTCATCTACAGCGCTATGCCCTTCCAGCACCACGCCATCGACAGGGATGGTGTAGCCCGGCTTGACCAGCACATGATCACCCAACTTCACGCCGCGTATCGGCGTCATCTGTTCCACACCTTCATGCATCACCAGCGCGACTCGAGGTTGCAATTCCATCAATCGCTTGGTCGCCGATACCGCTTGGTGACGGAACATGCCTTCCAAGTAGCGGCCGATGAGGATGATGAAAGTCAGATTGGTCACGGTGTCGAAATAAACCTCACCGTGCTGATTATTGGTGATCGTCACATAGACTGAGTAGGCATAGGTGACACTCAACCCGACAGCGATGGGCATGTCCATCGTGAGATGTCCCGCTCGCAAACCACCAATCGCACCACGGAAGAAGGGATAGCCTGAATATAACAAGGTGGGCGTCGCCAGCACGAGCGCAACCCAGTGAAAGAAGCTACGGAACTCATCTTGGTTCGCACCGCTATACAACGCGATGGCGATCCACATCATGTTCATCGCAGCGAATCCAGCAAAGAACAGGCGGAATAACATGGCGCGATTGGTTTTCTTGATCGAACCTTCCGCGCTTTCCGGATCGTATGGCACAGCGGAATAACCGATACGAGAAAGTGCTTTGATCAACTCGGAGAGCTTGCTCTTGCTGTTGTCCCAACGTAGATGCAGGCGCTTACCCGCCAGATTCACTTCAGCCAGTTGCACGCCGGGCGCGCGCTTCAAACCACGCTCGATGAGCCACACGCAAGCGGCGCAATGGATACCTTCGACCAATAGGTGGATGTCACGCACATCACCCGAACAGGTGGTGAACTCCTGCTGCACTTCGTCGAAGTCGTATATCTCGATATCTTTTGGTGGTTCTGGCGGAGGGCCTAGAAGCACACCGTCTGGTGTGCGCTGATAGTAGCCTTGCAACCCTGACTCGTAGATGGCATTACAAACTGACTGACAACCAAAACAGCAGAACTCGCGCTCACGTTGCTCTAGTTCGGATTTGAAATGTGCATCTGCTGGGATTGGCAATCCACAGTGGAAACAGTCATGCAAGGCGTGATGGCTGGCTGGCGTCATTGATACACGCTAGCAATTAAGAGGTTTCTGCGACTTTGAAGCGATCTGTGTCCACAGTGAATTCATCGTTGCCGCGCTTAAGATGGATATGCAACTCCCAATAGCCTTTCAATGGAAAAGTCACATAGCCTTGATAACTTCCTGCCGCCACTTCTTTGAACGCCGTTGTGAAATCCTTGCTTGCATCAGCTGCACGGTAGGCCTCGACCTCCATCAGACCGCTCACAGGCTTGCCGTCTTTATCCACCACGCTGATCTCATACATCGTAGGTTGATTCAATACGATGGATTTAGGTTTTTTGATCGTGGTCTGCCAAGCCAAAGCTTGCTGTGCGCCCAGTTCACTCAATATTTGCGTGTTCGTCTTGCGATCCTTCGTCTTGTATTCGCGATCGACCAACATCGATTTATTGTGCGTGGCGAACCAGATGAAAGTCGCATTCACAGCGAGCACCAACAAGATCAAGCCGATCAAACTCAACATCCACGGGTTGCGTAATCCTGATTTCTGGTCTTGCGAGATCATATCTTTAACCTTATTTCTTCGGAGCGTAGAACTGGCTCGTATATTCAGCGAACACCATCGGGTCATCCACGCTCTCCACACGGAACTGGATCGGTGTCACATCCTTGGTGGCGAATTTGCCAGGTGCTTTGACAAAGATGGTGAAAGATGTGCCACGACCATGATGGATCATCGGATTGTTCTCAGCCCCAATGATGACTTGGTCTTTCACACCGCCCTCAGCCGTCACTTTGACTTGGAAGTCCTTATCTGTCTTGTTCAGCAACTTGAAGTCGTATTTGTTCTGGACGGAGCCATCACTCATGCTCACAAAAAGCGGCTGACGCTCATGCATGATCTTTAGAGTCATCGATCCCAAATGAGTCAAGCCCCAGACGATCCCGCTCAGCGCCAAAACGATGATGCCGATGTACACCAAGGTACGAGGGTGTTCATACATCTTCTTGGCTGGTTTGCCAGACAACTCGTCTAGTGACGCATAGCGAATCAAACCGCGCGGCTTATCGATCTTATCCATGATGGAGTCACAAGCGTCGATACACAGGCCGCAAGTGATGCAGCCAAGTTGCTGACCGTTACGAATGTCTACACCCGTTGGACAAACTTGAACGCATTGGAAGCAATCGATGCAATCACCCTGAGGCGCGACCACTTCACCGCCACGACGGATCTTGCCGCGAGGCTCGCCGCGTGTGTAATCGTATGTCGGCAGAATGGTCTGCGAGTCATTCATCACCGCTTGAATACGAGCGTATGGGCACAACCAGATGCATGTCTGCTCACGCAGGAGTCCGGCAAGAATGTAGGTGCCCGCAAAGAACGCAAACAGTGTCACCCAACCGACCATAGGCAATTGGAAGTGAATGAGCATGTTCCAATAATCGAATGCATCGACAAACCAGATTGAGAAGCTAATACCTGTGAGCAAGGCAATTGCTGCCCATGCCAAGTGTTTTAGGCCCTTCTTTTTGATCTTGTCCGCATCCCAAGGCGCCGCCTCCAATTTGCGGCGTGCGGTAGGATTACCTTCGATCTTCTCTTCTATCCAAGTGAACCAGTCGGTCCAAGCGGTTTGGAAGCAGAAATAGCCACACCACACGCGCGAAGCGACCGAAGTCACAGCAAACAACGTCATCGCCGCCACCAATAGCAGCAAGGACAACATCCAGATATCTTGCGGCAGAACGGTCAGATTAAAGAAATGGAATTGACGATGATCGATGTCGAACAAGATCGCCTGCTTGTCATTCCATCGCAGGTACGGCACTAGGAAGAAGGGCAGCCACAATGCGAGTTGAGCGCGGTCTTTGAAGGTACGGAAAAAACCAGCCATGCGCTTTGCATGAATGGTCTTGTCGCCCATGTTGACCGTCCACGTCCACGTCTCGAATTCATTGTAGATCGAGGTAACTTCGCCAACCTCTTTCTTTTCTGCTTCCGGCTTATCAATTCCTTGGTTCACGCTCACACTCCTAATTGAAAGAGGAATCCCCAGCCTCGCGCCGAGTCCCAAAATAACATCGGAGCGATTCTACTGCTTGAGTAGAACCGCTTCAGTGATATTTTGCACAGAATGAAAAAGGAGGAGAGCGAACTCTCCTCCTTTTTCAAATGCTAACTATTACTTTCCCGCTTTTTCGGCTTCAGCTTGCTTTGCATTGCGAATTGCCTTGAAAAGCAACCACACTGGAACCAAGAATGACAGAGCGACGCAAATAATCACTCCCCACAAAACCGCATCATTGTTGATGGAATTCATCTTCACACTCCTTGTTCAGATTCTGAAGGACTGCACGGGCGCACCCGTGCAGACTTGTACATCTTACTGAGCTGCTGCTGGAGCCGGAGCGTCAGCCTGACCGCCACCAAACTTGTAAACGTAAACTGCCAGCTTCTTGATCTCAGCATCGGACAGCTTCGCACCTTGGAACGCTGGCATCACAGCCACACGTGTCTCTGGTGTGCCTGCGTTGACGCCGTTCTTGATGGTGTACTTGATGCCTTCGACAGAGCTGTCAAAACGCCATACGCTGTCAGTCAGGTTAGCAGAGCCCATCGCTTGCATGCCCTTACCGTCTTCACCGTGACATGCGGTACAGCCCTTTTCCGCAAACAGAGGAGTGGAAGTTGGTTTGCCCGCCGCAACAGCATTCGCCAATGCATCGACTTCAGCTTCAGACAACATATCCTTGTGCGCCATCATCATGCCTTGGCGACCACCAACGATCGTAGTGTGGATGTCGTCGATCTTGCCACCGAACAACCAGTCGTCGTCATTCAGGATAGGTGCGAACAGACCTTGCTTGTCGTGCGTACCTACACCGTTCTGACCGTGACAAGCTGCGCAGTTATCACCGAACAGCACCTTGCCGGAACGTGTAACGTATTCCGTCAATTCGCCGTCAGCCAAGATCGCTGCAGGAGTCATGTCCTTGAGCTTGGCTTCATACTTACCACGCACTTCGTCCACAACGCTCTTGTCAGCTTCCATCTCGCTGATCGCAGTCCAGCCACCAACCCCCTTAAAGAAGGTATTGCCGTTTGTAAGCGGAATGGATGGATACCATATCCAGTAAATCACCACCCAGATCGCGCTGGCCGTCAGACCCAGCATCCACCATTTGGGCGGCTGATTGATATAGTCGCCCAAATCGTCATCCCAAACGTGGCCAGTGGTTGGCACGTCACCTGCATTATGTTTATCACTCATCTTTTTTCTCCCAATTTGATAGGGTCTTCGTCATCCAGCGCCATCGCGGCCTGGGATTCGAATCGTTCCTTGTTGGACGGCCGGAACACCATGACATAGGCCGCAACCATCCCCGCCGCTGCGACCAGCAGGAAGAAGACTCCCAGCCAGTCGTTCGTGGTCATGGCTTGCGTATCCATGCCTAGGTATTCCAACAGTTTAGTCACGGTAGTTCACACCTTCTTCGAACTTGACGTGATTGCCCAGCCCTTGCAGGTAGGTGATCAGCGCGTCCATGTCGGTCTTGCCTTCCAACTCGGCCGCTGCACCGGCGATATACTCGTCAGTGTAGATAGTCTTTGGCACTGGGTTGAACGGCATCATCGTCATGACCTTGAGTGTTTGCACGGTCTCTTCAACATTCACTGGCTTGCTTTCCAACCAGAAGTAGTTCGGCATAACGGACTCAGGAACGACCTCGCGTGGATACTTCAGATGGCGGCGGTGCCATTCATCCGAGTATTTTCCACCCAAGCGAGCCAAGTCTGGACCTGTACGCTTGGAGCCCCATTGGTAAGTGTGGTCATACATCGACTCTTCAGCGATGGAGTAGTGACCATAACGATCCTTCTCATCACGGAATGGACGAATCATCTGCGAGTGGCACAAGAAGCAACCTTCGCGGATGAACACGTTACGACCAGCCGTTTCCAACGCTTTGTAAGGACGCACGCCATCGCCAGGAACCCAGTCATTCAGCGTCTTGTGTGCTGAAGTCTCTGGATTCCAGATGATCTTGTCCATCGGAATCACATTGCCATTGGCGTCTTTGTGTTGCGTGTTGTTACAAGTTGGATCGTTCTGGCACATCGCCGTGTTAGGCAGATAGAACAGCGGAACGATTTCAACGATACCGCCGATCGCCACAGCGATCGCGGTCATAACAAACATCAGGAGCGTACTACGTTCGATCTTGTCCTGAAATTTTGTCGAGTACAGTGTGTCGTGATCAGACATTTTTCACTCCTTATGCGTTAGCTGGAACACCGCTTGCACTGCGCGCAGCACTTGCAGTACGCACAGTCATCACGATGTTGTAGAGAGCGATCCAGGTACCGATGTTGAAGATCAGACCGCCGATAGCACGCATCGCGTAGTACGGATGCATTGCGGAAACCGATTCAACGAAGGTATAGGTCAGTGTGCCGTACTCGTCATAGTCGCGCCACATCAGACCCTGCATGATGCCAGAGACCCACATCGCAACAACATAGATAACGGTACCGATAGTCGCCAACCAGAAGTGGACGTTAACCAGACCTTCGGAGTACATCTTCTCTACGCCCCACAGCTTTTTAACCATGTGGTACATCGCGCCGTAGGCAACCATCGCCATCCAGCCCAACGCGCCAGAGTGAACGTGACCAACCGTCCAGTCAGTGTAGTGAGACAGTGCATTCACAGTCTTGATAGACATCACAGGGCCTTCGAATGTGGACATCGCGTAGAACGCCAGAGCCACAACCAAGAAGCGCAAGATGTAGTCGGTACGCAATTTGTCCCATGCACCGGACAAAGTCATCATACCGTTCATCGCGCCACCCCAAGATGGGATGATCATCGCCAGAGAAACTGCGGCGCCAAGGGAGCCAGTCCAGTCAGGCAATGCTGTGTATTGCAAGTGGTGCGCGCCCAACCAAACGTAACCGAAAGACAATGCCCAGAAGTGCAACACAGACAGACGATACGAGAACACTGGCTTACCAGCTTGCTTAGGAACGAAGTAGTACATGATGGCCAAGAAGCCGCCAGTCAAGTAGAAACCCACCGCATTGTGACCCCACCACCATTGGATCATAGCGTCTTGTACGCCAGAGTAGATGGAGAAGGAGTTAGTCATACTGACAGGGATCGCCATGCTGTTCACAACGTGCAGATACGTGATCATCACGATCATGCCCATGGTGAACCAGTTAGACACATAGATATGCGAAGTCTTGCGGATGCCGATGGTCATGATGTAGTTGAAACCGTACATCAACCATACGACTGCAATCGCGATATCGATCGGCCATTCCAACTCAGCGTATTCCTTGCCTGAAGTCCAGCCCAAAGGCAATGTGACTACAGCGGAAACGATGATCAGATTCCAACCAATGAACGTCGCCCATGCCAGCTTGTTGCTCCACAGAGCAGTCGCGCCAGTACGTTGAACGATATAGAAACCTGTTGCCATCAGCGCACAACCACCGAACGCAAAAATCACCGCGTTGGTATGCAAAGGACGCAAACGACCGAATGTGATCCATTCGAGGTCAAAGTTTAAGAACGGCCATGCCAATTCGGATGCCACATACACACCGACCAACGTGCCCACAACTGCATAAATGGCGGCGGCGATGGTAAACCAACGCACTACCTCCATGTCATACTTTACTGGTGTCGCTTGAGTAGCTGCCACAGTAATCTCCTCCCCAGAGCAAGTTAAAAAACCAATGCGCCCAACACACCAATAATCCGGAATGCGTGGCGCACCCTTTTACTACCTATTTCTAAAGCGCGGCAAATTGTCGCAGTGCGGCGACGACAAGTAAAGCCAAAACTAGTTCCAACCCCAGCATACCCAACTAAAACCCTCGGGATGATGCGACCAGAATGTGGCAGATAGTAGGCAATATCCTTACGCGCCTATTTGATATAAATCAAAAAGCCTTGATCAAGGATGGAGTAATAGATAACGAGGGATGGAGCGGGTGAAGGGGATCGAACCCTCGTATGCAGCTTGGGAAGCTGCCGTTCTACCATTGAACTACACCCGCATATAGTAGAATGCGGCGCGCATTCTAACACGAGCGATTTAAGCAAAGTGATCACCCTCACCATCAATGGCGCATCGCGCCAAGTTCCCACGAACACAACGGTCGCATCACTCATCGAGGAGATGGGGCTGACTGGAAAGCGTATCGCCCTTGAGCGAAACGGTGACATCGTACCGCGCAGTACATTCACCACGCAGACTTTGGCCGACGGCGACAAGCTAGAGATCGTCGTCGCAGTAGGCGGCGGCTAGGACATCAATCAGGAAAATCATCATGAACGACAAACTCATCATCGCAGGCAAGAGCTATTCATCTCGGCTTTTGGTCGGCACTGGCAAATATAAAGACTTCACCGAGACGCGCGCGGCATTGGATGCCAGCGGCACCGAGATCGTCACTGTGGCGATCCGTCGCACCAATCTCGGGCAGAACGCGAACGAGCCCAATCTGCTCGATGCCGTGCCGCCCTCGAAATTCACCTACCTGCCCAACACCGCAGGTTGCTACACCGCAGACGACGCTGTGCGCACATTACGTTTAGCGCGCGAACTACTGGATGGCCATAGCTTGGTCAAGCTGGAAGTGTTGGGCGACCCGCAATCGCTGTATCCCAATGTGATAGAGACTATCGCCGCCGCAAAAACTTTGGTGGCAGAGGGTTTTCAAGTGATGGTGTACACCTCGGACGACCCCATCATCGCCAAACAACTGGAAGATATCGGTTGCGTCGCCATCATGCCACTGGCTTCTCTCATCGGCTCCGGCATGGGCATTCTCAATCCGTGGAACCTGCAACTCATCATGAATCGCGTCAGCGTACCTGTGATCGTTGATGCAGGCGTGGGCACGGCTTCGGATGCGGCGATCGCAATGGAGCTTGGCTGTGCAGGCGTACTCATGAACACCGCTATCGCTGGCGCACAAAATCCTGTACTGATGGCAAGTGCGATGAAGAAGGGCGTAGAAGCGGGACGCGAAGCCTACCTCGCAGGACGTATGCCTAAGAAGTTGTACAGCGCCAGCCCTAGCTCACCCACTACGGGCATCATCTCTTCGGCACGAAGCTAATGAACGATACCGAAGACCTCAGCAAGCGGCATATCCGCAGCTTCGTATTGCGCCAAGGCAGGGTGTCCGTGGCACAACAACGTGCCATCGACACCCTGCTGCCTCGATACGGCATCCCGTATGCTGCCCATCCACTCGATCTCGATACAGCCTTCCGCCGCAAGGCGCCCAAGATTTTGGAGATTGGCTTCGGCATGGGAGACAGCACAGCGACCATCGCACAGGCAAATCCTGACACCGATTATCTGGCACTGGAGGTTCACACACCTGGTGTCGGCAACCTACTCAAACTGATCGAGTCAGAAAATCTAGAGAACATCCGCATCATGCAACACGATGCAGTCGAAGTTCTGCGCGACATGATCGCTGATGCCAGTTTGGATGGGGTTCATATCTTCTTTCCCGACCCTTGGCACAAAGCGCGTCATAACAAACGGCGCTTGATTCAATCGCCCTTCATCGCGCAACTCGTAAAGAAGATAAAAGTCGGCGGATACATCCATGTCGCCACCGATTGGCAGGATTACGCTGAGCAAGTGCTGCGAGTATTTGATGCAGAGGTCTTGCTAGAGAACACGGCGACCGATTACGCACCACGCCCAAGCTATCGCCCACTCACCAAGTTCGAGAAACGCGGCCTCAATCTAGGACACGGCGTTTGGGACTTAGTCTTCCGCCGTAAGGAATAACTCCAGCAAGTCATTCAAGAAGCGCTGCCCCAGTTGCGTCGGGGCGATACGCTGATGGTCGCGCGATAGCAATCCTCGCCTCTCCGCTTCCAGCAACTCGTTTTGAATAGAAAGCAACGTCAAACTGGTGCGTTCTGCGAACAAGTTGCTCTCGAATCCCCCGTTCAAGCGTAGCGCATTCATCATGAACTCGAACGGCAACGCATCGACACCTACCACATTTTCGATTTGAATCGGCGCACCTGCCGCGACCTGTTGCATATACGACTGAGGTTGTTTGTAGCGCGCTTGGCGCAACACTTTATCGGGGAAACTTAGTTTGCTGTGCGCACCCGCGCCTATCCCAAGATAATCACCGAATTGCCAGTAGTTGAGATTGTGCTTGGCACGCCGTTTGGGCTGCGCGAAGGCGGAGGTCTCGTAATGCTCATAGCCCTGTGTTGCCAATAACGCTTCGATGCGCTGTTGCATCTCAGCACTCGCATCATCATCGGGCAACGCAGGCGGGTTGTGATGGAATTGCGTGTTCGGCTCCAGCGTCAGGTGATAACAGGACAGATGTTGCGGCTTGAACAGCAATGCGCTTCGTACATCCTGTAGCGCTTCGTCAATCGTTTGATCCGGTAGCGCATACATCAGATCGAGATTGATGTTATCGAAATGCCGCTGCGCGATCTCTATGGCGCGCTTCGCCTCATCTGCCGAGTGGATACGCCCCAAGGCTTTTAGATGCTTATCGTTGAAACTCTGGATGCCCATGGATAGGCGATTCACTCCCGCCTCGCGGAACGCCGCGAATTTATCCGCCTCTACCGTGCCGGGGTTTGCCTCCAGTGTGATCTCGGCATTCATATCCAAAGACAACAACATGCGCACATTGCGTAGGATCTCGCTCACCGCCTCACCACTCAACAAGCTGGGCGTACCCCCACCAAAGAAGACCGTGTAGACCTTGCGCCCCCAAATTTGCTGCAACGCCATCTCCAAGTCGCGCACCAACGCCGCCACATATTCTTTTTCAGGAATTGCGGCCCTCGCCTCATGCGAATTGAAATCGCAATACGGACATTTGCGCACGCACCAAGGGATGTGGATATATAAGGACAGCGGAGGTAAGGCTTGAAAGGCTACGCCACGGGAGCGTAGCCCGATTGCTTGCAACTGATGCGAGGTCATTCGATGCCGCGAGCCTTTAACTTCTCTAACAATACTTTCATCGCTTTGCCGCGATGGCTGATGGCGTGCTTCTCATCGTGTGTGAGCTCCGCACTCATCTTGCCTAGTTCTGGCAACCAGAAATACGGGTCATAGCCAAAACCACCATCCCCTCGCGCTTCACGTGCTATCTCGCCATGCCATTCGCCCTCGGCGATGATGGGCTGCGCATCTCCTGCCCAACGCACCAACACCAACACGCAGTAGTAATGTGCGCGGCGATCCTCATGCGTCTTCATCGCTTCCAGCAAGGCTTGATTGTTGCGCTCGTCCGAACGTGGCAAGCCAGAGAAACGCGCCGATATCACGCCGGGCATGCCTTTGAGCGCATCCACGCAGATGCCGGAATCATCCGCCAACGCGGGCAAGCCGCTCTCACGGCTGGCATGGCGTGCCTTTTCCAGAGCGTTCTCCACGAAAGTGATGTGTGGCTCCTCCGCTTCCGAGATGCCCAATTGCGACTGCGTCACCACCTCGATGCCCAACGGCGCGAGCATCCTTTGGAATTCGGCGAGCTTGCCCGGATTGTTGGAGGCGATGACAAGTTTCTTCATTGCTTCAGCGCCTCGCGTTGCATGGCGATCAATTCGGTGATGCCTTTATGTGCCAGCCCGAGCAAGACATCCATCTCTGCACGTGAGAAGGCATGACCTTCTGCCGTCCCCTGCACTTCGACGAAGTTACCGTTGCCCAACATCACCACGTTCATGTCGGTATCGCAGGCGGAGTCTTCGACGTAGTCCAGATCGAGCACGGGCGTGCCTTCATAGATGCCAACAGAGATGGCGGCGATTCCATCCTTGATTGGACTCTCCTTCAACAGACCTTTAGTCATCAGGCTAGTCACCGCATCTTGCAGCGCGACGAATGCACCCGTGATGCTGGCCGTGCGCGTGCCGCCATCAGCTTGAATCACGTCGCAATCTAGCGTGATGGTACGTTCGCCCAACTTACCGAGGTCGACCACCGCACGCAGGCTACGCCCGATCAAGCGTTGGATCTCTTGCGTACGTCCAGACTGCTTACCCTTGGCCGCTTCACGCCCCATGCGTTCACCCGTGGAGCGCGGCAGCATGCCATATTCCGCCGTGACCCAGCCTTCGCCGCTGCCTTTCTTATGCGGCGGTACGCGCTCTTCCACGCTGGCCGTGCAGATGACTTTGGTGTCGCCGCACTCGATGAGTACCGAGCCTTCAGCATGTTTGGTGTAGTGACGGGTGATGCGGATCGCACGAAGTTGATCGGGCTGACGCTGACTAGGACGCATGGTGATACCTCTTAAAATTTTCAGGAATTCTGGGGCTTAACGACTTAGGTAGGTGCTGGCCGCTCGTCAAGAATGATACAGACAGGTGACTCAGTACTATGATCTTGCTCGGCATCGCCCAAGCGAGCGACCACAGCGGTGGTGTTATCCGCACGCGCACCCTCACGGAACACGGCCACTTCCACCAATTCGACCAACAGGTTGCCGATCGGTTGCGCAGAGACAAGCTTCACCAACTCTTCTCGCAGCAACGGACTCCAAAAGCCATCGCTACACAGCAGCAGGGCATCTCCGCTCATCGCATCGACACTAGGCGACACTTCGACATAGAACATATCTTCCACACCACCCAAGCAGTTGGTGATCTTGTTGCGATCGGGGTGGGTCTTCATCTCGTCTTCGGTGATGATCCCCCAGTCCGCCCACTGTTGTACGACGGAATGGTCTTTGGTCACATTGGCGACAGCATCACCGCGCAATAGATAGAAGCGCGAATCGCCCGCATGCGCGAACCATACTTTGCCATCCTGCACCAAGGCCACCACACAGGTGGTGCCGGGATTGCCCCCCAATTGGTTCTCTCGTGCATAGTCGATGATGGCATCATGACCGGCGCGCATGGTGGCGCGCAAAAACACTTCTGGCTCTTTCGCGCGCCCTTGCTCCAAACGACTGAAGGCGCGCATGAAGGTATACACCGCGATCTGCGCCGCGATCTCGCCATGCAGATGTCCGCCCATGCCGTCAGCGAGCACCAACAACAGCGCATCGTTGGTGTAAGCGTAGCCCACCCGATCCTGGTTGTATTTGCGACCGCCGATGTGATTGGCCTGATGGACAGCGAACTTCATTGTTTTCCTGATTATTTAGTCGCCAGCAGCGCTGTGTTCAGCGGTGACGGTGTGCAATCGTAATATAATGCGCGCCATTCAGCCCGTGTTTTTTCCATCCCTCTGGAGTCTCGATGATCTACAGCATGACCGGCTTCGCCGTCGCCTCCGCCGAACTCGATAGTGGTTCGCTCACGCTAGAGCTACGCGCCGTCAACCATCGCTATCTCGACTTACAGCTACGCATGCCGGATGAGCTACGCTCGCAAGAATCCGCATTGCGTGAAGCGATCTCCGCCCAATTGACCCGAGGCAAGGTGGAATGCCGTATCGGCTATGCCCCTCGCGCGTCCACTCAGAATCCCGCCCACCTGAATCAAGACATGGTCCAACAGTTGGCCGCATGGAGCACCCAAGTACGTGAAGTGATGCCCGATGCGCGTCTTTTATCCGTTGCCGATGTCTTGCGCTGGAACGGCGTATTGGAAAGCCCTGCACTATCTGCCGATACGATGCAGACCACCCTGCAAAGCCTGATGAAACAGGTGCTACACGACTTCTCCGCCGCGCGCCAACGCGAGGGAGAGAAGCTCAAGAGTTTCCTTCTCGAACGCGTCGCACAGATCGAAGCGTTACGCATAAGTGTCGCGCCGCGCATCCCCAATGCGATCATCGCCTACGAGACCAAACTGCGCGCGAAGTTGTTGGAAGCCTTGGGTAGCGAGGATGACGAGCGTGTGCGCCAAGAGATCACTTTGTACGCCAGCAAGGTCGATGTGGACGAAGAGTTGTCACGCTTGCTGACGCATCTGGATGAGGTGAAACGTGTATTGAGCAAAGGCGGCGCTGTCGGCAAACGCTTGGATTTTTTGATGCAAGAGTTGCACCGCGAAGCGAACACCTTAGGCTCAAAATCAGTGGATGCAGAAGTATCGCGCTGCGCGATGGAGATCAAGATCCTCATCGAACAGATGCGCGAACAAGTACAGAATATCGAATAGGAATTGGAGAGAATCATGTCCGGCAGCCTTTTTGTCATCAGCGCCCCCTCAGGAGCAGGCAAGACCAGTTTGGTACATGCCCTGCTCAACATCAATCCGCAGATCGACCTGTCGGTGTCCTACACCACACGTCAACCACGCGCGGGAGAAGTCGACGGCAAGGACTACCACTTCGTCACTCGCGAAACATTCCTCAGCATGGCGCAACGTGGCGAATTCCTAGAGAGCGCCGAGGTATATGGCAACCTCTACGGCACCTCGCAGAGTTGGATCACGCAGGAGAACGCGAAAGATAGGGACATCTTGCTGGAGATCGATTGGCAGGGTGCAGCGCAAGTGCGCAAGCTGTTCCCCCTGTGCGTCAGCATCTTCATCCTCCCGCCTTCAATCGAAGCTCTTGAGCAACGTCTGAAAGGGCGCGGCAAAGATGATGCTTCCGTCATCGCGAAGCGTCTGTCCGCTGCGCGCGAGGATGTATCTCATGTCGCTGAATTCGATTATGTTATTATCAACGACAACCTGAACGAGGCGTTACGCGAGCTCAATTCTGTCGTGCTTGCCGCCCGTTTGCGAGGGTCTAGCCAACTGGCTAGACATCAGCAACTCATCAACCAATTACAGACATCGGAGAAATAAACCATGGCACGCATCACTGTCGAAGATTGCATGAAGAACATCCCTAACCGTTTCGAACTGACACTGGCAGCCGCTTATCGCGCACGTCAACTAGCGAACGGCGCGAACCATCTGGTCGAAAGCGGTAAAGACAAGCCTACAGTCGTTGCCCTGCGCGAGATCAGCGAAGGTAAGGTAGGTATCGAGATCCTGAATCGCGGAATGGCCTAATGCCATTGCCGCCGAGCACTTCGGCGGCACTTTCCCTACATGTCGCAAGCCGATGCTGACGCTCTCCTGCAAGAGGTTTCCGCCTACCTGAAGTCTGAGGACGTGGCGCTGATCCAAGCCGCGCTTGATTTCAGCCATGCCGCTCATGAAGGCCAGTTGCGCGAATCGGGCGCACCCTACGTAACACACCCCATCGCGGTCGCCCGCATCCTCACTCCGCTACACCTTGATGTACATGCCATCACCGCGGCCTTGCTGCATGATGTCGCTGAGGACACCAATGTCACCATCGAAGAGATCTCGACCCGTTTCGGCAAACAAGTGGCCGACCTAGTCGATGGTCTGAGCAAGATCGATAAGCTACAGTTCGAGACGAAAGAGGACGCGCAAGCCGAGAACTTCCGCAAGATGTTGATGGCGATGGCGCGCGATGTGCGTGTCATCCTCATCAAACTCGCCGACCGCTTGCATAACATGCGCACCCTAGGTTCGGTCTCCAAGGGAAAGAGCGAGCGCATCGCACATGAGACGATGGACATCTATGCACCTATCGCCAATCGCCTCGGTTTGAACAACGTCTACCAAGAGCTAGAAGACCTCAGCTTCAAGTACCTGCACCCCAACCGCTATTCGGTGCTTTCTAAGGCACTCAAGGTCGCGCGAGGTAATCGTCGCGAGGTGGTCAGCAAGATATTGGAAGCCATCGGGCAACGCCTAGCCGACAATCATCTGAAAGCCGAAGTCAAAGGTCGCGAAAAGCATCTGTATGGCATCTACGAAAAGATGCAGTCCAAGTCGCTGGCCTTCGCACAGGTGCTGGACATCTACGGCTTCCGCATCTTGGTCGATGACGTGCCCTCGTGTTATCTCGCGCTGGGTGTGTTGCATGGTTTGTATAAACCCTTCCCTGGCAAATTCAAAGACTACATCGCCATTCCCAAAGCCAATGGATATCAGTCCCTGCATACCGCCCTGTTTGGCCCATTCGGCACACCAATCGAGGTACAGATCCGTACGCATGAGATGAACAAGTTGGCGGAGAGTGGCGTGGCATCTCACTGGCTCTACAAGACATCCGAGACACAGATCAACGAGTTGCACCAAAAGACTCACCAATGGCTGCAAAGCCTGCTGGAAAGTCTGGCGCAGAGTGGCGACTCGGTCGAATTCCTCGAACACCTGAAGGTCGATCTCTTCCCTGACGAGGTGTATGTGTTCTCACCCAAGGGCAAGATTTTCGCCATGCCGCGTGGGGCGACCACCGTGGATTTCGCCTACGCGGTGCACACCGATATCGGCAATCGTTGCGTCGCAACGAAAGTCAATTCCGAACTCGTTCCTCTACGTACCGAGTTGCGTAACGGTGACCGCGTAGAGATCGTCACCGCGCCGCATGCACATCCGAATCCCGCATGGTTAGGCTACGTCGTCACCAGCAAAGCGCGTAGCGAGATCCGCCACGCGTTGAAGACGATGCATCTTGATGAGTCATCCAAGCTGGGGGAGCGACTACTCAGCCAAGCACTCACCTCACTCAGCATCAAGTTACAAGACATCCCTGATATCTGCTGGGATAGAGTGCTTAAGGAGACGGGAAGTAAATCACGGCAAGACCTGCTCACCGATATCGGCCTAGGTCGTCGCCTGAACATGGTCATCGCCAAGCAACTCGCCAAGATGAGCGATGGGGAGAGCTCTAGGTCCGATACGAATTCGGGCGGTGTCATCACCTTGCTTGGCAATGAAGGTATGGCCATCCAGTACGCGAAATGCTGCCGCCCCATTCCGGGCGACCCCATCATCGGCGTCATCAAGAGTGGACAGGGACTCATCGTCCATACGCATGATTGCCCAACTCTGCGCAAAGGGCGGAGCGGTGATGAATGGTTAGACGTGGTGTGGGATAAGAACATCACACGCCCATTCGACGTGAGCCTCAAGCTCATCGTAGCCAATCGTCGCGGGGTACTGGCCAAAGTGGCCGCCGCCATCGCTGAATCCGAGTCCAACATCGAGAACGTCAACTTCAGTAACGAGGGCGAATACACGGCTCTCTACTTCACTCTGCAAGTGAACAATCGCCTACACCTCGCTGCCATCATGCGTAATCTGCGCAAGATCGAAGAAGTGATACGCATCATCCGTGTGAAGAATACAGGCTGAACCGATTCGATTCCCTTCAACGATCAGGAGGCGACATGAAAGACACACTTAAACCCGGCATCAGATACGAACTTAAATTCCTCGTACCCACATCCAAGACGGTTCCCGCTTTATATCCTGAAGCTGAAGAATTCCTAGCGATGCCCGAGGTGTTCGCTACTGGATTCATGGTGGGTTTTTTGGAGTGGGCATGCATCAAGTGCATCAATCCTCACCTCGATTGGCCTAAAGAGCAGACCGTGGGAACACATGTGGATGTGAGCCACCTTGCTGCAACGCCACCTGGTCTAGAGGTTACCGCGACGGTCGAGTTGATCGAAGTGGATGGTAGACGGCTGGTATTTAGCGTCGAAGCGCATGATGGTATCGACACCATCTCCAAAGGCAGACATGAACGCTTCGTCATCAACAAAGAGAGATTCGATGCGAAGCTGGAAGAAAAATTAAAACGCTGATGCACCGAAGCGCTGCATCAGTTTCAACATGGCGGAGGCTTTGTCCAGCGTCTCTTGATACTCGGCGTCACATTCAGAGTCTGCCACGATTCCCCCACCCGCCCAGCAAGATAGCTCCCCATCCTTGAATGTCAGTGTACGGATCGCGATATTGGTATCCATATTGCCGTCGAACCCGACATAACCTATCGCTCCGCAATAGACACCTCGACGCTGTGATTCCAACTCTTCGATGATCTGCATCGCTCTTAGCTTGGGTGCGCCCGTGATCGAGCCGCCGGGAAAACAATCTCTCAGCACGTCGAGTGCATCATTCCCTTTGGATAATCGTCCTTCGACCGTGCTCACCAAGTGATGCACATTGGCGAAGCTCTCCACCTCGAACAACTTAGGCGCCTTTACCGACCCCACTTCGCAACTCCGGCTGAGGTCGTTGCGTAACAGATCGACAATCATCAGATTCTCCGCCCTATCCTTCGGGTGATCGCGCAACTCATCTGACATTCGACGATCTTCGTCCGTATTCTCACTACGGGGTCGCGTGCCCTTGATGGGCTTGGTCTCCACCCTACCTTGCTGTACCTTAAGGAAACGCTCGGGTGAGGCGCACATTATCTTTAGCCCTAGATATTCCAGAAACGCCGAATAGGGTGCGGGATTGGAGATGCGCATCGCTCGATAGGCCTCGAATGCATCTCCCGTGGCCTGTACTGAGAACCTTTGTGCCAGATTGACTTGATAGCAGTCACCCTCTTTCAGATAGGTCATGACCTTTTCGAAGGCGGAGCGATAGTCGTCTCGACTCAGATCTGGGCGAATGTGTCCTGCCACATTGAACGTCGCCTTCTGATCTTTCGGCTGTTCCAACTTCGCAACGATTCGCGTGCTGACCTGAACCAAACTTCGCTCCGTCTCCGGATAGCGCAACCGCGAAACCAATCGGGCACTCGCTTGTTGGTGGTCGACAATGATCGCCCAATCGTAGAGGCCAACTGCCATCTCAGGAGGCTCGTTATTGAGCGACATGGTGTCATTCAACTGATGGTATCTACGCCCGAGTTCATAGCTCCAGTACCCTAATGCGCCCCCCGCAAAGGGGAGTTCGGGAATCGCCTCTGACTTATGCCCCAACATATCCTGCAACAATGCGATGGGGTCATCGGATGAGCGGCTTTTTTCTGTTCCACGCACAATCTCCGTGACTTGGCCACGCGTGGTCAACGTAGCTACGGGTTGCGCAACGATGATGTCATATCGGCCCCTGCCGCCACTATCCAACCAAGCCGCCCAAGGCAGATCGCGCACCGCCTCGAAATAGGCGCTGCTATCAGATAAGTAGGGTAAGGGAGAGCTATAGAGCATCGGTGATAGAATCAAAGACAGACTTAATTTGGGTACTCGATATGACCACGATCGTCGCTGTTAAAAAGAATGGATATGTCGCCATCGCCGCTGACACCCTGACCACCTTCGGCAACACGCGCCTGCACGCCACCCAGGATGCATCACACGACAAGATATTACGTGTCGGCGACAACTTCGTCGGCGTGTGTGGCAGTGCCGCTCACCACCTCGTACTTACCAGCCTGCTAGCGAAGATGCCTGACGTACAGCTTAACAGCAAGGAATCCATCTTTGAAACTTTCAAGAAATTACACCCCATCTTGAAAGAAGAATGCTTCTTGAACCCCAAAGAAGATGAAGAAGATCCCTATGAATCGAGCCAGATCACCGCACTCATCGCCAATGCCAATGGCATCTTTGGAGTGTATTCGATGCGCGAGGTGTTCGAGTTCACCCAATTCTGGGCGATCGGCTCTGGGCACGAGTTCGCACTAGGCGCCATGCACCAAGCCTATCTTCACGAGGAGAATGCCGCAGATATCGCACGCGCCGGCGTCGAGACCGGCATCGCTTTCGATAAGAACAGCGATGCTCCCATCACTTCCTACCTCGTCAAACTGAACTGATCGAATGACGTTTATTTAGAGGGAACGAAGCTCTCCAAGGATTTGGATGCTTGTTTACCACCTGATTCGCAGAGGGCACAACTCCCTCCACATCACGCGGTAATAATTTTTGAACCTGCCGTCAGATAGCGGTGCGAGCCTTAACGCAACGCAGACGAACCACGATACGCCAACCTAAAACAACGCCTTGCCTATTTCAGAGGACAATGCCCCACGCACTTTTTCAAGTGCGACCAAAAACCACTTCGAGCCTGTCCGGCCCGCCACCCGACAACCGTGAATCAGCCCCTAACTACAACTACTTGATCGGGGCCGCCTTCACAGCCTTTCAAACACCTTAGTTTGGCTTGCTGATGCCTGGTGTTGGGAAAGGCCAAGTCGCAGCTGGACGCACAGGAGCAGGTGCTGAAGGAGCCGGAGCGGCAGCCGGTGCTACTGCTGGCTTAGCTGCTACTGGTTTCTTCGCTACAGCTTTTTTCGCAGCTGGTTTCTTAGCTGCAGGTTTAGCTGCCGCCTTTGCCGCTGGCTTAGCCGCTACTTTTTTAGCTGCTGGCTTCTTAGCAACTGCCTTTTTGGCTGCTGGCTTTTTAGCTACAGCTTTTTTCGCAGCTGGCTTCTTAGCTGCTACTTTTTTAGCTGCTGGCTTCTTAGCAACTGCCTTCTTGGCTGCTGGCTTTTTAGCTACAGCTTTTTTCGCAGCCGGTTTCTTAGCTGCTACTTTTTTGGCTGCTGGCTTCTTAGCAACTGCCTTTTTGGCTGCTGGCTTTTTAGCTACAGCTTTTTTCGCAGCTGGTTTCTTAGCTGCTACTTTTTTGGCTGCTGGCTTCTTAGCAACAGCTTTCTTGGCTGCTGGTTTTTTGGCGGCTACTTTTTTAGCGGCTGGCTTCTTAGCTGCTACTTTTTTCGCTGCCGGCTTCTTTGCTGCTGGTTTAGCTTTCTTTGCTGCTACCATTTCAACCTCCTTAGTGGTGAAAGTTAACAAAAAACAACACTACAACGAACAACTACTACACCCTCAACACACCGCGAACGGCATGATTGAAGCCCTTGCAACAAAGGCTGCAAAAGCAGCCTTTGTCATCGATTTAATCCCAAGATAGCGCGCCACCCGTCTGATATTCGGTGACTCGCGTCTCAAAAAAGTTTTTCTCCTTTTTAAGATCGATCATCTCCGCCATCCACGGGAATGGATTGGTCGCACCTTGATACAGAATGTCCACTCCGATCTGTTGGCAACGACGGTTCGCGATGAAGCGCAGATATTCTTTGAACATCCCCGCATTCAGACCCAATACGCCACGCGGCATGGTGTCCTCCGCATAGCGATACTCCAACTCGACACCTTTTTGGAACAGACCACGGATCTCTTCGCGGAAGGCTGGTGTCCACAGATGGGGATTCTCTAGCTTGATCTGGTTGATGACATCCACACCAAAGTTCAGGTGCATGGATTCGTCACGCAGGATGTATTGATACTGCTCGGCCGCGCCAGTCATCTTATTCTGACGACCCAACGCCAATATCTGCACGAAACCAACATAGAAGAACAGACCTTCCATGATGCAAGCGAATACGATCAGACTGCGCAGTAGCTTCTGGTCGTTCTCTGGCGTTCCTGTTTTGAATTCTGGATTGGTCAGCACGTCGATGAATGGCAACAAGAACTCGTCTTTGTCGCGGATGCTCTGCACCTCGTGGTACATATTGAACACTTCGCCCTCGTCCAAGCCCAAGCTTTCCACGATGTACTGGTAAGCGTGTGTATGGATAGCTTCTTCGAACGCCTGACGCAGCAAGAACTGACGGCACTCTGGATTGGTGATGTGGCGATAGGTACCCAGGGCGATGTTGTTCGCAGCAAGGCTATCAGCCGTGGTGAAGAAACCTAGATTGCGCTTCACCAAACGACGCTCATCGTCGGTCAGACCATTGGGGTTCTTCCACAAAGCGATGTCTGCCGACATATTGATCTCTTGTGGCATCCAGTGGTTGGCACAACCTGCCAGATATTTTTCCCACGCCCACTTGTACTTGAACGGCACCAGCTGATTCACATCAGCGCTGCTATTGATGATGCGCTTGTCTTCGACACGGATACGTCCAGCCGAAGTGGAAGCGATCGTGTAGCTGTGATCTGCCGCACCAGAACTTGCTCCCATCGCAGGCATGCGTGCCGCGGCTGGTGTCGTAGTGCTTGTTACTTCGTCATCAAAATTCAACATGGCATTCCCTTGTTTTTATTATTCGCCGCACGCGCAGCAAAAGTATCAGTTACTGCAAATCTTCACAAATGGATTGTGGTTACGACATAACCTAGAGGTTAGTCTTCGCCGTAATCCTAAGTGCAAATCCTGCTTCAGCAGACCCAACACCAGATGATTGTGGCTCCGCCCCCCTTCGGGATTTAACTTGCTACGCAAGTTAGCCTTCACCGCAACCCTGAAGTGAATCCTGCTTATTGGCAGGCTTCACATTCAGGGTTGTCAATCGAACAGAACTTTGGCTCTTCAGCCGCTGGCGCAGCAGCGAACGCACCGCCAGCACCTTCACCATTCGATACCGCATTCAAAGAACCGGCGCGAGATGTTGATTTTTCTGCGGAGGTCGCACCCAGAGTACGTAGGTAGTAGGTCGTCTTCAGGCCACGCAACCACGCCAGCTTGTAAGTGTCGTCCAACTTACGTCCCGACACGCCAGACATGTAGATATTGAGCGATTGCGCTTGGTCGATCCATTTCTGGCGACGCGATGCCGCTTCGATCAACCATGTCGGCTCGACCTCGAATGCGGTCGCATACAAGTTGCGCAATTCGGTCGGGATGCGATCGATCTTGGCTAAGCTGCCATCGAAATACTTCAGGTCGGCGATCATCACCTCATCCCACAATCCCATCTCTTTCAGGTCTGCCACCAGATGCTCGTTGATGACGGTGAACTCGCCAGACAGGTTCGATTTGACGAAGATGTTCTGATAGGTCGGCTCGATACAGGCAGAGACGCCGATGATGTTGGAGATCGTCGCGGTCGGCGCGATCGCCACGCAGTTGGAGTTGCGCATGCCGTATTGCTTGATGCGTGCACGCAAAGCATCCCAATCCATCGTCGCAGACATGTCGACTTCGACATAACCACCGCGCTGCTCACGCAACATGTCCAAACTGTCTTGCGGCAAGATGCCCTTGTCCCACAGACTGCCGCGATAGCTGGCATAGCGACCACGCTCTTCAGCCAACTCGGAAGACGCCCAATAAGCGTAGTAGCACACCGCCTCCATCGAACGATCTGCGAACTCGACCGCTTCTGGCGAAGAGTAAGGGATGCGCAAGTCATGCAGACAATCTTGGAAGCCCATGATGCCCAAACCGACCGGACGGTGTTTCAAGTTGGAATTGCGCGCCTTGGCTACAGCGTAGTAGTTGATGTCGATGACGTTATCAAGCATGCGCATCGCAGTGGTCACCGTTTGCTTCAACTTCTCATGGTTGATCTGCCCAGCTTGTGGATGCCCCTTAGGGAACAGATGCGCTTCCAGATTGACAGAGCCCAAATTACACACGGCGATCTCGCTATCCGAGGTGTTCAGCGTGATCTCAGTGCAAAGGTTGGAGCTATGCACCACGCCCACATGCTGCTGTGGCGAGCGGATGTTGCAAGGGTCTTTGAAGGTGACCCACGGATGACCTGTCTCGAACAGCATGGTCAACATCTTGCGCCACAGACTTTGTGCAGGCACTTTGCGGAATAGCTTCAGTTCACCGCTGGCGACTTTCGCCTCGTAACCGAGGTAAGCTTTTTCGAATTCCACGCCAAACTTATCATGAAGATCTGGGCAAGTAGATGGCGAGAACAAAGTCCATTCCGCACCTTCCATCACGCGCTTCATGAACAGATCAGGGATCCAGTTCGAGGTGTTCATGTCGTGCGTACGACGACGATCATCACCCGTGTTCTTGCGCAACTCCAAGAATTCTTCAACATCCAGATGCCATGTCTCCAAGTAGGCACACACCGCGCCTTTGCGCTTACCGCCTTGATTGACTGCCACTGCCGTGTCGTTCACCACTTTCAAGAATGGCACCACGCCTTGTGACTTGCCGTTGGTACCCTTGATGTGACTACCCAAGGCGCGCACGTTGCTCCAGTCGTTACCCAGACCGCCTGCAAACTTGGACAACAAGGCATTCTCTTTCAGCGCTTCGTAGATACCATCCAGATCATCCGCCACGGTCGTCAAGTAGCACGACGACAGTTGCGAACGGCGCGTACCCGCATTGAACAGGGTCGGCGTGGAACTCATGAAATCGAAGCTGGAGAGTAAACGATAGAACTCGATAGCACGCTCTTCACGATTGATCTCGTTCAAGCTCAAGCCCATGGCGACGCGCATGAAGAATGCCTGTGGCAATTCGATGCGCTTGTCTTCGACGTGCAAGAAATAACGGTCATACAAGGTTTGTAGACCCAAGTAGTTGAACTTCAGGTCGCGACTTGCATCCAGCGCCTTACCCAAGCGTGCCAAGTCGAAGTGCCCCATATCTTCGTTCAACAACTCCGCTTCGATACCGCGCTTGATGAATTTGGGGAAATATTCGGCATAACGCTCGGTCATCTCAGCTGGCGCGACTTCCTCACCAATGATCTCGCAGCAGATGTTGTTCAACAGCAGGCGGGCTGTGACGAAACTGTAAGCGGGGTCTTGCTCGATCAGCGTACGAGCAGAAAGGATGGCGCACTTGCGCACTTCCTCGATGGCGACGCCGTCATACAAATCCTTCAATGTCATTTTCAGGATCTTGTTCACATCGACCGCAGAACCCAAGCCTTCACACGCCGACTCGATTCGCGCAGTCAGCGCCGCAACATCCAGCGGACGCAGCACATCACCGTCTTTAACGTTCAACACATGCTCAACGACTTCCGCTTTCGCTTTGGCGCGCTCTTGCATACGCTTTTCGCGATACAAGACATAAGAGCGCGCAACATCATGCTCACCCGAACGCATCAGGGATAGCTCGACCTGATCTTGGATGTCTTCGATATGGAAGGTGCCACCGTGCGGTTGGCGACGCACCAGCGCATTCACCACACCCGATGTCAATTGCTCGACCATCTCACGCACACGAGCAGAAGCCGCACCCTGACCGCCGTTCACCGCAATGAACGCCTTGGTCAGCGCAATAGAGATTTTGCTGGGCTCGAATGCCGCGACCGAACCATTACGACGAATCGTCTTGTATTGATCTAAAGGCAAACTGGCGGAGGAAGCAACGGAATCGGATTCTTTGTGCGCGAACACGGGTGTGGAAGCAGATGGCATGACATTTTCTGAAGCTTGCAACATGTAACTCCCCCTTGAATTACTCGGCATGTTCGGCCTCCCAGCCAGAATCACCCGAAAAACTAAAAACACTAGATGTAGTGGTCTAAACCACGAATTGGGGCTAATTCTAGTGTCTGTTTCGATTTATGCAAGCAGAATTTTGGCCTATATATTTTCTGCATCAGTCTTCGCTAATCCTCTCAAACCAACACACCCTACCGTGCTTGAGAAAGATAGCGATCCCAGTCGAAAAAGGGCCCCGGATCGGTCTTGCGACCAGGGGCGATGTTGGAATGTCCCGTGATATCGCGGATAGGATAGGCGCGCCTGAGCAGGCGCGTAAGTTTGGCAAGTGCTTGGTATTGTGCAGACTCGAATGGGACGAAGTCGCTCCCTTCCAACTCGATGCCGATGGAAAAATCGTTACAGCGAGCCCTCCCCTGCCATTCGGACACTCCTGCATGCCATGCCCGACGATTACAAGACACGAATTGGACGATGCGACCATCGCGCCGCACCAAGAAGTGCGACGAAACCTCCAACCCCTTCAAGCGCTCGTAATAGGGATGCGCGCTGCAATCCAAGGCATTGGTGAAGAATTCGCAGATGGCCGGCCCGCCGAACTCATCGGGAGGAAGACTGATGTTATGGATGACCAGCAAGGTTATCGAAGTACCAGCTGGGCGCACATCATGATTGGGCGAGGGAAGGCGTTCGACTCCGCGCAACCAGCCGTTGGCATCGACCCTCATGCCCGCTTATCCTCGTCTGTGATGGATAGACGCTCCATGCGGTAACGCAAGGCACGGAAGGTCACCCCCAATATTTTGGCGGCAGCCGTTCGATTGAAATTGGTTTGAGCCAAGGCCTCCAAGATGGCCTCGCGCTCGACTCGATCAAGATAGTCCGTGAGCGGGTACCTGCCTCCATCTGTTGCTTTTTGCGCCATCGAGCCGGATTCGATGGGCGACAGTTGCAGGTCATCGGGCGTAATGATTCCATCTGCGCACAACGCCACGGCACGCTCGATGATGTTCTCCAACTCGCGCACATTGCCGGGGAAGTCATAAGCTACCAGCGCCTTCAATGCCTCTTTAGAGAATTGAGCCTTGGAATCACCGCGCAAGCGTTCCAGCAACTGATTGGCGATCAACGGCACATCCTCGCGCATCTCGCGCAAGGCAGGCATCTGCAGGGCGATGACATTTAGTCGATAGTAAAGGTCTTGGCGAAATTTGCCCTCTTGCACACATTTGGCTAGATCGTGGTGAGTCGCGCTTAAGATGCGCACATCGATGGGCTCTTCGTCAGTCGCCCCCACGCGACGCACCTTCTTCTCTTGGATCACGCGCAACAACTTCACTTGCATCGCCAAAGGTAGATCGGCCACTTCATCTAGCAGCAAAGTCCCCTGGTTCGCCGCTTGGAAGAACCCCTCCTTGTCCTTGTCTGCCCCTGTGAAAGCCCCTTTGCGATAACCAAAGAACTCACTTTCCATCAGATTCTCAGGGATTGCACCACAATTCACCGGCACGAAGGGTTGCCCGCGACGAGCTCCCTGCTCCACCAACATCCTTGCCGCCAATTCTTTACCACTACCGGATTCTCCACTGATATGTACCGGCGCTTGGCTACGCGCCACACGGACCACCATGTCCCGCACCGACTGCATAGCCGGCGAATCACCCAATAGCAGCGCCCCGCCTTTGCCCGGCTTATCGTCCCCATGGGGTAAACGCAGGGCGGAACTGACCAAAGAGCGCAACTGATCCAAAGCGACTGGCTTGGATAGATAGTCGAACGCACCCGCTTTTAATGCAGCAACCGCGTTCTCCAGATTGCCATGCGCCGTGATCACCGCCACCGGAAGATCGAGCCCCTTCTCATTGATATGGCGCACCACTTCAAGCCCATCGCCATCGGCCATGCGCATATCGGTCAGACACAGATCGAAACGGCTAGCACCCAATCGCTGCAAAGCCTGCTGTACACCACTGGCACTCTCGACCTCCAAGCCCATACGCGTCAGAGCCAATTCCAACAGTTCCAAGATATCTGGCTCATCATCCACGATCAGCACGCGCGGAATATTCGTTCCCACTTCACCCACCTCTTTCATCATTCATCGGCATCCCGAACGAGATACGGAAACATGCACCACCTTGCTCTGTTGGCAGATATTCGATGTGTGCACCATTCGCCTCGCACAACTCTCGTGCGATATACAAGCCAAGCCCCGTCCCGCCCGCATCCGTCGTATTGAAGGGCTCGAACAGCTTCTGCACGGCTTCAGGCAATACCCCCCTGCCATCGTCCAAGACATCCAACGTCACACGACCATCGTCATTCCGCAGCACACGCATACTGATGCTACCCGCGTTCTTTTGACTATAGCGCAAAGCGTTACGACACAGGTTCCATAAGATCTGTTCTAGATGGCCTCGATCGAAATGTACCTGACAACCATCAGACACTTCCAAGCGGAACACATCCAGCGATACGCCTTCGACTTGACACAGGTTCTCAAGAAAGGCCGGCAAACGCGCTCCTAGATCAAAACGCTCTGACTGCACACGATCTCGCCGATTCACCTGCATGACATCCTGCACGATGCGGTTGAGGCGGGACGTATTGTCCAAAATGATCTGTAACAATCGTTGCTTGGCTGGGTCTTGCGCGGTCTCTTTGAGCAACTCGGTGGCGTAACTGATGGAAGACAAAGGATTGCGCACCTCATGCGCGATGTTCGCCGTGAGCCGTCCCAGCGCAGCCAATTTCACCTGTTGCGCTTGCTCCTGTGCCCGTTGGATGTCTTCCAGCACGATCACTGCACCCCAAAAACCTTCGCGCTCGACAGGTAAGAAACGGATTCGCGCCATTTGATTGCTGACAGGCAGACGCAACACCTCATGCCCCAGTGCCTTGTTCTGCCGCCACGCAGCGAACAAGGCTTCCAATAAAGGTGAACAATCTGCGAGATTCACTGATTCATTGGAAGAGAATGGATAACCCAGCATGCGCTCTGCCCCAGGATTGGATTGGCGCACCACGCCGCGCTCATCCACCACTAACACACCGTCTGGCATGTCTTGGATCATCAGGCGGTTCGCCTCGGCCATGTTCGACAGATCGACGCCGCGCAGAAACGCCAAGCGCTCACTCGCCACCGCATATTTGGACAAGGTGTGCGCCAGCCAAGCCACGGCGAAATAGGAAGTGCTGAGGATGCCTGCTTGCAAGAACTGCGCGCTCGTGGCGTCGCTCACTAGCACTGCGTAGCTATGTTCGAGCAGGATAGCGATGCTGGCCAATGCCGCGAACAGTAGCGTTATGCGACCCCCGCGGGCGATCATGCCGCCCAGCGCCAACGAGACCAACAGCAACATACCCAGATTGCTCTGTATACCGCCACCAAAATAGGTCAACGCCGTCAGCGCAGCGATATCCGTTCCGATCTGGAAAGCCAGTTGCAAAGTCGGGCGCGGCTTGCGCAGCAACACAGCCCAGGCTGACGCACATACCATGAGGGTATAGAGCACCGATACCCAAAAGAACCAGCGCTGATTGTGCACATTGAGGGTGAATATCTCGCCGAACAGCGAGGGCACCAACATCAGCACCCCACCGAGCGTCACCCGATACAGATTGAACAGGCTGAGGGAACGCCAAAGGCTCGCTTGCGAAAGCGGATCGGCCACCTGCGGATTAGGATATGTCGGAACGGAAGGGGATGGACTATCCCGCATGAGAACTATTTAGATTGATACTCGCGACGATGCGCTTCGCCACAAAAGAACTTCCCATCAGCGAGCATCGCCTCACTCTTGGGCAGGTGGACGCCACATTGTGTACAGCGCACCATATCCTCGCTTGTCGCCGCAGGAACGTCCTGCTTGGGCGATTGCTTTCGATATGACTTCAACAACCAATAGACGACTGCGATGACAGCGAACAGAAACAGTAAACGACTCATGCGCATTCTCCAAAATGGATTGGTCGGGGTGAGAGGATTCGAACCTCCGACTCCTGCGTCCCGAACGCAGTACTCTACCAGGCTGAGCTACACCCCGATCTGATGGGATTCAGAACTGCCGTGTGGCAGCGAAGTGAGCCAATTCTAGCAAACACTGTTTATGTTTTGAATCAACGAAGCCTGCGATACAAGCGCGTGCGGCTTCCGCCTCTTGCAGTGCTTGTTGACGGGTGAAATCAAGCGCGCCGGTGTCGCGAATGATGCTCAATACCTCTGCGAACTTGCTCACATCGCCTTGCTCGATCGCCTCGCGCACCACGGCCGCTTGCTGCACTGTGCCGTGTTGCATGGCGTAGATCAAAGGCAAGGTCGGCTTACCTTCGGCCAGATCATCGCCCAGATGCTTGCCGGTCTGTGCCTCATCGGCTGAGTAGTCCAACACATCGTCGATCAATTGGAACGCCGTACCCAGATGCATGCCGTACTTGGAAGCGGCCTCTTCCTCTGCCGCCGAAGCTTTACCCAAGATGGCACCTAGGCGCATCGCGGCCTCGAACAGCTTGGCTGTCTTGCAGTGGATGACTCGCATGTAGTTCGCCACATCGACATCGGCATCATTGCAATTGAGCAACTGCAACACCTCACCTTCAGCGATGATGTTGGTCGCGTCAGCCAGCGTCTGCATCACACGCATCTCGCCCACATCCACCATCATCTGGAACGCGCGCGAATAAAGGAAATCACCCACCAACACACTGGCAGCATTACCGAACAGCGCATTCGCCGTCTCGCGCCCGCGGCGCAGGTCGGATTCATCCACCACATCGTCATGCAACAAAGTCGCGGTATGGATGAACTCCACCACCGCCGCCAAGTCGTGCTGATGCTTACCCGTGTAGCCGAATGATTGTGCAGACAGCAACACCAACGCGGGGCGCAAGCGTTTACCACCGCTATTGATGATGTACTCACCGATCTGATTGACCAGTGCCACGTCGGAATGCAGGCGGGTGCGTATCACCGCATCCACCGCCGCCATGTCCGATGCGATCAACTGTTTGAGCTTATCCAAGGAAATCCCTATTCTGAATCGTTACTGCTACTCGGCGCGTAGTCGCGCTCTATTGAGGGAGCGCATTGTCGCACAAAGGTTCTTAACTGATAACCGCCCTGCGTCGCATCAAATACAAGCCTATCCCCACCCCCACCATGCTCAACGCCACCACGTAATGTGCAGGCGCCAGCTTATCCAGCGGCAACAGCAGGCTGACCATCACAGGGGTCAATCCGCCAAACACGGCATAGGCGACGTTGTAGGAGAAGGATAGGCCAGAGAAGCGCACCACGGGTGGGAAGGACATCACGGCAGCGCTGGGCACCACACCGATGACGCCAACAAAGAATCCGCACAAGGCATACAGCACGTAGATATTCTCTGGTGAGACACCCAACTGTTGGTAGAGCAACCATGAAGTCGCCCCCAGCCCGATGCAACCCGATGCCAGTACACGCCCCGCGCCAAAGCGGTCGGCCAACGCACCGAAAACGATGCAACCGACACTCAAGAAGAGCGTAGCGATGCTGTTCGCCTGCAAGGCCGTCGCCGCTGGAATGGCGAACAGCTTCTGCACCAAGGTCGGCGTCATCAGGATCATCACCACTACCGCAGCCGACAGCAGCCAAGTCATTAGCATCGTGAGCACGATGGCAGGCCTATGCTCGCGCACCACCGTCTTCAATGGCAGTTCATCAGCCAGTTGTTTGCGCGCCTGCATCTCTTTGAACACAGGTGTCTCATGCAGATAACCACGCAACCACACCGACACCAGACCGAACACGCCGCCGATGATGAACGGTATGCGCCACCCTTCGGCTAGCAAATCGGCTGGGGCATAACTGCGGTTCACTGCCATCGCCACCAAGGAACCGAGCAGGATGCCGCCCGTCAATCCGGCAGTCAGTGTGCCGCAGGCGAAACCCACATGCCGTTGCGGCACGTGCTCAGCCACGAACACCCATGCCCCTGGCACCTCACCGCCGATAGCCGCCCCCTGCATCACGCGCAAAGCCAACAACAGGATGGGTGCCCAGATGCCGATGACGGCATAGGTCGGCAACAAACCGATGAGGAGCGTCGGCACCGCCATCAACAGTATGCTCAACATGAACATGCGCTTGCGCCCGAACAGGTCACCAAAATGCGCCATGATGATGCCGCCTAGGGGGCGCGCCAGATAGCCCGCCGCAAAGATGCCGTAGGTCTGCACTTGGCGCAGCCAATCTGGCATGTCGGGCGGGAAGAACAGTTGCGAGATCGCTGCCGCGAAAAAGACGAAGATGATGAAATCATAGAACTCCAGCGCACCGCCCAAGGCGGCGAGCGACAAGGTTCGATAGTCGTTGCGATTCAAACTAGACACGTTCGACCTTTCTCGCTCGCATCATCACTTTGATCGTCTGCACGATGGCGTAGATCGCCAGTGGCACATCGATCAGGTAGTCCCATATGTTGGTCGATTCATACCAGCCCATGCTCCACGCCAATACGGCCAACGAACAGGCAGCAGGCAACAGATAAGAACCGCGTCGCATAGACCACAGTGACAACAGCGCCAACATCACGAGGATACCGACACCGCCAAAGCCGGCACGGTAAGGATCGAGCATGCCGATGCCCAGTGCGAACGGATACAACAGCAAGGCCAACACGCTGACGAACAAGAACAGCGCGAAACGTTCGCGCATGCTCCACCAGACGACTCCTTCGCCTCCTGCCAACTGGCGCAGACGCGCGACCAGCGCTGCAAGCAAAAGCAACACGCTGGTCATGCTCAAATCCCCTACCAAGCCGCGCAAGAAACCCGCTAGCGAAAGTCCGAAGATGGGCAGCAACACGAAACCATAGACAACCAGCACGAACAACATTCGCTTAGCGTGACTAAGGCGAGCCGCCACAGGCAAACGTAATGCCAACAACGCCCATACCAAAGCGAGGCCCGATAAACCTGTCCAATCGGTGAATGACATTTAATGCACCTCCGACACGTTACTGGCGTAGCCAGCAGATTGCGGGAGGAGGTGCAAAGCGACCATTCCCGCTCCAGATGTTTCGCAACGCCGTGTCATGGTCGCTCCCCTTTCAAGCGTTGCTGCAACCAAAGGTTATCGAACACCACATGTTTGATGAAAGTACGGTTCCATGTGTAGGCCACGTGGATGTCACCGTTGTGTGCTTGGATCATGTATGGGTAGGAGAACTCGAAATGGCAGCCACTATTGTTGCGCACCCAACGCTTGGCTGAATCCACATATGCACCCAGCCGCTCGACATCTTCTTCCAACTTCGTGTCCGTGCTACGTGCCAACCCCTCGACCAGACCTGTGCACGCAGCCTCATCCAAGGTCGCACCACGCAGGCGACTCATCTCTTCCAGTCGGCGCAACTCTTCCCACGTCGCTCCGCCATCTTTGGAGACTTGCAGACTCAGATTCTCACGCCCATGCTCTTGATCATTGAATACCGCAAGCCATTTGCCATCAGGCAATACCAGCGCCGACAAAGCGGCATTCGAATTCTTCATGACCGACTTGGTTGGTTTACTCCAATGTCTGCCACCATCTTCCGTCGCCATACTCATCGCACGTGGCGCTTCGTCCTTGCCTGCGTAGCGCGTCAATATCGTCGCTTCTTTATCATTGCGAATGAGCATCACTGGTTGCAACGTGCCTTGCCCACCTGCCGCTAGGCGCTGCTTGTCGATGACCTTGCCAGCTTTGTCGAGATGCAACATCTCGGCATATTTGCTGATGAACTCGTGATACACAGGCAAGCCCACCGTGCCGTCGCTATAGAAGAACGGTGGCGATTTCACCAAGGTGCTGATGTTCATAAAGGGCGAGGTGATGAGACGACGCGGCGCACTCCAGCTCTCGCCTTCGTCAGTCGAGGTCAGCATGCTGATGGAGCTACCTGCCCAGCCACCCATAGACACGGTGACGTAGAACATCCACAGCGAGCCATCCGGCGCGCGCGTCGCCACGGGGTTGCCCACCTTGGCTATGTAACGATGCAGGCCACGTTGCGTATCGCTACGCCCTGTCACCACCTGCTCGTCGCTCCATGAATCTTTTGTCGAATCGAACACAGCGCTGTTGATGGTCACATCCGATGCGCCCTCACGGCTGCCAGAGAACCAGAACGCGCGCACTCGGCCATCTTTTAACTCGACTAATGATGCGGCGTGAGTCTGAGCGCCGAGTCGACTCGACACGAAGTGGGAATCGAGTCGTCCTTGCGGTGCGACCGTCTCAGCCACACGCACCGTTTGACGACGCCCCTTCTTACGTACCACCACTTGTTTAACGATCACCGTCTTCTGAGCAGCCTTCACTTCTGGCACGGGCGGCATACGGAATCCATACGACACTTGCCACCCCGATGCTTTGAACAAGGCCATCGAGAAGGCAGTGAGCACGAACGCCAGTAGCGCCAGCCTTTGATATTTCCCCATCAGCGACATCCCTCTACTTGTGTGCTCGTTTGTTTGATGCGACTTTCTTGCGGCGATTCCAGTAGCCACTCGCGCTCGAACAGATGTTGATACACCTCGCCATTCAGCATCGCACGTAACTCATCACGGCTATGACGACCACGTATCTCCAAGCGCTGACCGATGACGGCGCAGCCTTCACACGGCATGGCTTGCAAGGGCAAGCGCACCGCGAACAGCGAATAACGATCCACCATCTGTTCCATGCTCAGATTCCAATTCGCTTGATAGCCATATACCTGCGCACCTTTCAGCATGATGGCTGGGCCTTCGAAGTGCGCACGGAAGTTGCACGGTACCCACACTGTCTTGTCCTGCACATATTGCTTGGCCTCCGCGCTATACGAACCAAGTGCGCCATCGAAAGGGCGCAAGAAAGCCGCAAAACCCAACAAGGTGAGGAGCGCCACCACATTCACCAGACCACGCGTCCAAGCGCGATTGAAAATGGCCAACAAGCCCAACACCACCGTCACGCCCATCAACGACCAATAGCCGAAACCGTACAGGCCGCCGATCTCGTTCTCTAAATTGTTCGCCAACCAACCAAACAAGCCGAGCACTGCACCGCAAGTAACAAGACTAACCACGAATACCCAACGTGGGATGCGGTGCCAATTCAGCGCACACAGCAAGGCCACACCCGGCATCGCTTCTAGCAGATAGCGCGCCGTGCGCTGACTAGGGATAGCAAACACCACGAACAGCACTGCCATCCATATCCACACCAAGCGCTCTTCTTGACTCAGATAGTGGCGACGACGGTAGGCCAGTACGAACACCGCTGCTACGGGGAATGCCAACAGCCCTGCGCTCATCGGATAGCCCAACACCAATGCCCACACACTGCTACCACCCCACAACAACTGCCCCCAATAACTTCCTGAACGCGCATCGAATTTGCTCGCGTTCTCCCCCATCACGAACTCGCGCCACACCGACTGCGGATCAGGATCGAAGGCGAACCACAGTGCGAACAGACCAAGTGCGATAGCACCTGCCAGCACAGGCTTGAAAGCATCGCGTACAAAGAACTCTCGCCATTGATAACGACGATGATGCAGATACCACCAAACCAATATCAAACCGATGGGCGCGAGCAAAGCGAAAGATTTATAGAGCAGCCCGATCCCGATTTCGACACCCAGCAACAGTGGCATCCAAAAACGCGATGCAAAGCTGAACGAACGCCAATACAACAAAGTAAAGAACGGCAAGAACAACCAAAACACCTCGCCCGGATTGACTAGAAAAGGCCGCCCGTAACGATAGGTGCTGAAGAAAGCAAGATAGGTGAGCGCCGCAACGAACCCTGTTTCGACTTTTCCTGTGAGCCTTTTCGCCAACAGGAACAGAAGTAAAGCGGTCAGCAAAGTGTAGATCACACTAGGGTAGCGCAGATGCCACCAATCCCAATCGCTCCCCCAACTCGTTGAAGCGATGCCCTGCCAGAACACCAATGGCGGCTTGGTGTTACGCATATCGTCCAGCGAAGACTGCAAAGGCAACCAGTTGCCACTCTGCGCTGTCATGCGCGTGATGTGGGCATACACCTCTTCATCACCGTTGCGTGGGATATGCAGACCATCGAGACCATATAGATAGACGAACACCGCCAACAGCAAAGCCACGAGATATCGAGTGACGGGCGTGGCGACGATGCGGCTCAACATATCAGTCTAGCTTGTCCAAATCTTTGAACGACGTAAGCTTAGTGCGACCGAATGTCCAGATGTCGTTGAGCAAGAAGTTCAACACACTGGTCACGCCGATGGCGATGAGGTTGGCGATCTGATAGTAGAAGTGCGGCGCCAATAGATTGGTGAACACGATCTGCAAGATGATGCTCAAGCTACACGCCAAGGAATACTGACCGAACTGTGCCGGCAAAGACAGATGGTGATATTGCTTGCGGTCCGCCCATGTCCACAGGCGGTTCCAGAAAAAGTTATTGAGCGTCGCCAAGAAGATAGCCAGCGCCAAAGACAGATTGAGACGTATCTCAGTCGTCTGCACCGTGTTGAACAAGAACTCCTGCGCCCAGTAAAGAACGCCGATGTTGACCACCGTGCCGGAGGCGCCCACTGTGCCGAACTTCAAGAAGCGGCGCGAGAAGATACGGCGCAGCAATGAAGCTGTGCGCATCCTGATCTTGAATGGCGATGCCATCCTAGTGAGCACCCTGCAACAACGTGCGCGCCTTCAACAACACTTGCTCGGGCGTTATTTGCTGCAGGCATTGGTTGTTACCATCGCAAGGTGAGAGGCGATGGTTGTAGGCAGTGAGACAGGGCGAACACGACAACGATGTGTACAAGCAATGGATGTTCGGCGCGAGCGGGCTGTACAGCGCAGGCGTCTCCGGCCCGAAGAACACCAATGTCTGCAAAGGGGTGAGCGCGGCGAACTGGCCAGGCCCGCCGTCATTGGTCACCAGTAAGGACGCATGATGGAAGATCGCCAACAGATGACGCACAGACTTGGTGTAACCCGTGAGGTCGATGCATAACTCGTGTTTGCAATGTGCCACGACCTCCAACGCCAATGGCTTGGCATCCGGAAGACCGATGAGGCCAACCGCATACCCCTCCTTCAGCAGTTCATCGCACAAGCGTTTGTAGTAGGCGGGTGGCCAAGCGCGAATCGGCAACAGCCCTCCGTCGGGATAGACCAGGATCAACTTCTTACCTTGAAGCACAGGGAAGTCTTTGAGCAGTTGAGCGGTGATTCCTGCCACCTCGCCCGCGTCGAACTTCAACATCGGCGGCGCGCTCACTTCATGTGCAGGCGCTTTGGCGATCGGTGTGCCGCTGGACTCGATGGCATCCACCATGGTGAGGAATTGCTGCGACAGATGACGATATGGGTTGTACATCACCTTGCGGTTCATGAACGTGCCGCGATACAGGCCTTCTTGCGTATGAGGATGAAAACCAACATGAACCTTCGCCCCCGATAGGTAAGAGAAGATGCTGCTGGCACGCGAGAACAATTCGCAGTCGATGACCACATCGAAGTCCAGCGAACGCATCTTGAGCAGCGCTTTGATGCTATCGCCCGCGAATTCTCCCAGCGCCTTGTCGTTCAGCGTGATGACGTTGTCTTTGGGCATCACCCCCAACAGATCCAACACCTCGCGGTTCTTGCGAAACATCAGCATGTGCAGCTCAGCATCCGGATAGCGACGCTTCAGCTCCGCGAACATGGGCTGCGCCAAGACTAGGCTGCCCATCTCGGAGAGCAATACGATGAGGATGCGCTTAGGTCGTTCGACCTTGGCTTCGCCTACAAAGAAAACGCGTAGCTTCTCGATGAGCGATAAAACCGCACAGATCGGCACACCGGCCAGTCGATCCACAGCCCGTTGGAAATTGATGTTCAAGAAGCAGCCCCGTTATTGATTTGAATGTCGGAGGCGTGAGCCGCTCCAACGCTGCGCGATTATCGGCGAAAGCACCCGCCCGAACAAGCCGAGATGCAACATCTGTTCGTCGTTGCTCCCATGGTGTAAATTGCTCCCCATTCCTCACTCCCGTCGCCCATACCAAAGACACGTCAGATGAGCCATCCCTCACACATCGGCCAGTATCGTCTGCTCAAGAAACTAGGGGCGGGTGCGACCAGTGTGGTCTATTTGGCACACGACCCCGCCAAAGACAAAGAAGTCGCCATCAAAGTCATCAATCAGGCCTTCTTGGACAACCCTCGGAACGGACGGCAGAACCGTAAGCAGTTGCAGAACGAAGCGAGATTGGCTGGAAAGCTGTCACACCCCCATATCGTCACCACCTACGACGCCGTCATCAGCGACGAGGTCTGCTACATCGTGATGGAACACATGCCGGGTGGCACGCTGGAGAAACACATCCACGCGGACAATCTGCTACCGCTCGATCGCGTGGTGGAATACATGTTCGAATGTTGCCGCGCCCTCAACTATGCGCAGTTCAACGGCGTCATCCATCGCGACATCAAACCGGCGAACCTGTTGCTGAGCGACGCAGCCAGCATCAAGATCTCCGACCTCGGCGCGGCCGTTCGCATGGACATCGAGCAGACACAAAGCAATGTCGGCTCACCCAACTATATGTCGCCCGAACAGGTGCGTGGCGAATCCGTCTCACACCTCACAGACATCTATTCTCTCGGCGTGGTCATGTACCGCCTACTCACCGGCCACTCGCCTTACAGCCCGAAGAATCTGGCCAATCTGTACCACCAGATCTTGAACGAACCGCCCATCGCACCGACCCAGCTCCGTAAAGACCTGCCCGTCACGCTGGAACGCATCGTCATCACCGCCATGCAAAAAGACCCCGCCAAACGCTTTGCCACTTGGCGCGACTTTGGCAACGCGCTCGCCGCTGTCGGCCATTTCGAGAAGAGCGACCTTGAGGTCAACGAGACCGAGAAGTTCGCCGCGCTACGCAAGATGCAGTTCTTCGAAGATTTCGCCGACATCGAACTGTGGGAGATCCTGCGCATCAGCGAATGGCAGAAACAACCCGAGAAGACTGTCTTGATGCGTGAGAACGAGATGGGCGACGAGTTCTACATCATCATCGATGGCAGCGTCAGCGTCACGCGCGGTTCGCGGCTGCTCATCGCGCTACGCAAAGGCGACTGCTGCGGCGAGATGGCCTACATCCGAGGTCGCCGCATGCCACGTTCCGCCACCGTCACCGCCAACACCGATATCACCGTGATGAAGATAGACCCGCATCAACTCAATCAACTATCGGAACAGTGCCAATCGCACTTCAATCAGGCGTTCATGTTCGTGTTGGCAGAACGTCTGCGCATGTCGGACGACCGCGTCTCGAAACTAATCAGTTAAAATCTGCAGCTCTTTTCACTCACGAGGCCACACAACATGGCAACCAAGACCATCATCAGCACGCCCGATGCACCCGCCGCCATCGGCACCTACTCACAAGCCGTGCGCGTGGACGACACCGTCTATCTCTCCGGCCAGATCGGCCTCGACCCCGACACCATGATCTTGGTGGACGGCATCGAAGCGCAAGTGAACCGCGTGTTCCAGAATCTGCGTGCCGTCGCTGTCGCGTCTGGCGGCAGCATGGACGACGTGGTGAAACTCAATATCTACCTCACCGACCTCATCCACTTTGCCAAAGTGAACGAGATCATGGCGACCTATTTCAGCCAACCCTATCCCGCGCGTGCCGCTGTCGGTGTCGCCACCCTGCCACGCGGCGCATTGGTGGAAGCGGATGGGGTATTAGTTCTGCAGGATTGAGCACGCCCTCCAAAATCTCCCCGACTACGCTGGCGAAACTCGCCAAGCTCGGCATCCATCATCGTGCCGATCTGTTGTTGCATCTGCCGTTGCGTTACGAGGACGAAACGCATCTCATGCCCATCGCGGATACACAGCCGGGAATGACGGTGCAGGTGCAGGGTATCGTCACACATAGTGAGGTGATGTTCCGCCCGCGTCGCAGCTTGGTGTGTCGTCTGATGGAAGGCCACGAAGAACTCACGCTGCGCTTCCTGAATTTTTATCCAAGCCAACAGAAACAACTGGCCGTCGGCAAGCAGATACGTGCCATCGGCGAAGTTCGCATGGGCTATTTCGGTTTGGAGATGGTGCACCCGAAATGTCGCGCGGCAGATGACGACACGCCCTTGCAGCAAAGCCTCACTCCCATCTACCCAACCACGGCAGGGCTGGCCCAGCCTGTGTTGCGCAAGCTCATCAACAATGCGCTGGAGACCATCCCACTCACCGACACTCTGCCCGCACCGCTGTTGAAGCGCTTGAAACTCGCCGATTTCGGCGACAGCCTGCGTCTATTGCACAACCCGGAAGCCGATGTCTCGGCGACTGAATTGGAGGAGCACAACCACGCTGCGTGGCGACGCATCAAGTTCGATGAACTGTTGGCGCAACAACTCTCGATGCGTGTGCATCACCGCGAACGCAGCAAACGCATCGCCCCCGCTTTGCCACCGCATCAAAAGTTGACCGCCGCCTTATTGAAGAAGTTGCCGTTCAAACTCACCGGTGCACAGCAGAAAGTGTGGCAAGAGATCGCGCACGATCTAGCTCTTGCACATCCGATGCAGCGCCTTCTATTGGGTGACGTCGGCAGCGGCAAGACCATCGTCGCCGCTCTCGCCGCACTGCAAGCCATTGAGAACGGTTACCAAGTCGCCTTCATGGCACCGACGGAGATACTCGCCGAGCAGCATTACCTCAAGCTGAGTGAGTGGCTGGTGCCGCTCGGCATCACGCCCGTGTGGCTATCCGGCAGCTTGAAGAAGAAGGAGAAGACCGCAGCAGCCGAACGCATCGCCTCTGGCGACACCCTGCTCGCCATCGGCACCCATGCACTGTTCCAAGTCTCGGTCGAATTCAACCAACTCGGACTCGTCATCGTGGATGAGCAACATAAGTTCGGGGTGCAACAGCGCCTCTCCTTGCGCAACAAGGGCGATGGACCGCATCAACTGATGATGAGCGCCACCCCCATCCCGCGCACCTTGGCGATGAGCTACTACGCCGATCTCGATGTATCGACCATCGACGAACTTCCGCCTGGACGCACGCCCATCGTCACCAAGTTGGTGAGCGATGCGCGTCGCGACGAAGTGTTCGAACGTGTGCGTGCCGCCTGCCTCGCTGGTCGTCAGGCGTATTGGGTATGTCCGTTGATCGAAGAATCCGATGCACTGGAAGTGGAGTTACAGAATGCCATCGAGACACATCAACAATTGACCGAAGCACTACCCGAATTGAACGTGGGTTTGGCGCATGGCCGCTTACCGCCTGCGGAAAAGGCTGCGGTGATGGCTGCATTCAAAGCAGGCGAGTTGCATCTGCTGGTCGCCACCACCGTCATCGAAGTCGGCGTGGACGTACCCAACGCCAGCCTGATGGTGATCGACCATGCCGAGCGCATGGGACTGGCACAACTACATCAATTACGCGGTCGCGTAGGTCGCGGTGCAGCAGAAAGCATGTGCGTGCTGTTGTTCATGCAACCACTTTCCGAGCTGGCGCGCGAACGTTTGAAGGTCATCTACGAGAACACGGACGGCTTCGTCATCGCCCAACAAGACTTACAATTACGCGGCCCCGGCGAACTGTTGGGCGCACGGCAGAGCGGCGTGGCGATGTTGCGCTTCGCCGACCTCACTGAAGATGAAGACCTGCTGGAGCAAGCACGACTCACCGCAGACGAACTGCTACGCGACGCCCCTGATGTGGCGCGAGCACACCTACAAAGATGGATGGCGAACAAACATGACTTCTTGCAAGTCTGACCGATTCTGGAACGGCATGACCTCGGGCTGCGATGCCGCATTGCGCCCGTGGCTGCACGACCAAGGCTCGCTCACCCAACGCATCCAGCAACGTTGCGATAGATTCACCGTATCACCCGTTCGCAGCGGCTTGGCTCGCATCGCTTACGACGAAGCCTCATTGCTCGGCATCGCACCACATCAACTCGCCCACTCTCGCGAAGTGTTCTTGCTTGCTGATGGCAAACCTGTGGTGTTCGCCCACAGCACCACTGCCTGCGAACATCTACGCGGCGCGTGGAAAGCGATGAACGGATTGGGCTCTCGTTCGCTCGGCTCGCTGCTGTTCACCCACCCACTGGTGATACGCCAACCACTGCATTTCAAAGCCCTGCGAGTGCACCATCCGCTCTATCGCAGCGCCACCCAGATGGATGTTTCTCCCGACACCCTATGGGCGCGCCGCTCGCTGTTCACGCTGCAAGGCGCACCGCTGTTGGTGACGGAAGTGTTCTTGCCGGAGATATTGAAGCTCAAGTAAGACCGCAGGTTAAAATGGCGACATGAAAATCGTCGAACGCCTCCACCTCTACATCCAACTCACTCGCCTGCATCGCCCCATCGGCATCTTGCTGTTGCTGTGGCCGACGCTGTGGGCGGTGTGGATCGCCAGCAAAGGACATCCTTCATGGCTCGTGCTCGTCATCTTCACCCTAGGCACGGTGTTGATGCGCTCCGCCGGATGTGCGGTGAACGACTACGCCGACCGCCACATCGACAAGCATGTGAAGCGCACACAAGATCGTCCGCTCACCAGCGGCAAAGTGACTGAACGCGAGACCTTGTGGCTGGCCATCATCTTGGCTCTGCTCGCCTTCGCGCTCATCTTGCCGCTCAATCCGCTGACTTGGCTGTTGGCCTTCCCCGCTGTGTTCCTCGCCGCGAGCTACCCCTTCACCAAACGCTTCTTCGCCATCCCGCAGGCCTACCTCGGCATCGCCTTCGGCTTCGGCATCCCCATGGCGTTCGCTGCAACGCTAGGCCATGTGCCACCTGTGGCGTGGGTACTGCTACTCGCCAACGTGTTCTGGGCGATCGCGTACGACACCGAATACGCGATGGTGGATAGAGACGACGACATCCATCTCGACGTCCATTCCTCTGCGCTGTTCTTCGGCAAATACGATGTCATCGCCGTGATGGTGTGCTACCACATCACCTTGCTGTTGCTCGCGATCGCAGGATTGATGGCCGATCTGGGGCAACTCTATTTCGTTGGCCTGATCGTGGCGGAGGGCATCGCTTGGCATCACTACTCGCTCATCAAAGAAAGAAGCCGTGACAAATGCTTCGCGGCTTTCTTGCATAACAACTGGTTCGGGGCAGCGGTATTTGCGGGGTTGGTGGGGGATTATTTGGCAAGGTAATTCTGTAGGATGAGATAAGTTCAGGACATTGCACCGGATGTTCTGAAGCCCAATATTTTGCGCGACATCCGTCGGTCATTGCCCCCTACACAAGCCTCTTCGTCATCTCGCTCCGCTCACCCGCAAACTCCCCCGTCAGCACGAACCCTATCATGTCGTTCTGCTCATCGAAGAATCCCATCTTCACACCTTGCCCCGAGGCCAGATCTTTCCAAGCCCCCACCGCATCGCGTGCCACGGGCGCGACGGCAACAGGATGGGCTGGCGTCTTCACCACCACGGGCATGGCGGGGAATTGCACTTTGGCCTCTTCGCCATTCAGCACACGCGCCAAGGCTCGACCCGCATGCATGATGGGCAATACGAAGGGTTGCACTTTGCCTTGTATCTCGGCGCAATCGCCTAGGGCGAATATCGACGCGTCGTTGCTACGAAGTTGTTCATCCACCACGATGCCGCGATTGATGGTGAGTCCTGCCTCTTTTGCGAGTTGGGTGCGTGGTCGCAGACCGACGGCGGAGATAACAAGGTCGGTATTCATCATGCTGCCATTGGCAAGACTGAGTGTGTAACCTGCGGCAGCTTTATCCATGCGCTGTATGGATGTGCCGAAGCGCCATGTCACACCGAGCTGAGCCAAGGGTTGCAGCAATTGCTTGCCAGCTTGTTCCGGCATCAAACTGGCGAGGGGGTAAGCGCCGGGATCGATGACAGTGACGGCGTAACCCGTAGCCGCCCAATCATTGGCGAATTCGCAGCCGATGAGCCCGCCGCCCATGATGGCGATAGACTTCACCCCATTCAATGCTTCACGCAACTTAGCGTAATCGGCAAGGTCATTCACTGACATCACTTCATTCGCGGCATCACCTAGCAGGGAAATACGAATGGGATCGGCACCCAGCGCCAGCACCAACTTGTCGTAGTGCAACGTACCTGCCGAGGTTTCCAACTGCTTATCCGCACGATGGATGGCACTCACTTCTGTATGCGTGAGCAATTCGATATCGAGTTGCTTCGCCATCTCATCTGCCGAGGTGAGCACCAAGTGCGTCGCATCTTTATGTTGCGCGAAGGCGTTAGACAGCATGGGCTTGGAGTAATAATCGCCACTGTCGCGCGACACCAAGGTGATGGGAATGTCACGATTCAGTTTGCGCAGTTCACGGATGACGGTGTAACCCGCCAACCCGCTACCTAGAATGACGATGGGGTTCATGATTGCCCTCACTCCTCTAACAAGCTTCTGAGCATCCATGCGTTCTTTTCATGCACCTCCATCCGTGCCGAAAGCAGATCGACGGTAGGTTGATCACCCGCTTTCTCGGCGATGGGGAGCACTTCGCGCGCTGTGCGCACGACGGTCTCTTGTCCATCCACCAGTTGTCGAATCATCTCTTTGGCATTGGGCACGCCGTCACTGTCCTTGATGCTGGTGAGTGCGGCGAACTGTTGATAGCTGCCCGGTGCGGGATGCCCCAGCGCGCGGATGCGTTCGGCCAGCATGTCCACTGCGTTCCACGTCTCGGTGTATTGCGTCATGAACATCAGGTGCAAAGTCTGAAACATCGGCCCGGTGACGTTCCAATGGAAGTTGTGCGTCTTGAGGTACAGGGTGTAGCTGTCCGCCAACATCCTCGACAATCCGTCCGTGATCTTGCTGCGGTCTTTTTCCGAAAGACCGATGTTGATACTAGATACTTTTGCTTTGCTCATGATGTTCTCCTTCGCTTATCTGCTGGCTTAGACCTCGACCATCTCGAAGTCGGCTTTCGCTACTCCGCAATCTGGACATGCCCAGTTCTCAGGAATGTCTGCCCAAGCCGTGCCGGGTTTGATGCCTTCCTCCGGCAAGCCCACTTTTTCGTCGTAGATGAATCCACACACCACACATTGCCAAACTTTCATGTCGCTCTCCTTAACTGTCTAGTTGATATCAAGCCGTGACCTTCGCCAGCTGGGCGCGGTATTGATTCGCATGTCGCTCTTCCACCTTGGCCAATGCCGCGAATCGCTTGGCCGCTTTTTCCAGCGTGGCCTTGAACATCTCGGCGTGCACCTTCGATTCATCGATCTGTTGCTTGATCTCGGCCGTGGCGGCAGCGTGCCCTTCTTGCTGCGCCGCCTTGAGAAAGCCGGGGTACATCTCGGTGTACTCGTAGGTCTCGCCCTCGATGGCCATTTGCAAGCAACGTTGCGTGGTCATATCTGACTTTGGATACAACAGATCAAGATGGCCCAGCGCGTGCATCACTTCTTGTGCGGCGGTCTCTTCAAAGACTTTTGCGACTTCCTCGTTGCCCTCGGCGCGGGCGATGGCAGCGAAATAGCGGTACTTGGTATGAGCCATAGACTCACCGGCAAATGCTGCTTCGAGATTAGCGTGCGTCTTGATATCGGGTCTTTGCATGGTGCTCTCCTTGTTTGATTGATCGGTGACGCGTCGGCCACGGACGCAATGTAGGCTTTAGCCACTCATCAATCCAATTGATTGTTCAAAGCGATCTGATTTATTATCTAAATCACTGGAGACAACATGACGCTCAACGAACTCCGCTTCATCGTGGCCGTGGCGCAGGAACGTAACTTCCGCCGCGCGGCAGAGAAGGCTTTCATCAGCCAGCCCGCGCTGTCGCTGGCGATACAGAAGCTGGAAGAAGAGCTGGGGCTGAAGATATTCGAGCGCGGCAAGAACGATGTCAGCGTCACCCCCATCGGCGCAGCCATCGTGGAACAGGCACAGCGCGTGCTGGAAGAAGCGGAGCGCATCCGCGAGATCGCCGCACAGGGCAAGAACCAGCTCACCACCCCGTTGCGCATCGGCATCATCCACAGCGTGAGTCCGTATCTGCTACCCGACCTCATCCCCGCATTGCGCAAGGTCGCCCCGCAGATGGCGCTAGAGGTTGAAGAGAACATCACCGCGAATCTCGAAGTGCTGCTGCGTAACGGCAAGTTGGATGTCATCATCATCGCGCTGCCGTTCGGTGATGCCAGCATCCTCACCCACCCTCTGTATGACGAACCGTTCGAGGTGGTAGTGAACAACGACCATCACTGGGCAGCACGGCACAGCATCAAAGCGCCCGAGTTAGCAGAAGAGAAAGTGCTGCTTCTAGATTCAGGGCATTGCTTCAGCAATCAAGTGGCCGAAGCCTGCCCCGATGTCGCACGTCGTGGCACTAGCCCGCAACAAGGCACGTCGCTGGAGACCATCCGCAACATGGTCGCCTCCGGCATGGGCATCACCGTGTTGCCCGCCTCGGCCAATAGCGCGCGCTATCGCAGCCGCTTGCTCACCGTCATCCCCTTCGCCAAACCGATCCCGTCACGCCGCATCGCCCTGGCATGGCGCAAGAGTTTCGCACGCACACAAGCCATCGAAGCCTTGGCAGAAGCGGTCAGCCTCGCCAAGATCACTGGCATCAACCATCTGGAGTGACTATGGACCCACAACCCTATCGCCAAAATCCTTTGCTGCGCATGAGCTACAGCCTCATCGCACCGCTGTACGACATGATCATCGAACGTCCGATGCGTGAGGCACGTAAACGCTCTCTTGCTGCACTGCCAACCGACACACCACAGAAAGTGCTCATCAGCGGAGTCGGTACGGGACTCGACCTGCCTTATCTGCCAGCGCTACACCACTACACTGCGCTCGATTTCAATCCGGCGATGTTGTCGCGTGCAAAGTCGCGCAATGAAAAGTTGGATATAGAGTTCGTGTTGGGTGACAGCATGAACTTGCCCTATGCGGATGCGCAGTTCGATTTCGTGGTGTTGCATCTCATCGTCGCCGTCGTGCCTGAGCCACAGAAATGTCTGAGTGAAGCGGCACGTGTGCTCAAACCTGGCGGCACGATCTTGCTGTTCGATAAGTTCTTGCAACCCGATCAGAACGCTTGGTTAAGACGCGCGCTCACCCCTTTGTCACGCCGCATCGCCACGCGCATGGATGTGGTGTTCGAAGAGGTGCTAAGTGCAGCTCCCGATTTGAAGGTCGCCAGCGATGTCCCCTTGCTTGGCGGCGGCTGGTTCCGAGGGATCGTGTTACGGAAAGACTAGGAAGGCAGCAAGCGACAATAGCAATACACGAAAGGTTGCACCTTGCCGGACGGCGTGAGGTGCTGCTCGGTGCAATGCACCAACAATTTGAAGGATTCTCCAAACTGCTCATGCAATTCGTCCGGACGATAACGCATCACCGGCAAGCCGCTACATTCCAACGGGCCATTCTCCGCAAATGCCGCGACGATGACATGGCCGCCCGGCTTGACCGAACGAAACACGGTTCGCACATATGCGGCGCGTTGCTCAGGAGTAGTGAGGAAATGGAAAACAGCACGGTCATGCCAGATGTCATATCGCTTGGGCAGAAGATCGACTGCGGTGATGTCTGCTTCGATCCAGTGCACCTTCGTGCTCTCGGCACCCAGACGCTTGCGCGCCACACTCAGGGCGGCATCAGACAGATCTAGGATCGTCAGGTCGGAATAGCCGTCCGCAAGTAAATCATCCACCAGCGTGGAAGCGCCCGCTCCCACATCGATGATGCCCGCCTCCTTACCCATTCCGGTTGAACGGATGAGGTCGAGCGAGAGGTCGGCATGCTGTTGGAACCAACTGACCGAATCAGTCGGTTTGGTCGTATAGACGTTTTCCCAATGTTCCTTAGAAAGCATGCCTACCTCCTATAGATTTACACCCAATCCTTGGGCACGAGGAACTTATCGTACAACTCTGCTTCCGGCGTCCCCGCTTCTGGATGCCAGTCATAACGCCATTTCACCAGCGGCGGCATGGAGAGCAGGATGGATTCGGTGCGGCCATTCGATTGCAGACCGAAGATGGTGCCACGGTCGATCACCAGATTGAACTCGACATAGCGACCACGACGATACAGTTGGAAATCGCGCTCGCGCTCACCGTAAGGGGTGTTCATACGCTTCTCCAACAGTGGGACGTAAGCCGACAGGTAATGGTCGCCCACGCTCTGCTGGATGGCGAATGCGGATTCGAAATCAGGCTCGCTCAAATCATCGAAGAAGATACCGCCCACACCGCGCGGCTCGTTGCGATGTTTGAGGAAGAAGTATTCGTCGCACCATTTCTTGTAACGTGCATGGTGATCGCCATCGAAAGGCGCGAGCGAGTTCTTGCATATCTGATGGAAGTGGATCGCATCTTCCTCGAAGCCATAGTAAGGCGTGAGGTCCATGCCACCACCGAACCAAAACACTTTCTCACCATTCAGCTTGTGCGCCATGAACATGCGCACGTTGGCGTGTGAGGTCGGCGCATAAGGATTGCGCGGATGCATCACCAGCGATACGCCCATCGCCTCCCAACTGCAACCCGCCAACTCGGGACGGTGCGCTGTCGCGGAGGCGGGCATCTTGTCGCCCTGCACGTGAGAGAAGGCCACTCCACCGCGCTCCAGCACGTTGCCTTCCTCGATGATGCAACTGATGCCCTCGCCTTTACCGATGCCGCCGCTGCCAGTAGCGCGCGTCCATTTGTCGCGGATGAACTTCTTGCCATCTACTTGCTCCAGACGATCGACGATGAGCTCTTGCAGTTGCAGCAGGTATTGTTTGACGGGGCTTGAATCGATGTCGCTCATGTTCTCTCCGATTTGATACGTTGTTATTTGCGCAAGATTCTACCATCCGACCATGCGCGTATCGTCGATGGTTGCTTGCGTTTACCCACTCTGCCGCGTAGTACCCACACTTTTTTTCCGAATAAGCGTTGGCACTCGGCGTAGGTCTTTGCGGGGCGGCATCCGCTACGGTTCGCGCTGGTGGAAACGAGGGCGCTATCTGCACTTCGGCAAAGTCCTTTTGCGAATGAGTGTGCAGTGAAGCGTATCGCGAGCGTATCGTGATCGCCACGCAACCAACGCGGCGCAGACTGTTTGACCGGCATCAAATAAGTGACGGCCTGCGCGCCATCGTGCTGCAACTTGGCTTGCTCGTGAGCAGTGAGTTGCTTCAGATAACGTGCGACCTGCTGGAACTTCGATGCAATGAGGATGAGGCCTTTGCGTTGCGGACGCTGCTTGAGCTTTAGGATGCGATGCACCGCATTGCGATTGTTCGGATCACAGCCCAAGCCGTAACACGACTCGGTCGGGTAAGCGATGAGACCGCCGCGCTTGAGGTGGGCTTTAAGACGTCGAGAGGGAATGGCCATGTTGTTCAAGCACATCTCCGATTTGATACTCCTCACCCCCAGCCCCTCTCCCGCCTGCGGGAGAGGGGTGCGCGTCAGCGCGGGAGAGGGAGCGATTATTTCCTGCCGATAGCGCGATAGCCGATGTCGCGTCTCATCTGCGCGCCATCAAACTTGATGGCATCTGCAAATTCATATGCTCTGCTCTGCGCCTGCTTCACCATGTCGCCCAGCGCGACGACGCACAGCACGCGACCACCGCTGGTGACGACCTTGCCATCTTGCATGGTGGTGCCCGCATGGAACACATGTCCGTCTTCCAAACTTTTCGGCAGTCCAGTGATTGCATCTCCCTTGCGCGGTGTATCGGGATAATTCGCTGCAGCCATCACCACGCCTAGCGCAGTGCGTCTATCCCACTCCGCTTCTACTTTGTCCAACGTACCGTTCACCGCATGCTCGACGATAGTAGAGAAATCGCTCTTCAATCGCATCATGATGGGTTGTGTCTCGGGGTCGCCCATGCGGCAGTTGAATTCCAATACCTTGAGGCTACCGTCAGGGGAGATCATCAATCCGGCGTACAAGAAACCGGTGTAGGTGATGCCTTCGGACTCCATGCCGCGCATCACAGGCTGTATCACTTCGCGCAGCACACGTGCATGGATCTCTGGCGTGACGACTGGAGCAGGGGAATACGCGCCCATGCCGCCCGTGTTGGGACCGTTGTCACCATCGAGCAGACGCTTGTGGTCTTGGCTCGTCGCCATCGCCAACACGTTCTTGCCGTCAGCCATCACGATGAAGCTAGCTTCTTCGCCCGCGAGGAATTCTTCGATGACCACGCGCGCACCCGCATCGCCCAGCTTGTTGTCGGACAACATCATGTCGATGGCATCGAACGCTTCGTCCTTGCTCATCGCCACGACCACGCCTTTGCCCGCAGCTAGACCATCCGCCTTGATGACGATAGGGGCGCCATGTTTCTCGACGTAAGCTTTCGCTGGTGCGATCTCGCTGAATGTCTCGAAAAACGCAGTAGGGATATTGTGGCGTGTCATGAAGCGCTTGGCGAAATCTTTGGAAGATTCCAACTGCGCCGCCGCTTTCGTAGGGCCGAATATCTTCAACCCTGCCGCACGGAACGCATCCACCACGCCTGCCGCCAGCGGCGCTTCTGGGCCGACGACAGTGAGTTCGATGTTCTCGCGTTTGACGAACTCGATGAGTTCGGGGATGGCGGTGATGGCGACGTTCTCCACACCATCTTCCAACGCCGTGCCCGCATTGCCCGGCGCGACGTACACCTTCTGTACTTTCACGCCCTGCGCCAAGCGCCAAGCCAATGCGTGCTCGCGACCGCCGTTACCGATGACTAGAATCTTCATTGAAATCCTTTGTGACCAACCTGATGCTTAATGACGGAAGTGACGGAAGCCGGTGAACACCATCGCCAAGCCATGCTCATCCGCCGCTGCTATGACTTCTTCGTCGCGCATCGAACCGCCGGGTTGTATGACCGCTTTCGCACCCGCTGCGGCCAACACGTCGATGCCATCACGGAACGGGAAGAAGGCATCGGAGGAAACGACTGAATCCACCAAACTCAGACCAGCGTGCTGCGCTTTGATGCTGGCGATCTTGGTACTGTCCACACGGCTCATCTGGCCTGCGCCAACGCCCAATGTCTGACCGTTTTTGCAGAACACGATGGCGTTGGACTTCACGTACTTCGCCACGCGCCATGCGAACAACAAGTCGGTGAGTTGTTGTTGGGTCGGCTGTACTTTGCTCACGACTTTGAGTTGCGCCAATTGCACGTTCAGCGCATCGGGTGATTGCACCAATAGACCGCCGCTCACACGCTTCACATCATATTGATTGAACGCATTGGACAGAGGCACAGTCAGTACTCGCACGTTCTGTTTTGCTGCAGTCACTTTCAATGCGGCCTCGGTGGCACTTGGCGCGATGATGACTTCGACGAACTGGTTGGCAGTGATCTGCGCAGCGGTCGCTTCGTCCAACTCGCGGTTGAAGGCGATGATGCCGCCGAATGCGGAGGTGGTATCGGTGGTATAGGCCAACTTGTACGCATTGAGTGCGCTGTCCGCGATCGCCACGCCGCATGGGTTGGCGTGCTTGACGATGACGCACGCAGGCGCATCGAATGTCTTGACCAATTCCCACGCCGCATCGGAGTCGCCGATGTTGTTGTAGGAGAGTTCCTTACCTTGTACTTGGGTGTAGTCAGAGATGCCACCCTTGACCGGATTCAGGTCGCGATAGAACGCGGCATGCTGGTGTGGGTTCTCGCCGTAGCGCATGTCTTGCACCTTGGCGAAGTTGAAGTTGATCTGCGCGGGGAACTCGCTCTTCGTGCCATCGCTGTTGATGGCGGTGAGGTAGTTGCTGATCATGCTGTCGTAAGCTGCGGTGTGCGAGAAGGCTTTCTTGGACAAGTCGAAGCGGGCCGCGTCGCTCACTACGCATTTGTTGGTTTGCATCTCGGCCAACACATCCGAGTAGTCAGCAGGGTCGGTGACGATGGCGACGTGTGCGTGGTTCTTGGCAGCGGAGCGCACCATGGTCGGGCCGCCGATGTCGATGTTCTCGATGGCCTCTTCCAATGTGCAACCTGGTTTGGCGATGGTCGCTGCGAAGGGATACAGATTCACCACGACGAGATCGATGGTGGGGATGTCGTGCTTCTTCAATGTGGCGACATGCTCAGGCAGGTCGCGACGCGCCAAGATGCCCGCGTGCACTTTGGGTTGCAGTGTCTTTACACGACCATCCAGCATCTCGGGGAAGCCGGTGTAATCGGCGACTTCAGTGCAAGGCACGCCATTGTCGGCGAGTAGCTTGGCCGTACCGCCAGTGGAAAGGATCTTCACGCCGAGTGCGTTAAGACCTTTGGCGAATTCGAGGACGCCGGATTTATCGGAGACGCTGATGAGTGCTTGTGTGATGGCCATGATGTTTCCTGTGAGTTATTTAATCTTGTATTGCTGCATCTTCTTGCGCAGCGTATTGCGGTTGATGCCGAGCAACTCGGCTGTACGTGTCTGGTTACCTTCGGCTTGTAGCAGAACGGTCTCGATGAGCGGCTTCTCAGCGCAACACATCACCATGTCATACACGCCACAGGATGGTTCTTCGCCATCGAGGTCTTTGAAGTAATCGTTGACCGCCTTGCGCACATGTTTGGCGATGTCGTTCTCGTTGATCGGGCATTCACTCATTGCACTTCCCCTGCTTCTACATAATGCAAATGCGTTCCTCTGCTTTGCAGTTCATCAAAAAAATCATTCACCGCACGTTGCTGCTCTTCAATGGTTTCCAATTGGTTCATACGGAAACGGAAGGCGGCCGAACCATGCAATCCTTTGGTGTACCAAGAGATGTGTTTGCGCGCGATACGTAAGCCAGGCAGGTCGCCGTAGAAATCGTACAAGTCGCTCACGTGCGCCAACAGTACTTGGCGTATCTCGTTCACTTCGGGTGCGGCGAGATGCTCGCCTGTGTTCAGGAAATGTTCGATCTCGCGGAACAGCCATGGGCGGCCTTGCGCGGCACGACCGATCATCACCGCATCGACACCCGTGTGGTCGAGCACGTACTTAGCCTTTTCCGGTGTGGTGATGTCGCCATTGGCGATGATGGGTATACGTACTGCGTCCTTCACGGCGCTGATGGTTTCATACTCGGCATCACCGGTGTAGGCGCAAGCGCGGGTACGACCATGAATGGCAAGTGCTTGGATGCCGCTGGATTCCGCGATGCGGGCGATGTTCACCGCATTGCGGTTCTGCTTATCCCAACCCGTACGGATCTTCAAAGTGACGGGTACGTCCACTGCACCGACCACGGCTTCCAATATCTCTGACACCAACTTCTCGTTCTGCATCAGCGCGGAACCGGCCATCACGTTGCAGATCTTCTTGGCCGGACAGCCCATGTTGATGTCGATGATCTGCGCGCCGTTGTCCACGTTGTAACGCGCGGCTTGGGCGAGCATCTTGGGGTCGGCGCCGACGATCTGCACGGAGATGGGGTCGACTTCGCCTTCGTGATTGGCGCGGCGTTTAGTCTTCTCGGAACCATAGAGCAAAGAATTGGAAGCGACCATCTCGGACACGGCCATGCCTGCGCCCATACGCTTGCACAGCATGCGGAACGGCCTATCGGTCACGCCCGCCATGGGTGCGACGATGAGGTTGTTCTTCAGCTTGTATTTACCGATCTGCAAAGGGAATTCCTAGGGTGGCTTTTCCAAAAGGGCGCTGATTATAATTTAATCAACTGCCCCATGCTATGATTGCTCACAGAATTATTCTTCTAGGGATTCGACATGGAATTCGACATCGTAATCGTAGGCGGCGGCATCGTTGGCGCAGCACTGGCGGCCTCTCTCAAGAACAGCGACCTGAGCATCGCGCTGATCGAAGGACAGAACCTGCCCAGCCTAGAGACCGAGTGGGATAGTCGAATTTATGCTTTCACCCCCGGCAATGTCGAGTTCTTAAAGACATGTGGCGCTTGGGAGTATCTGGACACCTCTCGCATCCAGCAGATCGAAGAGATGCGTGTGTTCGGTGATACCGGCTCCAAACTCAATTTCAGCGCCTACCAATTGGGCGCACCTGAATTGGCCTTCATCATGGAAAGCCGCTTGATCCAGCATGCGCTGTGGAAGGCTATCCAAAACCAATCAAATCTCACCCTGTTCCAGCCTGCTCAATGTGCGGAGCTGGATTGGCAAGAAGCAGGCGCTCACTTGAAGCTAAAGGATGGGCGCGAGATCAAAGCCAAACTCATCGTCGGCGCCGATGGCCGCGACTCATGGGTACGTCACCAAGCGGGTATGCCCGAAGTCCCCACGCCGTATCACCAGCACGGAGTGGTCGCCAACTTCAACACGACAAAGACACACCGAGGCATCGCGCATCAGTGGTTCACCGAGGACGGCATCCTTGCTTTACTGCCGCTGCCCGGCAAGCGTATCTCAATCGTATGGTCGGTCAGTCCTGAGAAGTCCGCCGAGCTGTTGACGCTTACTCACGAGGAGTTGAGCACTCGCGTGGCCGAAGCCGCTCAACACACTTTAGGGGATTTAGAAGTCATCACCCCACCCGCATCTTTCTCACTCCGCGTACTGAACCTGGCTCATCTGGTCAAGCCGCACCTGGCACTCATTGGTGATGCTGCGCACAACATCCACCCTCTTTCTGGGCACGGTGTGAACTTGGGCCTGCACGATGCACACGACCTAGCCGAGGTGCTGATGCAACGCGGCGCCTTGGATTGCGGAGACCTCGGTTTGTTACGTCGATATGAACGTGCACGTAAAGCCGACATCCTCTCCATGCAACTCACCACGGATGCGCTGAAACATCTGTTCGTGAACAACAATCCTATCCTGCGCACCTTGCGCAACATCGGCCTCACCGCCACCAACAAAATCGTGCCGCTGAAAAAGATGCTGGCACGTCACGCACTCAACTGATTTTTATTCAAGGACACGTCTCATGTTACGTTCGCTACTCATATTGCTACTCACCATCTCGTTCGCTCACGCTGCCGAAGTAGATAAAACCACGGAAGCCATCAAAGCCACTCTGCAAAAAAACTACTCACAACTGATCGGCCCCATCTCTCAGGTGAACAAATCTCCCATGGCGGGCTTGTATGAGGTGGTCACGGGCGATCACATCTTTTACACCGACAAATCGGTGCAATACCTGATCGACGGCAACATGTTCGACTTGAAAGCTCGGCGCAACATCACCGAGGGACGTTCACGTACTTTGTTCGCTGTGGATTTCAATAAACTCCCGCTTGACCTCGCCGTGAAGAAAGTGAAAGGCGATGGCAGTCGCAAGATGGCTTACTTCACCGACCCGAACTGCGGTTACTGCAAGAAGTTGGAGCATGAACTACAAGACGTGACCAACGTCACTTTGTACCTATTCCTCTACCCGATCTTTGATGGATCAGCGGAAAAGGTGCAGGGCGTATTGTGTAGCACGGACAAAGTGAAAGCGTGGGACGACCTGATGCTGAATGGCGTGACACCAGCCGCTGGAAAATGCCAAACCGGCACAGACAAAGTACGTCAACTCGGCGCGAAGTTAAAAGTGAACGGCACGCCAGCGCTGATCTTCGCCAATGGCGTGGTCAATCCTGGCTATATGCCAGCAGCACAGTTGGAAGAGGCGCTGAATAAAAACAGGTGAAGCTGGCCGATAAGCCGGGTTCTGTCGTGGACAGTCATTCCTCTAGGCGTTTCGTTACCTGACGCTCAAGCAACCTACCCGCAAGCGACGCGAGCCGCGCCAAAGCTTGCCTATTTGGTCTTGCTCCAGATGGGGTTTACCCTGCCACGGATGTTGCCACCCGCGCGGTGAGCTCTTACCTCGCCGTTTCACCCTTACCAACCTACCGAAATAAGTTGGCGGTTTATTTTCTGTGGCACTTTCCATCGCCTCACGGCGTCCGGTCGTTAACCGGCATCTTGCTCTGTGGAGCCCGGACTTTCCTCTCCGCCCTTACGGACGCAGCGACTGTCTAGCCAGCTTCGTTGTGGAGTTTAACATGCGGGTCGCACTACTCGCCCGTCATCGCTGGGCTTTAAGACGGTGAGGTATGAATGCAGGCTGGCAACTACGAGGTTAAGCCTCTCCCACTTGCACGCTGATACCCAACTCTTTCCACTGCGCCGCCTCTTCCTGCAAAGCGGTCTCGGTCAATGGATTTTGGGTCAGCCAGCCCGATTCCAAAGAAAGGTGGAACTTGGTCCCGCTGAAACGTCCTTGCATCTTGGGCAAGCGGACTCCGCTGCGATTGCGACAGAACAGGGTCGCCAATCGTAATGACATGACCAAGGCCTGATCCTTTGACTCGCGCAACTGTGCGCGCAATTTTTCCAAACGGCCTCGATGTGCCAAAGTGAGCGTGCTTAAAAGAGTCTGCTCTTTTTTCGAGAAGCCCGGCATGTCTGCATTAGCAAGAATATAAGAAGAGTGTTTGTGGTAACCACTGTGCGCCACGCTGATGCCGATCTCATGCAAGTTAGCAGCCCATTGCAGATAGTTCATGGTCGACTCATCGAACTGTTCACCCAAGAATTGTTGGGCAAGCATGGTCGATAGCTCCGAGACCCGCTTCGCTTGCTTGGGTGCGACGTGGTAACGCCGCATGAACTGCTGCACTGTGGCTTCGCGCATATCGTTGTGGGTGAAGCGACCATGCAGGTCATACAACACACCTTCGCGCAATGCACCCAAAGCAGGTTGCATACGTTCGATACCAAGCTCACAGAATGCCGCATACATGATGGCGAAACCACCCGGCAACACGGGGATACGATCTGGTTTCAAACCGAGGAGATCGAGCTTGTTCACATCGCCCGCTTTGAGCAATTGCGCGCGCAATTTCTCCAACCCTTCACGGGTGATGCCGCCGCCGCTGTAACCGTTCTGCTCCAAGATGTCGCAAATGACACGAGCACTTCCAGACGACCCCATCGCCACATCCCAGTGACCGCTGGCGTAATCCGCGACGATGGTTTGCAACTCGATGCGTGCCGCGTATTCGGCTTGTTTGAGATTGGATTTACTGATCTTTCCATCAGCGAAGTAGCGCGCACTGAAACTGACGCAGCCCATGTAGAGACTTTCCAGATGTGCAGGTTGCAGACCTTGTCCGATGATGAATTCCGTCGAGCCGCCACCAATGTCCATCACCATGCGTCGCTCGTTGGTGCGCGGCAATCCTTGCGCGACACCAAGATAGATCAAACGCGCTTCTTCACGACCCGCAATGACTTCGATGGGGAACCCAAGTGCTGCTTCGGCTTTTTTCAGGAATTCAGGTGCGTTCTTGGCGACACGCAGAGAGTTGGTACCCACAGCACGTACCGCTTCGGGTGGCAAACCACGGAGACGTTCTCCGAACTTTTGCAGGCAAGATAAGCCGCGTTGTTGTGCTGCTTGATCGAGTAGCTTGTCTTCGCCTAGTCCTGCGGCGAGCCTAACTGCCTCGCGCAAACCATCAAGCATGTAGAGCTGGTCATCCACCACCCGCGCAACCTGAAGTCGAAAACTGTTCGACCCCAGATCGATTGCAGCGAGGAGTGGCTGTTGTTGCACGATTAGATCAACCCGGTTTCAATTTGAAGAGGAGACAAGGCGGCGACGAGCGAACGACGCAGGCAGTACAACCAGTACGACTAGGAGTGAGCGAGGAAGCCAACGCAGTATCGTCGAAAAATTGGAAGCGGGTTACTGCTGGACTTCGCGCTCGATCTCTTCCACGGTCACGTGACGCACGTCGCGCCCTTTGACCATGTACACCACATATTCAGACATATTCTTGGCGTGGTCACCGATACGTTCGATCGCCTTGGCAACGAACAATATCTCTAATGAAGTCGAGATAGTGCGCGGGTCTTCCATCATGAAAGTGATGAGGTAACGCATGATGGCGCGGAACTCTTCATCCACCTGTTCATCCTGGCGTACCACTTGCGCAGCGACATTAAGATCAAGACGCGCGAACGAATCCAAAGATTTGCGCAACATGTCCAGCGCGATGTCGGCGGCGTGTTTGATCTCGTTATACCGCGGCAAATGCAGACGCTCTTTTTGCGACAACAGCTTCGCCATACGCGCGATCTTCTCTGCTTCATCACCGATACGTTCTAGGTCGGTGATGGTCTTGATGACAGTCATCACCATGCGCAGATCGCCAGCCGCTGGCTGACGACGCACCAAGATTCGATTGCAACTCTCATCGATCTCGACTTCCATCGCATTCACGTTGTGATCGTTCTCGATCACACGATTCATCAGCGCCACATCACCCGTAGTCAATGACTCGACCGCTTGCTTGATCTGACTCTCGACCAGCCCGCCCATCTGCAACACGCGGGCGCGCACGGCTTCCAGTTCAGTGTCGAATTGCTTGGAGGTATGTTCGCTGCTGACCATGGTATTTCCTTAATATCGTTGCAAATGACGGATGCTATAGAATCGTCGTTAAGTTTTTGTGACAGCCCTTCAAGCTGTCAGTGTCTTCACACCATTCGGCGTACCCAGCAACAACACATCTGCACCTCGACGCGCGAACAGACCATTGGTCACCACGCCAGGCAAATGGTTCAATAAAGTTTCTAGCTCTACCGGATTCATAATCTGCAGATTATGCACATCGAGGATGACGTTGCCGTTGTCAGTGGTGAACCCCTCGCGCAACTTTGGCTGACCGCCCAACTTCACCACTTCACGTGCGATGTAGCTACGCGCCATCGGAATGACTTCGATAGGCAGAGGGAACTTGCCGAGCACATCCACTAACTTGCTCTCGTCGCATACGCAGATGAACTTCTTGCTGGCGGCAGCAACGATCTTCTCGCGCGTCAACGCCCCGCCACCACCTTTGACCATGTGCATGTGCTTGGTGATCTCGTCCGCGCCATCCACGTAAACAGGCAGATCGCCCGCTTCGTTCAACGACAACACCTCGATACCATGACCTTGCAGACGTTTAGCCGAAGCTTCAGAACTGGCCACCGCGCCACGAATCTTGCCTTTGATCTTGGCCAACTCGTCGATAAAGAAATTGGCTGTGGAACCCGTACCCACGCCCACGATGCAATCGTTAGGCACATAAGTGATAGCCGCTTGAGCGACCGCGCGTTTCATATCGTCTTGAGTCATTGCCATGATGTAGTCTCTTCTTTTGATTTGTGCATTTGGTGGCTGGGGATTATTGCAGGAAATGGTCTTCAATGAAACAGGCCTGAAGGCCTATCTAGCCGCGCGGATGGTGCATCGCATGCAGCGCCTTCAATCTTTCGCGCGCCACATGCGTGTAGATCTGTGTCGTCGAGATGTCCGAATGTCCCAACAACATCTGCACCACGCGCAGGTCAGCGCCATGATTGAGCAGATGTGTCGCAAAGGCATGGCGCAAGGTATGCGGCGACAAGGGCTTATGCAAGCCTCCTGTCTTGGCGTGCTTCTTGATGAGATACCAGAACATCTGGCGCGTCATCCCTTCGCCGCGTTGTGTCACGAACAGGTCATCGGTCAGCTTGCCCTCCAGCAACACGGGGCGCACATCCGCCAAGTAACGCTTGATCCAATCCAGCGCCTCCTCCCCCAAAGGCACCAGACGTTCTTTACTGCCCTTACCCATCACCCGCGTCACCCCCATATCTAGGCTGACCTGCGCCACTTTCAGCGTGACCAATTCGGACACGCGCAGTCCGCTGGCATACAACACCTCCAACATGGTGCGATCACGCACCCCCAGCGGCGTTTGCACATCAGGGGCGTTCAACAGTAGCTCGACATCTTCCTCGGTCAGGCTTTTGGGCAGACTGCGTGGCAACTTCGGCGTAGCGATCTGCAAAGTAGGATCGATTGTGATCTTGTTCTGACGAAGCAGGTAACGGAACAGGCGTTTGAGACTAGAGATGGCGCGCGAGGTGGAAGTCGCTTTAGCTTTTTGGCCGCCCACCAGATGCGCCAAGAACCCTTGAATGTCGGCATGTGTAGTCGCTGTGATACTGGAACCGCGTTGCGCTTCAAGCCAAACGGAGAATTTATCTAGGTCGCGCCGGTAACTTTCCAACGTGTTGCGCGACAAGCCATCTTCCAACCACAGCGCATCACTGAACTCGTCCAACAACTCAGCGTCGTTCATGTGCCAACAGCCAACGTTTGATATCAAGCGCGTCGCCTTCTGCATGGTGCATGAAACCGCCCAAGCCGCTCTTGCCTACCACTCGATGGCATGGAATGACGATGGGTATCGGATTACTCCCACAAGCCTGCCCTACCGCTTGCGCGCTAGAACCAATCTGCTTCGCCAGTTCGCCATAGGTCAGCGTCTGTCCGCGAGGAATATCTAGCATCGCCTGCCACACAAGGCATTGGTGATGCGTACCATCAAGACTGAATGGCAGATCGAATTCAAACCCAGCGTCAGCAAAATAAGCGACCAACTGGTCGCATATCTCCCGTGCCATCGGGCTGGCAGGAGCTAACACCTTCATGCGGGAGGAGACGAATTCGATGCCCAATAGATCCTCATCCGAACAACGGATGGCGAGCTTGCCAAAAGGCGCAGTGATGATGGCTTGGGGTGTCATGCCCACATGATAGCCCGAAAGTAAAAGCGGAAGCTTCAGTGCAGACTCAAATCGGCGTAGCCGATGTGAAGCCGAAAAGCGGCGGTCGAAACTAAAACGGGAGCCGAAGCTCCCGTTTTTATTTGACACACAGAACCGTTGCTTACGCAGCGACTTTGCGTGCTGGCAACTTTTCCTTGATACGTGCCGACTTGCCGGAACGATCGCGCAGGTAGTACAGCTTGGCACGACGCACATCGCCGCGACGCTTAACTTCGATGCTAGCAACGCTCGGAGAGTAAGTTTGGAAAGTACGCTCGACGCCTTCGCCGGAGGATACTTTACGCACGATGAAGCTGGAGTTCAGCCCTTTGTTGCGCTTTGCGATGACTACGCCTTCGAAAGCCTGTGTACGTTTTTTGTCGCCTTCGACAACGTTGACGTTGACGATGACTGTGTCGCCAGGGCCGAAGCCAGGGATAGTCTTATTCAGACGAGCGATTTCTTCTTTTTCAAGAATTCCGATCAGATTCATTTTGTTTCCTCTTCTTGTGCGGGAGCTTGTTCCTGCTGGTACTGAGCCAGTAGCCGAGCTTCCTGTTTAGTTAACTGGCGTATTGCCAGCAATTCTGGACGACGTTCTGCAGTCCTACCCAATGACTGCTTCAATCGCCACTTCTCTATCTCGGCGTGGTGCCCTGACATCAACACATCAGGAACCGCCTCGCCGTTATAAATCTCTGGGCGCGTGTAGTGCGGACAATCCAGCAGACCTTGCACAAAAGAATCCTGCTGTGCGGATGCATCATCACCCAACACACCGGGTATCTGCCGCACCACGCTATCCATCACCACCATCGCTGCCAACTCGCCACCGGACAATACATAGTCACCGATGGAAAGCTCTTCATCCACTTGCTGACGCAACAGGCGCTCATCCACGCCCTCGTAACGACTCGCCAACAAGATCAATCCTTCATCCCGCGCCAGCAACTCCATCACGATCTCGTGCGTGAGTTGCCTGCCTTGCGGAGAGAGATGAATCACTCGACTCTTTTTCACTCCACTTGCCGCCTGCGCTGCTTTCGCTGCGCTGATGGCTTTTTCCAAAGGCTCCGCCAACATCACCATCCCGGGACCGCCACCGTAAGGACGGTCATCGATAGTGCGGTAGTTGTCCGTCGTGAAATCTCTTGGGTTCCACGCTTGCAACTCGAACTTGCCTAACTCTACTGCCTTACGCGTCACACCAAACTTGGTGATGGCGTCGAACATCTCAGGGAACAGCGTGACGACATCGAACCTCATTTGAGGTAGTCCGCCTGCCAATCCACCCGGATGGTCTTGTTGTTCAGATCGACCTGCTGGATCACGCTAGCGATGAACGGCATCAGTGTCTCTCCGCCCTCGCCCTTGACCACCAACACGTCGTTAGCACCTGTCTCTAGCAACGAATCCACGATACCAAACGCATGACCTTCAAGGTTCAGCACCGACATACCGATCAAATCAGACCAGTAGTACTCGCCTTCGACTTGTTCCGGCAGGCTGTCGCGCGAAACCGCGATCAATTCGCCTTTGTATCTTTCAGCTGCCGTACGGTCCGGTATGCCTTCCAGCTTCGCAACGACCAACTTGCCGTGAACATTGGATTCCATCACCTTGATCGGACGCCATGACTGCTCGTTACCGATATACCAAGTGTCGTAATCGAGCAGACTGTCCACATACTCGGTGAAGGGCAGTACCTTCACCCAACCTTGGATACCTTGCGCTGCGACCACCTTCCCCATGACGACCATGGGGCTTGCCTCGTTAGGCTTTGGCTGCTGCACCGGCTTTTTTAACCAAGCGACCAACGGTCTCGCTCAATTGCGCGCCCTTGTCTTGCCAGTGAGTCACGCGATCCAAAGCGATACGCAGACCTTCAGAACCTTCGGCTGCCAAAGGATTGTAGAAGCCAACGCGCTCGATGAAACGACCATCGCGACGATTGCTAGAATCAGCTACGACTACGTTGTAATACGGGCGATTCTTAGAGCCGCCGCGAGAAAGACGAATGACTACCATAATGATTTCCCAATGAAAAATTTGTTTGGCCAACGCCAAAGGGCGCGAATTCTACGACACCTTGCCAATCCATGGCAAGGATTGTTTAGATTGAAGAATCAGCGATGAAGCAGGACTTCTAGGACGAATCGGCTGCCCAGATAGGCCAGCACAAGGAAACCAAAGCCACTCAAGGTCCAGCGCACCGCCGTATGGCCGCGCCAACCGTAGTAGTGATGACCCAGCAACAGCACGCCAAACACCACCCAAGAGATCATTCCAAACAAGACCTTATGATTGAACTGCCAGGCGTGACCGAAGATGTTCTCGGAAAACAGGATTCCCGACACGACAGTAACAGTCAACAATACGAAACCCACCCCGATGACACGGAACAACAGGCTTTCCATCGTTAGCAAAGGCGGCAGATTCTGTAAGACCTTGGGGAGTTTGGCGTGGTGTAGCTGCTTCTCGACCAAAGACATCAGCCCTGCATGTAAAGCCGCGATAGTGAACAGGCTGTAAGCCAGCATCGCCACCAAGACGTGGGTGTCGAATAAAGCGGAGGCTGGTTGCGCCAAGATATGGGCTTCTGGAAAGATCGCGGGGAGGACAGTACTCAGTGCAGCCAACGGTAAAACGAGCGTCTGCAAGCTGGACAGTGGATAGAAGTGTCGCGCCAACCAATAGACCAACACTGTGAGCCACAAAATCAGAGACAGGGCATAGACCAGACCCAGATTCAGCGCCCCCCATATAAATAGAGTGTCGTACAGCAACCAACCATGCAGCGCCAATGGCACGACCACCGCATGACCTAACGCGCCACGATTTTGCTGCTCGGCATTGCCCGCCGCTTGCGCACGCCAGAACAAAATAGCCAGAACGGCATAAAGGACAAAGGTCAGCAAATGTAAGGCTTGGTTCGACATGGGGAGTGCAGATGTTTTAGACTGCGAGGATTCTACACCAAGTCATAAAGGCATCATGTTAGATAACCTCACGCAACGCTTCAGCGGCATCGTCAAGAATCTACGCGGACAAGCACGACTCTCCGAGAGCAACATCCAAGACGCTTTGCGCGAAGTGCGCCTCGCCCTGCTGGAAGCGGACGTTGCTCTACCCGTCGTCAAAGAGCTCATCGCCAAAGTCAAAGAAGCGGCGCTGGGACAAGAAGTCATCGGCAGCCTGACTCCGGGACAAGCCTTCATCGGCGTCGTGAACCGCGAACTGACCAAGTTGATGGGTGAGCACAACGACGCGCTCAATCTTGCCGCTGTTCCTCCTGCTGTCATCTTGATGGCTGGTTTGCAAGGCGCAGGTAAGACCACCAGCAGCGGCAAACTGGCCAAACTGCTACGCGAACAAAATAAGAAGAAGGTATTGCTGGTGAGCTGCGACGTCTATCGTCCAGCCGCTATCGAACAGTTGCGTACATTGGCCCAGCAACTCGGCACCGACTTCTTCCCCTCAGATATCAGCCAAAAGCCGCTGGACATCGCACTCGCCGCACTCGACTTCGCACGCAAACATCACCATGACGTGCTGATCGTCGACACCGCCGGTCGTCTGGCCGTCGATGAGGCGATGATGGCGGAGATCAAAGATTTGCACGCCGCAATGAAACCCATCGAGACCTTGTTCGTGGTTGATGCGATGACAGGTCAAGATGCGGTGAACACAGCCAAAGCCTTCGGCGATGCACTGCCCCTCACCGGCGTCATCCTCACCAAGATGGATGGTGATGCGCGCGGCGGTGCAGCCTTGTCTGTACGCCACATCACTGGCAAGCCGATCAAGTTCGTCGGCGTCAGCGAAAAACCGAACGGTCTGGAAGCTTTCCACCCCGATCGTATGGCGCAACGCATCCTCGGCATGGGTGATGTGCTGTCCCTTCTCGAGGAAGCACAACGCACCGTCGATATGGGCGAAGCTGAAAAGCTCGCCAAGAAGATGCACAGCGGCAAAGGCTTCGACCTCAACGACTTCAAGATGCAGATCGTGCAGATGAAGAAGATGGGGGGCATGTCCGCACTGATGGATAAGTTACCCGCACAACTCGCCAATGCCGCCGCTGGCGCAAAAGTGGATGAGCGCCAGATCAATCGCACCGAAGGCATCATCAATTCGATGACCCCTTACGAGCGCAGCCACCCAGAACTCATCAAAGCTTCCCGCAAACGTCGCATCGCTGCCGGCTCTGGTGTACAGGTGATGCACGTCAATCAACTGCTGAATCAATTCGAACAATCACAGAAGATGATGAAGATGTTCAGCAGCAAAGGCGGCATGGCCAAAATGATGCGCGGTATGGCGGGTAAATTCCCTGGAATGCGTTAATTCAAGGATAGGAAAAAACATGGCTCTCAAAGCAATCATATTCGACGTAGACGGCACACTGGCAGACACGGAAGACGGCCACCGCAAATCGTTCAACAAAGCGTTCGCCGAGAACGGGCTGGACTGGAACTGGGATGTGGCGCTGTACGACAAGCTGCTCAAAGTGACTGGCGGCAAAGAGCGCATCAAATATTTCGTCTCAGATTTTCTGAAGGGCTACACCAAGCCCGAGAACTTCGACGACTTCGTGAAGCATCTGCATGCCGTCAAGACAGGTCACTACACCGCAATGTTGCGCGAAGGAGCGATCTCATTGCGCCCCGGCATCAAACAACTTATCAACGATGCACGCAAAGCAGGCATCACACTCGCCATCGCCACCACGACCACTGCCGAAAACGTGACTGCACTTTTGGAAGTGGGATTAGGTAAAGACTGGGCAAGCAACTTCGCCGCCAATGGTTGCGGCGATATCGTGCCTTTGAAGAAACCCGCACCGGACATCTACCACTGGGTATTGAACGAACTCAAGCTAGCCGCTGACGATTGCATCGCATTGGAAGATTCCAACAATGGCTTGCGCTCTTCACTAGCCGCTGGCATCAAGACTTACATCACGACCAACCCGTACACCGTGAAGCAAGAATTCACCGGCGCGGTAGCGGTGCTAGAAGACTTGAGCGACCTGCCACGTTTCTACAGCATGATCGGTCTGCGCGCATAAGCGTCTGGATTCCTGCTAATCTTGCGGGCAATCCAATTGCCCGCCGGCCACTATGCAAAATTATCTAAAAAGAATCCTTACTGCGCGCGTCTATGACGTGGCAATCGAAACGCCGTTGGAACACGCGCCCACACTGTCGTCCCGCACAGGCAACCGCATCCTGTTCAAGCGCGAAGACATGCAGCCCGTGTTCTCGTTCAAGTTGCGCGGCGCGTATAACAAGATGGCGCACCTTTCACCTGCTCAGTTAAAGCAGGGCGTCATCGCTGCATCTGCGGGCAATCATGCGCAGGGCGTGGCGATGTCTGCACATCGCCTCGGTTGCAAGGCCACCATCGTGATGCCGACCACCACCCCACAGGTGAAGATCGATGCGGTGCGCCACTTCGGTCAGCGCTCGGTCGAGATCGTATTACATGGCGATAGCTACAGCGATGCCTACGCCCATGCACTCGCGCTGGAAAAAGAAAGGCAACTCACCTTCGTGCACCCCTTCGACGACCCTTATGTCATCGCAGGCCAAGGCACCATCGGCATGGAGATCCTGCGTCAACACCAAGGCGACATCCATGCAATCTTCTGCGCCATCGGCGGTGGCGGATTGATCGCAGGCGTCGCGGCTTATGTGAAACAGGTACGCCCCGACATCAAGATCATCGGCGTACAGACCACCGATTCCGACGCGATGTATCGCTCTCTCAAAGCCAAAAAACGCGTCACGCTGAATGATGTCGGCCTGTTCTCGGACGGCACCGCCGTCAAATACGTGGGCGAAGAGACCTTCCGCATCTGTAAGCAATATGTGGACGAAGTCATCTTGGTGGACACCGACGAAGTGTGCGCCGCCATCAAGGACGTGTTCCAGGACACGCGCTCCATCCTCGAGCCTGCTGGCGCACTCGCCGTCGCGGGAGCGAAAGCCTATGCCAAGCGCGAACAACTCAAAGGCGAGACGCTCATCCCGATCGCCTGCGGCGCGAACATGAACTTCGACCGCCTGCGTTTCGTGGCCGAACGTGCCGAGATCGGCGAGAAGCGTGAAGCGATCTTGGCAGTCACCATCCCCGAGACACCCGGTAGCTTCCGCAAGTTCTGCGCTCTGCTAGGCAAACGCAACATCACCGAGTTCAACTATCGCTATGCCGACCCCAAAGCGGCGCAGGTCTTCGTCGGCATCCAAGTGAAAGACCAGGCAGAAGCTTCAGACCTCATAGAGAAGTTGCAACGCAGCAAATTGCCCACCTTGGATCTGAGTGACAACGAGATGGCCAAACTTCATCTGCGTCACCTCGTCGGTGGTCATGCGCCCGAAGCTAGGGACGAAATCTTGTTCCGTTTCGAGTTCCCGGAACGCCCCGGCGCGCTGATGAACTTCCTCAACAGCATGAGCCACAATTGGAACATCAGCCTGTTCCACTACCGTAACCACGGTGCAGATTACGGCCGCGTGCTGGTCGGGATGCAAGTGCCCAAGACGGACAAAAAGGCGCTCAAGACCTTTCTTGACACCCTCGGCTACCCGTATTGGGACGAAAGCGACAATCCGGCATATCGCCTTTTTCTGGGCTAATAAAAAAAGATGAGGGATATTGCCGACAAATTCGCCATAAAACGCACTATTGGCAAAAATGGCAAAGACTCCCTCTGACATCCAAGCTAGGAAGCAGGCGCTTCGACAACGTATAATCGCCGCCCGCGACAATCTGACGCCAAGCTTACGAATTCGCTCAAGCAAAGACATCGTCGGCCAACTTTGCGGCTTGGCGGCCTATAAGACTGCGCGAACTGTGTTGGGCTACCTGAACTTTGGTTCGGAACTAGCCAGCGAGGTGTGGGTACGGCAAGCGCTGGAAGACGGCAAACAAGTCTTGCTACCTCGGGTGAACAAAGCGAGTAAGCAGCTCGATCTGTTCGAGATAAAGAATCTGGATAGTGAGATCGCGGTGGGTGCCTATGGCATACGCGAACCCATCCAAGAACGCTGCAAGCACTTCGATGCATTAGGCAAGATAGACCTGATCCTGATGCCTGGCGTCGCTTTCGACCGTGAAGGCAGCAGATTGGGATACGGTGGTGGCTACTTCGATAAGTTGTTGGCACATCTGCCACACCGTCCAGTATTGATCGCCGGTGCGTTCGCAATGCAGGTAGTTGAAGAGATTCCGCAAGAAGATACTGACCACAAGATAGATTGGTTGGTAACTGAGAATGAAACGATACGTTGTTAGGGTGCCTCTGAAAATTCAGAGTTCGCCCAAATGCAAGGCGTGAAGAAAATTCCGCAGCGCCGCATATGATGTATATGCAAGCAAGGAATTTTCACCACAACGAAGCAGTTGGGATGAAATCTGGATTTTAAGAGGTACCCGTTATTTAGGGAGAGAGTAAAGATGGCCACGCAACAACCAGACTACGATCCACAAGAGACCCAAGAATGGCTGGACTCGCTGCAATCCGTTCTAGATAAAGAAGGCGGCGACCGCGCTCACTTCTTGATCGACCAACTTATCAATCATGCGCGCTTGGCGGGCGACGATCTGCCGATCAGCGCGACCACCCCGTATCTGAACTCGATACCCCTAGATAAAGAAGAGCGCTCTCCAGGCAACTTCGACATGGAACACCGCATCCGCGCACTGATGCGCTGGAACGCGATGGCCATCGTGTTGAATGCGAACAAGGAATCTTCCGAACTGGGCGGCCACATCGCCAGCTTCGCTTCCGCTGCGACGCTCTACGACGTGGGCTTCAACCACTTCTTCCGTGGCGCCAACAAGGACCACGGCGGTGACTTAGTTTACTTCCAAGGTCACTCCTCGCCCGGTATGTATGCGCGCGCCTTCATGGAAGGTCGCCTTACCGAAGCGCAGATGTATAAGTTCCGCCAAGAAGTCGATGGCGACGGACTGTCTTCTTACCCTCACCCTTGGTTGATGCCGAATTTCTGGCAGTTCCCAACCGTGTCCATGGGTCTCGGCCCCTTGATGGCGATTTACCAAGCGCGTTTCATGCGCTACTTGCAACACCGCAATCTGGCTAAGACAGACGGCCGCAAGGTATGGGCATATCTTGGCGACGGCGAGACCGACGAACCCGAATCTTTGGGCGCGATCTCCATGGCAGGACGCGAGAAGTTGGACAACCTGATCTTCGTCATCAACTGTAACTTGCAACGTCTGGACGGCCCAGTACGTGGCAACGGCAAGATCATCCAAGAACTGGAAGGTGTGTTCCGTGGTGCAGGCTGGAACGTCATCAAGGTGGTTTGGGGTGGTAAATGGGATCGCTTGTTGGCCAAGGACAAGTCCGGCCTGTTGCTGAAGCGCATGGAAGAAGTGGTTGACGGCGAATACCAGACCTACAAGTCACGTGATGGCGCCTACGTGCGCAAGCACTTCTTCGGCAAGTATCCAGAGTTGCTTGAATTGGTCGCCGACATGTCGGACGACGAGATCTGGCGCTTGAACCGTGGCGGCCATGATCCGCACAAAGTATTCGCTGCATATGCGGCCGCTTCCAAGCACACCGGTCAACCAACGGTCATCCTCGCCAAGACGGTGAAGGGTTACGGCATGGGCGATGCGGGTGAAGGTCAGAACACCACTCACCAACAGAAGAAAGTTGGCGAAGACGCACTGCGTAAGTTCCGCGACCGCTTCAACATTCCAGTCACTGACGAACAATTGCCCAAGCTGCCTTTCGTGCGCCCCGCGCCGGACAGTCTAGAGGCGAAATACCTTAAAGAACGCAGCACAGCGATGGGTTGCATCCCTGCGCGCGAACCCGTGGCACACCCGCTCAACACACCATCGCTCGATGCTTTCGACGCGCTGTTGAAATCCAGCGAAGACCGCGAGTTCTCCACCACCATGGCGTTCGTGCGCTTGCTGGGCGTGCTGGTGAAAGATAAAGCCATCGGCAAGCAGATCGTGCCTATCGTGCCAGACGAATCGCGCACCTTCGGCATGGAAGGCATGTTCCGTCAGCTCGGTATCTTCTCGCAGGTGGGGCAACTGTACACACCTCAAGATGCCGACCAGCTCATGTTCTACAAAGAAGACAAGACGGGTCAGATCTTGCAAGAGGGCATCAACGAAGCTGGCGGTATGGCTGACTGGATCGCTGCGGCGACCGCTTACGCCAACCACGGCGTAGCGATGATTCCCTTCTTCATCTACTACTCCATGTTCGGCTTCCAACGTATCGGCGACATGGCTTGGGCAGCAGGTGACCTGCGCGCACGCGGCTTCCTCATCGGCGGCACCGCTGGACGCACCACGCTGAACGGCGAAGGTCTGCAACACCAAGATGGTCACAGCCATCTGATGGCAGCGACCATCCCGAACTGCGTGTCCTATGATCCGACATTCGCTTACGAGTTGGCTGTCATCGTGCAGCACGGTATGGAACGCATGTACCACAAGCAAGAAGACGTGTTCTATTACCTCACCGTGATGAACGAGAACTACACCCACCCTGCCATGCCGAAGGGCGCGGAAGAGGGCATCATCAAGGGCATGTACAAGTTCAGCGCAAGCAAGGCTAAAGCGAAGAACAAAGTACAGTTGCTGGGTAGCGGAACCATCTTGCGTGAAGTCATCGCGGCAGCCGAGTTGCTGGAGAAAGACTTCGGCATCGCTTCCGACATCTTCAGCGTGACCAGCTTCAACGAATTGCGTCGCGAAGGTATCGACTGCGAGCGTTGGAACACTTTGCACCCCGAAGCGAAACAGCGCATCAGCTATGTCGAGCAATGTCTGGATGCAGAAGTGCCCGTCATCGCGGCGACCGACTACATCCGCTCCTATGCCGACCAGATCCGTCCATACGTCAAAGCGCAATACAAGACCTTGGGCACCGATGGTTTCGGTCGTTCCGACACGCGCAAGAAGTTGCGTCACTTCTTCGAGGTGGATCGCTTCTACGTCGCCGTTGCCGCATTGAAGGCGTTGGCTGACGAGGGCAAGGTAGATGCGAAGGAAGTCACGCGTGCGATCAAGCTGTACAAGATCAACGCGGACAAACCGAACCCAACCACGGTGTAATCGAGGAGAACGACGTGGCAGAGATCAATAAAGTACAAGTACCAGACATCGGCGGATTCAAAGGTGTGACCGTCATCGAAGTGGCGATCAAGGCAGGCGAGACCATCGCCGTCGAGCAGACGCTCATCACCGTGGAGACCGACAAGGCGACCATGGATGTGCCTGCACCTTTCGCAGGTGTGGTGAAGGAAGTGAAGCTGAAGGTTGGCGACAAGGTATCGGAAGGCGACCTGATCGCTTTGGTGGAAGGTAGTGCTGCGCAAGCCGCCGCACCTGCACCGCAGACTGCTGCACCCGTCGCAGCCAAGCCCGCCCCTGTGGCAGCGCCTGTCGTCACGGCACCTGCCCCTGCACCTTCTGGCGGTAACGCTCATGCCAGTCCATCCATCCGTCGTTTCGCGCGCGAACTTGGCGTGAATCTGACGCAAGTTGGCGGTAGTGGCGAAAAGGGCCGGGTCACCAAGGAGGACGTGCAGAACTTCGTCAAGCAGGCTTTAGCTAAACCTGCGACAGGTGGCGGCGCATTGCCCGGCTTGTTGCCATGGCCGGACGTGGATTTCGCCAAGTTCGGCGAGATCGAGACCAAGGCGCTGTCGCGCATCAAGAAGATCTCGGGCGCGAACCTGCACCGCAACTGGGTGATGATCCCGCACGTGACACAGTTCGAAGAAGCCGACATCAGCGAGATGGAAGCCTTCCGCAAAGAGCTGGGCGCGGAATACGCCAAGCAGAATCTGAAGATCACTCCGCTGGCCTTCATGCTCAAAGCGTGCGCCATCACGCTGAAACATTTCCCCGATTTCAACGCTTCGCTGGACGCGAGCGGCGAGAATCTGGTGCTGAAGAAGTACATCCACATCGGCGTCGCGGTCGATACACCGAATGGCTTGATGGTCCCCGTCATCCGTGACGTGGATCAAAAAGGCATCGTGCAATTGGCAAAAGAATTGGGCGAAGTCAGTGCCAAGGCGCGCGACTTGAAGGTCACCGCTGCCGACATGCAAGGCGGCTGCTTCTCCATCTCTAGTTTGGGCGGCATCGGTGGTACGGCGTTCACGCCCATCATCAATGCACCTGAAGTCGCCATCTTGGGTGTGTCCCGTTCAAGCATGAAGCCCGTCTGGAAAGACGGCGAATTCGTGCCGCGTCTGATGTTGCCGCTGTCCTTGTCATACGACCATCGTGTGATCGACGGCGCTGCTGCTGCGCGCTTCACCACCTACCTCGCGCATGTGCTGGCTGACATGCGTCGCTTGGCGCTTTAAGTAGTGGGCATCGCACCGATCGGCATCCTGGGGGGCACGTTCGACCCCATCCATAACGGCCACCTGCGCCTCGCGCAGGAAGCCTTGGAACAATGCCGCATGCAGCAGGTGCGATTCATCCCCAACGGAACGCCGCCACACCGCACGCCGCCCGTCGCCTCGGCCGAGGCGCGTATGGATATGGTGCGCACCGCATTGCATGGACATCATGAGTTCAGCGTGGACGTGCGCGAGGTATATCGCACCGACCCGTGCTACAGCGTGGACACGTTGACTAGCTTGCGCGAAGAGTTCGGTAGCGAACAGCCGCTGTGCTTGTTGCTGGGCAGTGATGCTTTTCTGAATCTGCACACTTGGCACGAATGGCGCCGCGTGTTCGACTTGGCTCACATCGTAGTGATGCAGCGCCCTGGACGCCCGCTCGGCAATGCGATGGAAAACGCTGATGACGCACTGAAAGAAGAGTATCGTGCGCGCCTTGCGCCTGCGCCACGTCGTTTGCACGAGTCGGCCAGTGGTGCGATCGTCGCACTGGACATGCCCTTGCTCGACATCTCCGCCACCGACATCCGCCGCCGTTGCGCAGAACACAAGAACATCCGCTATCTCACCCCAGATGGCGTCGCACATTACATTTATTCTCAGAAGACTTACACGACATGCTAACTACCGAACAAAAAATCGCTGCCATCAAAGACGCTTTGGAAGATGTCAAAGCCGTCGATATCGAGATCATCGACACCAGCAAGAAGAGCCCACTGTTTGAATGCATGATCATTGCCAGCGCGCAATCGACACGCCAGACCAAAGCGCTTTCCGACAACGTCGAGAAGAAGCTCAAAGCCTTGGGCGAAGAAGCACTGAGCACTGAAGGCGAAGGTAGCGGCGAATGGATCTTGGTGGATTTCGGCGAAGTGCTCGTCCACATCATGCAACCGCCCGTACGCGCCTATTACAACCTCGAAGAGTTGTGGGGCGTACAACCTAAGGCGCGCGTACCAGCGGCAAAATGAAACTTCTGATCCTCGCGGTGGGCAATAAGATGCCGTCGTGGATCACCGAGGGCTTCAACGAATACGCCAAGCGCATGCCGCGCGAGGCGAGTATCACCCTCATCGAGATCAAACCCGAAGCACGCAACAGCGGCAAGACAGCGGCGCAGATCATGGAGGCCGAAGCGGCGCGCATCCGCGCCGCCCTGCCTGCCGGTGCATTCTGTATCGCACTCGACGAGCACGGCGCGACACCCACCACCAAACAACTCACCCAGCAGATGAAAGACTGGATGCAGCAAGGGCGCGATGTCGCTTTCGTCATCGGCGGCGCGGATGGCTTGCACGAATCCATCAAACACCAAGCACAACATCTGATGGCGCTCTCCGCTTTCACTTTGCCACACGGTATGGTGCGCGTGATACTGGCGGAACAGTTGTATCGAGCGCATAGCTTGATGCACAATCACCCGTATCATCGCGAATAACATACTGCACATGGCCATCACTAAACCCCGCCTCTACCTCGCTTCGCAAAGCCCGCGCCGACGCGAATTGCTCAAGCAGATCGGCATCCATTTCGAGCCATTGTTGTTGCGCAATGATCCGCGCCGAGGCATCGATGTGGACGAGGTGGCATTACAGAACGAGAAGCCAGAGGTGTATGTCGAACGGGTCTGCCGCGAAAAAGCAGCCGCAGCCTTGCAGGCCATCACGCTGCGCAATCTGCGCCCCGCGCCCATATTGACCGCCGACACCATCGTGACCATCGATGGCAACATCCTTGGCAAGCCCAGTGATGACCAGCATGCCGCAGAGATGTTGCGCAGCCTGTCTGGCAAACAGCATGGGGTGCTGACTGCCGTAGCAATCGCCTCGGACGAACGCATCGAATGCCGCATCTCGAATTCCACCATCACTTTCGCCACCTTGAGTGAGGAGACTATCCATCGTTATCTGCAAACCGGTGAGGCGCAGGGCAAGGCCGGTTCCTACGGTATCCAAGGGCATGCTGGCGCTTTCGTTGAACGACTCGAAGGAAGCTACACCGGCGTGGTGGGCCTGCCTTTGTTCGAGACGGTAGAATTGCTCAAATCATTCGGTATCGCTCCAACATGAACGAAGAGATCCTCATCAACGTCACCCCGCAGGAGACGCGCGTCGCCGTGATGCAACAAGGCGTGGTACAAGAACTGCATATCGAGCGCGGCAGTCAGCGCGGCCTCGTGAGCAATGTGTATGTGGGGAAAGTGAAGCGTGTGTTGCCGGGGATGCAATCGGCATTCATCGACATCGGCTTGGAGCGTTCCGCTTTCTTGCACGTGGCCGACATCTGGGAGAACCGCATCAACGGCGATGCCGCCAAGCCCATCGAGAAGGTCTTGTTCGAGGGACAGAGCGTATTGGTGCAAGTCATCAAGGACCCCATCGGCACCAAGGGCGCGCGCCTTTCCACCCAGCTGAGTTTCGCCGGGCGCTTGCTGGTGTTCTTGCCACAGGAATCACACATCGGCGTATCGCAACGTATCGAGAGCGAAGAAGAGCGCGAGGCGTTGCGCGCAAAATTAGCGCAAGTGCTACCTCCCGACTACAAAGGCGGTTACATCATCCGCACCATGGCGGAAGGCGCGACAGACGAAGAGTTGCGCGCCGACATCGCCTATCTGAACAAGCTGTGGCGCAACCTGCAGGAACAATCGCAAAGACTGGGCGCGCCCTCCCTGCTCTACAAAGAGTTGGATATCAGCTTGCGCGTGCTGCGTGATTTCGTACATGAGGACACTCAGCGGATATTGGTCGATTCACGCGACACCTATACGCGAATGAAAACTTTCGCCGGCGATTACATCAGCGCAGCTGTGAGCAAGGTGGATCACTACATCGGCAGTCGCCCATTGTTCGACCTTTATGGCATCGAAGAAGAGATCGAACATGCCTTGTCCAAACGCGTCGATCTCAAGTCCGGCGGCTACCTCATCATCGATCAGACCGAAGCTCTGACGACCGTGGACGTCAATACGGGCGGCTTCGTGGGGGGGCGCAATCTGGATGACACCATCTACAAGACCAACCTTGAAGCGGCACAAGTCATCGCACGTCAACTGCGCCTGCGCAACCTCGGCGGCATCATCATCTGCGACTTCATCGATATGGACACAGCAGAACACCGTGATGCCGTATTGGAAGAGTTCAAAAAGGTGCTGGCACACGACCGCACCCGTATCAGCGTGAATGGTTTCTCAGCATTAGGCTTGGTCGAAATGACCCGCAAGCGCACTCGGGAAAGTCTGGCGCATGTGCTGTGCGAGCAATGCCCTACCTGCCAAGGTCGAGGCCAGGTCAAGACCGCCCAGAGCGTGTGTTACCAGATCCTGCGCGAGATCGTGCGCGAAGCGCGCCAATTCAATGCCCGCGAGTTCCGCATCCTCGCCTCGCAACAGGTCATCGACCTGTTCTTGGACGAGGAATCGCAAGCACTCGCCCAGCTTTCCGACTTCATCGCCAAGCCTGTCTCCCTGCAAGTCGAGACGCTCTACAGCCAAGAACAATACGATGTCATCCTGATGTAAGGGGAGCGCGTTGACCTGAGCCGAGTCGGATACAATCCGGTTCGCACCGGCCACGACCGGTGGCTTCAAAACTACAATTTAAATTCGCTCAGGGAGAATCACCATGTTGAAGAAACACCTCGTGGCCGCGCTGGCCGCACTTCTCGTTACAACCCCAGCTTTTGCAAGCGACCATGCGCATGGCGATGCCAATGTCGCACGCGCTATCATCAAAGAGATCCAAGCCGACGACAGCGCCTACATCGCTGCTCACAATGGCGAGTTCTTCAGCAAACTAGCTAAAGGCCAAACACCGCGCGCGACTGTGGTGACCTGCTCCGACTCACGTGTTCACACCAATATGTTGGACAGAACACCAGAAGGCGACTTGTTCATGGTGCGCAACATCGGCAACCAACTGGCAACCGCCAAAGGATCGGTGCAATACGGCGTGAACCATCTGGGTTCTTCTTTGCTGATCTTCGTCGGCCACTCTTCTTGCGGCGCGATCAAAGCCGCTGGCGGTGATTACACCGGCATCGAAGCTGATATCAAGAAAGAACTCGATACCATCAGCATCACAAAAGGCGGCGCCAACATCGACGGTGTGAAAGCCAACGTCAACAACCAAGTCGCTGCTGCATCCAAAGAATTCGCCGATAAGGTAAAGAGTGGTCAGCTGTTGGTGGTTGGTGCTGTGTATGACTTCGCCGACGACATGAAGCTAGGCGCTGGTAAGCTCAACATCATCAACATCAATGGTGAGACCGATGATGCCAAGGTCACTGCCGCATTGAACGCCAAATCGGCTTCTAGTGGCCACGATAGCCACGCACATCACTAAGTAGCATTAGCTTCACGAGCAAAAGAGCGGCGATTGCCGCTCTTTTGCTTTCTGCCCGTCAGATCGAATTGGCTAGGTTTTGTGGTTCTTTTCAGCGATTGCTCAAACACAGGGATGTTTATCCTGAATCATCCAAAAATCTCTGAAAGGCATGTCATGGACCGTCTCTTCAAACTCTCATGCATCTGCTTGCTGGCTTTAGCCATACCAGCGCATGCACTCGATGCACATGGGGGTAAAGATCAAAGCGCTGAAGTCAGCAAATTCCTCAGCGACCTCAAATCGGACAACAGTGTGTATATGGTCACGCACAAGATCGAGTTCTTCGCCGGCCTAGCTAAAGGCCAGACCCCAAAAGCAACCATCGTCACCTGCTCAGACTCACGCGTGCAGGCCAATATGTTCGACCGCGCACCCGAGGGAGATCTGTTCACCATCCGCAACATCGGCAACCAACTTGCCACTGCTGAAGGCTCGGTGGAATACGGCGTGCATCATCTGCACACACCTATCCTGATGTTCATCGGCCATTCGCGTTGCGGTGCTATCGCGGCGGTAGGAGGGAACTACTCGAAAGAATCTGCCGCCATCAAAAAAGAGCTGGACACCATCGGCATCCCCAAAGATATCGGCAATCTGGAAGGAGTCACTGCCAATGTACACAATCAAGTGAGCTTAGCGATGATCAAGTTCTCCGAAGAGGTGAGTGGCGGCCATCTGACCGTGATCGGCGCGGTGATGGATTTCGCAGATGATGTGCATCAAGGGGCTGGCAAATTTCACGTGATCAACATCAATGGCGAGAAAGACCCAGATAAGTTGGTGAACGTATCCGCATTGATCGCCAAGCACAAAGCGAAACCTGTCGCAGCAAAAGTAGAGAAAAAAGTGGACTCACACGACAAACCTGCTGGGACTGAAACTGGGCACGCCAAACCAGATGCACATGATGACCATGCTGCAACAGCCGAACACGCTCCCGCCCACCACTAAGCCTAACGTCTCCGTCCAGTGTGGATCTGCAGGTAAAGTTGTTCGACTTTTTGGCGCGCCCACGGTGTCCTGCGTAGGAACTTCAGACTGGATTTGATGCTGGGATCGTGCGTGAAACAACGCACGGGAACGGCGATGGCCATCTCTTCCCAGCCGATGTTCTCGGAAAGTTGGGTAACGATCATCTCAAGAGTGACGCCTTCTAATGCAGGCCGACTAGGAAGTTCGCTCATTTTCTTTTCACTCGATCAACAAACTTTCGGGAGCGATCTTGCTCCCTGTCACCAGCACCACCTTGTGTCTCGATTGCCCGCCTTGCTTGAGTTCGACTTGTCGCAACGGAACGTCGAACGTATCGGCGACGAATCTTAACAACGCCTCGTTAGCACGCCCTTCGATGGGCGGAGCAGCGAGGCGTATCTTCAGTGCTTCGCCGTGCAATCCCGAAATCTCTGTGCGCTTCGCGCCTGGCTGCACATGCAAGGTCAGCGACAATATGTCGCCATCTCGACGATACCAATCGCTCACAACAATCTCTGCACGAACTGCTCCATGCCACCGATGGGCACGATGAGGATGAGCTGGCAGATGATGAACAACACCAGCACGGAAAGATCCACACGCCCGATCAGCGGGATCACGCTACGCAGTGGCTGCAAGAAAGGTTGGTTGCATGCACTGAGCATCGGCGACAGCGGCGTATGTGGATTGACCCAAGACAAGATAGCTTCCGCCAACAAGGTCGCCACCAACAGATAGACGCTGATCTTCAACAACTTGACCGCCGTCCACGCCAGCAAACCCACCAACGGGAAAGCATCAAAGGGGTAGCTCTGCACTTGCAAGAATAAAACGAGATAGATGAACTCGACCGCGAAGGCCAACGCCAGTGTGGCAGTGTCTAGCCCTAACATCGCAGGCACGTAACGTCGCGCCTTGAGCACGACGAAATCGGTGAGTGCCATGATGAACTCGCCGATCGGGTTACGCATCGGCGCTTTCAGCCACACGGCATGGAAGCGGAACAACAAGACAGCAGCGAAAGGTTGGACCAGTGCATCGATTAAAAACGACAGTGCTTCACTAAACATCAAGCGTCCTTTCCAAGTTCATCGCCCATCTCTTTGGAACGCGCCGCTGCCGCATGGATGGCATCGACGATGTCTTGCTTCACACGGTTGGCATCCATACTCTTGATCGCTTTTTCGGTCGTCCCGTTCTTGGAAGTGACGCGCGAACGCAGCGTCGCCACATCGACATCCTTGCTACTCTGTGCCAACTTGCTGGCGCCGATGAAGGTGTCCAACACCATCTGCCTTGCCTGCTCTTCATCCAAGCCCAATTCGTACGCGGCCTGTTGCATCGCCTCGATGAAATAGAACACATAGGCTGGGCCACTGCCCGAGATAGCAGTCACGCCATCGAGCAAACCCTCATCATCCAACCAAAAGGTGCTACCGACTGAAGATAGGATGGCCTCTGCCTTTTGGCAATGATCCGGATTGACTGCGGGAGTCGCGTACAACGCCGTGACCCCACTGCGGATCAGCGCGGGTGTGTTGGGCATGCACCGAACGACGTTCTGCGAACCCGCCCACCGCGCGATATCTTGTGTACGGATACCCGCTGCTATGGAAATGACTAGTCGCCCTTCTAAAAGAGGGGCGAGCTGTGCCAAAACTTCGCGTAATTGCTGCGGCTTCACTGCCAACACGATGGTCTCACTCCTGACCACCGCCTCTTTCATAACGGTGGTCGCCCGCACGTTGTATTCCTCATGCAGCTCTGCACAACGATTCTCTTCGACCTCTACCACTCGAATATGAGATGTGGCGTAACCGCGTTTGATCAGACCGCCGATCAATGCCTTCGCCATGTTGCCACCACCTATGAAACAAATATTCATGTCCCACCTCCGTAATCTCTGGCTCCGAATATCGCCGTGCCGATGCGCACGATGGTCGCCCCCTCTTTGATCGCCGCCGGAAAATCATGCGACATCCCCATCGAGAGGGTATCCAACGACAAGCCTTGTCCATTCAATCGTTCCACCAGCCTTCGCATCTTGGCGAACGCCACCCTTTGCTCGGATTCGTCCGATGCTGGAGCAGGTATCGACATCAATCCGCGTAACTTAAGGTGCGGAAGCTGCGATATCTCTTGAGCAAGCTGCGCAGCCTCATCGATTGCCACGCCGCTTTTACTTTCCTCTCCACTCACATTCACCTGCAAGCAGATATTCAACGGCGGAAGATCAGCTGGGCGCTGTTCGGACAATCGTTGCGCCACCTTCAATCTATCCACCCCATGCACCCAAGCGAAATGCTCCGCAATGGGCCGCGTCTTGTTGCTTTGAATGGGGCCGATGAAATGCCACTCCAGCGACAAGTCCTGCAACTGCGTCATCTTATCCAGCGCTTCTTGCAGGTAGTTCTCACCAAAAGCGCGCTGCCCACCCTGATAAGCCTCGCGTACCGCCTCGGCGGGAAAGGTCTTGCTGACCGCCAAAAGATGCACGTCAGCAACGGCGCGATGTGCTTCGAATGCGGCTTGGGCAACGGCCTCGCGGGTTGCTTGCAAGTTAGAGAGGATTGCAGTCATAATCGCCCAGACAGTCGCTTTTCAACGCAGTTAATATCGCTCAGGGATTATATATGGATATCACCGAACTGCTCGCCTTCGGCGTGAAGAACAAAGCATCCGACTTGCACCTTTCCGCCGGTTTGCCTCCAATGATCCGCGTACACGGCGACATGCGCCGCATCAACCTGCCCCCGATGGAACACAAAGAAGTGCATGCCATGGTGTACGACATCATGAACGACGGGCAGCGCAAGCATTACGAAGAGAACAAAGAGGTCGACTTCTCCTTCGAGGTGCCCAACCTCGCTCGTTTCCGCGTCAACGCCTTCATCCAGAATCGTGGTGCTGCGGCCGTCATGCGTACCATTCCCTCCAAGATCCTGTCGTTGGAAGATCTCAAAGCACCAAAGATCTTCGAGACCATCGCTGACTATCCGCGCGGCTTGGTATTGGTGACCGGCCCAACGGGTTCGGGTAAATCAACCACCTTGGCGGCCATGGTGAATCACAAGAACGAGACCGAGCAAGGCCACATCCTGACGGTGGAAGACCCCATCGAATTCGTGCACGAATCCAAGAAATGTCTGATCAACCAGCGCGAAGTCGGACCGCACACTCTCTCTTTCAACAACGCTTTGCGCTCAGCTTTGCGTGAAGACCCGGACGTCATCCTGGTCGGTGAGATGCGCGATCTGGAGACCATCCGCTTGGCGATGTCCGCTGCGGAAACGGGTCACTTGGTGTTTGGCACACTGCACACCAGCTCTGCCGCCAAGACCATCGACCGTATCATCGACGTGTTCCCTGCGGACGAAAAAGAAATGGTACGCGCGATGTTGTCGGAATCCTTGCGTGCCGTCATCTCGCAGACGCTACTCAAAACCAAGGACGGCGCAGGCCGCGCCGCTGCGCACGAGATCATGATCTGCACACCCGCTATCCGCAACCTGATCCGCGAAGCAAAAGTACCGCAGATGTATTCCGCTATCCAGACGGGCGGCAGCATCGGCATGCAGACGTTGGACCAGTGCCTGACCGACCTCGTCAAACGCAATGTCGTCGCTTCTGCCGAAGCGCGCACCAAGGCTGCGAACAAAGACTTGTTCCCAGGCTAATCACAAGATTTAGGAGTTCACCATGGAACGCGACCAGGCCACCGAACTAGTCCACAACCTTTTGCGCGGGATGATCTCGCAAAAAGCCTCCGACCTTTTCGTCACCGCCAACTTCCCGCCTGCGTTCAAGATCGACGGCAAGATGACACCCGTATCGAACCAAATGCTGACGGCACAACACACGCAGGAATTGGCGCGCAGCATCATGAACGACCGCCAAGCGGCCGAGTTCGAATCCACACACGAATGTAACTTCGCCATCAGCCCCTCCGGCATCGGCCGTTTCCGCGTCAATGTGTTCATGCAGCAACAACGCGTTGGCATGGTGCTGCGTACCATCACGACCAAGATTCCGAACTTCGAGGAGCTGGGCTTGCCGCCCATCTTGAAAGACGTGGTGATGACCAAACGCGGATTAGTGATTCTGGTCGGCGGTACAGGCTCAGGTAAATCCACCACCATGGCAGCCATGCTCGGCCACCGCAACCAGAACAGTTACGGTCACATCATCACCATCGAAGATCCTGTGGAATATGTGCACGAACATGCGAAGAGCATCATCACCCACCGTGAAGTGGGTGTGGATACGGACAACTGGCACAGCGCGCTGAAGAACACCCTGCGCCAAGCGCCTGACGTCATCCTCATCGGCGAGATCCGTGATCGCGAGACCATGGAATATGCCGTCGCCTTCGCCGAGACCGGCCACCTGTGTTTGGCGACCCTACACGCGAACAGCGCCAACCAAGCACTAGACCGCATCATCAACTTCTTCCCAGAAGAGCGTCGCGAACAGTTGCTGATGGACTTGTCACTCAACATCAAAGCTCTCGTCTCGCAGCGTTTGATTCCTAAACGTGACGGCAAAGGCCGCTCCGCCGCCATCGAGATCTTGCTCAACTCCCCCCTCATCGCCGACCTCATCTTCAAGGGCGATGTGCATGAGATCAAGACCGTGATGTCGAAATCGCGCGAGCTCGGTATGCAGACCTTCGACCAAGCTCTGTTCGACCTGCACGAGGCTGGCATGATCAGCTACGAAGAAGCATTGAAGAACGCCGACTCCGTGAACGACCTGCGCTTGAAGATCAAACTAGAAGGCCAAGCTACCAAAGACCGCGACGTGATGGGCGGACTAGACCATTTGAAGATGACTTGATATTGTCATCGCGCCAAAATAAAACCGCGCCCCGGCGCGGTTTTATTTTGACTGACTGTTGCTCGGCCATTATTACTGGTGGTATCTCCATCTATCACAAGCAGCCATGTGGTAGATGACCGTCTGGAGTGACCAGCACTTTTCGGCGGCTCGACAGGGGTGGGCTGTCCGTTTCATTCCGATCATTCTGCGTGTCATTCATTATCGTTCTCCTTCCATTTTTTCTTCAGAAGCAACAATGGACATCACAAGCCGGTCATCTTCATGGCCCACTCCGGCAGTCGTTCCCCTTGCATCTCGATCTTTGACGTTGCCAGATGGATTTCGTGCAGTTCGCTCTCGGAAAGTGCAACAGATGCTGCGCCAAGATTTTCTTCAAGGCGGTGAAGTTTGGTAGTGCCTGGAATGGGAACGATCCAGGGTTTTTGCGCCAACAACCAAGCAAGCGCAATTTGGGCTGGTGTGCATTTCTTGCGCGTTGCCATCTCGCGCACGACGTCCACCAGTGCCATGTTGGTCTTTAACGCGTCTTGCGAAAAGCGTGGAACGGCGTTGCGAAAATCTGTGGTGTCGAACTTCGTGTTCAGGTCGATCTTGCCTGTCAGAAAACCTGCCCCCAATGGGCTGAAGGGCACAAAGCCGATACCGAGTTCCTTCAACGTCGGAAGGATTTCGTTTTCCGGTTCGCGCCACCACAATGAGTATTCGCTCTGGACTGCCGAGACCGGCTGAACTGCGTGGGCGCGGCGAATGGTATGTGCCCCCGCCTCGGATAATCCGAAGTATTTGACCTTGCCTTGGGCAATCAGATCCTTGACCGCGCCCGCCACGTCTTCGATCGGGACGGATGGGTCGACACGATGTTGGTAGAACAAATCGATGGTATCGACCTTAAGACGCTTCAACGAGGCTTCAGCCACTGACTTGATGTGATCCGGTCGGCTGTTGAGACCTCCAGTACGCTGCGCCGTCTCAGGATTAAGGTCGAAACCAAATTTGGTGGCGATAGCCACTTTGCCCTTGTATGGAGCCAGGGCTTCACCGACCAGTTCCTCATTTGAGAATGGCCCATAGACTTCGGCGGTGTCGAACATGGTCACCCCGCGTTCGACTGCTGAGCGAATCAGCGAAATCATTTCCTGTCTATCCGGAGGTGCGCCGTAATAAGTGGTACTCATACTCATACAGCCGAGACCCAGTGCTGACACTTCCAATCCTTGACTGCCCAGTTTACGTTTTTGCATTTTTATCTCCTGTTGATTTGCATTCGATCACCGGTTGCGGCTTTGCTGCTGAGGCATGTTCCCTCTGGCACCAGATTTTGGTGTTGACCGTGATGACAATATAGATGGCATACTGTCATATAACTAGATGTCAATTAGTTGTTTGATTGGCAAGCTACGGTTGCTAATTGTTGAAGAGGAAAGACCGATGTCGATCAATGAATTGCGCTCCGTCAACACCTTTGTCCTGACTGCGGAGCTAGGCAGCATCAGGCGTGCCGCAGAGGCATTGGACATGACTCCGCAAGCTGCCAGCAAGATGCTGGCTCAATTCGAACGGCACTTGGGGGTAAGACTGTTTCACCGGACCACGCGCAAAATATCGCTTACTGAAGAGGGGCAGAGATTCCTTGATGTGGTGCGCCCCTCACTGGTCGGCCTGACGCAAGCACTTCAGACGGTAAAACAAACGAAGACGGAGCATGCCGGGCCTTTGCGAATAGCCGGGCCGCGCATCGCATTTCCATCCATCATCGGCCCGCTACTTGAAGAATACTGCCAAGAGCACAAGGAGATTCAGCCTTATGTTCTTCTTGATGACCGCGCTGGGGACTGGGTAGAAGAGCGTGTGGATGTTGGCTTTCGGATTGCGGCGACACCGCAGGAAGGCGTCGTCGCGCGACGCCTGATTCCATTTCAACTGATTATTTGCGCATCGCAGAATTACATACAGAAATACGGCATCCCCGCCGACCTTGAGGCATTGCGCACTCATCGTTGCAGCGCTTATCTAAATCCGAGCAATGGCCGCCCATCACCATGGTTTGTCAAAGTCGGCGACGAAATAACCAGCCTCGACATCGTTCCTCATCTTTGCACGAACGATGAGGAGCTTGAGCTTCGTGCCGTATTGTCCGGGATGGTGATTGGCCAACTGACCAGCATCACGGCTGCCTCCTATATTCGCTCCGGCAAACTGATTCCAATACTCATCCGGCATGTTTGCGAACCGGCCAATCTTTTTGTTTACTATGGCACTCGAACCGCACAGCCTTCCCGTGCAAGGGCGTTTATCGATTTGGTTGTGAAGCGTTTGGCAAACAGCACGGATTTTGTGTTGAGTTCAAGTGAGCTTGCAATGGCGGCGAACAAGCTTCCGTTGTAGGTACACAAGCAGACGAACTTGAATATAGATGTAATGACTTCTATGGACGACTTTAAAACACTTTTAACTAGCGAGCTGGTCGCCTCACTTCACCAACTTAGATAACTTCTTGAACGAGTCCGTCCCCGCGACTCTCAACAACTGGAACACGACGGACTCTGTGCTGGTAGGCACTGCCCCAGCCAAGGTCATGGCTTCCATCGCAATCTGTTTGTTGTCGTTGCTGCGGCTCATCACCGCATCTTTGACGACATGCACATCGAAGCCTTCCGCCAGCAGATCGATGATGGTTTGCAGCACGCACACATGTGTCTCCATTCCGCTGATGATGACCTGCGTCCTGTCGCTGTCTTTGAGTTGCTTGATGAAAGCCTCGTTGCCGCAACAACTGAAAGACATCTTCTCGATAGCGGGTGCAGTTGGCGCTCGACTGCGCAGCTCACTCAATGTCGAACCCAAGCCTTTGACGTACTGCTCGGTAAAGATCACAGGCACGCCGAGTTCAGCTGCGCTTTCCAACAGGATGCCAGTATTCTTTGTCAGTTGAGCCAGCACACTTTGATCCATGGCCGCGCAAAGTCTTTCCTGTACATCGATGACGACCAATGTGGCTCTAGCGGGATTCAGTAGGAATTTATTTCTGATCGACATGATTCCTCCGAGAAACGATTTTTACTTCGGACGATTACTTCCCGCCACGATCTTGTATTCGAACAAACGACACTCGATGGCACCGTTGTACAGCGGCGTGCGTTTGGATGGTGTCAGACGCATCAGTTTGGCGATGCGCAGATCGGCAGTGAACAGATAGGCGTTCCAACCGCCGAACTTCTTCTTCAGCACATCGCCCAGCTGCGGATACAACGCTGCCAACTCATCTTCGTCCCCCATACGTTCACCGTAAGGCAAGTTCGCCACGAGGATGCCTTCCGCTTCAGGCGGTGAGGCTTCCAATGCGTTGCACTGTTTGAGATCGACCGTCTCGCGGATGCCCGCGTCTTCTAGGTTCTGATGCGCCGCTTTGAGTGCATCGCCGTAGAGGTCACTGCCATACAGCGGCAATTCGCTCACAGGCAACTGCGCGGCGATGGCGGCCTCGCGCATCGAGTTCCAAAGTTTGGTGTCGAAGTTCTTCAACTTCTCGAAAGCGAAGTTGCGGTCTATGCCGGGTTGGATGTTGAGTGATATCTGCGCGGCTTCGATGAGGAAAGTGCCGCTGCCGCACATGGGATCGAACAGCGGGATGCCAGGCTTCCAACCTGTCATCTTCAAGATGCCTGCGGCGAGGTTCTCGCGCAGTGGGGCGATGTTGGTATGGATGCGTACGCCGCGTTTGTACAGTGCGTCACCCGAGGTATCCAGATACAAAGTGAATTGCTCGCCCTCGAAGAAGGCGTGGATGCGCATGTCAGGGTCGAGCTTGGCCACACTGGGGCGCACATCCTTTTCCATACGGAACTTGTCGCACACCGCATCTTTGATCTTGAGCGTGATGAATTCCAAACTCTTGAGCGGGCATTTGATGGCGGTGACTTTGACCAAGATGGTGCAACTCACATCGAACCATTTTGTCCACGGCAAGGCATAAGCCGCTTGATACACATCGTCCTCGGTGCGGAAACGCGTCGGCTCTTTGACACGCCACAGAATGCGCGATGCCAAACGGCTTTGCAGATTGGCACGATAGTTCAGCGCCCAATCTCCTGTAAAGCCGACACCACCATCGGTGGTGCGCACATCATTTGCGCCGAAACTGGTTAGCTCGTCGGCAAGAAGTTTTTCAAGTCCGCGAGGACAGGTGGCGAAGAAATCTGGCATGTTAGAAAGGTTTCACAACGACAAGGATGACGACGGCCAATAGCACGAGCACCGGCACTTCGTTAAAGAAGCGGAACCACACATGGCTACGCGTGTTGCGGTCTGCGGCGAACTCTTTCACCAGATGACCGCAGTAGAGGTGGTAGCCGACCAAGCCAGCGACCAATGTCGTCTTCACATGTAACCAGCCACCCGTGAAGATGTCGCTGTAGGCGATCCACAGCCACAAGCCCGTGATGACGGCGAGCGCACCGATGGGGGTGACGAAACGATACAACTTGCCTGCCATCAGATTCAATCTATCCTTCTCGGCCTGCTCCTTCGCCATCGCTTGATTGACGAAGATGCGCGGTAGATAGAACAAACCCGCGAACCAGCTAACCACCAAGATGATATGAAACGCTTTCAACCACAACATGATTCAACTCCTTACTCAAACCCTATCCCCGCCTACGCAGGAATACTTAACGAGACAGACGACGACGGAACAAAACCAACGACACATAGAATGCGATCAGCGTGTATGCCAGCAGTACGCCGATATGCAGCATAGTCTGCGGCGGGATATCCCCGTTCATCAAGGGCCGCGCCAGATCGATGGCATGCGTCAAAGGCAACAGACTCGCCACCACTTGCATGCTTTCCGGCAATTGCGTGACCGGAAAAAAGACGCCGCATAGTAGCATCATCGGCGTGATGACCAGCGTGAAGTAGTACATGAAGAAGTCATAGGCGGGTGCTAGCGCGGTCATGATGAGGCCGATGGAAGCGAAGGCCAATCCGATGAGCAACGCCAGCGGGATCATCCACAACGACATCAGCGAATGCGACAAACCCAACACCCAGATGACGACCAGCACCGCTGTGCCCGACATCAGGCTCTTGGTCGCCGCCCATAGGATCTCGGATAGCACCACATCATCCAATCCAACAGGCGTGTTCAATATCGCCTCCCACGTACGTTGCTCGTGCATGCGCGCGAATCCAGAATACAAAGCCTCGAAACTCGCGCTGTTCATGGTGCTGTAGCACACCGTGCCCGCCGCCAAGAAGGCCATGTACGACATGCCGCCCATCTCGGGAAGTAAGCTGCCCAAGCCGTAACCCAGACCCAACATGTAGATCACGGGGTCCGCCAGATGGCCGAGGATGGAAGGCGCAGCGATCTTCTTCCACACTAGCCAATGCCTGCGCCAGATGGGCAAGAAACGTAAACTCAATTGGGGGAACGCAAAGATACTCACCTCGCTCTATCCTGCTCAACAGCGGCGATGGCATCAGCGGGACTGACCACGCCTTTGCCACGCGCATAGACGCAACCCTTCGATGTGCCTTCCGCAACGACACGCTCGCCCACCTTGAACGTATGCACCATATAGAAGAACTTCTCATCCCATCTCAACACTTCCAAACTGACCTCGTAACGCTCGAAAATGTTCAGGGGTTTCTTGTACGTCATGGTGTGTTCGGCGATGACGGGTATCCAGTTGCGTTTGAACATGGCTTTCAGTAGACCGCTACGCGCGAACACATCAATGCGATTCAGATCGCAGATGGTCAGATAGCGCCCGTTGTTCATATGGAAGTTGATGTCGATGTCGTTGGGCAAGACATGCAGATGCAACACACTCACGAAGTTGCCGACTTCCAAACGCTCGCGGAATTTGGACATGATGATGACCCACAGCATGCGGAAGATCAGATTCATTCGCGCATCTCCCGGCCGGTCAACTTTAAGAACACATCTTCCAAGTTCGCAGGACGATGCAGATATCGAAGCGCAGATTGCGCTTGCAGATGTGCGACCAGCGGCTGCGCATCGCGTACATAGCAGAACACCGATTCCCCACTCACCTCGAACCGCTGCGCATAGTGCGCCGCATGCTCGCTCGCCCATTGCCCCGATGTCTCGCCGAACACTTCCACCACCTGCGGTTCGATGTTCTGCTCGATCAGTTCGCGCGGCGAGCCTTGGCTGATGAGTTTGCCGTTATCCATCACTGCAAGGCGATGACAAAGACGTTCCGCTTCATCCATGAAGTGCGTGGTGAGTAGCAGCGTCTTCCCCTGCTGAGTCAATGCATGCAGGCGTTGCCAGATGAGGTGACGGGCTTGGGGATCAAGGCCGGTAGTGGGTTCGTCAAGGAAGATGACATCAGGGTCGTTCACCAGCGCGCGCGCCAAGGTGAGGCGGCGCTTCATACCACCCGACAGCGTCGGTACTTTTGCGTCGCGCTTGCTGGTGAGACTGGCGAATTCCAATAGCGAAGGGATGCGCGCTTCGATCTCTGCATCCTTCATGCCGAAGTAGCGCCCATACACGAGCAGGTTCTCCGCCACCGTGAAATCAGGATCGAGGTTGTCCATCTGCGGCACGACGCCGACGCGGATACGCGCCTCACGTGCCGCTTGCGGAACGGGCAGATCGAGCAACATGGCGCTACCCGCATCGGGCGCGATGAGTCCCAGCAACATGCGCAGTGTCGTCGTCTTGCCCGCGCCATTAGGTCCGAGTAACCCGAAACATTCGCCTTTGCGGATAGACAGATCGAGGCCATCCACCACACGATGACCGCCGTAGGATTTTTGCAGACCGATGGCTTGGATGACCGGATTCATTAAAATCTTTTTGCCACAGAGAACACAGAGCACACAGAGGAAATCCCATCCGCAGAAATCTCTGTGAACTCTGTGCTCTCTGTGGCTCGCTTTTGAATTGATTGATTCACAAATCAACTCCCTTGAAATGCTTCTTCACGATGTCGCGCAACTGCGTCAGCCGTCCGTGGAAATAATGGTCTGCCTGCGGCAACACCACGATGGGTAGGTGCTGTGGGCGCGCCCACTCGAAAGCATCCGCCAAAGGCACGACATCGTCATGTTCGCCGTGGATGACCAATGTGTCGGGCGATACCGCTGGCATGGCGAAGCGCCCGACCGCAGGCCCTGCCAAGACGAGGTGCTGTGGCTTCAGCGTTTGCGCCGCACGCGCGGCGACGTAGCCGCCGAACGAGAATCCGGAAAGGATCAGCGGCAATTCCTCACCGAACTGCTCTTGCGCATAGCGTGTGACAGCGATGAGATCCTGTTCTTCGCCATCGCCACCGGTGAACTCGCCCTCACTCGCGCCCACCCCACGAAAATTGAACCGCATGGTCACACAGCCCAGCTCGGCCAAAGTCTTGGCCAAGATGACGGCGACTTTGTTCTCCATGGTGCCGCCCATGGTGGGTAGCGGGTGGGCGACGACCGCGATCGCCAAGGGGATCTCATCGGTGAGATGTACGACACCTTCCAACTGCCCCGCTGAACCCGTGACCGAAAATTTTTGCAATGTGATGGCCATCAGATCTTGAGTCGCTCTACGACTTGTCCATTCTTCAGATGCGACTCGATGATCTCATCCAGATCGCTCTCGTCCACGAAGGTGTACCAGACGCCTTCGGGATACACCACCAATACTGGGCCATCGTCGCAACGATCCAAACAGCCCGCCGAATTGATGCGTATCTTGTTCTGGCGATTGGAGAGACCCAGCGCCTTGACCTTGTCCTTGACGTAATCGCGCGCCTTTTGTGCCCCGCGTTTGCCGCAGCAATCACTGCCGTCTTCGCGCTGATTGGTACAGAAGAACACATGTTTATCGAAATAGTTCATCGTTGACTCCTTGCCCTTAAGGTCACTCGGTTCGCCGTCTGCTCGTTCGCCACAGATAGCCCATCAGCAACAGCGGAAACACGCCAGATACGATCTGCGACATGCCGTTGTAATTGAGCAGATGCCCATAGCGCCAATGATACAGGCGCATCGCTGCCGAAGGCGTACCGCCTTCGAGCACCCATAGTGCGAGCATGAGATAGACCAGTGCCGCCAGTGAGGTGACCCACAACAGCGCGACTCTAGAAAGTGAATGCATCATCCACAAGGCCAGTATGCCCACCACGATGCCGAGCATCGCTTCGCTGTTCAGCCACAGCATGAGCGCCCACGATTTGAGCAACACCGCCGCCGCGATGAATTTGGCCGAAGCGATCACGCCCAGCACGATCATCAGGGCGATGGCCGCATCACGGCGCACATGCAACAGTGTCTGCAACAGCAGTCCGATCATCAACAAGTTCAGCGCGACCGCCATGCTCTCCCATAGATTGAAAGGCTCCTCCGGCATCGCCACGAAGATGCGATGCGCCGCCTCGGTGATGAATACGTTGCCCAGCATGGGCAGGGTCGGATTGATCTGCGCAAACATCCATAACATCAGCAAGGCCAAGCCAAAATCCACGCCATGTCCGCGCTGGAAGAGTGCGATGCGCCATTGGGTGGCACGAGCGAACCACTGCGTCGGGGCGATCACCAACACCAACATACCTCCCAGCAAAGCGCCCAAGCTATTGGCCAGTACGTCCGCATTCGAGCTGATACGGTTGGGCAGATACATCTGTAGGTATTCCAACAGCAGGGACAACGCTATCGCCCCCATGACGGTAAGGAATAGGCTACGCCACCCCGCGATATAGACGCGCAGCGTCAACGCCAGCAACATACCGAGCGGCAGATAAGCCAAGCAGTTGGTGACCGCATCGAAGGCCGTGTAGGTCTGTCTGATAGGAGACGAGAGCACCTCAAAGAAGTCGAGCCCCTGCTCTTGCCACCCCACAAAAGGAGAAAGGCTGGCGTAGACGATCATCAGCACGTATCCCGCCAACAGATAGCGGCGCAAAAGCGAACGGCGGATGGCTTCAACAGCTCCTGTCACAATTCAAACCTTAATAGAACAGTAGGACTCATTTCGATTGACGACTAGGCAAGGGGTAGGAAAGAATGCGCCCTTGGTCGCATATAAAAAATAGATTTACCCTGGAGGGGATTATGGCATACCTGCATTGGACCAATGACCTGAACACGGGCATCGAAGTCATCGACAAGCAACATCGTCGACTCGTGGAATATCTGAACGAGCTGAACACTGCCATCGACGAAGGTGACAAAAAGGGCGTGAAGCACGTCTTGGACGAACTCGTCGATTACACACTCTCCCATTTCAGCTTCGAGGAAGAGATGATCGAGAAATCGGGCTATCCCTTCTTCAAGGCACACAAGCGTGTGCACGACATCTTCACCAAACGTGTTGGCGAGTTCCTGCAACGTGCGGAAAATGGCGAGGACGTGGCACAAGAGATCCTCTCCATGCTGAAGATCTGGCTCATCAACCATATCAAAGGCGATGACGCCGACTACGTGGAAGCCGTCACCAAATCTTTGGGCATCGAGGCCAAGTCTTCCGATCCCGCAGGCGGCTGGTTAGGCAGCGCACTTAAGAAATTCTTCGGCTGACTTCCCCTTGAGGGCGAACACTCGCCCGTCTGATATCCGTCGAGGACTGGCCTATCCTCGACACCCTCCCTCTTGAAACCCCCGTCTCCTCTGGTGCCGATGCTGGCATAGACCTTGCTGGATACATCGCGCAACGACCGCGGATCATGCGCGTCGCCACGATAACTGAAGCATTAGAGGAAACAGCATGTCAAAAATCCACTGGACCGACGACCTGAACATCGGCATCGAGTCCATCGACGAACAACATCGCCACATCGTAGCGCTCTTCAACCAATTGCATGAGGCACACGAGCACGGCGAAATACAGGTGGCGAACGAATCGTTGTTAGAACTGATCGGCTCCAAACTATCCCACTGCGCCCACGAAGAAGAGTTGCTGAAGCAATCCGGATTCCCTCTTTACAAGATGCACAAGCTCTCGCACGAGCTCATGCTCAACAAATGCCTAGCCTTACACAAACGTGCCGAGAGCGGTGAATACGTCATCGCCGAGGCGATCCCCTTTCTCAAGACTTCCTTGCTGAACCACATGCGAGGCGAAGATGCCGACTACGCCATTTATATTCGACAGTCACAGCACGGGAAGCGAACGGCAGGACGCGGCTTGCTCGATGCACTGATGCGCGTGTTCAAGTAAGCACTCAGAACCGCTCATACCCAGCCATATAGCGCCACTGTCCCTGCGCCAGCTTAGCCATCGACACACGTCCGATGCGCAAGCGCTTCATCAGCTTCACCTCCAAGCCCACGCTGCGACACATGTGCATGATCTGGCCGGGCTGCACACCCTTCAACGCAAAACGTAAACGCGTCTCGTTCTGCCAACTCACCTTCGCGGGAGGCAATGGCTTACCGTTGAACGACAGTCCGTGATTCAACGATTGAAGCCCTTCGGCAGACAACTCACCCGACACATCGACGACATATTCCTGCTCGATGGTATTCGCATCGTCACTTAGTTTGCGCGACACGCGAAAGTCCTGCGTCAACACCGCCAAACCACTCGCCCCCGCTTGCAAGGGCAAACAATGCGTCAGGTGCAACAGATGTTGCTTGAGCGGGCGGATGCCTGAATGGTCTTCGGATGAACGCGCATCGGAGCAGATCATCTGCCGGATGGAATCAGCAGTCATCTCCACATCAGGAGGTTGGTGGAACAGTATCGACACAGGAGGGAGCGGGGTCAGCTTGGCATCAGGGTGCACCTCCACCGTCTGTTCAGACACCATGAACTGCGGCTCTTCCACCACCACCCCGTCGACACTCACCCAGCCACCTGCGATGTACAGCTCTGCTTCGCGGCGAGAGCATTGCTTCAACTCGATGAGGCGTTTGGCGAGGCGGATAGGTTCGGTCATATGCTTGTATCGTTAGCGGGAAGGGCTGGCATTGTAAGCGCGGTAAAGAACATCAATGCGCCTCATCCCAATTCGCGCCCTCACCCAAGCCCACTTCTAGCGGCACTTTCAACTGCGCCACGTTGCACATCAATTCGCGTAGTTTCTCTTTCACCAACACCAATTCTGCTTCGGGTACTTCGAGTATCAATTCGTCATGCACCTGCATGATGAGTTTGGTTTGGAGTTTTTCTTTCTCTAGCCAATCTTGCACGGCGATCATCGCCAGCTTGATGAGATCGGCAGCCGTACCTTGCATGGGGGCGTTGATGGCGGCGCGTTCGGCGGCCTGTCTTCTCATGCCGTTGGCGCCGTTGATCTCGGGTAGCCACAGGCGACGACCAAACCATGTCTCCACGTAACCATGCGCTTTGGCTTGTTCGCGTGTGTCGTCCATGTAGCGCTTCACGCCGGGGTAGCGCGCAAAGTAAAGATCGATGTATTGCTTGGCAGCGCTGTTCTCGATATTGAGTTGCGAAGCCAAGCCGAACGCAGACATGCCGTAGATAAGACCAAAGTTGATGACCTTGGCATAACGGCGTTGTTCGCTGCTGACCGCATCCAGCGCCACTCCGAACACTTCGGCGGCGGTGGCGCGATGGATGTCTTCGCCATTGGCAAACGCTTTGAGTAGCCCTTCGTCACCTGACAGATGCGCCATGATGCGCAGTTCGATCTGCGAGTAGTCGGCAGACACGATGCGCGAACCCGCCGGTGCGATGAACGCTTCGCGGATGCGACGGCCTTCGGCAGTACGCACGGGGATGTTCTGCAAGTTGGGGTCGTTAGATGACAAACGCCCCGTCACCGCCACGGCTTGCGAATAGCTGGTGTGCACACGGCCTGTCTTGTGATTCACCATCGCAGGTAGCTTATCGGTGTAGGTGGATTTGAGCTTAGCCATGCCGCGATGCTCAAGCAGCAGCTTCGGTAGCGGATAGTCGAGCGCGAGTTCTTGCAACACCTCCTCATCGGTTGAGGGCGCTCCAGTGGCGGTCTTCTTCTTAACCGGTATTCCAAGCTTCACAAACAGTATCTCGCCCAACTGCTTGGGCGAAGCGAGGTTGAACGGCTGCCCCGCCATCTCGAACGCTTGCGCTTCGATGGACATCAATTTCTCACCCAGCTCGTGGCTCTGGCGTGCCAGCTTGCCGCTATCGATGAGCACGCCGTTGCGTTCCATCTTGAACAGCACTTCGCGCACCGGCATTTCGATGTCGCGATACACCTCGGTCAGCCGCCCTTCCAGTTGTGGTGACAAAGTCTGGTGTAGTTGCAAAGTGATGTCGGCATCTTCTGCCGCGTAACGGGTGGCGGTATCCAGATCGACTTGATCGAAACCGATCTGCTTCGCCCCCTTGCCCACCACATCGGTATAGCTCACCGTCGCCAACCCAAGATGGCGTAATGCAAGATTGCCCATCTCGTGCGGCTTGTGTGATTCCAGCACATAGGATTGCAACAGGGTGTCTTCGGCGATGCCGCGTAGTGCGATGCCATGATTGGCGAAGATGTGCTGGTCGTATTTGAGGTTCTGCCCCAACTTCTTGTGCGCCGCACTTTCCAGCCACGGCTTGAGTCTTGCCAGCGCATGTTCAAGCTTCACTTGGTCGGGCGCACCCGGATAGTGATGTGCCAACGGCAGATAAGCCGCCTGATGCGCTTCGATGCTGAACGAGATGCCTACCAGCTGCGACGCCATCGGATCGAGCCCTGTGGTCTCGGTGTCCAAACTCACTAGCGGGGCAGACATCAATTTCTCCAACCACGCATCCAACTGCGCATCGGTACGAATGGATTCGTAGTGACTGGTGTCGTTGGTCACGGCTGTCGGTGCCGCTTCTTGTTCCAACTCGAAACGACGCGGCTCGGCATCGCGCCCCTTCTTCTCCGGCACTTCGCCATTAAGCTCACGCAGCAAGGTCCTGAAGCCGAAGCGTTCGAACATCGCCCTCAACTTCTCTTTGTCTTCGGGTGGTGCAGATAGCTCGTCGTAGCGTTTGTCCAAAGGCACGTCGCATTTCACCGTGACCAACTTGCGACCCTGCGGCAACCAATCCAGCGCTGCGCGCAGGTTCTCGCCCACTGCTCCGCTGACGTCTTTTGCATTGGCGATCACACCATCCAGCGAATCGTATTGGGTGAGCCATTTCACTGCGGTCTTGGGGCCGCACTTGTTCACGCCCGGCACGTTGTCCACGGCATCGCCCACCAACGTCAGGTAATCCACGATGCGATTGGGAGGTACACCGAACTTCGCCAACACACCCGCCTCATCCATCACTTCGTTACTCATGGTGTTGACTAGGGTGACGTTGGCGTTCACCAACTGGGTAAGGTCTTTGTCGCCAGTGGAGACGATGCAGCGCGCACCACTATTCGACGCCTGCTGTGCCAGCGTGCCGATGACGTCATCCGCTTCCACGCCATCCACCATGAGGATGTTCCAGCCTGCTGCCGCGACCAGCTCATGCAGCGGCTCGATCTGCGCACGCAGATCATCTGGCATGGAAGGGCGGTTCGCCTTGTATTCGGGATACCAGTCGTCGCGGAACGTCTTGCCCTTCGCGTCGAACACGCAGGCGCTATAATCTGCCGGGAAGTCGCTACGTAGTTTCTTCAGCATGTTGAGCACGCCTTGGATGGCACCTGTCGGTTCGCCCTGAGGGCTACGCAAGTCAGGCATGGCATGGAATGCGCGATACAGGTACGACGAGCCATCCACTAACAACAATGTCTTCATATTTTTGGAGTCCGAGATGAACAACGATTTGAAACTGCCCCCCGTTCAAGCGCCCGAATTGATGCAGTCGAAGGAGTCATGGCGTGTGTTCGGCATTATGTCAGAATTCGTCTCAGCCACTGAGCGCCTACGCGACATCCACCCTGCGGTCAGCATCTTCGGCAGTGCACGCACCCCGCATGACCACCCGTATTACCAACTGACCGAAGAGATCGCACGGTTGCTGTCAGATGCCGGTTTCACCGTCATCTCTGGCGGCGGCCCCGGCATCATGGAGGCGGCCAACAAAGGTGCGTTCTATGGTAAATCAGCCAGCGTGGGACTCAACATCCAATTGCCGCACGAGCAACATAACAACCCTTACCAGAACATCAGCCAGTCGTTCCAACACTTCTTCACACGCAAGGTGATGTTCGTCAAATTCGCCAGTGCTTACGTGGTGATGCCGGGCGGCTTTGGCACGCTGGATGAGTTGATGGAAGCGTTGACCTTGGTGCAGACCGGCAAGACCCGCCGCATGCCCGTCATCCTCGTCGGCAGCGCGTTCTGGGGAGGATTGATGGAGTGGATCAAGACCAGCCTATTGGCTGAGAAGATGATCAGCCCCGGCGACATCGATCTCATCCAAGTCATCGACGAACCAGAACAGGTCGTCGCAGCCATCTTCAAACATTATGAGACGCGCGGCTTCGAGCCGTCTGCCGCAGAGCGCGAGTTGCAACTGAATCTTTAAGGGTAAAATCCACCCATCACTTTGGTCACCAAAATCATGCGCCCACTTACCTTGTTGTTCCTCTCGCTACTGAGCTTGAGCACTTTCGCCGCCGAGCCCGTACCTGCTTCCGCCACGCCCATCCAAGATGAGGCTGTCGATGAGCCGCAGGTGACCATCTCCCGCCAATCAGAACAGACGGTGGAAGAGTACCGCGCCAACGGCAAGCTCTACATGATCAAGATCACACCCAAGCATGGCGCGCCTTACTACTTGGTAGATGATAGAGGCGATGGCAAGTTCGCTCGCCAAGAGAGCTTGGATTCCGGCCTGCGCGTTCCGCGTTGGGTCATTTTCCGTTTCTGATTCAAAGGTCGCTGCATGGCTGTTTTTACGCGCGTCACCGAGCAAGACATCTCCGCTTGGCTGTCTGACTATTCTTTAGGTTCGCTCCTTGAATTGCAGGGTATCCCTGCCGGCATCGAGAACACCAACTACTTCGTCACCACCAGCAACGGACGTTTCGTGCTCACCTTGTTCGAGGTGCTGAAGGCCGACGAGCTTCCGTTCTACCTCAACCTGATGTCGCACTTGGCACGCCACGGTATTCCCTGCCCTGCGCCAGTAGCGAATGGCAAGAACCATTTCCTCGGTGAATTGAACGGCAAACCCGCGTGTATCGTCAGCCGCTTGAGCGGCAAGTCGGTGACACAGCCCAGCGTGGCGAACTGCGCCGCAGTCGGCGCCATGTTGGGCCAGATGCATAACGCCAGCTTGAGCTTCGGCAGCACGATGGAGAATGCTCGCGGTGCGGCGTGGCGCGCTAGCACGGCTCAACAAGTGAAGCGATTCCTCTCTGCCGAAGATGCCGCATTGCTGGAGAGCGAAGTGGCTCTGCATGCCAGCTTCCCCAGTGACAGATTGCCGCGCGGCGTGATTCACGGCGACCTGTTCCGCGACAACGTCTTGATGGATGGTGAGCGTGTCGGCGGCCTCATCGATTTCTATTTCGCCTGCAACGATGCCTTCGTCTATGACTTAGCCATCACTCTCAATGATTGGTGCATGGGCGCAGAGGGCAAGCTGGATGTAGCGCGTGCGCAAGCCATGCTGAAAGCCTATCAAACGGTACGTCCACTCATCCAAGCCGAAGTCGATATCTGGCCCATGACTTTGCGTGTGGCCGCACTACGTTTCTGGATCTCGCGCTTGTACGACCTGCATCTTCCGCGCGACGGTGAGATGGTGACGCCGCACGACCCCGATCATTTCAAGCGCATCCTGAAGAATCACATCGCCTCTGTTCAACCTGTATCGCCTTAAGAGAATTCGAATGGAAATCAAAAAATTCACTGCTGCTCGTGGCTGGACTTGGATCAAGCAAGGCTACCAGCTCATCATGATCAGCCCCATCCTTGCCATCGCCACTGCATTGATCGGCGCACTGGCGATCTTCCTAGCATTGTTGGTCCCGCTCATCGGACCGCTACTCGCCGTCATCCTGATGCCGATCATGCTGGCAGGTTACATGCGCGTCTGCCGTGCGTTAGAGGAGAACGAGGAGATCGAACTGACCGACCTGCTAGCGGGTTTCAAAAAGAACACCCCTGCACTCGTCTCGTTGGGCGCGTTCCTGATGATGGGTATGTTGTTGGCGTCGGCCATTATGGTCTTCATCGGCGGCGATCAACTCACCACTTTGATGGAAGAAGTACGCGCCACTGACAATCCCCAAGTGTTGATGGATGCGATACGCACGGCAGGTGGCGGGGTCGCGCTCTCGGTGTTGATAGGCTTCACCTTGGTACTGATGTTGATCGTAGCCTGGCAATATGCACCGATGTTGGTGTTCTTCAGTGATGTGCCGCCTTTCATGGCGTTGCGCGACAGCTTCGTCGGCACGATGCGCAACATCGTTCCCTACACCGTGTACAGCCTCATCATGCAACTGGTGGCACTGCTGTTAGGCATCCTGCCGTTCGGCATCGGGATGATCCTGTTACTCCCGCTCGGTCTGACCTCGCTCTATGTGAGCTATCGCAACATCTTCCCGTGGTTGGATGCGCCCGTCATAGTCGCTACCGAAGCAGATGCGGGAACACCGCAATGAAGACCCAAGCAAGCGCCCTCGAACGCAAACAAGCACAAAACCCGCACAACCTCTTCGTCGCTGGTGTGTTCGCATTCGATCTGTTGATGACACCTGCCGTGTTGAGCCTGAAGATCGGGATGATCGGCTTGTTGATCCCGCTGGTCTGTTCCGGCGGACTGCTGACCTACATCTATCTGCGCAGCCGCAAACAGACAAGTTGGTTCGTGGACATGCACTGGCGCTTGACGTGGAATCGGAGTCGCTTGTTGTTGCTGGGCTATGCGATCTCCGCCTTTTTGGTGTTGGTAGCGTGGTTGCTCAGCATGATCTCCAATGACCCGCGCATGGCGAGCATCATTTGGACAGCGCTCACGCGCATCGCGCTGATGCCGACACTCATCTTCGTATTATTTACGTCGGTGCTGGAAGCAGGAGCGATCGCTCAAGCCACCAACGGGGAAGTGCCAGACAAACTGGCGGCAAAGTTTCCGCCGCCAGCTAACTAATCACGCGGGTTGGAACTCGTCGAAGGCGTGTAATACTTCACCCGCATACATCAACGATGGGCCACCGCCCATATATACCGCGACGGACAACATCTCATTCACCTGCTCGCGTGTCGCGCCTAGGCGCACCAAGCTTCTGACGTGATAGGCGATACATCCTGCACAACGCGTGGAGACGGCGATAGCGGTAGCGATCAGCTCTTTATCCAAGGCGGAGATCACACCCGCAGTCATCGCCGCTTTCGACATCGCATCGAAGCCCGTCATCACTTCAGCCGATTCCTTGCGGAACGCCCCCAAAGGTGGGTTCAGGTGTTGGATAAGTTCTTTATACGAATTGCTCATGGTGCATCCTTTTGCGTCTTGAAGAGGATTTGCATATTAGACTTTGCTAATACACAAATCAAGCATCCATCGCAAATACAGCAGCCTGCCCGTGATTAACACCCGCTTCATCCAAGAGGTTCCACACTGTCGTATCCGTGATCATGAAGCGTCTCCCACTCTTGGCGATGCGCATGCCAGAGTAGCCATCGACGTAGCCTTGTTGCGACACCTTCTCCAACAATCTCACCCGCGCCTCTTGTGCCATGGGCTCTGCGGACAAACGTGAAGGTAGTCGTACGAATTCTTCCTCGCTCATCTCGAATAATCGCAACGCCAAGCGATTACCGTAGAAAAAGATAGGGTCGGTTTCTGTACCGTGCGCTACGATGGCGCGCGGCGCTTCCCACAGGGCAGTACGCAACTCAACCGCATCGGACGGAACAACTGAGATAAGCCGTTTGCCCGTAAGATGCTGATAGCTCTCGACGATCAGCCGCAGCGTGGCATCAGAGGGCTTCGAGCTTGGCATATTCGAGGGCCAGCCATTTGCTGCCAGCACGTTTGAAATTCACTTGCACGCGACCTTCGGTGCCACTGCCTTCGCTACCCGTCACCACGCCCTCACCGAACTTCTGATGGAACACGCGTTGTCCGATACGCCACATCGCACTCGGTGCAGGCGGCGCTTTCTCCATCGGAACGGAATTGAACGCCTTGGTGTAGCTGTTTGTCTCGTAGCTGCTGGACTGGAACGAAGGGCTGGCGCTGTAGCGCGGAGTGATCCAATGCAGCAATCCCTCCGGCAACTCGCGCATGAAACTGGACACACGGCTGTAGTGCGTCTGCCCGTGCAACATGCGACGCTGTGCGAAGGTGAGGTACAAACGCCGCCGCGCACGTGTGATGGCCACGTACATCAAGCGGCGTTCTTCATCGAGGTCGTTATTGTCGATGCTGTTCTGGTGCGGAAATAGACTCTCTTCCAAACCCGTGATGAACACGGTGTGGAACTCCAAGCCCTTGGCCGCATGCACCGTCATCAGATGCAGCGCGTCATCACCATCGCCCGCTTGATGTTCCCCCGATTCCAGCGAAGCATGGGTGAGGAATGCCGTAAGGCTATCGTCTTCGTTCTCATGCACAAACAAGGTGGCGGAGTTGATGAGTTCGTTCATGTTCTCCAAACGCTCTTCCGCTTCGCGACGTTTAGAGGCAACCGTTTTCTCACCCTCGTAATGCGCCACCAAACCGCTGTGGTGCAGCACATGCTCCATGATCTCCGGCAACGGCAGGCCTGTGATACCACTGCGCAGGGATTCTATGAGACCGACGAATGCAGTCACCTTGCCGCCCGCCCGCGCGGCCGCATCCCATAACGTCGTGTTGTTGATGCGTGCCGACTCTTGCAGCTGCTCGATGCTGCGCGCACCGATGCCCCGCGTGGGGAAGTTGATGATGCGCAGCAACGCGTTGTCATCATCCGTGTTCTCCATCAAGCGCAGATAAGCCAGCGTGTGCTTGATCTCTTGCCGCTCGAAGAAACGCAGTCCGCCATACACACGGTAAGACAGGCCCGCCGATACCAGCGCGTGTTCCAACACACGCGACTGTGCGTTGGAGCGATATAGCAAAGCCATCTCAGTCAGCTTCACGCCCTCGCGTTTGAGTTCTTGGATCTCTTCCACGATGAAGCGCGCCTCATCCACATCCGTCTCGGCTTCATACACACGCAACTGCTCACCGCCGTTCTCGGACGTCCACAAGTTCTTGCCGAGGCGGTTCTTGTTGTTGCTGATGAGCGCGTTGGCCGCATCGAGGATGTTGCCGTGCGAGCGGTAGTTCTGCTCCAACTTGATGACGTTCTCCACATGGAAGTCGCGTAGCAACTCTTGCATGTTGCCCACGTTCGCACCACGGAAAGCGTAGATGGATTGATCGTCGTCACCCACTGCAAAGAGGGAATTGCTGCCACCCGCCAGCAATTTTAACCAGCGATATTGCAAGGGGTTGGTGTCTTGGAACTCATCCACCAAGATGTGTTTGAAACGCTCTTGATAATGCTCACGTAGCGCCTGATTGCGCGACAGCAACTCATAGCAACGCAACAGCAACTCGGAAAAATCCACCACCCCTTCGCGCTGACATTGCGCATCGTATTCGGCGAACACTTCCACCTTGCGCCGCGTGAACTGATCGTAGGCCTCGACTTCATGCGCGCGCAATCCTTGCTCTTTGCTGCCGCTGATGAAGTTCTGCACGTCACGCGGGATGAACTTCTCAGGATCAAGGTTCTGCGCCTTCATCACACGCTTGATGGCGGAAAGCTGATCGCCACTATCGAGGATCTGAAACGTCTGCGGCAAATTCGCCTCACGAAAATGTGCGCGCAGCAAACGATTGCAAAGTCCGTGGAACGTGCCTATCCACATGCTGTTGATGTTGACGGGGAGCATGCTCGACAAGCGCGTCTTCATCTCCTTCGCCGCCTTGTTGGTGAAGGTCACCGCCAAGATGCTGTGGGGATTGGCTTGTCCAGTGCTGATGAGATACGCGATGCGTGTGGTCAGCACGCGCGTCTTGCCACTCCCCGCTCCAGCCAATATCAGCGCAGATTGGGAAGGCAGTTCGACGGCGGCACGTTGTTCGGGATTGAGGCCTTGCAGCAGTTTCATCGTGAGTTCCAAAAGAAACGGGGAATCAAGCCAAGCCTGATTCCCCGTCCTGTCATTGCGTTAAGTCTTACTTCTTTTTGTTCTGAATCATGTCGTGCATGATCGGCGACAGGATGATCTCCATCGCATGACTCATCTTGCCGCCTGGCACCACCATGGTGTTGGCGCGAGACATGAACGAGTTCGGGATCATTTGCAGGAAGTAAGGGAAATCGACGCCCTTTGGATTGCGGAAGCGGATGATGACGAAGCTCTCGTCTGGTGTCGGGATGTCACGCGCGATGAACGGATTCGATGTATCCACGGTCGCCACACGTTGGAAGTTGATGTCGGTGTGGGTGAATTGCGGCGTGATGTATTTGATGTAGTCAGGCATACGACGCATGATCGTATCGACAGTGGCTTCAGCTGAGTAGCCGCGCTCTGCCTTGTCGCGATGGATCTTCTGGATCCACTCGAGGTTGACCACTGGCACGACGCCGATACCCAAATCGACATAACGACGCGCATCGATTCCCTTGGTCTCGTCTTTTGCCAAACCGTGCAGACCTTCGTAGAACAGCAGGTCAGAGCCGGACTCGATGTCTTCCCAAGGTGTGAACACACCGGGGGTCAGGTTGGTCAGGTTGAAGTGTTTGTTGTGCTCTACCGCCTCAGCTTCGCTATGTACGTAGTAACGGCGTTGGCACATGCCAGTATCGCCGTACTGTTTGAACATGCCTTCGATCTTGTCGAAATGGTTGGCTTCTGGGCCGAAGTGGCTGAATGTGTTGTGGCCGTTCTTAGCGGCTTCTGCTGCTGCTGCGCGGAATGCCATACGATCCAAACTGTGCAAGCTGTCGCCTTCAACAACGGCGGCCTTGATGCTCTCACGACGGAAGATGTTCTCGAACGCACGTTTGACGGTGGTGGTGCCTGCGCCGGAAGAACCGGTTACTGCGATGACTGGGTGCTTGACTGACATAACGACCTCTCCTGAACGATTGTTGAATAATGATTATTAAAATTTTGAGCCGTGATTCTAACCCAGTTTGCCCGCCTAACGCGAGACGCTCGGATTTTCCGCCCCCAGCTGGCCCTTGAGTTGCGCCGCCAATCGCTCGGCGTCGGCACGGCTCTGCAATTGGCCGATGCGCAATTCGTAAGCCCAGCCGCTTGCACTTGAAACCGGATGCAGTCGGGCGTCATACCCAGCTGCTTGCCATTGGTCATAGGCAGCCAAGGCGCTGGCTTGATCGGGAGATGAAAGTAATACGAGCTTCCACTTCCCGCCGATCTTTGCAGCGGGTAGCGCGATCTCGGTCTCGGTCGCCCACTTGCCTAATTGCTCCGCATCGACAGGGCCGATAGGTAGCGGTGCCTGCCCTTTAGGCATCTTGTAGAACGACAGCGGCTGATCCATGACGAATGCGTTGTTATCTGCGCCGGTCACGTCGATCTTGCCCTCGATCAAGCACACCACCCCCATCTCGTCGCCGTCCTTACCCCACACGTCGGTGCCGCGAATCCCCACGGTAGCTCCCGCCACTTTGACCGTGACGTTGCGCTGACGTAATTTGTTCAACGCGCTAGTGGTGAAGCGAAAAGCCCCCTTTGCGACATCCAATGCGGCGCGAAAGACTGGGGAGTCAGCTTGTTTTGGTGACAACTCTCCAATGGCAAGGGAGGCTCTTTCCCCCAATTTCACGGTACTGCCATCACCTGTTTGTACGTAGATTCGTGCATTCACTCCCGTGATCAGGCGGTCGCCATTCTGCAACTCGGTGCCCGCTCGTAACGGACGCATGCTGTCGCCCCGTTGTAGCCAAGCCGGCATCTGCACAGACTGTACCAACGCTTCCGGTTCGGCGTGTACTGGCATGGCAAGCAACATCAAAAGCAATCCTAGTTTCTTGTTCATAACCAGACCTCCGTGAATGCGCGAGGAATGCATGTTGACGCTATAATGCCGAACCCGCAAATTTCGCAGCGTTTTGGGCACTTCATAAAATTAAGTTGTCGGGATGAAGTGCTAGGCGCACGGAGCGCAGCAACCGGAATGTACGTCGTGTACATGAGGATTGTGAGTACCGCGCAACAACGCAATTCGCCCGACAACTTAATTTTATGAAGTGCCATGCAATCCAACTATTCCCCCAAAGACATCGAAGCCACAGCCCAACAACAATGGGAGTCCACGCAGGCTTTCGTCGCCAACGAGAACAGCGACAAGCCAAAATACTATTGCCTGTCGATGTTCCCCTACCCTTCCGGCAAATTGCACATGGGGCATGTACGCAATTACACCATCGGTGACGTGCTGAGCCGCTACCACCACATGAAGGGCTACAACGTGATGCAGCCGATGGGCTGGGACGCGTTCGGCCTGCCTGCAGAGAACGCCGCGATGGCGAACAACGTGCCGCCCGCCGCGTGGACGTATTCCAACATCGAATACATGAAGCAGCAGTTGAAGGCCCTGGGCTTGGGCGTGGATTGGACGCGCGAGGTGAAGACCTGCACGCCGGAGTATTACCGCTGGGAACAATGGCTGTTCACCAAGTTGTTCAAAAAGGGTGTGATCTACAAGAAGACATCGACAGTGAACTGGGACCCGGTGGACAACACCGTGCTGGCGAACGAGCAAGTCATCGACGGGCGCGGTTGGCGCTCGGGCGCATTGGTGGAGAAGCGCGAGATACCGATGTATTTCTTCCGCATCACCCAATACGCCGAAGAGTTGCTGAAAGATTTGGACACCCTCACCGGTTGGCCCGAGCAGGTGAAGACCATGCAAGCCAACTGGATCGGCAAGAGCTACGGCGTGCGCTTCGCGTTCCCGCATGGCGATAATGAAAAGTTGTGGGTGTACACCACTCGCGCCGACACCATCATGGGCGTGACCTTCGTCGCCGTGGCTGCGGAACATCCGCTGGCGACACGTGCTGCACAAGGCAATGCCAAGCTGACCGAGTTCATCGAAGAATGCAAACGCGGTGGCGTGGCCGAGGCCGACATCGCCACCATGGAAAAGAAGGGCATGGACACCGGCATCAAAGTCACGCACCCGCTTACCGGCGAGCAAGTGCCCGTGTGGGTCGGCAACTACGTGCTGATGGGCTACGGCGAAGGTGCGGTGATGGCGGTGCCTGCGCACGACGAACGCGATTTCGGTTTTGCCAAGAAGTACGACTTGCCCATCAAGCAATCCATCTCAGTCAAAGACCAATCGTTCAGCGATGCTGCATGGCAAGAGTGGTACGGCGACAAAGAGAATGGCGTGTGCGTGAATTCAGGCAAATACGATGGCTTGGATCACAACCAAGCCGTGGACGCCATCTCCGCCGACCTGAACACCAAAGGCTTGGGCGAGAAAAAGACGCAGTTCCGCCTGCGCGATTGGGGTATCTCTCGCCAACGCTACTGGGGTTGCCCTATCCCCATCATCCATTGCCCAAGCTGCGGCGATGTGCCTGTGCCGGATGAGCAATTACCCGTGGTGCTGCCTGAGAACGTTGTGCCGGATGGTGCAGGTTCACCGCTGGCGAAGATGCCTGAGTTCTACGAATGCGCCTGCCCTACCTGCGGCGGCAAAGCACATCGCGAGACCGACACCATGGACACCTTCGTGGAATCGTCCTGGTACTACGCACGTTACGCCAGCCCGCAATGCGACACCGGTATGGTGGATAAAGCGGCCGCGCAAAAATGGCTGCCTGTCGATCAATACATCGGCGGCATCGAACACGCCATCTTGCATCTGCTGTACGCACGCTTCTTCCACAAATTGATGCGCGACGAAGGTTTGGTGCAGGGCGATGAACCCTTCGTCAATCTGCTCACGCAAGGCATGGTGGTCGCGCCGACGTTCTACCGCGATCTAGAAGGTGGGAAGAAGCTGTGGATCAATCCCGCCGACGTAGATGTCGAAGTCGATGCAAAAGCGCGCCCACTCGGCGCGAAGCTGAAGAGCGACGGCCTGCCTGTTGTCATCGGCGGCACGGAGAAGATGTCGAAGTCGAAGAACAACGGCGTCGATCCACAAGCCATCATCGACGAGTTCGGCGCGGATACCGCACGCCTATTCATGATGTTCGCCGCGCCTCCCGACCAACAGTTGGAATGGTCGGATGCGGGTGTGGAAGGCGCATTCCGCTTCTTGAAGCGCGTGTGGAAAGCGGTGTTCGAACATGTAGAAGGTGGCGTAGTCGCGGCCTACACTAGCGGCGAACTGAGTGCGAATGCCAAGGCATTGCGTCTGCAACTGCACCAGACCATCCAGAAGATCGACGATGACTACGGTCGCCGCAAGACCTTCAACACTGCCATCGCTGCCACGATGGAGTTGCTCAATGCATTGGGCAAATTCGATGAGGACACACCTATTGCTCGTAGCGTGGCGCAAGAGGTGCTGGAGAACACCGTGCTGTTGCTCACCCCCATCGTGCCGCACATCGGTGAGTCGCTGTGGTCGGCGTTGCGCTCAGGTACACAGTTGCGCGACCAGTCTTTCCCCAAGGCCGATGCAAGCGCCTTGGTGCAAGACGAGATCGAACTGATGATCCAAGTGAACGGCAAGTTGCGCGGCAGTTTGCTCGTCTCCAAAGACGCAGATAAGGCGAGCATCGAACAGATGGCGTTGGCACATGAGGCCGTACAGAAGCAACTGGCTGGCGCTGCGGCGAAGAAAGTCATCGTCGTGCCAGGACGATTGATCAACGTGGTGATGTGATGAAGAACTCGATGCGGACGTTCATCGTATTGGCGGCATTGACACTTACCGCGTGCGGCTTCCATCTGCGCGGCAGTCAAGTGCAAGACATGGCGTTCGCTTTCAAGTCCCTCTATCTCAAAGCGCCTGCCGAGTCGCCGTTCGTCGGCGACTTGCGTACTGCGCTGATTGCCAACAAAGTGGCGCTGACTTCTACCGCCGATGCTGCCGAGCTGGTACTTGAGGTAGTGTCGGAGCAAACCAACAAGAACATCCTGTCTTTGTCTGGTAGCGGTCGAGTGCAAGAGTATCAGCTCATCTACCGCGTCTCTCTGCGCGCGTATGACAACAAGCAGATCGACTGGCTACCCCCCGAAGAGATCATGCTCACGCGTATCTTGGCGTATGACGATGCTCAGATCCTTGCGAAAGAGCAAGAAGAGGCGCAGCTCTACCGCGACATGCGTACCGATGCGGTGGGTCAAGCCATACGTCGCTTGAATCGAGCAAAGCCGCAACTGTAAAGCCCCATGAGAATCTCGACCGAAGACCTACCGCAGCATTTGAAACGGGGACTCGGGTCGTTGTACGTCATCCACGGCGAAGCTTTGCTACTCGCCATCGAAGCCGCCGATGCCATCCGCAATGCCGCACGCGAAGCGGGATACACCGAACGCGAGACCATCATCGTGGAGCAATATTTCAAATGGGGCGAACTACGCAACAGCGCGCAGAGCATGTCGCTGTTCTCCTCGCGCAAGGTGATCGACCTGCGCATCCCCTCGGGCAAGCCCGGCGTAGAGGGTGCGCAAGCACTGCAAGACCATTGTGAGAACCTCGACCCAGACACGCTCACGCTCATCTCGCTACCCAAACTCGAAGGCACGGCTTTCAAGAGCAAATGGTTCGCCTCGCTGGAGCAACACGGCACGATCATCAGCGCAGACGAGGTCTCCCTCGCCGCATTGCCCACCTGGATCGCAGGAAGGCTACGCCGACAAGGGCAATCCGCCGATGCCGATACCTTGAAGTTCCTCGCCGACAAGGTAGAGGGCAATCTATTGGCGGCCTATCAGGAGATACAGAAGCTCGCACTGCTGTTCCCCGAAGGTGCGCTGACTTTCGACCAAGTCAAAGACTCGGTGATGGACGTGGCACGTTATGACGTGTTCAAACTCTCAGAAGCGATGCTCACAGGTGATGCCGAACGTTATGCACGCATCCTTGATGGCTTACGTGCTGAAGGCACTGCCACCGTTCTCATCCTGTGGTCGATCTCGGAAGACATCCGCGCATTGGCTAAAGTCTCGCGCGCCATGCAGCAAAGCGGCAATCTCGCGGCTGCTTTGCGCGATGCGCGCGTGTGGGGTGCGAAACAAAAATTGATCGAACGTGCCGTGCGACGCTTCACCCCCACCTTCGCCGAGCGCGCCTTGCGCCAAGCCGCGCTGATCGACCGCCTCATCAAAGGTCTGCGCCAAGGCGATGTGTGGGACGAGTTGCTACAACTCGGCATACGTTGCGCCCGCGCAGGTGCAAGATGAGCGAAGTGCTACTGGTCATCAGCAATACGCCTGACCGCGCCACGGCGGAACGTATCGCAAACGCCTTGGTCGCAGAAGGTGTGGCAGCTTGCGTGAACGTCTTGGCCGAATGCAACTCGGTCTATCGCTGGGAAGGAAAGGTCGAGCACGCCACTGAAATCCCTTTGCTCATCAAGACTACTGTTGATGCCTACCCACGGTTGGAAGCGGAATTGCGTAAACTGCACCCCTACGAAGTACCAGAGATCATCGCGCTCCCCGTGAGCGCAGGACTGCCTGCCTATTTGGATTGGGTGAAGTCAGAGACTAGGAAGACCACATGATTCGTCGTTTGTTGTTGCTCATCTTGGTGTTCATCGTGCCGCTAGCACAAGCGGACATGCTTTCCTTTGGCAGTAAGAAACCCAGCTTCCTTCCCGCCGACCAAGCCTTCGCTTTAAGTGTGAATGCAGTCGATCAAAAGACCGTCATCGCCAGCTTCAAGATCACGCCTGGCTACTATCTGTATCGCGACAAGATCAGTTTCACCTTGGCAGATGGCAAGCCGACACAGCTGACCTTACCCAAGGGCGAGGAAAAAGACGACCCCAACTTCGGCCTCATCGAGGTGTATCACCGATCCTTCCAAGCTGAGATCAAGTTGCCCAAGGTGGATGCCAAGAAGACTTTGGTGTTGAATGCCAGCTACCAAGGTTGTAGTGACCAAGGTTTGTGTTACCCCCCCATCGACAAGACGTTCAACATCGAGTTGATGCAATCCATTACTGCGGCGACTCCACCTGCTACTACGCCGACCTCCGTAGTAGCCCAGCCCGCCCCCGACAACGAGAACACCCAGATCGCCAAGGTGTTCCAAAGCGGCAGCTTCTGGCTCATCGTCTCCTTCTTCTTCGGTGCGGGCTTGCTACTTTCTCTAACACCGTGCGTGTTCCCGATGATCCCCATCCTATCGGGCATCATCGTCGGGCGCGGCCATAAGATCACCCATATGCATGCCTTCATCTTGTCCTTGGCTTATGTGTTAGGCATGGCGGTCACCTATGCCATCGCAGGGGTGGCGGCAGGTTATTCCGGCGACCTCATCTCGAACTCATTGCAAACCCCTTGGGTGCTGGGTAGCTTCGCGGCGCTGTTCGTCGTGCTGTCCTTGTCCATGTTCGGCTTCTATGAACTGCAACTTCCTTCCGCACTGCAAAGTAAACTCACCGATACCAGCAACAAATTGCACGGCGGTCACTTGTCCGGCGTATTCGGTATGGGCGCGCTGTCCGCCATCATCATGGGGCCCTGTGTCGCCGCTCCCCTTGCTGGCGCGCTCCTATATATAAGCCAGACGCATGATGCCGTGTTGGGTGGAACCGCCCTGTTCGTCATGGCGCTAGGTATGGGTGTGCCGCTCCTCATCATCGGCACCTCGGCGGGCACCTTGCTACCCAAGGCTGGGGCTTGGATGGAATCGGTGAAGCGCTTCTTTGGGGTGATGATGCTGGCCTTGGCGATCTGGATCATCTCCCCCGTCATCCCCGTCTCTGTGCAGATGGGACTGTGGGCCGCGTTGCTGATCTTCACGGCTATCTATCTTCACGCGCTAGATCCGCTTCCTCATACCGCACAGGGTTGGCACAAACTCGGCAAGGGTGTGGGTATCCTTGCCCTGTTGCTGGGTGTGGCCTATCTGATCGGCGCCCTCTCCGGCGCACGCGATATCCTGCGCCCGCTCGGCAACCTTGGGCGCGCTGCTACCGAGGCGAGTCACAGCCTAGTATTCGAGCGAGTGAAGTCGAGCGCAGAACTGGATGCACGCATCGCCCAAGCCGCAGGCAAGACCGTGATGTTGGATTTCTATGCCGACTGGTGCGTGTCCTGCAAAGAGATGGAACGTTTCACCTTCAGCGACCTAGCGGTGCAAGCCAAGCTAAAGGACACCCTTTTGTTGCAAGCGGATGTCACCGCCAACAACGCCGATGACAAAGCCCTTCTCCAACGCTTCCAGCTGTTCGGCCCTCCCGCTACGCTCTTCTTCGACAAGCAAGGCAAAGAGATGGCCGATTTCCGCGTCATTGGGTATCAGGATGCGCGTCAATTCACGGATTCTCTGAACGCCATTGGTCTATAGGCCTGATTTTCCACAAGTTCTTTTAATGGATGGACAAACTAGGCCATTTTGCGGCAAACTGCGCCTATGAAGAACGTCTTGGTACTCCACGGCCCCAACCTGAATCTGCTCGGCACACGCGAGCCAGATGTGTATGGCCGCGTCACGTTGGACGAAATTAACGCCAAGTTGACAGAACAAGCACAAGCAAGTGGGGCAAAGCTCGCTCACTTCCAAAGCAACACGGAAGGTACGCTGGTCGACCGCATCCAACAAGCCAGAACGGACGGTACGGATTTCATCATCATCAACCCGGCAGCGTTCACGCACACCAGCGTGGCAATCCGCGATGCATTGTCGGCAGTGAGCATCCCGTTCGTCGAGGTGCACCTGTCGAACGTCTTCGCGCGTGAGGCGTTCCGCAAAGAGTCTTATTTCTCCGACATCGCTGTCGGGGTCATCAGTGGTTTGGGCGCAAAAGGCTACGACCTTGCCCTGCAATTCGCACTACAACATTCTGTGAGGAGATAAAAATGGATCTACGCAAACTGAAGACACTGATCGAACTCGTTGAGAACTCGGGCATCGCCGAGCTGGAACTGACAGAAGGCGAAGAGCATGTACGTATCTCTCGCATGAGTTCTGTCTCTGCGCCTGCTGTGCAGCATCACTATGCCGCAGCACCGATGGCTGCTCCAGCCCCACAAGCGGCCGCGCCAGTTGCCGCCGCAGCACCCGCAGCGCCTGCCGCCCCTGAAGGTCACATCGTCAAATCACCGATGGTCGGTAGTTTCTACCGCGCAGCCTCCCCCGGCGCCAAGGCGTTCGTCGATGTCGGCTCTACTGTGAACGCAGGCGACACCATCTGCATCATCGAAGCGATGAAGCTGCTGAACGAGATCGAAGCAGACAAGGCTGGCGTGATCAAGGCCATCTTGGTTGAGAACGGCCAAGCGGTCGAATTCGGCCAACCTCTGTTCATCATCGGTTGATGCATCATGGCCGTCTTCGAACGTAAACCCAAAACGCCCGCTCCGCCGGAGACCCCAATCATGTTTGAAAAGATCCTTATCGCCAATCGCGGCGAGATCGCGTTGCGTATCCAGCGCGCCTGCCGCGAGATGGGCATCAAGACTGTCGCCGTTCACTCAGAAGCAGATGCTGACGCTAAGTACGTAAAACTGGCTGATGAGTCAGTCTGTATCGGGCCTGCTAGTTCCAGCCTGAGCTACCTCAATGTCCCCGCCATCATCAGCGCCGCTGAAGTGACTGATGCGCAAGCGATCCACCCTGGCTATGGCTTCCTGTCCGAGAACGCCGACTTCTCCGAGCGTGTAGAGAAATCCGGTTTCGTCTTCATCGGCCCACGTGCCGAGACGATTCGCCTGATGGGCGACAAAGTTTCCGCCAAGAGCGCCATGAAAAAAGCGGGGGTTCCGTGCGTACCTGGTGTCGAAGGTGCGCTACCTGACGATCCTGCAGAGATCATCAAGACTGCACGCTTCATCGGCTACCCAGTCATCATCAAGGCGTCAGGTGGTGGTGGTGGACGCGGTATGCGTGTGGTGCACACCGAAGCGGCATTGCTCAACGCGGTCACCATGACAAGGACTGAGGCTCAAGCAGCCTTCAACAATCCCATGGTGTACATGGAGAAGTTCCTAGAGAACCCGCGCCACATCGAGATCCAAGTGTTGGCCGACCAACACGGCAATGCTGTGTATTTGGGCGAACGCGATTGCTCGATGCAACGTCGTCACCAAAAGATCATCGAAGAAGCGCCTGCCTACCATCTGAATCCGAAGCTACGTGACAAGATCGGCGAACGCTGTGCTGAGGCTTGCCGCAAGATCGGTTATCGCGGTGCAGGTACGTTCGAGTTCTTGTATGAGAACGGTGAGTTCTACTTCATCGAGATGAACACTCGCGTACAAGTCGAGCACCCCGTGTCCGAGATGATCACTGGCATCGACATCGTGCAACAACAGATCCGTATCGCTGCGGGTGAGAAGCTGCCGTTCCGCCAAAAAGACATCCAGTTCCGTGGCCATGCCATCGAGTGCCGTATCAACGCCGAACATCCCTACACGTTCGTGCCATCGCCAGGTCGTATCACCAACTGGCACGTACCCGGCGGCCCTGGCATCCGTGTCGATTCGCACGTCTACAACAACTACTTCATCCCGCCACACTACGATTCCATGATCGGCAAAGTGATCGCTTACGGCGACACGCGCGACCAAGCGATCGCTCGTATGCGTACGGCGTTGTCAGAGATGGTGGTCGAGGGCATCAACACCAACATTCCATTGCATCAGGAATTGATGAGCGATGCCGCATTCGTTCAAGGCGGCACCAGCATCCACTACTTGGAACACAAGCTGGCGGAACGCACCAAGGGCAAGTAAGCCGTGTCTTGGCTAAATTTGTCGGTGCGCGCCGAGGCCGACTACGCCGAGGCATTGAGTGAGGCGCTGCTCGCACGGGGCGCCTTGTCGGTGGACATGTTGGATGCCGATGCAGACACCCCCGATGAGCAAGCTATCTTCGGCGAACCGGGCGAACCCACTTCCGCCGTTTGGCAACACAATCTCGTCAATGCGCTGTTCGAAAGTGATGCAGCGGTCGCTGCAATCCTGAAAGACAGTTGCGCCGAACTCGGCATTTCCGTCCTGCCCGAACATCGTATCGAGACACTGGAAGAGAGCGACTGGGTACGTCTCACTCAAGCGCAATTCGATCCTATTCGCATCAGTGAACGCCTGTGGATCGTGCCGACCTGGCATACACCCACCGACGCTTCAGCCATCAACATCGCGCTCGACCCTGGTCTCGCATTCGGAACAGGCAGCCACCCCACCACCCGTTTGTGTCTGCGCTGGTTGGATCAGAATACCCAAGCGGGCGAATCTGTCCTCGATTACGGTTGTGGCTCTGGCATCCTCGCCATCGCTGCGATGAAACTCGGCGCAGGCAACGCTATCGGCGTGGATGTGGATGCGCAGGCCGTACAGGCCAGTCGCGACAATGCAATCGCCAACCACGTCGAAGCCGACTTCTACTTGCCTGATGGTGTGGCACTCGAACAATATGACGTAGTCGTCGCCAATATCCTCACCAATCCGCTACGTGCGCTAGCGCCGTTGCTAGCGGGAGCGACCCGCACTGGGGGACGCATCGTCCTCTCAGGCATCCTCGCCGAGCAAGCCGAAGAAGTGATGCGCATCTACGGGCAATGGTTCGACCTCGCACCTCCTGTGATCGAAGATGGCTGGTGTTGCTTGTCGGGGAACAAGCGATGAGTGACATCACGCAATGTCCAGAATGCACGACGCGCTTCAAGGTGAGCGAAGAACAACTCGCTGCCCATGATGGCTTGGTGCGTTGCGGTCGTTGCCACGAAGTGTTCAATGCGCGTGAACACATGCAAGACGAAGTCCCCAGTCCACAACTGTCTCTTCCCATCGAAGAGCAAGTTGCAACTGAGACCTCTGCGATCGAAGAGACCGCGTTGATACCTGAAGAGGCCAACACAGAGATCACCGTAGAAGCAACAGAGACCGACCTTACGCCCATTCCAAATGTGCCGGGATTGGAAGAAGAAGTCCTCACGCTGGCCCAACAAGTCGATGTGCTTGAAGAGTTGACCGAAGAAGTCCCCGCTCCCGCGCCGCGCAAACACTTATGGGTTGGTGTTCTAGCTTCAGTATTGTTAGCGCTCACCCTCGTTGCACAAGCCGCCTATTTCTACCGCGTCGAACTCGCCGCCCATCTGCCCGGCCTCAAGCCTTTGCTCACGCAATATTGTGGATTGCTGGATTGCACCGTTGATCTACCACGCCAAGCGGAATCCATGTCCATCGAATCTTCCGAACTCGAATCGGATAGCGTTCAGGCCAATCTAATCACCCTACATGCGCTGCTGCACAACCGTGCGCCCTACTCTCAGGCCTACCCCAACTTGGAACTGACCCTGACCGATATGCAAGATGCTGCCATCGCTCGTCGCGTATTCCAGCCTGCGGACTATTTGAAGGCTGGCAACGACATGCAGAAGGGGCTTGCCGCCAATCGTGAGCTAGCACTCGCATTGCGCATGGACACCGCCGACCTCAAACCAGCCGGCTATCGGCTGTTTCTGTTTTACCCGCAGTAATCCCCTTCCGTTATAATCCTCCCGCCGTTAAAACCGACTGGGAGAGTGTGCTGACCAAGTCAATTTCTTGGAGCACCGCCGAAGGCGCAATACCCGTAACCGCTCAGGCTCAAGAACCAATCGGAACAGGCAAATCTGGAGAGCGCTGCCTAAGCAGCCACCGAAGGGGCACACGACGTAAGTTGTAATCTCTCAGGTATCAAGGACAGATGGGGCGCGGCACGGATTCGTGCCGCGCCTTTTTTATTCTTTACGAAAGCGCATATGACGACTCTCAAGGTGACTCCTCTCAACGCCGCACACCGAGCCATGGGCGCGAAGATGGTGGATTTCGGCGGCTGGGACATGCCGGTGAACTACGGCTCACAGATCGACGAACATCATCAAGTACGTAACGACTGCGGCATGTTCGACGTGTGCCATATGCGCGTGGTCGATGTTAATGGCGATGGCGTACGTGCTTTCCTGCGTTACCTGCTTGCCAACAACGCAGACAAATTGCACATGCCGGGCCGAGCACTCTACTCCGCCATGTTGCGCCCCGATGGCCATGTGATCGACGACCTCATCATCTACTTCATGACCGAGCAGTGGTTCCGCATCGTAGTCAACGCGGGCACGGCCGACAAAGACATCGCGTGGATGAAAGAGCAAGCCACGAAAGTCGCACCGCAACTCACTATCACCTCGCGTGACGACCTCGCGATGGTCGCCATCCAAGGTCCGAACGCCCGCGCCAAAGTCTGGCAAGTGTTGCCGCAGACCCAAGCGGCGACTGAAGGACTGAAGAATTTCCAAGCCGCAGACTGTGGCGAGTACTACGTGGCTCGTACCGGCTACACCGGCGAAGACGGCTTCGAAGTGATGCTGCCTAAAGAGAAGGTCGAAGCATTCTGGTATGACCTCAACAAAGCGGGCGTCAAGCCCATCGGCCTCGGCGCGCGTGACACCCTGCGCTTGGAAGCGGGTATGAACCTGTATGGACAAGACATGGACGAGAGCGTCGGACCTTTGGAGTCCGGCCTTGCTTGGACGGTCGACCTACAAAGTGAACGCGACTTCATCGGCAAAGCTGCCCTGTTGGCCAACCCACCCAGTAGCAAACTCGTTGGCTTGGTCTTGCTAGATCGCGGCGTGCTACGTGGACACCAAAAAGTGAAGACGCCGCACGGCGAAGGTGAGATCACCAGCGGTAGCTTCTCGCCCACGCTGGAGAAATCCATCGCCCTCGCTCGCGTACCGAACGGCGTCGCTATCGGCGACACGGTGCAAGTGGAGATCCGTGACAAGTTGTTGAACGCATCAGTAGTGAAGTATCCATTCGCCCGCAACGGCAAAGGTTTGATTTAATCTTTTTGAGGACATGACCATGAGCAATCCAAGCAACCTGAAATACACCGCCTCCCACGAGTGGGTCAAGACCGAAGCTGACGGCACAGTCACCATCGGCATCACACAGCATGCGCAAGAATTGCTTGGCGACATGGTGTTCGTCGAAGCACCAACCGTTGGCCGCAAACTGAAAGCTAAGGAAGAGTGCGCCGTGGTTGAATCCGTGAAGGCCGCCGCCGATGTGTATGCACCTGTATCCGGCGAAGTGACTGCTGCAAATAGCGACTTGGATAGTTCTCCCGAGAACATCAATAGCGACCCTTATGGCGCTTGGATCTTCAAGATGAAGCCTGACAATGCAGCCGATGTAGCGGCATTGCTGGATGCGGCTGGATACCAGGCCGTCGTCGATAGCGAAGCACACTAGAAAAGAATAAACCTGCTGCGAGGTCGGATTGCGGCGTTGCGCAGTGCTCGGAATCCTCATGTACGGAATGTACATTCCGGTTCCTCCGCGCTGTGCGCCTTGCACTCCAACCTCTCACAACGGTTTCTTCATTCCTAGCACTCCTAATTTAGAACAGCTCAGACCATGAACAATACCGACCAATTCGTTAATCGCCACAACGGCTCGAACGCGCAAGACGTGCAAGCCATGCTGAACAAGATCGATGCTCCTTCACTGGATGCGTTGATTGCCCAAACCGTTCCTGCCTCCATCCGCTTGCAGAAACCATTGAACCTGCCCGACGGCATGAGCGAACACGCGTTCCTGCAGCATCTGCGCGACATCGCGGCGAAGAACAAGTTGTTCAAGAGTTACATCGGACTGGGTTACTACGACACCATCGTGCCACCCGTCATCCAGCGCAACGTGCTGGAGAACCCAGGTTGGTACACGGCATATACCCCGTATCAGGCCGAGATCGCACAAGGTCGTCTGGAAGCATTGCTGAACTTCCAAACCATGGTGTGCGACCTCACGGGGATGGAGATTGCCAACGCCTCGCTGCTGGATGAAGCCACTGCGGCAGCGGAAGCGATGACGATGTTGCACGGTCTGCGTTCGCGCGATGACGTGGCAGCAGGTAAAAATAGTTTCTTCGTATCTCACGAATGTTTCCCGCAGACCATCGAGTTGCTGAAGACACGCGCAAAACCGCTGGGCATCGAATTGGTCATCGGCGATTTCAAGACCGTCACGCTAAATGACAAGTTGTACGGTGCACTGCTGCAATATCCGGCTGCCAACGGCGTGGTGCATGACTATGCCGATTTCGTGAAGCGCGCCAAGGCCAACGGCATGACCGTCGCTGTCGCCGCCGACATCCTCAGTCTGGTGCTGCTCACCCCGCCGAGTGAATGGGGCGCAGACGTGGTGCTGGGTTCCACGCAACGCTTCGGCGTGCCGATGGGCTACGGTGGCCCGCACGCCGCGTTCTTCGCTTGCCGCGATGCACACAAGCGCTCGATGCCGGGCCGCATCATCGGTGTGTCGGTGGATGCCGACGGCAACCCCGCACTACGCATGGCGTTGCAGACACGCGAGCAACATATCCGCCGCGAAAAGGCCACTTCCAACATCTGCACCGCGCAGGCATTGCTCGCCATCATGGCTTCGATGTACGCGGTGTATCACGGTGCGGACGGTTTGCGCGGTATCGCAGCACAAGTGCATCGTGGAGCCGCACTGCTGGCGAGTGAACTGAAGAAGCTTGGCTACAAGGTGGCTTACGACACCTTCTTCGACACGTTGAAACTGACACAGACCGACAACGTGAAGATCCATGCGCTGGCCGAAGCGGCGCACATCAACTTCCGTTACAGCACCGAAGGCATTGGCATCGCACTAGACCAGACCACTTCGGCGGACGATCTCAACGCCATCCTTGCCGTGTTCGCGCAAGCAGCAGGCAAGACTGCACCGGTCGTCACCGTTGCACAAGTCGCCGCGCAAGCACTGCTCTTCAAGCCACGTCAGTCAGCTATCCTGAGCCATCCGGTGTTCAACAGCTATCACTCCGAGACGGAGATGATGCGTTACATCAAACGTCTGGAGAACAAAGACCTGTCGCTCACCCACTCGATGATCTCGCTCGGTTCCTGCACCATGAAACTCAACGCAGCATCCGAGATGCTGGGGCTGACTTGGCCTGAGTTCGCCAACCTGCATCCGTTCATACCGATGGAACAGGCTGAAGGTTACCAAGCGCTCATCGCTGGCTTGGATGCGGCCTTGTCCGAGATCACCGGCTTTGCACAGATGAGCTTCCAGCCCAACAGTGGCGCATCTGGCGAGTACGCAGGCTTGCTAGTGATTCAGGCCTATCACCGTTCGCGCGGTGAAGGTCAGCGCAACGTGGTGCTCATCCCCTCCTCCGCACACGGCACCAATCCTGCCAGCGCGGCGATGTGCGGCATGCACATCGTGGTGGTGAAGTGCGACGCCAAGGGCAACATCGATGTCGAAGATCTGCGCACGAAAGCCGAAGAACACAAGGCTGACTTGTCCTGCCTGATGGTGACCTACCCCAGCACACACGGCGTGTACGAGGAAAGCATCAAGGACATCACTGCGATCATCCACGCCAACGGCGGTCAGGTTTACATGGACGGCGCGAACATGAACGCGCAGGTCGGTCTCACCAGCCCCGGCAACATCGGGGCGGACGTGTGCCACCTCAACCTGCACAAGACCTTTGCCATCCCGCACGGCGGTGGCGGACCGGGTGCAGGCCCGATCGGTGTGGCAGAACACCTCACCCCGTTCTTGCCATCGCACCCCGTGGTCAAGGTCGGTGGTGCGCAAGGTATCCACGCGGTGTCTGCGGCGCCCTACGGTAGCGCACTCATCCTGCTCATCTCTTACGGCTACATCAAGATGATGGGCGGCAAGGGACTCACCGAAGCGACCAAGATGGCGATCTTGAATGCCAACTACATCAAGGAATCATTGAAAGATAGCTACGCCACCCTGTACAGCGGCAGTAACGGCCGTTGCGCGCACGAGATGATCTTGGATTGCCGCGAGTGGAAGAAGGAAGGCGTCGAAGTATCGGACATCGCCAAGCGCCTGATGGACTTCGGCTTCCATGCGCCGACCACTTCATTCCCCGTCGTCGATACGCTGATGGTGGAACCGACCGAGAGCGAATCGAAGGCAGAGTTGGATCGATTTTGCGACGCCATGATCGCCATCCGTGGCGAAGTCGAGGAGGTCATCACCGGCAAGGTGGATAAAAAAGACAACATCCTCAAGCACGCGCCCCACACTGCCAAGAAGGTGACCGCCAATGAATGGTCGCGTCCTTACACGCGCGAACAGGCTGCTTTCCCGCTGCCCTACGTGCGTGAGAATAAGTTCTGGCCGAGCGTGGCGAGAGTGGATAATGTATATGGTGACAAGAACCTCATCTGTTCTTGCCCACCAATCACGTCGTACATCTAAGGAGTCCCATCATGGCTAAAGACGTCAAGAACACAACCGGCACCACCCTAGGCGGCTCGCCCGTCACCCTGTTCGGCAAGTTCCCCGAGGTCGGGCAAATTGCGCCTGCGTTCACCTTGGTGGATAAAGACCTGAAAGACGTCGCGCTGCAATCCTTCGCGGGCAAGCGCAAAGTGCTGAACATCGTTCCGAGCTTGGATACGGCTGTTTGCGCCACTTCCACACGCAAATTCAACGAAGCGGCGAGCAAGCTGAACAACACCGTGGTGCTGGTGATCTCGGCCGACCTGCCTTTCGCCATGAGCCGCTTCTGCGTCGCGGAAGGTCTGGAGAACGTCATCACGCTGTCGCTCATGCGCGGACGCGACTTCATGCGCAACTACGGCGTGAAGATCGCGGACACCGCTTTGTCGGGTGTGACTGCACGTGCCGTGCTGGTGCTGGACGAGAAAGACCAGATCATCCACGCCGAGTTGGTGAGCGACATCAAGCACGAGCCAAACTACGATGCGGCACTGGCTTCTTTGAGCTAAGGTCGGATGAACAAGATACACAGACAGATCATCGGCATCAGCTGGCTCGTGCTGGGGGCGCTGATCTTTTCGCCGCTGGTGTTCAAGTTGGGTAGCGCCGCCAACGCTGTCGTCATCGGCGGTGTGCTGGCGAGCTTGCTGTTCATCGCGGGCGGTTTCGTATTGCTGGCGAACCTGCGCAAATTCTCTTGGGTATGTCACCCCTGCGCACTGCTCTCTTTGTTCACCTTTCCTCTAGGCACAGCGATCAGCCTGTATTACCTCTGGTTCTTCATTCGCTCCATGCAGATGGCGCGCATCGCGAGTGGACACAAATAGATGGAAAGTCCTAACAAATTCGAACCCGGCCCTTTGCATGTCTTCCATGCATTGAAAGCTGCGCTGAATGGGTTTCGTGAAGCGTGGAAATATGAGGATGCGTTCCGCCAAGAGATCTTCGTCGCCGCTATCGCCATCCCCTTCGCCTTGCTGTGCGATGTCGGCACGATAGGCAAGATACTCATGGTCGCCAGCACTTTGTTGGTACTCATCCTTGAGCTCGTCAATTCTGCCGTCGAAGCCGCAGTCGATCACACCTCACTCGACCAACACCCCTTCGCCAAGCGCGCCAAAGACATCGCGGGCGCAGCCGTCTTGTTGAGCATGGGAAATATGCTGTTCGTGTGGGGCATGGTGTTGTTCGCTTAAGGCCGCCCTACGCAGCATGAGCACAGCTACCGACAACAAAAAGGCTAGGCCCGACAACCTGCTGTTCCACTCACACATCGAGATCTGTCGCATCTTGCAGATGTTGGCACATGAGCGTAGCCACATCGTCGCCATCGTTGGCGAACGCCACGTGTTCAGGGCCTTCTTGCTCTCTCTCGATCTGCCGCACGATCGTTTCACCACGACTTTCTCTGCCAACAAAGAGGCGAATGGCGCGTTGCTGACTTTTCCTGGACCGGTGGAATTCACCGCGACCGACACTCAGGGCCTGCTCTATTCGTTCCAAGCCACCTCGCCTGAAGAGACGACGCTCGATGGGCAACCTGCCATTCACTTCGACCTGCCGAAGGTGTTACTACTACATAATCGGCGCGAACACATGCGCATCCCAACGGCACAGGACTTGTCACTGCGTTGCGTTGCGGATGCCGAAGGTTTCATGCCTTTTGAATCGCAGATCACCGATGTCAGTCACGACGGCTTGGGCATCCTCATCTACGGGTATGACATCAAGCTCGACCCCGGCGCGATCTTGAAGGGCAGTCGCATCATCACACCCAGTGGCGGCGCGGTGACCGCCGACCTTGAGTTGCGCCACATCAGCTCGACCCAGCTACCTGATGGCACGATGGCACATCGCGCTGGGTTCCATTTCACTCAGACACCTGAAGAGATGGCGCAACTCATCGCTCTCTTCATACAGGATATGGATAAGAAATAGCGCGTCCGACTTATAATCCCTCCCACCCAACCTCCTACCGAATAGAAAATGAAGACACTCATCTGCGGCTCCATGGCCTACGACACCATCATGGTGTTCAAAGACAAATTCAAGAACCACATCCTACCCGAACAGATCCACATCCTTAACGTCGCATTCCTCGTACCTGAGATGCGCCGCGAGTACGGCGGCTGTGCTGGCAACATCGCCTACAACTTGCAGATGCTGGGCGGTCATCCGCTCATCATGGCAACGGTCGGCGACGACTTCGCACCTTACGCATCGCGCCTGGAAAAGCTCGGCCTGCCGCAGACCCACATCCGCCACGTACCCAACAGCTTCACTGGCCAAGCGTTCATCACCACCGACCTAGACGACAACCAGATCACCGCCTTCCATCCCGGCGCGATGGGGCATTCACACTTGAACAGCGTGTCGATGGCGCATGAAGTCACTCTCGGCATCGTGTCGCCCGATGGGCGCGAGGGCATGATGCAACACGCACTCGAATTCGTTGAACAAGACATCCCCTTCGTATTCGACCCCGGCCAAGGCATGCCCATGTTCTCCGGTGCGGAGTTGCTACGTTTCATCGAACAAGCCAGCTACGTCACTGTGAACGACTACGAAGCGAAGATGTTGCAAGACAAGACAGGCAAGACATTGGACGAGATCGCCAAACGCGTGAAGGCGCTCATCGTCACCCTTGGCCCGGATGGTTCACTCATCTACGCCGATGGCAAGCAGATCGCCATCCCCACTCCAAAACCGAAAGCCATCGTCGACCCCACAGGTTGCGGCGATGCCTATCGCGCAGGCTTGTTACACGGCATCCAAAAGGGTTGGGATTGGGAGATGACTGGGCGCCTTGCCTCGCTCATGGGTTCGCTCAAGATCGCCAATCGCGGCGGCCAGAACCACAAATACACCCGTATGGAATTGGCTGAACTGTACAAAGAGAATTTCGGTTCGCGCATCACGCTGTAAGCGATGGATATCTGGCGAAGTATCGCGTCTGCTATCGAGGATGCGACGCTTCGCCCTTTCGATATCGCTCGCACCACCCCCGTCAGCGGCGGCAGTATCAATGAGTCTTACCGACTCGATGGTCGCGATGACCCATCCTATTTCGTCAAACTCAATGATGCACAACATCTTCCAATGTTCGCTGCCGAGGCAAGCGGGCTCGCCGCCATAGCCGCAACGAACACACTGCACACACCTCGCCCCATCACCCACGGCATAGCAGGTTCTAAAAGTTTTTTGGTGCTGGAGCATCTAGCGCTCACCTCACACGGTGACGCACGATTACTCGGCACACGACTCGCTGCGATGCATCGAAACTCCGCGCCACAGTTCGGTTTCATCCAAGACAACTTCATCGGCACCACGACACAAGCGAACACATGGACGGATGACTGGATCTCGTTCTGGCGTGAGCAACGGTTAGGCTTCCAACTTGAACTTGCTGCAAAGAACGGTCACGGTGGAGAGTTGCAACGCTTGGGCGCGCGTTTGCTCGAAGAGCTACCCGCCTTCTTTGAAAATCACGCGCCACAACCATCGCTTCTGCATGGCGATCTATGGAGTGGCAACCACGCCTATCTTGGCGATGGCACACCAACATTATTCGACCCAGCAAGTTATTTCGGAGACCGCGAATGCGACATCGCCATGAGCGAGCTCTTCGGCGGCTTCCCATCTCCGTTCTACGATGCCTATCGCACGGCGTGGCCGTTGAACGAGGGTTATGAGAAACGTAGGGACTTATACAACCTCTACCACCTCCTCAATCACACCAATCTGTTCGGCGGCGGATATGTGCGCCAGTCCGAGCAGACGATGCGACGCTTATTGCAAGCGAGCGATCGTTAGGCCATTTTCATATTGACCTCCGCTATGGCAAAGAGGAAGATTCCTCCCAATAGCGAGGGGTAGCGTGTCACACAAAATAAAAAAATCATTCATCCGCAGCCATCGGCTTGCACTGCTGGGTGGGTTGGGCGTGTTTCTGCTGGTCGCCACGATTGGTGAGATGTTCGTTCACAATCGCGCCGACGAGGCAAAGAAAGTACAGTTCAGAGACAGTCTGACCTTTGCTTCCAAACTGCGCGCCCAAGTCGAAAGTGAGTTGAACTCCCTGCTCTACTTGAGCAGCGGCCTTGGCAGTTATCTGATCGTACGAAACGACCATCTCAAACAGAAGGAAGTCAACGACATACTCAGCGTCCTGCACAAGAGTAGCCGCCATATCCGCAATTTTGGTATCGCGGTTGGATACACCATCAAATATGTCTATCCGCTCGCCGGCAACGAAGCAGTGATCGGACTGTACTACCCGAACCAGCCCCAACAGTGGCCCGCCGTGAAGAAGTGTGTCGAGAGCGGTGCTCCCACGCTTGCTGGCCCAGTCAATCTGATCCAAGGCGGACGTGGTCTGATCTATCGCGCGCCCCTTTTCAGGGACAAGGGATATTGGGGCATGCTCTCGACAGTCATCAATCTAGATTCTTTAGCCGAAACGATCTCCACCAGCAACAATCACTCGGAGTTCAGTTTCGCCATTCGCGGCTCGGAGGATGAGGGTGCAGGAATGATCTTGGGAGACGAATCACTGTTCAATGAAAAAGACCTGATAATGCAAGACGTCAGCGTTCCTGGTGGAAGCTGGCACATCGCTGTCAAACCGGTACAACCTACCCAGCCGGACGAAGCATCTCTGATCATTCGTTTGTTGTTCTATTTCATGGCGTCAGTCGGCGCATGGATGATGTACTTGCTCATTCGCAGTCGCTTCGAACTTTCCAACCTGGCCATGTATGACCAATTGACCGGCTTACCCAACCGCCATCTACTGGAAGACAGGGCTGAGATCGCGTTCGCTCGGCAGCAGAGGAGGCCGGAACAGAAGTATGCCGTCCTGTTCCTTGATCTGGATGGCTTCAAAGAGATCAACGACCGCTTCGGCCACAAGGCGGGCGATGCCGTCCTGCTCGCGGTCGCCCATCGTGCCAGTTCCACCGTGCGCGGGAATGACACTGTCGCGCGCTGGGGCGGAGATGAATTCATCGTACTGATGGAGGACGTTGAAGAAGATACGCTGCCAGCCCTGATCGAAAGGATGCGCGAGGAGATAGAGCAACCCATCAAGTTTGAAGACAAATCACTGCGCGTAGGCGTGTCTATCGGTATGGCTCTGCATCCGCAGGCGGGCGGCAGTCTGGCTCAGCTCCTCCGGGAGGCCGATCATCAGATGTACGAGGAGAAGAGACGTCGCAAGAGCGATTGAGCGAGAGGTGGCGCCATTCACTTGACGGCCTTTCTTCACGTACGACCGAACCGCCGATCCGGCCATTTAAACATTTCATTTGCTATTCCCCCAGAACCAGTCCATAGTGCGCGCCGCGATTCTCAAGTCTGTCGTTGTTGTCTGGTTAGTCTCCGTTACGCGGTAATTCCTTCCTTCACCTCTAGCCGTCTTGAACTTCGCCCTACACAGGGTTCGTCCCTATTATTTATTTAAGGAGATTCAACATGGCACTAGGTACAGTTAAGTGGTTCAACGACGCTAAAGGTTTCGGCTTCATCACTCCAGCAAACGGCGGCGACGATCTGTTCGCACATTTTTCAGCGATCCAAAGTTCGGGTTTCAAGACTCTGACTGAAGGTCAGCAAGTCAGCTTCGACATCGTTGCAGGCCCTAAAGGTCAGCAAGCGTCGAACATCCAGGCAGCTTAATAGACATGGCTAAGGAAGAACTTCTCGAGTTCAATGGCGTGGTAGATGAGGTCCTCCCGGATTCTCGTTTCCGCGTCACGCTAGAGAACGGTCACCAACTTCTTGCCTACAGCGCAGGGAAGATGCAGAAGAACCATATCCGCATCATCGCTGGCGATAAGGTGTCGTTGGAGATATCTCCTTACGATCTGAGCAAAGGTCGCATCACGTTCCGTCACATCGAAGGTCGCGGCCCATCGTCGCCTCCTCCGAAACGTCGGTTCTGATCCGGTTTCAGATCACCCAAACAAAAAGCCTCGCAGTGATGCGAGGCTTTTTGCTTTTGTACTCCACACAAGATCATCCTTCGACACACCGCGCGTTGCGCGGCACTCAGGACGAGCGGGTTTAAATCAACCGCTGTTGCGCAAACCAGCCGCGATACCGTTGATAGTAAGATGGATGGCGCGCTTCACCTTTTCGTCACTGTCCCCTGCACGGTGGCGATACAGCAAGGCCACTTGCAAGTGGTTGAGCGGGTCGATGTAGGGTGTGCGCGTGGTCAAGCTGCGCGCCAAGGTCGGGTTGTCTTCCAATAGTGTGCTTGCGCCCGTGATGGCGAACAACATGTCGACCGTGGTCTGCCATTCGGCTTCGATAGCGCCAAAGATGCGCGCGCGCAACTCCTCGTCCGGCACCAACTCCGCGTAACGCGAAGCGATACCCATGTCGGTCTTGGACAGCACCATGTCCATGTTGGACAGCAAGCCACGGAAGAACGCCCAGTTCTGGTTCATCGCTTGCAACTGCTTCATGCCTGCATCACCTTCACGCTCGATGAACTGCTTCACCGCGCTACCGAAACCGAACCAACCCGGCAGGATGGCACGGTTCAAGCTCCAGCTGAACACCCAAGGGATAGCGCGCAGGTCTTCGATGTTCTGCGTGGCGCGACGTGCCGAAGGACGACTGCCGATATTGAGTTCAGCGATCTCGCGGATAGGTGTGGCAGCGAAGAAGTAATCCGTGAAGCCCGGTGTCTCATACACCAGCTTGCGATAGGCAGCGAACGCATCACGGCTCATACCTTCCATGATGCGATGGAACTCAGGCATGGTGGAATCATCACCGTGGTGGTGCACCATGGTCGCTTCCATCGTCGCGGCGACCAATATCTCCAGATTACGGCGACCGATCTCAGGGTCGGAATACTTACTGGAGATGACCTCGCCCTGCTCGGTGATACGGATCTGCGCGTTCACGCTGCCAGGTGGTTGCGCCAAGATCGCTTGGTAGCTGGGGCCACCACCGCGACCAACGGTACCGCCACGACCGTGGAACAGGCGCAGCTCGATGCCGTGCTTCTCGAACACCTTCACCAGCTCGACCTCTGCCTTATACAACTCCCAGTTCGCAGTGAGGTAGCCACCGTCCTTGTTACTGTCGGAATAGCCCAGCATCACTTCCTGCGTGTTGTCGCGGCTCTTCAACAGTTCGCGGTAGAACGGGATGGAGAACAGCTCGTCCATGATGGGGCCGCAACCACGCAAGTCTTCGATGGTCTCGAACAGCGGGATGATGTTGATGTGTAGGTCAGGAGTTGAAGATTGCTTTTCGCGTTCGCCTCCTCGCCCGCTTGCGGGAGAGGATTGAGGTGAGGGAGGGTTTACGTTCAGCAGACCGCTCTGTTGCACCATCAGCGCCACTTCCAACAGGTCGCTCACGGCGTCCGTCTTGGAGATGATGTAGTTAGGCAATGCGTTACGGCCAAAGCGCCTATGGATGTCTGCGGCGGCGCGCATCAGGTTCAGCTCGCCCTTGGGCACAGCGGAGAATTTCTCCAGATCAGCGGAGAGCAACTTGCCTGCCTGCAATGCCACGAGTAGCGCCTTACGACGGCCCGCTTCGTCCAGTTTGGAATAGTCAGCCACGCCTGCGTTCGCCAACAGCTCACCCACGGTCTGTTCGTGGATGGCGCTGTGCTGGCGCATGTCCAATGGCGCAAGGTGGAAACCGAACACTTCTGCCGCGCGGCGCAGATAAGCCATACGACCGCGCGACAGATACAGCGCGCCGTGGTGTTCCAATGAATGGATGACGATGTCGAGGTCGGCGATGAACTCTTCAGCATTGGCGTACGGCGCGACATCTTTGCTCACTGGATGCAGATGCTGCACGTGGTGACCAAGATGCTCAGTGGTCGCTACAAGACGCGCATACACCGCCAGCAAAGCACGGCGATAAGGTTCGTCTTCACGGCTCACTTCTTTATCTGGCGATTGATCGGCGAACACTTCCAACTCTAGGCTCACATCCACCAAGCGGTTTGACAAGCTCAAGCGCGAGCTCAACAGATTAGTCTCAGCCAAGTAATAATCCATCACCGTGCCGGAGTGGCGCTGCGCGGCATCCAACATCACCTCGTGGGTGACGAACGGGTTGCCATCGCGGTCTCCGCCGATCCAGCTACCGACGCGCAAGAACGGGGGCAACTCGATACGCTTGCCGAAACGAGTCTCGATCTGCTTTTCCAGTCCTGCGTACAGACGAGGGATCTCACGCAGGAAGGTGTAGTCGTAGAAAGACAGGCCGTTCTTCACTTCGTCCTGTACCGAAAGCTTGGTCGTGCGCAACATGCGCGTGCTCCACAAGATGAGCACGAAGCGGTGCAGCTTCTCTTCGTTGTCTTCCAACTCTTCCGGCGTCATGTCCATGCGGTCGCGCTCGTCCAACAAGCTGGAGATGATGAGCTGACAATTGAGGATGCTCTTGCGTTGCACTTCGGTCGGGTGCGCAGTCAGCACAGGCGAGATGAGCGCCTTGTCGAAGAAGGCTTGCACGGCTTCGATACCGAGCTTCTTCTCTTCCACATGGTCGAGCACCAGTTGCAGACTGCCTTCCTGTGGTGGCGAACCCGCCTTCAGGTGCGCGCGACGACGACGGTTGTGGTGCAGGTCTTCGGCGATGTTCGAGAGTTGTGAGAAATAGCTGAAGGCACGTACCACCAGCAAAGTCTCTTCTGGGCTCAAGGCATCCAACATCTCTTCCAGCAAAGCGCCATCGCGCTCGTCCTGCGTCTTGCGGAAACGCACGGCGGTACGGCGTACTTTCTCGATGAGGGCATAGGTCTCTTCGCCCTCCTGTTCGCGCAAGGTGTCGCCGAGGATGCGTCCGAGCAGGCGGATATCGTCGCGCAGGGGGGCATCCTTACTGGATAGATCGATTGGTGCAGAGATCAGATTCATAAATTCTTCAACGCTTGGTCGGCGCAAAAGCGCGGCGCACCTGCTAGAATGCGCCGCGCTTTTACTTAATAAATTCTTAGGAAAACCGATGAGTCAGGCTACTCTCACTCCCCCATCCCGTTTGGTGATCGCCTCGCGCGAAAGCGCTTTGGCCATGTGGCAAGCAGAACACATACGAGACAGGCTGCGCGCATTATACCCACAAACCTCCGTCAGCATCTTGGGCATGACCACTCAAGGCGACCAGATCCTGAACGTCACGCTATCCAAGATCGGCGGTAAAGGATTGTTCGTCAAAGAGCTGGAGACCGCGCTAGAGAACGGTAGCGCCGACATCGCCGTGCATTCGCTCAAAGACGTACCGATGAACCTGCCAGACGGTTTCACGCTAGCCTGCATCGGTGAACGCGAAGACCCGCGTGATGCCTTCGTCTCCAATAACTTCGACAATCTGGCGGCTTTACCTGCCGGTAGCATAGTGGGTACATCCAGTCTGCGCCGCGAGAGCCAACTACGCGCCCGCTTCCCTCATTTGGATATTCAACCCTTGCGCGGCAACGTGCAGACCCGCCTACGCAAGCTGGACGAAGGCCAATACGCCGCCATCATCTTGGCTGCGGCCGGCCTGAAACGTCTAGGTCTGGGCGACCGCATCCGTGCTGTCATCTCCAGCGAAGACAGCCTGCCTGCCGTAGGCCAAGGCGCACTCGGTATCGAGACCCGCGCTGACCGTCCCGATCTGAAAGCAGTGTTGGCTCCTTTGCACCATGCCGACACCGCCGCTTGCGTATTTGCTGAACGCGCAATGAGCCGCGCCTTGATGGGTAGCTGCTCGGTACCGTTGGGTGGTTTCGCCGAAGTGCAGAACGGCAAGTTGCGCATGCGCGGCTTCGTCGCCACGCCGGATGGCTCTCGCTTGTTGCGTGCCGAACAGATGGGCGACATCGCCGATCCAGAAGCTTTGGGTAACGCCATTGCAGAAGCTTTGTTGAAGCAAGGGGCGGGAGAGATCCTCGCCGCCTTGAATGGCTGAATCACCGCTAAAAGGACTGAACATCATCGTCACGCGCCCGCGTGACCAAGCGGTTGGATTGACTCAAAGCATCACCCAGCTCGGCGGCAACCCGATCCTATTTCCCCTGCTAGAGATAGCACCTGCTGCCGACGCATCCGAATTGATCGCGCTCAAGCAACATCTCTCTACTTACGACCTGCTCATCTTCATCAGCCCGAATGCGGTCAAGTACGGCATGGATGCACTTGGCAATGCACCCAGTGCAGTGCGTGTCGCCACCGTCGGGCAGAGCAGTGCTCAGGCTTTGCGCGACCTAGGCATCACTAACGTCATCGCACCGACCGAGCGCTTCGATAGCGAATCCTTGCTTGCCTTGCCCACATTACAGAACGTGGCGGGTTGGAAGGTGGCGATATTGCGCGGCAACGGTGGACGCGAGTTGCTGGGCGACACACTCAAGGGACGCGGTGCACGGGTAGACTATGTGACCTGCTACGAACGTAGCAAGACAGCCTTGGATGCTGACAGTGTGTTGAAAGCCTACCCGCAGGCCATCAACATCACCAGCAGTGAAGCGCTTGCTAACCTGTGGCAGGGCCTGACGGAGGCACACAAGAACCAATTCGCTAGCCTGCCGCTTTTCGTCCCCCATGCCCGTATCGCCGACCTCGCACGACAACAAGGCTGGAAAAACATCATCCTGACCGAAGCAGGAGATGACGGATTAGTCGCGGCTTTGGTAGCATGGGGCAAGCATTCACATCAGTGAGCACACAATGAGCGAACCAACCCCCACCTCCTCCTCGCCCGACCAATCCAAAGTCGGACTCGATACGTCTTCCTTTCCCGCCGTTCCAAAGACCGCCAGTGGCAATCCCATCGGCAAAATGATCTCTAGCATGACGTTGACTCAACTCACGCTGGCAGTGCTGGTGGTGGTGTTCGTGTGGCAGTGGATAGATGCGCACTACCAACTCAATCAAGTGCAACAGGAAGTCGCGCGACGCTTGGCCGAAGTGGAAGGTAGCAGCAAAGCGAATCAGACACTGGTCACGCAGAACCAAGAACTGGTGCGTGAATTGGGCGGCAAGTTGAGCCTGCTGGAAAGTAAGTTCGCCGAGACAGCGAGCCAGCGCGCCGCGCTCGATTCCCTGTATCAGGAGATGTCCAGCAGCCGCGACCAAACTGCACTGGCGGACGTGGAACAGATGGTACTCATCGCCGGACAGCAGTTGCAGTTATCCGCCAATGTGAAGGCTGCACTCATCGCTCTTCAGCACGCAGAAAGCCGTTTGCAACGCTTAGATCGCCCCGCCTTCAGTGAGATGAAAAATCGCATCAGTCACGACATCGAACGCTTGCGCGCCCTACCCAACATCGATGCGACTGGCATCAATCAGCAGCTCGACAAACTCATCATCGCTGCCGACACCATGCCACTGGCACAGGATGCACGCCTGCAACCCGAAACAGTAGCGACCGAACCGAAGGTCTCGACTGGCAATGCATGGACTCGCTTTTGGCATGAGCTGTGGCATGAATTGCGCGGCTTGGTACGCATCGAGAATACCGAACAAGCCGAGATGCCTTTGCTCTCGCCGACCCAGACCTTCTTCCTGCGCGAGAACCTGAAACTACGTTTGATCTCTGCGCGCCTGGCTTTGCTGTCTCACGATGAAGCGAGTTTTCAGCGCGAACTCAGCTCGGCACAGGCGTGGGTCAACCGCCACTTCGATAGCAAGTCGAAAGACGCGACCCAAGCGCTGGCTTCTTTGCAAAAGCTGACCGCCACCAATATCACCCTCAACGTGCCGGATATCAGCGGCAGTTTGGAAGCAGTTCGCAACTATCGCACCACCCATGAGCGGAGCGCTCGATGAGATTCCTGATCTGGCTGTTGGCCTTGTTCGCTGCCGCCGTCGCGGTGACCTTGCTATCGCATAACGATGGCTACGTGCTGTTCGTACATCCTCCGTATCGCATGGAGATGTCGCTCACGATGTTCGTGTTCACACTGATCGTGTTGTTCATCGCCGCCCATTTGCTGGTGCAACTCATCTCTTCTGCCATCCAACTGCCTCGATATGTGCGCGCCTTCCGCGCGGAGCGTGCACAAAGCAAGGGGCGCCTCGCGATGCAGGAGGCACTGGTCGCTTTCTTCGAAGGTCGTTATGCCGCCGCCGAGAAGGCTGCCGTGAAGGCGATGGAACTGGGCGAGAACTCGGGCCTCAATTCCATCATCGCCGCACGTGCCGCGAACGAGTTGCGCGAGTTCGAACGACGCGATACCTACCTCAGTGAAGCCGAGGGCAAGACGGTGGGCGAGCAGACCATGCGCTTGATGGCGAAAGCGGAATTCCAACTCGACCAGAAACAACCACAATCCGCACTCAGCTCACTCAAAGAGTTGAATGATTCCGGCATCCGCAAGCACATCGGCGCGCTCAACCTCGAACTCAAAGCGCAACAGCAATCGCGCAATTGGGACGCGGTGCTCGATGTGGCGAACCAATTAGAAAAACGCAATGCCATCAACTCCACCTTGTCTGCCCAGATGCGCCAGCAAGCATGGTTGGAGAAGATCAAAGCCTGCGCGCAAGACGGTGCGATGCTGCGCACGGTACTGAAAGAGATGCCCAACGAATTCAAGCATCGCAACAAAGTGGCAGTAGAAGCGGCGAAGGCTTTCAAACAATTAGGCGAGTGTTCAGTCGCACGCAGTCTATTGACCGATAGCCTGAACAAGGAATGGAGCAGCGAGTTGGTCGCGCTGTATGGCGATTGTCTGGAAGGCAGCGTCGTTGCGCAGATCGACCAAGCAGAACGTTGGCTGAAGATACATCACGACGATGCAGGCTTGTTGCTGGCCTTGGGCAAGCTGTGTCTACATCAGGAGTTATGGGGCAAAGCCCAAAGCTATCTGGATGCCAGCCTCAGTGTGAGCCCCAGCCACGAGGCCTACACCACGCTGGCGAAGCTGGCCGAGAAATTGCACCAGCCAGACGAAGCCTTCAAGTATTACCAACAAGCCAACAAGCTTGCCTGTGCTGATTAAGTCTTGGGTACAAAAGTGAACGCGTCTGAATAGAACGCGTCGTTTGGCAAGCCGCGTTGCGTCGTGAAATCGCGGTGAGCTGCTTCCACCACTACCGGCGCGCCACAGGCGTATACCGCATACTTCGATAGGTCTTGGAAGTCTTCCAGCACGGCTTGATGCACGAAGCCGGTACGACCGTCCCATTGCTCATCCGAGACCACAGGCGTGAACTTGATGCCGTGTTCTGATTCCCAGCCTTGTATCTTGTCCAGCATGTAGAGGTCCGACGCTTTACGCACACCCCAGTAGAAATGCATCTCACGCTTGAAGCCGATCTTGAGTGCGTGCTCGATGATGGCCTTCACCGGCGCGAAGCCAGTACCGCTGGCCACGAACACGATGGGCTTTTCGGAATCTTCACGCAGGAAGAAACTGCCGAGGGGCCCCTTGATGCGCATGATGTCGCGCTCTTTCATGGTGTTGAAAACATGGTGCGTGAACGTACCCCCTGCGATGTTGCGGATGTGTAGCTCCAGCACAGCATCATCATGTGGCGCATTGGCCAACGAGAAAGCGCGCGGCTTATCATCTTTTTGCAGGATCTCGATGTACTGGCCAGCGAGGAATTGCAAGCGCTCGTTTGCTGGCAACTTCAATGTGATGACCATCACGTCGTCTGCCACCTTGTGCATCTTCTCCACGCGGCACGGCAACATCTTCACCGGGATGTCTTGTGCACGGCTCACTTCATGGCTTTCGATGACCAGATCAGACAAGGGTTTGGCACAACAGAACAAGGCGAGGCCTGCCTCTTTGTCCGCTTCCGACAAGGTATAAGCCTGGGCATCGCCATAGTCGACCGTGCCTTCCAACACTTTACCTTTGCACACACCGCACGCGCCGTTACGGCAGCTGTAGGGCATCACGTAACCATGTTCTAGTGCCGCTTCGAGAATGGTCTCGTCAGCTGCAATAGGAAAGCTGTGGTTACTCGGCTGGATGGTGGTCTTGAAGCTCATGGCAGTCATCTCGATTTAGGAGGGGCGCGATTTTAACGCATAATCGCACTATGACTAATCTACTCATCATCGGCTGTGGGGACATCGCGCTACGCACCCTTCCGCTCTTGCAAGGCCACTATCAGCTTTATGCCCTAGTGAGGAACCCCGCCAAGGCAGACACATTGAGGAAAATTGGCGTTACACCCCTCTTGGGTGATCTGGATGAGCGGAGCGGTCTTACCAAGATCGCCGGTGTTGCCGATATCGTGCTGCACTTCGCTCCCCCTGAGCGTCAAGGTCGCTTCGACACACGCACACGCAATCTACTCTCTGCGCTCTCCACTCGACTGCTACCAAATCGACTCATCTACATCAGCACCAGCGGTGTATATGGCGATTGCGGTGGTGATGTCGTGAGCGAGACACGCCCTGTGAATCCACAGTCAGAGCGCGCCAGATTGCGCGTGAGTGCCGAACGACAGATACGTGCATGGGCGACTCGCAATCACGTGACTGCCAACATCTTGCGTGTACCGGGAATCATTGCAGAAGACAGACTGCCCATTGATCGGATCAGGGCTGGCACCCCCGCCATCGTGACGAGCGAGGACGGCTACAGCAATCACATCCACGCCGATGATCTGGCGCGCATCGTCATCGCTGCGCTACGTTACGCCAAGCCCAACCGCGTGTACCACACGGTGGATGACGACGAGATGAAGATGGGGGATTACTTCGATGTCGTCGCCGATGCCTTCAAGCTACCGCGCCCTCCGCGCTTATCCCGCGCTGAGGCACAACGCGCCGTATCGCCCATGATATGGTCGTTCATGAACGAATCACGCCGTCTGACCAATCTGCGCATGAAGAAGGAATTGAATGTGGCGCTTCGCTATCCTAGCGTAGCCTCAATACTCAAAAAGCCACCCCAAGCCTGAAATCGGTTCGGCTGGCATCCTGCACATATCCTTCGTAATTCACGACCCCGACGCTGAACATGAACATATCCATCTTGAAGCCGATGGAGACGGTCGAATAAGGATAGCTCTTCCCATCGTAGTTATATCGTATGTCTCTACCATTCACGATATAGCCAGACGAGATCGTCGAATTACCCTTACCTACCGCCATCACGATGTCATCAAAAATGGCTGTGAACTGTAGTCCCGCATCCGCCATCTCTATGTAGACACTATCTGTCGCACTATTGGGTTTGTTCGAATAGTCGGCAGACCAGCGACTAAATGCGAGCTGTGGACCGATCAATATCTTCATATCATCGACTTGCATGCCGACCCCGATGCTTCCTCCGAAACCAAATCCCATCTTTGAGTCGTCGGCCATCCCGACTTTTGACCAATTCTGAAGTGCCAAATACGCATCCCCACCATAGGCGAATTTCACCCCATCATCTGTGGCGCTACTCGACGCATCCTGCGCTGATGCGATCCCACTAAATACACAGAACGCTAGGGAAACGATTAGCGTGTTTCGATCAATGTTTTTCATGATTCCTCCATAGACACTGCTTTAGTATTTTCACCTTCTCTACCTAGGCATGCTACGCCGACAGAATCATAAAGATAGGCCTTGAAGCCCTGTATATCAGCGGATAACTCAACTACTCGCCACACTCCGGTTAGCTCGAAAATATTCGCTGCGCCATGGATGCAAAAGGGACGTCATAAATGACTGAGGGAGCCAAATGGCTCCCTCAGTTTTGACTCAAGACTAACTAGAAATTACTTCCAGATCGCTTTGCCATCTTCAGACTTGATCTTCGCTTTCCAAGCATCACGGATCATCTTGGTGACGTTCTCTGGCAGAGGCACGTAGTCCAGCTCGCTCGCCATCTTGTCACCTGCTGGTGTGAAAGCGAAATCGAAGAACTTCAATGTCTCCAGCGCTACGTCTGCTTTCTCTTGGCTCTTGTGCATCAAGATGAAGGTCGCACCAGAGATAGGCCAGCTTTCTTTACCAGGTTGGTTAGTCAGCATCATGTAGAAGCCTTTGTCAGCATCCCACTTCGCATTCGCAGCAGCTGCTTTGAAGTTTGCCGCTTCTGGCTTAACGAACTGGCCGTCACGGTTCTTCATCTGCACGTAGGCCATCTTGTTTTGCAAAGCGTAAGCGTACTCGACATAACCGATGGAGTTCTTGATACGTTGTACGTAAGAAGCCACACCTTCATTACCCTTGCCGCCCGTACCGACTGGCCATGCAACTGCGGAGTCGTTGCCCACAGCGCGCTTCCAGTCGATGCTTACTTGAGACAAGTAAGTCGTGAAGATGTAAGTGGTGCCAGAACCATCAGAACGGTGAACCACGTTGATCGCTGCATCTGGCAGTGTCACGCCTTGATTGTCAGCAGCCAGCTTTGGGTCGTTCCACTTCTTGATGTCGCCCTTGTAGATCCCAGTCAAAGTCTCAGCAGTCAGTTTCAATTGACCTGCAGCAACGCCTTCAACGTTGACGACTGGCACAACGCCGCCGATCACGGTTGGGAATTGGGTCAGACCATTGAAGTCCAAGTCTTCGACCTTGAGAGGCTTGTCGGATGCGCCGAAATCGACGGTCTTCGCTTGGATCTGTTTGATACCGCCGCCAGAGCCGATGGATTGATAGTTCATACCTACGCCAGTCTGTGTCTTGTAAGCATCAGCCCACTTGGAATAGACAGGGTATGGGAAGGTAGCGCCTGCGCCGGTGATATTCACGGCAGCAGCAGACCCAGCAGTGAGCAACATCGCGGTGATGCCGAGGCCGCCAAGGATACGTGCAACTTTTTTCATATGATTCTCCAATTTGATTAGGGTGCGTTGTTACTAGCACTCGGCCAGTGGACGGCACTGTAGGGAAGATTTGTTACAACTTGATGACGGTTTGGAGAAATCTTCTCCCACATCGAACAATTCGGTTGTCATCAACAAATCATCAAAGTGTCATCAATGTTTCGCACAGCGTCGCGACACTGCGCGCCATGCGAATGCTCTTATCTCAATGGCGCTGGCTCATCCCACTCTTGTTGTGGAGTGCGGATGCCAATGCTTGGGGGCTATACACCCACGTCTATTTCGCGCAGATGTTGTTGTGGGCCGTGCCACTCACCGACCCACGCTATCGCCGCGCTATCAAAAATTTTCCTCAGCTAGTGTTAGCCGGGGCTTGCTTGCCTGATCTGGCGATACTAAGCCAACGTCCCTGGGGCGAGCCCTTCTCCACCACCCATCAATGGCAACGCGCACGCAAGTTGTTAGACGATGCAAAAAGTGATGAGGAGTACGCACTGTCCCTAGGCTTCGCCAGTCACTTGCTGGTGGATGTGATCGCACACAACCACTTTGTTCCAGCGCACGAGAAGATGTGGGGCAATGTTCCACTACTAACGCACGCCGCCTGCGAATGGGCCATGGACATGCACATCCGCTCGCAACTTTTCGCGCAACCCGCCGAGTTGATGCGCACGCATCGTGATGCACTCGCCCACTACGTCTCCACACATTTCGATTGCCCACACAGCTTGGCGATACGCGGCATCGATGTTCTCGCCGGCGCAGAGAGTCTTTTGCGAACCAGTCGGTTGTCGCACTTGTGTTATTACGCCGCGAGTCGCCTCGATGTAAGAATGCAGCGCCGCTTCAATTACTACCTGAGCGAGACAGGCCTACGTCTAGCCCATATCGACCGCATCTTGTTAGGCGAGTTACCCCTGTGGAACCCTGATCCGCAGGCAGATGACCCAGAGTTGCGCCAACGCATAGAACTGATGACGCCCTCACAACTGCGTCACCGCATCCCCTTACCGCTGGATGTGTTCAGCGTTCCTTGATTCAAATATTGAGGCAGCTAATTTAGAGTGCGAGCGAGCCGAAGGCGAGTGCCGCACCCAGTGCGGCGCCGGCGATGACATCCGTTGGATAGTGCAGGCCAAGGATAGGACGAGACAGCGCGACCAAGGCGGCGAATGGCACGACCAACCAGAACAACGCTGGGAAATATCCGATGGCGACGATGCTGAACGAGACTGCGTGCATGGTGTGGCCAGAGGGAAAACTGAACTGATCGAGCGCCTTGCCGACACACACGATGGCGGGATAGACGTTGTAAGGACGTGGGCGCAGTGTCTTACCCTTGATGAGCTTATAGATGACGGTGCTGAGTAGACCGACAGCCAACATATGCAATACCGCTGGCAACGCCTCCATCTGATAACTCAACAACAAGGCGACCATCAGCGTGTACCAAAACACGCCATCACCTAAACGGCTCGCCAAGCGGAACACACTGCGTACCGACAAGAAGCGGCTCTGCCGATTGCAGAACACGCAGAGCGCGACGTCCCAGCGGTTAATCTGTTGCAGCGGAGAGTTCGGGTTGGCCATGACTCACTCCTTGAGTACGTATCGTGTCGATCAACACCGACTCCAAGTCGCCCATGATGCGTTCCCAGGTCTGCGACTCCATGGTGTGACGTGCCGCATGGCGCAAACGATGAACGCGCGCCATGTCAGAGATGATCGCTTTGGCTTGTGCGATGAACGCTTCGGTATCTTCGTAAGGCACGAGCAAGCCGTTCAGATCGTGGCGGATGTGTTGGCGTGCAGCGGCGTAATCGAATGCCACTGTCGCCAGACCGCTCGCCATCGATTCGACGGTGACGTTGCCGTAGGTCTCGGTCAAGCTCGGATATAGGAAGATGTCGCCCGATGCGTAATGCTGAGCCAACGCCTCACCTGTCTGCATGCCTGCAAAGATGACGTGCGGATTGTTTGCTTGCAGCTCGGCGCGCGCGGGGCCATCGCCCACCATCACCAAGCGTGCCAACGGATTCATTTTGCGCATCTGCTCGAAGGCTTGGATGACGACATCCAGATTCTTCTCCGGCGCTAGGCGACTCACCAGCATCACGACCGGCGTCTCTTCATCTGCACCCCAACTATCGCGCAGACGCTGGCTACGCTTTGCAGGATGGAACAGCTCACCATCCACACCGCGCGAGACGACGATGACATTTTGGTAGCCGTCGCGCTCAAGTTGACGCTGTAAAGAATCGGTCGGCACGATGGTGCAACTCGCCTTGTTATGAAAATTCCTCAAGTACGCAGCCATCGGCTTGGTGAACAGGCCGATGCGGTAGTGCTTGGCGTAGCAATGAAAGTTGGTATGGAAATCCGTGCTCACGGGAATCTCCAGCTTGCGTGCGGCAGCCAGTGCCGACCATCCCAGCGGACCTTCGGTCGCGATGTGCACGATATCCGGGCGCTGTTCTGACCACATCTTTACTAAGCGTCCTTTTGCAGGCAAACCGATGCGCAGCGCCGAGTAGCCCGGTATCGCCATACCTGCTACCAAAGTCTCGCGGTAATTGATCTGCTCACCGCACACATCGTTCCTGCTCTGGCGGGGGCGGATCATGTGGATGCGATTGCCGCGCTTGAGCAGGCCTTCGACCATGCGCGCCACGGTGACCGCGACACCATTCACCTCAGGCAGATAAGTTTCAGTGACCAGCGCGATATTAAGAGGCGCTGACGTTTGGAAGTTTTCGTTTTGTGTATTCATGTCACGCATCGTGACGCGCGTACATGAACATCACGTTAAATCTTCTTGAAGAGTTTGTTACGCCAGCAACACCATCACCCAAACGACGATGACATTGATGAGGCTCACCAACACGGCAGAGCTACCGATATCTTTGGCGCGCTTCGCTAGGTCGTGATTCTCCAGTGAGATGCGATCCACTGTCGCTTCGATGGCGGAGTTGATCAGCTCGACGATGATGACGAGCAACACACTGCCCACCATCAATGCTTTACCAATCAAGGCGACAGGTAACCACAGTGCGAGCGGGATAAGGATAGTGGCCAGCAACACCTCTTGCCGGAACGCATCCTCATGTTTGTAAGCGGCACGAAAGCCTGCCAATGAATAACCGAATGCGTTGAATAAACGCACCAGACCAGTCTTACCTTTGTACGGACTTTCCATTGTGATACTCCAAGCGACGTCGAATAAAAAAACGCGCCCCGGGGAGATGCGCGCAAGGGAGGAGACTATTGATATGTGTTAGCCAGCTTGGCGCATGAAATGTTTCGCGTAGCGTGCATTCATACGCGAGACGGGCATCAAGATGAACACGTCCGCGCAGTTGAAATCAGGATCCCATGCTGGCTCACCTGCGATGTAGGCCCCAAGGCGCAAGTAACCTTTGATGAGCGGCGGGATGATGACCTCGAGGTTCTGATTGAGCGACTCCAGCGGCAAACGGCAATGCGGGAACACGCGATACTCGGCGGGCGCAGCATGCAACTTATGAATCTTGTTGTAGACGCTGGCAGCGTAGTGACCACCATCGCCCATGCTGATGCTGGCACAACCAATGAGATATTCGTGATTGTTCTTGGTGACGTACTCGGCCAAGCCACTCCACAACTGAGTGATGGTCGCACCATCGCGATAATCCTCATGCACGCAGGAACGTCCGACCTCGACCATTCGATCACGCAGATTCTCCAAACGCGAAAGGTCGAACTCCGTCTCTGAATAATAGCCGCCTGCTTTCACCGCCTGCTCGGGCGGCAAGATACGGTATGTGCCGACCACCTTCTCATTGCTGTGATCGCGCACTAGCAAGTGATCGCAAAAATTATCGAAGCGGTCGATATCCAATCCCAGATGCGCGCTCGGCAATTTCGCGCCCATCTCTTCGGCGAACACTTTGAAGCGGATGCGTTGTGCTGCTTCCAGTTCGTTCTGCGTCCTCGCCAAACTATGCGTCAGTCGTCTTTGCGGTTCGCGTTCCTGCTGCTTGATCAGATCTAACAAGGTCATGCTCCTATCGAGTTGATAGGAGCAGATTACGTTTTCGATGTTGCGCGAGCGTTAAAGGAATATGAAAGATTGGTGACGCTACTTGATGTCTCTGGCTTCGCGCTCATACGCCAAGGTGGTGTAAAGCAAAACGCAATAAAGCGATTGGAAATGTTGCTCCGCGCCCGCCCTAGCCTGCGATGCCTGAACAGGTACGTACTCACGCGCGACCAAAGTGGAAGAGAGTTGCATGGCCTCCAGCGCAGTACTGATCTGCTGTCGCGCTTGGGTTGCCAGTTCGCGTCTGTCGACACCACGCACATCCAATGCTGGCGTCAACAACAAACGTACTTGAAGCTGCGGGGAGCACAGGATGCGCCAAATGGACTGCCCCAGAGAGACGTCATCGATGTAACTCGCATCGTTGCTTCTCTCACCACGTTGGTTCTGATAACGGATGGCGATGGGATGCACCTGCGACCCCGCATCGATCGCAGGCTGCAATAGCGATGAATGGAAATGTGCGACCTGAGCACCCTCTGTCGTCGTGCCTTCAGGGAACACCGCTAAGGATTCGCCTTGCTGCAATAGTTCCGCCATGCTGGTATTGATGCGTGCTGCCGAACGCATCTTGCCGCGCTCGATGAACAGCGTCTGCGCACGCGCGCACAACCAACCGATGACCGGCCATCCACGCACTTCAGATTTGGCAACGAAGCGCATCGGGATGACAGAGTTCAACACGAACACATCCAACCAAGAGATGTGATTGGAAACGATCAGTCCAGAATGTTCATCTTGTATCTTGCCTTTTGCGGCAAATGTGACCTGGATGTTCAGGGCAGTCAGCAAGCCAGCCGACCATCGCTGCAAGATGCGACGACGAATGCTTAGACTGAACCACGGATAGGTGACTGCCAACATCAGACCATAAGCAATATGGGCGGCGAGTTTAATGGCACGATAGACGGCGATGGCGTCACGAATTAGCTTGCTCACACCATCCCCTTCAATCGTCTACGAAGACGAACAACGTGCAATAAAAACTGATCGTCGCCTCTAATCCCTGCGTTAGTAGCAGGGTGTGAATGGATGGAATACGGTTCAACTTATTCGCTATCGATCTCATGGTGATCAAGCCCCTTGTTTACTTGGTATGGCACGCTGCTCTACGAACAAACTATTTCCCAAGATGCGCTTCGCCATCTTCTTGGCGTCGGTCATCGCTGATGAAACTTCGTGATGCGAAGCAAATTGGCTCGGCGATGCGTGTATCGCACCGATTGAAAGTGAGGTCAGTGGGTGCAGCTTCACGACACCGTCGCGCCCCTCACTGCTATATCCACCTGCCGCTAGATGCGCCTCTTCGAACATGAGTGATGCCGCTTGCTCGAATGAACGCAGAGCATGTTCACAACGCGTCTTCCAATCTTTGCTTTGCATCAACAAGATGAAGTCGTCACCGCCGATGTGTCCGATGAAATCCAACTTGGGGTCGCATGCCCAGCTCAAGATGCGGCCAGTGAGTTGGATCATCTCGTCACCTTTGCGATAGCTGTAGGTATCGTTATAGGGCTTGAAGTTGTCTAGGTCGCAATAACACGCCACGAAAGACGTGTTTGCCTGCAACAGGCGCTCGATGTGTTGATTGATAGGAACGTTACCCGGCAACAAGGTGAGCGGGTTTGCATAGCGAGCTGCTTCCAACTGCATCTGCGTCAGCTCACGCAACAGGTCTTGTCCCGATGCGACACCGATATAACGGCCATGCTCTGTGATGATGAACCCGTCGGCAAAATGGCGACTGTCTGCTTCAGACAAGAAGTGGCTGAGCTCCTCGATAGGCATGCTTCTCTCCACCAGCAAAGGCTCTTCCTGAACCAACTCCCCGCATGGTTTTTTGCCATGCAACTCACGTTGGAACGGTTTAGCGAAACGATCGATGAATGAGTAGCGATTGATGATGCCCAACGGCGTTCCGCCTTTTACGACGGGGATGATGCGCAGTGCCGGGTTAGCGCCGAAGCGATCGAAGATGACATCGTTGGGCGATTCCGGATGCTCCGGTTCGATGTAGCTCAACAGATTGGATGCCGTGATCTGCGAACGGTAGGCTGTCTCGCTCTTTGGAAAGATCGAGATATTGGATGAACACAGGATGCGACTGGTATCTGAAGAGGGCAGTGTCGGTGGCGTAGGATTCGGGCGGGCGATGAAGTAGCCTTGCCCCAGCGCGATACCGATGTCTCTCACCACGCGGAGTTCGGCCTCTGTCTCGACACCTTCCGCAATGACCCGAGTGCCACAACTTTCAGCGATGCTTTGTATCGACTTTAGGAATTGCAGTTTGATCGGGTCGTGATCGACGCCTTGCACGAAATGCATGTCGATCTTGACGAACTCGGGTCGCAACTCTGACCACAGACGCAAGCTAGAGAAGCCCTCCCCTAGATCATCGATGGCGATCTGGAAACCCATCCCACGATAATGCAGGAGCGCACTGCGCATCGCGGCGAAATCAAAGGTCGGCTGGTTCTCTGTGATCTCGATGACGACACGCGACGGGTCGATGCCGAGATCTTCCAAGAAGACCAGTGTCTGTCCATTCTTGAAGCTAGGGTCGGTCAGCGTCTGCGGGCTGACATTCAAAAACAGATTGCCGGGTAGGTTTTGTGTGGAGAAGGCTTGGAGTACGGTTTGTCGAGAGAGCATCTCCACTTCTAGCGACAAGCCTTCCCTTGTCGCTGCTCCAAACAGATTCACGGGTGAATGCAATGCGCTGTCCGATGGGCCTCGAATCAACCCCTCGAACCCCAAGAACTCCCCGCTCTTCAGATCGAGGATGGGCTGGAACAACGCGGTCAATTTACGCTGCTCGATGATCTCGCGTAATGGTGTCAGCACGGGCTCGCACTCTTGAGCGCGCACCTGTTGCAACATGAACTCTGCGCGCGGCGAACGCGGAACGGACCGAAGGAACTCCGAGGGCAGGATCGGTGAACGATAGTATTCGGTTGGCAGTATGCTGGCGGACATGACGCGCTCCTTGTGCTTTGCTAGGGCAAGCACGTTAGCGCTGGTGTGTTACGCCGAGATGAATTCTGTGTGAATTTTGAATTTCTTGTGCAGACAAGCCTTTAGGTCACTCAATCACCTTTAAGCATCGCACTTATGCGGTGGGGCTACCCTACGTAAAAAGGCTCATGAACCCTCATTCATGAGCCTCTGCCAAACTGGGCTGCTATTTCGCCTGTACTTTTTTCGATTTCTCTACTGGCGCCTTAGCCTTTGCTACCTTCTTAGTCTTTTCTACTTCTTTTGCTTTGCTTGGCGCCTTGTCCTTATCGGCAGATTTAGCTTTTTCAGCCTCTTTGCCTTTTGGTTTGTCTTTGTTTTCGATCTTCGATTTAAGCTCCGCCATCATCTTGCGCCACTCTTGCAGCTGTTCATCTTCCAGCTCCATCTGCAACGCCAGTGCTTCTTCTTTGCTTAATTTTTCTTTTTCCAAGCGTTTAGGCAGCTTGCCAGACATCCTCGAAAGCAAACGCTCGGATTCGATCTTCGATAATTTTTTTACTTTTTCCGCATACAACGGATTACTTATTTTCGGCATTACCCATTCCTCCAATTATTCTCAGCTCTAACGAAGTGGTGAAAATCTATTGCTCAATTCAATCATCACACCTTGAGCATAGCGATTAGATGTGTACTTCTCAATTGTAATAATTCCTTCATTCAATTCTCTGCGGCCGCAGGACTGATCTGTTCACTCAGATCCTTCACCACGGAATCGAAATGTCTCATCATCTGGTGCGTATGGCGCACCATTCCTTGGTAGAAGCGATACATCAACTGAGGATCGGTGTAGATCAGACTTTCAAAACGAGTGCGATCCATGCTCAGCACTTGCGTTGGCTCCAGCGCGATCACTGTCACCTTGACGGGAGAGATCGCTCTGCCTGAAAAGGTGATGATTCCCGCTAGGTCGCCGGGATTCACTACAAAGATCGAATTTAGCCCCTCTTCACTTTCGATACGCACTTCGATCCGGCCGTGTACCAAGATGAACAGATTATCTGCGTACTCATCTCTTGGTTTCGTGATGACGTCGCCATGATCGACATGCCGAGCGCTTAGCATCGAAAGCACCGTCTCGATCTCGCCTTCACTCAATTGCTCTAGTAGCAGCGACTTGCTGATTATGTCTCTAGTTTGTTTCATTGGATTCACACTTCTCTAGCGAGAATGAGTCCCGCAAACTATGGCTCTCAAATACCGTGTGCCACAGAAGTGAACATTGGTATCGCTACGATGATGGCGAGAACACAACTAACACACCACCGTACGACTAAGGCAAGAGTTGAATACGCTTTTTTCATTTCAATGTTTCCTTCTGCGCGCCCGATCAGTCACATGACATCTTGGAACTACGAGATGAACCCCCTTACAATTTGGGCGCCAACAAGTCTGCCTAGGTGTTGTTACCGCCGAATGAACGCACTGTGAATCTTTTGTTGAAAGATATTTAACTCAGTTGTGACAGCTATTTGACCACGATGTTTTGTTCTTTTCTGCCAATAGAGCGATGGCGCCAAATCGGTCTTTCAATCCATTCTTTGCAAAATGATCGATGACGAACAAGGGGATCACCGTATCGGGCTCCCATACACCCTGAAAGCGAAAAGTGCTGCCTTGGGGGTGGGCATCAATGTGCCAATTCCCCTCGAATCTTTTTGAATCTCCTGTCAGCTGGGTGAACGAGATTCCCTCGCTAGGTAGCTCCTTGTATTCCATCTTTGAGCGCAAGCGAACTCGCAAGAACAACACTTGCTCATCGGCCACACGATCCACCATCACTGTATCTGAAGATTGGCGGACTGAATTCGACTCGACCACCCCAGGCAATCCTTTTGCCGCCTCATAGTCCGTCAGATAGTGATACGCCGCACACTTGGTCAATGTTGAATTGAATTGGGCAGCAAGCGAATAGACATTGCCGACTCTATTCACTTCGACCTTCAATTCTGGCTGATAGATATCGGACTTAGCCGTACTGGCTACGATGAGCAAAAGTAAGAACAGGATGTGCTTGTGCATGGCACATCTTTATAGTGGAGGTATGTGACGCGAGAATGTCTGTTTGGCTTCAAACTTGTTACGGGAAGCATGCAAAATACTTTTATTGAATTTCTGCGAAGCGCAATAGAAAACGGGCGTCCGAAGACGCCCGTTTTAACTTCTTAGCTAACTGAGGAGGTTAGATTAGAAAGCGTGGACGATACCGCCGCCCAAGTAAGTCTTGGTCGTTGCTGTCGTTGCGTTCGTCTTTTGAGACGTGTAAGCAGCAAATAGCTCGGTACGCTTGGAGAAGTTGTAACCGTATTTCAAGCTCAACTGGGTAACATCGTTCGCTGCAGCTGGTGCAATCGCTGTTGAGCCCGCTTTTGCGTAGCTAGCTGAAATCACATTCGGGCCCATCTTCACACCACCAACCAACTCCACGTTGTTGCCAGTGACGCTGACAGTTGCGGAAGTGTTGGTCTTGATGCTCTCAACCATACCGCCCACCCAGAAATCGGCCAAGCTGTATTTACCTACAGCACGCATCGCGCTATCTGTCTTACCAGCGAATGCCACATCATTGCGGCTCTCATAAGCAACCGAAGCGTAGATGTCGTCTTGGTCAAATGTCGCGGACATGGACAGGATGCTCTTGTTCAAAGTCGCTGTAGGCGCTTCGTCTGGGCTGTACATCAAAGCTGCTTGCAGACCACCCATCTTTGGTGACCAGTATTGCACCATGTTCTTTTGGCGAGTGTTGAAATCTTTAGTAGCAGATTTACCGATAGTTTGGATTGCGCTCCATGAAGTCGTGTTGTCGAACAACTCGATCTTGTTGTGAGCCACTTTCAAAGGGCTATCCCAGATACCAAACATCACTTGGCCGAAATCGCCGCCGATACCAACGCCACTGTTGCGTGTCTTGCCTAGGCCTGCGCCGGTGCTACCATCCGCATCCATCTCAACTTCAAATTGATAGATCGCCTTCAGGCCTTCGCCCAGATCTTCACCACCCTTAACGCCGAAGCGTGATGCATTTGTATTCACACGCTGGTGGTTCACTGCGCCAGCTGCTGTGCTACTAGCTTGATCGAATGTCAAAAACGCTTTTCCGTACACAGTTACGTTTGCGTTGTCGGCGAATGCCGGAGTTGTGAATGCAGCTGCAACTGCCAGTGCTACGATTTTCTTCTTCATGGTTGCTCCTAGTCATTAATAAAAATTGCTCTGAATTCCTCAACTCACAGGGGAGGATTAAGGCGAGCGAATTATGGGGAGGCTTTATGACAGGGCTGTTACATGAAAATGACAGGTATGTTAAATCTGCGTTTATTGAAGTGATACAGGAGTGACTGTGATCTGCCCCCAAGTTTCGGGAGCAGATAAGTCAACGAGGGTCAGCGTCTTGGGCGCCAGATGGCAATCAACATCAAAAGGAATAGTGCGACGAGGCTTTGCTCTATCCTATTGTTCGCCTTTGCGATGAGTCTGCCATTGGTTCTCGTCTTTTCATCTTCCATCTCGGCATCGGCCGCCGCAAGTATCTCGAGCAATGGTTGATCGATGCCCTTGACGCTATCGTCTGCTTTGTGGGGATTGAAATTCTGTTGAGCTAGGATCTCGCTGGCCTGTTTGTATAAGAGCAGATTCGCATCATGTGCATCAACGAAAGCCTGTAGCTTCACATTGATCGCCCTGACATCGTTCTGCAGCAAACCTTGTTTGGCCGCCTCGGCGACTTTCTTATGCTGAGCTTCGAACGCGCTCCAATTCTGTACCAAGCCCTCTGCGCTCTCACTACGCAACAGCACGTTCTTCCAATCTTGCACCTCGCTCTTGTATTCGATCTGCAAGTCATGCACCACAGCGAATTGGTCTGTACTTGCTTTCAAAGTGCTCTCCAGCTCTGCCGAGCTGCTCCAGATCAGATAGAGGAAGAAACAGAAAGCAGCGGTCAACCCGATGCGCTCGAAAGTCTCTATTGAGAAAAATGCGTTCTTACGTCTTTCTTTCATCACCACTCTCCGCTTTACTATTTTAATGACAGCACTTGGTCAAAGTTGCCACTATTTCGTTCAATCACATTTGATATTTATTTACTTCCTGATCATCAGGTTCGCGAAGATGAATCCGAACAGCGCCATGAAAAATAGCGATGTCGCCCCCAATAAGCCGATCATCAGATTACGGTCGCCCTGTGTTTCAGCTGTTCTAAACATCTGTTGTTTAGCGAACGCAGATATCCCCGCTTTCACCGACTCGATGTCTTGTTGAAGTTTGCGATCGACGCCGATGATCTGCATGTCTACTTTGTAGGGCGAATTCTTCACCGCTGGCCTTAGCTTTGAATAGGCAAGCAGATACTCGGAGAGCAGTGATTTATGCTCGTTGATCAAATGATCGATATCGGCTGTATCCATGCCGATGTTCTGCATCACCCCTTTGGCGCCCAATAAAGCATATTGCACATCGAGACTGGACTCCTTGAATGCCTTCTGATGCTTGTCGTACAGCGCTTTATCGTTGACACGTAACAGCATGTCTTTCCACTCCTGCACTTGCCGACCCAAGCCGATAGCTGCCTCATCAAGGCTTTCTTCTATCTCCAGTAGTTGTACGCTGCGCTGTGCTGCAGCCTCATTCACTTGAGAGAATATCCTTGATAGCTGATACCCCCCTGCCATCGCTAAGAGCAACAGCACTGAGAAAAATATCAAGAAAGGTTTCGATAGCCAGACCGGGGGTAATGTGTTGTTCGTCATTTCGATTTTTCTAAAAGCGATATTGCCGCAATGATACTTGAGCGACTCAGCTCTTCTCCATGAAACGCTCTATGTGATCCAAAAAGACCCTCGTCTTAGTCGGCAGGAAACGTCGCGTGGGCATCACCGCCCAAGCAGGAACGGATGGAAAACACCATTTCGGCAGTACGCGTACCAAGCGACCATTCTTCACATCACTGTTGGCAAAGAGATCGGGTAATGCACCGATGCCAGCACCGTCGAGCAGAAGCTGCTGGATCATATCGGGTGAGTTCAGCGTAAGTCGCCCCGGCGGCACGCTTTCCCACACTTCTTTCCCGCGTATCAACTTCCACGGCACAGCAGTGCCACGCACAGACAACAATCGTACCGAGGTATGGCGTTCCAAATCGTCTGGATGCTTGGGCGCGGGATGCAATGCGAGATAGATGGGACTGGCATAGAGCGACATGCTCTGCTCGTCGATCTTGCGCGCCACCAGCGTCGCATCGTTATCCAAGTCACCCATGCGGATGGCGAGATCGAAGCGTTCGCCGATGAGGTCGACGCGGCGCGAACTCAAGTCGAGGTCGAGCTGTATCTCTGGATAGGCGTCGATGAAGGTGGCGATGGCGCGCGAGAAATGCACCTTGGCGTAATCGGCCGGCATAGAGACGCGCAATCGACCGCGCGGCTGGATGTCCTGACTGCGCACGAAGTCCTGCACAGTGGCGACCTCTTCCGCCACGCGCCGGCTGTGGTCAAGAAACTCTTGCCCGAAATCGGTGAGGGTAAGACGGCGCGTGGTGCGTATCAGCAAACGCTGTCCAAGCGCCGATTCCAGATTCGATAAACGCCGCGAGACGGTTGCTTTGGGCATGCCCAATTGGTCGGCCGCGCGCACCAAACTCTCCTGTTCCACGATGGTGGCGAACAGGATGAGGTCGTCTGCGGATATCTTTGCTTGTTCCATTTGTGGAACAGTCTATCTCGATTTAGCGGCTTTACCTATCATTTTGAGCCGCCTAATATGCGACTCAATTACTCAGGCATTGGAGACCAAAATGAATACCGCCACACAAACCAGCATTCAACAAACCCGCACCGTGGAGCGCCTCATCCAAGGTGTCGCCACGTCCGACGGAGCAGGCGTAAGTCTGACCCGCGTACTCACCGGCAAGTTGCAGCGCCGTCTCGACCCCTACCTGATGCTAGATGCATTCGGCAGCGACGATCCTGACGACTACATCGCCGGCTTTCCCGACCATCCACATCGCGGCTTCGAGACCATCACCTACATGTTGGCCGGCCGTATGCGCCACCGCGACAGCGCCGGACATGAAGGTCTGTTGGGCGATGGAGGCGTGCAATGGATGACTGCAGGCAGCGGCGTCATCCACTCTGAGATCCCCGAACAAGAAGACGGCGTGATGGAAGGTTTCCAGCTTTGGCTCAATCTGCCTGCGCAGAACAAGATGGCAACGCCTTGGTACAAAGACTTCGCCAGTGCTGACATCCCCGAATATGTGACGGCGGAAGGCGTGACCGTGCGCGTCATCGCAGGGGAAAGCAACGGCGTGACAGGTGCGGTGACTCGCGAAGTTACCGAGCCCATCTATCTCGACATCCATCTGCCCGCAGGGGCGTCGTTCTCGACTACGATCCCCGACACGCACAATGCCTTCATCTACACCTATCGCGGTGCGACGAACGTGGCGGGCACGCAAGTGGATGTGCAACGCATGGGCATCTTGAGCAACACAGAAGGATCGGATGGCATTAGCGTTTCTGCGACCGAGCCGACGCGCCTCATCTTGGTGGCAGGCAAACCGCTGAACGAACCCATCGTGCAGTACGGCCCGTTCGTGATGAACACGCAGGAAGAGATACACAAAGCCTTGGACGATTTCCGTGGTGGCCGCTTGGCTTGAGGAGGCAGAGATGAACACACCCATTCAGCGTTACAACAACACCGCGATGGCGCTGCACTGGCTGGTAGCGCTGCTGATCTTCGCCGCCTTCCCACTCGGCGTGTACATGCACGACCTACCGCTGTCGCCCACCAAGTTGCAGTACTACAGCTATCACAAGTGGATAGGCATCACGATCTTGTTGCTGGTGATCGCCCGTATGGCATGGCGCTTCACCCACACACCACCGCCGCTCCCAGAATCGACACCACTCTGGGAAGTAGTGGTGAGCCATGTCACGCATCTGGCACTGTATGCATTGCTGATCGCCATCCCGCTGTCGGGTTGGTTGATGAGCTCCGCCAAAGGATTTCCCGTCGTGTGGTTCGGCGTGTTGCCACTGCCTGACCTTGTGGAGAAGAACAAAGAATTAGGCGAGTTGCTCGCGACCGTGCATCAAGGACTCAACCTATTCCTCTTCTTGTTGGTGGGCATGCACATCGCCGCCGTCATCAAACACAAGTTCATCGACCGCGACCAGATACTGGAGCGCATGTTGCCGAAAGGAATGAGCAAATGAGATCACTATTGCGAATCGTCTTATTGAGTACCGCCTTAGTCAGTAGCTTCGCTTCCGCTGTCGAGTTCAAACAAGTGCAGGCGAACGAAAGCACGGTCACCTTCGGCTACAAGCAGATGGGGGTGCCGATGGAAGGCAAGTTCGCGAAGTTCGCCGCGCAGACCAGCTTCGACCCCGCCAAGCTAACCAAGGCGCAAGCGCGCATCGACATCGACCTCGCCAGCATCGATACCGGGTCGGACGAAGCCAACGATGAAGTGAAGGCCAAGCCGTGGTTCAACACACAAGCTTTTCCCAGCGCAGGTTTCGTGTCCACTGGTGTGAAAACACTGGGCGGAAATAAATACGAAGCGATGGGCAAGCTCACCATCAAAGGCAAGACGCTGGATGTCGTCGCGCCCTTCACCTTTCAAGCCAGTGGCTCTCGCGGCTCATTCGATGGAGTGTTTACCATCAAGCGTCTCGACTACAACATCGGCGAAGGAGTGTGGACGGATGTCAGCACCGTCGCCAACGAGATTCAGATCAAGTTCCATCTTGTCTTAACGGGCATGGCAAGTCGCCACCCCTGAAAATGAAACTCGCCATGCCCGTTTCCCCCTATCCAACTTTCCCCCGCAAGCGGGAGAAAGGGCAAACGAATCGCTACGCGAGTCCCACTTTAATCGCAGCACCTAACAAGAAGTAGCCTCACCTCAACCCCAAGGAGAACACCATGAAAAAAATCATCGCCCTTTCACTCGCCGCCACTCTGTCTTCTGTCGCTTACGCAGAACCAGTGACTTACAACATCGAGCCTTCACACTCCATGCCGCGTTTCGAATACAGCCACTTGGGTTATTCCATCCAACTGAGCCGCTTCGACAAGACATCCGGCACGATCGTGCTCGACCAGATCAAGCGCACTGGCTCGATCGACGTGACGATCGACGCAAAGTCAGTGAACACGGGTTCTGCACTATTCAACGAACACATCCAAGCGGCTGATTTGTTCGACACTGAGATGTTCCCAACCATCACCTACAAGTCGAGCAAATTGAAATTCGATGGCGACAAGGTCGTTGCAGTGGAAGGTGACTTGACCGTCAAGGGCGTGACCAAGTCCGTGAAGCTCACCGTGAACTCCTTCTTGTGCATGCCACATCCGATGGTGAAGAAAGAAGCCTGCGGCGCAACGGCCACCGCCAAGATCAAACGCTCTGACTTCGGCTTGAGCAAAGGTGTGCCGTACGTTGGCGACGAAGTCACACTCACCATCCCTGTAGAAGCGATCAAGCAATAACTGCTACACCTCTCCACCCGATCGGGTGGAGAGTTTTCAAAGACTCACAAAGGAACCACCATGACCGCAACACTCTTCACCCCCACCACCCTCGGCAAACTGCCACTCAAGAATCGCATCGTCATGGCACCGATGACACGTTCGCGCGCGACGGGCAACGTGCCTAACGAACTGATGGAGAAGTATTACAAGCTACGCGCAGACGCGGGACTCATCATCACCGAAGGTACTTCACCCTCTGCCAACGGTCTCGGCTATGCGCGCATCCCCGGTATGTTCTCTGACGCACAAGTAGCAGGATGGAAGCGCGTGAACGATGGTGTGCATGCGGCGGGTGGCAAGATATTCATTCAACTGATGCACACGGGTCGCGTGAGCCATCCCGCCAACATGGCTGCAGGCACCAAGATTATGGCCCCCTCCGCCATTGCCACTCCGGGTGAGATGTGGACGGACACCAACGCTATGCAACCCCATCCCGTGCCTAGCGAGATGACGGAAGAGGACATTGCGACTGCGATCGCGGAATACGCGAACGCTTCCAAGCGCGCCATCGAAGCCGGTTTTGATGGAGTCGAGTTGCATGCAGCCAACGGCTACCTCATCGACCAGTTCCTTAACACTGCGACCAACCAACGCACAGACAAATGGGGCGGCAGCGTTGAGAACCGCATCCGCTTCGCCGTGGAAGTCGCCAAAGCCTCAGCCGCCGCCATCGGTGCTGATCGTATCGGTATGCGCATCTCACCTTATGGCGCGTTCAACGGCACTGCGGCTGATGCCAAGATGGATGCGCTGTACCTGCGCTTGGTGGAAGAGCTGAACGCGATTGGTCTGGTGTACATCCACGTGGTGGATCACAGCTCCATGGGTGCGCCCGAAGTCAGCGCGGACCTGAAAGCCAAGATACGCGCCAACTTCAACGGCAAGTACATCCTGTCTGGAGGCTACGATGCCGCGCGTGCGAATGCCGATCTGGATTCACAGAAAGGCGACCTCGTGGCCTTCGGTCGTCCATTCATCTCCAACCCAGACTTGGTCGCGAAGTTGCAAAGTGGTGCGGCACTCACTGCACCCGACTTCAGCACCTTCTACACACCGGGTGAAAAGGGTTACACGGATTATTGATCCCAACCAAGGACGGATGAATCATGCAAGTAGAGATATGGTCTGATGCGATCTGCCCTTGGTGTTACATCGGCAAGCGCCGCTTCGAAGCAGCACTTGCCGCTTTTCCACATAAAGAAAACGTGAATGTGGTCTGGCGCAGTTTCGAGCTCGACCCCAAGTCGCCTCCACAGTATTCCGAGACACTCATCGAGATGTTGTCACGCAAGTATCACGTCTCGCTGCAAGAAGCAGAGAGCATGAACGCCCGCGTATCGACTCTCGCCAAGCAGGTCGGATTGGAATATCGCTTGAGCGAGGCACGTCCCGGCAACACCTTCGACGCACATCGCCTGTTGCATCTCGCCGCCGCCCGCCAAGTGGGAGATCAGGCGATGGAGCGCATCATGCATGCGTATTTCTCCGAGGCACTTCCTGTCGGCGACCGTGCCGCGCTTGCCAGACTTGCACCTGAATTCGGCATCAGCACCCAAGAGACGCTGGAGATGTTTGAGAGTGACGCCTATGTTGACGCAGTGCGCGCAGACGAAGCACGTGCCGCAACGTTAGGTATCTCAGGAGTGCCGTTCTTCGTCATCGACGGCAAAGTCGGCATCTCAGGTGCGCAGGCGGTCGAAGTGTTTGCTGATGCATTGAAAGACAACCACCCATCGTCATGACCACCACAATGAAACTTGTCTTATACGGCACCACCTACTGCCACCTGTGCGAACAAGCAGAGGCGGTGCTTCATGCCGTGGGCGTAGATGCTGAGCACATCGACATCGCGGAAGATGATGCCTTGCTTGAAAAGTATGGCGTGAGGATCCCTGTGGTGAAGAGGGAAGATACGGGTGCGGAATTGGGATGGCCGTTCGATGAGGCGGCGGTGAGAAGATTTATTGTGTAAGGTACGTCGATGCAATGTCAGGCTAAATCTGCAGCCGTTAGCCGTCACTCCCACTTGAACACAAATGCCCCAATTCCCAAAAACACGGCACTGGTCAGCGAAAGCACCCAGACATCCGGCATCACTTGAGCCAAGGTCGCACCTTCGTTCATGATGGAACGAGTGGCGGAGATCATGTGGGTGAGGGGGAATATCTCGGCGATGTGTTGTACCCAAGGTTGTGCGCCTTCCAGCGAGAACCATGCACCCGAGAGCAACATCATCGGCCATGTCACGATGTTCAACATGCCGCCCGCCAATTCTTCGCTGGCGGTGTGTGCGGCGACCAAAAGGCCGATGGAGATGAGACTCATCGCACCTAAGGTAGTGACGAGCAGCAGCGTCCAATACGAGCCCTGCATGTTGAAGTCGATGAACAGGTCACACCCCACATAAACTATCGTGGTGATGACCACGACCAACAGCAAGCGCGAGATGAGTTGCGCAAAGAGGAACTGGAACGCGCCCAAGGGTGTGGCTTTGAGTCGTTTCAAGAATCCGTTCTTGCGATAACGCACGATGACGAAGCCCACCCCGAACAAGCAGGCGAACATCATGTTCATGCCGAGGATGCCGGGTAGGAACCAATCCACGTAGCGTATCTCCGCCCCTTCCACTACTTGCCGCTCGAACTTGTCTGCGCCCACGCCCCAGATGATGCGCTCCAGCAGATAGCCGTTGGGTGAGCTGGTGTTGACCCAGTATTTGGGTGCAGCACTCACGTCGATGAGCATGTCCATCTGGTGATGTTTCACCTTGTTGATGGCAGTATCAAGGTCGTCGTAGGAAATGAACTGCAGATGCTGCGTGGTCGGCAACTTGGGGGCGGCTTGTGTCAGTTGTTCGATACCACCCACGACACCGATCTTGTAGAGATCTTTGCTGTCTCCGGAGAAAGTGAAGGCAAGACCGAACACCAGCATGAACGGCATGGCGAGGTTCCACACCAGTGCGGATCGGTCACGCAGGAATTCCATGTTGCGGGCATGTAGGACGGCGAGGAATTTTTTCATAGCTTGTGCTCCTTGCCTGTCACGTTGATGAACAAGTCTTCCAGCGTCCAAGCACGGATGCGCAACCTGTCCAGATTGATACCGTTATCCATGAGCTGTTGCAAAGTGTGGTGCAAGCGGTTGGTCTTGATCTCGAACAACTCGCCCGCCGGTACGGCACCGATATCCATCTGCATCAACTTACCACCCGCATCGTCACCCGGTATCTGCAGTACGACATCGCCGAAATGTTCTTTTAGCAATTGTTCTGGCGTGCCCTGCGACACGATGCGGCCTTTGTCCATGATGGCGATCTCGTCGCACAGCGCATACGCTTCTTCCATGTAGTGCGTGGTGAGCACGATGGTCTTGTTGCGCGATTTCACCAGCTTCACCAAGTCCCAAAAGTTTCGGCGCGCTTGCGGATCGAGTCCGGTCGTGGGTTCATCCAGAAAGATAAGGTCGGGATCGTTGATGAGCGCCAATGCAAGCAACAGGCGTTGGCGTTGACCACCCGAGAGCTTGCGCGTGTCCCGATCCAAGATGTCGGTGAGCGAACAAAGCTCGATGACCTCATCGATAGGGAGTGTCTCGGTATACAGGCGCTCGAAGAACTTCAGCGTCTCGCGCACTGTTAAAAAATCCTGTAGCGCGGTGTGCTGGAACTGGATGCCCACCTCTTCGCGATAACGCACCCCCAACGGTTCACCTTTGTAATGCACGGCGCCACTGGTGGGTTGATGGATGCCTTCCAGCATCTCGATGGTGGTGGTCTTGCCCGCACCGTTGGGGCCGAGCAATCCGAAGCAGATGCCTTGTGGGATTGAGAGGTTGATGCCATCCACGGCGCGCACGCCGGGATATTGTTTGACTAGGTCGGTGGCGGTGATGATGGCATGCATGGGTCGTTACCTGTTTGATGCGTTGTTGTGCTGCCAGATCAATTCGCTTTGGCTGCCCATCTTGCTTCGAGCAATCTGTCTTCGCGCTCTTCCGGCACACGTTGCATGAAGAGGCAATCTCGACGATGGATAGTGATGCCACGGTCGCGCGTGACGTAGCCGATGATGTCGTCGCCTTTGGTCGGACTGCAGCATTTTGCGGTGCGGCTCACCAGATTGCCCACGCCTTCGATCACCACATTGCCGTCCGATATCGCGACGGTCTGTGTGCTGACACGCGGTGCGTTCACGGGGGCTTCTTGCCCGATGGCGAGGCTGACGCGGCGCGGGGTGATCTCTCCACGACCGAGGGCAGCGAGCAGATCGTCTAGCTTGTTGTATTTTAGTTTCTGCGCCAGCTTCTCTTGATTGATGTCTGTCACGCCGACGCGAACCAACTCACGATCGAGCAATGCCCTGCCCTGCGCGATGCTGTCATCCACATTCTGCTCAGAGAACCAGTGACGCACCTTGGCGCGTGAACGAGCACTTTGAAGGAAACCCAATTTTGGTGAAAGCCAGTCACGGCTAGGGCCACCTTGTTTAGCGGTCAAAATCTCCACACGCTGACCTGTCTGTAACTTGGTGTTGAGGGGAGCTATGCTGCCATCCAGCTTCGCGCCGCGTGTACGATGCCCCAAGTCGGTGTGCACCACATAGGCGAAGTCCACTGGCGTCGCGCCCTTGGGCAGATCGATAACCTTCCCTTGCGGCGTGAACACATACACACGGTCTTGTAGCAATTCGTTCTTGAATTGCTCCTTCATCTCACCGCTATCCGCCAGCTCCGCCTTCCACGCCAAGATCTGGCGCAACCATGCGATTTTCTCGTCGAAGCCGGATTCGCTCTGCTTGTTCTCTTTGTAGCGCCAGTGTGCGGCCACGCCCAGCTCGGAATCGTGATGCATCTGCGGTGTGCGTATCTGCACTTCGACTGCAAGGTCGCGCGGACCGAGTACGGCAGTGTGCAAAGATTGATAGCCGTTGGGCTTGGGGTTGGCTATGTAATCGTCGAATTCGCTATGGATGGCAGGCCACAATTCGTGCACGACTGAGAGTGCGGCATAGCAATTCTCTACATCTTTAACTTGCACTCGCACGGCGCGAATGTCGTACAGCTCGCTGAACTCCATCTGCTTGCGCTTCATCTTGTTGATGATGCTGTGGATGTGTTTCGGACGTCCGTTCACCTCACCTTTGATGCCTTGTGCGGCAAGTGCGCTTTGCAATTGCACGACGAGATCAGCGATGTATCTCTCGCGATCGACGCGGCGCTCGTCCAACAGCTTGGCGACTTTCTTGTACAACGTCGGTTCAAGGTAACGCAGCGAGAGGTCTTCCAATTCCCACTTCAGTTGCCACACACCCAGACGGTTCGCCAATGGCCCGAAGATGCTGCGCGTCTCTTGTGCGATGTGCTGCTGCGTGTCTGGGCTGGCAGAGGAAAGGTTACGCAAGGTCTGTGTGCGCTCAGCCAGTTTGATGAGTACGACGCGAATGTCTTCCACCATCGCCAGCAACATCTTGCGCAGACCTTCCACCTGCTGTGCGGCTTCCTGTTTGTCTGCGATGGCGGCCTCACGCACTTCGCTGAAGTGGCGCAGGCGTTCCATGTCCGAGATACCTCCGACCAAACGGGTGACATTCGCACCGAAGCGCGTGGTCAACACTTCACGCCAATCTTGCAGATTGTTCGGCACGGCATGCAAAGCGGTCGCCGCGATGGTCTCGTGGTCCATGTGCAGACCGATGAGGATGGAAGCGGAACCGAGCGCGTGTTGCAACAACGATGCGCCCGTGACATCCACTTCATCGTGATACAGCGGCGCAGCAAATTCGCAGGCTTTGCGGATGAGTTCGACTTCAGCTGGCGCGAAGACGTCGTTCAGCGCCAGCAGCCAACGCTCGATGTCGGCGCTGTCTTGGCTGAGCAAAGGAGGAAACGGATGCTGGACGGAAGCCACTGTCGCTATGCTGACTTTAGGCTTTGCTCTGGTTACTGACTTCGACAAGCTGCGCCAACTTGGCTTTGGCCGCACCGATGGCAAGCACTTCGCCTGCTTTCTTGATGCCCTCTGCCAACGTCGCCGTGAGGCCCGACACATAGATGGCCGCACCCGCATTGAGTTGCACGATGTCGCGTGCAGTCCCCGGCTGGTTATCCAACACGCTGAGCAGCATGGCCTTGGCTTCATCCTTGTTAGCAACTTTGATGGAATCCAGCGATGTCGACTTGAATCCGAACTGTTCCGGGGTGACGGTGTATTCGTTCACCTGTCCGTCTTTCAATTCGGCGACGTTGGTCGCGCCGCTGATGGTGATCTCGTCCAGTCCGTCGCTACCGTTCACCACCAACACATGGCGGCTACCGAGGCGCTGCAACACACGTGCTTGGATGCCAACGAGGTCGGGGTGGAACACACCCATAACTTGGTTATCTGCACTGGCCGGATTGGTGAGCGGGCCTAACACGTTGAACATGGTGCGCACCCCCAGTTCTTTACGAACCGGAGCAGCGTATTTCATCGCGCCGTGGAAGTTGGGAGCGAACATGAAGCCGATGCCAATCTGGTCGATGCTGTGGCCAACCTGCTCTGGTGTGAGCGTGAGGTTCACACCCAAGGCTTCCAGCACATCGGCAGAACCACAAGTGGAGGACACGGAGCGACCGCCATGCTTGGCGACACGCGCGCCCGCTGCCGAAGCCACGAAGGCGCTGGCGGTAGAGATGTTGAATGTGTGCGAGGTGTCACCGCCCGTTCCGCAGGTGTCCACCAGATGCTCGCGTATTGTGACGGGCACTTTGCTGGCGAACTCGCGCATCACGAATGCGGCAGCGGATATCTCGCCTATGGTCTCTTTCTTCACACGCAGACCGACCAAGATGGCGGAGATCATGGTGGGCGACACTTCGCCACCCATGATCTGTCGCATCAGCGACAACATCTCGTCGTAGAAGATCTCGCGCTGATCGATAAGGCGGACGAGGGCTTGTTGTGGAGTGATCATGATTATTTCTTTCCTTCCAGAAAGTTCTTCAACATGTCATGTCCATGTTCGGTGAGGATGGACTCGGGATGGAACTGCACACCATGTACCGCCAACGTCTTGTGGCGCACACCCATGATCTCACCATCGTCCGTCCACGCGGTCACTTCCAAACAATCTGGGATGCTTTCGCGCTCGATGACCAGCGAGTGGTAACGCGTGGCGGTGAACGGGCTGGGCAATCCGGTGAACACGCTGTTGCTGTTGTGGTGGATGAGCGAGGTCTTGCCGTGCATCAAGGTCTTGGCGTGGATGATTTTGCCGCCGAATGCCTGACCGATACTCTGGTGACCGAGGCACACACCCAGCAAAGGGATCTTACCGGCGAAGTGTTTGATGGCGGCCACCGAGATGCCCGCCTCGTTCGGCGTGCATGGGCCAGGCGAGACCACGAGGTGTTGCGGTTTCAGTCTCTCTATCTCTTCCACAGTGATCTCGTCGTTGCGGTGCACGACCACATCCGCGCCTAGCTCTGCAAAATATTGCACGAGGTTGTAGGTGAAAGAATCGTAATTGTCGATCATCAATAACATGGTGTACTCCTAGCGATGAGACTGGGCATCAAGCCCATCAAGAACCATCTCGGCTGCGCGCAACACGGCACGCGCCTTGTTCTGCGTCTCCATCCATTCGCTGTCGGGTACCGAGTCAGCGACGATTCCTGCACCCGCTTGTACGTAAAGCATCTTGTCTTTCACCACGGCGGTGCGCAGTGCGATGGCGACATCCATGTCGCCGTTGAAGCCGAGGTAACCGACCGCCCCCGCATAGATGCCGCGCTTGCTTGGCTCCAGTTCGTCGATGATCTCCATCGCGCGCACTTTCGCCGCACCGGAGACGGTGCCTGCGGGGAAGGTCGCCTTGAGCACGTCCATCGCATCCAGTCCTTGCTTCAATTTCGCCTCGACGTTGGAAACGATGTGCATCACGTGCGAATAACGCTCGATGACCATCTTGTCGGTGAGTTGCACGGTGCCTCGTTCTGCTACACGACCGATGTCGTTGCGCCCGAGGTCGATGAGCATCAGATGTTCTGCCAGCTCTTTCGGGTCGGCCAGCAACTCTTCGGCAAGTGCCGCATCTTGTTGCGGTGTTTTGCCGCGCGGACGCGTGCCAGCGATAGGACGCACGGTGACGGTATCGCCTTCGAGGCGCGCCAGAATCTCGGGCGAAGAACCGACCACGTGATGATCGCCCATGTCGTAATAGAACATGTAGGGCGAGGGGTTGATGCTGCGCAAGGCGCGATACAACGATAGCGGCGATGCAGGGAACGGTTGCGACATACGTTGCGACAACACGACCTGCATGATGTCGCCGTCGAAGATGTAGTGCTTGGACTTCTCCACCGCCGCCTTGAATGCCGCCTCGCCAAACTCGGACTTCGCTTCTACCGATTTCGAGGGCGGTGCGTAAGGGATCTCGACAGGCAGACGCATCATGCCGATGAGTTCACGCAGTCTATCGCGCGCCATCGGGTAAGCGTCGTCTTGTGTAGGGTCGGCGTAAACGATGAAGGTGAGCTTGCCGGAAAGGTTGTCCACCACCGCCAGTTGCTCAGTGAGCATGAGCAGAATGTCGGGCGTGCCGATGACGTCCTTCTTCACCGTCTTCGCTAGGCGCGGTTCGATGTAACGCACGGTGTCGTAACCGAAGTAACCCGCGAGGCCGCCAGTGAAGCGCGGCAGACCAGACAGCGGTGCAACTTTGAACTGCGCTTGATACTCGCTGATGTAATCCAGCGGATTCTCGACCTCTTGTTTGGTCTCGCCCTTGGCCGTGGTCAGTATGACCTGCTTGCCGCGCACGGTGATGCGCGTCGCCGCAGGCAAGCCGATGAAAGAATAACGCCCGAAACGTTCACCGCCCTGCACCGATTCCAGCAGGTAGCTGAAAGGTTTGTTGGCGAGTTTGAGGTAGAGCGAGAGGGGGGTGTCGAGATCAGCGAAACTTTCCGCGACCAAAGGGATGCGGTTGTAGCCTTGCTTGGCAAGCGCGAGAAACTCTTGTTCTGAAATAGGTGACAACATGAACGACTCCTAAAAGATTGATTGACGATGAACGAAGCGGGTATTGCTGTTCACCATCGCCAATCAGTCGTCTTTAGGAATCGGTATGTCATTTATTAGACTCGTTTGATGAGTGGCAACACGCCAGTGAGATCAGGAATGACCGCATCCACATTCAGCGTCTCAACAGGCTCGCCGTGGTTGTAACCGTAAGGTACGCAGATGATGGGGCAACCTGCCGCGCGTGCGGCTTGCGCATCACTCAACGAATCGCCAACCAACAGCAGTTGCTCGATAGGACAGCCGAAGAACTTCGCCGCATGCAGTAATGGCATCGGGTGCGGTTTCTTCTCGGGCAGGGTATCGCCCGCCAACACGATGTCGAAATACTTCGCCATATCGATGCCCTTGAGCAAAGGATTGGTGTAACGCTCGACCTTGTTAGTGATGCAACCCAAGCGATATCCCGCCGCCTTCATCGCATCCAAACCCGCAATCACGTTGGGGAACGGTTTGCTCTGCAACAATAGCTCGGTGTAATGCTTCTCGAAGATAGGCAGTGCCTTGTCGAACAACGCCGCATCCGGCTCGACATGCATGTCGCCCGTGAGCGCACGCTTCACCAACCAGTGGATACCGTTGCCGATGTAGCTCATCAGCAAGTCTTGCGACACGGGCGCACGGCCCATGTCACGCAACATGCGGTTCGCCGACTCCGCCAACTCTGGCGCGGTATGCAAAAGCGTACCGTCCAGATCGATGACGATAGCGGAGACCGAGAGCGGGAAGTCCTTGAAGCTCATTGATTACTTGCCGACCTTCGCCAACTCTGCGCGCATCTCAGCGATGATGGTGTTGTAGTGGTTCTTGTCAGCGGCGTTCTTTTTGCCGAACACTGCGGAGCCAGCCACAAAGGTATCCACGCCTGCTTCAGCCACTTCTTTGATGTTCGCTGGGCCAACGCCACCGTCGATCTCCAAACGGCACTTGTAGCCACCCGCGTCGATCATCTTGCGCACTTGGCGTGCTTTGTCCAATACGTGAGGGATGAACTTCTGACCGCCGAAGCCTGGGTTCACAGACATCAACAGGACCATGTCCAACTTGGGCAATGTGTATTCCAAGATATCCAAAGGTGTCGCTGGATTGAATACCAGACCGGCCTTACAACCCAACTCTTTGATGAGGCCGATGGTGCGGTCGATGTGCTCGGAAGCTTCTGGGTGGAACGTGATGTAGGTCGCGCCTGCTTTTGCGAAGTCAGGGATGATGCGATCAACTGGCTTCACCATCAGGTGAACGTCGATATCCGCTGTCACGCCATGCTTACGCAATGCTTCGCAAACCAGAGGGCCGATGGTCAGGTTAGGCACGTAGTGGTTGTCCATCACGTCGAAGTGAACGATGTCGGCGCCGGAAGCGAGAACGTTGTCGACTTCTTCGCCCAAGCGTGCAAAGTTAGCAGAGAGAATCGAAGGGGCGATCTGGTAGTCCATGATTTGATCCTTAGAGTTTGAAATTTGGAGCGACATTTTAACCCAAATATCTGCGCCAACCTGCATTCCCACACCACAAGAGATGAGATGGTGCGAGGCTCATTTTGAATCGCGTGCTTGTCACATCGCACAAAATACGGTGAAATGCGGCGATGGAAGATATCAACCAATACAAGGTTCACGTTACCGTTCAGGTGCGTTACCTCGCCGATCAGTCCGATGAGGCCGATAACCGCCACGTCTTCTCCTACACCATCACCATCACCAATCAGGGCGAGCACCCTGTGCAGTTGCTGCATCGCCACTGGGTCATCACCGATTCCAACAACCACGTGCAGGAAGTAAAAGGCAAAGGCGTGGTGGGTGAACAGCCCATCATCAAACCGGGCGACCACTTCGAATATTCAAGTGGCACGGTCTTGGCGACACAGGTCGGCACCATGTCTGGCACCTATCAGATGCAGGTATTGGACGGCGGCACCTTCAACGTACCGATCCAGCAGTTCGTATTGAGCGTCCCGCGCGTGTTGCATTGATGAAGCGCGCTTACTTCGGCAAATCCACTTGGTTGATGTTGTACGCAGCGGTCGGACTATCAGCCTGCCAGACGAAACAAGCTCCCATCTGCCCTCCCACTCCGCCCGTCATCACCGAGCCAATCAAACCAGTCGGCAAGACTTCGCCTGACTATCTGCTGAGCGAATGGTCGGCGTTGCCCGATTGGCTATCGCAAGAATTGCCCACCTCATGGCCTGCATTGCAACAAAGTTGCCGCGCGCTGAAGCTAAAACCCGTGTGGCTACCCATCTGTGCCGCAGCGGACAAGATCGACAAAAACGACCTGCTGGCACAGCGCACCTTCTACGAGACATGGTTCACCCCGTATCAAGCGCTCAACCCAGATGGCTCAGACACCGGCCTCATCACCGGCTACTACGAGCCACTCATTAAAGGCAGTCGCACTCGCAGTGCCTCTTTCCCCTACGCCATCTACGCGCCGCCGGATGACATGCTGGAAGTGGACATGGGCGAGTTGTTCCCACAGTTCAGGGGCAAGGTCGTGCGCGCCCGTCTGCAAGGGAAACGTGTCGTGCCTTATTTCAATCGCGCCGAAGTGGATGCAGGCAATGCCACCGCACTGCGCGGCAAAGAATTGTTCTACGTGGGCAATGCGGTGGAGTTGTTCTTCTTGCAGATACAGGGATCGGGTCGCATCGAATTGGAAGACGGCACGCGCGCCAAGATCGGCTATGCAGAACAGAACGGCCATCCCTACGCCTCCATCGGACGCAAGCTCATCGACATGGGCGAATTGAAACCGGAAGAAGCCTCGATGCAAGGCATCAAAGAATGGGCGGAGAAGAATCCTGATCGTTTACCCATCCTGCTCGGACACAACCCCAGCTACGTGTTCTTCCGTGAGCTGCCCGACAACCTCTCTGGCCCGCTCGGCGCATTAGGTGTGCCACTCACCAACGAATACAGCATCGCCGTCGATCGCAACAGCGTCCCCCTCGGCGTGCCCGTCTTCCTCGCTTCCACACAACCGAACAGCACTGAACCGCTCAACCGCCTCGTGTTCGCTCAAGACACGGGCGGCGCCATCAAGGGCGCGGTACGTGCGGATTTCTTCTGGGGATTCGGCGACATCGCCGGGAGTAAAGCCGGCCGCATGAGACAGAGCGGCCGTATGTGGGTGTTGTTTCCTAAGGGTGGCGAGCCGACGTTGAATTGAGTGTCGGCTCTACAGTCGCTCGACGACAGGAGTTAGTAGTCGTCTTCCGTGAATCACCGCCACAACCAGAATCTCATTTTCGGCAACGCGATAGATCAGCCGATAACTGTAAACAAAGCGTTCACGAAAAATAGGGTCGCCAACTTCGGGAACGATCGATCCAATATGCGGAAACTGCCCAAGACTTTCAGCAGTCATCAATAGCTTTTGAACTACCGCAGAAGCGTAATACGGCGAATCTTTGGCGATGTAGTCAGCAATCGCCTCTACATCTTCAACCGCCTCGGGCGACCAATTTATTCGCGCGCCCATTTCGACAAGCGATTTTCAACTGCCTCTTGCGAAAGAGCGCCTGCTGTTTCAGCACGTGCCACACCGTTCTTGATCTTCTCGATCACGTATAGGTGATATTGGATGTCTTCCAACGAGCAATCATCTGGAAGCTTCTGCAGCATCGTTTCTACCTGTTGTTTCGCTACTTGCATGTCGCACCTCCGATAAACACTGGACGCATTGTACAGCGGGTTATTTCACCCCTAGCAACTCCACATCGAACACCAGCGTCGCATTCGGCGGGATGACACCACCAGCACCGCGTTTGCCGTAGCCCATCGAAGGCGGAATGATGAGAGTACGATTGCCGCCCACCTTCATGCCCTGCACGCCTTCATCCCATCCCTTGATGACTTCGCCTGCACCAAGCGAGAAATCGAATGGCGTACCGCGATCACGTGAGCTGTCGAACTTCTTGCCCTTGTTCTCCACACCCTTCGCGTCATACAGCCAACCGGTGTAATGCACGCTCACCTGTTGACCCGCTTTGACCTCGGCACCTTCGCCCTTGGTCATGTCTTTCTTGATGAGTTCAGTCACGTTGCTTGTCTCCATAGGGGTGATGTCCTGCTGCGAGCAGGAGGTCGTGACGCAGGCTGCGGACAACAGCAGCGCGAGTGACAGTTTGGAAATGCGGTTCAGCGCTGACATTTATTCCACCGCCAACAGCTCGACCTCGAACACCAAGGTCGCATTCGGCGGAATCACACCACCTGCACCACGACGGCCATAGCCCATCTCTGGTGGGATGACCAAGGTACGTTGGCCACCGATCTTCATGCCTTGCACGCCCATGTCCCACCCTTGGATGACGCGCCCCATGCCGAGCGGGAATTCGAAGGGCTCGTCGCGGTCACGCGAACTATCGAACTTCGTGCCTTTGTTCTCTGCTGCGTTCTTGTCGAACAACCAGCCGGTGTAATGCACCGTCACATGATGACCTTCCTGTGCCTCTTCGCCTTCACCGATCTTGGTGTCCACCATGTCGGTCTTGATGACCTTGAGCAATTTCACATCGAACACCAACTTCGCATTCGGCGGGATCACATCGCCCGCACCGCGTGCGCCATAACCCATCTCGGATGGGATGACCAAGGTGCGCTCGCCGCCTTCCTGCATCCCCGCCACGCCCTCGTCCCACCCTTGGATGACACGGCCCCCACCGAGTGGGAAATCGAATGGCTCGTTACGGTCGAGCGAACTGTCGAACTTCGTGCCCTTGTTGCCCGGTGCGCTCTCGTCATACAGCCAGCCGGTGTAATGCACGATGACGGTCTGTCCGGCTTGCGCTGTTGCGCCTTCGCCTTGTTTGGTGTCGGTTTTGATGAGGGTGGTCATAATGCTTTTCTCCATTAAATAATATTTAGTAACTCAACACCGGCGCTAACCAACGCTCAGCCTCTTCCAGCGTCCATCCCTTACGCTTGGCGTAATCCGCGACCTGCTCCTTATCCACCTTGCCGGTAGCGAAATATTGCGCCTGCGGATGCGAGAAGTAGAAGCCGCTGACCGCTGCGGTAGGCAACATGGCGAAGCTGTCGGTGAGGGTGATGCCTGCATTTCGTGGTGCTTGCAGCAGCTCGAATAAGGGCGCTTTCTCGCTGTGCTCGGGACAAGCGGGATAGCCGGGAGCAGGACGGATGCCGCGATATTTTTCGGCGATGATGTCGTCGTTGCTCAATGCCTCATCGGCGGCATAGCCCCAGAACTCGCGGCGCACGCGCAGGTGTAGATGTTCAGCAAAAGCTTCGGCCAATCTATCCGCCAAGGCTTTCAACATGATGGCGCTGTAGTCGTCGTTCTGCTTTTCGAATTCCGCCACGCGCGCGTCGATACCAAGACCCGTGGTGACGGCGAAGCCACCGATGTAGTCCTTCACTTTGCTGTCTTTCGGCGCGATGTAATCGGCCAGACAGTAGTTGGGGATGTCGGCAGGTTTCTTGGTCTGCTGGCGCAGGTTGTGCCATGTCATCGCCACGTTCTTGCGCTTGTCGTCGGTGTAGATCTCGATGTCGTCGCTGTTCGCTGTGTTGGCAGGGAACAAACCGAACACGGCATTCGCGCTGAGCCATTTCTCTTTGACGATCTTCTTCAACATGGCTTGTGCATCCGCGAACAGTTTGCGCGCTTCTTCACCCACCACTTTGTCGTCCAATATCTTCGGGTAGCGTCCGGCCAGTTCCCATGCTTGGAAGAACGGTGTCCAGTCGATGAAGTCCACGAGGATGTCGAGTGGATAGTTCTCCAGCTTTTGCACGCCCAGCAGTTTAGGTTTGGGTGGCGTGACCTTCTTCCAGTCGGTCTTTACGCCATGCTTGCGCGCCTCTGCCAAGGAGACGTAACTCGCCTTGCCCTTCTTACCTTCATGCTGGTCACGTGCGGCTTGGTAGTCGGCTTTGATCTCGGCCACGTAATCGTCGTGCAGGGTGTCGCTCAACAAGTTGCTGCACACGCCCACGGCGCGCGAGGCATCGGTAACGTACACCACGGAACCGCTCGGATAGTTCGGCTCGATCTTGACGGCGGTGTGAATGCGCGAGGTGGTCGCGCCGCCGATGAGCAGCGGTATCTTGAAGCCTTGGCGTTCCATCTCTTTCGCCACATGCGCCATCTCTTCCAATGAAGGCGTGATGAGGCCGGACAAGCCGATGATGTCGGCCTTGTGTTCACGCGCGGTGTCGAGGATCTGCTGGCACGGCACCATGACGCCCATGTTCACCACTTCGAAGTTGTTGCACTGCAACACCACGGTGACGATGTTCTTACCGATGTCGTGAACGTCGCCCTTCACGGTCGCCATCACGATCTTACCCTTGGTGCTGGTGTCTCCCGAGCGTAGTTTCTCGGCTTCGATGTAGGGGATGAGATGCGCCACGGCTTGCTTCATCACGCGTGCGGATTTCACCACCTGCGGCAGGAACATCTTGCCCGCGCCAAACAAGTCGCCGACCACGTTCATGCCGGTCATCAACGGACCTTCGATGACCTCGACTGGGAACTTGGCTTGCAAGCGCGCTTCTTCGGTGTCTTCCACGATGAAGGTGGTGATGCCGCGCACCAGTGCGTGGGTGAGACGTTCCTGCACCGTGCCTTTGCGCCATTCCAGATCTTCGACTTGCTCTTTGCCGCCGCCTTTGAAGTTCTCCGCCAGCGCGACCAATTTCTCGCCCGCATCAGGGTGACGATTCAACACTACATCTTCCACCGCGTTGCGCAGATCCTTCGGCAATTCTTCGTACACGCCGAGCTGACCCGCGTTGACGATGCCCATATTCATGCCGGCCTTGATGGCGTGATACAGGAACACGGTATGGATGGCCTCGCGCACCGGCTCGTTGCCACGGAAGCTAAACGACACGTTGGACACGCCGCCGCTCACCTTGGCATAGGGCAGGTTCTTGCGAATCCATGCAGTCGCTTCGATGAAGTCCACCGCGTAGTTGTTGTGCTCTTCGATGCCCGTCGCAATCGCGAAGATGTTGGGGTCGAAGATGATGTCTTCTGGCGGGAAGCCGACCTTGTTCACGAGGATGTCGTAGCTGCGTTTGCAGATGTCGATCTTGCGTTTATAGGTGTCGGCCTGACCTGCTTCATCGAACGCCATCACCACTGCTGCTGCGCCGTATTGGCGCACCAGCGTGGCGTACTTGATGAAATTCTCTTCTCCTTCTTTGAGCGAGATGGAGTTGACGATGGACTTGCCCTGCACGCACTTCAAGCCCGCTTCGATGATGCTCCACTTGGAGGAGTCGATCATCAGCGGCACTTTGGAGATGTCCGGTTCGGAGGCGATGAGGTTGAGGAACTTCACCATCGCGGCTTCGCCATCCAACATGGCTTCGTCCATGTTCACGTCGATGACTTGCGCGCCCGTTTCCACTTGTTGCTTGGCGACTTCCAGCGCTTCGTCGTATTTGCCTTCTAGCACTAGGCGTTTGAATTTGGCCGAGCCGGTGACGTTGGCGCGTTCACCCACGTTGACGAAGAGCGAACCTTCGCCGATGTTGAACGGTTCCAGACCGGACAAGCGACACTCGACTGGATTGCTCGGTATCTTGCGCGGCGGGATGTCTTTGACGACTTCGGCGATGGCTTTGATGAACGCAGGCGATGTGCCGCAGCAACCGCCGATGATGTTGAGGAAACCGCTCGCCGCCCACTCTTTGATGTGGCCAGACATGTTCTCCGGCGTGTCGTCGTAGCCTGTCTCCGCCAAGGGATTGGGCAGACCGGCATTAGGGTGCGCACTCACGTAGCAGTTGGCGACGCGCGAAAGTTCTTGTACGTACTGACGCAGTTCTTCCGCACCCAACGCACAGTTCAAGCCGATGGAGATCGGGTTGGCGTGTGCCAGCGAATTGTAGAAAGCCTCGGTCACTTGCCCAGTCAGCGTGCGACCGGAAGCGTCGGTGATGGTGCCGGAAATCATGATGGGCAGCGAGTTGCCGCGCTCGTCGAACACCTGCTTCACCGCGAAGACGGCGGCCTTGGCGTTGAGTGTGTCGAAGATGGTCTCGATGAGGATGGTGTCTGCACCGCCATCCATCAGGCCTCGCGTCGCATCGGCGTAGTCCGCCACCAGTTGGTCGAAGCTGATGTTGCGCGCGGCGGGGTCGTTCACATCGGGCGAGATGGTCGCGGTCTTGTCGGTGGGGCCCAGCACGCCCGCCACAAAGCGAGGTTTGTCAGCTGTGGCATATTGGTCGCATGCCTCACGCGCGACACGCGCACCGGCCACATTCAACTCGTAGTTCAACGACTCCATGCCGTAGGCTTTGAGCGTCGTCGCATTCGCGCCGAAGGTATTGGTCTCGATGATGTCCGCGCCCGCTTCCAGATATTCGCAATGGATAGCTTTGATGACTTCGGGCTTGGTGATGACCAACAGGTCGTTGTTGCCCTTGAGGTCACGATGCCAATCGGCAAATCGCGTACCGCGATAATCCTTCTCACTCAGTTTGTAGCGCTGAATCATGGTGCCCATCGCACCGTCGAGGATGAGGATACGTTGTTGCAGGAGTTGTTCGAAGCGTGATGGTTTTAGGGTCATGGTATTAGGTTTCAGTTCATCAATTTTTGTATGGGGGTTTCCGCTTCATATCCCAGTAAAGACCAGATCGAGTGCAGCGATGATCTCATCGCGCTTGCTCTTTAGCGAGGTGACTTTGTCGCCCAATGCACGCATCGGCAGACCTGCCAACTCCGCTGTGGACATGATGACCGTTTCACCCTTCACTTTGAATTTTAGGTGCAGGCTTTTGACTGATTTACCCATCTCTTCTTCCCGCACCAAGGGCACGATGACGCGCGTGTTCAAGCTGTCGAGCAGATCGGCCTGAACATTCAAATAGTAAGGAATGGCTTGATTGGTCGCAGGATTGGGATTCAGATACACATCGAACTGCGCCATCAGAATCTCCGCAATCCTTCACTGAAGACGCCATCCTTCTCGATACGTTCGTTGTAGGCCGCGATCGCTTCTGCATTCTCGGCCAACCATTGTTGCTCTTTGGCCTTGCGCACCAGCTCAGACAAATAACCCTCGACCTGTTGTGACAGGTTGATATTCAGCTCTTTGGCTTGACGTAGCAAATCAGAATTGATGCTGAGGTTGGTCGCCTTTTTGGGTGCGGATGTATCGAAGTGCAGGGTGGACATAACGACCTCCATGAGTGATGCGCATATTATATGCGCACGCAAAGACATCTTCAATTACTCAATTACTCGCCCCATCGGGGGTAAAACCCATGTGCAAGTGCAGTAAACTTTGCCCTCGTAACAATCAAGGCCATCAGCGCAGTACTTCTATAACGATAAAAGCGGGGAGAAAGATATGAAGCAAACCAAGATCATGCTGGATGAGTCGGAGATCCCGACACATTGGTACAACGTCGTAGCAGACATGCCGAATCCGCCGACTGCTCCGCTGGGGCGCGACGGCAAACCGGTTGGCCCAGATGCATTGACTGCTATCTTCCCGATGGCATTGATAGAACAAGAAGTCTCCGCACAACGCTGGATCGAGATCCCCGCTGAAGTACGCGAAGCGCTCACCACCTATCGCCCCTCTCCGCTGGTTCGTGCGCATCGCTTGGAAGCCGCACTCGGAACACCCGCCAAGATCTACTTCAAGAACGAGAGCGTCTCGCCCGCTGGTTCGCACAAGGTCAACACCGCCATCCCGCAGGCGTATTACAACAAGATGGCGGGCATCAAACGCCTCGCCACCGAGACGGGCGCAGGTCAATGGGGTTCTTCCATCGCGCTCGCAGGTCAGATGTTCGGCATCGACGTGCGCGTGTTCATGGTGCGCGTGAGCTACGACCAGAAACCGTTCCGTCGCTCCATGATGCAGACATGGGGAGCGAACGTGTTCGCCAGCCCGAGTATGGAGACGAACACAGGCCGTGCCGCATTGGCTGCTGATCCGAACAACCAAGGATCGCTTGGTCTTGCCATCTCGGAAGCCGTTGAAGAAGCCGCCTCACGTGCAGACACCAACTACGCGTTGGGCTCCGTGCTCAACCACGTGTTGTTGCATCAGACCATCATCGGCCTCGAGGCGAAGAAGCAGTTCGCCAAGGTTGGTGATTATCCCGACATGGTGTTCGCCCCCTGCGGCGGCGGCTCCAACTTCGGCGGTGTGGCGTTCCCTTTCTTGGCGGACAAAGCCGCAGGCAAGAACGTACGCTTGGTCGCGGTCGAACCGACCTCCTGCCCTACACTCACCAAAGGTGTGTATGCGTATGACTACGGCGACACCGCTGGTTTCACCCCCATCATGAAGATGTACACGCTGGGTCACGACTTCATGCCGCCCGGCATCCACGCAGGTGGCTTGCGCTACCACGGTGATTCACCGCTGGTATCGCAGCTGTATCACGAGAAGCTCATCGAGGCGGTCGCTGTACCACAGTTGGCTACGTTCGAAGCGGGCGTGCTGTTCGCAAAATCCGAAGGCATCATCCCAGCACCCGAATCCAATCACGCGATCCGTGCGTGTATCGACGAAGCATTACGTTGCAAGGCGACGGGTGAGAAGAAGACGCTGTTCTTCAATCTCTCTGGTCACGGCCATTTCGATATGGCTTCGTATGACCGCTACTTCTCAGGGAAATTGGAAGACTTCAATTATCCAGAAGAAGCCATCAAGGCCTCTTTGGCGCATCTGCCAAAGGTGGGCTGAAGTAGGCTCATCAGAACAGAAAACATCTAGGAGCAGGCAACATGAAGAAGCTGATCTGGTCGGACAATCTGAACACGGGCATCCAAGTGATCGACCGCCAACACAGACGCATCGTGGATTACATCAACCGTCTCTACGAAGCACACAAGAATGGTTCTTCAAAAGAAGAGACGGGTGCGGTGATCGACGAATTGGTCGATTACACCCTCACCCACTTTGCGTTTGAAGAGACCATGTTGGAGGACGTGGACTACGCTGCGCTGGATGCACATAAAGTCTTCCATGATCAGTTCATTCAGAAAGTGTCAGAATTGCGCAAACGTTTTGAAAAGCACGAGCCTGCCGTGATCGAACTGAACAATCTGATGGTGACTTGGTTGTTCAACCACATCCTGCATGAGGATGCCGCTTACGTTTCGGCGGTGGTCAGCAAGAAGTAAGGTGGTTCATCCCATTAAAAAGGCAGCCTGTAGGCTGCCTTTTTCTATTCCACTTCGTCAGACCGTATCATTTGTGGCTCAGGTCGATGCCATTTCGACCCGGTTACGCCCCAAGGCTTTTGCACGGTACAGCGCGGCATCACCGTTTTTGGCCAAGGTGTCCTGATGCGTACCGTGCTCAGGGTAGATCGCAACGCCGATGCTGGAACCGATCTGCAACTGCGTCCCGCCCAACTCGAAGGGCTGCGCCAAAGCAGTCCTGATCTTTTCGGCCACCGTCAATGCCGCCTGCTGGTCGGTGATTGAAGGTAACAGCACCACGAACTCATCGCCGCCGATGCGCGCAACCGTGTCGGACTCACGCACGCTGCTCACCATCCGTCTTGCCGCCTCGATGAGCACGAGGTCCCCCACAGCATGTCCGTAGGTATCGTTGATCGGCTTGAATCTGTCCAAGTCGATATACATCAAAGCCAGTCCATATTTGTCGCGTCGCGCCTGCAGGATCGCTTGTTGGGTGCGGTCTTCGAACAATGAACGGTTGTTGATCCCCGTCAGCGAGTCGGTGCGCGACTGCACCAACAGCTTGTCATTGGCTTCCTTCAGTTCGAGCTTGTTCAAGTCATCCAATATGGAATGTAGGTACAGCCGCCGCCCCGTGTATGAGTTATACCAACTGATGAACAAGCTGAACCACAACACTGGCAGGCAGACCAATGTGTAAACGAACAGTGCCGTCATGTCACCATGGTTCAACTGGAAGACGAAATACAAAATGATCGCGCTCAGCACCATCGAGAAAACCAGCGCGGTATAGAAGTTCACTCGGATACCGATATTCAGCAACACCACGAAGATGACGGACGCATAAAGATAGGTGGGGATCACTTCACTATGGCTATGCAGCAACATATTCATCCACAGGATAGCGGCCAATAAGATACCCATCGGCAGTAGCATCTCCATCAAGGCGATGTTCTTGGACTTGCGGATGAACAAGATGGAGAGTGGTAACACGCTGACCATGAACAATGTTCTGGTCATCAACGATTCGACGAAGATATCTGTCGCGATCAGATAGTCGGCCAGCACATAGGAGAAGTACGCCAGGTGTCCGATAATGTTGATGAGCAACATGAACTGGACGTTCTTACGATATTGATAGTCGAGAAAGTCCTGTCTCAAACTCTCAGGGATCGGCAGCCACCATTTTTTAAGTGCCTCGATCGCAAAGCTACGTGTCGCTTCATCATTGCTAGCGACCTGTTGGGGGATTTTCGTGTCCGTCATTCCTAAAACCTCTGCTTATACTTTATCCATGCGTCGATACTGCACCGCTTCGGCGATATGGGTCGTTTGGATATCTTTGCTATCAGCCAAGTCCGCGATGGTACGCGCCACTTTCAAGATGCGATGGTAGGCGCGCGCCGAAAGATTGAGCCGTGTGATGGCTTGGCGCAGCAATGCCTCGCCTTGTGCATCGGGAGCGCAATGAGCGTCTATCTCGGTCACCGAAAGTTGTGCGTTGGGTTTGCCTTGGCGGGCGAGTTGCCTTTGGCGCGCCGCTTCAACGCGAAGTTGAATAGAAGCACTACTTTCACCGTCCGACTGTTTCAGCAAATCTTCCTGTGGCACAGCAGGCACCTCAATTTGTATGTCGATACGGTCTAACAGCGGGCCGGATATCTTGCCGCGATAGCGCGCGACTTGATCGGGGGTGCAGCGGCACTTGCCGTTGAAGTGGCCAAGGTATCCGCAGGGGCAGGGATTCATCGCAGCGACGAGTTGGAACTGCGCTTTGAAATCGGCACGGCGTGCAGCACGGGAGATAGTGATGCGCCCACTCTCCAATGGCTCGCGCAACACTTCCAGCACACCTCGATCAAACTCAGGCAACTCATCAAGGAACAACACACCGTGCATGGCAACGGAAATCTCTCCTGGACGAGGATTGCTGCCCCCTCCCACCAGCGCCACTGCCGATGCGGTGTGATGAGGCGCTCTATATGGCCGGCGCTTCCAATTGGCCACGTCGAACATACCGCCCAGCGATTGCATGGCGGCGGATTCGAGCGCTTCTTCCTGTGTCATCTGCGGCAGGATGCCGGGAAAGCGCGCGGCCAACATGCTCTTGCCCGTTCCCGGTGGGCCGCTCATCAATACGGAATGTCCGCCTGCCGCTGCGATCTCCAACGCACGTTTGGATTGGGCCTGACCTTTCACCTCGCGCATGTCGGCATAGTGAGGGGCGACCGCTTTCACTTCTGGGACATGGCGCGTGAGTGCATCACGCCCTGCGAGATGCGCGGCAACTTGCAATAGCGATTGAGCAGGATAGACGACCGCATCCTCGACCAACGCAGCTTCAGCTGCGTTCACCGCTGGCAAGATGAATGCTCGCCCACTGTCCGCCGCACGATAGGTCATCGCCAGTGCACCGCGTATCGCGCGTAGCTCGCCAGTCAGCGCCAACTCACCAGCACATTCATATTCTGCGAGCTTGTCGGCAGGAATCTGGCCTGATGCGGCAAGGATTCCGAGCGCGATGGGTAGATCGAAGCGGCCACTCTCTTTAGGCAAGTCGGCAGGCGCGAGGTTGACCGTGATGCGTTTGGCGGGGAATTCGAACTGGCAGTTTTGCAAAGCGGCACGCACACGGTCTTTGCTTTCTTTTACTTCAGCTTCAGGTAAGCCGACGATGGTGAATTGGGGAAGGCCATTAGCCAAATGCACCTCGACAGTGACCAGCGCGGCATCCATGCCCGCCAGCCCACGACTGTAGAGGACAGCCAACCCCATGACGCTTTACTTGGCTTCTAGTGCAGCGAGGCGCGCTTCCAATTTGGCTAGGCGCTGTTCCAACACCTCATACTCCTCGCGCGATACCAGATCGAGCTTGGCGAAACCTTGCGCCATCAAGGCGCGGGCGTTCTTCTCGAAGTCTTTGGCGGGGCTATTCGCCATCACATCATTGAGTTTGGCTGACATATCTTCAAAGAATTTTGCATTCATCATGTTGTGATTCCCTATCCAAGTTAAGTGGGGCGAGTGTATCAAATCCATCCGCACCGTCGCAGTGCATCACCCTATTTTCGCGCAAGGCCTTGGTGCATCACGCTCTTGTCGGATTTTGCGTAGGCTCCTCACAAAGCCCATAGACACAGGGTTTTTTGCACTCTGGCACGGTTGGTGCTGATAGGGAGGCGTGGATACTTTGTCCCGCTTTGAAACTAAACGAAAGGAAATACCATGTTGAAGAAAAAACTGTTGGTTGTTGCTCTGGCTTCTGCATTCTCTCTGCCTGCGATGGCAGATGATTTGACTTTCAGCTCTAACGTCAGCTTGGTGAGTGACTACCTGTATCGCGGCATCTCACAAACCGGCGCCAATCCAGCACTGCAAGGCGGCTTCGATCTCTCTCACGCTAGTGGCTTCTATGCGGGCGCGTGGGGATCTAGCATCAGCTGGTTGAGCGATGCAGGTGTGAATGGCACGACTTCAGGCATCTCTAACTCTGGCTTGGAATTGGACACCTATGTTGGTTACAAAGGCACGGCTGGCGATATCGGTTATGACGTTGGCTACCTGCGCTACAACTATCCAGGCACCTATGCTGGTAACGCAGTCAAAGCCGATACCGATGAGATCTACGGTGCAGTGAGCTACTCCATCTTGACCGCAAAGCTTTCGTACTCTTTGGGTGACACTTTTGGTATCGCCAAGACAGCAGGTACGACTTACGCTGAGTTGAATGCCAGTTACGCGCTTCCAGATACTGGCATCACTTTCGGTGGTCACATTGGCGCACAAACCTTCACCGGCTCCGGCGCTGACTCGCTGAAAGCTGCTGGCACCGATCCGACTTACTCGGATTACAAATTGAGCGTCAGCAAGGATTTCAGTGGATATGTAGTTGGTTTGGCATTGAGCGGCACTTCAAGCGTCAGCTCTTGGTACACCAACATGCAAGGCACAAAGACTGGTAAAGGCACTGCCGTTCTGTCTCTTAGCCGCGCAATGTAATTCAACCGGGGCGGTTCGCCGCCCCGTTCTTTAGGAGAAGAACAATGAAAATGGTCACAGCAATCATCAAGCCATTCAAGCTGGACGAGGTGCGTGAAGCGCTGTCCGCGATGGATGTGCAAGGCATCACCGTCACCGAAGTAAAAGGTTTCGGTCGCCAAAAGGGTCACACCGAGTTGTATCGCGGTGCGGAATACGTGGTGGACTTCTTGCCCAAGATCAAGCTGGAAGCAGCGATCAAGGCAGACCAGTTGGACCGTGTGATCGAAGCGATCGAGAAGGCCGCCCAGACCGGCAAGATTGGTGACGGCAAGATCTTCGTATCCGACCTCGAACAAGTCATCCGCATTCGTACCGGCGAAGTCGGTCCTGAAGCCCTTTAAGGAGAACATGATGAAGAAAATAATTGCATCACTAACGCTGCTGGCCATGTTGTGCGGCCTCGCGGCACCGGCTTTCGCAGAAGAGGCGGCACCTGCCGCAGCGACTACGACTGTAGCTGCGCCCGCTGCTGAAGCGGCACCCGCCGTTGAAGCACCTGCGCCTGCCCCCGCTCCCGTACCTAACAAAGGCGATACCGCTTGGATGCTGACTGCCACTTTGTTGGTGATCTTGATGTGTATCCCTGGTTTGGCTTTGTTCTACGGTGGTCTGGTACGTAGCAAGAACATGCTGTCCGTCTTGATGCAAGTGTTCAGCATCTTCGCGCTGATCACTGTGTTGTGGGCAGTCTATGGCTACTCGTTGGCGTTCACCACAGGCAACGCGTTCATCGGTGGATTCGACCGTGTGTTGTTGAAAGGTATCTTTGACCCAACGACGGGTGCAGTTGCTAACGCAGCCACTTTCAGCAAAGGCGTGTACATCCCTGAGTTCGCATTCGTCGCGTTCCAAGCGACCTTCGCTGCGATCACCGTGGCACTGGTCGTCGGCGCATTCGCTGAGCGTATGAAGTTCGCTTCCGTGATGTTGTTCTCGGCACTGTGGTTCACTTTCGCTTACTTGCCGATCGCTCACATGGTTTGGTTCTGGGCGGGTCCTGATGCCTACACTGACGCTGCTGCGGCTGAAGCTGCTACTGCAACGGCTGGCTGGTTGTTCGCTAAGGGTGCGTTGGACTTCGCAGGTGGTACGGTCGTACACATCAACGCCGCTGTCGCTGGCTTGGTCGGTGCGTTCATGATCGGCAAGCGTATCGGTTACGGTAAAGAGCCAATGGCACCTCACAACCTCGTGATGACCATGATCGGCGCTGCATTGTTGTGGGTGGGTTGGTTCGGTTTCAACGCAGGCTCTGCGCTGGAAGCGGGCGGTACAGCTACCTTGGCATTCGCTAACACTTTGATCGCAACGGCTGCTGCTGTGGTGACTTGGTTGGCTGCGGAATGGATGTTGAAGGGCAAGCCTAGCTTGTTGGGTGCAGCTTCGGGTGCAGTAGCAGGTCTGGTAGCGATCACTCCAGCTTGCGGTTGGGTAGGCATCGGCGGCGGCCTGATCATCGGCGCACTGGCTGGCGTGACTTGCTTCTGGGGTGTGACTGGCCTGAAGAAACTGTTGGGTGCGGACGACTCTCTGGACGTGTTCGGTATCCACGGCGTGGGCGGTATCTTGGGTGCGTTGCTGACTGGCGTGTTCAACTCTTGGAGCATGGGTGGCACTGGCATCGTCGACTACGTGAACAACACTGTGGTCACTACTGAGATCGGTGCGCAAGTATGGATCCAAGCACAAGCCGTATTGACCACAGTCATCTGGTCCTCAGTGGTTGCATTCATCTGCTACAAGATTGTTGACCTGACTATCGGTCTGCGTGTGAAGGAAGAAGACGAGCGCGAAGGTCTGGATACCACAGCCCACGGTGAGCGTGCTTACAACCTGTAAACCTCTCCTCCCTGGAGCCTCCCCGGCTCCTTCTTCAAGGGCACCGCAAGGTGCCCTTTTTTTGATACCACAATAGAACCATTGGAGGATTCACATGGCTGGCGAAATGGAACAACTGTTTGCAGTCGTAGGACGTGTCTACGTCATGCTCAGAAGAGAGACCAACAGAATGATCGATGTCGAATGGGCGATCGCCAATGCAGAATATGCTCGCAAGGTGATCGAGCTTGCACGCACGACCAACGTGGCTGAACTTAGTGAACTGGCGGATCGCATCGAAGATACACATCCGTTACTTCCAAGGATCAAGAGAGTAGAGGCAGCCCCGCCGGCCGAGCTGTTCGATTCACCCAAATACGTGCAGAGCTTGCGGTGAATCTAGCGATGCTGCTGGTTAGTGATCAGCAGCTCGAAGGCTTCTGCTGGGAGGGGTTTGCTGAATAGATAACCCTGCAGTTCATCACAGCCGATACCATGCAAGAAGGCTTGCTGGTAAGAGGTCTCGACACCCTCGGCGATGACCTTCATCCCAAGACTGTGGCCAAGGGCGATGATGGCCTTCAGGATGGCGATATTGCTTGGCTCCGTCTCAAGATGACTGACGAACACTTGGTCGATCTTGAGCCTATCCACAGGAAAGTCTTTCAGATAAGCCATGCTGGAATAGCCCGTCCCGAAATCATCGATGGCCAATTTGACGCCGAGTGATTTCAGTTCATGCAGCGTCTTGATGAAGCTACCTGTATCGTGCACCAAGCTACTCTCGGTGATCTCCAGTTCCAGACAGGATGGATCCAATGCTGTCGCTACGAGTACCTCTCTCACAGATTGAACCAATCCCGATTGACGGAACTGCCTAGGCGAGACATTCACCGCGATAGGGAGCGCCACGCCACATGTCTCTTTGAGTCTCACTGCCTGACGACAGGCAGCATGCAACACCCAACGACCGATGTCTTCGATCAGTCCCGTCTCCTCTGCGATCGGGATGAAACTGGCTGGTGAGATCATGTTCTGACCCGGAGGTTGCCAACGGATTAGCGCCTCGGCACCGCATATCTTCCCAGTGGAAAAATCCAGTTTCGGCTGGTAGTGCAACAGGAACTCATCGTTCTTGAGCGCGTGTCGCATGCGATATTCCATGTCCACTCGCTCCATCAAAATCAGATTGAGCTCTTCTGTGTAGAACTGGAAATTGTTACGCCCCGATCGTTTTGACTTATACATCGCCGAGTCGGCGAATTTGAGGAGGGTCGAGGTGTCTCGACCATCATCCGGATAGATGCTGATACCGATGCTGCAGGAGATGATGAAGTCTCGCTCTTCGATATGACATGGAACAGCCACAGCCGCCATCACCCGCTGCATACTCTCGGAGATATCTTCGATCTTATTCAGGCCCGTCAATAGCAGGACGAATTCATCACCACCCAAACGCACCACGGTATCAGATTCACGCACGCAGCCGGCCAATCTACCTGCCATCGTCTTGAGCAGCTCATCCCCCGCATGATGACCCATGCTGTCATTAATGATCTTGAACTGATCCAGATCGATGAAGGCCACCGCCACTTTGCTTTCATAACGATCGGCAATCCCGATATATTGTTCCAAACGATCCGAGAGCAAAGTCCTGTTTGGCAGTCCAGTCAATGCATCATGCGTCGCCTGATATTCGATCTGTTGCTGATAGTTCTTACGTTCGGTGATGTCCTCCACGGTACCTTCGTAGAACGTCAAATTACCCTGCGCATCCCTAACTTCGCGCGCGTTCTCGGATATCCAGATGATCTCGCCATGCTTGCAGTAGACCTGCGCCTCAAAGTTCTTCACTTGACCTTGTTCACTCATCAGTGCGATGAATTCTTCGCGCCTGTGCGGATCCACGTACAGTTGCTTCTGGATGTTCGAGATCCCCTGCGCTAGATCTTGGACCGAGTCATACCCATATATTTGGGCAAGTGCAGGGTTGAAGTTCAGATAATGCCCGTCCGCAGAGGTTTGATAGATGCCTTCGATGGCATTCTCGAATATCGAGCGGTAGCGCTCTTTGGCTTCTAATGCCGCCAACTCGCTGAGCTTCCGACGCGTCACATTCTGAATGAAGCCTTCGATGGCTTCCACTTTGCCATGGGCGTCATACACAGGAGAACCACGCTCGGACACCCATCTGATATCGCTATCGGCATGTACGATGCGGTACTCGACATGGAAGCGCTGACCATTTGAGACCGCACGCTCTATCTCGGAGCGCACCCGCTCCCTATCTTCCGGATAAGTGATCTCCTCATAATAGATATCTGCGTTATGGAGTAACGAGTCTGATGAATATCCCGTCAACTCGGCCCATCCTTCACTCGCATATACCATCGTCCAATTCGAATCGTATAGACAGCAGTACACCATTCCGTAAAGGTTCTGTATCAACACGTTGAGTACACGATCGCTATCTTCCAGCTTGGCTCTTAGGCTCGGGCTGGCATTCTGCTTGGCAAGCGATAGTTTGGCTTTGGCTAACATAGACCGAGGCGGCTCATTCGTTCAGCGCAATGGATCTCATAGCGCACTATGATCAAGCAGCGACACGGCCTGTAGACTGCGTCACCTCGAATTGATTGGTCAGCAATTGTAGGCGCTGAGAGGTCTGCTTCGCCTGCGCCATACTGAAGTTCAATGCATCCAGTGCTCCACTCATGGACTCGGTCACCGTCGCGATTCCCCGCACATCCTCTCCATATCGGTGCGTACTATCCGCGATCCCTTGGATCAGATTGAACATGCGATCAAGGATCTCTTTCATCTCTGTATTTTCGGATGCGGCAGACTCGGCCATACGCAACCCATCTTCGATCCCAGCAGAACCTTGCTCCATGTTGTGGACGGCTTCACGTGCTTGGCTTTGCACCGTATCGATCATTTTTCTGATCTCGTGAGTCGCGGCAGTGGTTCGCTCGGCGAGCTTACGCACCTCATCCGCCACCACCGAGAATCCCCTTCCTGCCTCGCCGGCACGAGCCGCTTCGATCGCCGCATTGAGTGCCAGTAGATTCGTCTGTTCGGCGATGGCATTGATCACGGTCACGATCTTTCCGATCTCTTCCGTACTCTTGCTCAGACGATCGATGGTTTGAGCAGACTGCTCCAACGAGCCTCGAATCACCTGTGTGCGCAGCTGTACCTGTTTGAATTGTTGCTGAGCATGTTCTACCGCTTGTTGGGTGATGAGTTTTATCTCTGCGGTCGTCTGAGTCGCAGAATCGATATCCGATATCTGCCGCTGCAAAGAACCCATGATCTCTTGTATCGCTCTCAACACCTGTTGTGTCGCGACCGTCGCCTCTTGGTTCCGATCCATCATGTTCTGATGATTGCCTTCCATCTCATCGGTAGCCTGGATGACACGACCGACCGTGCCATCTAGCGTATCGATGAAACTGTTGACCCATTGCGACATGACTGCCGGCTCATCGATGGCAACATGATTCCGATCCAAACGCTGTGAAAGGTTGCCACCTCCCTCGGCCAAGCCGCGAATCATACGCGCCATGAGTCGCAACCGTTCCGTCATCGGTTTGAGTGCATATCGATAGAACAATATCGCCCCCAATCCCAATAATCCGACATTGACCAATGCCGTTTCCAAAACTTCGAGTTGCAAGAAATGACCGCAACCGAAGGTGATCAGCCACGTCATAAAGACCAAGATCAAGTTGGACTGCATCATGCGGAAGTTCACCGAGCGGAACCGATTCGCTTCTTCCAGATCGGCTTCACACATCATGCCCCAGACATCCAAGGAACCGGGCATCTGCAGCGTGACCCCCACGCCGATCACAGGGATGTGACGGTAGTCCGGATAGCCGGGATAAGTAACGAACATGTTCTCGCCACGTGCGATGGTCTCACGCACGCCGGGATGGAGGCTTTGGGTAGCAGGATCGTTGAACACAAGTTCCAGCTCGGTATGTTTGTCCACCCAGACTGGGCCGTAATCCGTCCTCACTCCTTGCTTGAGGTTATCACCTAGACTGAATGCACTGTCTTCAAAACGGGAGCGTGACAATGCCGTACCGGACCGGATGTTCTGATCGAACGCCGACCTCACCATAAAGAGATAGTTATCTCCAGAGTCCACGAAGACATGCCCTGCCTCGCGCTGGATCAGATCACCCAACACATCGTTCGTAACGCGACCACATAGCGCCCCCACGACCTTACCGTCAGCACTGATCGGCAGATAGAACATCAACGTCACTGCATCATGGAAATTCGAACTGGAAGGGCCTACTTCCTTGGTCTTTTGGTCGACATACGGTCCATGCAAGAAGCGCTGACGCAAGCCGAGTTCGACGGCCTTAGGGGGCAATTTATATGACGCGACATTGCTGAAGTGGCTACTAGCGAGCACTCGACCTGAGCTATCTATGTATAGCAACTCGGAAATATCGGTGCATCTCACCCTCAGACTTTGCATCAGCTTGGTGGTGGGGCATGGCAGTTCACGACGCACTTCTTCTGCCATCGCCTCTAACAAAGTCCATTGCTGATTCGCCCAGCCCACAAGGATCTGCCGACGCGTCGTGGCAAGCCCCTCGAACGTCTGCTCAAGTATCGGGTAGCGGCGGCGATTGATGAACGTCGACCAGCGTAGCGCCAACTTGCCGGTCTTACCGAACCAAGGTAGCCAACTGCGCGCAGCGGCATCACGCCTCATAAGGTCACTCTTCAACATGCTGTACTCCTTGTCATCACTCATGGACAGAAGAACAGCAATATCCAGACCACTCGTTCGACGTGCCTATCAAGCCGATACAGTAGCGGCTCAGGCTTCGATGCGCCCTAAAGTAGTGCGTCATTTATTCGGACAGCACCAAAATGTTTGAGGCTTCAGCTCTTCTCTCGAACTTAGACGGCGAATCAATCGGGCATCGAGCTACGCGAGAATCCACTGCGCGAATATCCGCTACGTGAGAACTGTCGCGAGGTGGAAAGGTTGTACGAGATGACCTTCTGCGTGTTCATACTGAAACCGCGATACAAGTCGAGATCATCGTCTGATTCTCGTATCGCCTTCGCAACGACGGCGAATGACTCGATGAACGTCTCCCACGTCTGGAAACGCCGCTTGATGTCTTTTTCCAGCGCGCGCGAGATGAAATCGACCAATATCTTCGGCAGGTCTTTTCGATAAGTCTGGATGGGCGTGATGGGGAAATTCAAGATCGCGGTACGCGCATCGAACTGATTGTCGGCCTCGAAAGTGTGCTTGCCAGTGAGCAAACGATACAGCACCGCACCCAAGGCATAGATGTCCGCACGCTGGTCCAAAGCCTCACCTTCCAATTGTTCAGGTGACATATACGCCAGGCTACCCGCCACCACCTCACCCATCTTGCTGGTCGGGATGGCACAGCCAAAGTCTGTCAGCTTGGCGATACCGTTGGGCATCAGGATGATGTTGCCTGGTTTCACGTCGCGGTGCACTACACCGAGTGAGGCGGCATACTGCAACGCCTCTGCCACTTGTTCGATGACTGACAACACCTTCTCCAATGGTAGCAAAGTATCCCCTTGGTCATGCTTATCCAGCGGCACGCCTTTGATGTACTCCATCACGAGATATGCGCCTGTCTTCTCGTTCAAGTCGGCATCCAGCACATGCACGATGTTGCGGTGATGCATCTTGCTTCCCAGCTCCACTTCAGTGGTGAACATGGCCTTATGCAACTCGGTCTGCGCGGTCTTACGTAGTTGCTTGAGCGCCACCGACGCATATGATTTGTCGCGCATCGCCAGATAGACGTTCGAGGTCGCCCCTTCGCCAAGTTCGCGAACGATGGAATAGTTGCCTATGCGAAGTAGGGGCGATGCCATGCAGTCAAGCTTGTCCTATATGGGAGGAATGCCTTTCGGCCCCCCCCATAGAGTATCGCCGCAGGAATTAGTTTCGGTGATCGGTGGATAAGCTTTATTCAGAAACTTCGGTGCGATTGCGTCCCAATTCCTTGGCACGGTAGAGGGCACGATCAGCTTGTTCAAAGAAATCTTCCAGCTTGCCTTCCTGTGTTATCGGTGCGATGCCGATTGAGATGGTGATCTTGAACGCCAGATCACCGCTACATATCTCATTTGCCGCCACCATCGTACGCAAGCGTTCGGCGATGGATTTGGCTTGTGCGATCTCAGTATCTGGCAACAGGATAGCGAATTCCTCGCCACCATAACGCACCAGCAAGTCGTGTGGTCGCAGGTTCACTTGCATGATCTTCGCCAATGCCTTCAATGCCGCATCGCCGACCAGATGCCCATAGGTATCATTCACCCGCTTGAAGAAATCGATATCGATCACCAAGATCGCACTGTGTGAATCATCGAGCTTGCAACGGTGCAGCACCCTTGGGAAGGCCTCGCTCATCCAGCGGCGATTGTGTACGCCCGTCAGCGCATCGACCGTGGCTTGGTGTTCATATTGGGTGCGCTTGTTATGGGATGTGATGAGCGCTGAATTATCGTTGCGCATGCGACCTGCGATGATGGCCAGCAGATTGCGCGCTACATCATGGGATTGATCGACCATCGACCAAACGGTGTCATGCGGCACTTCCAAAACACGTGTGGGCTTGGCTGCAATGACCAAGGCAGAAGGCTTCATTCCATCCACCAGCGATATCTCTCCCGTACACTCCCCCTCCATCAGTGACGCATGCTCTAACGTCGCCTGTCCAACCAGATGGACACTCAATTCACCGCTCAAGATCATATATAGGTGTTGATTCTCTACTTCCGGCTGCAACAACTTTTCTCCCGGCGCTAATTCGCGCAAAGAGCAGCGCTCCAACATATATTCGATGCTGGAGAAATCCATTCCTTCAAACAGCGAATTTTGTTCGATCAAGGCGCGATCATGGGCATCCATCTTATCTCCCTGCAATCATTTCATCTGAACACGATGGTCTTGTTGCCACACACCAGAACGCGGTCTTCCACGTGGTAACGCAGGCCGCGCGACAGCACTGTCTTCTCGATGTCGCGGCCGTAGCGCACCAGATCGTCCGGCGTGTCGCCGTGATCGATGCGTACGGTGTCCTGCTCGATGATCGGCCCCGCATCCAACTCGTCGGTGACGTAATGACAAGTCGCACCGATGAGCTTCACGCCACGTTGATAGGCTTGGTGATAAGGCTTCGCACCCACAAAGGAAGGCAAGAAGCTGTGATGGATGTTGATGATGCGGCCCGGATAACGTTGGCACAGGAAGGGTGGCAATATCTGCATGAAACGCGCGAGCACCATGGTATCGCCCTGATGCTGGTCGAACAGGTCAGCGATCTTCTCGAACGCAGCGCGCTTGTCGCCTTTCATGTCGATATGAATGAAGGGGATGCCGTGCCACTCGACGAAACTGCGCAGATCTTCGTGGTTCGAGATGACGCAGGGGATGTCCACCTGCAATTCACCACTGCGCCAGCGATGCAGCAAGTCGTTCAGGCAATGATCTTGTTTGCTGACCAGCACCACCAATCGCTTCTTCAACTCCGAATCCGAGAGCTGCCAATGCATATCGAACTCGCGCGCCAGTGGTGCGAACTGCAAACCGAACTCATGTGCGTCAAAGGGCAGCGAATCGGCACGTATCTCTTGTCGCATGAAGAAATTCTGCGATTCCAGATCGGTGTGATAACTCGCCTCGACGATGAAACCGCCGTGCTTAGCGATGAAACCAGTGACCGTAGCGATGATGCCGGAGCGGTCAGGACAGGAGATGGTCAGGGTGTAGTGGTGATTGCTTTGCATTAAGCGTTCCTCAAACAAGTCGCTTGATTTTACAGGATAACCACGCGTGCCAATCCATTTGGAAAGCGTTAAAATGCACACATTGGAAATGTACGGCCGATCAAGGCCAAGATAGGAGCGTTCGAGATGGCTTCGATATCGAACACAGCAGCGAATCTATACAACTACACAGCACCCGTCACTGACCCGAGCTTGTTGAATGACAAGAAGGCATCGGGAAGTGCCGGTGCATCAACTGTCGCTCAAGCCAAGCTAGCTGCCGAAAGCACCATTGTTTCTATCGGGAACAACTCGAAAGATGATTCGCTGACCTACAACGCGCTGGGGCTGCTGGGCAACAAGAACCCGCTCGCACAAGATCCTGTCCTGCAAGCACAAAGCTCGATCTCCAACTCGCTCAATTCTTTGCGAGCCGATAGCTCCGCTAACACACCGAACGACATCCTCGCTCAGCTCGACATTCCTGGCGTGACCAGTAATCGCGTTTAGAGGAACTCCTGCGGCAGCTGCATCGCGCTGACTGCCTCTCCCCAAAGACCTGACATGATGCGTGATGCCTGCTCGGTATCGCCGCTGGTGAAGAACTCGACTTCCGCTTTTACTGACAAGCGATTGGGTAACTCGGTATGGATGCGTCGTTGTACCTGACGCGCCACCGCCTCGCCCGTATCTACCAGCGTGATGTCCGCCCCCACTACGTCACGGATCAACGGCGCCAAAAAAGCATAGTGGGTACAGCCAAGAATGAGGGTGTCTGCACCCTGAGCCAATAAAGGCGCGGTGTAACGCTCGACCAACCTGCGCGTATCTGACTCGGTCAAATGTCCACGCTCGACTTGCTCGACCAAACCTGGGCAGCCCTGTGTGACGATCTTCACGCGGCCGGCATATCTTTCCAGCAGCGCAGCGAAGCGCGCGCTCTCTAACGTGCCTACCGTTGCCAGCACACCGACCACGCCACTCTTTGTGGCAGCGACAGCCGGTTTGACGGCGGGCTCCATGCCGATGATTGGGAACTTGTTATATTTGACGCGCAATGCATGAGCAGCAGCAGCGGTGGCTGTGTTGCATGCGATGACGATGGTGTCCGCACCTTGAGAGAACAGGTACTTCGAGAGTGTCAGCGAACGTGCTTCGATGTAGGCAGGTGATTTGTCACCATAAGGAACGTGACCTGAATCAGCAATGTAGATGAGTCGCTCATTGGGAAGTATCTGGCGGATATGGTGCAGGACGGACAGGCCGCCCACACCCGAATCGAAGACGCCGATGGCTCCCGAATGATTCATCGCAACTTATTCCACCGCTTGGTCACGCAAGAACTCTTCGTACGTGCCGTGGTAATCGTTCACGCCCTTGGCCGAGATTTCGATGATGCGCGTAGCCAATGAGGAAACGAATTCGCGGTCATGGCTGACGAAGATGAGCGTGCCTTTGAATAGATCGAGCGCGGTGTTGAGCGATTCGATGGCCTCCATATCCATGTGGTTAGTTGGCTCGTCCATCAGCAACACGTTGGGCTTAGCCAACATCAGCTTGCCGAACAACATGCGGCCTTTCTCGCCACCGGATAGCACTTTCACCATCTTCTTCACGTCGTCGCCAGAGAACAACAAGCGCCCGAGCGTACCGCGCACCACTTGATCGTCGTCATGCGGACCGCGCCAGTCGGTCATCCATTCCATCATCGATTTGGGTTCCGCGAAATCGGCAGCATGATCCTGTGCGTAGTAGCCCAGCTTGGCTTTTTCTGCCCACTTGATGGTGCCGTGATCTTGTGCGAGATCGCCCGCAAGACAACGCAATAGCGTCGTCTTGCCAATACCGTTAGGGCCGATGATGGCGACCTTCTCACCCGCGTCGATGCGGAAGTTGACGTTGGAGAACAACATCTTGTCGTAGCCCTTCGCCATCTTCTCCACTTCCACCGCGACACGATGCAGCTTATCGCGCTCGTCGTATTCGTAACGGATGAACGGATATTGGCGGCTAGATGGCTTGATGTCTTCGATCTTGATCTTGTCGATCTGGCGCGCACGCGATGTCGCTTGCTTGGCCTTAGAAGCGTTGGCCGAGAAACGTGCCACGAAGGCTTTCAGCTCGGCGACCTTCTCTTTGGCTTTAGTGTTGTCGGCAGACTGCTGCTCGCGTGCTTGTGTGGAAGCCAGCATGTAATCGTTGTAGTTGCCTGGGTACACGGTGATCTTGCCGTAGTCCAAGTCAGCCATGTGCGTACACACGCTGTTCAAGAAGTGACGGTCGTGGGAGATGATGACCATCGTCGAATTGCGCGCGTTGAGGATGTCTTCCAGCCAGCGGATGGTGTTGATGTCCAAGTTGTTGGTCGGTTCGTCCAGCAGCAGGATATCGGGATCGGAGAACAAGGCCTGCGCCAACAACACGCGCAATTTGAAACCTGGCGCCACTGCACTCATCGGGCCGTTATGCAGATTGATGTCGATACCCAGTCCTAGTAACAGTTCGCCCGCACGCGCTTCGGCAGTGTAGCCATCGTATTCGGCGAAAGTCGCCTCCAGATCGGCGGCACGCATGTAGTCTTCTTCTGATGCATCGGGATTCGCGTAGATGGCATCGCGCTCGCTCATCGCTTCCCACATCTCGTCGTGGCCCATCATCACCACATCCAGTACACGCTTGTCTTCGTAGGCGAACTGGTCTTGGCGCAACTTACCGAGGCGCTCTGTCTTGTCGAGCATCACTTCGCCGGAGGATTGCTCCAAGTCGCGACCGAGGATCTTCATGAAAGTGGATTTGCCACAACCGTTGGCGCCGATCAAGCCGTAACGGTTACCATCGCCGAATTTGACGGAGACGTTCTCGAACAGGGGCTTCGCCCCGAATTGCATGGTGATATTTGCTGTAGATAACATGACGTTGCCTTAATTTCGAAGGCGCGCATTCTACCACTGCCTCCCACTCACTGGCCGCATGCAATCAGCTAGAATGCCCACTCATCAATCTTCGAGCACATCATGGTCCCGCATCTCACCACCGCACTGAAAGGCCCGTTGCTGGAATTGGAGCGACGCATCCTCACCGCACAGCCCACCATCGAGCATTGGTTCCGCACGCAATGGCAGGAACATACACCACCCATCTATAGCTCGGTCGATCTGCGTAACAGTGGTTTCAAGTTAGCGCCTGTGGATACCAACCTTTTCCCCGGCGGCTTCAACAATCTCAATCCCGAATTCTTGCCGCTGTGCGTGCATGCCGTGCAAAGCACTCTGGAAAAGGTGTGCCCTGAGGCACGCGGTGTGTTGCTGATCCCAGAAAACCACACGCGCAATCAGTTCTATCTGCAGAACGTGGCGCAGCTCGCGCTCGTGTTGCGTCAGGCAGGGTTGAACGTACGCATCGGTTCACTGTTGCCTGAGATCACCGCGCCCACTACGCTGGAGCTAACCAATGGCAGCTCACTCACGCTGGAACCTCTGGAACGCAGAGGCAACCGTCTGGGAGTGGATGGCTTCGACCCTTGCGTGGTGTTGCTGAACAACGACCTCTCTGCCGGTGCGCCGGACATATTGAAGAACTTGGAACAAACGGTGTTGCCACCCTTGGAGGCTGGTTGGTATGTACGCCGTAAATCCAAACATTTCGCGGCCTACCATGAAGTCAGCAAACGCTTTGCCGAGATACTGTCCATCGACCCTTGGTTGATCGATCCCTATTTTGCCGTGTGCAACCAAGTGAATTTCCAAGAGCGCGTGGGTGAAGAATGTCTGGCAGCGCAAGTGGACCTGGTGTTGCAACAGACGCGCGCCAAATATGCCGAGTATGGCGTGAAGCATGATCCCTTTGTCATCGTGAAGGCCGATGCGGGCACTTACGGTATGGGCATCATGTCGGTGAAGGATGCTAGCGAAGTACGTGACCTCAATCGCAAGCAACGTAACAAGATGGCCGTCGTCAAAGAGGGCATGCAAGTCTCTGACGTCTTGGTGCAGGAAGGTGTCTATACCTTTGAAGACCTGAACGGCGCCGTCGCTGAACCCGTGGTGTACATGGTGGACCGTTACGTGGTCGGTGGCTTCTACCGCGTGCATACCGATCGCGGCGTGGACGAAAATTTGAATGCGCCCGGTATGCGCTTCGAGCCGCTAGCTTTCGAACAATGCTGCATCCTGCCAAATCCCGATTGCGCGCCCGACGATACGCCCAACCGTTTCTATGCTTACGGTGTGGTGGCGCGACTGGCGATGCTGGCGGCCTCACTCGAATTGGAAGAACTCACAACAGCATGATGCGCTTGGCTGTATTGCTCTTTCTGAGCCTGATGCTCAGCGCCTGCGATAAAGAACCCATCTATCAGGAACAGGGCTATGTGTTCGGCACACTGGTCGAGGTCACCGTGTTTGGCGCAGATGAGGTGCATGCTAAACAAGGCATCGCCGATGTGATGCATGAGTTCCAGCGCCTGCATGATTTGCTACACGCATGGAAACCCTCTGAGTTGAGCGGGCTGAACACTGCCATCGCACAAGGCAAGCGCCAAGTCGTGTCACCCGAATTGGCTGCCATGCTGCAAGACGCTGCGCAACTTTCCACCCAATCGGAAGGCCTGTTCAACCCGACCATCGGTGGACTCATCCAGACTTGGGGATTCCAAGCGGACGATTTCAAAGCGGTGCTACCTGAGGAAAAACAGATCACATCATGGGTCACAGCGAATCCACAGATGAGCGACCTGACAATCTCGGCCAACCAAGTCGGCAGCGCGAACAAAGCGGTCAAGCTCGACCTCGGCGGCTACGCCAAGGGTTATGCGCTAGATCGTGCGGCATCCATCCTCAAGCAACAGGGCATCAACGATGCGCTCATCAACATCGGCGGCAATGTGTTGACGCTGGGTTCACACGGCAAACGTCCGTGGCGAGTGGGAATCCAACATCCGCGCAAACCAGGCGCATTGGCGACCTTGGAATTGCGTGATGGTGAAGCGGTGGGTACGTCGGGTGACTATCAGCGTTACTTCGAAGTGGATGGGAAGCGCTACTGCCATCTTATCGATCCGCGCAATGGCCATCCCGTTCAAGACGTGCAGGCCGTCACCATCATCACGCACGGTGCTCGTGCTGGATTGCTGTCCGATGCTTCGTCCAAACCCTTGTTCATCTCCGGCATCGCAGGATGGCGCGCCGCCGCCGACAAGATGCAGCTCGACGAGGCCTTACTCATCGATGCCGACGGCGTGGTTCACCTCACCGCCGCCATGCAGAAACGGCTAGAATTCACGGACAATAAAACGTTACGGAATGTCGAGTAATGAGTGACGACCGTCTTCAACAGAACATAGACCGCAGTACCGCCATCCACGCATTGAAGAAAGTTCGCGTGCTGGTGGACGAGGCGAATGAAGAAGATGCATCCAAAGCACGGGCATTACGCTGGATGATGCGCTATGGATGGTTGCTGCTGTTGCTCATCGCCGCGCTGGTCGCGCGTCTCATAGGAGTGATCTGATGGCTGGAATATTGATCGTGGCGCATAACAAGCTGGGCGAAAGTCTGGCTGATTGCGTCAAACATGTATTGGGCGAAGTACCGCCGTTCTTGAAGGTGTTGTCAGTCTATGCGGACGATGATCCGCAGCAGAAACTGGCGGAAGGCCACGCGCTCATCCAAGAATTGAACAAAGGCAACGGCGTCCTCATCCTCGCTGACATCTTCGGTGCGACACCCAGCAATGTGGCGCGTCAATTGTGTAAAGAAGAACACATCATGGGCGTGGCCGGTGTGAACCTGCCGATGTTGCTACGCGTGGTGTGCCACCCCAACAAGACCATGCCCGAATTGGCGCAGATCGCATTCAACGGTGGGCGCGAATGTATCGTGCTAATGGATGCGGAAATCGATAACAAGGATTGTCCATGCTGAACCAAGAAGCACTCATCATCAACAAACTCGGTTTGCACGCACGTGCATCCGCCAAGCTCACCCAGCTCGCCTCACAGTACCCATGCGAAGTGTGGATGTCGCGCAACGGCAAGCGCATCAACGCCAAGAGCATCATGGGCGTGATGATGCTGGCTGCCGCCAAGGGAACCACCGTCTCCATCGAGACCAACGGTGAACGCGAAGAAGAGGCGATGACCGCGCTGCTCGCACTCATCAATGATTATTTCGGGGAAGGCGAATGACTTTTACCATTCACGGACTGCCCGTTTCCAGCGGCATCGCCATCGGCCATGCCCATCTGGTCTCGCACACTTCGCTCGAAGTCGTGCATTACATGCTGCCGAAGCATCTGGTCGCGGAAGAAGTCGCGCGTCTGGATGCCGCTCTCAAAACCACACGTGACGAATTGACCGCGCTGCGCGCCAATCGTCCGCAACAAGCCGCCGCCGAATTCGACGCTTTCCTCGATCTGCACCTGATGATCTTGGGCGATGAACATATCAGCCATGCCGCACGTGACATGGTGGAGAAAGAACACTGCAACGCGGAGTGGGCACTGAAGACACAGATGGATGCGCTGGTGATGCAGTTCGAGGCATTCGATGACGCGTACCTGCGCGAACGCAAGACCGATGTCATCCAAGTCGTGGAGCGTGTACTCAAAGTATTGAGCGGCCATCCCGGTCACCAACCGCCCACACCGCAACATGATTCCGAGATGGTCTTGGTCGCGCACGACGTGAGCCCAGCCGACCTGATCCAGCTCAAGCCGCATCAGTTCTGTTCCATCCTCACCGACTTGGGCGGTGCGACATCGCACACCTCCATCGTCGCACGCGGCCTGAACATCCCTTGCGTGGTCGGTCTGCACCATGCACGCGAGCTCATCAAAGACCGCGACCTGCTCATCGTGGACGGCGAGCAGGGTGTGGTCATCGTCAATCCCGACAAGAACCTGCTGGCTGAATACAAACTGCGCCAAAGCCAGTTCGTGTTGGAGAAACAAAAACTCAAACGCCTGCGCACGGCACGTGCCACCACGCTGGATGGCACACGCATCGAACTGCAAGCCAACATCGAGATGCCGACCGACTTGCCGCAAGTGATGGAGAACGGCGCGGCAGGTGTGGGACTGTTCCGTAGCGAGTTCCTCTTTCTCAATCGTGACGACCTACCGGATGAAGAAGAGCAATTCACCGCCTATCGCACCGTACTGGAAGGCATGGGCGAGATGCCCGTCACCATCCGCACCTACGACTTGGGCGCGGACAAACAACTGAAGGGCGTGACTCGCGTCGCCAGCAATCCGGCACTTGGATTGCGTGCTATCCGTTTGTGCTTGGCCGAACCACAACTGTTCCGCACCCAGTTACGCGCACTGCTGCGCGCTTCCATCTACGGCAATCTGAAGATATTGGTGCCTATGCTGTCGGGTGCTTCCGAGATCACACAGACCTTGCAGTTGATCGACGGGGTGAAGGCAGAATTGAAGAGTCAGAGCGTCGCCTTCAAAGATGACGTGCCGATCGGCGGCATGATCGAGATCCCCGCTGCCGCATTGGCATTGAACGTCTTCATCAAGAAATTGGATTTCCTTTCCATCGGCACCAACGATTTGATCCAATACACTTTGGCGATCGACCGCACCGACGAAGAAGTGGCACACCTGTACGACCCGCTGCACCCTGCCGTGTTGCAACTGTTGGCTCACGTCATCGGTAGCGCAAACAAGGCGGAAGTTCCCGTATCGGTGTGCGGTGAGATGGCCGGTGAACTGGCTTACACACGCTTGCTGCTCGGCATGGGATTGCGCCAGTTCTCCATGCATCCAGCGCAACTTTTGGGTAGCAAACAGCGCGTGCTCACCACCAACTTGCCCGAGATCACCGCGCTCACGCAAAAGATATTGCGTGCCGATGACCCCATCAAGATCAACGAGCTGTTGGACAAGTTGAACGCGGCTTGAGCCACCGACAAAGCCACGACGCTTGTGGCTTCTGTCACCACATCAGGGAGGCAGCATGAAACTACTCGGTTCGAACACCAGCCCCTACGTTCGCAAGGTAAGACTGGCTCTGCTGGAAAAGAACATCCCGCACGAGTATGTAGTCGATCCGCCGACCGAGCCGGGCAGCTTGGTGTTGCAGGTCAATCCTCTTGGTCGCATCCCTGCGCTCATCCTCGATGATGGTTTCTGCATCTTCGATTCACCCGTCATCACCGAATATGTGGACACACTCAACGACGCACCTATCCTCATCCCGCGCGACGATCCTGCGGCTAAGTTACGTGTGAAACGCTGGGAAGCATTGGCCGATGGCATCATGGATTCCGCCATCGTGGTGCGCAACGAAGTGCTGCGTCCTGCCGAGAAACAACAAGCCTCAACTATCGAGATGCACAACACTGCCGTCAGCAAGGCACTGATCTATGCCTCCGAACTTTTAGGAGAGAAGCGCTGGTGCGAGGGTGACGCCCTCACACTGGCCGACCTCGCCTTGGTCAGCGCCCTGCTCTATCTCGACCTGCGTTTCGCTGAGCGCGATTGGCGTAGCACACATCCCAATTTGAAAGCGTTCTTCGAGCGCGCCAGCTCGCGCCGCAGCGTCATCACCGCGACGACGATCTAAGCTGCATGGCACGCCGCAAGCATTACCACGTGTATGTGATCGAGCTATCGAAAGACGTGCTGTACGAAGGCAAGTTCAAGAAATGCAATCCCGATTACATCACGGGTAAACCCTGCGTCTACGTGGGCATGACCGGACTCGATCCCGATATCCGTTTCGACAAACACAAAGCAGGCATCCAAGCCAATCGCTACGTCACCGATTACGGCCTGCATCTTTTGCCCGACCTTTACGAAGCCTTTAACCCGATGTCCTACGACGAAGCGCGTGATAAGGAAGTGGATGTCGCCATCGATCTGCGTGAGGCGGGATTCGGCGTGTGGCAAGCTTGAAGCAATTAACCCTGCGGCCTATGTAATTGACAGCTTTCAGGAAAACACGGACACTTCGCTCCGTGCCGATTTGAGTTCAGCTTGCGGGGCACGTAAAACATTCCAGCTAAAGCGAGTGAACCCGCTCTAGCCTCAAGCTGTGCGGGTTTTTATTTTTGGAGTCGCTTTGAGTTCATCGGTTGGAATCGTTACGGCGCAACGCGCCACATTTGAGCAACCTCTTACCTTCAAGAGTGGCGCTGTGTTGCCACGCTATGAGTTGATGTACGAGACCTACGGCACATTGAACGCCGACAAGTCCAACGCCATCCTCATCTGCCACGCACTATCGGGCCATCATCACGTCGCGGGTTATTACGCCGAAGACACCAAGAACATCGGCTGGTGGGACAACATGGTGGGGCCGGGCAAGCCCATCGACACGCTCAAGTTCTTCGTGATCGGTCTGAACAACCTCGGTGGCTGTCACGGTTCGACCGGCCCTTCCAGCATAGACCCGGCAACAGGCAAACCCTATGGCTCGTCCTTCCCTGTCGTCACCGTGGAAGACTGGGTCAACGCGCAAGCGCGCCTGGCCGACCAGCTCGGCATCCAGCGTTTCGCGGCCATCATCGGCGGCAGTCTGGGCGGCATGCAGGCGATGCAGTGGGCGCTGGCGTATCCGGAGCGCGTGGCGCATGTGCTGGCCATCGCCACGGCACCGCATCTCACCGCGCAGAACATCGCGTTCAACGATGTGGCACGCAGCGCCATCCTGACCGACCCGGATTTCCACGGCGGCAACTTCTATGAGCACGGCGTGGTGCCGACGCGCGGTCTGCGTCTGGCGCGCATGCTGGGACACATCACCTACCTTTCCGATGATGCGATGGCCGACAAGTTCGGGCGCGAGTTGCGTCACGGCAAATTGAACTTCAGCTACGACATCGAGTTCCAGATCGAGTCTTACCTGCGCTACCAGGGCGACAAGTTCGCCGCGTATTTCGACGCGAACACCTATCTGTTGATGACCAAGGCGCTGGACTACTTCGACCCTGCGCGTGAGCTGGACGGCGACTTGAACCGCGCCTTCGCTGCGGCGAAAGCCAAGTTCCTCGTGGTGTCGTTCACCACCGATTGGCGCTTCTCACCCGCGCGTTCGCACGAGATCGTGCATGCCCTGCTGCACAACCGCCGCGACGTGAGCTACGCCGAGGTGACGTCCGACCACGGCCACGATTCTTTCTTGATGGAAGATACGCAGTACATCGCGGTGATGCGCAATTACTTGGATGGGATTGCAGAAGGGATTTCAAAATGAACGCATCCATCATCCAATCCCGCCCCGACTTCGCCGCCATCGCCGCATGGATCCCCGAAGGCTCCGCCGTGCTCGACCTTGGTTGCGGTGACGGCAGCTTGTTGCGCTACCTGCGCGAGACGCGCAAGGTCGTTGGTTACGGCGTCGAGATCAGCGATGCGAACGTCGCCACCTGTATCTCGAATGGCGTGAACGTCATCCAGAACGACTTGGAATCTGGCCTCGCCGATTTCGAGAACGACGCATTCGACTTCGTCATCCTGTCGCAGACATTGCAAGCGACCAAGCACACCGAGGCGCTGATGAAAGAGATCCTGCGCGTAGGTCGTGAAGGCATCGTCAGCTTCCCCAACTTCGGTTACTGGAAGAACCGCATGCAGGTGATGCTGGGCAACATGCCTGTCTCCACCGACATGCCCTACCAGTGGTATGACACGCCGAACGTGCACCTGTGCACCCTGCATGATTTCGAGAACCTGTGCGCCACGCACGAGGTGGGCATCCTCGCGCGCCATGTGATGACAGAGGGTAACGACGTGAACGTGCTGCCTAACCTGTTGGGCAGCATGGCGGTGTATCGCGTCAAGCGTGCCGCTTAACTGATGACCATCTGGCAGCAACTCTTCACAAGGCGCATGTTGATATGCGTCTTCATTGGATTCTCTTCCGGTCTGCCACTGTATCTGCTGTTCAACCTCGTGCCTGCGTGGTTGCGCAGCGAGCAGATCGACCTCAAGACCATCGGCCTGTTCGCGCTCATCCAGTTCCCCTACACGTGGAAGTTCATCTGGTCACCCTTGCTAGATAGATACGCCGTGCCTGCACTGGGTCGTCGTCGCGGTTGGATGTTGCTCTCGCAAGTGGGATTGTTGTTGGTCATCGCCACGCTCGGCGGCTTCTCGCCACAGACCGAGATGAGCACAATTGTTTTATTTTGTACGTTGCTGGCCTTCCTTTCTGCCACACAGGACATCGTGCTGGATGCCTATCGCCGCGAGTTGTTGTCTGATTCCGAACTAGGCCTCGGTAACTCAATCCACGTCAACGCGTATCGCATCGCGGGCCTCATCCCCGGTTCGCTCTCGCTCATCCTGTCCGACCATCTGCCGTGGAGCATGGTGTTCATCATCACCGCGCTGTTCATGCTGCCCGGCATGGTGATGACGCTGATGGTGAGCGAGCCGCATCGCGCCACACCGCCCAAGACTTTGCGCGAGGCGGTGGTCGAACCCTTCCACGAATTCATCTCGCGCCAAGGTTGGAACAGCGCCTTGCTCATCCTCGCCTTCCTGTTCTTCTACAAACTCGGCGACAGCCTGTGCACCGCGCTGGCTACCCCGTTCTACATGGACATGGGTTTTAGCAAGACCGAGATCGGCCTCATCGCCAAGAATGCGGGCTTGTGGCCTGCCGTCATCGGCGGTCTGCTGGGGGGGCTGTGGATGTTGAAGATCGGCATCAACCGCGCGCTGTGGTTGTTCGGCGTGGTGCAAGTGGTCTCCATCTTCGGCTTCGCGTGGCTTGCGTCAAAAGGTCACTTCGATGTCATCGGTGCAGCCGAGCTCACGCAACTCGGTTTGGTCATCGGGTTGGAAGCCTTCGGCGTCGGCGTGGGCACCGCCGCCTTCGTCGCCTTCATCGCCCGCACCACCCACCCCGCCTACACCGCCACCCAGTTCGCCCTGTTCACCAGTCTCGCCGCCGTGCCGCGCACCTTTATGAATGCGACGGCGGGATGGCTTGTAGAGTCTATGGGATGGACGATGTTCTTCTTACTGTGTGTGCTACTGGCGATTCCGGGGATGCTGTTGTTGTTGAAGGTTGCGCCGTGGAATGGAACACAACAGAATGCGCACATCTGATTTCGTTCAGCAAAGCTGAAAAGAAAATATCACTTTCAGAAATATTGAAGTATTAATTTTCCGATAAACCTTTTTGGAGACTGACATGAAATTACTAGCATTGCTTATGGCCTTGTTTTTTTCTTCACTCACCCTTGCTGCAGCCCCGACTTTCGATCAAAACAAAGCAATACAAAAAGCTGGAAGCCTTGTGGATAGCAGTAAGACTATGTTCCAAATGTTTTACATTCCTGCCCACTCTCCAATCGACTCTACTGTGAGCAAACTTACTCAGTATTTGCAAAACTCGGCTGCAATACAGGCTTCTTTAGGCGTTCTTGGTCCTGACTATGATCTCAACTACAAACTTCTAAAGACTGCGTTAGTTGCTTCCCCCAAAGCCTCTCTGGAAGGAATTCAAATCATTTACATCGGCAACAGCGATCACTTTGAAGAGATTGGTCGGCTAGCTGCCAACGCAGGAGCCAAATTAAGTGCCTCTACTTGTTGTGACTAATTGGTTCTACCAACTAAATGGGGCTGCTTCACAATAGCTGTTTGTCCTGCGCCCTCCCCAACACCGCTTGCGCAACGATCGCCCCGATCAACGCCATCAACATGTCCGACTGCGTATCCCACGCATAACCCTGTGTGCCGAGGAAGGCATCCGCGCCTTGGCCCATCATCTCTGCCGCCGCCCATTCGATGAGTTCGTAGCTGGCGCTGACAGCGAGGCAACTCGCCACCACCAGCGTGAACAGCAACTTGCCTTGCTTCAACGGTGAGCTGCGTAGCAGCAGTTCACGGAACAGCATGGCGGGGATGAAGCCTTGCGCGATGTGACCGATCTTGTCGTAGTTGTTGCGCGCGAAGCCGAACCAGTCTTGCATCCAATATCCCAGCGGCACTTCGGCATAGGTGTAGTGCCCGCCGACCATGAGGATGACTGCGTGCAGGAACAGCAGGCGATACAGCAACGGGGTGAGGGTGTAGGACTTGTAGGTGACAACGAGGATGGGCAGCGCGATGAAGATGGGCGCGGTCTCCATCCACCAGGTGGCGTAGTCGTGCGGATGGATGGCGGTGAGGGCGAGAAGGGCTATCCCGAGTATTAGAAGAATCAATGGTTCGTTGATCGTTTTCAAGTTTTAACCCCTTCTAGCCACAGAGGACACAGAGACCACAGAGATGACTGTTTCAGGCTCCACGATTTTCACTGTGAACTTTGTGCCCTCTGTGGCAAATTGTTTTTAGTCCTTCGTTATTCCGCGTAATCCACCATGAACGGTGCGTGGTCGCTGAAACGTTGTTCTTTGTAGATGCCGGTATGGATGGCTTTGGCGGCGATGGCGGGGGTGGCGACTTGGTAGTCCAAACGCCAACCTACGTCTTTCGCCCATGCTTGCCCTCGGTTCGACCACCATGTGTAGGCTTCGAGCTCGGGGTGCAGTTTGCGGAACACGTCGATGAAGCCGACATCGTTGAACAACTCGGTGAGCCATGCGCGTTCTTCGGGTAGGAAGCCGGAGTTCTTCTTGTTGCCTTTCCAGTTCTTCAGGTCCTTCTCGGTGTGGGCGATGTTCCAATCGCCACACACGATGATGTCGCGACCACTTGCATACAAATTTCGCATGTGAGGCATGAAGGCTTCGAGGAATTTGAATTTCACGGCTTGGCGTTCTTCGCCACTGGAACCGGAAGGCAGATACAACGACACGACGCTGAGGTTACCGAACTGCGCTTCGATGTAACGTCCTTCAAAGTCGAACTCGGGGATACCTAGACCGACGATGACGTTGTCAGGTTTGCGCTTGCAGTAGATGCCCACGCCGCTGTAACCCTTCTTCTCGGCGTAGTGGAAGTAGCCGTGGTAGCCGAGTGGGGCGAGCATGTCGGGCGTCATGTCCGGCGCTTGGGCTTTGAGTTCCTGCACGCACAGGATGTCGGCGTCTTGCTTGCCGAACCATTCGAGGAAGCCTTTGTTGTAGGCGGAGCGGATGCCGTTGAAGTTCAGTGTAACGATTCTCATGATTTTTCTCGTTAGGGAGTGCCGGCATTATAATGGCGGCATCCTTCAATCCATCTACAAAGCCCCTCATGCACGCTTATCGTCAAGATTTCATCCGCTTCGCTGTCGCACAGAATGTGTTGCGCTTCGGCGAGTTCCAAACCAAGGCAGGTCGTCTGTCGCCTTACTTCTTCAATTCGGGGCTGTTCCAAGACGGCGCGGCGTTGCGCGAGTTATGCCAGTTCTACGCGCAAGCCATCCTTGCTTCAGGTATCAAGTTCGATATGTTGTTCGGCCCCGCCTACAAGGGCATTCCCTTGGTAGCGGGTACTTCTATCGCGTTGGCGGAGCAGGGGCATAACGTGCCGTATTGCTTCAACCGCAAGGAAGCGAAAGACCACGGCGAAGGTGGTACGACGGTGGGAGCAAAGCTGCAAGGCAACGTACTCATCATCGACGATGTGATCTCGGCAGGTACGTCGGTGCGCGAGTCCATCGAGCTGATCCGTGCGGCGGGTGCGACACCGTGCGGTGTGGTCATCGCGCTGGATCGTATGGAACGCGGCCAAGGTGAGTTGTCTGCGGTGCAGGAAGTACACCAAAGCTATGGCATCCCCGTTGTGTCCATCGCGTCGCTGCATGACCTGCTGGGTTTCCTACAAGGCCAAGCGGATTTAGTGCAGAATCTGCACGCGGTGCAAACCTATCGTGACCGTTACGGAGTGAAATGATGATCGATTCGAAATTGTTGATGAGTGCTGCGGCATTGTGTGCCGTGTTTTCCCTGAATGCTGAAGCCAAGCTCTACAAGTGGGTGGATAACAACGGTACGACCCACTATGGCGAGACGATTCCACCCGAGTACGCCAATAAAGAAGCGGTGAAGCTGGAAAAAGGCCGCATCGAGAAGCGCGAAGACAAGAACGCAGACAAAAAAGCCGCGCAAAAGGACCCCGCTGCCGAGAAAGCTCGCATCGAAGCAGAACGCCACGACAATGCATTGATCAACACCTACAGCTCGGAAAAAGAGATTGATCTGGCACGTGACCGCAACTTGCAACAAGTCGAAGCGCGTACAGGTAGTTTCACGACCCTACTGAAATCAGCCCAAGAGAATCAGGTCGCCTTGCAAAAAGAAGCTGAAGGGCTGACCAAACAGGGGCGCAAGATCCCTAAATCGCTTGATGAGGATCTGGAAGAAGCCAAGGCTCGTATCGCCAAACTGCAAGGTGATCTGGATAACAGCTTGAAAGAGAATGAAGCGGTGAAGGCGCGCTATGAAGCAGACAAAGTGCGCTACCGTGAGTTGAAGGGCATCGTCGCCCCCAAGAAATGATCAGACAGCTTCAAAACCACGGGTAGTTGCGTCGTAGCGTAGCAACTGCCCGTGTTCGATGTCGAAGTACCATCCATGTAGTGTCAGTGTCCCCGCCTCGATACGCTCGCGTATCCACGGAAACGTCTTCAGATTTTCCAACGATACTAGGATGGCGCGGAGCTCACACTCACGCTCCTGAACTTCTACCTGTGCATCCGGCATCTCGCTGATCACTTCAGCACGTGCGCTCTCGACCAGACTCATCCAGTCGTCGATGTAGGAACCTGGCGTTCCCACCCCACCCGTTTTAACAAGTGCATCGATGCCGCCACAATGCGCGTGACCCAAGACAACGATATGTTTGACGCCTAGGGTGCTGACACCGTACTCGATGGCGGCCGTCGTACCGTGGTGACCACTATGTCCCTCCAAAGGAGGGACCAAATTAGCTACGTTGCGAATGACGAAAAGATCACCAGGATCGCAATCAAAGACCAAGGCAGGATCGACACGCGAATCACAGCAGGCGACGACCAGCACTTGTGGCGTTTGTCCTTCCGTCACTAGTTGCTGGTAAAGGGTGTCGTGCTTCTCGAAATGCTGCTCACGAAAACGTTGGAAGCCCTGAATGAGTTGCTTGATGTCGATCATGCGGTCAGCAAACGTTGCGCCTCGCGATACTTGTCCGCCGTACGCTGCAACACCTCGGCAGGAACACGTGGTGCTGGTGCTTGTTTGTTCCAGCCAGAAGATTCCAACCAATCACGTACGAATTGTTTATCGAAGCTGGGCGGATTGCTACCGACCTTGTATTGATCTGCCGGCCAGAAGCGTGAGGAATCCGGCGTAAGCGCTTCGTCGATCAGATACAGCGTACCTGCCGCATCCGTGCCGAACTCGAACTTGGTATCGGCGATGATGATGCCGCGTGTCAGCGCGTAGTCTGCTGCCTGTGTGTAGAGAGCTAGCGTGGCGTTCTTCACTTTCTCTGCCATCTCTGCACCTAACAACTTCTTCGCCTCTTCGAACGAGATATTCTCATCGTGATCGCCAACGGCTGCTTTTGTAGAGGGCGTGAACAAAGGTTGTGGCAACTTCTGTGCTTCTTGCAGGCCGGCTGGTAATTGGATGCCGCACACTGCACCCGTCTTCTTGTAGTCCTTCCAACCGGAACCCACGAGATAGCCACGCACGATGGCTTCGATCGGCAGCGGCTTCAGCTTCTTGGTGACAAAGGCTCGACCGCGCACTTGTGCCTTATCCGCTTCGGTCTTCACGACGGATTCTGGGTCGATGCCGGACAGGTGATTAGGAATGACGCCGCCCAGTTTCTTGAACCAGAAATTGGATACCGCTGTCAGCACTTCGCCTTTGCCTGGGATGGGATCATCTAGGATCACATCAAAAGCGGAGAGGCGATCGGTCTGCACGATGAGCAGATGGTCGGCATCCACTTCGTACAGATCGCGCACTTTGCCGCGATGCAAGAACTTCAGGCTGGTCAGATTCGATTCGTGTAGTGCGGACATGGGTGACCTCGATTACAAAGCGGGCAAAGTGGTTGCAGCGATCTGCTCCGCTTGTTTCTTGCGGTAGTCAGTGAGTTTCTGTGCGAGTTGCTTATCGTTCAACGCCAACATGGAGACAGCGAACAATCCTGCGTTCGCCGCACCGGCCTCACCGATGGCAAAGGTGGCGACAGGAATACCTTTTGGCATCTGCACGATGGAGAGCAAGGAATCCATGCCCTTCAGATATTTGGAAGGGATAGGCACGCCCAACACTGGCAATGTCGTCTTACCTGCGATGACGCCTGCCAGATGCGCAGCACCGCCCGCGCCCGCGATGAAACATTGCACGCCTTGGCTGTGCATGTCTTTGATGTAGTCGAACAACAGGTCGGGAGAGCGATGTGCAGAGATCACGCGTGCGTCGAATGCTACGCCGAAGTCTTTCAACTGCTGACCCGCTTGCTGCATGGTCTCCCAGTCGTTGCTGCTACCCATGACGATGGAGACGAGTGGTTTTGACATCATTTCATCCTTCCAAAATCTAGACGTAAAAACGCCCCCGCGAACGGGGGCGTCGATTTGGCATTACGCGCCTTTGTGATAACCAACGACGCGCTCAACCTCGTTCTTGGAACCGAGGATGACAGGCACGCGCTGATGCAGACCACTTGGCTTCACTTCCATGATGCGCTCGCGACCAGTGGAGCTGACACCACCCGCTTGCTCAACGATGAAAGACATCGGATTCGCTTCGTACAACAAGCGCAATTTACCTGCTTTGCCGACTTCTTTCGTATCGAACGGATACATGAAGATGCCGCCGCGAGTCAGGATGCGGTGTACTTCAGCAACCATGGATGCGACCCAACGCATGTTGAAGTTCTTCTCGCGTCCGCCCTCTTTACCCTTCATACACTCGTCGATGTATTTTTTAACTGGCGCTTCCCAATAACGTTGATTCGACATGTTGATCGCGAATTCAGCGGTATCGACAGGGATCTGCATGTTCGGGTGGGTCAGGAAGAAATCGCCAACGTCACGATCCAATGTGAAGCCGTTAACGCCGTGGCCTGTTGTCAGCACCATCATGGTGTTAGGACCGTACAGTGCATAACCCGCGCAAACTTGTTTAGTCCCTGGCTGCAAGAAGTCCTCAGCCTTAGGATTTGTCACGCCTTCTGGGCAACGCAAGATAGAGAAGATCGTACCGACGGAGATGTTCACGTCGATGTTGGAAGAACCATCCAATGGGTCGAATGTGATCAGGTATTTGCCACGTGGGTATTGCTTAGGGATCTCATACACGTCGTCCATCTCTTCAGATGCCATACCTGCCAAGTGACCGCTCCACTCGTTGGCTTTGATGAACACTTCGTTAGTGATGATGTCGAGCTTCTTTTGTGTCTCGCCTTGTACGTTCTCGCTACCTGCAGAACCCAGCACGCCGATGAGCGCACCCTTGTTTACGTCATGCGCGATCTGCTTACATGCAGAGACGACATCGCTCAACAGACCAGTGAAATCACCACTGGCGTTCGGGATATGACGTTGTTCTTCGATGATGAATTGGATCAAGCTCTTGCTCATGCTGGTTTCTCCTCGTTGGTTTTCTAAATTTTGAACCCTGATTTTACTGCTTTTCCCGCTTACTCTCTATGGCTATATGCCTATTTGGTCAATGAAAAGCTGCCCTTCATATCTTTTACTTTGTCAAAGATATGAAAAGCTCGGGTAGCTTTTCGGGTAATTGCGCCACATTGTCCACGATGGTGTATTGCTTACCGAAAATGTTCGACACGTATTCGTCGGCCTTGGAATCTAGATTGATACAGTAGGTATAGATGCCTTCCCGATCCAATTCTTTCACTGCCTGCCTAGCATCCTGTATCAATAACTGTGGGTCGTGCACGTCGATATCCGCCGGTTCTCCGTCGGTCAAGATCAGCATCAGCTTCTTGTCCGCTTGTTGCGCTTTCAGATAGTGGCCTGCATGACGCATCGCCGCTCCCATACGGGTGGAATATCCCGCTTGCATCTCTGCCAGACGCGACTTCACCTCGTCGCCCCATGGTTCTTTGAATCCCTTGAGATGGTAGTAACGCACATCATGCCGGGTATTGGAATGGAAGCCGCTGATCGCGAAAGAATCGCCGACCTGCTGTACCGACCAAGCCAGTAACGATACCGCCTCTTGACTGAGTTCGAGGATGGTCTGGCTGCTACCGGCCGCTTTTTCGCTCAACGATTGAGATAGATCAAGTAGCAAGGTGACGGCGAAACTGCGGCCATCGGTGCGATGAGACATATTGATGCGCGGGTCGGGTGAAGCTCCGCTTTTGTAGTCGATCAGAGAGCGGATGGCCACGTCCAAATCAAGCTCTGAACCTTCTTCCTGATAACGGATGCGCACCTTGTCCTGCGGCTTGAGCATCTCCAGCAATGCTTTCAGACGTTTGGTCAACTTGGCATGTTTGACCAACAAACTGTCGATCACAGCCGGGTTGCCACGTGGATGCAACACCTCATAAACACTTACCCAGTCCGGGCGATAGTTTTGTGCGTTGTAATCCCACTCGTCATAGTGACGGGGCGGCAGACCGCTCAACTCTCGTTCCGGGTTCCGGCGCTTGTCGAGATGTTCGAACATCTCGTCTTCGTCGCTCTCTTCGATATAGATCCACAGATGCCGGTTATCGTCGCGGTAGTCCACTTCGGTATTGTCAAAATACATCTTGGCCGACAAATCACGTTGACCGCGTGTCCGCGCGATGAACGTCAATGCGACGGATGACATTGCCGCACTGGTCGACTCACCAGTCGCCATCAGTTCATGGAATCGCTTTACGGCTTCCCTGACATGTTCGTTCTGGTAGGTGTAGTTCGGATCGAGGATGGCACGCGATACCATGGCCAACCTGAGCCTAAATACCGAGATGCCTTGCTCTTCAAGCTGCAGGTCTTCTTCTTTGGGAATCGGATGCAGCGCAAGGAACAGTCTGCGCAAGCCTGGATACTTCTGACAGGCCAAATAATCCACGCGGGAGTCTTCGAATATTTCAACGCTGGCGCGCTGAAAAGGGCTCCAGTTATCCACGATCATCTGTTGCGACCAACGACGATGCGCCGACATATGCGCAAGTGCTGCGCGATAGCGGTCAATGCCTGACGCACCGCCGATGTCGTCATAAACATCGGGCAGACGGATGCCGTCATCGGTGTAGTAGGGCATCGGCTTGCGCAAATCGTCGAAAGCGACCGAATACGGAATGAGATAGTCGCTATCGTTCCATAACGCGCGGATATAGGTATCCAGCTTGCGCTCGTTATCCACGAGCAATGTGCCATGCCGCTCGCGCTGCATCACCGCGATAGCATCTGCGGATTCCAGCCTGAAATATTCTTCCTGCCGTTCCGGATGATGGTTGTAGTACTTGATACCGTATTCGACCCAGTTTTGGAATCCCTGTAGTGATAGAACTCCCAGCAACTGGGGCGCCTGCTTGAGCAATTCCGGCAAGCCGGGACTGGCAAAGGTCGTATGGTGTCCATGGATAGAACCCGAGGTACGATCCATCATGTCGCGGACCACCTCGATATACCGTTTGAACATCTTGTCGTTGTTCAAACGACGCGCGACAGCACCGCTGGTTTGCAGAAACGGTACGATCGCTTTGAAGTTTGTATGCGTGGACATGTACTCGGAGAACTCTCGCAGCTTGACCAGCGCATGCTCCCCGACACTGCTGGCCACGCTTGGCGCTTCTTCCAGATAGACCAGCAACGGTTCCGCACCACGTCCCATCTTGCCGATGATGCGCGCATTCTCGATATACGTCTCCAAGCCCGCTTTTGACAGTAGCGTCTTGGCTTCCTTCAGACACTCATCAAAGACAACATTCACTTGAGAGAATCGGCAGCCGAGTTTCTCCCAGTACATTGCTGTCTCTTCGGTTCTTTCAGTCACGGCTTCCGTCATCACTCAGACCTTTGCTTATGCACCCGATTGATCACGCGAACGATGCATCAATCGCATGATCGAGCGTATCGCGGATATCTGCGTCGTCGGTGATCGGCCGTACCATCGCCATGCGGCATGCGGCTTTGGCATCGACACCGTTTTTGATCAGCGTCGCCGCGTAGACCAGCAATCGTGTCGAGATACCTTCATCCAGTCCGTGCCCTTTTAGGTTGCGGGCGGCTTGGCCGATCTGCACCAACTTGCTACAGATCGCCACGTCAAGTCCGGTTTCCTTGGACAGAATATCTGCTTCTAATCCCGCAGTCGGGTAGTCGAACTCGAAACCGGTGAAGCGTTGCTTGGTCGATTGCTTCAAGTCTTTCATCAGGCTTTGGTAGCCTGGGTTGTAGGAGATCACCAACTGAAAATCGGGATGCGCTTCGATCAGCTCGCCCTTCTTATCCAATGGCAAAGTACGACGGTGGTCGGTCAGTGGGTGAATGACCACGGTGGTATCCTGACGCGCCTCGACGATCTCATCGAGGTAACAGATCGCACCGATACGCGCTGCTGTGGTGAGCGGGCCATCCAGCCAGCGTGTGCCGTTAGCATCCAGCAAGTAGCGCCCAACGAGGTCGCTTGCCGTCATGTCTTCGTTACATGCCACGGTGATGAGCGGCTTGTTCAGTTTCCACGCCATGTATTCGACGAAGCGCGATTTACCACAACCCGTCGGGCCTTTCACCATCACGGGCAAACGCGCCGCGTAAGCGGCTTCATACAGCGTCACTTCATCGCCTTGCGCTTGGTAAAACGGTTCTTTACTGACGGTATATTGGTTCTTGTTTGTCATTTTTTGACTCCTGTCCCGCGTGTGACCTCACACGCAAAACGGTATTAAATCTTGGAAAAAAACGCCCCCATCGTGTGGGGGCGCATTTTTTGTTGCCTCGATACAGCCGAACAACGCTTACTTGTGTACGCCCAGCTTTTCGCGCCAACCCGCAAACAGCTTGTCGCTGTCTTTCGGGAAGGACTCGAATGCGCGTGCAAACTCTTTGTGCGTCTTCGCGTATTCGATCGGATCAGCACCGGTCTTCCAGCACTCGTAAGACTGACCCAGCGAGATACCACCGGCTGCCGGACTGTCGATATGGCCGAAAGCACCGCCGCCGCAGGTGTTGATCACATTGCCGTGACCCAAATTCTGGAAGAAGCCTGGCAGACGCAGCGCGTTCATACCGCCGGAGATGATCGGGGTTGTTGCCTTCATGCCGTACCACTTCTGGTAGAAGTAAGGTCCTTGGCACTCATCGCGCTCTAGCATGTATGCCAGTACGGTTTCCTTGCCGTGGCCTTCCATCTTGCCGTAGCCCATAGTACCGGTATGCATACCGGACGCGCCCATCAAACGCACCAGTTTCATGTAGCACAATGGATCCATACCCATTGGTGACTTGTAGGAAGTGACGGCACCGTGGCCTGCGCGGTGGAAGTGCAAGAATGTGTCTGGGAACTCGCGGCGGGCAGTGGTCACACCTGCTGGGCCAGTCACGAATCCGTCAACGAGGAAGGCCACATGGCTAGCAGAGTTGTATTTAGCGAACGTATTGAGAACGAAGTCACCGCGATGGATCATTTCTTTGTAGTAATCGGCGGTGATGTTGGCCGAGAACAGTTTTGCTTGACCGGTTGCCTGTTGAGCACGATCCATGGCTTCTGCCACTTTCGGCATAACCACTTCCATCGGGCAGAACGGTTGGTTAGCTTGTGGCTCGTCATTCTTGATGAAATCGCCACCCAACCAGAAGTCGTAGCACGCCTTGGCAAATGGCTCAGGACGCAGACCCAACTTAGGCTTGATGATGGTGCCGGCGATGTAACCGCCGTCAGTTTCTGAGCGACCCAGCACCTTCCACAGGTTGGTGATATTTGCGGACGGGCCGTCAAACTTCCTGACCATCATTTCTGGTACCAAGAAGTCCAGCATACGCAAACCTTGATGGTCGCCCATGCCTTGGTTGTTACCCAAGATCAAAGACCACATGTGCGAAATGTTGTAGGTGCCGTCAGTCAGATTTGGGTCAAACAATTCCACCGGATAAGCGACCTTGAACAAGCCGCCGCCCTTGACTGGATCATCACCAAAGGCAGTCTCGTCAACTTCGTACACCAGTGCATCTACACCACGAGTGAAGTCGTCAGTGGTGGATACTTCAACGTTGGTACCAGTAGAAGATTCAGCTGCAACGTGAGCAGCGACTTCCAAGAAACCGTGGCCTTTGGCCGGAATAAGCTTGTACGCAACCAGCAAGTGCTTGCCGCCAGCGATCAAATCCGCTTCTTTCAGATTCAGATTTGCATAACGATTTGATTGATCCATTAGTTTTCTCCTCTTGTCGTTGAAATGTTCTTGCTACGGTTTGAACTTTACGGCCTTGCTACTATAAATAACAGTCAAATGTTTTTATCAGAACCATAAGCAGGTCTTATGGTTTAAAATCTTGCCATCATGCTGCCATTGAGTTTGCGACAACTTCAGGTCTTCGAGAGCGTAGCGCGCCATTTGAACCATTCGCGCGCCGCTGATGAGTTGTTCCTTTCGCAGCCAGCAGTATCTATGCAGATCAAGCAGGCTGAACAGACTATCGGAATGCCCTTGTTCGAGCAAGTAGGCAAGAAGCTTTTTCTAACTGAAGCAGGACGCGAGATGCTGCACTACTCACGCTCCGTCGTCCTGCTGATGCAGGAGATGGAAACGGTGTTCGACGAGATGAAGGGTTTGGAACATGGTCATCTCAACATCGCGGTAGTGAGTACGGCTAACTATTTCATGCCGCAACTATTGGCCAAATTCATCCAAGCCCATCCCAAGATCAAGGTGAGTCTTTCGGTTGCCAACCGTGATGCGGTACTCACACAACTCGCCGAGAACATCGCTGATCTCGCCATCATGGGTCAACCCCCCGAGGGGACGGATATGGTCGCCGACCCATTCTTAGAGAATCCGTTGGTGGTGATCGCGTCTCCCTCTCATCCATTGGCGATCGTTAAAGATATCCAGCCGCGTCAATTGGTCAATGAGACCTTTTTGTTGCGAGAGCAAGGCTCGGGCACGCGCGGCGTGGTCGAACGATTCTTTACAAGTCATCGACTACCCTTGCCCGCTCATATGTCGATGGATACGAACGAGGCCATCAAGCAATCCGTCCAAGCCGGGATGGGTATCGGCATCATCTCCAGCCACGGTATTGAAATGGAGTTAGAGACCAAGCGATTGGTCGTGCTCGATGTAGCCCACTTCCCCATCGTGCGCCACTGGTACATCGTCCATCGTAAAGACAAACGCGCGTCAGTTGCAGCACAAGAGTTTGCTCGTTTCCTATCTGTAGAATCTCAGAATAGGGCGAACAGCCTTGCCGCAGACGCTTCTAAGAAGCCCAATATTGAGGCAAAAGTGGCTAAATGATTGTCCAAACGGAGTCAGACCTGTACAGTTAGGCACTCAAGCGACTTGGGCTAGAAACAAAATGAGTAAAGAGATCCTAGATTTTCTAAAAAAGAACGGCGAAAGACTCGATTCTGAGATTGCCGAAGCGATGGGCATCTCCCTCGCTAACGCACGCACGCAACTGGCAGAACTCGCAGCCAAAGGTGAGATCATGGCTTGCCACTCCACCCGCTTCGACGCCAAAGGCAAAAAGATCGAGGGCATCAAATGCCGTTTGGCTGGATTCATCCCGCCTGCAGCACCCGGCCGCAAATCCAAATCACAGTTGAAGTTGTCGTAACTGTTGCCGCAACGGTCTCGCCCTAACTACCTAGCAGGATATCCGCCCGCACTGACGACTCAGGTGCGACACGCCATCGAGCAAGACACCTTCGGCTCGCTCCTCAAAACAAGGTATCCGCTCGCTCACGAAGTACGCACCGACAAGTCTTTATACGACTTCGTATCGGCCCTAAAGAATCAACACCTGCGCAATACAGCTCCATTGAGTCGCATCGAATTCGATAGCAGATTGCAAACGCTACGCAACGCGCTGGGGACACACACCACTATCTCGCGTGTGCAGGGTAGCAAACTGAAATCAAAGCGCGAGATACGAATCGCCTCGATGTTCAAAGAGATGCCAGAAGAGTTCTTGCGGATGATCGTCGTGCATGAGCTGGCACATCTAAAAGAGCGCGAACACAACAAAGCCTTCTATCAGTTGTGTCGACATATGGAACCGGAATATGCGCAACTCGAATTCGAGCTACGCGCTTATCTGACTTATTTGGACAAGGGAGGCGCGCCACTATGGGCACCCTCCAATGGAATCAATCTTCCAGTGATCTGACCTTCACTGTCTTACCTTTTACCTTACCTGCGGATAAGCGCTTCACTGCCTCACGCGCGATGCTGCGCACCACCGCTACGTAGGTAGACATATCGGTCACGGTGATCTTCCCGACCTGCTCGCGCGTGAACCCTGCTTCACCTGTGAGCGCACCCAATACATCACCGGGGCGTATCTTCTCTTTGCGTCCGCCTAAGATCTGCAAGGTCACCATAGGAGGAACCAAGCGCGCATCGTTAGTGGTCTTCAGTTCATCCACCAGATGCCACTCCGGTTCGCTACCCATCATCTTGGCGATGCAATCCACGCGATACATATCGGCTGGGGTGCAGATACTGAAGGCCCACCCGTCTTCGTCGGCACGACCTGTACGGCCGATACGATGGATGTGAATCTCGGGATCGGGCGTGACATCCACGTTGATGACGGCTTCAAGTTGTGCGATGTCCAAGCCACGCGCCGCCACATCGGTCGCGACCAATACGGAACAACTGCGGTTGGCGAACTGAATGAGCACTTGATCACGCTCGCGTTGCTCTAGGTCACCATTCAAGGTCAGCGCCTTGATACCGTGAGATTGCAACACGTCCAGTAAGTCACGGCATTGTTGTTTCGTATTACAAAAAGCCAATGTGCTGACAGGGCGGAAATGTTTGAGCAAAGTCGCCACCGTTTGCAGGCGCTCACCTTCGCTCACTTCATAGAAACGTTGGCGAATCTTGCTGGCTTCGTGTTTCTCTTCCAGCGTGATCTGCTGCGGCTCACGCATGAACTTCTTCGCCAACCCTGCGATTCCTTCAGGATAAGTAGCCGAGAACAACATGGTCTGGCGTTGCGCTGGGCAGTGTTTGATGACGAAGGCGATGTCATCGTAGAAACCCATGTCCAACATACGGTCGGCCTCATCCAGCACCAAGGTGTCGAGCGCTTCCAGATTCAAGCTGCCACGCTCCAGATGGTCCATGATGCGCCCCGGCGTACCGACGACGATGTGCGCGCCATGTTCCAGACTCTCGCGTTGCGGGCGCATGGTGGCACCACCGCACAACGACAATATCTTGATGTTGTCAGCGAAGCGCGCGAGTCGACGTAACTCTTGTGTGACTTGGTCAGCTAGTTCACGCGTAGGGCACAACACCATAGCCTGCACTGCAAAGCGGCGCGGATTCAACTTGGTGAGTAGCGGCAAGGAAAACGCCGCTGTCTTGCCACTTCCTGTCTTGGCTTGCGCGATAAGGTCTTTGCCGGCAAGCGTGATAGGCAGACTCGCCGCTTGGATGGGCGTCATCGTGCGATATTCGAGCTGGTCCAAAATGGCCAACATCGCTGGCGACAGCGGCAATTCCTTGAATGAGCGGCCAGCTTCTGATGTGGGGGTAGGGGGTGTATTTTTTGTCATACGCGATTATCCCTGTCTATGGCGCTACTTGCCCGAGATTTTTCGCCAGTGAACCGCCCTGATATAGTGTCACCTCATTTACGACTCGGCACACTACGATGAAAAAGACCGTTCCCGACAATGCTCGATTAGATCGCGTCGTTGCTGAAGCGCGTCAACAACGTGAGACGCGTGAAGCAGGGTACCGTGAGCGAGCGTTGAAGTTGTATCCCCATATCTGCGGCCGTTGCGGACGCGAGTTCTCCGGTGTTCGTTTACGCGAATTGACCGTCCATCATAAGGATCACAACCACGACAACAATCCGCCGGACGGCAGCAATTGGGAGTTGTTATGCCTGTACTGCCATGACAACGAACACGCACGTGTGCTGGATGAATCCTCTCGGGATAGGGCAGCTGGAAAACATGCTCACGCCACACACAATCCTTTTGCCGATTTGAAATCGTTGCTAAAGAAGCAAGGCGATTGAAGCCATATCTGATGCTGAGCTCATAAATAAAAAGCGACCCGAAGGTCGCTTTTTATTTGTTACGTATTTCTTTACTTACTTAACGATCGCGTTCAATTCGCCTTTAGCGTAGCGGTTAGCCATCGCTTCCAACGAGATCGGCTTGATCTTGCCAGCTTGACCAGCTGCGCCGAAAGCTTCGTAGCGCAATACGCAGATCTGCTTCATTGCCTTGGTGGTTTCAGCCAAGAACTTACGTGGATCGAAGTCCTTTGGATTTTGCGCCAAGTAGCGTCGTGTCGCGCCAGTGGAAGCCATACGCAAGTCGGTGTCGATGTTCACTTTACGTACGCCATGCTTGATGCCTTCAACGATCTCTTCGACTGGAACGCCGTAAGTCTGAGGCATTTGGCCGCCGAATTCGTTGATGATCTTCAGCCACTCTTGAGGAACGGAAGACGAACCGTGCATCACGAGGTGGGTGTTAGGGATACGTGCGTGGATCTCTTTGATGCGGCTGATCGCCAAGGTGTCGCCTGTGGGCGGCTTGGTGAACTTGTACGCGCCGTGGGAAGTACCGATCGCGATCGCCAAAGCATCGACTTGTGTCAGCTTGACGAACTCAGCTGCTTCGTTAGGATCGGTCAATAGTTGGTCGTGGCTCAATACGCCCTCCGCGCCGTGGCCGTCTTCCTTTTCACCGTGACCGGATTCCAAAGAACCCAAGCAACCTAATTCGCCTTCAACGGAAACGCCGACTGCGTGTGACATGTTCACGACGCTACGGGACACGTTGACGTTGTATTCGAATGAAGAAGGTGTCTTGCCGTCTGTCATCAAAGAACCGTCCATCATCACGCTGGAGAAACCAGAGCGGATCGCATTGATACATACGCCTTCGGATGCGCCGTGGTCTTGGTGCATAACAACGGGGATATGTGGATACATCTCGACAGCTGCTTCGATGAGGTGACGCAAGAACGGCTCACCAGCGTACTTACGTGCGCCAGCAGAACCTTGCATGATCACCGGGCTGTTAGTTTGATCAGCCGCTTCCATGATCGCTTTGACTTGTTCCAAGTTGTTCACGTTGAAAGCTGGCAAGCCATAGCTATGCTCAGCAGCGTGATCGAGAAGTTGACGTAGGGATACGAGTGCCATATTTCCTCCTGATTAAAATAAATTACGAATCGTTTCGGTGATGCAGTTTAGTTTCTATCTCTGTCCCGCTCAACCACTTAGGCTTTACGGTGATCGCCCACGCGCACGATCTTCATGGTGTTGGTATGCCCCGCCTTACCTACCGCTTCGCCCACCGTGATCACGATGATGTCGCCATCTTGCACCCAACCCTTATCCACCAATGTCTGCTCAGCATTGAGCATCTCTTGGGATTGGTCTTTGGCTGTGGAATGGAACACCACAGGATGCACGCCACTGAACAAGGTGACCTTGGTCAAAGTCTCTTGCACGGGCGTCAATGCGAAGATTGGCACTCCCGAACTCATACGAGACATCCACAACGGCGTGGAGCCCGATTGAGTCAACGCCACGATGGCTTTCACTTTAAAGTGAGAGGCTGCGTACAACGCCGACATCGCGATAGACTGATCGACACGGTTGAACTTCTGCGAAATGGTGCGACGATCCACTGAATGATGTTCAGCCTCACGTTCTGCGCTGAGGCAGATACGTGCCATGGCTTCGATGGTTTCGACTGGGTAGTCGCCCACCGCAGTCTCTGCTGACAACATCACAGCGTCTGTACCATCCAACACGGCGTTCGCCACGTCAGACACTTCAGCACGAGTTGGGATAGGCGCGGTGATCATGGACTCCATCATCTGAGTCGCTGTGATGGCGAGCTTGTTGCGCTCACGTGCCATCTTGATCATCTTCTTCTGCAGTCCTGGAACCGCAGCATCGCCGACTTCCACGCTCAGATCGCCACGTGCCACCATGATGGCGTCGGACGCATCAATGATCTCAGCCAAGACTGGAATCGCTTCTGCACGTTCGATCTTGGCCAATAGCAACGCTTTACCATCCGCCGCATGCATCAACGCACGAGCCAGCTTCATGTCATCCGCGCAACGAGGGAAAGACACAGCTAGATAGTCCGCCTTGATCATTGCAGCCGTCTTGATGTCTTCCTTGTCTTTGTCAGTCAGCGCGGGCGCAGTCAATCCACCGCCCTTACGATTGATACCTTTGTTGTTGGACAACACACCGCCGCGTACAACGACGCAATGCACTTCCGGGCCCTTGACGCCTGTGACATGGAATTCCAACAAGCCGTCGTTCAACAACAACACGGTGCCGACTTCCACATCATTTGGCAGCTCTTTGTAATCCAAACCCACGCGTTCTTGGTTGCCCAAGCCATCCAACGATGCATCTAGGATGAAAGCGTCGCCCTTGTTCAACACGATCTTGTCGTTCTGGAACTTGCGCACACGAATCTTAGGTCCTTGCAAGTCAGCCAAGATACCCACGGTACGGCCAACTGCTGCCGCTGCCGCACGCACGGTATCCGCACGCTTCATGTGATCTTGAGCCGTACCATGTGAGAAATTCATCCGCACCAGATCGACTCCGGCGCGGATCATTGCCTCAAGTACTTTTTGATCGCTGGAAGCAGGGCCCAGCGTTGCAACTATTTTTGTTCTACGCAGCATGTGATTCCTAGTTGATTAAGACTTAGCGCGTTCTTCCAGAATCGCCACAGCTGGCAATGTCTTGCCTTCGAGGAACTCTAGGAATGCGCCGCCTGCGGTGGAGATGTAGGACACCTTGTCGTAGATGTCGTACTTCTGGATCGCAGCGATGGTGTCACCGCCACCAGCCAAGGTGAATGCCTTGGTATTGGCGATCGCCATTGCAATTGTTTTTGTACCTTCGCCGAATTGGTCGAACTCGAACACGCCGACTGGACCGTTCCAAACCACGGTGCCTGCCTTCATGATGATGTCAGCCAGTTCTTGCGCAGACTTAGGACCGATGTCAAAGATCATGTCATCGTCAGCCACTTCGCCCACATTCTTCAGGACGGCTGGTTCATTGGCATCGAATTTCTTACCGCACACCACATCCACCGCGACGGGGATGGTTGCACCACGTGCCTTCATCTTGGTCATCAGCGCTTGAGCGGTTGGAACCAGGTCGTCTTCGCACAAAGACTTGCCTACATTGCCACCATTCGCCTTGATGAACGTGTTGGCGATACCGCCGCCAACCACCAGTTGCTCGCACTTCTCGGACAAAGACTCCAGCACGGTCAACTTGGTCGACACTTTGGAGCCGCCAACGATCGCAACCATAGGACGTGCTGGGCTCAACAACGCCTTAGTCAGCGCTTCCAACTCTTCGGTCAACAAGATACCTGCGGCAGCAACCGGCGCGAACTTCGCCACACCGTGGGTAGAGGCTTCAGCACGGTGAGCAGTACCGAATGCATCCATCACGAATACGTCGCACAGTGCAGCGTATTTCTTGGACAGTTCATCGTTGCTCTTTTTCTCGCCCTTGTTGAAGCGGCAGTTCTCCAACAATACCAATTCGCCTTCAGCAACTTGGAAACCACCATCTACCCAATCTTTGATCAGACGTACTGGCTTACCCAACTTGTTGGCGATCGTATCAGCGACTGGCTTGAGAGAATTCTCTTCAGAGTAGACACCTTCTTCTGGACGACCCAAGTGGGAAGTCACCATCACTTTTGCGCCAGCCTTCAGCGCGGCGTTGATAGTCGCCATGGAAGCGGTGATACGTGCATCGGAAGTTACTTTGCCGTCTTTGACGGGCACATTCAGATCGGAGCGGATGAGGACGCGCTTCCCCTTCAACGCCAGATCGGTCATTTTGATAACAGACATGATTTTTCCTTTGGACTAAGTGAAAAGGGCTGGCATTGCCAGCCCTGAACGAGGCGAATTACTTAGCGACGTGACGAACCAAACGCATCAAGTTGCAGGTATAGCCATACTCATTGTCATACCAAGCGACCACTTTGACGAAGGTCGGATCCAGCGCGATGCCAGCTTCTGCATCGAACACGGATGGTTGTGGGCAGCCACGGAAGTCAGTGGAAACCACTTTCTCGTCGGTGAAGCCCAACACACCTTTCAGTGGGCCGTTCTCAGAAGCTGCCTTCATCGCTGCAACGATCTCAGCGTAAGTCGCAGGCTTGTTCAACTCGACAGTCAGATCAACCACAGACACGTCAGAAGTCGGTACGCGGAATGCCATACCTGTCAGCTTCTTGTTCAGTTCTGGGATCACCACGCCAACGGCCTTAGCTGCGCCAGTGGAAGAAGGAATGATGTTTTCCAAGATACCGCGACCACCGCGCCAATCTTTGTTGGATGGGCCGTCAACTGTCTTCTGTGTCGCTGTTGCAGCGTGCACAGTCGTCATCAGACCACGCTTGATGCCGAAGGTGTCGTTCAACACCTTAGCGACTGGTGCCAAGCCGTTAGTTGTGCAAGATGCTGCGGAAACGATGTTCTCGCCTTTGTATGTGTCGTGGTTCACGCCGTACACGAACATCGGTGTGTCATCTTTGGAAGGAGCGGACTGAACGACCTTCTTGGCACCTGCATTGATGTGCGCTTGGCAAGTGTCTTTAGTCAGGAAGAAGCCGGTACATTCGATAACGATGTCTGCGCCTACTTCGTTCCACTTCAGATTTGCTGGGTCGCGCTCTGCTGTCAGGCGGATCTTCTTACCGTTCACAACCAGATTGTTGCCATCCACCTTCACGTCGCCATTGAAACGGCCGTGAACGGAGTCGTACTTCAGCATGTATGCCAAGTAGTCAGGCTCGAGCAAGTCGTTGATCGCAACGACTTCGATCTCTGGGAAATCTTTAGCTGCTGCACGGAACACCATACGACCGATACGACCAAAACCATTGATACCAACTTTAATAGCCATTGTCTTCTCTCCCTTATGTAATTAAAAAATCTGTGTCGTCTTACAGCACGCTCTTTACAGTTTTCACGACGTTCTCCACCGTGAAGCCGAAATGCTTGAACAACTCTGGCGCTGGAGCGGATTCACCGAAGCAATCCATACCGATGACTGCGCCGTCCAAACCAACGTATTTGTACCAACCGCTGGTCACGCCTGCTTCGACTGAAACGCGCTTCACACCCTTGGTCAGGACGCTGTCTTTGTACGCTTGATCTTGTGCATCGAACGCATTGGTGCAAGGCATGGATACCACGCGCACGTTCACGCCTTCTGCTGCCAAGGTAGCTTGAGCCTTCATCGCCAAATCTACTTCAGAACCAGTCGCGATGATGATCGCTTGAGCTTTGCCACCCGCTGCTTCGGACAGAACGTAACCACCTTTACGGATGTTGGCGATCTGTGCTGCATCACGTTTTTGGAATTGCAGGTTCTGACGGCTGAAGATCAAGCTGGAAGGACCATCTTTGCGCTCTACCGCTGCGACCCAAGACACAGCAGATTCAACTGTGTCGCAAGGGCGCCATGTTTCCATGTTAGGGATGTAACGCAGTGTCGCAGTTTGCTCGACTGGCTGGTGAGTCGGGCCATCTTCGCCCAGACCGATAGAGTCGTGGGTGAACACGTAGATCACGCGCTGTTTCATCAGAGCCGACATGCGCAACGCATTACGTGCGTATTCGGAGAACATCAGGAAGGTGCCGCCGAATGGCAACAAGCCACCGTGCAATGCCATACCGTTCATGATGTGAGACATACCAAACTCACGTACGCCGTAGCTGATGTAGTTACCTGTGGACTTACCGGACACGTGCTTGGCACCTACCCAGTTGGTCAGGTTGGAACCAGTCAAGTCAGCGGAACCGCCCAAGAACTCCGGCAGTGCTGGTTGCAATGCATTGATCGCATTTTGCGATGCTTTGCGAGTCGCGATGGTCTCTCCCTTGGCATTGATGTCAGCGATCGCCTTAGTGGCGTGTTCAGCCCAATTCGATGGCAGATCACCCTTCATGCGACGCTCGAACTCTGCAGCCTCTTTCGGGAATGTCGCGCGGTAAGCGGCGAACTTCTTGTTCCAATCGCCTTCCAGTGTTGCGCCCTTTGCCTTCGCGTCCCAAGCTTCGTAAACGTGCTTTGGGATCTCGAATGGTGGGTAGTTCCAGCCGATGTGCGCACGAGTTGCGGCGACTTCTGCATCGCCCAAAGCTGCGCCGTGAACGTCGTGGCTGTCTTGCTTGTTTGGGGAACCTGCACCGATGATCGTCTTGCAGCAGATCAAAGATGGCTTATCTGTCACTGCCTTGGCAGCTTGTACAGCCGCCTCGATAGCTGCTTGGTCATGGCCTTGTACATTGGCGATGACGTGCCAGCCGTACGCTTCGAAACGTTTCGCAGTGTCATCAGTGAACCAACCTGGTGTGTGGCCGTCGATGGAGATCTGATTGTCATCCCAGAATGCGATCAGCTTGCCCAGACCCCATGTGCCTGCCAATGCGCAAGCTTCGTGGGAGATACCTTCCATCATGCAACCGTCACCCATGAACACATAGGTGTGGTGGTTGACGATCTCGTGACCTGGCTTGTTGAACTCAGCGGCCAACAGCTTTTCTGCCATCGCGAAACCAACCGCGTTGGTGATACCTTGACCCAATGGGCCAGTCGTTGTCTCAACGCCAACGGTGTAACCGAACTCTGGGTGGCCTGGTGTCTTGGAGTGCATCTGACGGAAGCGCTTCAGCTCATCCATCGGCAAGTCGTAACCTGTGAGGTGCAGCAAGGAGTAGATCAGCATCGAGCCGTGGCCGTTCGATTGCACGAAGCGGTCGCGATCAGCCCATTTTGGATTCGCTGGGTTGTGACGCATGTGACCACGCCACACCACATCGGCGATCTCTGCCATGCCCATCGGCGCGCCCGGGTGACCGGAATTTGCTTTTTGAACCGCGTCCACTGCCAGCATGCGAATCGCGCCGGTGATGTCGTTAAATTTGGGTGGGTTTACGTTGCGCGCTGCTGACATTTCCAATCTCCTCCGAAAGAAACTTACTGAATTGAGCACAGGTTTTTTGCATTTAAGGCTAGCGATTATGCCTCAACGGCGGGGGTTAGAGCAACCCGAGCATACCCCTAGGCTTTAGTATGGAACCTTACAATTTTTCTTCACCCGCCCTTTTTGGAGGCTTTATCCCCAGTTGTTTGAGCTTGCGATACAGGTGCGTACGCTCGATCCCGATCTTGTCAGCGACCTCGGCGATGTTCCCAGCAGCGTGGTTGATATGATGGGTCAAGTACAAAAAATCGAAGCGTTCCCGCGCTTCCCTGAAAGGCACCTCAAAGTCTAGCTCCAGCTTCAGTCCACCGTTCTCAATGGTGGACTCTGGTGGCGGTGTCGATTGGCCGAGGGGCGTCATAGCAGCCTGTTGCAACACGTGAGCGACCGTCGCCAATAGTTTTTTGAGCGCGATGGGTTTTTCCAAGAAATCCACCGCGCCGATGCGCGTCGCTTCAAGGGCGGTCTCGATGGTGCCATGCCCAGACATCATGATGACCGGCATGGTGAGTTTGCCTTGTTCACCCCACTCCTTGAGCAGCGTCAATCCGTCCGTATCTGGCATCCAAATGTCGAGTAGCACGATGTCTGGGGAATGCTGTTCAAGCAAAGTGCGCGCCTGGGCCGCGTTCTCGGCAAGGTAGATACCGTAGCCCTCGTCGAACAGGATCTCCGATAACAACTCACGGATCCCCACTTCGTCATCCACCACCAATATGTTCTTCGTCGTCATCACGCCACCTCGATTTTTTCATCCAACACGGGAAGCACGATGCTTACACGCGCGCCTCCTTGCTGTTGGTTGTCTATGTGAATCTTACCGCCGTGCTCTTCCACGATCTTTTTAACGATGGGTAGCCCCAAGCCTGTGCCTCGAGGCTTGGTCGTCATATAGGGCTCGAAGGCCTTGGCCAACAAGTGTTCTGGGAATCCACTACCGTTATCGGCGATCGTCAGACTGAGCCATCCTTCTTGTGTATTCGCCGTAGCCAAAACGATTTGCCGCTGTTGCGTTTGCTGCAAAGCGTCATGTGCGTTCTGCAATAGGTTGTGCACGACTTGCCGTAAGCGCGTTGCATCCCCATTCAGCACGGTATGGTCCGCGTCCAGTTTCAATGCGATAGGGCTGCTGCTTGCTTCATACAGTCCCATCACCTCATTGATGAGTTGATGGACATCCAACTTGACCAGTTTAGGTGCGGGCGCGCGGGCATAATCGGCGAAATCGGTCACCATGTTCTTCATGGCGGCGACTTGGCTGACGATGGTCTGCGTCGCACGTTCCAATAGTTGCGCATCTTTTTCGTCCAGTTTGGAAGACAGCTTGTGCTGCAAGCGCTCCGCCGAAAGCTGGATAGGTGTGAGCGGGTTCTTGATCTCATGGGCCAAGCGGCGTGCGACCTCACCCCAAGCAGCTTGTCTTTCTGCTTGGAGCAGATGTGTGATGTCATCGAACACCACGACATGGCCTGTCTCAGCCTCGGTCGCCAGACGGGTACCGCTCATCAGCAAGACCTGCTCGCCGTTCTTACTGCTGCGTTCGATCTGTCGCTGCCATGCCGTATCTTGAGCCGTTGCCAAACCTTGGCGGACAGCATCAAGGAATGGGCGCAACAAGACATGGTCGTTCCACAAGGCTTGCAGGTTCTTGCTGTTCATCTCCCGCAAGGAGATCCCCAATATCTGGCTGGCGCTGGCATTGGTCGAACGCAGATTGAGTTGTTCGTCCAACACCAGCACGCCGGAGGACAAGTGCGCCAACACACTTTCCAAGTGCGCCTTCGCATCTTCGACCTGACGCTGTTGCTGTTCGCCCAAACGCTTCGCAGCAGAAAGTTGGGAGGTCATTTGATTGAACAATGCCGTCAATCCACCTAGCTCATCATTACTTTGCACAGGGTAGCTACTGCTGAAATCGCCCTTGGCTACTGCGCGAGTTCCTTCGGCGAGTGCCTCAAGCGGCGCGCTCAGTTTCGCACTGAAGAAGAAAGCTGCAGAAATCGCGCTGAGTACCACGATCAACAATGACAGGGTCAGAGTGATCCCATAAAGACGCTTCAATCCCAAACGTGACAGCGCCAGTTGTTGGTAATCCCCATACACCGCCTGCACGGTCTCAGCATCCGCCGCCAATTGCTTGGGTACCGGTTGTACAAATTGCAATACCCGCCGCTCATCCGCCCATAGCGAAGAACGGATAGGGACCAGCACACGCAACATCAGACTGTCATCGGATAATGCGTCTACCGTACCGTTGCTCCCGCGCGACCATGCTTCTCTGATCATCAAAACACTAGGTGCATCGATCCTAGCATCGAGCTTTTTACCCGCCCTTGCGAGCAACTTGCCACTGCTCGAAAATATGGCCGCTTCTTGCATACTGCCTTCTGCGATGAACCCCGCCAATGTCTCGCTATTCCTGCTACGGTCTTGGTCTGCCACGATCAATGCGACGAATTGGCCCTTCTTGGTCAGCTCATCCAAACCATTCTGCAGCGTGCTGCGTGCCAGATTCAAACCGCCTTCCAATGCCTTTTCCACCCGTACGTCGAACCATGACTCGATGCTCTTACCGAGGAATTGGACCGATACCGCATACATCAATACGCCCGGTGACACCGCGATCAAGACAAAAAAGACCGCCAGACGCAATGTCAATTTCGCGCCGTATACCTTTTGCTTGAGCTTGAGACGCAATTGCCAGATTTGGTAAGCGACCAGAACGAACAATCCCGCTGCCAACATACCCGTGAGCGCCAAGACTGCAAAATAGTTGCGGGACAGCAGATCGGTATCTGCATTGATACTGGAGAGGAGATACAACAGGATCGCACCCGCCACACCACAGAACAAGATCAGGTATTTCATTTCTGATCCTCGCTTCCCGGCGCCTCAGGACTGATGTCCCAGTGATACAGCTTGGATTCGACACTCCACTGGTCACTCGTCAGGGCATTGACCTGAAGTGGCTTGGGTAGCTGCGTCAAGTCGAGACGCATGGTGGCAGTCGCTCCGATCTGGCTATATTTATTGCTCCAGCGGGAAAGGTAACCGCCTGAGTTATCCAACAGGCTGACAGGGATCGGCGGGCAGGTCTGGTAGCCGACCGCGCGTAAAGCGTCTTTAAGTTCAAAGAAGCTTTGGTACAACCCGCCTCGGGAGAGACGATATTGTCGTGTCAACGTGTTGTAACTCAGTTTGGTGGTCTGCTTGAAACTCTCGATATCGGTATCCAGCCAATACCAGCGCGAACGATGGACAGCCAATTCACTCACGAAATATAAAGTGACGCCGCGTTTGAGCGCTTGTTCCACACTGGGTGGCAATACGATCTTGAAATCAGCTGTCAGACGATAGCCTTCTCCAGTGAGACGCGCTTCGACCTTGTTGATCTCAATACCTTCGGCGCTCGCCGTGGAAGCAAGACTGATGCAACAGAGGAATAAAACTACTCTGCAGAGACTCTTAATGATGTTTGTGCAGCAACGCATAAAAGAATCCATCGTGCTGTTCGTCGGGCAACAGCTGCCCTGTTGGTGCAACATCCGCAAGCGGGGTCGTCGTCCCTTGCGTTGCTTCTGGATGCTTCGCCAAGAAATGATCGATCACCTGTTGGTTCTCTCTCGCAAAGACAGAGCAGGTACAGTAAAGCAAACTACCGCCGTTATCCAACAACGCCCACAACGCTTCCAATATCTGCGCCTGCTGTCTTGCGAATGATTCGATGTCTGCAGGGCGGCGCAGCCATTTGATATCTGGATGACGCCGCACCACACCCGAAGCGGAGCAAGGCACATCGGCTAGGATACGCTGGAAGGGCTTGCCGTCCCACCAATCTTTGGGTGTCGCCGCATCACCACAGACCACCTGCGCCTTCAAGTTCAGTCGCTGTAGATTCTCGCGTACTCGGGTGAGGCGCTGTTCTTCTTTGTCCAGTGCAAGCAAATCGATATCCGCTATCTCGAGCAGGTGCGCTGCCTTACCACCAGGCGCCGAGCAAGCATCCAACACGCGCATCCCAGAACTCACTTGCAACAGATGCGCCGCGTATTGTGCGCCCGCATCCTGTACCGACACCCAACCTTCTGCGAACTTCGGCAAGCGTTCGACACCTATCGGGTCTTGAACGATGAGTGCATCGGGCGATACCCTATGCGCAGCGATACCTTGTGCCTCTAGTAAGACAAGGTAATCACTTGAAGTCGTGTACCTTGTATTGACCCGCAAAGTCATTGGAGGATGTTGGTTGCCTGCCTCCAAGATGGATTGCGCTTTTGCGCCATATTGCTTCTTCAAGGCATCTATCCACCATTGTGGATAGGAATACTTGAAAGCCTCTTTACTATCCGCCGCAAGCAACAATGATTCTCGCTGGCGCAAATAATTACGTAGCACTGCGTTGATCAAGCCGCCCGATCTTGGGTTGAGGCGCTTCGCCGCGCTCACGGCTTGATCCACGATCACGTACTGTCCTGCCTTGGTGAATTCGAGTTGATACAACGCGATCAGCAGTAAGTATTGAATCAATGGGTCGCGCGCTGGATGATCCATCAACTGATCGCGCATGAACGAGAGTTTCCCGTAATGGCGCAAAGTGCCGTAACAAAGATCTTGCAGAGCGCCACGCTCTTGCGCGGTGTACGCCGTATGCTGACGCAAGCTTTCTGACAACACTTGGTTGAGGTTGCGCCCTTCAAAGACGCTGATGATGATCCTGGCTGCTTCGAGTTGGATATGTTGCATCGTCAAATCACGCCGAAGCGATCACCGATCGTGATGGGGAAGCTCTGGACGAATTGTGCGACCGGCAATGCTTTGCCTCCTGGCTTCTGCATGACTTCGATACCTAAAGCATCTTTGCCGCAAGCGACCCAGATGCATTCTTTGTCGATGGCGACAACGGTGCCCGCAGCATGCACGTCTAGATCTTGTTGGCGAACGCGAGCACGCAGGACTTTGAGTGGCGTATCGCCCATCGTTGTGTATGCCACAGGGAAGGGATAGTAGCCACGCACGGCCTGATCCAGCTGCGTCGCATCCAAACTCCAATTCAGCAAAGCTTCGCTTTTGCTCAATTTCGCAGCATAGGTCGCCAACGAGTCATTCTGTTTTCCTGGGTGCAGATCCCCCTGCTCGACAAGTCGCAATGTTTCGACGATGGCTTGGGCACCCATTGCTGCCAACTTGTCGTGCAAGGTCTCAGCCGTATCGTTGTGTGTTATCTCACAGGCCTTCTTCAATAACATGTCGCCCGTATCTAGGCCGACATCCATTTGCATGATGGTGATGCCAGTTTCTTTGTCGCCCGCCAAGATGGCGCGCTGTATCGGTGCAGCGCCACGCCAACGAGGTAATAAGGAAGCATGTATGTTCAAGCAGCCTTGCTTGGGCAACTGCAAGACCGCTTGCGGGAGAATCAAACCATACGCCGCAACAACCATCACATCGGCATTCAATGCGGCGATCTCGTTTTGCGCTACTTCTGTTTTGAGCGTGGCGGGCTGCAACACAGGGATGCCCCGTTGTAATGCCAACTGCTTCACCGGACTAGCGGTCAGTTGCATGCCGCGCCCTGACGGACGATCGGGTTGCGTCAACACCGCCACGACTTCGTGCTCATCTAACAATACCGCTAAGGCTTGGGCGGCGAAGTGGGGGGTGCCTGCAAAGATGACTCTCACAAAGATGTGCCGTTAAAGCGTCTCGCGGCGTTGCTTCTTCAGCTTAGCGCGGATGCGGGTTTGTTTTAGGTGAGACAAGTGTTCAACGAACACCTTACCTTGTAGATGATCCATCTCGTGTTGGATGCACACAGCCAATAACCCATCCGCTTCCAATACGAATTCCTTGCCATTCTCATCCAAGGCTTTGACGATGACGCGTTCGGCGCGGGTGACATTTTCATAGATGCCGGGCACAGAAAGACAACCTTCTTCGTTTTCTTCTTCGCCTTCGGCATTCAGCAATACGGGGTTGATGAACACTTTAAGTGCATCGTGTTCCTCGGAGACATCGATCACGACGATACGCTCATGCACATCGACTTGTGTCGCCGCCAACCCCACACCAGGTGCTGCATACATCGTTTCAGCCATGTCTTTGATCAACCTGCGGGTCTGCTCAGTGACAGAAACGACAGATTTAGCCACCTTATGCAGGCGCGGGTCGGGGTACTGCAGAATTGGGAGAAGTGCCATAAATGCTTGCCAACTGAAGAGACTACATGCAGAATTTAAACAGGTGCGCAAACTTTGCACCGCATTTCTTTACTTTGCTGGGGTTTTCCATGCGCAAGATTATATCGCTGATTTGTCTCCTGTTGCCCATCCTTGCTAACGCTGACGAGGTACAGATTCGCGAAGACGCGCCTGACCGCCACATCGTTGTGAAGGGAGACACCCTCTGGGACATCTCTGCAAAATTCTTCAAAGACCCATGGAAGTGGCCTGATATCTGGGCGCTCAACAAACAAGACATCAAAGACCCACATTGGATCTATCCTGGCAATGTGGTCTATCTGGACCGTCGTTCAGGCACACTTTCGACGGTACCGCCTTCTGGCGATACGACTGGTGCGGTTCCACCATCCACTGATAACGTACCCGCCAACGACGTAGAGAAATTCTCTCCCAAAGTACGCATAGTCGGCCAGAACAGCGAAGCGATTCCCGCCATCCCGCTAAACATCATCGGCTCTTTCTTGAGCAGACCTCTGGTTGTTGAGGAAGAAGAGCTGGAGACTGCACCTTCACTCGTGGGCACCTATGAACAACGTACATTGCTTTCGGCTAACGATATCGCTTACGCGCAGAATCTGCCCGCCGACAAAGGCATGCAATGGCAGATCTACCGTCCTAGCGTGACCTTTGTCGATCCGGATACAGACGAAGAGTTGGGAAGGGAAGTCCTATATCTAGGCGACGCCACTGCTGAGAAATTCGGCGACCCTAGCACCATGCGCATCACTAAAGCCGTGCTAGAAATCAACAAGGGGGATTATTTCGCCCAAGCCGCGTCTGGCTACTCCGCCAATTTTCTTCCACACGCACCCAGCACCAACATCAATGCCAAGATCATCTCCATCTATGGTGGTGTCCAACAAGCAGGACAGCGCGCTGTCATCACTTTGAACAAAGGGCAGCGCGATGGCATCGAAGTAGGGCACGTACTTGGTGTCTATCAAAAAGGTGAAGTCATCAAGACCAAAGGCTGGTTCACGCCCAACGTCGTATTGCCAGACATGCGTTACGGCTTGGTGATGGTTTTCCGCGTATTCAACAAGGTATCGTATGCCTTGGTGATGGAAACAAAATTGCCGGTTCAATTGCTGGATCGCGCAAGCACCCCAAAGTAAATGTCGCTAGACGCCTCAATCGCGTCCTGGCTCAAGCTCAGCCAGATATCAGGGCTGGGTAACGAAGGTTTGCGCCGCTTGTTGCAGGCCTTCGGTTCACCCGATGCCGTTCTCGATGCCTCCGTCTCATCTCTATCCCAGCATGTAAAGCCTTCCGTTGCAAAAGCCATCAAAGAAGAATTCGACACCTCTCTTCTGGATGCTACTGCCACTTGGCTGAACGACCCTATCAATAGGATCGTTACGCTCGTTGATGCAGAGTACCCACAGGCTCTGCTGAACATATCCGACCCACCTTTAGTTTTATATGTGAAGGGACGTATCGATCTATTGAACGTTCGCTCACTAGCCATAGTGGGTAGTCGCAATTCAACTGCGCAGGGTGTACGTAACGCCGAAGCTTTTGCCAAAGCGACTTCCGAAGCTAGCTTGTGTATCGTTAGCGGCATGGCACATGGCATCGATGCCGCTGCACATAGAGGAGGCTTGCAAGGAATTGGCTCAACGATTGCTGTTGTGGGTACTGGTTTGGACAAGGTCTATCCTGCGGCCAATCGGGAACTTGCTCATCAGCTGGCTCAACGTGGGACGATCATTTCTGAGTTCCCGCTAGGTACACCGCCACTTGCATCAAATTTCCCGCGTCGTAATCGCATCATCAGCGGTTTGAGTGAAGGCTGTTTGGTGGTTGAAGCGTCACTACAAAGCGGCTCACTCATCACCGCCCGCATGGCTTTAGAGCAGGGCAGGGAAGTGTTCGCCATACCGGGTTCGATCCATTCGCCCCAATCTAAAGGTTGCCACTCGCTCATCAAGCAGGGAGCGAAACTGGTGGAGTGCGCGCAGGATATCTTGGAGGAGTTAGGTTTTGCGGTTAGTGCCGCCAAGACCGCGGCCGGTGTAGAACACCCTCTATTCACATATCTTGGCTACGATTCCATCGATATCGAGACCTTGGCTCAACGTAGCGGCTTGACGATATCGGAGCTATCCGCCATCCTGTTGCAACTTGAGCTGGATGGCGCAGTCGCGACTCTCCCCGGCGGGCTTTATCAACGAATCGCTTAGAAAACCCCCTTTATGTTTGATATCTTGTTGTTTTTATTTGAAAGTTATTTCGATGCGGGTAGCTATCCCGAACCTAATCGCCTCTCAGCAAAACTCACCGCCGCGGGTTTTGAGGAAGAAGATATCAACCAAGCTTTGACTTGGTTATCAGGTCTGCGCGAACTTTCCAATGCTACTTATCCAGAGAGCATCAATCACAGCGGACTGCGTTGCTATACCGATTTCGAGGCTGAACGAATGAGCGAGGAAGGTTTGCGCTTCATTGCTTTTTGGGAGCACAACAAGATCATCACCCCTATCGAGCGCGAGATGATCATTGATCGCGTGGTCGCCTTAGGGCGCGACAAATTAGCCGTCGACAAGGTAAAACTCATCGCGCTGATGGTGCTCTGGAACCAGCACGAAGATCTCGATCCGATGTTGATCGAAGATTTGCTCACCCCAACCGAGGCGGCACAACTACACTGACCCCACATGGCAAAGAACCTTCTGATCGTCGAGTCTCCCGCCAAGGCTAAGACACTAAAAAAATATCTAGGCAAAGACTATGAAGTCCTAGCCTCGTATGGTCACGTGCGCGACCTCATACCGAAGAATGGCGCGGTCGATACCGAAAATGGCTATACGATGAATTACGAGACCATCGCACGTAATAGCAAACACGTCGATGCCATCGCCAAAGCCGCCGCCGAATCTGACACCATCCTGCTGGCACCCGACCCGGACAGAGAAGGGGAGGCCATCGCGTGGCACATCTCAGAACTGTTGAAAGGTAAGCGCGCACTCAAGGGTAAAGCCATGAAGCGCGTGGTTTTCTACGAAATCACTCAGACAGCTGTTCAAGAAGCGGTCGCTCACCCACGTGAGATATCCATGCCCTTGGTGAATGCCCAACAAGCACGCCGCGCCTTGGATTATCTGGTCGGTTTCAACCTGTCACCGTTGCTGTGGCGCAAGATTCGCCCCGGTCTGTCGGCGGGTCGCGTACAAAGCCCTGCACTGCGTCTCATCGTTGAGCGCGAGCTAGAGATCGAGAAATTCAAGAGCCAAGAATATTGGTCAGTCCATCTGGACAGCCAAAAGAACAGCATCCCGTTCAAGGCTAAGCTGTTCCAATTCCAAGGTAAGAAGTTGGAACAACTAAGTATCGGCAGTCAGAAGGAATACGACGCCATCCACGCTAAACTGGCAGATGCTAAGTTGCCACCCAAGGTGGTACGCGTAGAAAAGAAGGGCAAGCAGCGCAGCCCTGCCGCACCATTCACGACCTCTACCTTGCAACAGGAAGCCGTACGTAAACTGGGCATGACCTCGGACCGCACTATGCGCACCGCACAGTCGCTGTATGAAGGCGTGGACATCGGCGGCCAGACCATTGGTCTCATCACCTATATGCGTACCGATTCGCTGAGCTTGGCGAATGAGGCTGTGGCAGAGATCCGCGGCTATATCGGCGATAACTTCACCGCTGATTACTTGCCGAGCAAGCAACCGACTTACAAGAGCAAATCGAAGAATGCGCAGGAAGCGCACGAGGCGATCCGTCCTACCTCGATTTTGCGTACCCCTGACAGCCTGCGTGATCACCTCACCATCGACCAGATGCGTCTTTACGAGATGGTTTGGAAGCGCACGCTCGCGTCGCAGATGTCGCCAGCGCGCTTCGATACCGTCAGTGTAGACATCCGTTTGAGTAGCGACGACACCCTGTTCCGTGCATCTGGCCAGACCTTGGTGTTCCCCGGCTTCATCGGCGTGTACATGGAAGATGTGGACGATGTCGAAGAAGAAGACAGCGCCAAACTGCCTGCGTTAGTGGAAGGTGATGTACTGCCTGTAGAGAAACTCTATGGCGAACAACACTTCACACAACCGCCTCCGCGCTTCTCGGAAGCCAGCTTAGTAAAGGCATTGGAAGAGTACGGCATCGGACGTCCTTCTACCTACGCCACCATCATCTCTACCTTGCAAGCGCGCGAATACGCCACGCTGGACAAGAAACGCTTCATGCCCACCGATGTGGGGCGTGTCGTCATCAAGTTCCTCACCGAACACTTCACACGGTATGTGGACTACGGTTTCACAGCGAATCTGGAAGACGAGTTGGATGAAGTATCTGAAGGCAAGCGCGACTGGATCCCAGTCCTTGATGATTTCTGGAAGGGTTTCAACAAGCTCATCGTCGACAAGAAAGACGTCGACCGTCCTGGCACTGAGATACTGGAAGAAGCTTGCCCCAAGTGCGGCAAACCCTTGTCCAAACGCCTCGGCAAGCGCGGCAGCTTCATCGGTTGCACCGGCTATCCCGAGTGCGATTTCACCCGCAGCCTGGGAGGTGAAGAGGACGCGGGCGAAGCTCGCAAAGAGTTGGGTACACACCCCGAGACCGAACAATTGGTGCTGCTGTTGCGCGGTCCGTACGGCCCTTACGTGCAGTTAGGCGAAGTGGTAGAGGGCGAGAAAACCAAGCCAAAACGTGTGTCTTGGCCAAAAGAGTTGCCGCTGGAACAAGCTGATCTTGCCCATGCATTGAAGCTGCTTTCCTTGCCACGCGACCTCGGTCTGCACCCAGAATCGGGCAAGAAGGTCATCGTCAACATTGGTCGTTTCGGCCCCTACATCGGGCATGACGGCAAGTTCAAATCCATCCCACGCACCGATAGCATCTTCGACATCGCACTCGACCGCGCTGTAGAACTACTGGCGCAAGCCAAGACAGGCGGCAATACCGTCTTGCGCACGCTGGGCGAACATCCCGATGACAAAGCCCCCGTGGAGATCTGTAGCGGTCGCTACGGTCCTTACGCACGTCATGGTAAGGTGAACGCCACCTTACCCAAGGATGTAACCCCAGAAGCGGTGACGCTCGAAGAAGCGCTGGAATTGATCGCGGCTAAAGCAGCGAAGGGTGGAACAGGAAAAGCCAAGACGACCAGAAAACCTGCAGCCAAGAAAACTACGGCCAAGGCTAAGACCACCAAGGAAAAAGTGGTTGCAAAACCTAAGTCAACTGTGAAGAAAAAAGTCACAACTAAAACCGCCACAGCAAAGACAGCTACTGTCAAAAAAGTGGCAGCAAAACCTGTCGTTAAGAAACCAACAGTAAAAAAGACGACCAAGAAAAAAGCCTAGGATTTTTGTCCTAGGCTTACCCCTTAGCAACGACACAAAAGCAGCACATCGAACGTTTTAGAGCTCCTGCTCTGGAAACCTTGTGTTTATTGGGATTCGTGGCATCAAATGAGTACCGCTCCTATGGAGCGGCCTCTTTGACTTAAACGTCAAGGTTCTTCACTCCTAAAGCATTCTTCTCGATGAACGCCCTGCGTGGCTCAACCACATCGCCCATCAGCGTGGTGAATATCTCATCTGCGCCAATCGCGTCTTCGATACGTACGCGCAGCAAGATACGGTTCTTCACATCCATGGTGGTTTCCCACAACTGGTCTGGATTCATCTCTCCCAAACCTTTGTAACGCTGGATGCCCACGCCTTTTTTGGCTTCTTCCAACAACCACTCGACACCTTGCTTGAAACTGCTTACTGCGCGTTTTTGTTCGCCACGAGCGACATATGCCGTAGGAGAGATGAGGCCGTTCAACGCATCGGCAGTTTGGCGGATCTGTACATAATCGCCGCCCTCTAGGAACTCCTTGTCCAAGTAGCTCAAAGAATAGTTGCCGTGGAATATCTTTTCTAGGCGCAAGCGTAGCTCTCCATGTTCATCCGATTCCACTTCTGCTTTGATGACGCCACCACAAGCTTCTTCCAGTAGCTTGGCACTCTTTTGCGCTTGAGTGGCATCAGCCAAAGACAATGTAGGCAAGACGAGCAGGGCGTGGCTGGCTTCAGGTGCAATGAAATGTGAGAGACGATCGATGACAGCTTCGGCCAAGAAATATTGCTTGGCGATCTGCTCCAGCGCATCACCCTGGATCGGTGTGGCATCCAAAGATGGGTAGAACATAGCGTTGTTCAGCGCAGACTTGAGCATGTAGTTCTTCATCTCGTGTTCGTCTTTGAGATAGCGCTCTTCCTTACCTTGCTTGATCTTGAACAAAGGAGGTTGAGCGATATAGACGTGGCCGCGCTCGATGAGTTCGGGCATCTGACGATAGAAGAAGGTGAGGAGCAAGGTGCGGATGTGCGCACCATCCACGTCTGCGTCGGTCATGATGATGATTCGGTGATAACGCAACTTCTCGGCGTTGTATTCCTCTTTGCCAATACCCGTACCAAGCACAGTGATGAGAATGGCGATCTCTTGCGAGGCGATGAGCTTCTCGAAGCGCGCTTTTTCAACGTTTAGAATCTTGCCCTTCAACGGCAAGATAGCTTGGAACTTCCGGTCACGACCTTGTTTGGCAGAGCCACCCGCAGAATCACCCTCGACTAGGTACAATTCGGAGAGGGCTGGGTCTTTTTCTTGGCAATCTGCCAACTTGCCTGGCAGACCAATACCATCCAGCACGCCTTTACGACGAGTCAATTCACGCGCTTTACGCGCCGCATCCCGAGCTCGTGCTGCTTCAATGATCTTGCCGCAGATGATCTTGGCGTCGATTGGATTTTCCAACAGAAAGTCGGCTAGCTTTTGCGAAACAACTTCTTGTACCGCTGGCTGAACTTCGCTGGAAACTAGCTTATCCTTTGTTTGTGAAGAAAATTTAGGGTCTGGCACTTTGACGGAAAGCACACAAGTCAACCCCTCGCGCATATCGTCGCCTGTGGTATCGACTTTGGCTTTTTTCGCCAACTCATTGTCTTCGATATATTTATTGATGACACGGGTCATAGCCATGCGCAAACCAGTCATGTGCGTACCGCCGTCACGTTGTGGAATGTTGTTGGTAAAACACTGCACAACTTCGGAGTAGCTGTCATTCCACTGCATGGCGACATCAACAGTGATGTTGTCTTTTTCTCCACTTGCTTGAAAACTCTTGGGGTGTAATACCGACTTATTCTTGTTCATGTATTCGACAAAACCCCGCACACCGCCCGAATAGGCGAAGTTCTCGCCTTTACCAGTGCGTTGATCGACTAACTCGATCTTTACCCCATTATTCAAGAAAGACAATTCACGCAGGCGCTTTGCCAATATCTCGTAGTGGAATTCGACGTTACCAAAGATCTCTTTGTCCGCAAGAAAATGGACTTCTGTACCACGCTTGTTGCTTTCACCCAATTCACGCACCGGGGAGACTTCGATACCCTTTTGTTTTTCGATGAGTCGATTCACCACCGCGCCACGTGCGAACTCTAGGCCAAATTTTTTACCATCACGGTAGGTAGTAAGCTTGAGCCATTCTGACAAACCATTGACGCAACTCACACCCACACCATGCAAACCGCCAGATACCTTGTAGCTGTTTTGATTGAATTTTCCGCCCGCATGAAGCACGGTTAGAACGATCTCTGCTGCAGAACGCTTAGGTTCGTGCTTGTCGTCGAATTTTATACCAATAGGAATACCACGACCGTTGTCAGATACCGAGATGGAGTTATCACCATGGATGATGACCTTGATATCGTCGCAATGCCCCGCCAAAGATTCATCAATGGCGTTATCCACCACCTCAAACACCATGTGGTGTAAGCCTGTTCCATCAGAGGTATCACCGATGTACATCCCAGGGCGTTTACGGACTGCCTCCAAACCTTCTAATTGTTGGATGCTCGATTCGTCGTAATTCTCACTCATTGGTTTTCTTTCTGTTTCACGTGGAACATTAAATGCGCATTGGCATCACGACATATTTATAGTCGCTTTGCTCTGGGATGGTGATCAATAAGCTGCTGTTTTGGTCCCCAAAGGATAGGGTGACGTTAGCGCTGTTGATGTTGTTGATACCTTCCAATAGGTAGTTCACATTAAAGCCAATGTCCAGCGCAGCGCCTTGGTAATCCGTTTCGATATCTTCTTGTGCTTCTTCTTGTTCACTATTGCTGCTGATGATTTGTAGATTCTTTTCAGTCAACAACAGGCGCACACCACGGAATTTCTCATTGGAAAGGATCGCTGCGCGCTGTAGTGCTTGTAGGATGATCACTCGATTGAGTGTCAGGTTGTTGGTATGGTTGGGGATGACGCGGGTGTAGTCTGGGAATTTCCCATCGATCACCTTTGAGGTCAGCACGATATCTGCGAAGGTGACGCGTACTTGTTTTTCTGCCAGCTCCAATTCCAATTTATCTTCTGAATCAGCTAAGAGTTTCAATAACTCATTGACCGTCTTACGGGAAAGGATGACTTCTTTCTTGGGGTGTTCTGTAGCTAGTTTTTCAGCGATGTATGCCAAACGGTGTCCATCGGTTGCGATCAGTTTGATCGAATTTCCCTCAATGACCAACAACACCCCATTCAAGTAATAACGGATATCTTGTTGAGCCATTGCATGTTGGACTGAGCCCAGTAGGCGTTTTAATTTACCTTGCTCGATCTCGATCTTGACCGATCCGGCTAATTGTTCCGTTAGGCTAGGGAAATCTTGTGCGGGTAATGTCTGTAGGCTAAAACGGCTTTTATTCGCCTTTACCAATAATTTACTTTCATTGGTATCTAAGCTGATAGCACTTTCATCCGGGATGGCCCTTAATATCTCTTGCAGTTTTTTGGCTGAGATCGTGATGGATTCTGGCCCACCTGTCGTTTGAAGTTCAGTCTTCAACTGAGCTTCGATCTGTATCTCCAAGTCAGTCGTTACAAACCGTACGCCTTCAGCGTTCTTTTTAAGAAGAACATTTGAAAGGATAGGGAGTGGTTGTTTACGTTCAACGATACCAACAACCGCTTGAAGTGGTTTAAGTAGGTCGTTTCGGCTGATTTGTTTAATAAACATATGTTCTTTCCTTAAATACTTAATAACAATAATAAGGCCAACTAAATCTGTGATTAACTAAATAAACACTATTAAATTATATTCTTACAACACCTTTACCTTGTTAACAGTCACTTCGTTTACTTGTGTATAACATGTGCACTTATTTTGCTGCTTCCCTTTAAATCATGGTTATCTACATAACACCAACAAGCTTAAGTGAGTTATCCCCTTAGTGTTTGATGTAATAGATTGAAGTCTGCTTCAATCGAAGTATCGGTGTTTCTTAAAGATTCTATCGTTTTGCATGCATGTAGGACGGTCGTATGGTCTCTCCCCCCAAAAGCATTGCCAATCTCAGGTAGGCTAAGTTGGGTCAATTCACGCGCTAAACTCATCGCAATTTGCCTAGGGCGTGCAATCACACGGGTACGCTTCTTGGATAAAAGATCAACAATCTTCAATCTATAGAAATCTGCGACTGTCTTTTGAATGTTCTCGATTGTGACTTGTTTATTTTGCGCAGCAAGTAGGTCACGCAAAGCTTCTTTGGCTAATTCTATAGAGATAGGACGTTTATGGAAGCGTGCGTAAGCCTCGATGCGATTCAATGCACCTTCAAGTTCGCGAATATTCGAGCGGACGTGTTTTGCAATGAAGAAAGCGACATCTTCACTGATGGGTGCACCACTATTGGTGGACTTCTGCAAAAGGATGGCCACACGCATCTCCAGACCAGGAGGTTCGATAGCGACCGTCAAACCACAGGTGAAGCGAGAGGTTAGTCGAGGCTCTATACCTGAGATCTCTTTTGGAAAGGTATCGCAGGTGATGACGACTTGTTTATTGGTGTCGATCAAAGAATTCAATGTGTAGAAGAACTCTTGTTGGGTGCCGGGCTTATCAGCAATGAATTGAATGTCGTCTATCAACAACAGATCGAGCGAGTTGTAATACTGTTTGAACTCATCAAAACTCTTGGTTTGAAAGGCTTTGACAACACCAGACACATAGTTCGTGGCATGGACATAGCAAATCTTTGCCTGTGGATTCTCTTTTGCCAGTAGGTTGCCGATAGATTGGAGTAAGTGAGTCTTACCCAGCCCTACACCACCGTATATAAACAAAGGATTGTAGGTTGTTCCGGGTTTTTCGGCGACTTGCAATCCGGCTGCATGAGCGAGTTGGTTAGCCTTCCCAGTCACAAACGTATCAAAAGTGAGCTGTGAATTCAGCTTACTGGTGGTCTTGGGGGATTTCACAACATGGTTTTTTTCTATTTCCTTGGCGACAGAGGCCTCAGGCGCTTGTTTTTGGGCGATGCGTTTTTCGATGCGCAACTCGATCTCTGGTGTCACTTTGAAGAAAGAGGCCGCACGTTTAGAAATCTCGGGAAGAAAGCGATCCTGAATGATGCGCAGCGTGAAACTATTAGGCGCAGTGAGGATCAAGCGATTGCCATCCACCTCAAAAATCAAGGGTTTGATCCAAGAATTATATTGTTGTAAGGGCAGTTGCTCTTTGAAAAAACGCTGGCAACTACCGGACAAACCCTGAGCAGACATAAAGGCACGTTGTGAAAATCGATTAACTTGGGCATTCTACAAGCTCCTAGAAAAGTTATCCACAACATAAATTTGGCTTGACAGAAAGACCGCAACCGATTGTAATCGCGCGCTTTTCAATTCAGCCAACAAAGGAATAGATCATGAAACGTACCTTCCAACCATCCGTTGTAAAAAGAAAACGCACCCACGGCTTTTTGGTTCGTATGAAGACCAAAGGCGGTCGTGCTGTTATCGCCGCTCGTCGCGCTAAAGGCCGCGTACGCCTTGGCGTGTAAGCCAGTAAAGGCATTTGGATTTCCTCGACGTTATCGATTGACGCGTCGAGAAGGTTTTTCGCGGATATTGCAACAGAGGGCACACACGAATAGTTGGTTTGCCCTGCATGCTCAACCCAATACTGAGAATTTTTCTAGGTTGGGCGTATCTGTTAGCAAACGAATCATACCTAGCGCAGTACAACGTAACAGAATCAAGCGATTGATTCGAGAGAGTTTTCGCTTGAGAAGCAAATCAGAAGTCGCACGCGATATCGTGATTCGTTTGCGCAAACCACTGGGAAAGCAAGATAGAGTATTGGCACGCGCCGTTTTGGTTGAGATGTTGAGCAAGGCATTGACGACACAATGAGGCGAATCCTTTTATCGATGGTGCGTGGCTATCAGCGATTCATCAGCCCGATGTATCCGCCATCATGTCGTTTCACCCCCTCTTGTTCGCAGTATTCTTACGAAGCCATCTCTAGGCACGGCGTCGTAAAAGGAGTTTGGCTAAGTATCAAGCGGGTAGGGCGTTGCCACCCTTGGAATCCGGGTGGATATGACCCCATCCCTTAGTAAATAACAGGTGATACAAATGGATATGCGACGGTTGTTCTTGTTTTTGATCTTTTCGTTCTCCCTCGTTGTCCTATGGGGTGAGTGGACGCGCCAGAATCAACCGGCCACTCCAGTCGTTATATCTAAAGACCCAACAGCCCCCCCTGTGGCGACTGTCGCCACACCAAAGGCTGTCGTCAGCATCGCGCCTGTTGAAGCAGCCAAAGCGCCTACCGGAAAGACCATCTCGGTCACTACTGACACACTAAAAGTTGAGATCAACTCGGCCGGCGGCAACATCGAGCTGTTAGATCTTTTGAAGCACCGCACAGCGAACGATCAGACCAAATCGATCGTTTTGATGCAGAGACAAGGTGATCAGACCTATCTGGCACAGTCTGGTCTATTGGGAAAGGGGCTTCCCACTCACAACGCGGAATATCAATCGGATGCTAGTGAATACACCTTGGCTGAGGGAAAGGATGTCGTTGAAGTAAAGTTGACTGCGCTGAACACCGAAGGTGCGCGAGTAACAAAGACTTATACCTTCCATCGTGCAAGCTACCTTATCGATGTGGCTTATGAGATCGAAAACAAAAGTGCTGGCGCAATAGCCCCATCGGCATATTTCCAATTGGTTCGTGATTCCACCTTGCCCGAAGGTGCTTCAGCTTTTGTACCTACATATACGGGTGCTGCGGTCTATACGGATCTAGAGAAGCTCTTGAAGATCGAATTCTCAGAGATCGAGAAGAACAAAGTTACCCTACCTAAAGAGCCAGACAATGGTTGGATTGGCATGGTGCAACATTACTTTGTATCTGCATGGTTGCCTCAAGATAAGACGGTTCGCGAGTTCTATACGAAACACTTAGAAGGCAACCTCTTCTCTGTCGGTGTGATCTTGCCTATCGCAAGTATCGAGCCGAACCAAACCGCCCGTATATCGACGCCGCTTTATGTTGGTCCAGCGGTAAGCCAACTGGATGATGTCGCTCCCGGATTGGGCTTGACGGTGGATTACGGCATATTCACAGTGTTTGCTGCTCCATTGTTCTGGTTGATGTCGTTCTTGAACGACTGGGTAGGTAACTGGGGTGTAGCGATCGTCTTGTTGACGGTGCTAATCAAATTGGCCTTCTTCCCACTCTCTGCTGCCAGCTATCGCTCGATGGCGAAGATGCGTGTGGTAGCCCCCAAGCTGGAGCTGATCAAGAAGCAATATGGTGATGATCGCGAACGCCTGAACAAGGCTATGATGGATCTCTACAAGACCGAGAAGATCAACCCCTTGGGTGGCTGTCTGCCAGTGTTAATCCAGATACCGGTCTTCATCGGTCTATATTGGGCAATCTTAGAAAGCGTGGAGCTGCGCCATGCGCCGTTCTTTGGCTGGATCACCGATCTATCTGCAACCGATCCTTACTACATCTTGCCGCTCATCATGGGTGCCAGCATGATTATCCAGTCGAAACTGAACCCGGTGCCAACTGACCCTATCCAAGCAAAAGTGATGCAGATCATGCCGATCGCATTCAGTGTGGTCTTCTTCTTCTTCCCAGCCGGCTTGGTGTTGTACTCCTTGGTGAACAACATCCTGTCCATCGGTCAGCAGTGGTACATCAATCGTGACGCAGATACCGCTCAAAAAGGTGTCACAAAAGCCTGACAATATCGCCGCCATCGCGACTGGTTCCGGTCGTGGTGGTATCGGTGTCGTGCGTATCTCTGGGCAAGGCCTTGCAGATATGGGCATCTTGCTTACAGGCCGCCAGCTTCCGCCACGGTCGGCTGTTTACACCCCATTCCTTGCATCAGACCACTCCGTCATTGACCAAGGTATCGCCTTGTTCTTCCCAGCCCCTCACTCCTATACAGGTGAAGAGGTGCTGGAGTTACAAGGGCATGGTGGCCCAGCCGTGCTGCAATTGTTGTTACAGCGCTGTTTGGAGCTGGGTGCTCGCTTGGCTCAGCCAGGAGAGTTCACACAACGCGCCTTTCTGAATGACAAGATGGATCTTGCCCAAGCCGAAAGTGTCTCTGACCTGATCGAAGCGACCACCCAACAGGCCGCCAGAAGCGCGGTCAGATCCATGCAGGGGGAGTTCTCCAACGCGATACACGCCGTTGTGGCCAAACTCATCGATCTGCGTATGTTGGTGGAGGCGACCTTAGACTTTCCGGAAGAAGATGGTATCGCCACCGTAGAGCGGGCTCGACTTGAAGGAAAACTGACCCAGATCCAAGCCGAACTGGCTCACATCGAAGTGCTTGCAAAGCAAGGGAGCATCCTTAGGGAGGGCGCGCAAGTAGTCTTGGTGGGTGCGCCCAATGTAGGCAAATCTAGCCTACTTAACCGTTTGGCGGGGGAAGAGGTGGCTTTGGTGAGCGAGATCGCTGGAACGACACGCGATGCCATCCGCCAATCGTTACAGCTCCGAGGCGTGCCCTTGCATATCGTCGACACGGCAGGCTTGAGAGAGACCGATGACGTCGTAGAGCGGATGGGAATCGCCAGGACCCAGCAGAACATCGACCGTGCGGATTTGATATTGGTGTTGTTGGACGAGTCCAATCCTGTGGAATCAAACGAAATTGAAGCCATCCTTGAGCGCTTGCCACAAGGCATCCCACGTTTGTTCGTTCACAATAAGATGGATGTGGCGACACATAAGCCACATCAGGAACAAGTCGGCCACCTGTATGTGTCGGCAAAAACCGGCATGGGCGTCGACGCGCTACAAGACACCCTATTAAAAACGATTGGTTGGCACCAAGAGGCGGGCGTATTCATGGCTCGTGAGCGCCATTTGATTGCTATCGCCAAGGCCAAGCAACATTTCGCCTCGGCTATCCTGCACCTTGAAGTGCACGAGCTTCTGGCGGAAGAGCTACGTTACGGACAAGCCGCTCTGAATGAGATCACGGGTGAGTTTGTAGCAGACGACCTGTTGGGTGAGATATTCAGCCGCTTCTGTATTGGGAAATAAATCTTGTTTCACGTGAAACAATCGGTTTTGTAATCCAATCAGCCTGTTGTAAGATGCGCGTCCTTTTTCGCTGGCGGCATAATGGACTTTCCCGGCAAATTCGATGTGATCGTGGTGGGTGGTGGGCATGCCGGCACTGAGGCGGCCCTCGCCAGCGCACGTGCGGGCAGAAAGACCTTGCTGCTCAGTCACAACATCGAAACCCTTGGTCAAATGTCATGCAACCCTTCTATTGGTGGTATCGGCAAGGGGCATCTCGTCAAAGAGGTCGATGCGCTTGGCGGCGCGATGGCAGCTGCGACTGACGAAGGTGGCATTCAATTCCGCATCCTAAATTCAAGCAAAGGCCCAGCAGTTCGTGCGACACGAGCGCAGGCTGATCGCATCCTGTACAAGCAAGCGATTCGCAGTCGCCTAGAGAACCAGCCCAATTTGTGGTTGTTCCAACAAGCGGTTGATGACTTAATCGTTGAGGGGAATCGTGTGACTGGCGTGGTCACGCAGCTGGGATTGCGTTTCTCGGCGCATAGCGTGGTGCTGACCACGGGGACTTTCCTTGCTGGACTGATCCATGTCGGACAATCGAACTACCAAGCGGGCAGGGCGGGGGATCCCCCGGCGGTTAGTTTGGCGCACCGACTGCGCGAGTTGAATCTGCCAGTGGGTAGGCTCAAGACAGGCACGCCACCAAGGATAGACGGGCGCACTATCGACTATTCGGTGATGCAAGAACAACATGGAGACGACCCAGTTCCCGTGTTTTCCTTTATGGGAAATGCCAAGCAACATCCTCGTCAATTGCCGTGTTGGGTCACAGAAACCAATCAGCGTACGCATGACATCATCCGTGGTGGCTTAGATCGCTCTCCTTTGTTCACTGGGGTGATCGAAGGGGTTGGGCCGCGCTATTGCCCTTCCATTGAAGACAAGATCACGCGCTTCGCGGACAAGGCATCACACCAGATTTTCTTAGAGCCCGAGGGTTTGACCACGCACGAGATATACCCTAACGGTATCTCAACTAGTCTGCCATTCGATGTGCAGTTGGATCTGATCCACTCCATCAAAGGCTTGGAGAACGCACACGTATTGCGTCCCGGCTATGCCATCGAATATGACTATTTCGATCCGCGCGGATTAAAGAATTCATTGGAGACTAAAGCTATCAGCGGCTTGTTCTTTGCTGGCCAGATCAACGGTACGACGGGTTATGAAGAGGCGGCAGCGCAAGGATTGTTGGCGGGTGTGAACGCTGCCTTGTTTGCGCAAGAACGCGAAGCGTGGTGCCCGCGCCGCAACGAGGCATATCTTGGCGTGATGGTCGATGACTTGATCACGCGCGGGGTGTCCGAACCCTATCGAATGTTCACCAGTCGCGCCGAATATCGTTTGCAATTACGAGAAGACAACGCAGACCTTCGCTTGACCGAAATCGGTCGCAAGCTGGGTATCGTGGATGACGCGCGCTGGCAGCATTTCGAAGCGAAGCGCGAGGCCATCGTTCGCGAAGAACAAAGGCTACGTAGCACGTGGGTCAATCCGCGCATGTTGGCGGAGGAAGATGCGATGCGCGTTCTCGGGAAGAACATCGAACGCGAATACTCACTGCATGAATTGCTACGACGCCCAGATGTCACCTATGCATCGTTGATGACCTTGCCGACGGCGGGTGAGCCAGCTGAAGAAAGTGTGGCGTTGCAGATCGAGGTTCAAGCCAAGTATCAGGGTTATATCGAGAAACAGCAGGGTGAGATCGAGCAGCAAGAGCACTTCGAGAACCTCGAGCTACCGGCAGATTTCGACTATCGCGGAGTGCGCGGTCTTTCTATAGAGGCACAACAGAAGCTCAACCAACACAAACCACAAACGGTGGGCCAAGCGGGCCGTATCTCGGGAATCACACCCGCCACTATCTCGTTGTTGTTGGTGCATCTGAAACGAGGATTCAAAACCAATCAAGTTGAGCAAAAATGCGCATGACCGAAGCCGATATCCTGCGCAAAGGTGCGCTCGAAATGCGGCTGGATCTGGGGGATAAGACGCAAGCTCAATTGCTGGCCTATGTTGAACTTTTGTTCAAGTGGAACAAGGTTTACAACCTGACAGCGATACGCGATAAAAATGAGATGGTAAGCCACCACTTACTGGATAGCCTTGCCGTCGTGCCGCATCTCTGGTCTGGGCACTGGTTGGATGTGGGTTGCGGCGGGGGGATGCCAGGGCTGGTGCTGGCAATCGTGAAACCAGAGTGGCGATTCACTCTGCTGGATAGCAACACCAAGAAGACGGGTTTCGTGCAACAAGCAGTGATCGAGCTGGGGTTAAAGAATGTGAGCGTCCACTCTGGTCGTGTAGAGGATTGGCAACCTGGCTACAAATTCGATGGGATCATCTCGCGAGCATTCGCTGAGCTCGGGGATTTTTTGGCAGTGAGCAAACATTTGATCGCTCCTGATGGACGTTGGGCGGCGATGAAAGGCCAGCCAGAATCTGAACTGGCGGGCGTAGCAAAGGGTTTTGAAGTAGAAAGGATCGTTTCATTGAAAGTGCCAGGATTAGAAGCGGCGCGTAGCTTGGTGATCGCAAAGGTATCTAGGGAGCAAACTGCATGACGAAGATAATGGCAATAACCAACCAAAAGGGTGGCGTGGGCAAAACCACGACGACCGTCAATCTAGCCGCCAGCCTAGGTGCCGCGAAAAAGCGGGTGCTATTGGTGGACCTAGACCCACAGGGGAATGCCACCATGGGAAGCGGCATCAACAAGGGAGACCTAGAGCTATCCGTGTATGACGTATTGATTGGCGAGGCGACCATTGCGCAAGCACGCATCACCTCAGACAAAGGCAAATACGACGTGCTTCCGGCCAATCGCGACCTTGCCGGTGCGGAGATCGAGTTGGTGGATATGGAAGGTCGTGAGATGCGACTCAAACTGGAGTTGCAGGCCGTCGCTCACGAATATGACTATGTGCTCATCGATTGCCCGCCCGCGCTGAACCTACTTACGCTGAATGGTCTGTGTGCCGCGCGTTCGGTGATGATCCCGATGCAATGCGAGTACTACGCGCTGGAAGGATTGAGCGACTTGGTCAACACCATCCGCAAAGTGCGTGAGAGTTTGAACCCTGAATTGGAGATCGAAGGCCTGTTGCGCACCATGTTCGATCCACGTAACTCTTTGGCACAACAGGTCTCTGACCAGTTGCAGCAACACTTTGGTGACAAGGTCTACCGTACAGTGATCCCGCGTAACGTGCGCTTGGCGGAGGCCCCCAGTTATGGCGTCCCCGCGCTGTATCACGATGCACAATCCAAGGGAACGCAAGCCTATCTCGCTTTGGCAGGCGAACTTCTGAATAACGCCTCAGCAACGAATTGAAAAAGGAAAGATGAACATGGTCAAACCAAATAAGGGATTGGGACGCGGATTGGACGCACTGTTAGCGGGTAGTGGCTCGACCAAGTCTAACGACACCTTGCGCGAACTCAAGGTGGAGGAACTCAGGCCAGGAAAGTATCAGCCGCGTAGCCGGATGGACGAGACTTCACTGAATGAGCTAGCGTCATCCATCAAGGTACAAGGGATCATCCAGCCTATATTGGCGCGTGAATTACCCAACGGCGGTTACGAGATCATTGCAGGTGAACGTCGCTGGCGCGCAGCCCAACTTGCGGAGTTGAAGCAAGTCCCTGTTCTAGTTCGAAAAGTACCCGATAACGCCGCTTTGGCGATGGCGCTGATCGAGAATATCCAACGTGAAGACCTGAATCCGTTGGAAGAGGCTATCGGCATCCAACGCCTCATCGACGAATTCCAAATGACGCACCAAGCCGCCGCAGAAGCCGTGGGCCGCTCACGCAGCGCTGCAAGTAACTTATTGCGCCTGCTGAAATTGCCAGCAGATGTGCAAGAGATGCTTATGAGCAATCTCTTGGACATGGGCCATGCCAGAGCATTACTCACCTTGGAACCTGCGCAGCAGATCCTATTAGCCAACAAGATCGTGATGGAGAAGATGTCTGTGCGTGAGGCTGAGCGGTTGGTGCAACGTCAATCAGAGATACCTGCAAACCAATCAGCCACGAAAAAAACTGGGGCAGATCGGGATACGCAGCGCATCCAAGAAGAGGTCAGCGCCAAACTGGGAACCACGGTCGAGATCAAGGCTGGTAAAAAAGGAGCAGGGAAATTGGTCATCGAATATTCAAGTAATGACCAGCTTAGCGACCTGTTGAACAAGCTCACAAAAGGCCTGTAATTGACAAAATCAGTGGGAGAGGAACCGCAAGAGGGTTTGACACCCCCGCTGAACGCCGCTATCATCGCCGCGCTTGCAGAAGCCGAGGCACAAGAAAAACAACAAATATGGCGTGTGACATGGGTGCAGCTCATCGTTGCGGTAGTCGCCGGTAGCATAGCCTTAGGTATCGGAGCAACGCCGCGATTTGCGATAGCGGTGTTGATTGGGGGAGGGGTCTCAGTTCTCAATGGCGCGATGATGGCTTGGAGAATGTCCCGAGCGAATCAGCGTTCAGCCCATGATGCACATCTTCAATTACGGCTCATGTATTTTTACGCCGCCGAGCGTTTTTTCTTGGTGGTCGTATCGCTAGGTCTAGCCATGGCGATACTGAAGTTGCCGCTTGCTGTACTGGGCGGATTTGTATTAGGTCAAGCTGCACTATTGGTTGCACGCTTGTTTTTGCGAATCAAGACTGAAGATAGCGAATAAAAATGTCCAGCGAAGCTCATACCTCAGCGGAATACATCCATCACCACCTGCAGAACCTTACCTACGGCCAATTGCCTGCTGGCTTTGAACGTCACGGTGCGGACGGCGCGGTCGAAGCACTTCAACAAGCTACTTGGACGGTTGCCCACACTTCTGAAGAAGCCAAAGCAATGGGCTTTTGGGCGCTGAATCTGGATACCTTCTTTGTCTCCCTGTTGTTGGGCGCGATCTTCATGTTTGTGTTCCGTAGTGTGGCCAAGAGTGTGGTCACAGGTACACCAAGCGGCTTGCAAAACTTCTGCGAATGGGCGATTGAATTCATCGACAGCAGTGTGCGCGGCTCCTTCTCCGGCAAGAACAATATGGTCGGACCTTTGGCGCTCACCATCTTCTTCTGGGTGTTCACCATGAATCTGATGGACTTGATCCCCATCGACTACATCCCTTTGTTGATGACTTCCCTCGGCGTTCCTTTCTTCAAGGTCGTTCCCTCTACTGACCCTAACGCGACGTTCGGTATGGCAATCGGCGTGTTCTTGCTGGTGCTTTACTACAGCGTGAAGATGAAAGGTTTGGGCGGTTTCGTGGGTGAACTCACACTGCAACCATTCGGCAAGTGGGGCATGCCAGTCAACTTGCTGCTGGAAGGCGTCAACTTGATCGCCAAGCCAATCTCTCTTGCGCTGCGTCTGTTCGGTAACATGTACGCTGGCGAAATGATCTTCATCCTGATCGCTCTGATGGGCGGTGCATGGGCAGGCTTCTCAGTAAGTGGTGTGACTCTTTACGGTTCGCAGATCTTGCTTTCACTGGGTTGGGCGATCTTCCACATCTTGATCGTGACATTGCAGGCGTTCATCTTCATGACGCTGACCGTTGTCTATCTGGATATGGCGCATCAGGAACATCATTAATTCTTTTATCAACTTTATTATTTATCAACAGGAGAAATAGAAAATGGAAATGGCAAACGCACTGCTGTACATCGCTGGCGCATTGATGATGGGTCTGGGCGCGCTTGGCGCGGCCGTTGGCATCGGCATCTTGGGTGGTCGCTTCTTGGAAGGCGCTGCTCGCCAACCTGAACTGATCCCAATGTTGCGTACACAGTTCTTCGTTGTCATGGGTCTGGTTGACGCGGTTCCGATGATCGCTGTTGGTATCGCGATGTACGTTCTGTTCGCTGTAGTCGGCTGATCCGCTCAACGCAAAACGCATAATTAAGAAAGGAAGCTTGCATGAATATCAATGCAACTCTTCTCGCTCAGACCATCATGTTCGCGTTGTTCGTGTGGTTCTGCATGAAGTTCGTGTGGACGCCGATCGTCGCTGCTTTGGAAGCGCGTAAGAAACAGATCGCCGATGGATTGGCCGATGCTGAACGCGCTAAGCATGATTTGGAACTGGCTTCTAAACGCTCCGCTGAGATCCTGCGCGAAGCGAAAGAAAAGGCTGGTGACATCATCGCCAATAGCGAAAAGCGCGGTAGTGAGATCGTTGAAGAAGCCAAGAATCAAGCTAAGGTAGAAGGCGACCGTATCATCGCTGGTGCCAAGGCTGAGATCGATCAAGAAGTATTCCGTGCCAAAGAACAGCTGCGTACTCAAGTGTCGGCCATCGCGCTGGCAGGTGCCGGCAAGATCTTGGGTCGCGAGATCGACGCTAAGGCGCACAACGACCTGCTCGATAAACTCGTTGCGGAAATCTGATCGACATGTCTAACGCCATTACTATTGCACGTCCTTACGCTCAAGCAGCGTTCGAAGAGGCGCAAAAGCAGAACGCACTGAAGGCTTGGTCCGAATTGTTGTTGGGCTTGGCTGATGTGGTGCAGAACGCTGATGTGCGAGCTGTTGTAAGCAACCCAAAGGTATCCAAAGCTAAAGTAGCCGGTCTCATGGATGCTTTTGTAGGTGCTACTGCGAATGCACAGCAACGCAACTTCGTCCGCGTCTTGGCTGATAACCAGCGTCTGCTGGTGTTGCCTGAGATCGCAGAGTTGTTCGAAGTGCTGAAAGCGGATGCTGAGAAGACGGTCAATGTAGTGGTCGATTCCGCGTTCGAACTGTCTGCTGCACAACAAGACAAGATCGTCAGCTCGTTGAAGAAGCGTATGGGCCGTGAGATCAAGTTGGCTTGTAACGTGAAAAAAGATCTGCTGGGTGGCGTGGTGATCCGCGCCGGTGACAAGGTGATCGACGGCTCTGCGCTTACGCGCCTGAGCGAAATGGCGAATGCGCTTGCTTAATTGCTACCAACTTAGCCTGATAAAGAATTATCAAGAATGAGGAAATCCAGATGAAGCTCAACCCTTCCGAAATTAGTAATCTGATCCGCAGTCGCATCGAGAACTTCGAAGCACTGACCCAAGCGCGCACTGAAGGTACAGTGGTCAGCGTCACCGACGGTATCGTTCGCGTACACGGCTTGTCCGATGTGATGCAAGGCGAGATGTTGGAATTCCCAGGCAACACTTTCGGTTTGGCGCTGAACCTTGAGCGCGACTCCGTTGGTGCGGTTATCTTGGGTGAGTACGAACATATCACCGAAGGCGACACAGTTAAATGTACTGGTCGTATCTTGGAAGTGCCAGTTGGTCCAGAATTGCGCGGTCGTGTAGTTAACGCGTTGGGTCAACCCATCGACGGCAAAGGCCCGATCAATGCCAAGATGACCGACAAGATCGAAAAGGTCGCTCCTGGCGTTATCGCACGTAAATCTGTTGACCAACCAGTGCAAACCGGTCTGAAGTCCATCGACTCCATGGTTCCAGTCGGCCGCGGTCAACGCGAACTGATCATTGGTGACCGTCAGACGGGTAAGACTGCTGTTGCTGTTGATGCGATCATCAACCAAAAGGGTCAGAACATGACCTGTATCTACGTTGCGGTCGGCCAAAAGGCTTCGACAGTCGCTAACGTGGTGCGTAAGTTGGAAGAGCATGGCGCGATGGAATACACCATCGTCGTTGCTGCTACCGCTTCTGATTCCGCAGCGATGCAATTCTTGGCACCCTACGCTGGTTGCACTATGGGCGAATACTTCCGTGACCGTGGCGAAGATGCATTGATCGTTTACGATGACTTGACCAAGCAAGCTTGGGCATATCGTCAGATCTCCTTGCTGTTGCGCCGTCCACCCGGCCGTGAAGCTTATCCAGGCGACGTGTTCTATCTGCACTCCCGTCTGTTGGAGCGCGCAGCGCGTGTGAATGCCGAATACGTTGAAGCCTTCACTAAAGGCGCAGTCAAGGGCAAGACAGGTTCTTTGACCGCTCTGCCAGTGATCGAGACACAAGCAGGTGACGTTTCCGCTTTCGTTCCAACCAACGTGATCTCCATCACCGACGGTCAGATCTTTTTGGAATCCGACTTGTTCAACGCAGGTATCCGCCCAGCGATCAACGCGGGTGTATCCGTATCCCGCGTTGGTGGCGCAGCTCAAACCAAAGTCATCAAGAAATTGGGTGGCGGTGTGCGTCTGGCACTGGCTCAGTATCGTGAATTGGCAGCGTTCGCGCAGTTCGCATCCGACTTGGACGAAGCGACCCGCAAGCAACTTGAGCGCGGCAAGATCGTTACCGAACTGATGAAGCAATTGCAATACGCTCCACTGTCCGTATCCAAGATGGCTGCGACATTGTTCGCCGTCAACAAGGGTTACTTCGACGACGTAGCTGTTCCAAAGGTATTGGCTTTCGAAGCGGGTCTGCATGCTCACTTGGGTTCCAAGAACAAGGCATTGATGGACGCGATCGAAGCAACCAAGGATCTGTCTGCTGACAACGAGAAGTTGTTGGTTGCGGCTATCGAATCATTCAAGGCTAGCGCAGCTTACTAAGGCGAGGTGATTTATGGCCGGCAGTAAAGAGATTCGCACCAAGATCAAGAGCGTAGAGAATACGCGCAAGATCACCCGTGCGATGGAGATGGTGGCAGCAGCGAAGATGCGCAGAGCGCAGGAACGCATGCGCGCCGCTCGTCCCTACGCCGAAAAGATCCGCAACGTCGCTGCACATTTGTCGCGCGCCAACCCAGAATACAAGCATGCATTCTTGGCCAAGCGTGAGAACGTGAAGAACGTTGGTCTCATCGTCGTCACTTCAGACAAAGGCTTGTGTGGTGGTTTGAACACCAACTTGTTGCGTCTGGCAGTGAACGAGATGAAGACATGGGAAGGTGAAGGCAAGGGATTGCTCGTTTGCCCTATCGGTAACAAAGGCTTCGGCTTTATGAACCGTATCGGCGCAAAAGTGAAGTCGCATATGGTTGGTCTGGGCGATACACCCCACGTAGAGAAGCTGATTGGCACCGTGAAAGCGATGTTGGATGCCTACGTTGCAGGTGAGATCGACGCGATCTATCTGAGCTACAACCACTTCATCAACACGATGCGTCAAGAGCCGCGAGTCGAGCAGCTATTGCCATTGACAGGTGAGAAGCTGGGTACGAGCGACGCGACTTGGGACTACATCTACGAACCAGATGCCAAGAAAGTCATCGACGAGTTGTTCGTTCGCTACATCGAGTCCTTGGTCTACCAAGCCGTCGTTGAGAACATCGCTTCCGAGCAAAGCTCACGTATGGTGGCGATGAAGGCAGCGTCTGACAATGCAAAGAGCGTCATCAGCGAACTCAAATTGGTCTACAACAAAGCACGTCAAGCAGCGATCACCAAGGAAATTTCCGAGATCGTGGGCGGCGCAGCGGCGTTGGAGTGATTTTAGTTAGCTAAAGAATTTTAGAATTAATTTAGACGGGGAATCTTAAAATGAGTCAAGGAAAGATTGTTCAGTGTATCGGCGCGGTGGTTGACATCGAGTTTCCGCGCGACAAAATGCCAAAGGTCTATGAAGCGCTGACATTGGCTGACGCAGGTAACTCCACAGCTGAACCAGGCTTGACCTTCGAGGTCGAGCAACAACTGGGTGATGGCGTGGTTCGTACCATCGCCATGGGCTCGTCTGACGGTCTCCGTCGCGGCATGGCAGTGAATGCAACCGGTCAAGCGATCCAAGTGCCAGTTGGCACAGGTACCTTGGGCCGCATCATGGACGTGTTGGGTCGTCCGATCGACGAAGCTGGTGACATCAAGTGCACCGAGCGCCGTTCGATTCACCAAGCTGCACCTAAGTTCGATGAGTTGTCTCCTTCCGTTGACTTGCTCGAAACCGGCATCAAGGTGATCGACTTGGTCTGCCCATTCGCTAAGGGCGGTAAGGTTGGTCTGTTCGGTGGCGCGGGTGTGGGTAAGACCGTGAACATGTTGGAGCTGATCAACAACATCGCTAAGCAACACGCGGGTCTGTCCGTATTCGCCGGTGTGGGTGAGCGTACTCGTGAGGGTAACGACTTCTACCACGAAATGACTGACGCAGGCGTTATCGACACTGAAGACTACACCAAGTCCAAAGTCGCGATGGTGTTCGGTCAGATGAACGAGCCGCCTGGAAACCGTTTGCGCGTAGCGCTGTCTGGTTTGACCATGGCTGAGAAATTCCGTGACGAAGGCCGAGACATCCTGTTCTTCGTGGACAACATCTACCGCTACACACTGGCCGGTACTGAAGTTTCTGCGTTGTTGGGTCGTATGCCTTCCGCTGTGGGTTACCAACCAACACTGGCTGAAGAAATGGGCCGCTTGCAAGAGCGTATCACTTCGACCAAGGTAGGTTCCATCACTTCCATCCAAGCTGTGTATGTTCCAGCGGATGACTTGACCGACCCATCTCCAGCGACCACCTTCTTGCACCTTGACTCCACCGTTGTGTTGTCACGTGACATCGCTTCTCTGGGTATCTACCCAGCGGTCGATCCACTGGACTCAACTTCTCGTCAGCTCGATCCGTTGGTCGTGGGCGAAGAGCACTACACAGTGGCACGCCGTGTTCAACAGACTCTGCAACGCTACAAAGAATTGCGCGACATCATTGCGATTTTGGGTATGGACGAGTTGGCACCAGAAGACAAATTGGCTGTGGCTCGCGCTCGTAAGATCCAGCGTTTCTTGTCGCAACCGTTCCACGTTGCTGAGCAGTTCACTGGTGCTCCAGGTAAGTACGTCACGCTGAAAGAGACCATCAAGGGCTTCAAGGCGATCGTTGACGGTGAGTACGATCACCTGCCAGAGCAAGCGTTCTACATGGTCGGCGGCATCGAAGAAGCAGTCGAAAAAGCCAAGACCCTGCAATAATAATCGGGAGCAACCATGGCAATGACCGTACATGTAGACGTGGTGAGCGCAGAAGAGCAGATCTTCTCCGGCTTGGCCGAGTTCGTCGTAGTTCCAGGCGAAATGGGCGAGTTGGGAATCTACCCGCGCCACACCGCGTTGATGACGCGTATCAAACCTGGTGCGGTTCGCATCAAGCGCCCAGATCAAGAGCAAGAAGAGTTGGTCTATGTCTCCGGCGGCATGCTGGAGATTCAGCCTAACGTCATCACCGTGTTGGCAGATACCGCCATCCGTGGTGCTGATCTTGATGAAGCGCGTGCTTTGGAAGCGAAACAAGCGGCTGAAGAAGCGATGAAGAACCGTAGTTCCGACATCGACTATGCAGCCGCTCAAGCAGAATTGGCCGAAGCGCTGGCTCAACTGCGTGCTATCTCGCAAATGCGCAAGAACACGCACTAAGCAACGCATCAAAAGCAATCAACAAAAAGCAGCTTCGGCTGCTTTTTTGTTGTCTGAACGATATACTTCGCTATCTTGAAAAAGTGAATCCTATGAACGCCTTGAACATCGTCATTCTCGCTGCTGGCAAAGGCACGCGCATGTATTCCGACAAGCCTAAAGTGTTGCATGTTCTGGCTGGGAAACCGCTGGTGCAACACGTATTGGATAGGGCGATCGAACTCAAGCCAGAACAAATTTGCGTAGTGTACGGACACGGAGGTGATGCGGTACCTCTGGCGATGGCTAGTTACGGAGCGAAGTTCGTCATTCAAGAACCTCAACTTGGCACAGGCCATGCGGTGCAACAAGCGATGCCGCATCTTGCGGACGAAAGCAGTACGCTGGTGTTATACGGGGATGTGCCGCTGACCCAACATGAGACATTGCATCAGATGCAACAAGCGGGTGAAGGCTTGGTATTGCTCACTGTCAACCTGGAAACCCCCACCGGCTATGGCCGTATCGTGCGCAATGCACAAGGTGCAGTTCAGTGCATCGTCGAAGAAAAAGATGCAAATGATGAGCAACGAAAAATCAAGGAAGTGAACACCGGCATCCTGCTTGCGCCGACTAAGAAGTTACGCGAGTGGTTGAGCAAGCTGGGCAACAACAACGCCCAAGGTGAGTACTACCTCACAGACATCGTAGCGATGGCCGTTGCGGATGGTATCCCTGTGAGCTCGACACAACCCGCGCAGCGTTGGGAAGTTGAAGGTATCAATAACAAATCACAACTCGCTACGCTGGAGCGCGTGTGGCAGCAAACGCTAGCGAACAAACTGATGGCACAAGGTGTTACTTTGGCTGACCCTGCCCGTTTGGACGTACGTGGAAGTCTGACCTGTGGGCGCGATGTCGAGATCGATGTCGGCTGCATCTTTGAGGGAGACGTGAAACTGGGAGATCGTGTGCGAGTGGGGGCTTACAGCATCTTGCGCAACGCCAGCATCGAACAAGGCACGCAAATCGCAGCCTACAGCCACATCGATAGTAGCGAAGTGGGGGCTAACTGCCACATTGGACCATACGCCCGTCTGCGCCCTGGCACCAAGCTGGCCGAAGATGCTCACATCGGCAACTTCGTCGAAATCAAGAACAGCGAGATCGGCAAAGGCAGCAAAGCCAATCACCTGAGCTACATCGGGGACAGCACGGTGGGTAGTCGCGTCAATATCGGCGCAGGAACTATCACCTGTAATTACGATGGAGCGAATAAATTCCGAACCATCATTGAAGACGATGCCTTTATCGGTTCTGATACGCAGCTGGTCGCCCCTGTCCGTGTGGGAAAAGGCGCGACAATCGGCGCGGGCTCGACCATCACCAAAGATACGCCTGCGGGAGAGTTAACCTTATCGCGTAGCAAGCAACTAAGCATCAAAGGATGGCAACGTCCCGTCAAAGGAAATAAATAATATGTGTGGAATCGTCGGCGCTGTCGCCAAAAGAAACATCGTCTCCATTCTGGTGAATGGATTGTTGCGCCTGGAATACCGAGGATACGACTCGGCGGGCCTGGTCGTGGTCCATGATGCGAAACTGGAACGTGTGCGCAGCGCAGGCCGTGTAGCAGAGCTAGCGACAAAGAGCGCGAACACCTATGGTGAGTTAGGGATCGCTCACACGCGTTGGGCGACACATGGCGTGCCAAGCGAGCGTAATGCTCACCCTCACATTAGCCGCGATCTTATCGCCGTGGTACATAACGGCATCATCGAGAATTACGAAGAACTGCGTACAGAACTGACTGCACAAGGTTACGAATTCACCTCGGATACCGACACCGAAGTGATCGCTCACCTGATTCACAGCCACTACGCCCAAGGCAGTCTGCTAGTTGCTACGCAGATGGCGTTGTCGCAGTTAGTGGGTGCCTACGCCATCGGCGTCGTGGCGGCCGACAATCCGCACCAACTCATTGCAGCCCGCAAGGGTAGCCCGCTGTTATTGGGTGTTGGCGTAGGTGAGCACTTCGTTGCATCGGACATGTCAGCACTTCTGCAAGTCACCAAGAACGTGGTGTATCTGGAAGAAGGCGATGTGGTCGAGGTGAACTTGGCGAACTATCGCATCTTCGATCAACAGGGCAACGCCGTACAACGTGCGGTGCATGTAAGTGAATTGGACAACGACAGCGTCGAGCTGGGTGAGTACCAACACTACATGCAGAAAGAGATCCACGAACAACCTCAAGCTTTAGCAAATACGCTGGAGTCGGTATGTAACAGCCAATCATTGGTCCCCGGAATCTTCGGAGCGGAAGCCAACACCATCTTCCCGCAGGTCGAAAGCATCCTCATCCTTGCGTGCGGCACCAGCAACCACTCAGGTCAAGTCGCCAAATATTGGTTGGAAGAGATCGCGGGCATCCCTTGCAATGTCGAAATTGCCAGCGAATATCGTTATCGCACCAGCGTTCCCAACCCAAAGACCTTGATCGTCACCATCTCGCAATCTGGCGAGACGGCAGATACCTTGGCCGCACTCATCCATGCCAAAGCGACGGGTCATGCTTTCACGTTGGCCATCTGCAACGTGCCGGAGAGCGCCATCATCCGCCAGTCCAAGTTACGTCTGCTGACGCGTGCCGGCCCAGAGATCGGCGTTGCCTCGACCAAAGCGTTCACCACCCAGCTTGCCGCTTTGTTCCTGCTGACCTTGGTCATGGCAAAACTGCGCGGTCGTCTGAATGCAGACCGCGAACAGCAATTCCTACATGAGTTGCGCCACCTGCCGACAGCCGTGCAAAAGGTATTGGCACTGGAGCCGAAGATCGCCGAGATGGCCAAGCACTTTGCCAACAAGCACCACGCATTGTTCTTGGGACGTGGCATGCACTTCCCGATCGCGGCCGAAGGCGCGTTGAAGCTCAAAGAGATCTCCTACATCCACGCTGAAGCCTATCCTGCAGGTGAATTGAAGCACGGTCCTCTGGCGTTGGTCGATGCCGACATGCCCGTGGTATCGGTCGCACCGAACGATATCTTGTTGGAAAAACTGAAGTCGAACCTGCAAGAAGTCAAAGCTCGCGGCGGCGAATTGTTCGTCTTTGCCGATGCCCAGACCCACATCAAAGAGTCCGACGGTGTCCACATCCTGCAAATGCCCGAACACGCGGGCTTTTTGAGTCCTATTCTGCACACCATCCCTTTACAGCTACTGGCATATTACGTAGCACTGGAAAAGGGAACGGATGTAGACAAGCCAAGAAACCTCGCGAAATCCGTTACGGTGGAGTAACAACGTTTTGTGAACGCGAGGTTTCTTGGCTTGCGGTGGAGACTAACCTGCATAGCAGGTTAAGCCCGAAAGGGCGGTCGAAACCACAAGCCCAGCAAAAGGACAACACTACACGGTGAGCAATCATGGTGTAACTGTCCGAAGTGCTAGGTTCTAACACCTGTCCCCACTAATGTGGAGACGTATCAAGATGGCGGTCATCGCCGTATTCAATCAAAAAGGTGGCGTAGGCAAGACTACGACCTGTCTTAATCTGACAGCGGCGTTGTCTTTGGCGCAGCGCAGCCCGATTGCTATAGACATGGACCCGCAGGGGCATCTGAGTCTTGCGTCTGGGCTCAAGCACGGCACCTCACAAGCTAAGAGCATCGTGTCCTTTTTCAAGGAACACACGCCCCTCGCCAAGCTACTGTTTGAAACACCAGCAGGATGGCAACTCATACCAGCTACGCTTGAACTTTCAAAGATAGATGCCCTATACGGCAGCGACCCGCAAGCCGCCAAGATGTTGAAGCAGGGCTTGAGTGAAGAATTATCGCTCACGGGAGCACCCATCTTGATTGACTGCTGCCCGATGCTGGGTGTGTTGACCCTCAATGCACTACTTGCCGCTGACAAAGTGCTCATCCCAGTTTCAGCAGACTATCTTTCCCAACATGGCGTACATCGTTTAGATAGCGCACTGAACGTGCTGGAGAAGAAGCTGCAGCGCAAATTCGATCGCCGCATCGTGGTCACTCGTTTCGATTCGCGTCGCAAGTTGTCGTACGACATCTACGACCAACTCAGAGAGCGATACGGCAACCTATTGTGCAAGACGCGCATCGGCGAGACGGTCGCCTTGGCAACGAGTCCGATGCATGGTTTGGATGTGTTTGCTTATGCGCCTAACAGCCCCGGAGCGGCCGACTATAAGGCGCTGGCCAAGGAACTCACGGACAGTGGATTTATTTAAACCAGGTGGACGTAAGCGGCTAGGCCTAGCGTCGCAGCCAACAAGAGCGCAATGACCGATAACCAGGCATTGCGCTTTTTTTGTTCTGCCAACATCGCAAGCAAAAGCGGTGCGGCCTGCGCGGCGACATCATCCTTCAAGCGTTGATGCAGCAAACGAGGGAGTTGAGGGAGTAGCGATGCGTAACGGGGAGCTTCCGCGCGCAATGTCTTGATGAAACCGCGCCAGCCTACTTGCTCACTCATCCAGCGTTCTAGCCAAGGTTTAGCCGTCTTCCACAGATCAAGTTCAGGATCGAGCTGCAATCCCAGTCCTTCGATGTTGAGCAGCGTCTTTTGCAACAACACCAGCTGCGGTTGGATCTCGATGCCGAAACGACGCGAGGTCTGGAACAAGCGCAACAACACTTTGCCGAACGAGACATCGCGCAACGGTTTGTCGAAGATGGGCTCACACACTGAACGTATCGCTGCCTCGAACTCATCCACGCGCGTATCCGCAGGTGCCCAACCCGACTCGATATGTAACTCAGCCACGCGCTTGTAATCGCGATTGAAGAAAGCGATGAAGTTATGTGCGAGGTAGTTCTTATCGTTGTCGGTGAGCGTTCCCATGATGCCGAAATCGAGCGCCACATAACGGCCATCGCGTGCCACTAAGATGTTGCCGGGGTGCATGTCGGCATGGAAAAAACCGTCGCGGAACACCTGCGTGTAGAAGATCTCTACACCGTCGCTGGCTAACTTCGATAAGTTGATCCCCGCCTCGCGTAACGCACCGATCTGACTGATGGGGATGCCGTGCATACGCTCCATCACCATCACCTGTTCGGAACACCAATCCCAATGTACTTCGGGAACGAGCAACAATTTCGCATCGGAGAAGTTGCGACGTAGTTGGCTGGCGTTCGCCGCCTCACGCATCAAGTCCAACTCGTCATGCAGATATTTCTCGAACTCGGCGACGACCAACTTCGGTTTCAGTCGCTTGCCGTCAGACCACCAACGCTCAATCAATCCCGCACAGATCTGCAACAAGGCGATGTCGTGTTCGATGGTGTGCTTGATGCCGGGACGCAAGATCTTCACAGCCACTTCATGCCCGTTCGGCAACACCGCGAAATGCACTTGCGCCACCGATGCACTGGCGATGGGTGTCTCGTCGAAACTAGTGAACACTTCGCTCAGGCGCTTGCCGTAAGCCGTTTCTAGCAAGGTGACAGCTTGTGCAGAAGGGAAGGGCGGTACTTGGTCTTGCAGCTTCGCCAATTCATCGGCGATGTCGCTAGGGATCAGGTCGCGGCGGGTGGAAAGCAACTGGCCGAACTTGACGAAGATAGGCCCAAGCGCTTCGAGTGCCAGACGCAGACGCTCCGCACGGGGGCGCGACACATCGCGGAAGAACAGCAGCCAATTGAGCGGTCGCAACAACCAACTCGTGCGTTCATGTGCCAATAGGAACTCGTCTAGGCCGAAGCGCAGGACGATGAAGATGATCTTGAGTAAGCGGAAGAAGCGCATTGCTAACGAGCTCAAATAAAAAAGGGCACAGCGAAGTCGCCGTGCCCTCTAGTTTACTTGAGTTTCAGCTTAAACCTGCTGGATTCCAGACAACAGCCAAACCGCCTTGTCGTCCTTCAAGTCTTTCTGCACATGCCAGATCTCGTCGAAGTTCTCAGGCGCACCGTTGTTCTCACGGATCTGACCTGTCATGCGCACGCTGGCCGTTGCGATGTCGTTCTCTGTCACCACTTCCAACAGGCTCGCATTCACGAAGCCAACGTCGGTCTTCTGCGCGGCATCACCGCGCTCCTGCATTTGCATCGAGATCTCGGCGTACATCTCAGGGGTGGTGTATTCGCGGACGTCGTTCAAGTCCATGCGGTCGTTCGCCGCTTGCAAGCGGATGAAGGTCGTCTTCGCGCCGCGCAGGAAGCTATCTACAGGGAAATCGGCAGGGATGTTCGCCGCAGCCACAGGTGCCGCTGGTGCAGCACTACCGCCACTCACGACAGGTTGAGCGGGCGTTTGATAGCCAGTATTTCCGGGTGCGGAACCCGCATACTGCATTGCCGGTTGCTGCTTCTTGCGCAACATCGAGATGAGGAAGAACACCGCGATCGCGCCCGCAATGATCATCAGCAACATGCCCATGCCTTCACCCAAACCAAAGTGCGAGAACAACGCTGCCAAGCCCAGACCGGCAGCGATACCTGCCAATGGGCCCAACCACTTGTTCGGCTGCTTGGCCGCCGCACCCGCTGCTGCAGGTGCCGCTTGTTGCGCTGGCGCAGCATCTGCCTTTTGTGGTGGCGCGCTCATACTGCGTTGCTTGCCGATGCTACCGCCGCCACCGAAGCGCTTGGCTTCCGCATTAGCGGCGAGCAAAGAAAGACTGGTCAGAACGATGGTCAAGAAAATGGCGAAACGTTTCATCTGATTCCTCTAGGTAAAAAATTAAGGTTGTACAACTTTTACATCTGACACGAAGTATGCGGTATCACCAAAACAGCTGGTGGGGATACCTTTGTGCTCTGCATATACCAATGCCACGCGCTGACCCACGAGCTTGTTGATCTTCTCCGCCACTGCATCCTCACGCACGGTGAACAAGAACTTCTCAGGTGCCGCACCGGGCAATGCCACCAGAGAAAGCTCACCTTCCCAAGTCTTGCACAGCCAGCCCTTTTTCGAGAGCTTCTGCATGAAACCCGCGCGTTCCCCCTCCGAATAGTTCCACGTCAACGCCACCCACGTATAAGCCGCGAACACCGCCGCAACGATGGTAACGAGCGCGAGCGGAATGGTAAGAGCAGGTTTAGGCAGAGCCATCAAAACATCCTTGAAATGAGCGGTAGATAACAGTGCGGATTATAACGGACGTGCTACTCAATATGGGGCGTCACTCTCAAAGTACAAGGGCTTGGCAGTGATAGGGTGATCGAACGCCAAGCGCGTCGCATGCAACATCAAGCGTTCCGCACGGCGCCCCTCGTACAAAGTATCCCCGATGATGGGATGGCCGATACTGGCAAGGTGCAAGCGTAGCTGATGCGTGCGTCCGGTGATGGGTTCCAACTCGATACGGGAATCACCACCCTCGATGCCCAGCAAACGATAGCGCGTGAGCGAGGGCTTACCTGACTCGTGGTCCACCTTGCTCTTAGGGCGGTTCGGCCAATCCACGATGAGCGGCAGATCGATCTCGCCAACCTCGTTCTCAAGCGCACCTGACACCAACGCCACATACCGTTTCGTTACCTCCCGCTCACGAAACATGCGCGACAACTCGCGCTGCATCGCCTCGCCCCGCGCAAACACCATCAAGCCCGAAGTCGCCATGTCGAGACGATGAACGACTAGGGCATCGGGAAATACGTGTTGGATGCGGGCGGATAGACAATCCTGTTTGTCCTCACCGCGCCCCGGCACGGATAACAGGCTAGCGGGTTTATTGAAGATGAGCAGGTGCGCATCTTGAAATACACAGTCCACAAGAATTGAAGTCAATTCACGTCAGCAATCACCGGAGTATGATCCGATGGCCGTTCCAACTTGCGCGGTGCTTTGTCGATGATGCATCCGTTGCAGTGCAAGTCTGCGCTGATGAGGATGTGGTCGATGCGCATGCCTAGGTTGCGGCGGAATCCCATCATGCGGTAATCCCACCACGAGTAGCTCTTCTCGGCTTGTTCGAACAGTCGGAATGAATCGCGCAGTCCTAAAGCCACCAATCCTTTGAAGGCATCACGCTCGGGTTCGCTCACCAGCACATTGCCTTGCCATGCCACAGGGTCGTGGCAGTCGCGGTCTTCGGGGGCGATGTTGTAATCGCCCAGCAGTGCCAGCTTGGGATATTTTGCCAACTCGTCTTTCAGCCATATTTTCAATGCGGCCAGCCATTTGAGTTTGTATTGGTACTTGTCCGAATCGAGGCTCTGCCCGTTGGGGATATACACACACACGATACGCACACCGTTGATGGTGGCGGCGATCACGCGTTTTTGTTCGTCCTCAAGATCGGGGATACCGAACTGTACATCGCTGATGGCATGGCGGCTCAAGATGGCGACGCCGTTGTAGGTCTTCTGTCCAATGAACGCGACCTGATAACCTGCCGCTTCGATCTCCGCCAGCGGGAAGTTCTTATCCTCGGTCTTGGTCTCTTGCAGGCACACCACGTCAATAGGGTTCGCCGCCAACCAATCCAACAGGTGCGGCAGGCGCACCTTGAGTGAATTCACGTTCCAGGTAGCTATCTTCATTTTGCAGTAGCGGGTTTGGCGCGATAGGGCGCGCTCTTGGGATAGCCCGCGAAGTCGAGTTCCTTATGCCACCGTTCGGCGAGAAAACCTTTGACCCAAGTCTTGCCTAGCAACATCGCAGGCGCTTGGTCGGTGCCAGAGGCTTTGCGGTATTCGTCTAAGTCTTCTGTGGTGACCAGATTCTTTTCGGTGAAGGGGATGCCGCGAGTCGTCAACAATGCTTTTGCTTCGGTGCATGGTGCGCCGCATTTGTCGAACACATAGAGCGTTACCGGAAAGAACTGTTTCGCCTTTTGCGTCTCGTAGGGCAGGGCTTCTTCTACCGCAGGCGCATTGCCTAGCTTGAGCTGCTCGGCATCGGCGTCATACTTGTCGCTGTATTGCACGCGACCATTGTTGTCGATGTAACGGTAGAGTTCACCCGCTTGAGCGGTAGAAAAGAACACCATTGCGCACAAAATTAGCAGCGGTCTCATAGCTAACTCCTTAGGCTTCGATGAGCCCATTATGCCGCAACAGCGCATCGATGGAAGGGGCTCGGCCACGGAAGGCGGTGAACGATTCCATCGCGGGGCGCGCGCCGCCCATCGCCAACACCTCGGCACGGAAACGAGCGCCGATCTCTGGATTGAGCACGCCATGCTCTTCGAACAAACTGTACGCATCCGCCGACAACACCTCCGCCCACTTGTAGCTGTAATAGCCAGCGGAATATCCGCCAGAGAAGATGTGCGAGAAGCTTTGCGGGAAGCGGTTGAACTCGGGCGGGATGAGCACGGCGACTTCGGCGCGCACTTCGTCTAGCAACTGCAATATCGTCTTGCCTTGGCCCACATTGAAGTTGCTGTGCATCAGCATATCGAACACGGCAAATTCTATCTGGCGCAACGTCGCCAGACCGCTCTGGAAGTTCTTCGCGGCGAGCATCTTGTCGAACAGGGCGCGTGGCAATTTCTCGTTAGTGTCTGCGTGGCGCGTCATGCCTTGCAGCACATCCCACTCCCAGCAGAAGTTCTCCATGAACTGGCTAGGCAACTCGACCGCATCCCACTCCACACCGTTGATGCCTGATACGCCAAGGTCTTCCACCTCGGTCAGCAGGTGATGCAGGCCATGACCGAACTCATGGAACAAGGTCTGCACTTCGTCATGGGTGAACACGGCAGGTTTGCCGCCGACGGGGGCTGAGAAGTTGCAATTCAAATAGGCGACAGGCGTTTGGATCTTGTCGTCCAAACGACGGCGCGTGATGACATCGTCCATCCACGCACCACCGCGTTTGCTGTTGCGCGCGTACAGGTCAAGGTAGAACTGGCCTACCAGTTTGTCTTGTGCATCGCGGATGTCGAAGAAGCGCACGGTCTCGTGCCACTTCGGTGCTTGTGCCGCTTTGATCTGCAAGCCAAACAAAGTCTCAACCAGCTTGAACAAACCCGCCATCACTGCATCTTCAGGGAAGTATTGCTTCACTTCCTGCTCAGAGAATGCGTAGCGCTGCTCACGCAGTTTCTCGCTGGCGTAGGCCACGTCCCACGAGCGCATGTCGTTGATGTCGAGTTTCGTCTTGGCGAACTCGCGCAGTTCGACCAAGTCTTTTTCCGCGAAAGGCCGCGCACGTTGCGCCAGCTCGCGCATGAAGTCCACTACCTGTTGTGGTGTCTCGGCCATCTTGGCAGCGAGAGAGAGTTCGCCGAAATTGGCAAAGCCGAGCAACTGAGCTTCCTCGGCGCGCAGCGCGACGATCTCGTCCATCAAGGGCGTGTTGTCCAACTCAGGCTTGCCGAACTCGGAAGCGCGCGTGGCATAGGCGCGGTAGATCTTCTCGCGTAGGTCACGGTTGTCAGCGAACTGCATCACGGGCAAGTAAGACGGCGCTTTCAGTGTGAACAACCAGCCTGTCTTCTCTGCCGCCTGCGCCGCTTCGCGTGCGGTCTGCAACACATCTTCCGGCAAACCATTCAGCTCGCCGCGATTCTCTATGAGCAAAGTGTATTCGTTGGTCGCATCAAGGATGTTGTCGGAGAAGCGTGAGGACAACTCGGATTGACGTTCCTGCACCGCGAGGTAGCGCGTCTTTTTGTCATCGGGCAACTCGGCACCGCCCAAGCGGAAATCGCGCAGTTCATTCTCGATGATCTTCTTGCGTGCTGCGCTCAATCCAGCGAACTCGGCACTGTTGCGCAACGCTTTGAACTTTTTGAACAGCGCGAGGTTCTGCCCCAGCTCGGCGTAGTAGGCCGTGATCTTCGGCAAGGTCGAGTTGTAGGCATCGCGCAACTCAGGCGAGTTCATCACCGCGTTCAAGTGACCGACGGGGCCCCATGCGCGACCTAGACGTTCGTTCGCATCTTCCATCGGGCGCACGAAAGCATCCCAAGTGGGAAGCGAGTCATCCGCCAGCAAGCGGGTGATGAGCGCACGGTTCTCATCGAGCAGTTGCTCGATGGCCGGTGCGACATGTTCAGGTTTGATCTCTGCGAAGCGGGGGAGACCGGAGAAATCGAGTAGTGGGTTCATAGCATCCTGAAAATACGAAGCGCCCTCGAGTGAGGGCGCAGTTAAATCGAACTATTGTTGAAATACCAGCTGACCATCGAGCAAGGTGTAACGCACGCGGCCTTGCATCTCGTAGCCATTGAAGGGGGTGTTCTTGCCTTGGCTCTTGAGTGCGGCGGGCTCTACCTTCCACGCAGCTTTGGGGTCGAACACGCAGAGGTCGGCATGGGCGCCGATGCTTAGGTGGCCCATCTTCACACCCAACAGTTGAGCTGGGTTGATGGTGATGCGCGAGAGCGCCTCCAGCAACGGGATCTTGTCTTGCTCGGCCCATTTCAACACCAGCGGTAGCAACAGTTCCAAACCCGTAGCGCCATCTTCCGCTTCGGCGAAGGGCATCTGCTTGGCATCTTCATCCACGGGGGAATGGTTGGAGCAGATCGCATCGATGGTGCCATCGCGCAGTCCGGCACGTAGTGCATCGCGGTCACGCAGGCTGCGCAGCGGCGGCACGAGGTGGCAGTTGGAATCGAAGTAGCCGATGTCCATCTCGGTGAGATGCACGTGGTTCATCGATACGTCGCAGGTCACTTTCAACCCTTCACGTTTCGCAGCGCGGATCATCTCCACACCGGCGCCACTGGAGACGCGGCAGATATGTAGCGTCACACCGGTCTCACGTGCGAGCTGTAGTGCGGTAGATAAGGCGACGGTCTCAGCGACGACGGGGATAGGTGGCAAGCCAAGGCGCGTGGCGACTTCGCCGTCATGCGCCACGCCGTTTTTGGCGAGGAAGCTGTCTTGCGGACGCAACCACACGCGGTAGCCGAAGGTTGCGGCGTACTGCATGGCGCGCATCAACACGCGGGTATCGGTGAGTGGCACATCGGCTTGGCTGAAGGCTTTGCAACCCGCTTCGGTCAGCTCGATCATCTCGGTGAGTTCCGCACCTTTCAATCCGTAGGTCAGCGCGCCTTGAGGGAACACGCGGCACTGGTTGAGATTACGCGCGCGGTGCTTGAGCATCTCCACCAGACCCGGTTCATCCAGCGGCGGATCGGTATCGGGAGGGCAGGAGAGGGAAGTCACACCCCCTGCGACGGCGGCAGACATCTCCGATTCCAAGGTGGCGCGATATTCGTATCCAGGTTCGCGCAGACGCGCGGCGACATCGGTCAGCCCAGGCATCACGATCAAGCCGCTGGCATCGATCACTTGGTCAGCGACGAAACCTTCCGGTGCTTTACCGATAGCAGCGATACGACGCGCCGAGATGAACACGTCTTGCTGTGCGTCGAGCTTGTTCTTGGGGTCGATGACGCGACCGTTCTTGATCAGGATATTCATTGCTTACCTCCCGCTAGCGTACTCATCACCGCCATGCGTACCGCGATACCGAAAGTGACCTGCGGCAAGATGACCGATTGCGAACCATCCGCCACACTGGAGTCGATCTCCACGCCGCGGTTCATCGGGCCGGGGTGCATCACGATGGCGTCGCTCTTGGCAGCGGCCAAGCGCTCTTGCGTGAGTCCGTAGTATTTGAAATATTCCTGTGCCGAGGGCAGTAGCGCGCCCTGCATACGTTCATTCTGCAGGCGCAGCATCATCACGACATCCACATCTTTCAAGCCTTGTTCCATGTCGTGATAGACCTGCACGCCAAGCTTTTCGACATGCGTCGGCAACAGCGTCTTGGGGGCGACGACGCGCACCTCCGGTACGCCCAGTGTAGTCAGTGCATGGATCTGCGAACGTGCCACACGTGAGTGCAACACATCGCCCACGATGGCGACCTTGAGGTTGTGAAATTCTTTCTTGTAGTGGCGGATAGTGAACATGTCCAACAGCGCTTGAGTCGGGTGTGCGTGGCGACCATCACCGGCGTTGATGACGTGGATGTCTGGGGCGACGTGCTGTGCGATGAGGTGAGCCGCGCCACTGGAAGAGTGACGTACCACGAACATGTCTGCGTGCATCGCGCACAGGTTGTCCACCGTATCCAGCAGTGTCTCTCCTTTGCTGGTGCTGGATGAGCCGATGTTGAGGTTGACCACGTCGGCAGAGAGTTTCTTCGCTGCGATCTCAAAGGTGGTTCGTGTGCGCGTGCTGTTCTCGAAGAAGATGTTGAACACAGATTTGCCGTGAAGCAACGGGACCTTTTTGATCTCGCTACCTTCGACGATGTTCACGAAGCCGGCGGCCGTGTCGAGGATGTCGCGCAGGATGCGCGCGGGAAGACCTTCGGTGGAGAGCAGGTGTTGCAGCTCACCGTTCTTATTCAGTTGGGGATTATTCATGCGTAGATTCCTGCGCTGGGTTCATCAAAATACGCTTGCAGTATCTGCTGCGCGGCGTATTGGTCGATAAGAGACTTTTGCTTGCGGCCATGGATTCCTTCATCGTCTAACGCACTGCTTGCGGCGGCAGAAGTATAACGTTCATCGACCAAAATCGTGGGCAAATCGAAGCGCCCTTTGAGGCGGTTAGCGAAGCGGCGGCACAGGGCGGTCATCTCATGCGGCGTGCCGTCATCGTTGCAGGGTAGGCCGACCACCAACGCCACGGGCTGCCATTCTTTAAGGAGTGCCGCGATGGTAGTGAAGCGCACCTCGGTCTTCTCATCGTTGATGGTAGAGAGCGGGCGAGCCGTACCCGAGATGCTATTGCCTACGGCGATGCCGATGCGTTTGGTGCCGAAATCGAATGCGAGGAAAGTGCCGGAGAGAAGGGAAGTGTTCACGCCCTTAGGCATGTCCGGCTTCTTCCGAAAGGGATGCGAAATCGACGCCCAGTAAAGCCATCGCAGCGGCCAGTTTTTCTTCTGCAGGCAGATCGAACAGGATGTGTTCGGTGGCAGGCACGCTCAACCAAGCATTGGCTGCCAGCTCCTGTTCCAGTTGTCCTTCAGACCAACCCGCGTAGCCAAGGGTGATGAGCAGGTTGCTGGGCCCCGTGCCTTCGCCTACTGCCTGCAGGATGTCTTTGGAGGTGGTGAGTTCGATCTTGTCGTTCACTTGCAGAGTCGATTGCCATTTACCGCCTGCGTTATGCAGCACGAAGCCACGGTCGGTCTGAACCGGACCGCCGAAGTGTACGGGCATGTCCTCCAACTCTGGCTGGGTGAGTGGCATGTTGATCTGCGCGAACAGCTCGCTCAGATTGAGGCTGATGGGGCGATTCACCACGATACCCATCGCGCCCTCGTCATTGTGTTCGCACACATAAGTGAGCGATTTGGCGAAGAAGGGGTCGGTCATCGCCGGCATGGCGATCAGGAAGTGGTTGGTGAGGTTCATACTGGACATGCCGCCATTGTAGCTTTTCAGGCTTCCCCCCACAATTGAGGAAGTTGTTGAACATCCATTTTCTAGAAGCGCCTATCGACCATGAGTAAAACATACCCTGTCTCACTATGTTGGTTTCGCCGTGACCTACGCTTGCACGACCATGCGGCCTTGTATCACGCGCTGAAGGAGAGCGTAGCGGTGCATTGCGTGTTCGTGTTCGACACCGACATCTTGGATGCCTTGCCCAACAAGGCTGACCGTCGAGTGGAGTTCATCTGGCGCAGCGTGCAGGAGTTGAAGGCTGAGCTGGAGAAGCGGGGCAGCACTCTGCATGTGTTGCACGGCAGCGCACGCAAGCTCATCCCGCAGCTGGCAAAACACCTCAAGGCGGGGGCGCTGTTCTGCAATCACGACTACGAGCCGGACGCCATTCAGCGCGATGCGTTTGTGACAGCTGAACTTGGCAAGAACGACATCGAGATGCACGACTTCAAAGACCAAGTCATCTTCGAGCGTGATGAGATATTGAACGGTTCAGGCAAGCCGTTCGCCGTGTTCACACCTTACAAGAACGCATGGCTGAAGAAGCTAGACGATTTCTACCTACGTGCTTATCCGGTGGAGACGTATCTTGAGGCGCTAGTAAAGCGTGAACCAACACCATTGCCTAGTCTGGAATCGTTAGGTTTCAAGCTGACCAATATGGGTGAGATGGCATTGCCCTGTGGCATGTCGGGGGCAAGTAAGTTGTTCGAGAACTTTCAACAGCGCATCAGTGAGTACCACGCGCACCGCGATCTTCCTGCGGTAAAAGGCGTGTCCTACCTTTCCACGCATCTACGTTTCGGTACGATCTCTATCAGGACGTTGGCGAGCTATGCGTATCATGTGGGCGGGCAGGGCGCGCAAACGTGGCTATCGGAACTGATCTGGCGGGAGTTCTACCAGATGTTGCTTCACCACCATCCGCACGTCGTGAATCATGCCTACAAACCGCAGTTCGATGCGCTGGCGTGGCTGAACGACAAGGACAAATTCGCGGCATGGTGCGCGGGACGCACAGGTTATCCACTGGTGGATGCGGGGATGCGCCAACTCAATCAGACTGGCTTCATGCACAACCGTTTGCGCATGGTGACGGCCTCGTTCCTGACCAAAGATCTACAAATAGATTGGCGCTGGGGCGAACGTTATTTCGCCGAGCATCTGCTGGACTACGACTTGTCGGCGAACAACGGTGGTTGGCAATGGTCGGCCTCGACAGGCTGTGATGCGCAACCGTGGTTCCGTATCTTCAATCCGGTCACGCAATCGGAGCGTTTCGACCCTGCGGGTAAATTCATCCGTCGTTATGTTCCAGAGCTAGCGAACTGTCCGGACAAATGCATTCACGCACCGTGGACGTTGGCGAGCAGTGAGCAAGAAAGAGTTGGTGTGGTGGTTGGGAGAGATTATCCAGCGCCTATCGTCGATCACGCGCTGGCTCGGATGAAGACACTGGAGATGTTTAAGCAAGTCTCTGCTTAACCCATCTCCGGCACGGAGACGAAGCGTGCGATGTGTTGCAACAACTCGTCTTCTTGGTAGGGCTTACCTAGGTACTCGTTCACGCCGAGTTCCTTCGCGTAGTTGCGATGTTTGTCGGCAGTACGTGAGGTGATCATGATGATCGGCAGACCCTTGGTCTTGCTGTCTTGGCGCAGGCGTTTAGCCAGTTCGAAGCCATCCATGCGTGGCATCTCGATGTCCAGCAACATCACGTTCGGTGATATCTCGGTCAGCTGTTCCAGCGCATCCACACCATCTTTGGCAGTGACGACCAAGTAGCCGGAACGCTCCAGCAAGCGGGTGGTGATCTTGCGCACGGTGAGCGAATCGTCCACCACCATGATCAATGGTTTGATATGTACGGCTTCGACTGTGGCTGGTTTGGCGATCTTGCGTACCACCGCGATACGTTGCGTGAAGGCTACAGGATTGATGATGAGGATCACCGTGCCGCTGGCGGAGACGGTCGCACCGGCGATACCGGGCAGGCGCGCCAGTTGTGGTCCGATGTTCTTCACCACGACTTCCTGATTGCCCAACAATGCATCCACATGCAGTGCGATGCGATGCTCGCCGCTGCGTAGCAACAGCACTGGGTTGTGCGGTTGGCTGATGAGTTCGGCTTGGTCGTCGCCCAGCAAGCGTGGCAGGTAGTGCAAGGCGTAACGGCGCGCCTGCCAATCGACGAACTGCTGGGTGTAGGTCGCGCTCAATTCGGCAGGTTTTAGCTGCTGAACGTGCTCGACCATGGTCGAAGGCAACGCATAGACGGACTGTCCTGCGCGTACCATCAAAGTCTTGGTCACGGCCAAGGTCAGCGGCAAGTGGATACTGAACCGCACACCATGTCCCGGCTCGGAGGTGATATCGACACGACCACCCAAGGCAGATATCTCGCTGCGCACCACGTCCAAACCCACGCCACGGCCCGATATCTCGGTGACTTCCTTCGCTGTCGACAGCCCAGCGGTGAAGATGAGTTGCATCACCTGCTCGTCGCTGATCACCTCGTCGGCCGTGATGAGTCCGCTCTCGAGAGATTTCTGACGGATGCGCGGGATGTCCAGGCCGGCACCATCGTCGCTGAAGTCGAACACGACCTCGTTACTTTCTTGATGCAAGGCGAGGCGTATCTCGCCGATCGGTGCCTTGTTCGTCAGCGCTCGTTGTTCTGGCGTCTCCAGACCGTGGGAGATGGCATTGCGCAACAAATGCTCGAACGGCGCAGTCATCTTCTCCAACACGCTGCGGTCAAGCTCGATCTCGGTACCTGATAGTTCTAGGTTCGCGCGCTTACCCAACTCTTTGCCGGTCTGGCGGACGATACGGTAGAGACGTTCGCTGATGCTTGCAAAAGGCACCATGCGGATGCCCATCAAACCCTGCTGCAAATCGCGATTGAGTTGCGATTGTGCGTTCAAGGCGGCGGCAGTCTCGTCCAGGTTCTTTAGCAATGCTTGTTGCACGGTCTGAACGTCATGCACGCTCTCGTTCATGAAGCGCGTCAATTCTTGGAAGCGTGTGAAACGGTCGAACTCCAAGGGGTCGAACTCTTGTGTACTCTCCGGGCTGACCGCGACGCGAGCCTGCATCTGGCCTTCGGCCTGGATCTCGATCTCGCGCAATTGCTTGCGCAGTCGGTTCACGCTGTCTGTCAGTTCCAGCACGCCGTTCTTGAATTCGCGCAACTCCGCTTCCACGCGTGAACGTGCCACGCTGACTTCGCCTGCCTCGTTGACCAAACGGTCCACGGTGTCGGAACGCACGCGCAACAACGCGGCTTGCATGGCGCGTTCCGCACCCACTTCGAGAACGGGCGCAACGACAGGTGTGGGAGTCGCGGCGGTAGACGTTGTCGCGACTTCGTCGGCAGAAGCGAGAGCTGCTTGGGGATTTTGTAAGGCCTCGATGGCATGGGCGATACGATCGAGATAGTTGTCCATCTCGTTCCATAACGTCTCATCCAGCGCATCGTTAGAGATCGCTTTGCTCACGCGGTCTTCCACGCGATGCGTCAGCTCGCCCAGGCGCATCGCGCCCGCCATGCGCGCACTGCCCTTGAGCGTGTGCAAGCTGCGTTGCAGGTTGCGTCCCAGTTGCGCGTCCTCCGGCGTCTCGCGCCATGCGCGCAAGGTGTTGCCGATCTGCGGATAGAGTTCGTGCGCTTCTTCTAGGAAGATCGGCAGCAACTGTTCATCGACCTCGTCATGAACGCCGCGCGTTTTCTTGTCGCCATGTTGCAACTCGGCCAAAGCCTCTTCGACGACGGGCGCTTCCGGCGTGGCATCAAGGATGGGTTCGACGGTGATAGGGGCCTCGACACTCGTCTCAGCGAAAGCGGTAACAGGCTCAGTCGGTGCTTCTTCAGGCACGACCACGACTTCCTTGTCTGCCTGCAAACGTGCGATCAGTTCGTTCTGCGGTTGCGGTTCGGTGCGCGCTCTGACAGCGGCACACAATTCATCCAAGCGTGTGATGACATCGCCCAACATCGAGAGCTGGTCGTCGTTCACCACACTGGGTTTGTCGATACGCACTTCGAGCCACTGCTCCAAGGCATAAGCGAGCTCGGCGATGTTGATGAAACCCATGGTGCGGTTGACACCAGCCAAGGTGTGGGCGGCGCGCATGAAATCGTAGGAGACGATGTGCTGCGAATCTTCCTGCAAACCGGAAAGATGGGTTTGCAGCGCATTGACGTGTTGTGCCGCCTCTTCAGAGGCGATGTTGAAGAGCACAGGAGAGATGGTGACGGAACCGATCTGCACTTGTGCTTCTTCTTGCGGCGCCGCTTCCTCGATCTCAATGGCAGGCGCCTCGGGCTCTTCGGTTCGCGGCAGCTCTTTGCCGTTCTCTATGCAGTCGGCCACTGTGAGCAGATGCGAGGTGTCGATGTGTGCCGTCGTCGCGCCGCTTTGCAGCATGTCTATCCAGTGTTGGAACAGGACTTCGGCATCACCGACCATGTCCAGTAGCGCGGGCGTGGCGGGTAGATTCTCGGCCAACCATTTGTTCATCGCCCGCTCGACTGCCCAAGCCACCTCACCCAACTCGGTCAATCCCACCATGCGGCCGCTACCCTTGAGGGTATGGAAGGAGCGGCGCATGGTCACCCAAGGTTCACGGCTATCCAGATGCAAGCGCGATATCTCCAAATTGGCGCGCAAGGTCTCCATGACTTCACGTGCTTCTTCTAGGAACACTTCCAACAGTTCTGCATCTTCGTCACCAGAGCGGATAGAGACGCCCTGCGGAACGACCGGCTCCTCGGTTTGCGCCGACTCCGGCTGGGCAGAGCTGGTCTTGATCTCGCCCAAGTCCTGCAAGGCAGAGACCAGTGGGAGTGGGTCTGATTTCTGGCCCAACGTCAGGCCGTGGACGTATCCATCCATCAGGCTGACCGCAGAGGCGACGGAGCGCATCTCCTTTGCAGCAGGTGTGTCGCCTTGCTGGTAGCGCTCTGTGATCTGACGCAACGTCGCCAACAATTGTTCGGCCACGTCCAAGGAGAGGATGTGCAGGCCACCCTGCACTTGGCTCAATAAACGATTGACCTGAAGCAGCTCGGCACGTTTGGCAGCATTGCCGAAGAAGGCATTGAGGCTCTGCTCGATGTGTTGCAGGTTGCTCTGCATCTCCAGGGCCAAGGGCGCCATCACCTCGCGCTGTTCCATCTCGCAATAGAGCGAGACCAAGTTGGCGAGTTTGCTCGGGTCTTCGGGCATGCGCATCATGCTGGCTTGCATACGCATGCTGAGGATGCGTGCCTGCTCGTGGAAGCCGCTGCCCAGATGTTGGTAGTGTTCGATACCTGTGTTCAGCAGTAACAAGGCCATCGCCATATCCATGGCGATGCGCTGTGCACGGTCTGGGTCGTCCGTATGGGAGGCGGTGGTGCTGATCTGTTTGCACAGGAATTGCAAGGTGTTGCGATCCAACTGCTCGGAGAGGAGGTAGAGCTGTTCGGTCTGGGTGGTGAAACGGACACAGGCTGCGGCGTCATCCGCTACGCAGCGTTCCCAAGTCTCATCGGCGACCGCGAGTTGGGCGCGCATATTGCCCAGTAGTGCAGCAGTCTCACTTGGTGGGAGTGGCGGCGCATCGGGCAGGAAGGTCTCCAATGCGAACACCTGCTTGATGTCTTCCACCGTCTCGCTCACGGTGTGGCTGCGGGCTATCAGATACAACATCTCGCTCAGCGCCGTCTCGTCGTCGAACGGAGTGGCCTCCAGCAGTGCGCGCATGTTTTGGTCGATTCGGCTGAGCGACTTCTTGACGTTCAGTTCGGGCGGCACACCGTCATGGAACACACAATTGAGCAAGCCGCCACTCACCCACCAGAATGCACGCTGCTCGTTCTGGGGGACGCAAGAGAGCACCGTATTGACCGCTGCCATCATGTTGCGTAGCGCTTCTGCGGGCTGGTCTTGGCGTAACCATTTGAGCAAGCCTTGTTGATATTGCATGCGCGCACTCTTGATGCGCATGTTGGCATCGCTTTGTTGCGGTGTCAGCAAGACCGAGGGAGGTAGCTCGACTTGGAAATCAGGGAAGAACAGATCGACCTCGAACGCCATATCCAAGCCGCGCGCTTGGTGCAGTTCTTGATACTCGTTGAACAGGCGCAAGGTGGCGTTAGGCGCACCGGCGGCGAGGGCATCCAGATAATGCGTCAGCCCGAACAAGGCGCGGCGCATCGCATCTTGTCGCATCGGATTGGCATCTTGCGGGCGCGAGGAAAGTTCTTTCAGCAAGGTCTCGAACTCGGTGCAGAACAGCACCAGCCCACGTATCGGCAACATTTGAAGTACGCCCGTGAAACGGTGCAGTTCTGAGAGTGCCTCGTCCAAGGATTGCACATCGCTTCCCGTCGCGAAGAAGCTTTCCAGCGCGAGGCTGATCTTGGCTAGCGAGCTATCCAGCTCGGACTTGACTGACAGCAACTGCATTGGATTGTAAGTGCCGGCCACGCTGATCCTTACAGTTTGAAGCCCGCTACCGAGCCGTTCAATTCTTTCGCCATATTTTCCAGCTGTGCGACGGAGGCGCTGGTGAGTTGCGTACCTTTGGATGTCTGCTCAGTGATCTTCAGGATGTCCGCCATCACGTTCGCCACTTCCTGTGCCATGTCGGTCTGTACTTGGGTGGACACTGAGATACTGTTCACTAGGTCGGTCAGTTCACGTGTGGAACGTTCGATCTCCTGCAGTGATTTACCGGCTTCATCCGAAAGCTTGGCCCCTTCGACCACACCCTGGGTACTCTTTTCCATCGCCGCAACGGCATCTTGCGTGTCGCCCTGAATCGTCTTCACCAGCAGACCGATCTGCTTGGTCGCCTCGGCGGAACGTTCCGCGAGGCGTTGGACTTCTTCCGCCACCACCGCGAAGCCGCGGCCTGCTTCACCCGCTGACGCAGCTTGGATCGCCGCGTTCAGCGCCAGCACGTTGGTCTGTTCCGTGATGTCCGAGATCAGGTCAACGATCTCGCCGATCTCCTGCGAGCTTTCCCCCAGTCGTTTGATGCGTTTGGATGTCTCTTGGATCTGTTCGCGGATACCGTCCATGCCGGCAACCGAGTTCTGCACGGCGCGTGCGCCCTGCTCGGTCACTTCCAGCGTGCGTCGCGCCACTTCGGAAGACTGCGACGCACTGCTGTCGACTTCCTGGATGGACTTGGTCATCAGTTCGACCGCGCCACCCGCGTCACGGATCTCGGCCGCCTGTTTCTGTGTGGCGGATAACAGGCCTTGGGTGACAGTACCGGCATCGCTGGTCGCCTTGGTCACTTGCTGCGAAGCCGCGATGACGCGAGACACCAGTTTGCGCAGCTCATCTGTGGTGTAGTTGATCGAATCGGCGATGGCGCCCGTGATGTCGTCGGTCACCGTCGCCTTGGTGGTCAAGTCACCGTCCGCCAGATCGGACAGTTCATTCATCAGTCGCAAGATCGCTTGTTGGTTGCGGTGATTGATGCGATTCGCCTCACGTTCGCGGCGTTGCGCTTCATCGAGGTAGATCTTGGACAACAGTAGCAGCAACAGCAACAGCATGCCGCCCGAGAATCCCACCACGAAACTGGAAGCCCGGCCCGAACTGGCATCCTCGTAGCTGTTCACCAGTTTTTGCGTGACTGCCAACATCTGTGTGTCTTCTTCCAGTAGTTTTTGCGCGGCTTTACGCGAAGCCAGCACCTTGTCCTTATTGGCGGCGATGAAACCCACCACGTTCTGATAGCCCTCGAATTCTTGTCTCAGTGCGGCGACGTTGGGGTCAGTTTGCGGAAACTCCGCCAACAACTGCTGCGCAACGAGCATCTTTGCCGGCAAGGCGGCCAAACTTTCGGTGGAGGTGGAGGTCTGCACAGTCTGTACTTCACCCACGGTCTGTTCCAGCAACAACTGGAATTGGTTGGCTTTGGGACGCAGGGCTGGTGAAGTTTCGTTCACCACTTGTTCGGCCATCTTCAACATATCACGTTGCAAAGAAGCGCCACGTTCCAGTGTGACCAACACACCGCGTCCCTGTTCGAGTTCGTCCAACAAGCGGGTGATGCGTGTCCATTGCAGGGTCAGCTGATCCAGCGGGTCGCGCGCTGCACCTTCGGTCGGCGGCACGATACCGTCGCCCTTGTCGAGGACTTCCAAAGTTTCAGAGAACTGTGTGCGCGCATCGGTCAACGCATCGAACGCCGCGCTGTCACCCGAGATACTGGCTACCTCGGCGTTCTTAGCCAGACGTTGTGACAACAACTGCAATTTGGAAGCTTGTGCGACATAGCGCGAACCGGAGCCAGAGAGGCGAGAATCCAAGTAGGTGAACACCGCAGCCACGAGCAAGAACACGAACATCAACACACCCAAGATACGCAGTTGGCGATCGAAGGATTGATTGCTGAACCAGGGGATGTGCAGATTTCCGACCTTGTCTGGATTGGCGTTGGATGAGGATTTTTTGAAAGCCATTTTTTCTCCCTGTGCGATGACGGGTTAGACCCCGATCTGCAAGAACTCTGGTTGTGACAACATCTGTGTGATGTCTAGCTTGCGCCAGACTTGTCCGTTCGCATCCTGTAGGCGCATCTCGCCGTTGATCTCTTGTTCCTGCCAATCTTGCGTATTGCGCAGACCGAGAACTTTGGAGACTAACAAGCCCGTATTGAAGGCAAACCCCTGACCAAGTAACAGCACGCGGTTATTGGCCTCGCGTTGTATCGCTTGGTCGTCCATGTATGCGCCTAGGTCAACGACGCTATACAGACTGCCGCGCACGTTGGCGACACCGCAGTACCAAGCCTTGGTCAAAGGGACTTGGGTCAAGTGAGGCACAGGCAATACTTCGCTGATATCAGGCATGTCCACCAACCAGAACGTATCTCCCACGCGAACGCCCAGCGACGAGACTCGTGCATCGCCGGTGGCTTGCGCTTGCAATCGGTCCAGCACCTGTTGCTGGAACTCGCGAAGGTTGAAACGTTTGGACATGGAGGCGAATCAGCCGAGCGCGCCGATCTTGCCCAGCAATTCCTCGGCATTGATCGGCTTGGTGACGTAATCTTTGGCCCCTTGCCGCATGCCCCAGATCTTGTCGGTCTCTTGTCCCTTGGTGGTACAGATGATGATGGGGATGTGTTTCGTTGTATCGTCCTGCGTGATGGCGCGAGTCGCTTGGAAACCGTTCAGGCCTGGCATCACCACATCCATCAGGATCAGATCAGGCATCTCACTTTTCGCATTGGCGACGCCTTTTTCGCCACTTTCGGCGAAGACGACTTGGAAGCCTTTCTTGCCCAACATCTCTCCCAACACGTGACGCTCCGTCGCAGAGTCGTCCACGACCAACACTTTCTTAATTGCCATATTCAGCTTCCTCGTAACGTTTTGTATGTGCGATGACGGCTTCGATCAGACTCTTCTTGCTGAAAGGTTTGGTCAGATATTGATCTGAACCGACCAGTTTGCCGCGAGCGCGGTCGAACAGCGAATCCTTGCTGGTCAACATCACGACAGGCGTACTTTTGAAATTGCGGTGGTTCTTGATGAGTGCGCAGGTCTGGTAGCCATCCAAGCGCGGCATCATCACATCTACGAAGATGACGTCAGGCTTGTTGTCCACCACTTTGGATAGGCCGTCAAAACCATCTTCCGCCAATATCACTTTGGCGCCCGCTTGCGAGAGGAATATCTCGCCGCTGCGGCGTATGGTGTTGCTGTCGTCGATAAGTACGACGCGTATTCCAGCCAGACTATCGCTCACGTTGATCACCCTGAAGTTGTTATCTTTTTAACACTTAACCACAACGGAACTTCCCCCTACTTCGCGCAGGATACCGCAAATTCTTCTAACTGCTCAATGAGTCGATGGGCTCAATGGACTTATCGCCGCCAGAACTGCGGCGTGAACAGGATGAGCACAGTGAAGATCTCCAGTCGCCCGATCAACATGCCAAAAGTGCATACCCACGTCTGAAAATCAGTCAGTCCTTGATAGTTGCTGGCAGGGCCGACCACACCCAAGCCTGGGCCGCAGTTGTTAACCGAAGCCAGTACAGCAGTGAAAGCTGAGATGAAGTCCAGCCCACTGATGAGTAATGCGAAGGTCAATATCGTCAGTGTCATGAAATACAAAAAGATGAAACCTAATACTGAAAACACGATGTTATTGGGGATGACCTGGCCGCCAATCTTCATCGGATCGACAGCGTTAGGGTGCAGCAACTTGAGGAGTTCGCGCCCAGCCTGTTTCACCAGCACCAAGGTGCGGATCATCTTGATACCCCCGCCGGTTGAGCCAGCACTGGCGACCGTTGCCGTGAGCAACATCATCCATAGAGGAGCGAAGATGGGCCATTGAGCGTAATCCACGCTGGCGAAGCCCGAGCTGGTGGCAATAGATACTAAGTTGAAGCTGGCATGACGCAATGCCGTCCAGAAATTGGGGTACACATCTTGGTACCACAAGAAAAAGGCGATGCCGACGCAGCTGCCCAGCACGATGATCAAAGTTGGGAAAGCTTCTGGATCACGTTTATAAACGGAGAATGACCTATTACGAATCGCCAAAAAATGGGTGGCAAAGTTAAGCACCGCGACCATCATGATCACGATTAGAACGAATTCGATCAGCGGTGAATTGAACCAACCCACGCTGGCATCGTGCGTGGAGAATCCGCCCAAGCCCATCGCTGCGAAGGTGTGGCACACCGCATCCAACCAATTCATCCCCGCCCATTTCAATGCGACTATACCGACCAAAGTGATGGCGACATAAACAACCCACAGATTACGGGCAGTGTCGGCGATGCGCGGTGTGAGCGCCGAATCTTTCATCGGCCCAGGCGTTTCCGCCTTGAATAATTGGCGACCACCGATGCCTAGCAACGGCAAGATTGCGACAGCAAGCACGATGATGCCCAAGCCACCCAACCAATTCAATTCATGCCGCCACAGATTGAGCGCAGCAGGGAGGTTGTCCAGCCCGACCAACACAGTCGAGCCCGTGGTCGTCAGGCCTGACATGGTCTCGAAATACGCATCGGTGAACGAAAGTCCGGGAAGCACTAGAAGCAGTGGAATGGTGGCGAAAGCCGGCATCGCAGTCCACATGCCGACCACCAGTAGATAGCCGTGACGGATGGAAAGTTCTCCCTTGTAGCGGCGCGTCAAAAGCCACATCAAGAATCCTAAGGAGGCCGTGATGAGCATCGCAAGTAGAAAATCGATCAACACCGGACTATCTTCGTAGATCAGCGCTGTGACGATGGGCATGACGAAGGCGATGCTGAACACGACCAGTAGCAATCCCAAAGCGTGGATAACAGTGAAGGCTCTGCGCATTTGATTACCTCAAAAAGGCTAGGTCTTGTGGGGCAATCATTTAGAAGAACCCTATCTTCACTTGGAACAATTGCTCGACCTTGCGGATCATCTTCTTGTCGATGACGAACACGATGACGTGGTCATCGGATTCGATCACCGTATCGTGGTGTGCGATGACGACTTCGCCATTGCGCACGATGGCACCGATGGTCGCCCCGCGCGGCGATTGGATCTCGTCGATGCGACGCCCGACCACTTGCGAGGATTCACGGTCGCCGTGTGCCACCAGCTCCAAAGCCTCGGCCGCGCCACGGCGCAAAGAGTGCACGGCAGCCACGTCTCCTTGGCGTACATAGGCGAGTAGCGAACCGATGGTGACGTGGGCGGGAGACAGTGCGATGTCGATCTTGCCGCCCTGCACCAAGCCGACATAGGCGCTACGGTTGATCAGGCCGATGACTTTGCGGGCCCCGATCTGTTTGGCCAGCAACGCCGACATGATGTTGTTCTCATCATCATTGGTCAGCGCACAGAACACATCCACGTCCTCCACATGCTCTTGCTGCAAGAGGTTCTCATCGGTGCAATCGCCATGTAAGACCAGCGTCTTGCTCAACTGGCTGGCGAGACGCTCGCAAGACTTCTTGTTGAATTCGATGAGTTTGACTTGGTAATCATTTTCGAGCGCTTTTGCCAGACGCTTGCCGATATTGCCACCGCCTACGATCATCACGCGCTTGGTCGGCTTGTCCATGCGGCGCATCTCTTTCAGCACGCGACGGATGTTCTCCTTCGCGGCGATGAAGAAGATCTCATCACCATCTTCGACGACGGTCGTGCCTTCGGGGCTGATCGCTCTATCTTTGCGGAAGATGGCTGCAACGCGCGTCTCGACTTGCGGCATGTGGGTGCGCAGGAAACTCAGTGGTTTGCCTACCAGTGGCCCACCCTCGAAAGCACGCACGGCAACCAGCGATACCTTGCCATCAGCGAACTCCAACACTTGCAATGCCTCGGGGAACTCGATCAGCTTGGTGATGTATTCGGTGAGGATCTGCTCGGGACAGATGGAGAAGTTGACGCAGAAATTATCTGCACTGAACACTTCTTCACGATTGAGATATTCGGTGGAGCGGATACGTGCGATGCGGGTGGGCGTGTTGTAGAGCGAGGCGGCCAATTTACAAGCGACCAGATTGACCTCGTCACTTTGCGTCACGGCCAACAGCATGTCAGCATCGGCGATGCCCGCTTGTTCCAACGTCGATGGATGCGCGGCGTTACCAACGACAGTGCGTAGATCCAGTCGGTCTTGCAGCAGTCTTAATTTTTCAGCATCGGAATCGACGATGGTGATGTCGTTCGCTTCATTCACCAGACTTTCAGCAACGGTCGAGCCGACTTGACCGGCTCCTAGAATCAGAATTCTCACGCTTCATCCTTCCATTTGATCGAGCATCCCATGCTCGCGAGTTGTTCGTGCGGGCCTTGTCCTGTCTTCGCTACTTGAAGCATGGCGTTGAACAGCTCGCGTTGTGCATCGGGCGCAGCCTCCTTGCGCGAAGCGTCCAATCGACCGCGATATTGCAATTCCATGTTCGCATTGAAACCGAAGAAATCAGGGGTGCATACCGCGCCGTAGTCCTTGGCGATCTGCTGTGTCTCGTCCCACACGTAGGGGAAAGGGTAGTCGTATTGTTGGGCGATGAGCTTCATGTTGTCGAAGCTGTCTTCAGCGTAATCCGCAGGGTCGTTCGACATGATGGCGATGCTGTTGATGCCATGCTGTTGTAATTCACGCACGTCGCGGATGATGCGGTCGCGGATGGATTTGACGTAAGGGCAGTGGTGATGCACACGCAAGTTTGCCCATAATGGACTGCACACATTCCCTGCAAATTCAATTGGTTGAGCAGTTTCGATGTGTCCATTCGTTTGTGGGTCAAAATGGACGGGATTTGCCCTTCCAGTCCATTTTTCGTTACAAAACATCTGGGATGTTTGCATTGGAGGATAATTCACCATTCACTTGAGATTGAAGTTGACGTATACATGCATCGTTAGGTTACAGAGTGGCCCACTCTGCTATTGTAACGCTGGTGGTTTGCCGCTAGATTTGCTGGCAACTGCCTAAGCCGTACAAGTAGCGGAATAATACATCACTTCGTAAAATGGCGAGTATAAGCGCCCTGCGTGGCAAAGGATAAAGAATGGCTGTTAACACACCTATCTGCGATTTTGGCTGGAAAGCTCCTGAATTCACCCTCAAAGACCCCGATGGCAGGGCGTTCACCATGTCTCAATGTGTCGGGGACAGGGGAGTGTTAATTGCTTTCATCTGCAACCACTGTCCGTATGTCCAAGCAATTGCCGAACGCTTTGTCGTTGATGCCCGTGAGCTTCAGTCAGAAGGCATCAATGTGTTGGCCGTCATGTCGAACGACTACAGCACTTACACAACTGATTCGCCCGCAGACATGAAGGTTTTTGCCGCGAAATACGGCTTTACATTTCCTTATTTGGTAGATGAGGATCAATCAGTGGCACGCGCTTATGGGGCGGTCTGCACCCCGGATTTTTTTGGTTTCAACAGCAAACTCGAACTGCAATACCGTGGCCGAATCGACGAGTCCCGCAAGGAAACAGCCCCTGAGGGTGTCCGTCGCGACCTATTAGTCGCTATGAAACAAGTCGCCGCGACCGGCCAAGGCCCGCGTGAACAAGTAGCGAGCATGGGTTGCTCGATCAAGTGGGCAGAGGGAGCGGAGTAAGCCTTGGCTACGTCCAATAGCCTTCAGTGAATTAGTCCTTCCGGCTACCTTGTGATTTGTCACTACAAACTTCTTCTTGCCGGCGGAGGACTAAACCGCTTCGCGGTAATTGGCACTCCGAACATATAGCAGTGTTTTCTTGAAGGGATTGAAACAGCGGTTCTGTTTCCCAAACTTGGTAAGCGAGGCAATCCGCCTCATTCACCAAGAGGAGCAGAATTATGACTGCATCGACCTCGTCCGTTTCCACGTTACGTCAACGCATGCTGGACGACATGCGGATGCGCAAACTACGGTCCCCATTTTTTTGAAGTGATTGCCGGCTAGAGTTTTTGAACTGATTGTTGATCGATTGATCGATTATTCAGATATGCTGACGATGCCAGATAAAATTGAATTGATTTCAGTTGTAATTTGCTTGTGAAGTCTGGTTGGATCCGTCTCATTTTGCTGGCACAAATAAGTTAGCGTAAGCAGCGTCAAAGGATGAATCTCCATCCGTTCCGCCAATGCATTGATCTTGTCCAGTGTTGGACTCTTTAGGCCTCGTTCTAGGCTGCTCAAATACGTGCGACTGGACGCGATCGAGAAGTCCTCCTGACTAAGTCTTTTAGACTTTCTAGCCACCTTCAGTGAATGTCCAAACGCCTGCCTGATATCCATGGATATCTCCCATATGAAGAAGATTCCATCTAGCCATGACGAACACTATAGGACTACAATCTATAGTGTTCATAAAGAAGGAATGGCAATGTTTGAAACTCACGAAAATGGTAGAAGAAAAACCTACTTTTCATTACCGAACGAGTACCACTGGGACTATGTTGGCATCGCACTAAACAACCCTTGGATATTGGTTTCGTACTCAATTAATAGTGATGAAGGCTACTCCATCACCCAAAGCATCATGCTGTCTGATGTGCGGCAACTAATCGAAATGGTGTTGAATTGCACCGAAAACTGACCCACCTAGCGCAGTAAATTGCATCCAAATTTGACCCACGTATAGATACTGTCCTGCTCAATATTTGAGCGGGAGCAAACAGGAGTGATCAACGTGG